>QFCH01002657.1_pt1:282500-422500 | contig 906530 bp, 810 predicted proteins | sample 5346071 | NCBI WGS metagenome assembly QFCH01 (sample SAMN09062255, study PRJNA434731) | Human gut metagenome, whole genome shotgun sequencing project. | isolation source: stool timepoint B chromium assembly | host: Homo sapiens | collected 2015
ACTGATGATTGAAAGTTATATTGAAGATGGATGCCAGCCTATTGGAGGCGGCGTTTATGGAAAATCCATAACTGACCCCTGTCTGGGATGGGAAAAGAGTAGACAGCTGATTTACGAACTGGCCGATGAAATCTGAAAGAGGATGCACGCCCGCTAAAGGGTATGCATCCCTTTTTTCATATGGACATCCGATCACCTGTAAGTTTGCTCCTTTATTTTCAATACCCGGATTGACTACAGCCTTTACCTTTTCCAATCTGAGCAATCCTGTTTCACAGTCAACTGAATAAACTGCATCGAACAAAATAAGCAAAGTAAAAGAGCCCGTCGTATTCGACGAGCTCTTCTGTTTGGCGGAGAGAGGGGGATTCGAACCCCCGTTACGGCTTATCACCGTAAACATGATTTCCAATCATGCACCTTCAACCACTCGGACACCTCTCCATATGGATGATTTTACGATACCATCGTAATTATTCAGTTACGTCAGGTTCAACTGACTTGTTTAGTATAACTTTTCATCCATTAAATGTCAAGGCTGATTTTTATTAGAAATTCTTCTTGCTGCAAATTACTGAATTTCTCCGAGTCTTGCAGAAATCTGACTGCTGGACAGATGATTGCCTATGGCCAGAATCAGGAGGATTCTGGCTTTCTGGGAACTAAGCCCTCCTGCAGAAATAACTCCGGCATCTTCCAGGGCTGCTGTTCCTCCATCTCCCCCATATTCCCGTTCTACATAGCCATGACCGGTTCTTGATGTCAGAATCACGGGGATACCTTTCTTTACCATAGTTTTTAATGCACTGGCCATTCCCAGTGGAACATTACCACAGCCAAACCCTTCTACAATCAGGCCATCAACACCAGCTGCCAGAACTCCCGCCAGCAGTGAGTCATCCATCCCAGCTCCACAGCGTACAATCCACACCCGGGCATTCAGATCCTGTACATTCCCTATCCATCGTTTCTGGCTGCACTTTCTGACGACTACCTTATCCCCGCTTACAAAACCAACAGGTCCGAAAGAAGCGGATGTAAATGCATCTGTCGCCGTGGCATGGGATTTCACAACATCATCTGCCAGATAAACCCGGTCATTCATAACCACCAGGACCCCCATGCCGTACAGATTGTCACAACATGCCGCCCGAACCGCTGCCAGAATATTTCCAGGTCCATCCGTACCAGCCGCTGCCGCACTTCGCATCGCACCGGTAAGACAGACAGGCTTATTCAGATGAACCGTATGATTAAGGAAAAATGCTGTTTCTTCCATAGTATCTGTACCATGGGTAATCACATAACCATCTACCTCATCAGTATCCAGACTTTCAATAAAGGCAGCAAGCGCCCCCATCCTGTCCAGAGTCATATATTCACTGGGGATATTGGAGAATTCTCTTACTTCTATATGGGCACCATCATCAATGCCGAGAACGGTGTCAATCAGTGCTTCCCCGGACAGCGCCGGTACCAGCGCTCCTGTGACTTCATCTTTCTTCATGGCAATCGTGCCACCGGTTGTTATGATAATGATTTTCTTTTTGTTCATAGGCTGTAACCCTCCAGGTATCTATTCGTTTCATTATATCATCTGCTACCTGTTTCTTCTTTTCTTCTCACCATAAGAAAAAGGAAGAAACAACAGAATTAATCTGCAATTTCTTCCTTTCCTGCTAACTGAGATTCATGGATTACCAATCAGTTAAGCGAACGGAACCCACTTGCCATCCTTAACCTGAAGAACAGTAAGATCCATCTTCGGGTCACGATTATCATCAAATTCAAACTTACCAGTAGCGCCTTCAAATCCCTTGATTCCAGCCAGGGTATCACGGAACTTCTTGCGGTCAGTAGTAGTCCCTGCCTTTTCTGCTGCATCATGCATAAGATACATAGCATCATAAGCCTGTGCTGCAAACTGATCCGGTTCATGTCCATACTTAGCCTTGAATGCTTCAATAAAGTGCTTAGCCTTAGACGTATCACTTTCCGGATTCCATGGAGTAGCTACCAGACTGCCATTAGCAGCTGCACCAGCCTGTTTGATATATGCCGGGCTGTTGAACCCATTGCCACCGATAATCGGCTGGTTCATGCCCATCTCGCGGGCTTTCTTTGCAATCAGAGCCGATTCCTGGTAGAGACCTGCTACACAGGTAACATCCGGATTAGCCTGCTGAATCTTAGTAAGCTGAGCAGAGAAATCAGTATCCTTATCTGCAAAGGTTTCATCAGCCACTACATCCATCCCCATCTTCTTAAACAGGTCTGTATAAATCTGATGTTCACCTACCATCTGGTCATTATTGTTGGAATACAGAATGGCAACCTTCTTAAATCCGAACTTCTGATGTGCCTTTTCTACGGTAATCGGAATGCCAAGCTTACCCGGAATTGCGTTACGGAAAATGAAATTGCCGAGATCAGTAATTCCCGGTGCAGTTGTACCGGTACCAAAAGCGACTACGCCAGACTGCTGTGCAATCGGGCCTGCAGCAAACATTTCCCCGGAAGTCATTGGGCCCTCTACTGCCAGAACCTTATCTTCTTCGATTGCCTTCTTCATAGCATTAACGGCTTCTGTCTTATTAAGCTTGGTATCATAAGTAACCAAATCAATCTTATACTTAGTATTTGGATCCTTATTAATTTCATCAACGGCCAGATCCACACCATCCTTCATTGCCTGACCATAGGCAGCGCCTGGGCCGGTATAAGCGGTAATAAACCCAAATTTAACAGTGTTGCCTGAACCTGCTGCTTCATCAGAATTGCTGTTGCCACAACCTGCAAATACTCCTGCCAGCAGTGCTGCAGCCACCATAGCTGCCAAACCTTTTTTCCATGTTTTCATAATACTTTTCTCCTCTCAGAAAAACTACTGACAAGTATTAACCAACAAAAAACGCCTCTGTTCCGGAAATTCCGAACCAAAGGCGCTGTGCGCGGTACCACTTTGCTTTATCACTTATAAGGAAACGCTGAACATCTCCCGTTCGTAACGTGAACTACGCTTTTTCCTACTCACTTCAGAAAAAGAGCTCCCGAGTGATAAATCAGATACTACAATATCGACTTCCACCGATTGTCGATTCTCTGTAATTGTTTTTTATCTGACCCTTCTCGTTCTCCGCTTCTGTCTGTTTTGCTTGTCTTACGTTGGTTAGATATATAATAATGTTTCTATTTTTCTATGTCAATAGCTCTTTGACAATTTTTTTATCTAATCATCCAAACTCTATTATGATTAATTTTCTTTTGTATCCTTATATGAAGTCGGGTATAATAGGATAAGAATTTTTCAGGAAAGGGGTATCTCATGGAACGCAATACTACTTGTACCATGATTGTAAATCCTACATCAGGGAAGGAACGGGCTCCTAAATATATACCACTGCTTAATTCTGTTTTAGCTAGAACTTACGATGACATCATAATCCGGTTAACTAACAAGTCCGGTGATGCCCGCAATTTTGCGCGTCAGGCCGCTGAACAGAATCGCGACGTAATATGCATGGGCGGCGATGGAACCATTAATGAGGTAATTAATGGTATGGTTCCAGTAAAGAGCCGCTCTGCCTTTGGCTTTGTGCCATTTGGTACTGTCAATGACCTGGCGCGTGCGCTGGGAATCCCCCGCTCACCTAAAGGCGCTATCCGCACATTTGAAAATGCGGTTATCACTCCAGTAGATGTAGGCAAAATTAACGGCCAGTATTTTATTAATATTGTTGCTGCCGGGCTTCTTCCGGAAGCCATGAGTCAGGTAACCATAAAAGAAAAAACACTTTTTGGTTCCATGGCCTACTTTATGAAGGCCGTTCAGATTTTTCCAAAACAGAAATCTTACCATTTTCGCATTGAAGAGGAAAACGGTACGGTTATTCAGACTACATCACCGCTCATTGCCGGTATGCTCACGGATTCTGCAGGCAGTTTCCGCAATCTCATCCCAGAAGAAGAACGTCATTCCGGTATGATTAAACTGGCCCTTTTCAGAAATTTTGCCTGGCTGCGGACTATTCGCCAGGCGCCACTTCTGTTTACCGGTCAGCAGATGGGAGAAGATCTTCTCACGGTTATCGGTGTAAAAAAAGCCCACATCTCACTGGAAGGTGTAGATAAGGATGCAGAACTCTGGACCAACGTGGATGGTGATAAGGGGCCTAAATTTCCTATTGACCTGGAAATCCTCCCCGGGCGTCTGCCTGTACTTACACCGGCCGTACGGAAAACAAGTCCTGTCCACATCCCTGATATGGTGGAAAAATTAAGGAAGCACCTGGGACATATCTGGGATGAACCATTGATTCATCCAGCTGATTCCCATCTTCTTCTGCCTCACCCAAAAGAAAAAAAGAAAAAATCCACAGGGAAGCGTAAATAAATCATTTACTGCATCACATAATAAGACCGCCAGATATCTGGCGGTCTTATTATTAAAAGGCTCTGGCGCCATAGCGCCAGAGCCTTCTCTTTATGCATTAACTTTTCTGCTCCTGAAATACTGGAACGCAACAAGTGCAATCATAACTCCGATTCCCACCAGATCCGTAAAGGATTCCGGATCAATGAGACAAAGCCCAGCTGCGAAAATAATAAGACGTTCAATCGCATTCAAGCGTCTGTACAGATATCCAATCATGGCACTGCTGATACCAACCATACCTATAAGCGCAGTAATCGTAGTCATAATGACCTGCCCTGCTGATGCATGAATTCCAAGCAAAGCAGGAGAAAGAACAAATACATATGGTACGATGAATGCCGCAATTCCGAGCTTAGATGCATTGACACCGGTCTTCAGCGGATCTCCTCCGGAAATAGCCGCTCCTGCATAAGCAGCCAGTGCAACCGGTGGTGTGATATCCGCAATAATACCGAAATAGAACACAAACATATGCGCTGCCAGAATCGGTACTCCAAGTCCGATAAGAGCTGGAGCCGCAATAGTGGAAGTAATAACATAGTTCGCTGTAGTCGGTACCCCCATCCCCAGTATCAGAGACGTAAGCATAGTGCAGAAAAGCAATATGATTTCATTACCATTAGCCATGCCAACCAGAACAGAAGCCAGCTTGAGGCCTACCCCTGTCTTGGTTACGATGCCAATAATCATCCCCGCTGCCGCGCAGGCCATAAGCACACCCAATGCTCCTCTGGCACCTTTAATCAGACCATCTACAATATCTCCGAAAGTCATTCGTGTATTTTCACGAAGCATAGCCGTAACAATGGAGATAACAATCCCCCCCAGGGCTGCCTTCATTGGTGTATACCCAGATGCCAGCAAACCGATAATGGCCAGCAGCGGGATGGCCAGGTGACCTTCTTCATGCATAATCGCTCTTGCTGATGGAAGCTTGCTCCTTGGTGTTCCTACAAGATTTTCCTTCTTCGCTTCAAAATGAACTCCCAGGAAAACCCCGATGAAGTACAGGATAGCCGGAACTACGGCAGCCTTAACTACTTCCATGTAAGGTACGCCTACAAATTCCGCCATAAGGAATGCAGCAGCCCCCATAATCGGTGGCATAAGCTGCCCACCTGTGGATGCAGCAGCTTCTACTGCGCCGGCAAAATCCTTCTTATATCCCAGCTTCTTCATCATAGGAATAGTAAAGGAACCAGAGCCTACTACATTCGCTACGGAAGAGCCGGAAATCGTTCCCTGAAGTGCACTGGAGATAACCGCAACCTTGGCTGGACCGCCTGAAGCCCATCCGGCAACGGCATTGGCAATATCAATAAAGAATTTGCCAAGACCTGTCTTTTCAAGATAGGCCCCAAAGAGGATGAACAGGAAAATAAAGGTAGAAGATACCCCCAAAGGAATGCCAAATACCCCTTCGGTAGTATAGAAAAGATGACTTACCATCTGTTCCAGACTAAGCCCTCTATGTGCAAGCGGTCCCGGCATATATGGGCCAAAATATCCGTAAGCCAGGAACAAGATGACTACCGCTACAATGGACGTCCCCACAATACGTCTTGCTGCTTCCAATACCATTACAATTCCCAGAAGTCCAATGATAAAGTCGGTTGTCGTTACCGTACCTGCGCGAAGAATAAGACTCTGATAATTTACCAGAATATAAATCGGTGGAATGGCTGCAAGAATAGCAAGCCCCAGATCCAGCGGGTTAACCTTACCACCCCGAATCCATGCCTTCTTCGTTGGGCAAAGCAGGAATACCAGGGATATGCCAAAACTCAGATGAACACAGCGCTGAATCATGGCATCAAATGCGCCGAAGAACCCGGTATAAATCTGAAACAGGGAAAAACAAATACACAACGCAGCAATCAGCTTTCCCCATATACCGGTATATTCCACGGTAGCCGATTCCTTATCCAGACTCTTAAGCTTTTCATTTATGGACTTTGTGTTCACGGAATCGTCCACATGCTTTTCATCCATTTTATTCAACTCCTATTACTATCTGAAAGTTTTTTCTTTAAACAACCCCTGATACAGGGGACATACGTAAACATATAATTCCGATCCCAACGGCATATATTCCGTTAGCGTATAGGATTTATTCCCTACTCGAATCACTCCATTGTTACTCACTCCATTGCGTAGTGAAAGTGTGGGATATTGGCGATTCATGTTATCCATTATGAACCAGGGTCCTTCCTGTCGGAATTGTCCATCACTGGCCAGGAAGGGAAGACCTACTCCTAACGATTGGTATTTTGTCGATTTAAGGACTAACCCATCTACCTCATTGTTAACATACAGATTTTCCTCGATAGGCGTCTTCATCACGGAATGCCTGTAATTCAGCGTGACCGGCATCTGCGCATATGCCCTTTGGATAAAGATAAAACCTGTGGCTGTCTGTCCGAAAATAAACGGCAGATGCAGGATATACAGAAAAACTGCCAGGCAGGCTATCCCCAATGCAGTCACTGCTTTCTTCATCAGTGTCATCTCCTTAAGAAGACAGAAACGAGCTTTTCTGAAAGCCCGTTTCGCCCTTTATCATATCGCCTTCATTTCGAAAATCAGGACTTAAAGAAGCTTTCTGCCCCCTTATTCATTGGAATGGACATACCATCCATTGCCGTATCCTTGGTAATATACTTACCTACTGCATGTGCTGCCTTCATACGATCCAGGTGTCCATAAATAGCCTTAACAATCTGTGCCCCCAGGTCATCACTGATCTTATCCGTACCTACGAGTACACACTTAACAGCTACGGTATTAACAGGTGCTGTCTGATTCTTATAGGTACCTGCCGGAATCGTCATCTTAGTGTAATATGGATACTTAGCAATCAGGGCATCCTGAATCTTCGGGTCGATTTCTACAATCCGTGCAGACTTGGTAGCAGACAAATCCTGAATAGCTGCTGTTGGATATCCAGCTACTACAATACCGCAATCTACATTGCCATCCTTCAATGCATCCGACGCTTCGCCGAAAGACAGATACTGTGGCTTGATGTCATTGTAAGTAAGACCATATGCTGCCAGAATCTGACGGGCATTTGCTTCCGCCCCAGAACCAGATGCACCTACTGCAACCTTTTTACCGCGCAGATCTGAAATATTCTTAATGCCAGAATCTGCAGTAGTTACGAACTGAATAGTTTCCGGATACAGAGCAGCCAGCCCACGGATAGAGTCGACTTTCTTTCCTTCAAACATTTCCTTGCCATTATACGCATAATAAGCAATATCATTCTGCACAAATGCCAGATCTACAGAGCCATCCTTCAACATGTTGATGTTGGCTACGGAGGCACCGGTAGACTGTGCGCTGGCGTTCATGTTTTCGATATTCTGGTTGAGAATCTCAGCGACAGCACCGCCTAACGGATAATATGTTCCTGCGGTACCACCAGTGGCGATATTCAGAAACTGTTTGTCTCCGCCACCACATCCAGCCAGTAATGCGGCTCCAGCCACACAGGAAAGACCTGCGATTATGCATCTCTTCAATACCTTGTTCATAAAACTGCCTCCTTATCATAATAGTCATTCAGCTATTCAACAGATACCTACATCAACAGAGGAAACAAAAAAGCAGCAAGGCATATCCTTATACCTGCTGCTTGCTTCATTGCAATGCCATATCTATTAAATTAACTGTATTATACAATCTTTTTTAACCCCTGTAAAGGCTATACTTATAAATCTGACCTCTGTATGGGGTACAGAAAAATTCCTGTACCCTTATTCTTTTCAATGATAGTCGGCATTCCAGACTATTCATATACCATGAAAAAATTTTTATTTTTTTTCGAAGTCCTTGTACAGAAGGCTTGGCTGGATTCCCTTATTGTTCTGATACTTGCCATGAGTATACTTATCCGCTTCTCCCAGAACAGTATGGAAATAAATCTGGCAGATTTCTACGCCGGCATAAATACGGATAGGCTGTACACAGAACATTTCCAGTGTCCAGTATCCATTAAATCCCACATCGCCAAATCCGGCCGTTACATGGATAAACAGCCCCAGACGTCCAATGGATGAGCGACCTTCCAGCATGGGGACAAAACAATCCGTACGGGTATATTCATGGGTACGTCCCAGATACAGAGTGTTCGGCTTAAGCAGATACCCTTCTTTCGGAATCTTAATCAGATGTCCGGTGTTTTCTTTTTTCATATCCAGTTCATGATTATCATAAACCATCAGTTCATCTGCCAGTGTCAGATTATAGCTGTTCGGATTCAGTCTGCTTTTAACAAATGGTTCAATGCTTATTTCATGTCCAAGGTGACGCTCAATTTCTCTCCCAGATAAAATCATTTTTCTTTTCCTTCCTTATTAAATATTCTACGATGAAGAGTCATCCGCCTCCGGCTGAATGGATTACGGGCTTTAGCCCCATCTTCGAGTCCCATAATTTTTTTCTCATCCTCACTCAGCCTGCTGGATACCAGTAACTTTCCCCTGTCGCTGTATGAAATAAGATGAGAAGCAAAAAGCGCGGCATGGGTAGGACAGAACAGAAGTCCCTTCTGCCTTTTCTCCACTTCCCCATAAGGAACGGCGCAGAGGAGGGAAAGGCGTGACAGTCCGCATACTGTACACTGCGCGTGTTCTGTCAGTGATTTGCGGGTGAACCGGTCCCGTTCTTCTATCCATTCCCGGATGAGTGCGATAGTCTGATCCGGTGTCTGAGAAAAGAGGCTGCCTTCTCTACCGTAGGATGATATATCCCGGGAAAGGATGTCCCGTATCCCCACATCTGCCATAAGATTGGCCTCTTCCATTTCGCGGAAAGCGTCCGCTGCCGCCTCTTTCATAATCCAGAGATAGGTACCATCCTCATCCTCTATCCCATTAAAGACATATTCCCATGGGGACATGTCTGGCTGAGGTTCATCTCCGGATACGAGGATATGGCTCTTCTGTGAAGCGGCATCCGCCTTGCTCTCGGCCTCACATATATCCTTTATCTTATTCCCTGCCCAGCCTACCGCTGCGTTCAGCGCACGATATTCCATATTAAGTATCTGCGCTATATGCTTGGCATTGTCTGTTCTGTCCGGGGAGTGATACAGGCAGGCGAAGATTTCCATCATCAGATCCGTCATGACCGTTGTATCTCCATACAGCGCCAGCCACCCATCCCGATGAATTCCTTCCCAGCATTTCTGCCCTTTTCTTCTGGCCATTCTCACTCCTCCATTTCAGGAAAAAAGATTCTCTTCCTATTTTTGTCGTTTCTTTCAATTATACCTTTTTTATCACCTATTTTCTAGCATTTCTGAACAATTACGGCCTCTGAATTGGATTTTAGCTATTAGATTTTGTATAATAAAGAATATTGTGTTTTTATATGAGGTGTATAATGACTGTTCTTGACGAAATCAAGCGTCGCCGTACATTTGCCATCATCTCCCATCCAGATGCCGGCAAGACGACATTGACAGAAAAACTGCTTCTTTACGGGGGAGCCATTCATCTGGCCGGCTCAGTAAAAGCCAGAAAGACGTCCCGGTATGCGGTTTCCGACTGGATGGAAATTGAAAAACAGCGTGGTATTTCAGTAACCAGCTCCGTTTTAAATTTTGACTATAATGGATGCCGTGTAAACATTCTGGATACTCCAGGGCATGCTGACTTTTCCGAAGATACATACCGTACTCTGATGGCCGTGGACAGTGCTGTCATGGTTATCGACGTAGCCAAAGGTGTGGAAGCACAGACCAAGAAACTGTTTAAGGTCTGCTCTTCCCGGGGCATTCCGATTTTCACCTTTGTCAACAAGATTGACCACTTTGGTAAAAATCCATTTGACCTCATGGCTGATATTGAAGATGTGCTTGGCATCCGTTCCTGCCCGATGAACTGGCCCATCGGCATCAACGGAAACTATACCGGTATTTTTGACCGGGAAACAGAGATTGCCCACCTCTTCATCAAGGATAATGCCCACGGCACCAAAAAGCTGGAAGTCGTATCGGGAAAACTCACCGATGAGGCCATCACTTCCCGTCTGGATCCGGATATTATCTCTTCCCTTAAAGATGATCTGGAACTGCTCGATGAAGCAGGTGATCCATTTGATGCCCAGCGCGTAGCTTCCGGCGAACTTACTCCTATGTTCTTCGGTTCCGCTATGACCAACTTCGGCGTCGAACCATTCCTTAAAAAATTCCTGGAACTGGCTCCGCCTCCTATGGAACGTAAAACACTGGAAGGTTCTGTTTCTCCTGAAAATCCGGCTTTCTCCGGATTCGTATTCAAGATTCAGGCCAATATGGATCCAAAGCACCATGACCGTATTGCCTTTATGCGTATCTGTTCCGGTGTTTTCGAAAAAGGGATGTCCGTCCTTCACCGCCAGAGCGGCAAGATGATTCGTCTTTCCCAGCCGCAACAGTTCCTCGCTACAGAAAGAACTACGGTAGAGAAAGCTTATCCAGGCGACATCATCGGTATTTTTGACACCGGTGAACTGGGTGTAGGCGATACGGTATGCGACAAGAAGCATCCGGTCACCTTCAGCGATTTCCCGGTATTCCCTCCGGAATTGTTCGGCCGCCTCTCCCCGGTTTCCAGTATGAAACGCAAGCAGTTCCTCCGTGGTGTAGGCCAGCTGGCACAGGAAGGTGCCATTCAGGCATACAGCCAGCCTTATATCATGGAATCCTTCATCATCGGCGCAGTAGGCCAGCTCCAATTTGAAGTCCTTAAGTACAGACTGCAGAAAGAATATAACGTCGATGTCCGTCTGGAACAGCTTCCCTATACTACGGCACGTTGGACGGAAAACAATACTCCGCCGGAAGATCTGGTCGGCATTGATAACGCCCTCGTGGTATACGATGTAAAGAAGAGACCTGTCTATCTCCTGCCTAACGAATGGCAGGCCGGATGGCTTATTGAAAGAAATCCAAAAGTTAAATTCCTTGAAACACCACCTATCATTACCGTGGATGAATAACCAAAGAAGCTATGAGAGAATGTGCAATCATTTTCTCATAGCTTCTTTATTATGTCTCGTTTCTTTTACTTACAGGAATATTCCTGTAAGCTGATATATCTCATCATTTTCTATGACTTTTCAGCACCAGGCCATCATGAGGGTAGAAATAAACATCGTCCACATTGCCATAATAGGTCGGCCATATGCATGTATCCAGCAGTCTGGCAAACACTTCCTCCGCAGTAATACCTGAAACCATGATTTCATTAGAAGCAAAATTGTCTATAAAGCCGGTTTGAAAAGGTATTTGCCCATGGTTCCAAAGGAAACGCATTGAAAGGGAAACATCGCCTTCTTTCATTTACTGTTGGCTGTGGCGAGGACCATTACCGGAAAGACGGTCAGAATCGGTATCCTGTAGAAGAGTTTCTCTATAGCTTTGAACAGCTGGCCGCATTATGCCAGATGAAATAGGAAAACCCAATCTGCAGCTTTGGAACTGCCTATATCCTAGGCGTCAGCATTGAATCTGACAGAAACAGGGTCACCGCTGTCTTCATCATCCGCTCGAAAAAACTTCTGGATGTATTGCATTACATTCGCTGTAAAAGAAACTTTGAATAATCTGCTGATTCCTGTCGCTTAAATACGATAAGATTATGTCCGTTATTTGACACCCATAAAAAGCCCCACAAAAAAGGACTTTGTCTCTGCTGAGTACAAAGTCCTTTTCGACTGTTTATGAAATCAGGTTATTATATGCTGTTTTCAATTCCTTATGCAATTTTACCGCTCATTTTTCATCCGTCATATCAATAACCTGCGGATTTGAGAAGTACTCGGTCACTTCATGGCAGGCCATGATGAATTCACCGCCCATGATGATGACGATGGAAGCCAGATGAAACCAGATGAACAGCACGACCAGCCCAATAAGGGACCCATAGGTGATGCCCATGTGGGAAATCTGCAGAATATAATAGCCATACCCTGCGGTGAGCATTAACCATATCAGTGTCACAATAAACGATGCCAGCAGTATGAGTTTCCAGGAGGAATGGTTTTCTTCCGGCGCAAAGCGGTAAAAGACGGACAACGAGATAACCAGGCAGGTAAACGGGATGCCATACTTGGTAATCATCCAGATTTTAAGAAATACCGGAGGCAGTGTAAAGAAGTAGTCCAGTGCGTAAACCACCCCATTACCGAATACCATAAGCCCAAGGGACAGAATCATGACAAAGGAAATCATCAGAGTAAACACAATCGACTTCGTCTTCACTATAAGCCATGACTGTTTATTCCTGTCAGTAAAGAACACCTTATCGATAGATCGTATAATTACGTCTACCCCCTGAGAAGCCGACCAGACGGCGGCAATTAAACCGCCAATCAACCAGATACTGCTTCGCTGGGACAATATGCGATAGATGTTGTGTTCCATACTGACCGCCATATCCTGAGGAAGATATTGGAGCAGCCCGATAATCGTATGAATCTGTGGCGCAGCAAAGAACAGAATACTGTTCACCATAAAAATCAGGAAAGGAATCACCCCAAGGATAAGATAATATGTGGTTTCTGCAGCCAGTGCGCCTACGTCATCCCCAATATATCTCATGACGAGCCTTTTTATAAGGTAGAGCAGTTTCTGCCCATAGCCCGAATCATTCATACTCATCTCTCCCTGCAAAAGAATATCCGGAAAGACAACTCTTCCCGGATATCCATAAGTTTCTTACAACTTACTTGTTCTTTTTCTTGTTTGCAGTCTTATATCTTTCCTGTCTGGAAATAACTGCCTTACGCATACGGATGCTCTTTGGTGTAACTTCTACCAGTTCATCATCATTGATCCATTCCAGTGCACCTTCCAGTGTGAACTTACGGCATGGTGGAAGTCTGATAGCTTCATCGGAAGCTGCGGCACGGGTATTGGTCAGGTGCTTCTTCTTGCATGGATTTACATCCATATCGTTTTCACGGGAATTTTCCCCGATAATCATACCTTCATATACTTCTGTGCCCGGTTCGATGAAGAGTTCGCCACGGTCAAGAACAGAGTTCAGACCATAAGCGGTAGTTGTACCATTTTCAAAAGCAACCAGGGAACCACGTGTACGTCCCGGGATATCGCCCTTGTATGGAGCATAACCTTCAAATACATGATACATAATGCCTGTACCGCGAGTGGTGGTAAGCAGTTCATTTCTGAAACCGATAAGGCCACGGGCCGGAATAGAGAATTCCATACGCATGTAGCCAGCCAGTTCATTCATGGAAACCATTTCCGCACGTCTCGGTCCAAGACCTTCCATAACGGCGCCCATGTATTCCTGCGGAACTTCAACGGTAAGATGTTCAATTGGTTCGCACTTCTTGCCATCAATTTCCTTATAAATTACATGTGGCTTGGAAATTTCCAGTTCGAAACCTTCACGGCGCATCATTTCAATCAGTACGGACAGGTGAAGTTCACCACGGCCGGAAACCTTAAATGCATCGGAAGTATCCGTATCTTCTACGCGAAGTGCTACATTCGTTTCAATTTCCTTATGCAGACGGGCACGGATATGACGGCTGGTTACGAAATCGCCTTCCTGGCCAGCAAAAGGACTCTTATTTACGCGGAAAATCATGGACAGAGTCGGTTCATCAATCTTAATGCGTGGAAGTGCATCTGGGTGATCTACGTCAGTTACGGTTTCACCAATGGTGATATTCTTGAAGCCGGCCATAGCAATAATATCGCCCATCTTAGCTTCCTGTACTGGAGTACGCTTCATACCGACCCACGTAAAGAGAGAGCCGAGATAGTCTTTTCTGGTCTTTTCTCCATCAGTAATGCATACCGGCATACCCTGGCGGGCTGTGCCTCTGGTGATACGTCCAATGGCTACCTTGCCCAGATATTCATCAGCATCCAGTGTGGTAACAATGCACTGGAATGGTGCCTTGTCGTCTCCTTCCGGAGCCGGGCAGTATTTAATAATGGTTTCAAACAGAGGGGTCAGATCCTTGCTGTCATCATCCATGCTGTACTTGGCAATACCATCTCTTGCAGATGCATAAATAAGCGGGAAGTCCAGCTGGTCATCATCAGCTTCCAGTTCAATGAACAGGTCGAGGATTTCACCTTCTACATCGCTGACACGCTGATCTGGGCGGTCAATCTTGTTAATAACTACAATAGGCTTCAGATGATGTTCCAGTGCCTTGCGTAATACATACTTAGTCTGCGGCATTGGGCCTTCATGAGAGTCAACCAGAAGCAGAACGCCATCAACCATGTTCAGAATTCGTTCTACTTCTCCGCCAAAATCAGCATGCCCTGGGGTATCAACAATGTTAATCTTTACCCCATTATGCATAACGGAAGTATTCTTTGCCAGAATGGTAATTCCTCTTTCACGTTCAAGTGGATTGGAGTCCATTACTCGTTCAGCAACCTTCTGGTTTTCACGGAAAATATGGCTCTGTTTAAGCATTGCATCAACCAATGTGGTCTTACCATGGTCTACATGGGCAATGATAGCGATATTTCTGATATCTTCTCTAATCATTCGTTCTATTTCCCCCTGGAAATGTCAAAAAATCTACAACACGTATTACTTATTATAACACTACTTGCGCAGGGAGAATACCCCCTTTTCTGATTCTTGTCACGTTAAAAAAATATATTTCAGCAAAATACGATCCCCGTTTTCCTCCGCATGATACCCCTTGTATAAGAAAACCTGGAAAGTGTGCCATCACAGTTCCAGGTTCTCTCCTTTTCCAATCAGTTATCAGCATCTGCCCCCTGGACCTTTGGTTCATCAATCTTATACCACCAGCAATACATGGCCGGAAGTACCAGGAGTCCAATCGCTGTAGCCAACATAAGCCCTCCAATGAAGGACACCGCCATAGGCGCCCAGAATGGGTTAGGAATCAAAGGAACCATCCCCAGCAGATCAGTTCCCGAAGAAAGCATAATCGGACGGAATCGCAACGCCGCGGAACTCACCACAGCTTCATAGGGCGTCATCCCCAGATTGAGATGCTGCTTAATCTGATCAAGCAGAATAATGCTGTTTCTGATGACCATCCCGGAAATGGCAATCATCCCGATAATAGACATAAATCCTATAGGTTGCCTGGTGATAAGCAATGTCAGGATGGCTCCTATCAGCCCCAACGGACCCGTGATTGCCGCCATTACCATCTTTGGAATATCCTGCAGATCAAACATGAGCACTGCCAGGATGAAGAAAATCATAATGGGCAGCGGCTTCATCAGATCCCGTAACGATTCATCGGATAATTCCAGAGTGCCCCCTTTTTCCAGTGATGCCCCTTCCGGAAGATGTTCACGGAAACTCTTAAACGTGGTGTTATACAGATCTGAAGCTACTGTATCCCCTTTGGCTCCCGGGATGACCTCTGCACTCAATGTGATGGTAGGCTGCAGATTCCTACGCCAGATTGTACTGATTTCATTTTCATATGAGATGTCAGCAAAAGTCCCCAACGGGGCATAGCGCCCATTCCCCACATAAATAGGAAGTGTAGCCAGCTTATCCAACCGAGATGCGTTATCACCTTCCAGTTTAAAGGAAATCGGTACCAGCTGATCCCCCTGATAGGATTCCGACACCTTATATCCTGACAGCTGTACATACAGATTCCGGGATACTTCATAATTATCGATTCCCAATGTACGCACCTTATCCTGATCAACCGTCACTCTAACCGATGGAGTTTCCTGTGGCCAGTCGATACTTGCATTCCGGATGCGTGGATCCGTCTTCATTTCTGCCAGAGCTTTCTGTGCCAATGCCACGGTTTGTGCCTGCGTATTGGCACTGATGCGGAACATAACCGGATATTCTGCTGGCGGCCCGGTTTGAATCAGCCGGGAATGTACTCGCACCGAAGGATACTGCATGGCTATCTTTTTAGTTAATTCAGCTCGCAGCGTATCCCGGGATTCCTGATCAGAGGCTACGATAATCATCTGCCCGTAACTATTATCCGGTGCTTTGGGGTCAAAAAGAAGAATAAAACGCGGTGCACTTTCACCGATATAAGAAGCAAAGGAAGATACCCTCTTGTCTCCATACAGCATATCTGCCATCCCGCCAAGAACGCGCTGCGTATCCTGAATAGAGGCTCCTGACGGCAACTCCACATCAAAAATAATTTCCGGCCGCACCGAATCCGGGAAGAACTCCTGTTTGACCAGCGGGATTAACATCATGGTCAGCACAAACCCACCGGCTGTAGCCAGCATAACTGTGCGTTTATACCGGATGCACCAGCGGACTGACTGATCAAAAATCTGATACAGACGATCCCCCAGTTTTCCCTTTTTCTTCTTTTCTTTATCCACCTGTATCATCTGATACCCCAGAACAGGAGAAACAAAGAGAGAGGCAAGCCAGGAAATCAGAAGCGTAGCCCCGATGACCCAGAACAGAGAGTTTGTGTACTCTGCGGTCTTACCAGGTGCAAAACCAACGGGAATAAACCCGGCAATAGTAATCAGTGTACCCGCCAGCATGGAGGCAGCACATGAACGATAAGCTGTCTGTGCCGCTTCCATACGACTGTATCCCTGCTCCAGTTTTACCTGCATCATTTCAATGACAATGATGGCATCATCCACCAGAATCCCAAGCGATACAATAAGTGCCCCCAGAGACACACGCTGCAGGTCAATTCCCTTGAATTCCATAAAGAGGAACGAACCACATACCACTACAGGAATGCAAAGGGCAAGTACCACACCACTCCGCATCCCCAGCGAGATAAAGCTGGCCGCCATAACAATCACTATGGCTTCAATCAGCGACTCAGTAAATTCAGAAATCGAATCATTAACCACCTTGGGCTGATCTGCTACAAGGGACACATTAAGCCCCAGCGGCAGGTTGGGTTTCATTTCCTCCACCGCTTTCTGAAGGTTTTCCCCAAGCGTCAGATTATTGCCACCGGGCGTCATAGACACCGCAATACCAATTGCAGGTTTTCCATCATAGTACATCATGGAGGATGCAGGATCTGTATACGTTTGTTTTACCTGAGCTATATCCCCCAGATGGAAAGTCTGGTTCCCTACATGTACAGGCAGATTTTCCAACGCTTCCGGTGTCCCCAGAAGTCCTTCTACACGAATGGCTATGTTCCTCGTATCAGTATGAATGGTCCCCGATGGCATCATGGTTCCCTGTTGCTGGATAATCTGAAAAATAGAATCAGGACTTATCCCCATCGATGCCAGTTTATCCTGGTTCATCTCCACATAAATCATCTGCTGCTGAACTCCCAGAAGCTGCACCCTCTGGACATCCGGCACACGAAGAAGCCTCTGCCTTATATCTTCTGCATACTTTCGCTTTTCTTCATAGGAGTAATCGTCCCCGGTCACTGCATAAATGGTGCCATACACATCGTCAAACCGGTCATTGATGTAAGGTCCCACTACCCCGGAAGGAAGCTGACTCCACATATCCTCTACAGAGTTGCGAACCTCGGTCCAATGTTTTTGAAGCTCTGACGCGGGAACAGAATCCTTGAGATAGACATAAATTACCGTCTTCCCATCATGCGTAAAGGATTTTATGTAATCCAAATCCCGGGTATCCTGCAGATTTTTTTCCAACGGATCGGTCACCTGTTTTACTATCTGCTCCGGTGAAGCTCCCGGCCAGGCCACGGTAATCACCATGGTCCGGATTGTAAAATTCGGATCTTCGCTGCGCCCAAGATTGAAATATGACCATAACCCGCCGACTAAAATAGCAAGAATGAAGAAAAAGACAATCTGAACATGCTTAATCGACCACTCTGCTACGTTAAAATCCTTCATACGCGAACCTCTTCTCCCTGTGTCAGATTGGAAGCCCCTGCCGTAACCACCTTATCCCCACTTTTCAGTCCGGAGGTTATTTCTACAGAGTCATTTCCATATTTTCCTACAGTAACCTTCACCAGCTTCACCCGTCCATTTTCTACTACCCATACACTGGGCTGGCTGGATTGTGTGGCTATTGCCGTAAGCGGTATAACTACAGATTTATTTCCACTGAGATTATCGTCCATGCTTACCTGCGCGGTCATGCCAAGAGTAACTTCGTCCGGGCAGTCTGCAAGAGAAACCTTGGTATCATAAGTTCCTGTAGCCGCATCCGGTGATGCAGCCTTCTCTTTAATAACCCCATGTACCATCACATTAGGAAGCGCCCAGAAAGTTACGGTACATGGCATCCCCACAGAGTATTGATTGTACTGCTTTTCCGTAAGGGAAATATGTACTTCCTTCTGCCGGTCATCCACTACCAGTACCACAGGAGTTCCTGCAGAAACCACCTGCCCGACTTCATACATGGTAGACCCGATAACTCCGTTTCTATCGGCTCGAAGCGTAGTATACCCCAGATTGTTCTGGGATCGGCTCAGTGTTGCCTTTGCCTGCTGAAGCTGCGCAGCAGCCACATCATACTGGCTCTGTGTCTGATCCATGGCCAGGTCAGATATGGCATTTTCCCTATGCAGCGCCTTATAGCGTGATAACGTGGAGCTTGCCAGCTTATAAGATGCCTGTGCAGAAATCACTGAACTTCTTGCTGCATCTACCTGATCCATCGCGTCCCGGGAGTCTACACGGAACAACGGCTGTCCCGCTCTGACCCTGTCCCCAGCCTGTACATATCGATTGGTAATCTGACCGCTAACCTGAAATGCCAGTGGAGATTCATAATATCCATGGACGGTACCGGAAAAAGTGGTATCATTTTCCGAATCCTTTTCTCCTACAGTAATCGTTTTAACCAGCGGGCTCTGCTGAGTCTCCACTTCATTATTCCCGCATCCCGCAGTCAGGAGGAGCACTCCGGCCAGAATAAATGCACCTGCTTTTGTAATTGTTTTCATTTCATTCCTCCATCTTCAGCTATCAGAATACCATTCATAACCAGGTCTTCTACCTCCTTAAAGTAATCTTCCTGAGAAATACTCCCCTCTGCCCCTATAATCCCGTCGATCATCTGGTTTCCTTTTATTGTGAAAAAATTAAAAATCATATTAATAAATAAAATACATGCACACCGCGGATTTATCTCTTTTCGGAAAATCCCCCTGGAAATTCCTTCCTCGAGTGCACAATAAATATCGCTGAATAACGGGCGATATAGCGTATTCCATATCTCTTTAAATGGTTCTGTAGGATTAACCAGTTCCCATTGCATAATCCGGATGGCTTCCGGATACATAACCAGTAACTCTCCCAGTGCCTGTATATGATAATGAATTACATCCTGTGGGTTTCGAAAATGACATTTCTGCCGTTCCAATCTCTCTTTGATTCGTTCTGCACCTACCCGCAGGATGGTCATATACAGATTCATCTTTCCCCCAAAATAATAGGAAATAGACGCACTGTTTACTCCAGCCTTGCGGGAAATATCCCGGATTGTGACCCGCTTATATCCCATATCGGCAAACAAAGACAGAGCTGCATATTCTATCTTTTCCTGAACAGAAGTCGGTTCCTCCACTGCTTTATCAGGAAACAGTTCTTCATATAATTCCTGTTTGCTTCCAAAATAATAAGAAATCGCGGAAGGAGCTACATCCGCTTCCTTCGCTATGTCCCGAAGAGAAACCGATTCATATCCATGATTCAGAAACAGTTCCCTGGCAACCATCACTATTCGCTCTTCTGCTGTCATTTTATTCCCTTCAATCAAATGATTAAATCGTTCTATTTGATTTTAACATAATCATCCCGTAAATTCATCCATAAAAAAAGGCCATGGACCTCTTATCTCGTCCATGGCCAGTAATCCTGTGCCAGTGTCGCCTTAATATCCGATTCGGTAACCGGTTCAAAATACACCTGCAGCAGACAGAGTCCCTCTGCAGGAGCTGTAACGCCAAGCTTCCTTCTGTCCCTGGCTTTCAGTATATTTACTAATTCTTCAGGTGAAAGTTTCCCCTGACCGGCGTCAGCCAGTGCGCCGGCAATATTCCGTACCATATGATACAAAAATCCTTCGCCCGTGACATAGATACGGATGAGTCGTCCTTTTGCCTCTATGCGTATATCCATAAGATTTCTTACTGGATCCGATGGCACCGAATTATTACCTCTAAACGAAGTGAAATCATGGCGTCCCACCAGTTTGGCGGCCACTGCCCGCATCTTTTCCACATTGAGCTCTCTCCCCAGCGCCCACACATATCGCCGCATAAAAGGAGAGACATCCCTGTCCTGCCATATATTGTAGGCATACGTTTTTCCATAATTCATACGTCTTACGGAAAAATCTTCAGCTGCCTCCCGGCTTTCACGGACACGGATATCCCGTGGCAAAATGGCATTCAATGCATATTTAAACTTATCTCCCGGTACACGGGATTCTGTATAGAATGTGCATTCCTGCCCCCAGGCATGTACCCCTGCATCAGTACGCGCCACGAAATACAGTGTAGTCGATCCCCCGGTAATCTGCAGCAATGCCTCTTCAATGGCCTTCTGCACAGTCATAGCGACCGGCTGTCGTTGAAACCCTGCATAGGCTGTCCCCTCATAGGAAACGGTAATCCATATATTTCTTTTCATAACATCCTTATTTTCAGCTCATCATGCGCATTCCAATCAATAGTGCAGTAACCGCCACAACGGCCGCAAATCCAATGCTATCCCGCCCCGTATATTGAAGTTGATGCATCTTTGTCCTGCCTTCACCACCCCGGTAACATCTGGCTTCCATGGCGGTAGCCAGTTCATCGGCACGACGGAATGCGGAAATAAACAGCGGCACCAGCACCGGAATCATACTTTTAGCCCTGTGCATCAGATTTCCTGTAGTAAAATCTGCACCACGGGATGCCTGTGCTTTCATAATACGGTCTGTTTCTTCCAGAAGCGTAGGAATAAAGCGAAGCGCAATAGACATCATCATCGCCAGTTCATGGGCCGGAACACCAAACCGTTTCCACGGGGTAAGAAGCGCCTCTATGCCATCTGTCAATACAATCGGACTGGTAGTGTAAGTAAGCAAGGACGAAAAGGCAATCAGGTAAACCAGTCGCAGTGTCATATAGGTACCACGAATAATGCCTTCGCGGGTAATATGAATTATCCCTGCATAAAACAACGTCGTCCCCGGTGTTGTAAACAGATGAATAATAAATGTAAATACCAGGATGAACCACAATGGCTTTATCGCCTTTACTATCAGTTTTATGGGAACTCCCGATACGGAAATGGTCATAAGCAAAAAAGCAGTAACCAGAAGATATGACCAGAAAGATTCAGCAATAAATATAGCCGTGATAAAAATCATGGTACATATAATCTTTGCCCGTGGATCCATCCGGTGAAGAAAGGAGTTTCCCGGGTAATACTGCCCCAGTGTAATATCAGTCAGCATGAGTATCTCCTTTCAACATATCCGCCATTTTTTCTGCCGCTTCCTGCACGTTACGTGCAGTTTCGGGAACCGGAATTCCCTGATTCTTAAGGTAAAGCAACGTATCGGTAAGCGGTGGGACATCCACTCCGCACGCCTGGAGCTCCTTCCGATGGTTCAGGAATATATCCATAGGTTTTCCATCCATAGCCACCCGTCCATTATGCATAACCAGCAGACGTGTCGCCAGGCGGGCGATATCATCCATATTATGGGTAACCAGAATAACCGAGAAATATTTTTTTTCAAACCATTCCTTTACCCTGGAAAATATTTCCATACGCCCCACTGGATCCAGCCCGGCAGACGGTTCATCCATAATCAAAAAATCAGGATGCATAGCAATAACCCCTGCGATAGCCACTCGTCGCTGCTGACCGCCGGACAGCCGAAATGGTGACCGTTCTGCATAGGTATTATAATCCAGCCTGACGAATTCCATAGCCTGCCGTACCCGTCTTTCCACATTGCCTTCGTCAAGCCCCATATTGGTCGGTCCAAAGGCAATATCCTTTTTTACGGTTTCCTCAAACAGCTGCTGTTCCGGATACTGAAATACCATTCCCACGGAGTGTCTTTTCGCAATAGTTTCCTTATCCTTTCCGGCCAGATCCACACCATCCACGGTAACCCGTCCTTCAGAAGGATGCAGCAGACCATTAAGGTGCTGTACCAGAGTGGACTTGCCGCTGCCCGTATGCCCTATAATTCCGACAAACTCCCCTTTATGAATTTCCAGATTCACTCCATCCAGTGCTTTCCTTTCATAAGGAGTTCCTTTTCCGTATATATAGTTTACTTTTTCAACACGAATCGACATAGCTCTTCTCCCAGTTCTTTATTGGTCATACAATCTCCCCGAATCGGCAGCCCCAGCTGTGCCAGTCTATATGAAAGTTCTGTAGGGACCGGAACATCCAGTCCACCGGCTTTCATTTCCTCCACTTTGGAGAATACGTCTTCCGGAGTTCCATCGGCGGTAATCTGTCCCTTATGAATTACCACAACCCGATTCGCGGTTACCGCTTCTTCCATAAAATGAGTGATGAGGACAATGGTAATCCCCATTTCCTTATTCAGACGATGAATAGTTTCCATAACTTCTTTTCTTCCGGATGGATCCAGCATGGCTGTAGGTTCATCCAGAACTATACATTCCGGATGCATGGCAAGAACACCCGCAATGGCTATACGCTGCTTCTGCCCACCTGAAAGCATGGACGGAGAATGTTTGCGGTACGACTCCATGCCCACCTTTTTCAGGGAATCAGCAACCCGTGCAATAATTTCTTCCCGGGGCACACCGAGATTTTCCGGCCCAAATGCTACATCATCTTCTACAATGGATGCCACCAGCTGATTATCCGGGTTCTGAAAAACCATTCCCACCTTCTGACGGATTTTCCAGACATCATCCGGATTTTTTACAGACAGGCCATCCACAAGGACATCCCCTTCCGAAGGAAGCAGAATGGCATCCAGATGTCGGGCCAATGTAGATTTACCGGACCCATTTGTCCCGATAACGGCCACAAAACCTCCCTTGTTAATTTGCAATGATACATCTCGCAATGCATAAAAGGGAGCTTCCCCTTCTGTTTCATATATATGTGTCAGATGACTGACTTCAATCAGTACCTGTTTATTATCCATACTATGGCTAATTCCTTTCTGCCTGCAATTTACAAAGCTGACCTGCCCACTCTGCGTATCTCCAGGTATTTCCCGGAGTTTGTCTGATTCCTTACCTCCTGTCTGGATTTCAGGATACATTCCCACTCATATAAAAAGGGCCTTTCCCGGCCCATTTCAATCAATCCAGCCAAAGCGGCGAAGCGCGTTGGATAAACCTTTCTTATCCACATCGTCTGTAACATAGCTAGCTTTCGCTTTGAGCAGAGGATTGGCATTTCCCATGGCCACGCTGAACCATTCTGGTCTGAACATGGAACAGTCATTCATGCCATCTCCGAAGACAACCACCGAATCATCTGAGGCCTGTTCCCGTTTTAAGATTTCAAATATTCCGTTTTCCTTGGCTGTGGGTTCAATCAGCAGGATATCCCGTTTAAACCGCACGTGCCGGAGCCCATGAAACTCAATCTGCCCTTCTTCCTCTTTTGGGCAGTCAACAAACATCTTGAATATCTGTGAACTGGTACGATAGTCAAAATCCGCCTGAATGATGTTCCGGTAATAGGAATCTCCGGTTCTGTCCATATAGCGAGAATCCCTGCTGTGTTTTTCCATCTTGTTATCAATGGTAATGGCCCAGGGATACTGGCTGTCGTCCAGATCGTCCAGAAAGGCATAGCAGGCATCCAAGGGGAGACTTCTATGATAAATAAGCTGCCCGTCGATAGTCAGCCCATTCCCGCCATCAGATACAACGGAACGTATCCCCAGCTGCTGCGCTATATGATAAGCATCACACTGCAGACGACCGGTAGCCAGCGCCACAAAATTACCTTTTGCCTGCAGCTGCCGGATTGCGTCTTTGGTATCTTCAGGTACACAGGCGGTAAGTGGTGAAGTTAATGTACCATCAATATCAAAAAAGAAATAACGTTTCATCAGGCTCTCCTTTCCTCTATGCCCAGATTTTGTCCTGTTATCACATTGTATCATATCTAGGTACGGTAAAATGTAAAAATATGAAATATTTCGCTAACAGAGTATTCCGGTAAACAGAATGTTCCTCTGCCCTTTTCCATATCTTCTTTTAAAAAAATCAGGACATGTCCGTGCATAAACATGTCCTGATTTTCTACGTTTTTTTGTTAACGCCCTGACAGCCCCCTGTCCGCCGGTATCGTTTATTCTCCAATAACCAGCAGAGTCTGCTTGCCCAGTACGGTGTCACCTTCCTTGACATTAACAGACTTGATAACTCCGGATACAGGAGCGGTAATGGAATTGCCCATCTTCATGGCTTCCAGCACCATCAGTTCGTCGCCCTTCTTTACTTTGGCCCCTTCTTTAGCGCTCATGAATGTAATCTTACCTGGCATTGGCGCTTTGACCACAAAACCGCCTGGAGCGATAGGAGCTTCCGGTTCACTCTTGCCGGCCGCTGCCTGCTTCATAATTCTTTCTACCGCTGCGGAATGATGTTTTACCGCCGGAGCCTTGTATGTTGTTGGCTGCGGGTGCACAATCCCGGTTACCAGCGGAGCCGCAGCTGCCGGAGCCGGCGCCGCGTGGCTGTATGCCGGTGCGGTATAAGCCGCTGCCGGTGCGGATTCTCCAGATTTCAGCTCTGTAACTTCTACCTCATATACCTGACCATTTACTTTTACAGAAAATCTTTTCATTATTTCCTCCTGCTATGACTTGTTACAGGTTAGTTCCCTGCTGCTATATGCTTAAAACCGGTTGGCACCGGAAATATTTTCTATTCTGCCGGCATTCTTCCAGCGTTCCGATGTACGGGGACGGATGGAAACCACTTTCCCTTTAATTCCCATCGCCGCAATCGCCGCGGTTATGGCAGCCACTACTTCCGGAGCAGGCGTATTATTGACGGTTTCCCTTCTATGGGGTCCATTAATAACCGGGGCCGGAGTGTGTACAGGAAGCACACTATTCCTGACAACGGCCGGTCTCTGCGGTACAGAGGCTTCTTTCACAGCGGTTCGAACCGCTTCCTTAACCGCGGATCTTACCGCCTGATCCACTACAGCCTTAAATTCCGAAAGAAGAACTGGCTGCTCTGCCTTCACATTGACCACCGGTTCACTCGGCGGAACATTGACTTCCACCTTTGGCGGATCAGCCGGCTTATCAGCCCGTTCAGCCATGGATTTTAATATATTGAGCATCCGGCTGAACATATACAGCGCTATCAGTGCCACGGCGGCATTAAGTACACTGACAAGCATGATTATTGTATTCATTGACATCCATCCTTTCTTCGCTAATTAATCAGAGAGGCATGCTTCCATGTTTCTTTGATGGATGTACTTCATGCTTGCTGGCAAGCATCTTCAGCGCATTGATAATATATGGTCTGGTATTCTGCGGATCAATGACGGCATCTACATATCCCAGTTCCGCTGCCTGATACGGAGAAGCGAAGTTCTGTTTGTATTCTTCTGTAAGCTTTTCCCGTTCTTCCGGCGTATTCTTTCTGAAAATAATGCGGGCTGCCCCTTCGGCACCCATAACAGCAATTTCCGCAGAAGGCCATGCAAATACCTGATCAGCGCCCAGCTGACGGCAGCACATACCGATATAGGCGCCGCCATAAGCCTTACGGGTAACTACGGTAATCTTCGGAACGGTTGCTTCGCAGTATGCATAAAGAATCTTTGCCCCATGACGGATAACCCCGGCATGTTCCTGCTGACTTCCCGGCAGGAAACCTGGTACATCCACAAGGGTTACCAGCGGAATATTGAAGCAGTCGCAGAAGCGTACAAAACGCGCAATCTTGTCGGATGCGTTATAGTCCAGGCATCCGGCCATCATCTTCGGCTGGTTGGCTACAACACCTACGGTCTGACCATCCATTCTGGCAAACGCGGTAATGGCATTCTTAGCCCAGTGCTTCAATACTTCATAATATTCCCCGTTATCCACCAGGGATTTTATGATGTCGTACATATCGTAAGCCATGTTGGCTTCATCCGGAATAATATGGTCCAGTGCCGGATCGGTACGTGCCGGATCATCACCGGTATCCACTACCGGAGCATCTTCCATATTGTTTCCCGGGAGGAAAGAAAGAAGATAGCGTATCTGACGAATGCAGTCTTCATCATCTTCCGCGGCAAACTGGGAAACGCCGGAAATGCTGTTATGGGTCATGGCGCCACCGAGGTCTTCCGCACTGATCTGTTCTCCGGTTACGGATTCAACTACCTTCGGTCCGGTGAGGAACATCTGGCTGGTTCCCTTAACCATGTAAACAAAATCCATCAGTGCCGGAGAATAAACTGCACCGCCGGCACATGGCCCCATAATGGCACAAATCTGCGGAATAACCCCGGAAGCCAGGGTATTCTGCATAAACATATCTCCGAATCCGGAAAGGGCCGCTACCCCTTCCTGAATACGTGCTCCGCCGGAATCATTCATTCCGATAATCGGAGCACCTACCTTCATGGCCATTTTCTGCAGTTCAACAATCTTTGCCGCATGGGCTTCCCCAAGGGAGCCGCCGCTGACCGTAAAATCCTGAGCGAAGGCAAAGACCAGACGGCCATCCACTGTACCATAGCCTGTTACTACGCCATCTGCCGGAATATCCTTCTTTTCCTGTCCGAAATAATGACAGTTATGTTTTCTCAAAGCTCCGGTTTCGACAAAGGAATTTTCATCAAATAACAAATGTAAACGTTCGCGGGCTGTCAATTTTCCCCGGGAATGCTGTCTTTCCACCTGTTTTTCCCCGCCCATCTGCTGAATATGTTCCAGCTTCTGATGAAGGAGATTAATCTTTTCATCAACAGATGCCATATCTGTACCTCCATTACCTGCCCTGCCTCACAAGGCAGTTTTCAATGAACTTACTTTATATCAATCTTTATCTTATCTAACCAGATATATCGGCCATTATTATAACACATTTCACCTTGTATTAACACCACGTGATAATGAAAAGCCGGCCCTCAGGCCAGCTCATGATATCAGCGGTTGTTCGTCTCCAGTCTGTCTTCGTAGGAAGACATCCCGATGGCCATTAAAGCCCAGAAACACATGGACACCGCGATGCTGAACAGCGTATAATCCCCGATTCCGTTCACAGCCACTGCGGTAATCGCCGCAATGGTCCCCAGCCCTATGGCCTTATAAAAGGTATCCTGCGATTTTCTGTAGACCCTCCAGGCATAGCGGATATGACCAAAATAAAACCAGAAATAAGCAATAGCTCCGGGAATCCCCACATTCGCCATAACAGACAGATACATATTGTGGGCATGGAAAATAGTGACTCCCGCCCTCCGGATAAGCAAATCATAATCCGGATAGACCAGATAATAAGCACCCCATCCGCAGCCAAGCAACGGGTGGTCACTGATCATGCGAAGGGTATTTCTCCACATGGTAAAACGCATGCCAATGGATGTATCCTGGGCGGAAAACAGAGATAAGAACCGGACCGCCACCTGTCCCTGATAAAAGAACAGAATCACCGGAACCAGAAGGAGCAGGGCAAAAAGACGTTTATCATACTCCAGACCGTAGACCGCCAGAATAAACAGCAGACTGATCCAGGCCCCCCGGGAATAGGTGAGCGCCAGGCAGACAACCAGCCCCATCGTCAGCAGAAGAAGCAGCCCCTTCTGCCGTCTCCTTTTCTCAAACAGGAAGAAGGCTCCGCTGTAACTGGTCATCATAAGCAGATACGTAGCACACAGGTTCGGATTTTCCAAAGTGGAATAAAACCGGCGGTACAGCATGGGGAACCGGGAGGCGTCCACCCAGTCGTGAGCTGCCATATCCGTTGCCATATCGACAATATGTGTATACTGCCATACGCCATATACCATTACCAGTACCGCGCCTGCAAAAAAGGACAGCATCAGATTCTTCCGTATATCCCGGCTGTCCGCGTAGGTCACAATCAGTATGTACAGGACCGCGTACATGAGCGGAAGAAAGCACCAGTTAAACAGAGAGAACAGCTTATCCGGTGAATTAATCACCGACAGGAAAGAGCAGAGCAGAAAAGCCGCTCCTGCCTGCCGCAGAGAGCCAATCCGCAGTTCCTGTTTTCCATGCTCCCTAACACGCCACAGGGCCAGCAGAAGCGCTATCACCAGCGGAACATAAAACAAGTGGGTAAAAGGCAATAAAAATACGACAGCATACAACAGACTGACAATATTGTGTGCCGACGTATATGGCTTTGTAAAAACAGAACCCGTCATTTCTTCTCCTTTATCTCAATGGAAATTCCATTTATCGTTATAATTATTAACTCTGTTTATTATATAGGAGTTTATGACACCGGGCAAACCTTCTGATTATATAGACTTTAGTTAATATGTTCTGACGTTATGTTTGTGATTCAGACATGCATTCAAACTATATCAAATCATGTAAAAGCGTTATTTTTCAAAATCAGTGAACTCTGCTATCCTATTCACATAACACAGAAACAACAATCCAATCGAAATTCAAGGAGGATATGAATTATGAAAAGATCTGCTAAACTCTTAACCATTCTCTGTGCCGGTGCCCTTTGCGCTGGTCTTCTCACAGCCTGCGGCGGCAGCGATTCCGCTCCGGCACCTTCTGATAAGGCGGTAACCATTAAAGTCGGTGCTTCCCCATCCCCGCATGCGGAAATCCTTAACGCGGTAAAGGATCAGCTGGCTAAGGAAGGTGTAAACCTTCAGGTTGTTGAATTCAACGATTATGTTCAGCCGAATCTGGCACTGAATGATGGCAGCCTGGATGCCAACTATTTCCAGCACCAGCCATATCTGGATGAATTCAACAAAGACAGAGGCCTTGACCTGGTATCTCTGGGCGGCGTTCATATTGAACCTATGTCCGTATACTCCAACAAGGTTAAGGATATCAAGGATCTTAAAGACGGCGCATTAATTGCTATTCCTAACGATCCAACCAATGAAGGACGCGCGCTCCTCCTGCTCCAGAGTGCCGGTCTGATTAAACTGAAGGACAGCGCTTCCCTTACCTCTACTCCTAAGGATATTGCCTCCAACCCACACCACTTCAAATTCAGTGAACTGGAAGCTCCTCAGGTTCCAAGAGCTCTGGATGATGCAGACGCAGCTGTTGTTAACATGAACTTCGCACTGGACGCTAAGCTGGATCCAAAGAAAGCCATCCTCACCGAAGGCAAGGACTCCCCATACGTTAATATCGTGGCTGTCCGCAAGGGTGATGAAAAGCGTCCGGAACTCCAGAAGCTCATCAAGGCGCTTAACAGTGAAGAAGCCAAGGAATTTATCCTCAAGAAGTATAACGGCAGTGTAATTCCTGCTTTTACCACTAAGTAAGATATTCTCTCAGAATCAGTAAGTATCTGTTCCTAAAAAAATCCGGAAAGGATCTGAAATAACTATCAGATCCTTTCCGGATTTTTTTGTCCACAGGGGTTATCAGAAGACCAGCATGTCCTGGTCCCAGTCGGATGGTCTGACGCGCTTTGACAGACACATCATCTGATGTCTGCAGGTCATTCCACCGTTTCCTGTCCCTGTACACTGGTATTTCCAGACAGATGCCAGGTCACCTGGGTTTGAAGACGTGCATCCGCCCCCTCCCCTTTGATTTCCCGGAGTCTTGCATCTCCGTGAATTTCCAGTACCGGGTCCTGTCTGGGTTTGTCCTCTTTGTATCCTCTCGCTTCCAGATCCCGGGCATATTCTTTTTTCAGCCGCTGCAGTGCCTCTTTATCTTTAGAAGATAAATCCTTACCGTCCTTCAGCGCGCTCTGCAACACCCCGGCCAGTTCATATCTGCTTATTTTCCGGCCACTATCAAAAAAGGAAGTGGAATAGCCCGGAATCTTTCCCTGTCCGCACATATCCCTGAGTGTCTGATATGCATAAGAGTCAGGCTGCACATCTTCAAAGCTGTTGGGCGCGAATACATTATAGGCACTTACCGGAAACGAGCATAAGATGAGTCCGGCAAGTAAAAGTTCCCATCGTTTCATAGTTATCACCTGCATACAATGGATTCAATAATATGGAGCACCTCACCCTTTCCGGTCCCCTTGAGGGAGGAATAAATGACCGGTGGATACACTGACGGATAATTGGAAGCCAGTTTACGGCGGTTCTGCTGCTTTTCACTGGCCTTCAGCTTATCTCCCTTGGTTCCTATGACCAGTACAGGTACTCCGGAAGTGCCAAGCCACGCATAGGCTTTTTCATCAATATCCAAATCGGGATGGCGGGAATCAATGAGCAGACAGATCAGTGCCAGTTCAGGTGAATTCATGATGTAATCATCTATAAAGGATGACCAGTCTTCTGCATTCTTTCCACTGGTTTTGGCAAATCCATATCCCGGCAGATCCACCAGGAACCATGACTGTCTTTCTTCTGTCCCATCTACGGTTCTACGTGATTGCACATCATAATAATTGATTGTTCGTGTTTTCCCCGGTTCCCGGCTTACATGGGCCAGTTTTCTATTGCCGCAAAGGGAATTGGTCAGTGATGATTTCCCTACATTGGAACGGCCTATAAAGGCAATTTCCATTTTTCCTTCCTGTGCGAACTGTTTCCAGTTTACGGAAGACCCATGATATACCGCGGAAAATATATGAAATTTCTCTATATTCTTAATTTCTCCCATCCTTATCGCCTCCTTAATAAAATACTCCTTCTGCAAAAAAGCGGTGAAAGACTATGGAATTGTCTTCACCGCTTCTGGTTATTTATTACATCAGTGCATGTTTCAGCACATCATCCGCATTCTTAACGAATACAAAATGCACTCTCTTCTTTACATCGTCCGGTACTTCTTCCAGATCCTTGCGATTCTTTTCCGGAAGGAGAACCTGTTTGATTCCCAGCTGGTCAGCAGCCAGTACCTTTTCCTTCACACCACCGATAGGGAGTACTTCTCCCAGCAGGTTGATCTCCCCGGTCATAGCGGTGTCACTACGCACCTTGCGTCCCGTAACGGCAGACGCAATAGCTGTGGCAATCGTTACACCGGCAGAAGGTCCATCCTTAGGTACAGCACCTTCCGGGAAATGAAGATGCAGGTCCAGCTTTTCCCAGAAATCCTCTTTCAGCTTCAGATCAGAGGCACGGCTCTTCACATAAGTATATGCGGCGGTTGCCGATTCCTTCATTACATCGCCCAGACGTCCGGTAAGAATCAGACGACCCTTCCCCGGAATGGCTACGGCTTCCGTATCCAGTACTTCGCCGCCTGCCGCAGTCCATGCCAGTCCGTTGACACGGCCCACTGCGGAAGGATGTTCTTCTGCCATCGGCATATACTTAACCGGTCCCAGATACTTCTCATAAGTGCGCGCGGAAAGTTCAGGCATGGATTCATCATGCATTACTACTTTCTTAGCGACTTTTCTGCACAGGGAGCCAATGGTTCGTTCCAGTTCACGGACACCGGCTTCCCGGGTATAGTTCCGGATTATCTTACGAAGCAGGGTGTCGCTGAATTTAATCTGACTTGCCTTCAGACCATTCTGCTTTCTCTGTCTTGGAACAAGATATTTCTTGGCAATTTCCAGCTTTTCTCCTTCTGTATATCCGGAAAGGCTGATAACTTCCATTCGGTCCAGAAGAGCGGCCGGAATAGTGGACAGTGTATTGGCTGTGGCGATAAAGAATACCTTTGACAGATCGTAAGGAATATCAATATAGTTATCGTGGAATTCCTTATTCTGTTCCGGATCCAGTGCTTCCAGAAGCGCCGATGCCGGATCGCCCCGGAAATCATTGCCTACCTTATCGATTTCATCGAGAAGAAGAAGCGGGTTAATCGTCTTTGCCTGCTGCATCGCTTCGATGAAACGTCCAGGCATGGCTCCAATGTATGTACGTCTATGTCCGCGGATTTCTGCTTCATCGTGCACGCCGCCAAGGGAAATTCTTGCGAAATTTCTTCCCAGCGCGCGGGCAATGGACTGTGCCAGACTGGTCTTGCCCACACCAGGAGGTCCTACAAAGCATAAGATAGGCCCCTTGGATTCAGGGGACAGGATACGTACGGAGAGATATTCCAGAATTCTTTCCTTAATCTTTTCCAGTCCGTAATGGTCTTCGTCAAGCATCTGCTTTGTCTTTTCCAGATCCAGATTGTCCTTGCTTTCTTCTGTCCATGGAATATCAAATACCCAGTCCAGATAATTGCGGATGATGGCTGATTCCGCCATCATAGGCGGCATAGTTTCCAGACGGGCGATCTCTTTTCTGAGCTTTGCCTTGTATTCTTTTGGGATGCCGCTCTTTTCCAGCTTCTGACGATATTCTTCCGCTTCTTCTTCTTCGGAGATATTATCGCCCAGCTGGTCATGAATGCTCTTAATCTTCTGACGCAGGAAATAGTCACGCTGTTCCTTTTCCATATGGCTGCGAACCTGCGCATTGATACGGGTTTCAATCTCCCCGATTTCAATTTCCTCATTCAGCAGCTGGAAAGCCTGTTTGATTCTGTCCGTTACATCAGTGTCTTCGAGGATTTTCTGCTTCTTATCGGCAGGCATCTGCATCTGGGAAGCTACGAAATCCGCAAGATGTCCCGGGTTGGTAATGTTTCTGATTTCTGTTATTGCCTTATCCGGCAGTCCCTGTTTGGTCTCATGAAGAAAATCGAAGAACCGATGCATGATATTTCTGCGATACGCTTCTTCTTCCATCGGATTTTCATGAGTTTCCTCTATATCAACAGCAGTTCCTGTGAGATGTCCTGTGTTGCGTTCTATATCGCTGACACGGACACGGGATACCCCTTTCACCAGGATACGGATAATACCGCCAGGAAGCTGAAGCATCTGTTCAATCTTAGCTACCGTGCCTATGGTGTAAAGATCTTCCGGCAGCGGCATTTCCACTTCCGGTGTCTTCTGCATCAGCATAATCAGGTAACGGTCGTTCCCTGCCGCGCTACGCACAGCGGCCACGGATTCTTTGCGGCCTACATCAAGGCTGGTCGAAACCCGCGGAAAAACCACCATATCCCGCAGGGCAACTAAAGGCAACTTCAGCCCTTCTTTATTTATCAAATCTGTCATAGTTAATCCTCCATTGTGATTATTGTACCATATGGAGAGAACGGAATTCTCTGCCTGAAAAAATATTCTGCACAAAAGAGGAGGATTCTGAAAATCCTCCTCTTCCCCTGAAAACTTCAGAACAGATATGTTCCGTTTTTCACCTGGTTATGCATTATTTCCCGGAGCTTCTGTATCTTTTTCAGCATCCGCTGCGGCATGGGAAGCAGCCGGTTCTGCCTTTTTGCCATGTACCAGTACAGGCTGTTTTCCGCTGCTTACTACCTCTTCCGTGACAATGCACCTGGAGACGTCATGCATGCTTGGTACCTGGAACATCACATTCTGCATTATTTTTTCAATAATGGAACGCAGTCCTCTGGCACCTGTATTTCTTGCAATAGCCTTTCTGGCAATGGCTCTGACGGCAGCATCTTCAAATTCCAGTTCCACCCCGTCCATAGCCAGCAGGGACTGATACTGACGGATCAGCGCGTTCTTCGGTTCCGTAAGTACACGGACCAGCGCGTCTTCGTCCAGCTTATTCAGTGTGACTACTACAGGCAGGCGGCCAATGAATTCCGGAATCAGTCCGAAATGCAGTAAATCTTCCGGCTGAACCTGGCTGAGTACCACATCGGAATCCTTTTCTTCCTTTGTATGGATATCCGCGCCAAAGCCTATGGTATTTCTGGTCATCCGTCGTTCAATAACCCGTTCCATACCATCAAACGCCCCGCCGCAGATAAACAGGATATTGGTGGTATCAATGTGAATCATTTCCTGATTCGGATGCTTTCTTCCCCCCTGCGGTGGAACATTGGCTACGGTTCCTTCCAGAATCTTAAGCAATGCCTGCTGTACCCCTTCACCGGATACATCGCGGGTAATGGATGGATTTTCAGACTTTCTGGCAATCTTGTCGATTTCATCAATGTAGACAATACCGCGCTGTGCCTTTTCAATATTGTAATCTGCCGCCTGAATAAGGCGAAGAAGGATATTTTCCACATCTTCCCCTACATAGCCGGCTTCCGTAAGGCTTGTGGCATCGGAAATGGCAAAGGGAACATCGAGAAAACGTGCCAGTGTCTGCGCAAGCAGTGTCTTACCGCTGCCTGTCGGTCCCAGCATGATGATATTGGACTTCTGAATTTCCACATCATCGTTACGGAGCTGTGACATAATGCGCTTGTAATGGTTGTACACAGCCACTGACAGGGCAATCTTAGCCTCATCCTGACCGATTACATACTGATCCAGATATTTCTTGATTTCCTGTGGAACAGGAAGTTTCATGCCCTTGACAGAATCCGCTTCCGCCTTACGATGTTCTTCCTTGAGAATGCTATCGCATACTTCGATGCATTCATTGCAGATATAGACACCAGGTCCGGCAATGAGACGCTCTACTTCATCGGAAGTGCGTCCGCAGAAACTGCAAATTGGCTGTGGGGTCATCTTATTATTTGCCACAATGAGCCTCCTTATTTACCGGATGTAACGATATTGTTTCTTTCCAGAATCTTATCAATCAATCCGTACTTCAATGCTGCTTCCGCAGTCATAAAATTATCGCGTTCTGTATCATGGGCAATTACATCCAGAGGCTGACCGCTGTGCTTGGACAGAATCGTGTTCAGTTCCTTGCGCAGTCTCAGGATTTCCCGGGCGTGGATTTCAATTTCCGTAGCCTGGCCCTGTACGCCGCCCAGCGGCTGGTGAATCATGATATTGGAATGCGGAAGGGCGAAACGCTTGCCCTTGGCGCCGGACGTAAGAAGTACGGCCGCCATGCTGGCACAGGAACCAATACAGATGGTGGATACATCCGGCTTGATGTATTGCATAGTATCGTAAATAGCCAGACCGGCAGTAACTACACCACCAGGGCTGTTGATGTAAAGATAAATATCCTTATCCGGATCTTCCGCTTCTAGGAACAGAAGCTGAGCCACTACAATATTGGCCACCTGATCATTAATTTCCCCATCCAGGAAAACAATGCGGTCCTTTAACAGACGGGAATAAATATCATAAGATCTTTCTCCATGTGCAGTCTGTTCTACTACAACCGGTACGTATGCCATATAATCATTCCTTTCTTATGAATTTTGATGTCTTTTTTGACATAATTTATTTTCTTTACTAGACACAGAAGGACGCACCGTCATGTGTGCGCCTTCTGTACACAGAAAATACCTTCTGCGTGGATATGAAATTAAACCGGAAAATTATTCCTTTTCAGCTTCAGCCTTTTCTTCCTTCTTAGCCTGTTCAGCCAGGAAGTTTGCTGCCTTCTTTCTGATTACGCTATCGATGAGCATACCTACTCGGTTCTGTTCACGGATAATCTTAACCACTTCGTTCGGGTCAGCATTGAACTGCTGTGCCATGGTGAATACTTCCATGCTCAGATCCTGATCGGTTGCATGAATGTCTTCCTTGTCAGCGATGGCATTGAGTACGAGACCTTCGCGAACATTCTTTTCTGCAGCTTCTGTATAATCCTTACGCAGATCTTCTTCTGTCTTATCAATCTGCTTGAGGTACTGTTCAAAGGAATGTCCCTGGGCTTCAATATTCTGACGGATTTCATCGATCATGTCATCCAGGCGCTGATCAATCATTTCCTGCGGAATATCAACCTGCGCGTTAGCAACAGCCAGGTCTACCAGTGCCTGACGATAAGCCTGGTTTGCCTGGAAAGTTGCTCTGCCCTGTATTTCAGCCTTCATGGTTTCCATGAGGTCCTTCAGGCTGTCCTGCTTGCTGATGGACTTAGCAAATTCATCGTTGATTTCCGGCAGAACCTTCTGCTTAACATCGTTTACATGTACAGCGAATTCTGCTTCCTTGCCCGCCAGATCCTTAACGAAGTAGTTAGCCGGGAAAGTAACCTTAACTGTTACATCATCGCCAGCCTTGTGGCCCTTCAGCTGATCTTCGAATCCCGGAATAAAACTGCCGGAACCGATTTCCAGCGGATAAGCCTTGCCTTCGCCGCCTTCAAATGCTACGCCATTTACAGTGCCCTTGAAGTCGATGATTGCGAAGTCGCCAGCCTTGAGTTCAGCGCCTTCTACTACTTCCAGACGGGCATTGTTTTCAGCCAGCTGCTTGAGCTGAGCCATAACGTCGTCATCGGTTACAACTGGTTCTGCATGCTTTGCATCCAGGTTCTTGTATTCGCCAAGCTTAACTTCCGGACGCTTAACGAATGTAGCTGTAAATGTAGAGCCGTCCTTTTCAGAGAAAGATTCATCCTTAACTTCCGGCTGGGTTACCGGTACAAGCTTTTCATCCTGAAGTGCCTGTTCCAGTGCACGGTTAAATACGATTTCCTTAGCTTCGCCTTCAATAGCTTCCTTGCCCAGGTACATTTCCAGTACCTTGCGCGGTGCCTTGCCCTTGCGGAAACCCTTCAGTCTGATCTGGTTTGCGAAACGGGAAACTGCCTGTTTGTAACCTTTAACTACATCAGCAGCAGGTACTTCCACCGTTACCTTGACCTTGTGCTGGTCCAATGCTTCTACCTTTACGTTCATTTATTTACTCCTCCTTAAGCCGGTTGTTACCGACAAATGATACCTGTTTGAAACTCTTCAACACAGTAAATCGCAACATATATGATAGCATATAATGTGCAAAAGTACAATGAATATGTGTGATAATCCCTTATGCTGTCTGTATCCTCTTACTTCAGTCCGGCTGATGGGAAATGGAATGCCTCTTGGTGAATCCGCCCTGCACTTCGCTGACATCAAATATGGAAATGAATGACTGCGGATCAATGGAATGTACCACCTGCTTAAGTCCGGTCACTTCCAGACGGTTGACTACGAGATAAAGCACCTTCTTCTCATTTTTCCGGTAGCCGCCCTGCCCATATAACAGGGTCACAGAACGTCCCAGATGATTCAGTGCGTCGGATACGGCATCGCCATTATCGGTAACCACAAGGACCCCTTTGGATTCATCGAGGCCCACGCTGACCACGTCAATCATCTTGGAGCAAATGAAATAAGCCACCAGGGAATACATGGCGCTGTTCCAGCTGAAGACAAATCCGGCAGTGCCAAGGATGAAAACGTTGAAGAACAGCACAATTTCACCGACAGAAAAGGAAACTTGTCTGTCCAGCCAGATGGCTACGATTTCCGTCCCATCCAGAGAACCTCCGCTGCGGATAACCAGTCCCACACCGATTCCGATAATCATACCGCCGAAAATTGTGGCCAGAAATGGATCTGTGGTAACTGGGGTCATCCCTTCAAACAGATGGCTCCAGAAGGAAAGGATGATTACCGCAAAGGTCGCGCTGAATGCCAGACTTTTACCCAGCCGCTTATAGCCCAGATAAAAGAACGGTATGTTCAACGCTACCACCCAGACGGAAAAGGAAACGCTGGTAAGTTTAGCCAGAATCAGACCAATACCAACCACGCCCCCGTCAATGATGCTGTTCGGCACCAGAAACAGATTCAGTCCCGCAGAATAAATCATCGCGCCTATAGTAAGTCCGAGGATTTTCAAAAGCAGCGACCTAAGGGAAATACTCTTTATATGCTCAAGCATAACATCCTCCTTTTACCGGATATACCGGCTATATTACCTGTTCCAGGTAAAACAAAAAGCACCGCCTTGGCAGTGCTTTTCTCGTGGCGGAGGGAATGGGATTCGAACCCATGAACCTCGTGAGAGGTTAACGGTTTTCAAGACCGCCTCCTTAAACCACTCGGACACCCCTCCATGAGACTTTACTTATTTTATAGGATATAAAATAAACTGTCAATGTGAAATTTAACGCCTCCGGATACCGTTACTTCCTCATACGTTGTATAATGTGTAGATTAAACGATGCCATAAACAGACGTTCATGATATCGTTCTGTACTGCTCACCTATACCGGACTGCTGAATATGTATGAGTCAGTATCCGTATATTTTTACTACTTATAAGAGGCATTTTCTATGGATAATCACTCTGTTATTTCTGCCATCCTTGAAGAAACCGGCAAAGCCGTATTAGGCAAGGAAGATGTACTGAAAAAGATTTTAACCGCCATTATCGCCGGCGGCCATATCCTTATTGACGATATCCCCGGCGTAGGAAAAACCACTATCGCCATGGCGTTCTCCCATGTTCTGGGGCTGTCCTACAACCGGCTTCAGTTCACACCGGATGTGCTGCCTTCAGATATTACCGGTTTTTCCATGTATGATAAAAACACCGGATCTTTCCGTTATGTTCCCGGCGCAGCCATGACCAATTTCCTGCTGTCCGATGAAATCAACCGCGCGTCCCCTAAAACGCAGTCCGCGCTGCTGGAAGTCATGCAGGAAGGACGTATTTCCATTGATGGAAACACGCACAACGTCCCGCAGCCGTTCATTGTAATGGCTACACAGAATCCGGTAGGCTCTTCTGGCACGCAGGAGCTCCCAGAATCCCAGACCGACCGTTTTATGGTCCGCCTTACAGTAGGCTATCCGCGTAAGGAAGATGAACTGCAGATTCTCAAGGGAACCCATCTCACTAAACCATCCGACCTGACTCCGGTAATCACCGCTTCTCAGTTGCTGACCCTCCGCCAGGAAGCGGCCTCTGTCCATGTGGATGATTCTCTGTACGCATACATGGTGTCCATCGCCAACGCTACCAGAACCTCAGAGTCTATCACCCTTGGCATCAGTCCGCGCGGCACCATGGCTCTGGCCTCCATGACCAAAGCCCATGCCTTCCTCGCGGGGCGGGACTATGCGGTTCCGGATGACATTCTTCAAGTAGCGGCGGATACACTGCCTCATCGTATTCTTCTCTCAGGAAAAGCCCAGAGAGAGGGAGAAACCGCTTTCACGGTATTGCAATCCATTCTGCGCACGCTCCCGCTCCCCAGACTGACGGAGGCATAAATGCGCCGTACTTCTTATTGTATACTCTGCCTGGCCGGGCTGTTTCTCTTAATAATGTATGATATGCCACAGGCATTTTCTCTGGGGCTTGCCTGCATCCTGGCGCCGCTGCCGGGAATAGTCCTGGCCTGGAAGGCCCATAAAAGGATACGCTGCTCCTGGCAGATTCCCAGGGGAATCACCAGGGCCGCTCCTTCGCAGTGCCAGCTGCTGATTTCCGGCCCTTCATGGTACATCCCTTCCTTTTTCATATCTACGGAGGAACTGGAATTTACCACATCTCCTTCCTCATTGCCCGCTGCCTGCACCATACCTCTCACCATTCCTCACTGCGGCCTTTTCTCCATACATAAGGGAAAAGCCTGGTATATGGATCCTTTTCATCTCTGTCGGTTCCATATGCCATTAACCGCTCTGGATGGTTTTGTCTTCCCGGCGCGTATCGGTACGGAAAGCCAGATTCTTCAGGCGTTATCCCATATTATGACTCCTGATGAAAAATATTATTATGGTGCAGTGCAGTACAAGCCAGGCGACAATCCACGGCTTATCAACTGGAAAATGACCGCCAGAACCGATGACGTATATGTCCGTGATTCTGAACCGGCCAATGGTACCGATCTGCTGATAGCCTGCTCCACTCCGCAGTCTCCTGACCAGCGGGATACCATCGGCGATACCCTGCTTTCCGCAGGTCTCGCCCTGCTTCATAGCGGGAAAACATTTACGCTGCTTTTCCTTTCTTCCACAGGGCCACGGAAGGGAATCATCACTTCCGTCGATGAATTTTACACCGCTCTGGAAGAATGCATAGGCAGCGGCCTGTCGGGAAATGTGCTGGAACAGGCAGAAAAGCTTATCCCTGCCCAGTCTCCTCTGCTTTATCTCACTGGGGAAAGTCATGTCTTCATACCACCGGCACTCCATCCGGTAATCTGGTCCGCTTCCCCCTGTGACAATGCGGATATGGCCGGAAGGAACGACATTATGACCCAGCTGGGAGGTGATATTCATGCGTAAGTATCTGTCACTTCTTATTCGGGAATACGTAATCTGTACGGTCGGAGCCTTCGGCACGGTAACCGCCTTCTTTTCCAGCGCGTTTCCATTAATGAGCTGGGCCTATGGCCTCGTTGCCGGTATATTCACACTTATCCTCTGTAAGCTGTACAGGGGAAAGAATACTTATTTTTCCCTGCTGCTCCCTGGACTCCTGATTGTGCTGGCCGCCTTTCTGCATCATACCGGGTTCCAGAGTCTGGTTTCTCTCTGGAACAGTATGACCCCTGCACTGGAAAAGCCCTATGCGCTGGATCTGGCATTGACGCAGTCCCCTAGGGAAATCACTTCTTCGCTGCCTGCCCTTATCTGGTGCCTGCTTATGACGTCCTCTGTTTTTTCCGGGGCTTCTCTCTCAGGATTTTTCAGGATTTTCAGTGTTCTGCTGTCCATCCCGCTCTGCCTTATGGGTTTTTATTTCGGCTCCGCGCCGGCAGGACTGGCGCTGTCAATTGCCGCGGCATACTGGCTCAGCCGAATTTTTTCCCTTCCTGGTAAAGATTCGCCAGCACAGCAGGGAGCGGTCTTTACTTCCACACTCTTAGCCGGATGCCTTCTGTCGATTCTGGTTCCCTCATCCTATACAGAACCGGATATTCTGTCGGCGACAGCACAGGAAATTATCACTCTTACGGATCCTTATGACCCCATCTTCCACGCCGGTACTGCCTTTTCCAGTGTAACCAGCGGAGTTAACGGAAAAAACAAACTGGGGGAAACAGACAGTGTCCATTATACCGGACAGGTTATCGCCCAGATTGCATCAGAAGACATCTCCTCCCGTCTGTATATCCGCAGTTTTACTGCCGGTAAGTACAAAGACAACCAGTGGAGCACTCTGCCGGCATCAGACTATAAAGAGATTGAACCACTCTTCACCCATAATCAGGGCGAATGGTACGATCAGGGCGCGTGGCTTATGGAAGTCATGGGCCATAGTGAGGATCTTTCCTCCGCTCTGTATGCCTATGATCCCAGAGCTGTGGATTTTAAAAATTTCCGTCGTGTATTCCGTGTAACCTCCGTCTACATCCAGACGCCATATTATTTCATTCCTTATGACCTGGATATATCCTTCAATGGATTTGTCTTTGACTGGGCTCCGCAGGGAACCGGCCCTAAAGCATATAATTCCTATATCATGGATATGCCTTCCGGAGCTATGATTACTTTCCTCCGGACCAATCATTCCTCCGATCCCTACCTGCTCACTTACGAAAACGGAGAATCCGCCTACCGGCGTTTTGTATATTCTCATTATCTGGATATTCCGGAGGCACTGCGAAGCCGTATCCGTACGCTCCTTCCTGTTCCCCACGCCAGAACCTATGAGGAAAAGAGAGCATGGTACCATACAGTAAGTCAGTTCCTGCAGAATAATTACCGCTATACGACCCATCCGGGCCGCACTGCCGCAGGGGAAGACTTTATTTCTGATTTCCTGTTTAACAAGAAGGAAGGCTACTGCACAGCCTTTGCCTCTGCCGGTGTCATGCTTCTCCGCGCTGGTGGAGTCCCGGCACGGTATGTGACCGGACTTACGGTATCCACGGATGAAGTAAACAACGCGGACATTGCCAATGGTTTCCATACCCTGGATATCAATGACCACCATGCCCACGCGTGGGCTGAAGTATATGTGGATGGTATAGGCTGGCGTCCAGCTGAACTGACTCCGGGATATGATGGAGCTGTCGACCCATTCCCGGCGCCAGCCGATGAAAAACAGTCCCCGGATCAGCCGGACAAACAGTCGCCGGACAATCAGTCAGGTCAGCAGAATGAGCAGCAGCAACCTCAGAACGCGGCTCCGGAAGAGCCGATTCATCCGCTGCCATCCCCTTCTGTTCTGACCTCCTTCCTTATGCCTCTCCTTATGATGGTGGTCTTACTTACACTGGCCGCTGGTGCGTTGTTTTTTATCATCCGCCAGCGCCGGGAATTTGCCGGTAACCTCTTTGCAGAAGCGTTAAGGAATCCGTCCCAGGAATCCCTCCGCCAGCTGGTTTCCTATCTACACAGGCTTCTCCTGTGGGCCGGACTGCCTGGCGTAACCACTACGTACGAGAAATGGACTTCCCAGGTGGCCAGGGATAAACGATTCGCTTCTGTCACTGAACTGATGCCTCTCCTTCTGAAGCTCCGGTACAGCGGCCAGAAGATTTCACCTGAGGACATGCGCCATGTGGTGGATATCCTTTCATCCATGCGCTCCCATTGCCTGTCTCCTCTTCGCAGAAAAGAACGATGGCTGTTTTACCTGAAAAAGCTGTAACCTCATAACCAGGCCAAAAGGCTGACATTCCCCTGGTGGAATATGTCAGCCTTTTATTGTGTCCGGTACCGCTTGGTATTCTTTCGTATTCTGTATTTACCAAAGCCGGTTTCTGTACTATACTGGTAAGCATATTTAATATTTTATATTTCCTTTTTGAAAAGGAGGCATTCTGTGGCCTGTCTGTCTGTTTTTATTTACGCTTCACTTCCCATGGCTATAATGTTCCTCATTGGCTATCTGCTGGACAAGCATTTCAGCCTGGACGTACGCACATATGATATAGTGACCCGATACGCTGTCATGCCCTTATTTATCTTTCTGTCCCTGTATCGTCATATCCCATCTCATGTCACGCTTATTCCCGCGGCATTTGCAGGAATTCTCTGCCTGTCCGGCCTGCTGGGATGGCTGCTCCAGAGAATTCTCCCGGAAGAGGGAACCATCCGGGATTTTATTTCCCCATTTATGCTTTCCGATACAGAGCTTACCGGGGTCGTTTTCCTTATTCTGGTGTTTTCCCATGTACCGTATTTTACCGGTATGGGAAACCCTAAAACCTTTATTATCCCCTTCGTCTCTGTGGCGTCCCTCCTTCTTCTCACATCCATGATCATCCACAGTGTCCTGCTGGCTGGGAGACGTACCCATGCCCTTACCGAAATGATACGCGCCTTTTTCTCTGTTCCTTCTCTGTATACCGCGGTGGCTGCCGTTCTTTTGCGGTCCTTTAACATTCCACTGGAACACAGCTTTCTCTGGCCGGTTCTGCTGCATTATGATGGAGTTTTCGTTATTCTCACCTGCATCATGACCGGCATCTGGCTCCATAAATCCTATAGTCCGGAATTCAAATGGGCTCCCGCCCTGCTTATGCTGGTACGTTTCATACTGATGCTTGCCATTTCCTATGCGGTTATTCATTTTTCAGGAATTTTCTCACCGGCAGAGTCTCAGGTATTATTTGTCGCGGCTTCCATTCCTGCCGTCATCGCGCTCACCGATCACGGCACCAGTACAGGAATCAATCCCACAGCGGCTTTCATACAGCCATCGCTTATTATCTATCTCCTGGGGTGCCCGCTGGCGGCCGTCCTGGCCCGAGTGCTTTTCCCGGTAATATAAGGAAGGTGGATTTATGGCTTTTTTACAGATTATTTCCAATAACATACTGCCACTGCTTGTTTTTGTCACCATAGGCTATATGCTGGATAAGAAATTCAACCTGGATGTAAAGGCATTGAATAAGCTTACATTCTTCGTTGTTCTCCCCAGCCTTATCTTCTACAGCGTTTATTCCGCAAAGATTGACATGACCATGATTACGGTATTTATTGTCGGCTGCGTGGAAATGTTCTTTCTGGCTCTGGGCGGTACCCTTTATGGGAAGCTGCGGCATTTTACTCCCGGTAAGACGGAAGCTTTTAAAAACGCCACCATGTTTTCCAACACCGGCAATATCGGTATCGCGCTGGTCGCCCTTGTGTTTTCCAATCCCCCTTATGTGCTTAATGGGGAAACCCCTTATCTTATCCCCGCAATCAGCGCGGCAACCATGCTGCTGATTCAGATGAACATATTCCTTAACACGCTGGGCCTTTATCAGGCCGGAAAGGGAAAACTGACTCCCCGGGATGCGCTGTATGTCATCTTTCATATGCCGGTTGTCTATGTGCTGATTTCCGTATTTACCATTAAATTCCTTGGCATCGATATGACTCACTGGTTCATATGGCCTATGTTCCAATACAGTGCCCAGGCACTGGTAGCCATCGTTATGATGGCGCTGGGAATGCAAATGCATCACAGCCATTTTCACGCTGCCGATCTGGATGCGTGGGTTGCTGCCGCCTGGAGGCTTTTCGGCGGACCATTGATTGTATTCTGCCTTCTCACTTTATGGAATACCTGGGGCCCGGGGTTCTCTCCCATTGTCTGTCAGGTTATCATGATTATGACCTGTGTTCCTTCCCCTGCCAATTCCGTCCTTTACGCGATTGAATTCCAGAATTATGTGGATTTCGCCACAGAAATCGTAGTCATGAGTACGGTAGCTTCCGTTATCACGATGACCCTGACGATTTATCTCTCCCAGATCCTTTTCCCGGTAGGCTAGAACTATTCCCTTATTCCATATAAATCATCATACCGTGCTGAATAAAGAGGCATAAAAAAGCTCTCCAGAAATCCATCCGGAGAGCTTTTAGTTTCCTTAAATCAGCCTATAAAGAAGTATTTAGCGACAAACACCACCGCCAGAACCACCATCAGCGGACTGATTTTTTCACGGTGCCCTGCCATAAGATTCAGTACTACATAGGAAATAATACCCATGGAGATACCTTCAGAAATGCTGTAGAAGAATGGCATGGCAATAATGGTAATATATGCCGGAATAGCTTCTGTCAGATTACCAAATTCTGTAGTAGCTACAGAAGTAAACATCAGGAAACCTACAATAATCAATGCAGGTGCTGTAGCAAACGCAGGAATCGCAAGGAAAATCGGAGAGAAGAACAGGGAAATCAGGAACAGCACTGCCACCGTTATGGCAGTAAGGCCTGTACGTCCGCCTTCACCGACACCAGCCGCACTTTCTACGTAGGTAGTTGTAGTACTTATCCCAAGAACGGCACCAATGGATGTGGCAATAGCATCCGAAAGAAGGGCTGGTTTGATACGTGGCAACTTGCCTTCCTTATCCAACAGGCCAGCCTTCTGGGATACGCCTACCAGGGTTCCCAGGGTATCAAAAATATCTACAAAGAGGAATGCGAACAATACTGCGAAAAAGTCAAGAGATCCAATTTTTGAAAAATCGATTTTCATAAACACAGGTGCGATGCTCTGTGGCAGGAAAGAAGCGAGGCCATGGAACTGCGGGAAAGTAGAAAATGCTCCCACAGACGGATCCGGGATATAAAATCCGGTAGCTTCCGCAATCATACCGAGAATCCATGTAGACAGAATTCCCCAGAGAATATTGCCGCGGATATTCTTAATCATAAAGAACGCAGTAAGGAATATCCCCAGAACGGCAATGACTACCGGAGTCCCTGTGGTATAAAATGTACCGGATTCCGCTGCCTGCTTGAAAGAAAACAGGGCAATCTTTGTCGCTTTGCTGGCTACAACCAGGTGAGCGCTGCCCAGACCGATAAAGCAGATAAAAAGACCAATACCGGCAGATACCGCCTTCTTCAGGTTCATCGGAATCGCATTAAACAGGGCTTCACGGATGTTTGTGAGCGTTAAGGCAATAAAGATAATCCCTTCAACAAACACGGCAGAAAGCGCCATTTCCCAGGTATATCCCATAGACATAACCACGGTATATGCGAAAAAGGCATTAAGTCCCATCCCCGGAGCCAGCGCGAATGGATAATTAGCCAGTCCGGCCATCAGTAATGTACCGATGAACGATGCAATACAGGTGGCGGTAAGAACGGCACCCTTATCCATACCGATAGATCCCATGATAATCGGATTGACCGCCAGAATATATGCCATGGTCATAAATGTGGTAATACCCGCTAAAATTTCAGTTTTAACGGTAGTACCATTCTCTGCCAGGTGAAATACCCGGTCAAGAAAAGAAGAGTTGTTCATAGGTCCTCCTTGACTAAAGTCCGCTTCGTGGGCAAACTATATAATCCTGATAATAGCGTAATTCATTCGCCCTCACGAACGGAACTCAGAAAAAAGTGAATCAGTCATATTATAAGCGTTTTCTATTAAGGTAACAATAGCCAATCTTACCTGTTTGCGCTATTTATAGAAAAGCTCCAGTCATAAATTTTCTTCAAAGATGCAAAAAAGGACATGAGTTCAAATCCTCATGTCCTTTTTCTTGAAGAATCCATATCATGATTCTGTATCAGAGGGCCAGTGCCTTCTTTACATGCTGCTGAAGAATATCAATGGAATTATCCAGTTCCTTCTGTTCTTCTTCTGTCAGATGAATTTCAATGACATCTTCTACCCCATCTGCTCCCAGCTTAACCGGAACGGAGGCAAAGGTATCATGAATACCATACTGTCCGTTCAGCCAGGTAGAACACGGCAGAATCTTGTGTTCATTATGGAAGATAGCACGGATAAGTTCCGCGGTGGAAGAACTTACACCAAACTCTGTGCAGCCCTTGTTCGCATTTTCAAAATAACCACCGCGATGTACCTTATAAACCACTTCTTCAAAGGAGTCCAGGTGATACTTATCCGGATTTTCTTCCAGAAGTTCACGAATCGGTTTGCCACCTACGGTTACATGGCTCCATGGAACCATACTGCTGTCCCCATGTTCACCGAGTACATAGGCAGTAACCGATCTTCTGTTGACATTAAGCTGTTCTGACAGCTGCATCTGCAATCTGGCAGAATCGAGAGCTGTGCCGGAACCGATAATATGATTCTTCGGCCAGTTCAGTTTTCTTGCCAGGTATTCGGTAATAACATCGCATGGGTTGGTAATGGATATAATGATTCCGTCAAAGCCGGAATGCTGAATGACCTTAATAAGCTTCTTACATTCTTCCACAGAGTCGGCAAGCATATCCAGGCGGGTCTGCCCCGGCTGTCTGGTTTTACCAATGGCCACTACAAGAATATCGCAGTCTCCCAGTTCATCCCCATCCACGGCCTTACAGGTCACATGATGAGGCATATAGCTTACCGCGTCCCGAAGGTCCATAGCTTCCCCTTCAGCCTTACCATTGTTGGTATCGAAGAATACGATATCGTCCGCCAGTCCCTGCACAGCAATCTGCAATGCCACATGGGAGCCTACATTTCCTGCGCCAAGTACGCCAACCTTTCTTGGTTTAATACTCATCCTTAACACTCCATTCCATTTAAATATATACATTATTCACAAAGCGTGTGTTTCAGATAATTATATCTCACGCATTAATGCTTTTGAATATCATAATATATTATTGCTCTCTATTCAATAAAGCTATAGCCGGTCAGTATGGATAATCCTTATGTCAGACCAACAAAAAACGCTGAAAGCGTTTGCTTTCAGCGTTTTATTCAGGTCATTAAACCAATTCAATAATTGCTACTGGAGCAGCATCGCCCTGACGAAGTCCGAGCTTGATGATGCGGGTATAGCCGCCGTTACGGTCGGTATACTTCTTAGCGATTTCATTGAACAGTTTCTTGGTTACTGCCTTGTCCATTACGAAGCCTTCTGCCTGACGGCGAGCGTGAAGATCGCCTCTCTTAGCGAGGGAAATCATCTTGTCTGCAGTCTTACGCAGTTCTTTAGCCTTAGCTTCTGTAGTCTGAATACGACCATTCTGGAAAAGAGCGGTTACCAGGCTGCGGAGAACGGCTTTACGTGGTCCGCTGGTTCTTCTTAATTTGCTGTGAGCCATGTCTTTCCTCCTAAATAGTGATCAATCTTTTGGATCTCTGAGATGAAGTCCGAGCCCTCTGAATTCAGAAAGCTTAGCCTTGATTTCATCAACAGATTTCTTACCGAGATTGCGTACACGGGTTAATTCATCTTCCGATTTTGCTGTCAGCTGATCAAGAGTATTGATATCTGCTCTCTTGAGGCAGTTGAATGCACGAACAGACAGTTCCAAATCTTCAATCGGAATAGTAGAAATATCTACCTTTGATTCTTCCTGTTCTGCAGCATCAGCAGCTTCCGCTGCATGATTATCTTCAGCAGATTCCAACGGGATTTCCTTGGTACCGAGAGACAGGAAATTCTTGAAGCTGTTAATCAGAATGTTAGCTGCTACTGCAACTGCATCTGGAGCGGTAATAGAACCGTCTGTCAGTACTTCCAGCGTCAGCTTATCGAAATCCATTTCGTTACCCACGCGGGTATCGCTGACTTCATAGTTACATTTAATAACCGGAGAATAAATGGAATCAATCGGGATGACGCCAATTACGTCGTCTTCTCTCTTATTCTTACTAAAAGGTACGTAGCCACGCCCCTGATCAATGGTAATCTCCATTCCGAGATGAGCATCAGTATCCAGGGTGCAAATAGCCAAATCTTTATTCAGGACGTCGATTTCAGACGGCAGCGCTAAATCGCCGGCATGCAGGATGCCTTCCTTGGTAACATCAATTCTGCACTTGATTGGGAATTCAGCTTCATCATGAGCGATGAAACGAATCTTCTTCAGGTTCAGAATCATGTCCGTCACGTCTTCTCTAACACCGTTAATGGTAGAAAATTCATGAAGTACGCCATCAATTTTAATGGATGTGATAGCCACACCGCTTAAAGATGAAAGCAATACACGTCTAAGGCTGTTGCCAAGAGTAATGCCATAACCGCGTTCGAGTGGTTCGCAAACGAACTTTCCATGACGGTCATCATTGTCAAGTACAACAGTTTCAATCGTGAAGCTTCTATTTTCGATCATCCGAAAGTCCTCCTTCCGCGCTGTACCGCGCTAATGTACGCAAAAGCCAATATTAAATTCTTCTGCGCTTTGGAGGACGGCAGCCGTTGTGCGGAATCGGGGTAACGTCCTTAATGCTGCTTACTTCAATGCCAGCAGCCTGCAATGCGCGGATTGCTGCTTCACGGCCTGCGCCTGGTCCCTTAACGAATACGTCAGCGGAACGCATGCCATGTTCAATAGCAACCTTAGCAGCCTGTTCTGCAGCCATCTGTGCTGCAAACGGAGTGCTCTTACGAGATCCTTTGAAACCGAGTCCACCAGCGGATGCCCAGGAAATTGTGTTTCCGTTGGAATCGGTAATCGTTACAATCGTATTGTTGAATGTGGAACGAATGTGAGCGGCACCGGTTTCTACATGTTTCTTTTCTTTTCTCTTTACTGTAGCCATTTTATTCCTCCTTCAACATTACTTCTTAGTTGCAAGCTTCTTGCCTGCAATGGTCTTTCTCGGACCCTTACGTGTACGAGCATTTGTCTTGGTGCGCTGTCCACGAGTTGGCAGTCCTTCGCGATGACGGATGCCTCTGTAGGAGCCGATTTCTACAAGACGCTTAATGTTGAGGGATACTTCTCTGCGAAGATCGCCTTCTACCTTATAATCAGCCAGTACGTTACGCAGCTTAGCTACATCGTCTTCTGTCAGATCTCTAACACGGACGTCCGGATTTACTCCGGCTTTTTTCAATACTTCTCTGGAAAGAGTGAGGCCAATTCCATAAATATAAGTTAAGCCGATCTCAACGCGCTTATCTCTTGGTAAGTCTACACCAGCTATACGTGCCATCTACTCTGTACCTCCTTTTAATTAACCTTGTCTCTGCTTATGTTTCGGATTTTCACAAATGACCATAACACGGCCCTTGCGCTTAATGATCTTGCACTTGTCACACATCTTCTTGACGGACGGTCTGACCTTCATCTTGTTTCCTCCTTACTTATTTGAAGCGGTAGGTGATTCTACCATGGTCCAAATCATAGGCGGTCAGTTCCAGGGTCACCCGGTCCCCAGGCAGAATACGAATGAAATTCATACGCATCTTGCCGGAAATATGCGCCAGTACGATATGACCATTTTCCAATTTGACGCGGAACATTGCATTTGGAAGTTTTTCAACAACCAAACCTTCCACTTCAATGACGTCTTCCTTGCTCATGGGAGCCTCCTTCTGATGATTTAACCTGCAAAACCCCAGCCGGATGGCTGGGAATTACAGGGCCCCGTAACATTATGACCGCATTGTCAGAATTCGCGGCCCATCTTTGGTGATAGCTACTGTGTGTTCGAAATGAGCGGACGGAAGTCCGTCATAAGTTACCACACCCCAACCATCGCGAAGGGTATAGGTATCCGGGGAGCCCATGGTGATCATAGGTTCAATACAGATAACCATTCCTTCTTCAAGGATAGGTCCATGTCCTGGCTGACCATAGTTCGGTACTTCAGGGTCTTCGTGCATTTCCGTACCAATACCATGTCCTACATAATCACGCAGAACACCGTATCCATACGGCTTTACGGTACTTTCCACTGCATGACCGATATCGCCAATATGATTGCCGACAACCGCCTGCTTAATACCTGCATACAGTGACTCTTCGGTAACCTTCAAAAGTTGAGCCACCTTCTTGCTGCAATGTCCTACAGGAACAGTGATACAGGAATCTCCCATGTAACCATTTAATTCTACCACAAGATCGAGAGAAATGATATCACCTTTTCGAAGAATTTTGCGAGCTGACGGAATTCCATGTACTACAACTTCATTTACAGAAGCGCAGATGGATCCAGGATAACCACAATAGCCTTTTTCACTGGGTATACCACCACGGTCCCTGATGTATTTTTCCGCCATTCTGTCTATATCCAGGGTACTGATTCCTGGTTTTATGTTTTTGGCAAGAAAAGAAAGAGTGTCCGCGGTCAGTTTACCTGCGCGGGCAATCTTTTCTATTTCTTCCGGCGTACGGATGTTAATCATGCGTTAGCCTTCTTCAGTGCCTGCTTGATATCGTCAAAGACCTTGTCCATTGGCTGATTGCCATTGATTTCTACATAAGTGCCGCTGGCCTTGTAGTAATCAATAAGCGGTCTGGTCGATTCATCGTACACAGCCAGTCTTGAACGAATGGTCTTTTCATTATCATCAGCGCGCTGATACAGTTCACCACCGCAGTTATCGCAGACGCCTGCTTTAACCGGTGGACGGAATTCCCTGTGGAAGGAAGCTCCGCATTTACGGCAGACAAGTCTGCCGCTAACTCTCTTTACGAGATCCTCACGGTTTGCATTGATTCCAATGACAGCGGTAAGGGAAATTCCCAGGTCATGAAGAATAGCGTCCAGGGAAGCTGCCTGCGCGGTTGTGCGCGGGAAGCCATCCAGAATCCAGCCCTTCTTGCAATCATCCTTGGAAAGTCTTTCCTTTACGATACCAATGGTAACGCTGTCCGGTACCAGTGCACCCTTATCCATATAACTCTTGGCTTCTTTACCAAGCGGTGTTCCTTCTTTAACTGCAGCGCGGAACATATCGCCGGTAGAGATCTGAGGGATACCGTATTCACGGATCAATCGTTCCGCCTGTGTGCCCTTGCCGGCACCAGGAGGTCCCATTAATAAGATATACATAATCCCAACTCCTTATTTAATAAAGCCTTGATAGTTGCGTGTTACCATAAGGGACTGTGCCTGACGCATAGTGTCCAGAGCTACCCCGACGATAATCAGCAATGCTGTACCACCGAAGTATACCCCCTGAATATTGGTAATGCTTCCGATAAAGTTTGGAAGAATAGCAATAAACGCGAGGAAAACAGAACCCGTAAGGGTAATTCGAGTCAATACCTTGTCTACATATCTCATGGTTGGTTCACCAGGACGGATGCCCGGGATGAAACCGCCATATTTCTTCATGTTATCAGCCAATTCTGTAACGTTGACGGTAATCGCCGTATAGAAATAGGTAAAGATAACAATGAGGATAGCATAGAGACAAGTATTAGCCCAGGTTCCCCAGCCAAAGAACTTGGCCAGTGCCTGCATCCAGCCCACATGAACGAACTGTGCCAGGGTCACAGGAAGCATAAGGATGGAAGATGCAAAGATGATCGGAATAACACCGGCCTGATTAACCTTGAGAGGCAGGAAAGTGCTGTGACCACCATACATCTTGCGTCCGATAACTCTCTTGGCATACTGCACCGGAATACGACGCTGTCCTTCATTGACTTCAATGACAACAACAATCATAGCCAGAGCAATGGCTGCGAAGAGGAGTGCCTGCAGAGGAGTAATGGTACCTACTTCGAGGTACTGAACAATCGTCTGCAGCGCTTCCGGGAAACGAGCTACGATACCGCAAAAAATAATCAGGGAAATTCCGTTGCCAATTCCGTGTTCAGTGATTTTTTCACCAATCCACATGAGGAGGCAGGTGCCTGCTGTAAGTACTACGCAGACAAAGAAAAGGAAGAACCAGCTGTTATCCACCAGGGCTCCATTGGCACGAAGGCCATAGGAAATCCCAAATGCCTGGACAAATGCCAGGAAAATGGTGAAATAACGGGTCATCTTCTGGATTTTCTTAAATCCTTCCTGACCATCTTTACGTAATTCTTCAAGCGACGGAATTACCGCAACAAGCATCTGCATAATAATCTGTGCGTTGATGAATGGGGTAATACTCATAGCGAAGATAGAGAACTTGCTGAGAGCGCCGCCGGAGAATAAATCCAGGAATCCAAACAGATTGCCGGATTGGAAAATATTTTCAATAACTGAAGCATCAACCCCAGGCACAGGGATGTGCACCCCAAGCCTGAAGACGATAAACATCATAAAGGTGTAAACGATGCGATCTTTGAGTTCCTTGTTCGCAAAAATATTTGCAAAGAGATTACCCATATTAGATCACCTCAGCTTTTCCACCTGCTGCTTCAATTTTCTGCTGAGCGGACTTGGTGAAGCCCTGTGCCTGAACTGTCAGGGACTTGGTCAGTTCACCATTGCCGAGGACGCGAACACCATCAAGAACATTCTTGAGAATGCCTGCTTCAATCAGAGCTGCCGGATCAACAACAGCGCCGTTGTCAAAGCAGTTGAGCTGTTCAACATTTACTTCTGCATACTTCTTAGCGAAAGTATTCTTAAAACCACGCTTTGGAAGTCTGCGGTACAGAGGCATCTGACCGCCTTCAAATCCCGGACGGGTGCCGCCGCCAGTTCTGGAGAACTGACCCTTGGTACCACGAGTAGATGTCTTGCCCATGCCGGAACCGATACCACGACCTACACGACGTCTTGGCTTTCTGGAGCCTTCTGCCGGCTTAAGTTCATGCAATTTCATAAAAGTAGCACCTCCTTGTATTAGTTTTCTTTAACTTCTACCAGATGGCGTACTTTATGAAGCATACCTTTAATCTGGGGTGTCAGTTCCTGTTCAACAGAAGAGTTGGTCTTCTTAAGTCCAAGAGCCTTCACAGTTGCAACCTGATCAGGTTTGGAGCCGATCACACTCTTTTTTAATGTAATTGTTACCTTCATGATCAGTCTCCTATTAGTTATAAATTTCGTCGATTGTCTTGCCACGAAGTGCTGCAACATGTTCAGCATTTTCAAGCTGGGAAAGTCCATCAAGAGTTGCTCTGACCATGTTGATTGGGTTATTGGAGCCCAGGGACTTGGTCAGAATGTTGCGGATACCTGCAAGAGCAAGTACGGAACGAATTGGGCCGCCTGCGATAACGCCGCAGCCTTCAGCAGCCGGCTTCATAAATACACGGCCTGCGCCGTATTCACCGGTAACGGAGTGCGGAATGGTTCCGTTCTTCGTTGCCACGGTAATCATATTCTTCTTAGCGTCTTCAACGCCCTTACGGATAGCATCCGGAACTTCAGCAGACTTGCCGATACCAGCTCCGACTCTGCCCTTTCCATCGCCTACAACGACAACGGCAGCAAAGGATGCGCGACGACCGCCCTTAACAGTTTTAGCAACCCGGTTGATGAAAACGACGTTTTCCTGCAGATCGGATTCCTGTTTTTCAAATCTTGGCATGTGCTTATCTCCTTTACCTTAAAATTTCAGGCCGGCTTCACGAGCACCTTCAGCAAGTGCCTGTACTCTGCCGTGATAAATGTAGCCGCCGCGATCGAATACGACGGTATCGATTCCCTTTTCAAGAGCTCTCTTAGCAACGAGCTTGCCAACTTCCTTAGCAGCTGCTACGTTGCCGCCATTCGGGCAAGCAGCCTTGATTTCCTTATCCAAGGTACTAGCAGATACCAGTGTCACCTTAGCTTCGTCATCAATAACCTGAGCGTAGATGTTGTTCAGGCTGCGGAAAACGTTGAGACGCGGACGCTGTGCAGTACCGGAGATGTGTTTACGAAGACGCAGGTGGCGACGAACCACTGCGCTTCTGCTATCATTCTTACGCATTTATTAGTAACCTCCTGTCTTACTTTGCGCCGGTCTTGCCTGCCTTACGGCGGACATGTTCACCGGAGTAACGAATACCTTTGCCCTTGTATGGTTCTGGTTCACGCCAGCTGCGGATTTCTGCAGCAACCTGGCCAACCTTCTGAGCATCAACGCCGGATACGACGATTTCAATAGAAGATGGGGTAGAAATTTCAACACCTTCCGGTGGAACTACTACTACCGGGTGAGAGAAACCAAGGGTCAGATTCAGGTTCTTGCCCTGCATCTTAGCATGGTAGCCTACACCAACGATTTCCAGCTTCTTGGAGAAACCTTCGGTTACGCCTACAACCATGTTGTTGAGCAGTGCGCGGGTAAGACCGTGGAGTGCACGGGTTTCATTTTCTTCATCTGGACGGGTAATAACGATTTCGTTATTTTCCAGAGCAATGTTCATGCCCTGATTAAATTCACGGGAAATTTCACCCTTTGGACCTTTTACAGTAACCTTGCGGCCGTCAATCTTGACTTCAACGCCTGCCGGTACCGCAATCGGTTTCTTGCCTATTCTTGACATCTTATAACCTCCAATTGCTTACCAGACATAAGCGAGTACTTCGCCGCCGAGGCCAGCCTTGCGGGCAGCCTTGTCTGTCATAATTCCCTTAGATGTAGAGATGATTGCGATTCCCAGTCCGCCAAGAACCTTCGGCAGTTCTTCTCTGCCTGCATAGGCTCTCAGACCTGGCTTGGAAATTCTCTTCAGTCCCTTGATAACCTTTTCACGGTTTGCGCCGTACTTCAGGGTTACTCTGAGGTTCTGATGGTTGTCAACTTCAACCTGTTCTACATCTTTGATAAAGCCTTCGTTCTTCAAGATTTCCAGCACAGCGGCTTTAATTCTAGAAGCGGGCATATCTACAGTTGCATGATATGCATCGTTCGCGTTGCGAATACGAGTGAGCATATCCGCAATCGGATCGGTTGTTACCATTTAAATATCCTCCTAAAACCTAAATTACCAGCTGGCTTTTCTTACGCCCGGAATTTCTCCGCGGTAAGCCAGTTCACGGAACTGATTGCGGCAAACTCCGAACTTACGTAAATAACCGTGCGGACGACCTGTCAGCTTGCAACGGTTATGAAGACGAGTCGGGGATGCATCGCGCGGAAGCTTGCTAAGAGCTTCATAATCGCCGGCTTCCTTGAGCGCCTTACGCTTAGCTGCGTATTTCTGGACCATGAGTTCTCTCTTCTTTTCACGGGCCAACATAGACTTCTTTGCCATAGTTCCTCCTGTTATTTCTTGAACGGCATACCGAACTTGGTGAGCAGTTCTCTTGCTTCTTCGTCGGTCTTAGCCGTAGTCACTACGATAATATCCATACCACGTACTCTGTCGATCTTTTCGAAGTCGATTTCCGGGAAAATCAGCTGTTCCTTAACTCCGAAAGCATAGTTGCCTCTGCCATCGAAGCTGGTGGAGCTGATGCCGCGGAAGTCGCGAACGCGGGGAAGAGCGATATTAATCAGACGGTCGAGGAATTCATACATTCTTTCGCCTCTGAGAGTGACCTTGCAACCGAGTGGCATTCCTTCACGAATCTTCCATGCTGCGAGGGACTTGTGAGCTTTACAAATCATTGGCTTCTGGCCAGTGATAGCTTCCAAATCAGAAGCTGCTGCATCAACAGTCTTGGTGTTTTCAGTTGCTTCACCAACGCCGATGTTGATTACAATCTTTTCCAGCTTCGGAATATCCATAACGTTGGTATATCCGAATTTTTCCTGCATTTCATTTCTGATCTGCTTGTTGTACAAATCACTTAATCTGGACACTTGTTATCCTCCTTCCCGCTTACTTTACGTTATCCAAAACAGCGCCGCTCTTAACAGCAACTCTTACATAAGAGCCGTCAGCCTGTTTTTCTTTTCTGATACGGGTCGGCTTCTTGGATTCCGGATCCAAAATCATAACATTGGATACGTTGATCGGAGCTTCCTTTTCAATAATGCCGCCCTGTGGGTTAGCCTGGCTTGGCTTGGTGTGTCTCTTCACCATGTTAACGCCTTCAACGACTACGCGATTCTTCTTTGGTTCGCAAGCCTTGATTTTACCCTGCTTGCCCTTTTCCTTGCCGGCGATAACGACAACGGTATCTCCGGTTCTTACATGCAATTTCTGACTCATCGTGTACCTCCAAAAATTAGAGCACTTCCGGTGCCAGGGAGATAATCTTCATGTAATCTCTATCACGAAGTTCTCTTGCAACTGGTCCGAAAATACGAGTGCCGATCGGGCTCTTGTCATCCTTAATCAGGACAACTGCATTTTCATCGAAACGAATATGAGAGCCGTCTGGACGGTTAATTCCGCTCACTGTACGAACGATGACTGCCTTGCATACCTGACCTTTTTTAACAACGCCACCAGGCGCTGCATCTTTGACGGTAACAACAACGGTATCGCCAATATTTCCGCTCTTGCGGAAGGAGCCGCCCAGTACCTTAATTACCAGGACATTTTTTGCTCCGCTATTGTCTGCAACGTTGAGTCTGCTTTCCTGCTGAATCATCGTGCCAATCCTCCTATATATCTATCCTTAATTCTGACGGGCAACGATTTTTTCGACGCGCCAACGCTTGCCACGGGACAGCGGGCGTGTTTCTACGATGCGGACGGTATCGCCGACACGGCATTCGTTGTTTTCGTCATGCGCTTTAAACTTGGTTGTGGTATTAATAGACTTTTTATAAAGCTTATGTGGAACCTTACGTTCAACGGCAACTACGACAGTCTTGTCCATCTTGTCGCTGACAACGATTCCCTGGCGCACCTTGCGCAAATTTCTTTCTTCTGCCACGGTTAGATCCTCCTTTGGGGTTTACTGTTATGCTTTCTGAGCAGCCTTCAATTCTTCTTCACGCTGAACAGTCTTGATACGAGCGATTGTCTTTCTTACTTCACGAATGCGCATCGGATTATCAAGCTGACCTGTAGCGAGCTGAAAACGGAGGTTAAACAGTTCTTCCCTTAAGCTGACGATCTTTTCATTCAATTCGGCAGTGGAGAGGTTACGAATTTCATTTACCTTCATTTTATTCACCTACCACTTCTTCATGACCTTTAACTACAAACTTGGTCTTAATCGGCAGCTTGTGACCAGCCAGACGCATAGCTTCCTTAGCTACTTCGACAGGGACTCCGCCCATTTCGAACATTACGCGGCCAGGTTTTGTAACTGCTACCCAATATTCAACAGAACCCTTACCATTACCCTGACGAGTGCCGATTGGCTTAGAGGTAACTGGCTTATCCGGGAAAATCTTGATCCAAACCTTACCACCACGCTTGGTATAACGAGTCATAGCAATACGTGCGGCTTCAATCTGACGGTTGGTGACCCATGCTGGTTCCATTGCAACCAGACCATATTCACCGTAAGTTACGGTATTGCCCTTGTGAGCTCTGCCCTTCATACGGCCACGGAACTGCTTGCGATACTTAGTACGCTTTGGAATTAACATTAGTCGTCACCCCTTTCCTGATTTCTCGGTCTGCGATCTCTGCGGTCGCCTCTGCGGCCACCACGTCTGTCACGGCGGTTGTTGCCACGAGACTTGCTGTCGCGAACATTTTCATTTTCCGGAACCATTTCGCCTGGAGCAAGTTCACCCTTGTAAATCCAGACTCTGACACCGATAGCACCAAATGTTGTACGAGCGGTTGTTACGCCATAATCAATGTTGGCACGCAGTGTCTGCAGCGGAATGGAACCTTCACGATAGCTTTCGCTGCGAGCGATTTCAGCACCGCCGAGACGGCCGCTGACTGCTACCTTAATACCCTTGGCACCAGCACGCATGGTTCTGCCAACTGCCTGCTTAACAGCACGACGGAAGCTGATACGCTTTTCAAGCTGAGCAGCAATGTTTTCAGCAACCAGAATAGCGCTCATGTCCATGGACTTGATTTCAACGATATCAATATCTACTTCACTGCTGGTAATTGGCTTGAGAGCCTTCTTGATATCTTCAATACCTGCGCCGCCGCGGCCGATAACCATACCCGGTTTAGCTGTGTAGATAGACAGCTTAATGCGGTTTCCTGCACGCTTGATACCAATCTTGGAGATGCCGGCAATGAAGAGGTGTTTCTTCAAAAACTGACGAATCTTTGCGTCTTCAATGAGCTTTGCAGCAAAATCTTTTTCTGCAAACCACTTGGAGTCCCAGTCACAGGTTACGCCAACGCGCATTCCGTGCGGATTTACTTTCTGACCCAAAACGTGTCCCTCCTTTAATTAGTTTCTTTCAGAAACTTTTACAGTAAGTGTACTGGTACGTTTCATGATCCCGAAAGCCTGTCCACGAAAACGTGGATGAATACGCTTCATAATTGGGCCTGCATCTACAAAAGTAGTTGAAACATACAGATTATCAATGTTCATATTATTATTGTTTTCAGCATTTGCCATAGCACTTCTCAGGGTCTTTTCAACGACCTTGGAAGCAGCCTTTGGTGTGTTGCGAAGAATAGCCAAAGCTTCTCTTACGTTCTTACCGCGGATCAGGTTGACTACGATACGAACTTTACGAGGCGAAATGCGGATATTTCTAGAGATTGCCTGAACTTCCATTATATTTCCTCCTCATTAAGCCTGTGGAGCTGCCTTCGGAGCAGCAGCCTGATCGCTCTTGTTGTGACCCTTGAATGTACGAGTCGGAGCGAATTCGCCGAGCTTATGGCCAACCATATCTTCAGTAACGTAAACCGGTACATGCTTTCTTCCGTCGTGAACCGCAATGGTATGTCCTACAAAACTCGGAAGGATAGTAGAAGCACGGGACCAGGTTTTTACAATTTTGTTTTCATTAGCTGCGTTCAGTGCATCAATCTTTTTTACGAGAGAGGATGCGACGAACGGGCCCTTCTTAATAGATCTGGACACTTTTATCCCCCTTATTAATTACTTACGTCTCTTAACAATCAGCTTGGTAGAAGCCTTCTTGTGATCGCGGGTCTTCACGCCGTAAGCTGGCTTGCCCCACGGAGTAACCGGACGCTTACGTCCAACCGGAGACTTACCTTCACCACCGCCGTGTGGATGGTCATTCGGGTTCATTACTACACCACGGTTTGCCGGGCGAACGCCGAGCCAGCGGTTTCTGCCTGCCTTACCAATTGTGATATTTTCATGATCTTCATTGCCAACCGCACCGATTGTTGCACGGCAACGAATATGTACTTTTCTCAGTTCGCCGCTTGGCAGACGGAGAAGTGCATAGTCGCCTTCCTTAGCCATGAGCTGAGCGCTTGCACCTGCGGAACGAACCATCTGGCCGCCCTTACCAATCTTCAGTTCTACGTTATGAACGGTAGTACCGAGTGGAATGTTGAGCAGTGGAAGTGCATTGCCCGGCTTGATATCGGATTCCGGACCGCTTGTTACTACGTCGCCAACCTTAAGTCCTCTTGGAGCGAGGATGTAGCGCTTTTCACCATCTGCATAGTGCAGAAGAGCGATACGGCATGTACGGTTTGGATCGTATTCAATGGTTGCAACAGTTGCCGGAATGTTGTCCTTGTTTCTCTTGAAGTCAATAATTCTATACTGACGCTTATGGCCGCCACCCTGATGACGAACTGTCATCTTGCCAGAGCCGTTACGACCACCATGATTATGCAACGGTGCAAGCAGGGACTTTTCTGGCTTGTTAGTTGTAATTTCTTCAAAAGTGGAAACAGTCATCTGACGACGTCCTGGAGTGTACGGTTTAAATGTTTTATAAGCCATTTATGTTCCTCCTTAGACCCCTTCAAAGAATTCAATTGCATCGCCCGGCTTAAGGGTTACAATTGCTTTCTTCCAATCGCTGCGGCGACCCTGAGTACGGCCCATACGCTTAAGTTTGCCTTCATAGCGCATGGTGTTTACAGCAGTTACCTTAACGTGGAAAACTTCTTCTACCGCGTTGCGGATATCAACCTTGGTTGCTGCCAGCGGTACGCGGAATGTGTACTTGCCCTCTTCCATAAGAGCTGTTGTCTTTTCGGTGATAATCGGGCGAATGAGGATGTCACGAGCTTCCATTATGCGAGTACCTCCTCAATTTTTTCTACTGCACTCTTAGTAATAAAGAGCTTGGTGTAATGAACGAGATCATAGATGTTGATGCCGCTCGGAGCGATAGCCTTAACGCCCGGAATATTACGAGCGGAAAGAACTGTGTTCATAACACTTTCATCCCCATCGATAATCAGAGCCTTGCCTTCAACATGGAAAGCAGCGAGCATCTTGATTGTGTCCTTAGTCTTTGGAGCTGCGAAACCAATCTTATCGAGAACAACGATTTCATTGGAACGGAGCTTTTCAGACAGAGCAGACTTAACTGCCAGCTGACGAGCCTTTCTGTTCATGCTCTTAGCATGGCTTCTTGGTGTCGGTCCAAATACTGTACCGCCGCCAACCCACAGTGGGGAGCGGATGGATCCGACTCTGGCACGACCTGTGCCCTTCTGTCTCCATGGTTTCTTGCCGCCGCCGCGAACAAGGCCTCTGGTTAAGGTAGCGTGTGTGCCAAGGCGTTCGTTAGCCATCTGACGCACCACTGCCTGATGAATGACAGCTTCATTGTATTCTACGCCAAATACGCTGTCGTTCAGCTTTATTTCACCGGCTGCCTGGCCGGCTACATTATACAATGTTACATTCGGCATTGATGTTCCTCCCTTTCAGAACGGTTATTTTGCCTACCGATTACTTTACAGGCTTTACTGTAGACTGAACCATGACGAGACTTCCCTTAGCACCAGGAATTCCGCCCTTAACAAGCATAAGATTACGTGCTGTATCTACCTTAACGACAGTCAGATGCTGCACGGTAACTCTTGCGTGGCCCATATGACCCGGGAGCTTCTTGCCCTTAAACACCTTGCCGCCGCCGCCAGACATACGAGCACCGAGAGATGCCGGCTGACGATGGTTCTTGGAACCGTGGGATTCCGGTCCACGGCGGAAGTTCCAACGCTTAATGGTACCTGCATAGCCTTTGCCCTTGCTGGTGCCGATTACGTCGATAACTTCGCCTTCTGCGAAAATATCAGCAGCCAGAGTTTGGCCCACTGTGTATTCCGGCTTTTCAGCCAGTCTGTATTCACGCAGATACTTAACCGGTGCGACACCAGCCTTTTCAAACTGGCCCTTAACCGGCTTGGTCAAATGTTTGTCTTTAACTTCGCCGTAACCGAGCTGGACTGCGTTGTATCCGTCGGATTCTACGCTTTTAACAGCTACGACAACGTTTGGCTTTACTTCTACAACAGTGACTGGAATCAGATCTCCATTTGCTGCAAATACCTGAGACATTCCTAATTTTGTACCCAAAATAGCTTTAGACATATTCGCACCTCCTTACGCTTTAATTTCAATGCTGACGCCTGCTGGAAGTTCCAGTCTCATCAGCGCATCCGCGGTCTTCTTAGATGGATCGAGGATGTCAATCAGTCTCTTGTGAGTACGCATTTCAAACTGTTCACGGCTGTCCTTGTTAACATGTGGTGAACGAAGAATTGTGTACACGTTCCGTTCGGTTGGGAGCGGAATCGGACCAGAGACTCTGGAACCGGTTCTTACTGCGGTTTCCACAATTTTCGCCGCGCTCTGATCAACTGCTTTGTGATCATAGCCCTTGAGGCGAATTCTAATTTTTTCCTGCTTTGCCAATTCGTAAACCTCCTGACGTTCATTTCTGGAATGAACTGCTCCGTGGAAATTCCCCTGTAATACAGGCCACCTTCCACTTCATAGTTTTAAATACACCCAGCCGCGCATTGCAGTATTCGAAATACTGATACGGGCTTGTGTCCAGCCTTTAAATAATACTATTTATCCAACATTTTTGCAACCAGTTTACAGAAAATTTAGCAAATCTTTTCCGCTTTGAAATTCTTCACCCGGCTGGAGGTGTCGTTTTTCAACCACTGGCAGTAAACTTCTCTGAGCGGTTTACCCGTCAAAAATGCACAGATGTTATTTTAACATATGAATTACTAATGTACAAGAGGGCGAATTTCTTCATGCTGCCGATCATTGTAGGATTACAATACATGTGTTACACATTGAAAACATAAAAAGCGAGATACCCTTGTGATATAGTTAATTCGTCAAAACAAACTTTTACCAAAGGAGTATCTCGCATGAACAGTATAACACAAGTTATGAAATTTCGTAGATCTATGGTCGAATATGCATTGAAGCATGGCGTCACTAAAACCGCCATCAAATACAATACATATCGCCAATATGTATATCGCTGGCTTCGACGTTATGATGGTTCACTGGAGTCCTTACGTAATAAATCCCGCAGGCCAAAACACCATCCCAAAGCACATACAGTTGCGGAATTAAAGCTCATTCAGAATATGAGGCGTCGAAATCCAGAGGCCGGGTTGGTGGTTTTCTGGGTAAAGCTCCGTCAGCGTGGATATAGCCGTTCAATTACCGGACTTTACCGTACATTGAAACGCATAGGGATGACTCCGGTGAAACCGCCTAACCCCAAATATGTTCCCAAACCCTATGAACAAATGCTGTATCCAGGGCAGCGCATCCAGATTGACGTAAAGTTTGTACCGTCCGCATGTCTGACTGGTGAAGCCAAAGGAAAACGCTTCTATCAATATACTGCCATTGATGAATTCTCACGCTGGCGTTATGTGGAAGCCTTTGAAGAGCACAGCACCTACTCTTCCATGATATTTCTGGTGCATCTCGTTCAGGCTTTCCCGATGCCTATTGAATGTGTGCAGACAGATAATGGCCCCGAATTCACTAAACGATTCACTAAAGCAAGTCTTGACGAAGATTGTACTCTTTTTGAGCGTAAATTAAAGGAACTGGGCATCAAGCACAAAAAGATTCGTCCCTTTACCCCAAGACACAATGGGAAAGTAGAACGCAGTCATCGCAAGGATAACGAACGCTTTTATGCCACGCATTGTTTCTTCTCTTTTGAAGATTTCAGCAGACAACTCAAAAGATATAATTATAGAGATTATAACTGCTTCCCAATGCGGCCACTTGGATGGAAATCTCCAAAAGATACACTCCATGATTTCATCAAGTACGGTGTAACATATGTTTGACAAACCAACAGCGAATTTCTTCATGCTGCCGATCATAAGCTAAAGACCATCCTCTTTATTCTGCAGCCGCACCCCTTTCTTTTATCATACGGTTCAGGTTCCTCAGATATCTCTGTTATGCCGTTCTGCTCCGCAGAAACATTTCAGAGCAATAAAAAAAGCACAGTTCCTGCCTGACAGCTGTGCCTTTCCTTCTTTACAGATTAATCTTAGGGGGTGAAGGCTTCATAACGATTTATTCATCATCGTCCACTTCATGATGTGGACCATTGTCCCTGTGTTCCTGTGGCATGTGATGTTTAACATCCCCTTCACGCCTTCTGAAATCCCCTCTCCTGTCTTTCTCCCGGAACGCCTTCTTTTCATGCCTGTGTACATCTCTCCGGCCATCATCCTTGTGAGCATGCTTTACTCTTTCCCTGCCCAAAGGCCTTTCAGGTCTCCTGGAGTCATCCGCCCGGCCTCTATGGATATCCGCTGGTTCCTTATGCCCCATGGCATCGGTGGGAGGAATGCCTTTTATCCGCTCAGGTCTTTCTCGCTTATTATTTCCATCTGGCCCGGTGGATTTTTCTTTTCTAAAATCAGGTTTTGCCTTTTCATCATTCTTTTCTGCTTTAGCTATCTGACGCTGAACGGCTGGCGTATAACCTCTTCTTGCGTTGATGAGGGTAATACGATAATCGCGACCAATGTTTCTGATCTCAGAGCTGTCAACCGGCGCCGGAGCTACTTCCTACGCGGATACCTGTGCAAAGCCTGCTCCACCAAGTAAAACCAGACGATAATAGATGCAGCTAACTGTCTTGTCATATATCTTTTCGTTTTGTTTTCCCCTTTCTGAAACCTTTCAATTATCTATCCAGGTGCTGTACATGTACATCTTGGTTATCCTTATCCTTATCTGCCGGATTGATATTCGGACGAGGTTCGCCCTTCTTTACTCTGTTTATTTCCTGCGGCTTTCCTTTATTATCTGTTCTGTATTTGCTGACCTGTTTTTTCGGTGCCTTCTTATTCTTTATTTTTTTCTGAGGAGCTTTTTTAACTTTTTTTACTTTCGACTTATGATTGTCAGGATGTCGGTTATTCTGTGTCTGCTGCGCATACGCCTGTGGTTCCGGTACACCGGCTGCTGAAACTTCAGAAACCAGTCCTCTGCAAATGTCAGAAAGGCAAGGCCCATTACAGCTGCAATAATCTTCTTATTCATGATGCCCCTCCTTTAATAGTTTATACGTTACAACCACTTTATCCATTTTGTGTTGATTATGAATTAACGGCTGATGGGGAATTATTACCACCTGCATTATTTCCTGCCATTTCATCACTCATGTGTGGTCCCCTGTCTTTCATATGATCCCCTTCTGGTCCCATGTGATTTTCATCCGCATTCATGTCTTCAGGCCTTCTTTCATGTTCACCCGGTCCATGCCTGTCTTCAGGACCACGTCCCATATGTTTTCTATCTCCCGGATGGAAGCGCTCCATCATTCTCGGACCATTAGTACTCATCCACTTATGATAGGCGGCCACATCATGAGTAAAGAAAGAGCCGATGGCTATCAGAAACGATGCAAATGCAAGTACCAGACATATTGTTACTTTTCTCATTTCTGCTCCTCTCCTTCCGTGTCTGTATCTCCGGATGGTGTTCTTTTTCTCTGTACAGACTTCTCTTCAAAAATCTTCTTTCCTTCTTCCCCTACAAAGAAAACTGCCAGTGCAAGGAAGAATCCGGAGAATCCAAATGCACCCATGGTAATCGGTGAAAATACAGGAAGTGGATCCATTCCCATCACCGGTTGGAACTGCATGGAAAGCAGAAATACAAGAAGGAGTGTGAATCCTAAAATCAGAACGGCAATAACATCGCAGACAATTCTAAACCCTTTGACCATGACATGTGTTGCACGATTCACTTTCTCCGGGAGCTGTGCACTTACTTCTTCCCATGTCTGGGAGGCCGTTTTCTCCGCCTGTGATGCAACATCCATAAATGTCGTGGACTTCTTCTCCCGAATCATTCCTTCATCCTGATACATTTCGAATATTTCTTTTGGAGAGCCCAGTTCGCGTGCAATTTCTTCTTCAGATAACCCCGCCGCTTTACCTTCCTCAAAATGAGATTCATAGTCAGCCAGGATTTCATTGACCTGGGTCTGATTAATATTCCGAAAATAGTATCTCAGCAGGTCCATAAATTCTTCTCTTGTCATTCTGCCTGACCTCCTTTACTCATACTCAGCTTTTTATTCTCTTCCAGCAGTTTCTGCACTGCTTTCGTAAATTCAATCCATTCTCTGACAGACTCCTGATATTCAACCTTACCGTCCTTTGTAATTCGATAATATTTTCTCGGCGGTCCGCTATGTGATTCTGCCAGATACGTTTCCACCAGTCCATCTTTTTTAAACCGGTTCAGAAGCGGGTAAATGGTTCCTTCTGACATTTCAATATACTTAGAGATTTCGGTTACCAACTCATATCCATAAAAATCTTTTCTCTGCAGCATGGACAATACAACGATTTCCATGACCCCCTTCTTCAGCTGAATGTTCATTGGATCTATCCTTTCCCGGAAAATCACTTTTCCGCCGCATTTCACCAGCATTCCATCCTGCTTTTTTACACCCATAAATCTGTGTGTATATGAGGAATGATTTCATTACCGGTTGATGGTACTACTATATCACACGGTACTTTGTATTGCAAGGTACCGTTCTATAAATTATAGCTAAATTCATTTAAGTGTTTTGAACGGAAATAAAAATGTGTTTCATTTGTATTTCCTGTTTCGTAAGTTTTCAAGTTCATCGCCAGATTAAAAATCTATTTGGTTTCAACGCAAAAAAGGATGAGGAATCAAATCCTCATCCTTTTTTATGGCTTTATAGGTTTCAAAGTTGTTAATTACTTAACAATCTTAGCTACAACGCCTGCACCTACGGTGTGGCCGCCTTCACGAATTGCGAAGCGCTGACCTTCTTCCATAGCGATTGGAGTAATGAGCTTAACGTCCATTTCTACATTATCGCCTGGCATGCACATTTCAGTGCCTTCCGGCAGCTGGATGTTGCCGGTTACGTCAGTGGTTCTGAAGAAGAACTGCGGGCGATAGCCGTTGAAGAACGGAGTATGACGGCCGCCTTCTTCCTTGGTCAGAACGTATACCTGAGCGGTGAATTCGGTGTGTGGGTGTACAGTGCCCGGCTTAGCCAGTACCTGACCACGTTCAATGTCCGTACGGTCGATACCACGGAGCAGTGCGCCGATGTTATCACCAGCCAGTGCCTGGTCAAGGGTCTTTCTGAACATTTCTACGCCGGTTACAACAGTTTCAGTTGGCTTATCCTGGAGACCAACGATTTCTGCTGCGTCGCCTACCTTGACAGTACCACGTTCTACTCGGCCAGTTGCTACGGTGCCACGGCCGGTAATGGTGAATACGTCTTCCACTGGCATCAGGAATGGCTTATCGGTATCACGTTCCGGAGTTGGAATGTATTCATCAACAGCCTTCATAAGGTCGCGGATAGACTGTTCATACTTCGGATCGCCGTTGAGAGCGCCAAGTGCGGAACCAACGATAATCGGTACTTCATCGCCTGGATAGCCATATTCGGACAGGAGGTCTCTGACTTCCATTTCTACCAGTTCAATCAGTTCCGGATCATCAACCTGGTCAGCCTTGTTCAGGAATACTACGATTGCCGGAACGCCTACCTGCTTAGCAAGAAGGATGTGTTCGCGGGTCTGCGGCATCGGGCCGTCAGCTGCGGATACAACCAGGATAGCGCCGTCCATCTGAGCTGCGCCGGTGATCATGTTCTTAACATAGTCAGCGTGCCCTGGGCAGTCTACGTGTGCGTAGTGGCGGGTTTCGGTTTCATATTCAACAGTGGAAGTATTGATGGTAATACCACGAGCTCTTTCTTCCGGAGCCTTATCAATGGATGCATAGTCGAGGAAGTTTGCCTTACCTTCTTCAGCCAGTACCTTGGTAATTGCTGCAGTCAGAGTTGTCTTGCCGTGGTCAACGTGGCCGATAGTACCAATGTTAACATGCGGCTTAGTTCTTTCATAATGTGCTTTTGCCATTTTTAAATTCCTCCAATATAGGGATTAAAATTTATTTTCCAAGGCGTTCTTCGGTGATCTTGTCAGCGATTGCCTTCGGAACATCTTCATAATGATCAAATGTCATTGTGAATGTACCACGGCCCTGAGTAGAGCTGCGGAGTGTAGTTGCGTAGCCAAACATTTCAGACAGCGGAACGAAACCATTGATTCTGGATTCGCCATTTTCTGTATCCATGCCTTCGATACGTCCACGGCGGGAGTTCAGGGATCCGATTACATCACCCATGTACTGTTCCGGAACGTCTACTTCAACCTTCATATATGGTTCGAGCAGAACCGGGTTTGCCTTCTTGGCAGCAGCCTTGAATGCCATGGAACCGGCAATCTTGAATGCTGCTTCGGAAGAGTCGACATCATGGTAAGAACCATCATATACAGCAACCTTGATATCTACCATTGGATAACCGGCAACAACGCCATCTTCCATAGCAGATTCAACCCCCTGCTGTACCGGCTTAATGAATTCCTTCGGAATTACGCCGCCGACAACTTCGTTAACGAATTCAAAGCCCTTGCCTGCTTCCATCGGTTCCAGACGGAGCCAGCAGTGACCATACTGACCATGACCGCCGGTCTGACGAATGAACTTACCTTCAGCTTCAACGGTCTTGCGAATGGTTTCGCGGTATGCAACCTGCGGCTTACCAACATTACATTCAACATGGAATTCTCGCTTCATACGATCAACAATGATTTCCAGGTGAAGTTCACCCATGCCGGAAATAATTGTCTGGCTGGATTCCGGATCGGTATGTACGCGGAATGTCGGGTCTTCTTCTGCCAGTCTCTGGAGCGCAATGCCCATCTTTTCCTGGTCAGCCTTGGTCTTCGGTTCAACGGCTACAGAAATAACCGGATCCGGGAATTCCATCTTTTCCAGGATGATTGGCTGATCTTCAGAGCAGAGGGTATCACCAGTGGTGACATCCTTGAAGCCTACAGCTGCAGCGATATCGCCGGTGTATGCAACATCAATTTCCTTACGGTGATTTGCATGCATCTGGAGCAGACGGCCTACACGTTCCTTCTTGCCCTTAGTGGAATTCAGAACGTAGGTACCCTGTTCCATACTACCGGAGTAAACGCGGAAATAAGCGAGCTTACCAACGAAAGGATCGGCCATAATCTTGAATGCAAGAGCAGCCAGTGGTTCCTTGTCGCTTGCCTTACGGGAGATTTCTTCTTCGGTCTTCGGGTCAGTTCCCTTAACCGGCGGTACATCCAGTGGGCTTGGCAGGTAATCAATTACTGCGTCCAGCAGCATCTGAATACCCTTATTCTTGTAAGCGGATCCGCAGAATACCGGGAACAGCTTGCAAGCCAGAACCTGCTTACGGAGGGCAGCTTTGATTTCATCAATGGAAATTTCTTCGCCTTCCAGATACTTCATCATAAGGTCGTCGTCGCCTTCAGCAGCGGCTTCAACAATCTTATCACGATATTCTTCAACCATATCCTTCATGTCGTCGGATACTGGTTCCTTATGGAACTGTTTTCCGTCGTCACTGTCGTAGATTTCAGCTTCGCGTTCCAGCAGGTCGATAATGCCCTTGAATGTGGATTCGGCGCCAATCGGGAGCTGCATTGCAATAGCCTTAGCATGAAGTCTGTCGTCAATGGTCTGAACTGCGTGAAGGAAATTTGCGCCTACGGTATCCATCTTGTTAATAAATGCGATACGCGGTACATGGTAATGATCTGCCTGTCTCCAAACGGTTTCAGACTGAGTCTGAACGCCGTCCTTAGCACTGAATACTGCTACGGAACCATCAAGTACGCGCAGAGAACGTTCAACTTCTACAGTGAAGTCTACGTGCCCTGGGGTATCAATGATGTTTACTCTGTATCCTTTCCAATGGCAGGTGGTAGCTGCGGAAGTAATGGTAATCCCGCGTTCCTGTTCCTGTTCCATCCAGTCCATGGTAGCTGCGCCATCATGAACTTCACCAATCTTATGATTTACACCGGTGTAATAAAGAATACGTTCCGTGGTAGTTGTCTTGCCGGCATCGATGTGTGCCATGATACCGATATTACGGGTTTTTACAAGCGGAAATTCTCTAGCCACGATTTTTCTCCTTCTTTCAATTACCAGCGATAATGAGCAAATGCCTTATTGGCTTCTGCCATCTTATGAGTATCTTCTTTCTTCTTTACTGCTGCGCCTGTGTTATTGAAAGCGTCCATCAGTTCACCTGCAAGACGTTCTTCCATAGTACGTTCGCTACGGAGACGAGCATAGTTGACCATCCAACGGATGCCCAGAGTCAGACGGCGTTCTGGTCTGACTTCAATCGGTACCTGATAGTTAGCACCGCCGACACGGCGAGCGCGAACTTCCAGAACCGGCATAACATTATTAAGAGCCTGTTCGAAAATTTCGAGCGGTTCTTTGTTGAGCTTGCTGTGGCAGATATCGAAAGCGCCATAAACGATAGATTCAGCGACGCCCTTCTTGCCATCCAGCATAACCTTATTAATGAAACGTGTTACTACCTTGGAACCGTATACTGGATCCGGGAGTACGTCACGTCTCTGTACAGCACCTTTTCTCGGCATACAAGTATCCTCCTAAAAAAATTGTTTGTTAATCACTTAATTGTGCGAAATTACTTCTTTTCGCTCTTAGCACCGTACTTAGAACGGGACTGCATACGGCCAGCAACACCTACGGTATCAAGAGCACCGCGGATGATGTGATAACGAACACCTGGAAGATCCTTGACACGGCCGCCTCTGATGAGAACGACGCTGTGTTCCTGCAGATTGTGGCCAATACCGGGAATGTAAGCGGAAACTTCAATTCCGTTGGTCAATCTGACACGGGCAACCTTACGAAGAGCAGAGTTCGGCTTCTTCGGGGTAGCTGTATAAACTCTTGTGCAGACACCACGCTTCTGCGGGGATCCTTTAAGAGCCGGGGTCTTCGCTTTGGTGGACAGAACCTGTCTTCCTTTGCGAACCAGCTGATTGATTGTCGGCAAAATGGGCACCTCCTTTCTTCAGAGAGTAAATTTATAATTAATTCAAAATCGCAGAATCTGCAAAAAAGCCTGTTTCTGAAAAAAGAAGAAACCGAAGGAATAATCCTTCACTTTTTCCATACGATAATGAATATTACCGGGGTTCAATGACAGCACACGCTGCAGCTTTTACCTTAATGCCACACGCCCTGCCAATTTCCTTCTTGGTAAATGCAGATATAACCGGAATTTGACGAGATTCACACAATTCACGAACTGACTGAGTCATAAACTCATCACAGTCAGAAGCAATGAATACACATTTTACATTCTGCTTTTCCAGCGCGCGATGTGTTTCCTTGATTCCTACCGCTACATGGGAAATCTTCAGGTCTTCCAAATTCAAATCTATCACCTACTTTAAAAGATGCTGCCTTGAGGCAACAAGAGAAGTATAGCATTAGAAATTCTGCGTGTCAACTTTTTTTATCGCAATTTTTTAAGATTTTATCGTCTATCTTTTTACCACGTATCCGTGCGTATCTTTTTCTCTTTTCCCAAATTATTTTCAGGCAAAATAAAAAGCCATGGATGTCCACAGCTTTTCATATATCCCGCTCAGCCTTATCTCTGTTCAGCCTGCTTCATACTATTCTTAATCTTGAACAGGGAAATAAGTCTTTTCATGATTTTAATTTTTTGTTTATCGAAAAATATTTTACGCTTGCATCTTCTTTATATAAAATATTCCTTCTATGCAGGATACAAAAAGGCTCCGTCCTGTACGATTCATAAAAAGGCTTCCCTGCTAGTCACTCCTACGGTTCCTGCCAGACCGCTTAGCCGGATATTAATCCATGATGTACTTCTTCAGTACCGGATTTTTCAGCAGTACATGGAAAAGGACCACTCCGACTACAGAGACAGATACAAATTCTCCCAGTCCGATATAGGCCATAACTCCGGCCAGGGAATCTCCCGGGCCAATCTGTGAAAGCCAGGCCAGTTCCAGCCCGATAAATATCCCATTAATCAGTACCGGTGCCAGAGACGCGGTAAACACATTAGGTGCAAACCGCATGAGGAGGAGGGATACTAATGTGGCTGTGGTTCCCACAACCATGTCTGTCACTCCAAACGGGCTGTTTAAATTAGCCAGCAGACACCCTATGGTCAGGCCAGGAATCCATTTTCTGTTATAAAAAGCCAGCAGAACCATACATTCAGATAATCTGACCTGTATAGGCCCATAACTGATAGGTGACAATCCTATAGTAAGAACTGCATAAACTGCCGCGATAACAGCATTCATTAATAAACTCTGTATATTTTTCAATATCAATCTCCTGAAAAACAAAATGAAGCATGCATTACCATCATACCACATGTGCAAGGACGTATACTATTTTCCTGCCTTGCCGTCCCACCTGGAATATAAGCAGGAAAATTCGAATCTTATATTGATAAACCCCTTACTATAAAGTAAAATATGAATAGCAGGATATCTATATATTCTATCCCGCTTTTACTCAGTATATAAGAAGGCAATATATTGTTTTCCGTACAGGAAAGGCAGGTTATTATTATGGAATTCAGAAAAATTCTTGTCCCGGTTGATGGTTCTAATCCTTCTATTGATGCATTCCGCACAGGCGCAGACCTGGCATTGAAATATGGTGCTGAACTGGAAGTTGTTACCGTTATTAATTTCAATAACGAACAGCCGATTCTGTCCCTGGGCAATCTGGAAAAATTCACTGAAGAAGGCCTGCAGAAACAGGGTATGGCCGTTATTGACTCTGTAGTCAAAGATGTTCCGGAAAACGTAAAGCTCACCAAAGTAGTTCTTTATGGTGATCCGGCAAAGGCCATTATTGAAGAACAGGAAACCGGCAAAGCCGATTGCATTATTCTCGGAAGCCGTGGACTTGGCAGCGTACGCCGCTTCTTCATGGGCAGCGTAAGTACTGAAATCGTTCACAACGCTGAATGTCCGGTATTTGTAATCAGATAAACGATAATCAAAATGGAGTGATTATGCCATATGGCATGACCACTCCATTTTTTTATGTCCGTATTAACAGATATCCCAGAGCACAGCCGCTAAGGACAGGCGCCGGATATATCCACTGGAATCCCTTTTTCATTCATCATCAGTTCTGATTCTCCGCAGCGGCTGGCTGTTCCTCTTCACGCTTAGATGTCAGCCCTCCGTCTTTTCCTCTGTGCGCCGGTACCACATAATGATAAAACGCACCGAGCCCGAGGGCAAAACAGCAAACCATAATGAGAGCCATAGGCAGAGCAGAGTTTTCTCCCATCGCTCCGGCTGCCGGCATAAGTACGCCGCCCAATACCATGGAAGAAAATCCCAGTATGGCGGAAGCGCTGCCCGCATTTTTACCACAGCTTTCCAGGGCCATAGAGGTAGAAGAAGCGCCCAGCACAGACAACGGCACAATGGCTATAAACAGGGAAACCATGCTATACCAGAGCGGAGCAGAAAGTAATACTCCTGCCAGAAATAGAACTGCGCCTGTCAGATGCCCCCACAGGGCAGCCCGCAGCATGGACGCGCCGCTTACCGTACCGGACAGTCTGGCCGGCAGGGCTCCCATAAAGAGCAGTCCCAGTCCAATAAAACCAAAAATATAACTGTAAACCTGCGCCGATACGTGATAAATGTTCTGAAACAGGAAAGAAGATCCTCCAATATATGTAAAGAACCCACCAAAGACAAAGCACTGAATCAGACACTGGCCGCAGAAATACCGGTTTTTCAGCAGCAGCGGAAAAGATTTAAAGCTGCTTTTAATATCGGATATACGTTTCTGTGGCGGAAGTGTTTCCTGATACGCCATGGTTAACAGGAACATCAGACCGCCTACCGCAGCCATAGCGAAAAAAAATGCCATGCCATGAAGTGAATCGGAGTATTTGTCCGCCAATTACCGGTGCCGCGATAGGAGCCAGCCCATTGACCATCATCAGAATGGAATAAAACTGAAGCAGCTCCGGCCCACTGGCTACATCTCTGGCAATCGCCCGGCTGATTACAATACCAAACGCTCCGGCAATTCCCTGTATAAGGCGAAGACCAAGGAACATATGAATCGATGAGGTGATAGAACACAATACAGATGCCGCGGTAAAAACAGCCATCCCAAGCAAAAGCGGGTTCCTTCTCCCCAGATAGTCACTCACCGGACCGCCCAGTATCTGCCCCACAGCCATCCCAATGAGCGTCATGGTAAGAGTCAGCTGCGCGAGCGATGCGGATATATGGAAATCATTGGAAAACTCCGGAAGCGCCGGCAGATACATATCCGTTGAAAGCGGTGCCATAGCCGCCAGCATCCCGAGAAACACAATAAGAAAACATTTCATTCGATTATTCATCATCAGCCCCCGAAAAATGCATAGATATCATTCTTTTTCATGGGCTATTTTAACACATTAAAAAATGAAATTCATATGAATTGGCGACTACAGCTCGGCTACTGCCCCTCTCCCACCGGATATTTCTCTATCCTGCACAAGGCTCCCCACTTGTGCATCAATTGAGTATCTTCTATAATTCAGATATTGACAGATTTTTCACCTTAGTCACAAGAAACCATCTATTAACTGACTGTTCAGCAGTCATCAATATCAGGAGGCCTCCGTTATGACCATGTCCACTCTTCTTCCTTTCGCTTCCGATTATATGGAAGGTGCGCATCCGGAAATCATCAGACGTCTTTCTGAAATAAACCGGATTCCTATGCCTGGTTACGGTTCAGATGATATCTGTGAAAGTGCCCGGAACAGGATTCGAAACGCCTGTCATACCCCGAACGCGGATGTATTTTTCCTCATAGGCGGCACGCAGACCAACGCTACCGTCATTGACGCCATGCTGGCTTCCTACCAGGGCGTAATCGCTGCCAATACCGGTCATATCAGTGTTCATGAAGCCGGCGCCATCGAATGGGGCGGACACAAGGTGCTGCCTCTGCCGCATACCCTCGGCAAGCTGCGCGCCGAAGATGTGGAAACTTACCTCAGCAACTGGGTACAGGATGGCAACCGGAATCATATGGTTATGCCTGGCATGGTGTACATTTCCCATCCTACAGAATACGGCACTCTGTATACAGCAGACGAACTCAGAGCGCTGCACAGAGTCTGTGCAGCGCATCACATCCCGCTGTATCTGGACGGCGCCCGCCTGGCCTACGCCCTCGCCACTTCGGAAAATGAACTGACCCTGCCCCTGATTGCAGAATGCTGCGATGCGTTCTATATCGGTGGTACCAAATGCGGAACCCTGTTTGGCGAAGCTGTCGTCCTTCCACGCAAAAACACCATTCCCCATTTTTTCACCATCATAAAACAGCATGGCGCCCTGCTGGCCAAAGGATGGCTCCTCGGACTGCAGTTTGAAACCCTGTTTACCAATCATCTCTATGAAACGATTGGACAGCCTGCCATTGAATCCGCCAATACCATCCGCCATGTACTCAGAGAAAGCGGATACCGGTTATTCTTCGACGCCCCCACGAACCAGATTTTTGTCATCCTTCCCAACCAGCTGCTGAATCCTCTGGCCAAAGAAGTATCTTACAGCTTCTGGGAAAAATACGACGAAGCCCACACTGTCATCCGCCTCGCCACCAGCTGGTCTACCACCAAAGAAGAAACTGATTGCCTCTGTCATGTTCTTAAAACGTTAGCAATTAGTGACTGATTCAGCTGCAGCCATGTGATTTGCTGCTCCATACCAAATGACGATTCAGTAAATGAATATATGCAATAATAAAAGGACGTTTGCCCTGACAGGCAGCGTCCTTTCCCTTTGCCGGATAAAATCATCCGTACTTCGCCCTCTTCCCTACCGCATCCGATGAGAGCGATATGGTGTCTGCAAACGAACAGCATATAATCCATAAATCATTAGCCCTACCAGAACGGCCACCATACCGTAGGTAACAGAATCCATTCCACATTGAATGCAGGCATAAATGCTGTATGCGCCCCCGGCTACAGCAGCCATACGAGTTAAATCAGAATCCTTCCCCGCCTGACGTTGCATAATATCCAGAGAGGCCATAGCCAGCACATAAGGAACGAGATTGGCTACCGTGGACAACTTAATCAGTGCATCAAACTGCGCAACCATGGATGGGCTTCCGGTCATAGATAACAGCATCATCTGAATAAGTAACATCACTGCAATTCCCCGAACCGGAATTTCATAGGCATTAACCCGACCGAACACTTTGGGGAAGTATCCCTCCTGTGCTCCTGCACGAAGAAGTTCCACCAGGGTAAACTGCCAGGCTATTAGTGCACCACCACACCCGAAAATCATAAGCGCCGTCACCACATGTCCTGCCTCCGGTCCAAACATATAGGCACAGGCGTCCCCAAATGGTGCATTAGACTGTGCCAGTACCGCATTGGGAACTATTCCCTGTATCACCGTAGCATACAGAATGGAAAATACCCCAATAGCCACGGTAGCCGCAATGACTGCAATCGGCACATTGCGCTCCGGATTTTTTACACGTTCCATATTGGAACAGGCGGATTCCAGCCCAAGAAAAGCCCACAGCGTAAAGGAATTGGACAAACCAATAGTCTGTACCAACGTATAATGATGCGGATTCCATGCTGCTGAAAAAATATCCGGTTTAAAAAAGAAAAGTCCTACTATACTGATAATCAGCACTGGTACCATCTGAAGCATCATCGACAGAGAACTCATCTTCACGGAAAAAGAGGTCCCTCCCACTACCGCCGCAGCAGTAAGTATAAGAATCAGTGCAGAATACATAATGACCTGCATTGTTGATAGCTGTGCATTAAAAAAAGAGCTGGCATAGGAAACAACGGAAATAGCAATTCCTACATTAGCTATCATCAGTGAAATAGCATAAGTATAATTGGCCAGAAAATTCCCCGCTTTACCGAAACCATACTCTGCATATCCTCCAAGGCCTCCTGATTTTTTATTAAATCGCCCACACTTGGCAAACGCACACGCCAGAATCACGGCTCCCAATGTCGTAGTAATCCACGCATATAACGAAATAGCTCCTACTCCTGCAGCAAGGGTCGGAATCATAATAATACCATCCGTCATGCTCACAATAGTCAGGATAGTAAACTGAATAACCCCAACCTTATTTTTACTATGTCCCATAGAATCTCACATTCTCACACAAATAGAGGAGACAAAATAAACTGTCTCCCCTTAACCTTTTATCTGCTAATTATGGTACAGTCAAATACCAACATATAGTAGCAGAAAATGTCATCTGATCACACCTGCACAATTTATCAAATTATTTTATATAGTCTTATCAAAGGTTCCGCCTTGATAACATATTAACATATCACCTTCACGACACTATCTTTTAGGAAAGTTCCCCATTATAAATGACCTGTATAGGGTTTCTGTCCCGCATATACCCCATAAATCATATACCCCAGAAGCACCGTCATCATACCTGCCGTAACCGCATCCATGCCACACTGATATGTAGCATACATACTGTATGCCCCACCTATAACCGCAGCCAATCTGGTCGTGCGCTCATTATGTCCAGCTTCTTTCTGCATAATATCCAGAGCCGCCATAGCCAACACGTAAGGAACCAAATTGTCCACCGTAGCCAGCTGAATCAATACATCAAACTGTTTTACCATTGTAGGGCTGATTGTGAAAAAAATCATGATCAGCTGAATAAGTACCATAACAATCATGCCTTTTACCGGTACACCATCTTTGGTCACCTTCCCAAAAATTTCAGGAAAATATCCTTCGCCTGCACTTTCCCGAAGCAATTCCCCTAAAGTAAATTGCCAGGCAATTAATGCCCCTGCACATCCAAAAATCATAAACGCTGTGACAATTCTACCGGCTACAGGCCCATACATATAAGCAAAGGCATCGCCAAACGGAGCATTAGAGACTGACAATACTGAATTGGGTACTATTCCCTGAATAACCGTAGTATATATAATTGAAAAAATCCCAATAATAATTGTAGCTGATATTACCGCAACAGGAACATTTTTTCTTGGATTTTCCACTCGATCCATATTAGAACATGCCGATTCCAATCCTAAAAAAGCCCATAGCGTAAAAGAATTAGCTGCACCAATCGCCCTTACCGCGGTATAGTGATGCGGATTCCATGCTGCATGAAAAATCTGAGGATCAAAAAAATACAATCCGCAGATACTCATAATTGCTGCCGGAATCAATTTGCACATCATCGCCGTAAACCCCAGCTTAACTGTCATTCTGGTTCCCCAGAAATTAGCTGCAGTAGTCATAATCATAACCACTCCTGCTAAAAAAGCTGCATCAACCGGACTTAGCTCAACATCAAAAAAGGCACTAGAATACGCTACAACAGAAATAGCAATACCTACATTCGCTATCATAAGAGCAATAGCATATGTAAAATTCGCTATAAAATTACCTGATCTTCCGAAAGCATATTCCGCATATCCACCAAGTCCACCACTTTTCTTGCTATAGGCGCCACATTTAGCAAATGCATAAGCAAGAATCATTACACAAATAATGGTTTCAATCCAGGCATAAATAGAGATAGCTCCCACGGTAGCTACCATAGTTGGCAACATGATAATTCCATCCGTCATGCTCACCGTAGTTAAAATCGTAAACTGAATAAGTCCTACTTTGTTATTCTGTGGCATAAAAAATTCCCTCATCTTTCTTCCGTCCCGAGAGGAGCGCCACCACTCCGTGCCTCTAATTTCAAGAAATTATCACACAAATCATAACAAAGTATTAATTATTTGTCATTAAATAAGTTTTTCTGTCTCGTTAACTATATGACTATTTGTATTCTTACTTAACTAAAGTACTACTGAAAATAAAAAACCTTCTGGCTGATAATATCAATCAGAAGGTTTTTTATCTTAATTTGATTATCTAAGTCCTTATCTTTGCATCTGTTTCTTAAGATATTCTACAATATCATCCAGTGCTACATTTTCCTGAGAATTGTTATTCATATCACGAACAACCCCCAGCTTCTGTTTCAGCTCCTGTTCTCCAATGATAACTGCATAGGCAGCCCCCTGCTTGTTAGCCTGCTTTAACTGCCCCTTCAAGCTTCGGTTCTGCAAATCAATTTCTGCCGGAACTCCATTTCTTCTTAATCCGTCTTCTATCCGAAGCCCTTCAGCCATAGCATCTTCTCCCATAACCGCAACAAATACATTCTCATCCTTAGGTTCTGCCGGTAACAGGTTCTGTTTTTCCAGTGCTAAAATTAGACGTTCCAAGCCGATGGCAAACCCAATACCTGGGGTTGCCGGCCCACCGATTTCTTCAACGAGTCCATCATAACGACCACCACCACAAATTGTGCTTTGCGCCCCCAATGGAGCATACTGGATTTCAAACGCTGTATTCGTATAATAATCCAAACCACGCACCAGTCGAGAATCGATTTCGTAAGGAATTCCCAGTGCAGTCAGATATTTCTTTACGGCCTCAAACTTATTGTGGCAATCCTCACAAAGATAATCCGTAATCTGTGGAGCCCCTTCAGATGCGGCCTTGCATCCGTCTTCCTTGCAATCGAGCACTCTTAATGGATTCTTATATAAACGTTCCTTACAATCATCACACAACTGATCTTTCTTTGGTTCAAGGAACTTTATCAAACGCTCACGATATGCTTTTCGACATTCAACATGGCCTATAGAATTAATCAGAAGCTTTAAATCCTTGAGTCCAAGCGAGTGAAAGAAATCTACCGCCAGCGCAATACATTCAGCATCGGCAGCTGGAGAGTAAGATCCTAATGTTTCTACACCAAACTGGTGAAATTCTCTGAATCGCCCTGCCTGTGGACGATCATATCTGAACATGGATCCAATATAAAACACTTTATGTACATTATCATCGGCATACGCTTTATGTTCAAGGAAGGATCTTACAACAGCCGCTGTATTTTCTGGACGAAGGGTAATTGATCGACCACCACGATCGTTAAATGTATACATTTCTTTCGTTACAACGTCAGTAGTATCCCCAATCCCACGGAGGAACAACTCGGTTGCCTCAAACATAGGGGTACGAATTTCGCCAAAACGATACAACCTGCACCATTCTCTTATTTTTTTCTCTACATAATTCCATTTCCAGATATCTTTCGGCAGAATATCCTGAGTTCCTCTTAATGCTTGCATAATGATCCTCCCTTTCAATAATCCTTGAGCAAAAATAATTCAAATGTAAGAAAAAATTCTTTTACTTTAATTGTATACATTATCTATCACTCTCTACTTAATAGTCAAGTTAACGCTTTAAAGAGTTAACTGGATATTTTCCGGATATTTACTGTTATTCTCAAACTATTCAATACCAAAACAACAATCTTCACTATTTATTACTTTAGATTAATATCATCCTCTATATAGATATAACGTTAACTCTTTAATTCACCCCCCCCGTTAAGTATATGCCACTTTAAAACAAGTATATTCTATATCAACCCATTTTGTTATATAATTAGTAAGCTAACAATTATCATAAACTATTTATAACAAAGAAAGGGGACTCCAAAAGATGAACATGAAATGTGCTGAATTAGATCATTTATTTGATTCAATCCAAACCTTAAGCGAAAAAGATGAATTTTATGACTTTTTTCAGGATTTATGCACTATCGATGAATTGCATGAAATGGGCCAGCGATTTGAAGTTGCCCGTTTACTGGACCGTGGCGAAAATTATGACGCCATCCGTGAATCAACAGGCGTTAGTGCAGGCACAATATCACGAATCAAAAGAGCTTATCAATACGGCACTGGCGGATATAAACTTGCAATTAAACGCTTCAATAAACTTCACGGAATAATTTACAAAACCCAGAATGATTAACGGTTAAAGATTAAAGAAAAAGTACAGGACCTTCCCTTGAGAAGACCTCCTGTACTTTTTCTTTTATTTGAACAAAACATATTGCCGATTCTGAATTTTTCCATATATTATCCAACCAGCAAAAATAACAATGGCGCCCCCTGTCATCGCCTGTTCGCCTGCAGCATAGCAAGCATAAATACTATAAATAGCACCAATCAGTGCCCCAACAGACAATCCTCGCGAAGACTTCCCGGAAATGTTCGCTTCAATTTTCATCAACACATCCAAAGCAGACATAGATAGAATATACGGTATGACATTTGTAACCACTGCCAAATCTACCAATATTTCATACTGCTTGATTAATGATGGGCTTACTGTCATAAAAGCAAGTATAGACTGAATTGATGTAATAATAATCATTCCTGCCACAGGTGCTGAATAGGAATTAATCCAGCCAAAGATACGTGGAAATTCTTTAGCATCCGCTGCCGCTTTAAATACATTCCCTACGGTAAACTGCCATCCAATAAGGGAACCAAAATCATTTACCAAAACCATGGCTACTACAACTTTTCCTGCAGTTCCCCCAAGCAGCACAGAGTAAACATATCCAAAGGGAGCTTCACTATTGGCCAAATCCTGAGCTGGTACCATTCCAAACATCACATTAGTAGTCACTATATAGCATACCGCCGCCAGAAGTACCCCTCCCAGTATAGCTTTAGGAACAGTTTTGTGCGGATTTTCTACCGCATCAGAATTCGCACAGGCAGTCTCTAACCCAAGAAAGGCCCATAATGTCATCGTAATAGCCTGCGAAACGGCTTCGCCCAGGGAAAGGTTCTGCACATTCCAGTTAGAAAAATACATATCTGGAGAAAACCAGAACCACCCAACTGTAGATAAAAACAGACAAGGCAATATAACACCCCAGATAGTGATACTTGAAATCCTGCCGGTACCAGCCGGGCCTCTGAAATTAAGAATTGTTGTCGTCCATAAAATTAAAACGGTTCCGATTGCAGCCTCCAAGGGTGTCAGCTTTATTCCAAAAAGCGAAGCTCCATATCCAGCCGCAGCTAATGCCATCGCTGCGTCCGCAATTACCACAGATATACCATATGTAAAATTGGCTATAAAATTACCGCTTTTACCAAAAACATATTCCGCATAACCTCCCATTCCCCCTTTTTTCTGACTGTACATACCACATTGCCCAAATGCATAAGCAAGACACATTGCCCCTACAGCCGTTACCAGCCAGGATAATATGGATATACTTCCCAGTTGCCCCAGTTTTGCTGGGAGCATAATAATACCAGATCCCATCATACTTACAGCCGTCAGAACAGTTAGCTGCAATAAAGTCATCTTATTTTTGTGGTTATCCATCTTATAACCATCACCCCTTCATGAAATAACTAAAAGAAAATAAAAATGGAGTGAAGATCGTTTCACGCGTTCTTCACTCCATTTCTAATCACACACTATATTCCGTTTTCAAAAGCTTTCCGCCTTATGATTACGAATATCTAAATAGGAACTTTTACAATCCAATGATAATTAGTCATTAACTCGTTCGGTTACATATTTAGCCTTATATTCATCTTCCAATTCCTTCTTCAGCACGTAACCGGAAGCCATGGCTTTGCCATCCTTATCAGTTCCCATAACTACGCCCTGAATTTCTGGAGCAAATCCTGGAAGCGCATTGATTCCATCTACCAAAGTCTGGAAATACTTGGTTGCTGTCTTGGACCAACGTTCACCGGACATTACGCAAACAACTCCTGGCGGATATGGAAGCGCATCGTCCAGAGCAATGCGGCCTTCAATCTGGGACAGCGGAACCAGTTCACCATCATTGCGAACCAATGCATTATGTGCCTGCTGAGCACTGATGCCCTGTTCTGGGAGATAATCCTTCATAAACAGTTCCTTCTGCAGTTCCTTGACATTATTGCTCTTGTAGAAGTCATGCATTTCCTGGCACAGCTGTCTGATAGAGTAATCACGGTACTGAGCAAAATACTGTTTGTAAGTGGTTGGAAGCACTTCATACAGTGGAGCATCTTCATCAACCAGCTTTTCAAAGCGAACGAGCTGTGCAATAAGGTTGTCCAGCTTAACCTTGGTTTCTGCCGGAGTAATCAGGAAGAGCAGGCTATACAGAGAAGTCTTTTCCGGGGTAATGTTGTTTTCACGCAGGAATGCGAAGAGGATAGTCGCATTAATACCAAAGTCTTCAAAGGAGTCATCTTCTACGTTAATACCTGGTGTAATCAGCTGCAGCTTCATTGGATCAACTACATACTGATCCTTGTCATATCCCTTATAACCATGCCAGTTTTCTTCCGGATTAAACTTCCAGTAAGCCAGATCAGTTGCAATGGTTTCTGTATCAGCATCCCACCACGGTTTTCCATGAACTACCGGCGGAACAAACGGTTTCAGATAATGGCATCTCTTGAAGATAGTCTTACGAGCTTCAATAATATCACACAGAGCCTTCTTCCACATCATCTTACCCTGTTTGCCTTCATGCATTCTTGCATTGACTTCAATGCTTGCCCACATCGGCATAAATGGGGATGTATTGTAATGAAGCAGATATGCATTGTTGAATACGCTATCATTGCAATAACGCTTCTGTCCCTTAATATGGCTGTCCTTCTTATGAATCCAGGAAGAAGAAGACCAACCTGCGCCCTGCTTATGAACGGACTGAGTTACAATGATACCTGGATCTTCCGGTCCAAGCTTCATCAGCAATGGGCTGGAGTCCTTCATAATATCGATGAACTGTTCATAACCAGTCCATGCACAGTCAAACAATACATAGTCGCAGAGGTGACCAATCTTATCAAGAACCTGGCGGGCATTATAGATTGTGCCGTCATAAGTACTCATTTCAAATACAGCCAAACGAATCGGTCTCTTAGCCTTAGCCTTAACTGGATCCTTTTCAGCTACCAGATTACGGATGTAATCTTCGTTGATGCATTTAGCCGGAACACCACCAATTAAGCCGGCAGAATTACGAACCGTTTCCAGGAAAACAGGGGTAGCCCCTGCCAGAATGCAAGCACCATGGTCAATGGACTTGTGATTGTTGCGATCATAAAGTACGATGTCGCCTGGTGTAAGTAATGCGCTGCAGACAATGTGGTTGGAGCAGGAAGTACCATTCAATACGAAGAATGTTCTATCTGCATTATATACCTTCGCGGCCAGAACTTCTGCATCATTAGCCACACCATTGTGCAAAAGAAGGTCGCCCATATCCAGAGCTGCGCCATGTCCCAAATCACCACGGAATACGTTTTCACCCATGAAATCTACAAACTTAGCGCCAGTTGGTGTTCTTCTGAAGAAATTACCACCATGATGACCAGGGCAGGAATATTCAAAAGTACCATTTTCTACATGCTTAATCATAGTCTTGAGGAAAGGTGGAGTTACCTTATTATCAAATGCAACTACTGCTTCTTCAATCCCACGGTCATAGAGTCCTTTAGAAATTGTGCTTGGATCTCCATCAATAACATGGTTAATCTTACCAAGAACTTCTTCCGGAAGTTCTTCATGTTTAGTATTAACGAGGAAAATTGGAGTTTCAAACCCAGTGTTATATACCTTATCAATATATTCAAGTTCCTGATCAGTAATAACTGCAGCACCAATGTTGGTAAGATCTGCATCATCAAGACAAACTTTCTGACGAACACCAATGGTATTGAAATACGGTTCTGCTAACGGGCTATAACCTACTTTAAAGAAATTCATTGATAAATTCCTCCTAAAAATATCTGAAAACTGTGAATATTTTAACTGGCTTAAAATCAACCAGATATCACCTTAAAACATACTGAATTACTGATTCTGTGCTGCCTTTTCTGCATCAATCTTCTTGTTATAAGCAACAGCAGCTTCGAGATCGTACTTCGGGGATACAATGCCATACAAAGCAATACCAAGGAATGTAACCAGAGAACCCCATACAAGAGCATCTGTACCACATGCATACAGAGCATAGAAGCTGTAAATCAAACCGATTACTGCACAGATGTTAGTTACAAAATCTGTCTTTCCGGTAGCTGCTTTCTGAATAACCAGAATAGATCCCATGGAGAAGATGAAAGGAATCAAGTTTGTCATTACGGACAAATCAACTGCTGCTTCAAACTGAGAGAAGAATTCTGGGCTTGCGCTCATAATTACAAAGATAGACTGAAGAATTGCAACGATAATCATATCCATCAGCGGAAGTCCACGCTTAGTTTCCTTTGCAAAAATAGCCGGGAAATAACCAGCATCTGCACCAGATTTAAGACACTGTACAGCTGTAAACTGACATGCCATAAGGGAACCAAAACAACTCAGTACGAAGAACGCATTAATGACCTGTCCTACTGCCGGGCTGAACATATGTGCAAATGCTACGCCAAATGGAGCATTTGAATTAACAAGTTCTGCACTTGGAACAATCCCCTGAATAACATTAGTGGAAACAACGTAAACTGCTGCTGCACCAAGAGTAGCTGCCATAACTGCGATTGGAACATTCTTTTCCGGATTTTCAACAGCGTCAGAGTTAGATACCGCAGATTCAAATCCTGCAAATGCCCACAGTGTTAATGCGATAGAAGAGCTTACTGCATCAAAGAATGGAAGATTATGCGGATTCCATTGACTAATCCACAACGATGGACTGAACCAGAACCAACCAATTAGAGAAATACCTAATACTGGAACAACTACACCAAGAACTGTGAAAGAAGTAATTCTACCAACAGATTTTGGACCACCAAGACTCAATGCTGTAGCTGCCCAGATGGCAATCAAAGTACCAACACAAATGGTTGTTGCATTAGATTCAACACCAAGAACCTGTAATGCATAAGCAACTGCTGTCAGCGCAATAGCTACGTCAGCAAGTAAAGCCGTAATGGAATAGGTATAATTCGTCATGAAGTTACCAGCCTTACCAAACGAGTATTCAGCGTAACCACCCATGCCACCACCACGACGGCTAAACATACCGCATTTTGCAAATGCATATGCAAGACATGCTACTGCACCACCGGTAATAAACCAGCTAAGAACTGAAATTGTACCAACAGAAGCAAGCTTTGTCGGCAGAAGAATAATACCGGACCCCATCATGTTGACGAGTACCAGAAGGGTTAATTCCCAAACCCCCATCTTTTTTACCTTTTGCATTTTGTTTACTCCTTATCTGCAAAAAACTAAAAAAATCGAATCATGCTGATCAGGAATCTTGCTCTACAAATCGTCATTATCTTCCAACTAACACGTTCAATAATTAGAAGTCTTATTGTCAACCTCATATTTAGTAAATAACTAAAATGGCTTGTTTCAAATCTTATTTTAAGGCTGACTATCACATTTCGATTTGTATGCCATCCCACATGACATCTGTAGTTTATCTGAGGTTTTCTGTATTTACAAATAGCAGTCTCTTTACAAATATCCTTGTATTATGCTGTTTTTTACGTTTTTTTTGTGCTACACTTTTTTCTCATTCATTTCATCATCAAAACAAGTTTTTATATCATGTTCTTTCTCAATATCACGCTTTTTCCAATTTTCAAATTGTTAACTACATATCCTTCTTTGCAGCTATCTAGTTATCTTTTTCTATGTATGTGATGATGTGCTTTTTTACTGTACTTTAAGCCTTCATTTGTTTTCAATTTGCAGTTATTTGGATATTTAAGCTATAATATATTCCACATAAATATATTGATATTATTGTGTTATGTTTTTATTTTGTATTAATAATCAAACATTTTATTGCTCAATTTTTAATAGTTAGTTTATTTTAATTTATAAATAATTAATTTTATTAATTATTTATAAATTTTTGTTTTTTTGCCCCTGCGCCACCTTAACCTGGTCCCTTTTGACTCTTCACGCCCTCCTCCTTATAATGAGAAATAAATGATTACTTAAGGAGTATCCGTCTATGAAAAATGGTAATGTGGATGATTTCATTTATTCTCTGTATGATGACAGCGCCTGTGTACGGTACAAAGGGTACGTATATCGTTTCTCCAGACTTCGCCATAATCCTATGCGGGGCACGTATACGGTGAGTGTTGAGAAGTATCATTATACAAAAGAGCCTTTTGCTGATTTTCTGGGTATGGTTTACAGTTATGAATCCGATGATCCGGAAGACTGCCTGAACCATCTGACTGACGATATCCTGTGGGACGGGAAATCGTTCTTTGATCTGGAAAAGGCACTGACCCGGTTTGACTGGGAAGAATAAAGACAATAAAACCCCGTATGATTGGTTCATACGGGGTTTTATTGTACGGATTATGCCAAATAAAATGGAGTATGGTGTTTTCATCATACTCCATTTTATTTTGGGGAATGCCAGAAAGATATCCGGCTATATATCAGGCCTTACTGGTTTCCAGGTCATATCGTGAGGAAATATCCCCATAGAAGAGCATTCCCGCGAATACTACCAGGGACCCATAAGTCATGGCCTCAAAACCAGACGCATACGCCGCATAGAGGCTGTACACGCCGCCAACCGCAGCGTCAAAGAGTGAGAATGCCATTTCTTTCTGCTTGTCGGCGGTAATCAGTATGTTCTTTACTGCGGACATACAGAGAATATAGGATATCAGATTAGCGATGGTTGCCAGATTGACAGGGATTTCAAACTGCTGATTAAGATTCGGGCTGATGGCCATAAATGCCATAGCGGTCTGAATCAATGTCAGTATCAGCATGCCTTTTGCCGGTGCACCGAACCGATTAGTATAGGCGAAGGCGGATGGCATGAATCCTTCACGGGCCATGGATTTGAAAATATTCGGAAGGGTAAACTGCCACCCCATGAGGCATCCCATGCAGGCAATGGTCATCATCCCCATAACCACCCGGCCGGCCAGAGGACCAAACATGTGAGCAAAGGCCAGTCCGAATGGCGCGGAGCTCTGTTCAATTTCCGCAGCCGGCAGCATGCCAAACAGTACATTGGTGGAGGCAATATAGATAACCGCGCAGAGGGCGGTAGCGCACAGCACCGCAGTTGGAACCGATTTTTCCGGATTATCTACCGCATCTGCATTGGCGCAGGCGGATTCCAATCCCAGGAAAGACCAGAGTGTCATGGTAATCGCATTAGTTGCTGCTTCACCAAATGGCAGATTATGAACATTCCAGTTGGCTACATAGAGATTACCGGAAAAATAGAACCAGCCAACGGTAGACATAGCCAGAATAGGAAGAATAACACCCCATACAGTGATGGAACTTAATTTTCCCGTAACTCCAGGATCTCCGAAATTAGGAAGAGTGGCTATCCAGAGAACGGCAATGGTAGCCAGGCAGGTCATCCCCGGTGTAAGCTCTGCGCCCAGGAAGGTTGCGCCATAGCCCACTGCCGAAGTAGCAATTGCCACATTGGCAATAATTATAGAGATGCCGTAAGAATATCCGCAGAGGAAGTTCCCTGCTTTACCAAACGTGTACTCAGCATATCCATCCATACCGCCGCTCTTCTGTGAATACATTCCACATTTTGCAAATGCGTACGCGAGTAACAGGGAACCTACTGCCGTAACCAGCCAGGAAATTATGGATAATCCGCCTACCTGTGCCAGCTTTGCCGGCAGCATAACAATACCGGATCCCATCATGTTTACCGCAGTAATGATAATTAACTGCGTAACGCTCATTTTTTTAGTTGTGCTCATAGTATACTCCCAGGAATCATATGGGGATTCAGACCCAAACCAGGATATATATCCAGTTCTTCTCTGGAATCTGGAACAGCTCAACGTCGTTAAGATTAAATTGTTAACTGAAGCCAGGAAATGCTATATTCATATATAATGGCTTTATACGGGGCATTACCGGTCCATGCCCTGAAAATTTATCTCCTGGCCTCATCGGCCGCAATCCATAGTACTAGAAAGAACAAAGAATTTTAAGTGCATAAAACGGCGTACAAATGCATAAAAGTTATATTTATGAGCCCTTTTTCTATAAATTTATAATATTTTGCCGGTTTTCAATCAAATACAGAAAAATACATCTTAGTTTTTACCTGAGCATACTCTGGCATACCGTAGCATACCGGTGCATACTCAAGCATACTCGATCTCCATTTTCCCAGCCGCATACCGGGCATTCTGCATAAAAAATTTTTATATTTTTTTAGCTGTTTTCTTCATTTACATGGCAAAAAAGGCATTAATCCACAGATTTTATGGATTAATGCCTTTTTATTTACACGGAAATTCTTGCGATTCCGCGGTTTCCTTATTCTTCGTCATCCTTCGGGATGACGTCGATGGATGCTACACGGTCGCCTTCTTCCAGGTTCTGAATGCTTACGCCCTGGGAGCCTCTGGACTTCTTCGTGGAAATATCAGCTACCCTTACCTTGATGGTTACGCCCTTTTCGGATACCCCCACCAGGTCATCATCATCTACAGCAGTGATGACAGCTACTACTTCATATCCCCGTTTGAAATTACGGGTGCCCTTGCCATTACGGCTCTGAGCGCGATAGGAAGATACCGGGTTTCTCTTAGCCTGTCCATCCGAGGAAATGGTGATAATGTCACGGTCCGGTTCCGCGATAACTGCGCCGATAACTTCGTCATCACGACCAAGGTCTATGCCGCGTACACCACCGGTTGCCCGTCCCATAGCGCGAACCTCTTCTTCAGGGAAGCAGATACCCATGCCCTTCTTGGTTGCCAGGAATATCTTTTCGCCTCCCGATACATGAAGCACGGTTACCAGGGAGTCATTTTCACGCAGTTTAATGGCAATCAGACCATTCTGGCGGATATTTCTGTATTCATCCACAGAGGTCTTCTTTACATAGCCAAACTTGGTGACCATGAACAGATACTTAGCGGTATCCACTTCGCTGTCATCAATATCATACAGTTCCGTAACCTTTTCTCCCGGTGTCAGTGACGGAATGAAGTTAATCAACGCACTGCCCTTGGAATTACGGTTGCTGGATTCCGGAATATCCATAGCGCTTCGCATATATACCCGGCCGGTATTGGTAAAGAACAGAACCTTGTGATGGGTAGAGGTGTTAAGCACCTTCCATACGTAGTCCCCTTCTTTGGTCTTGATACCGATAACGCCCTTGCCTCCTCTGGCCTGTGCGTGCCAGGTATCGACAGACATACGCTTGATGTAATTCTGTCTGGTCATAATGATAACCATCGGTTCATCCGGTACCAGGTCAGTTACATCAAAATCATCCGCTGCCCTTACGATCTGACTGCGGCGGGCATCGCCGAATTTCTTCTTTTCTTCCAGCAGTTCTTCTTTTACTACGCCCATAATCTTGTCATGGCTGGAGAGCAGGTCTTCCAGGTAAGCAATACGTTCCTGAATTTCTTTGTATTCTTCTTCAATCTTTTCCCGTTCCAGTCCGGTAAGACGACGAAGACGCATATCCAGAATGGCAATAGCCTGCTTTTCGGAAAGCTTGAAGTTGTCCATCAATGCTACCTTGGCGATAGCATCGGTCTTGGATTCACGGATGGTTCTGATTACCGCATCAATGTTGTCCAGCGCGATCAGGAGGCCTTCCAGGATATGAGCCTTGGCCTTAGCCTTGTTCAATTCAAACTGGCTTCTCCGGGTTACTACTTCCTCCTGATGTTTCAGGTAGTAATACAGGATTTCCTTCAGGTTCAGTTCCCGTGGATGTCCATCCACCAGAGCCAGCATAATGGCTCCAAATGTGGTCTGCAGCTGGGTATGCTTAAACAGGTTGTTCAGCATAATCTGCGGATTGACGTCAGCACGCAGTTCAATGGAAATGCGCATACCGGTACGGTCGGATTCATCGCGAAGTCCGGTAATTCCATCCAGTATTTTCTGGCGGGACAGATCGGCAATACTTTCAATGACTCTGGCCTTGTTTACCTGATATGGGATTTCTGTTACTACAATACGGTGTTTGCCATGGGACATCTCTTCAATATGGGTTTTGGCACGTACCACAATTCCCCCGCGTCCCTTAGTGTATGCTTTGACAATCCCGTCCCGGCCCTGAATCAGGCCCCCTGTTGGGAAATCCGGTCCCTTAATCTTAGTCATCAGCTGATCAATGGTGACATCCGGATTATCAATCATCATGCACAGGCCATCTACTACTTCCCCCAGATTGTGCGGCGGAATATTGGTTGCCATGCCGACGGCAATCCCATAGGAACCATTGACCAGAAGATTCGGGATACGGGATGGCAGTACTACCGGTTCCTGCAGGGAACCATCATAGTTTGGCATAAAATCAACGGTATCCTTGTCCAGATCCCGGAGCATTTCCACAGCCAGTTTGGTCATACGCATTTCAGTATAACGCATAGCGGCCGGAGAGTCTCCGTCAATGGAGCCAAAGTTACCATGCCCATCTACCAGCAGATAGCGGGTAGAAAAATCCTGTGCCATACGTACTGCGGATTCATATACGGCGATATCACCATGCGGATGATACTTACCAAGAACATCGCCGACAATACGAGCCGACTTCTTATATGGTTTGCCCGGAAGCATACCCGCTTCCTGCATCGCATAAAGGATTCGTCTGTGTACCGGCTTGAGACCATCTCGCACATCCGGAAGTGCACGGGCTACAATAACTGACATGGCATAGTCAATGTAGGACGTTTTCATCTGCTCTTCCAGAGGCGCAGAGATGATTTTTCCTTCTTCCCAGTCCATTGTTACTCCTTTTCAGGCCATAAAAAAATCCGGCCAACCGGCCGAAGTTTCACAGCCCCAACTACTTAATAATTTACTCTCTTATTATACCATAAAAGGGGTAAAAACTCACGTAATCGTCTTTTAAGGCCTTTTTTAAGGATTTTTACGCAAAGTAAAACGCAATCAATTATTTTGTTTTATTATTTTTTATATTCTCTGCTTATTTCTTATACAGGCCCTGTTTTTCTCTATTTTCTCCCGCCTTTACTCTTACCATTTTTCTGGGTTATAATAATAAAACATGATGTCGTTAAAGAATTCAGTTACTGTAAACCTGTCATTTTTATAAAGGATTATGCCATGAAGAAAATACTTGTCCTGATTATCGCCCTTGCGGCAGCCATCGCAGGCGGCTATTTTGCAGCCACCTCATTTTTTACCAGCTCCTGGGAAGGCACCTGGTGGGGTGTCCAGGATGCAGGACTGAACTGGTCAGGTGACAACATTAAGATTCTGGAAACCTTTACCTTTACTTCCAACGGTGACTCTATTATTGTAGATCAGAAGGTACAGCGTGGAGCACGGGAACTGACAGGTGATCTGTCTGGTACCGCAGTACGTGATGGCGGACGTCTGACTATCACGCCAGCAGATGGCTCTTCCCCGGTATCCTTTTCCTTCAACCGCATGAATCATACCATTGAAACTTCTCTTACCAATGCCGATGGCACTCCAGTGGTATTAAAGAAAGTTTCCGACAGCGATTCCGCAGAAATCGAAAAGATTCGTTCTGAAATTGTCCGCACCGCGCAGAATCCGGCAAATGCCATTGATACCACTATCAGCCATGATGATAATGAATAAGAACTGACGCATTATAAAACACCGTATACCCATTTCCGGATATACGGTGTTTTATAATGCGTCAGTTGAGGGACGAGGAGAAATTCCTCTGAACTTAAAAGTCTAGCAACTCAGAACAGGGGAAAGAACAGCACTCTTCATCCTATACTTCCCCGGACTCCCTCTGGTTCCGCTTAGAAAATCAGCCAGGCTTCCAGCAGCAAAACTGCCAGAAATAAAAGGTTCCACGCGGTAAAGATAACCAGATATTCCCTTATATTCCTTCCCGCGTATTGTTGATATGCCCTGTAGGAAATAAGGCTGGCCATGGAAGCAATAAGCGTTCCCAGCCCGCCAATATCGGTTCCGGCCACCAGCATTTCCCCCTGCGTATTTACAGAGGAGAGAAGAACCGCTGCCGGAACGTTGCTTATAATCTGGCTCCAGAAAACGCCATGCAGCAGAGGATTCCCCGTAAGATGACGAATGACCCAGGGCATATGCGACATATTGCCCGCAAATACAAAGAGACAGACAAACAGGAGAAGAAGCTTCCAGTCCACCTGTTTCAGCAGGCGGTAATCTAAAAATACCGCCAGTGGGATAACCACCATGGCGGCAACCCACCATACCAGTGTTTTAAGCAGTACCAGAAAGATAACTCCCAACAGTAAGGTAAACAGCGCCGCCTGTCTGCCACGGACAGCCGGGGCCTTCTGCTGTGGAAGCGCCATAGCTTCATTCTCCTTCCCCACAGGATTCCCAGGATCAGCAGTCCGGACAGCGCAGTAATGGGGACGGTAATCTTCAGAAAATCAGAGAATTTCATTCCATACATAAAGTAAAGATACAGGTTCTGCGGATTTCCTGAAGGAAGCAGCGTACTCCCCATATTGGCCGCAATAGTCTCCAGCACCACCAGAAATGGAAGCCAGTCATCTTTTTTCAGTTTACGAAACAACCATATACTTTCCGGTACAAACAGCAACAGAGACGCGTCATTGGTAATCACCATGGAACTGATGAAGCAAGAAAAAATGAAAAACGCGCATACGGCCTTTACGGAATGGCAGCGCCGGAGCAGATGATAGCACACCCATTGAATACCGCCGGCCTGGCGCAATCCTCCCAGAATCAGCATGAGGCACATCAGTATGGCCAGTACATTCCACTGGATGGCCGGCCAGAATACCGCCTGATTCCCCGCTGCCAGGAGTATTCCAATCATTCCTGTAAATGCCAGAAACAGTTCCACATTTCCTTTTATCCAGTTTTTTCCATTACTGTAAATGGTTGACCACACCTCGATATCCTCCCGCGTTATTGTATTTCTCTTATTATATTGACCCGATTTCCGTCCGTAATAATACATACCGTGCCATCCCTGTCTGTCCGGAAGATGCGGCTCCCGGCTTTTTTCAGCTTATGTATCGTCACCTCATGAGGCAGATGATAGGAATTGCCCGGTCCTGCGGAAATGATGGCCGCCTTGGGACGTACCGCCCGCAGAAATTGCGCGCAGGTACTTGTACGGCTTCCATGGTGGCCCACTTTTAACAGGGTGCTTCGGACAGGTTCTTTCCGCTGCAACATAGCCAGTTCTTCTTCTTTCTCCGCGTCGCCGGTAAAGAACATGGAAAAACGACCATATTCCAGACGGCCTGCCAGGGATGTGTTGTTCAGATTCCTTTTTCCTTCTGTGGATTCCACGCTCTTCGCATCGCTCAGCACATGGAATATCACCCCGGGGAGTATATCTATGTCTTCTCCGGCATGGACAGTCTGCCTTGGAATCCAGTGGCGCTGCATTTCTTTCTGATATTCCAGGTAACTGTTTTCCCCAGTAGTCACTCCATTATCATAAACCTGCTGTACCCGGAAATCCTTACATACTGTATACATGCCTCCCAGATGATCGGCATGAGGATGTGTTATCATTACGGCTCGCAAGGTATGCACACCCCTGTCACTAAGATATTGTTTTAACACCGCCCGGTGTTCTATGTCCCCCGTATCAATCAGCGCAAATTCCCCTTCCCGCTGCAGTAATATGGCATCCCCCTGACCAATAGCCAGTACATGGATGAAAAGCTTTGAATCATTCCGCCCGAAATGACTTCCGGTTAAACAGATAATAAAAACAAAAAGAAGCAGAACGAAAATACATCCTGCTGCCTTTCTTACCCTTTGTCCCCTCATATTTTCCCCTTATAATTGGTTAACTCCCCTGAAATTAATCCGCGCCCAGCAGTCTCTCCCTGGCTGTCGGAACGGTTCGCGCAACATCTGATGCAGTGAATCCCACAGTATGTCTTTCTGCCTGTATATCCCCAGCCAGACCATGGAGATATACGCCAAGAACGGCGCTTTCCCATACGTCCAGGCCCTGTCCGCACAGGGCAGCAATGATGCCGGTCAGTGTATCCCCCATACCACCACTGGCCATTCCCGGATTGCCTGTGCTGTTTACCGCAATCCGGCCGTCAGGTGCCGCCGTAACGGTCGGTGCTCCCTTGAGAACGAGAATCACCTGATTTTCTCTGGCATAGCTGGCCGCCATATCTATACGGTGCTGTTCTATCTCCGTCGCGCTTTTCCCAGTCAACCGGGCAAATTCGCCTACATGAGGCGTAAGTATCAGCTGGCCGCCGCAGGACCGAAGAGGAAATTTCTTTGCCCCCACAGCATACAGGGCGTCAGCATCCACAATAATCGGGCCTTCACTTTCTTCCAGTACCTGGCATACAAAATCCTGAGTTTCCTGCTTTCTCCCCAGTCCCGGCCCAATAGCCAGCACATCGCAGGCATCTGTCCCGGAAAGGACGTCTTCCACATCCTCTTCCCGGAATTCTCCATAGGTGGAAGCCGGTCTCACCATAATCTCTGGTAGCAGTCCGGTCAGCTCCTCAGCCGGACTCTGCGGAGTAAATAAACTGATTTTTCCTGCACCGGCATACAGCGCCCCCTGTGCTGCCAGGAGTCCGGCTCCGGCCATTCCCTGAGATCCGGCGATGATTCCCAGATATCCATTGGATCCCTTATGGCTTATCCTTGTTCTTACCGGAATCAGCGGTTTTACATCAGCTGCCGTTACCCATTCCGCAGGAAATTCATCAGCAGCACCTCCAGGAATGCCGATAGGGCTTACTCTTACGCTGCCGCAGTACTCATTTCCAGGATAAAGGATATGCGCCCGCTTCAATGTTCCCATAGTCACCGTATAATCCGCATGGATTACCGCCCCTTCCGCCTGTCCGCTGTCACAGATGAGACCGCTGGGAATATCCACGGCGATACGTACCGCACGGCTAGCATTAGCCCGATCAATAAGATCGGCTTTTTCCCCAGAAACGCCCTGATGGAGTCCTGTTCCAATCAGCGCGTCCACAATAATATCCGCGTCATCGAGGAAAGGCTGCGCCTCTTCGGCTTTTTTTATTTTCCTGACCGGAATCACCATTTTCTCGCATACCTGATAATACAGGCGGGAGGCATCACTCATGTGCGACTCATCCCCCATGAGGAAAACCACTACGTCAGCGTCGGCCAGCGACGCATAGCGGGCGGTAACAAAGCCGTCGCCGCCATTGTTGCCGCTCCCACAGAGAATGACCACTCTGGCGTCTTTCCAGGATACGTCCCCTTCGGTAAGAGCAACGACAGAAGCTCCCGCGTTTTCCATAAGGACAGCCTCCGGCAGCCCATAGGTATTCATTGCCAGAGTATCCAATTTTCTCGCTTCATCTCTGTTCAGCAGCTTCATTTGTACCTCCTGTCATGATCACCACGGCGGCAGCCATCCCATCTTCGTGGGTAATGGATACCGCCATATCGGTTATCCCAAGTTCATCAGCCCTCTTTTTAAAGTTTCCTTTGAGGTGAAGGATGGGAGCCCCATATTCTGACCAGCTGACATAGGCATCCTGCCATCCGGAGCGAAAAAAACCAATGCCCAGCGCTTTGCCAGCGGCTTCACGTACTGCCCAGAGAGCCGCCATGGACTCATACGCATGCAGTCCCTTTTTCCTGCAATGAGCCAGTTCCTCTTCTGTAAAGATGGTACCGACCCGCTGTGGATGCTTCTTCACCAGGGCTTCCCATCGTTTTGTCTTTGCCAGATCAATGCCTACCCGCATAGTCTTCCTCCTGTCTCTTCATCTTCTTAATATTGTACAAAAAGAAACGGCACTTGTAAAAACAAGCAATAAAAAAAGCAAAGATCAACGGACCTTTGCTTTCATTATGTTGTACAATTACTTGTCTGCTTTAGCAGCAGCCTGTACACGTGCGCTCAGACGGGATTTCTTGCGAGCTGCAGTGTTCTTATGAAGAATACCTTTTGCAGCGGCGGAATCGATTACGCTTACAGCATTGCGGAATGCAGCGTCCTGGTTTTCAGTAGCTGCTGCAGCAACTGCCTTCTTTACTGCAGTGTGGATCTGGGATCTAACTGCAGCGTTAGCAGCTCTCTTAACTGCGTCGGTCTTTACACTCTTGATACTAGCTTTGATCTGTGGCAATGTTTTCACCTCCCGTCGGTTTAATTCATACCATGTAATTTTATCATGTTTTCCATCCATTAGCAAGAAAGAATCGTGTTATTTCGGCTCAATAACCGCCGTGGAATTAATATTTTTTATTTAATCCTCTGTACGGACGGTAAATGTGGCTATCTCTTCCGGTGATATCGGGCGGGAGTAGTAATATCCCTGAATGATATCGCAACCGAATGACTTAAGCCGCTTAGCCTGCCGGGCAGTTTCCACTCCTTCTACCACAATCTTCTTTCCCAGGTCATGGGCAAGAGAAATGAGATCCCGGATAAATCGATCCTTTCCCTCTGCCTCCGCCTCTTCTGTGAGGTAAGAATCGATAATGCTCTTGTCCAACTTCAGATAATCCACCGGAATATAGGTAAGATATTTCAGAGACGAATAACCGGTACCAAAATCATCCAGACTGAGAGATATATCGGCATCCTGCAGTTTCTTAAGCAGCTGCTGAGTCACATGATTATTGTTAAAGAACATACTTTCCGTAAATTCCAGCTTAATCAGCGATGAAGGAATATGATTCTTCTCCATCAGCTGCAGCAGATAATTCACATATCCCGCGTCCCCCAGCTGACTGCTGGAATAGTTAATAGATACCGGATACAGTGGTTCGCCGGCTTCCCGCCATCGGACAATCTGTTCGATAACCAGACGGGTGGTAATCCGGCCAATCCTCCGGATAAATCCTTCTTTTTCCGCTACCGGAATGAATAATCCAGGGGAAATCCGCTCCTTCTTCAGGCGTACCAGCGCTTCTGTACCGGAAACGGTTCCCTTCTGAATATCAATCTGCGGCTGATACAGCATGTAAAACCCGTCATTTTTCATCGCATCAAGAAGCAGATCGCGAATCCGGTTGTTCCGGTGAACATCTTCCTGCATAGCCTCTTCATACACACAGGCGGAATTACTACCTGCCTTTTTCGCTGTATTAATGGCTACGACCGCGTTCTGCACAAGTCTCCGGAAAGAGGACTTCCCATCCGATACCGCAATCCCTACGCCCAGATAGGTAACGAGAGATTCTATCTTATCCCCTGGCAGAATCGTTTCTGTCTGCATCAGTTCTTTCAGTGGAATCGGCTGATTACAGGACGCCAGCACTTCACGGACAAGCGCATCATCTGCGGTAAGTTTTCTTCACTATCATCAGGAATTCATCGCCGCTGTATCTGGCAACGAAGCGACTCATCGCGTCCTGCTGACAGATATTCCGGATACGTCCGGAAATAACCTTTAATACGATATCCCCGATTTCATGGCCATACGATTCATTGATAATGCGGAAATTATCCAGATCAATGATAACCACGGAATAAGACTTCGTATCTGCAAGCAGCTTTTCAAACTTGGACATCGCCGTATCCCGGTTAAGCAAACCGGTCAGTCCATCATATTCATAGGCATAAATGACACGGCGCTGCGACTTGATAAGCATTTCATTTCGCTTCTGCACTTCCTGACCCCGGATGTTGCGAATAATGAGGAAGGCGCTTCCACATACGCCGGTTAGCAACAGTGCCGCGCAGATGAGCATGGATTCAGGTGACATTCGCTGCAGAGAGGTAGCGAAATCAGATCGCGGCGCTATGTTTGCTTGAACAATGGAAAGGAGATTTGTCCCTGTACTGTCCGCGGTTTCAGACAGGATATCTGCAAGAATCCAGTTCCTTTCACTTACACCGCCGCATAGGGAAATATTCTGCGTACTGGGAATGATGTCCATAATAAAGCGTCCATTTCGATGCTGGTTCATAAGCCATGTGGCCTGGGACATGGTCGTCACTACATGATCCACCTGGCGTTTCATCAGCGCCTGGTAGGCTTCTTCATGGTTAGGATATGTCCGTATCACATACTTTGTTCCTGCATAGGCAGAGACGGAAGTCCGATCTTCTTCCATTGTCGCGATGACCGGCACCTTGCGATCATACCGGAAGTCTTTTTCTCCGGTTGGTTCATCCTGTGAAAGCATGGCCAGGTTTTCTGTCATAAACGGGGGCGACAGATGAATATTATCTGCTGCTGCACGGAGCACATCCATAGAGGTCATCCCCAGGATATCCGCTTCGCCTTTCTGCACAGCGGCTACCGCTGCGCTTACGGAAGGGTACTCTTTACAGGTAAAGGAAACCCCGGGGACCTGGCCCTGAAGCACCATCTCTATTTCCTTGTAAAACTCAGGAATAATCCCGGAGTCAATTCCTAATTCCCGATAATAAAACGGATAATCCCCATGCACAACCGCAACAATAAAAGGCTTCCCCCGATGTGCCATAAGATACGCCTTCTCCGCCCTGGTCAGTGAAAGGGCGTGATCTTCTTGCTGATTGTATTTTCCGTAGAGCTGAAGCTGAAGCAACGGATAATGTCCGGCCGTCATAGACATAGCATAATTAAACTGCTGCGCCAGTACCGAATCATTCGCAGGAAAGGCAGCATACAGCATCTTCGGCAGACTGACAACAATCCTTCGATATCCGTTCCGTGGCATCTTATCAAAAATAGCGGCATCCACTTTATGTTCCGTCACAGCAAGCCGCAGTGTCCGGTCATCAGGAAAGGAAACAAGATGCAGATTCAGATTGTATCTCTTGCCCCATTCCTTAATAAAATGAATATACCCTTCATTCCCTGATAGCCAATCCGCATTTTTTCCACTGTTCGGAAATCAGACGGATCCAGCCGTTTCTCTGTATCAGGCACTACAATCTGAGACGTCCCCACAAAATATGGGCCATCGGAAAAGATCAGATGCTCTTCGTTTCCCCAGGCTTTATCTACGCCCAGGGCAATCTGTATTTTTCCTTCTTTTAACGCGTTAAGCAGGTCCTTACGGTTGGAATAAAAAACAAACCGGGGATCCCATTTGCCAAACTGGGCGACCCGTCCCATAAATTCCGTATCGTAGTTATACAGATATTTTCCGGATACATATACATCATCCGGATAATGAATGACTCCGACGCGGACAGGCGTAAATTCAGAAGCCCCTTTGCCGTAGGCAGCCGTGGCAAGATCCGATACGCAGAGAAAGGACAACAGAAGAAAAATAAGCCGGATGGCACGAAACAGGAAACTGCCTTTTCTTTCCGTATCCGCAGGATTAAATTTACAGGCCATGTGTTTTTGCTCGCTTCCACATTGAAAATCACCGGATTTGTAAACCGGTGATTGAGGATAATTATGGTATAAGTATATCGTAAATCGTAAACTCCGAAAAGAGTGATAAAAATAATTTGTAATTAACAGGGGCCATCGGAAAATATGGCCGCCAGGAAGGGCATAAAAAAAAGAGCCAGGATAATCCCAGCTCTTTTTATTTACTGTAATAGAAGTAATTAAAATTACTTGAGTTCTACAGTTGCGCCAGCTTCTTCAAGCTTAGCCTTCATAGCTTCAGCATCAGCCTTAGCTACGCCAGTCTTAACTTCCTTCGGAGCGCCGTCAACGAGAGCCTTAGCGTCCTTCAGTCCGAGGCCGGTCAGTTCACGAACAGCCTTGATAACCTTGATCTTGGTTGCGCCAGCATCCTTGAGGATTACGTCGAATTCAGTCTTTTCTTCAGCTGCTGCTGCTGCCGGAGCTGCTGCTGCTGCAACTGCTACTGGTGCTGCTGCGGATACGCCGAATTTGTCTTCAATTGCTTTTACGAGTTCGCTCAGTTCGAGAACGGACATGCTGCTAATGGCTTCAAGAATTTCTTCGTTTGTCATTTTTTAGATTCCTCCAAATAAATAAGTTGCGTTTAAATTACGCGGTTTCTTTCTGTTTACGCACAGCTTCGAGAGCATATGCCAGATTCTGAATGTTGCCGTTGAGGGCACGAGCCAGTCCGGTAATTGGTGCCTGCAGTGCAGAAGCAACCATAGCCAGGAGCTGTTCTCTGGACGGAAGGTCTGCGAGGGCCTTCATTTCTTCCAGGCCGATAAGCTTGCCATCAAGCAGTCCTGCTTTAATGGTAATGCTTTCGGTCTTGTTTTTCTTCATGAATTCCTTCAGTGCTGCTGCCGGAGCAACTGGATCGTCCTTGCTTACAGCAAGACCGTTAGCACCTGTCAGAAGATCATCAAGTCCGTTATAACCAAGTTCGTCTGCAGCGATGCGGGTAAGGGTATTCTTGATAACCTTATATTCTACACCGTGTGCTCTGAAGATACGACGAAGCTGGGTAGCGTCCTTTACTGTCAGTTTGTTGAAGCTTACGAGGGCAACGCCTTTGCTGGACAGTTTTCCCTTCATTTCTTCAACTACTGCCGCCTTTTCAGGGCGGATCTTAAGTTTGTATTCGCTCATAGTACACCTCCTCTGCTTGTAAGATATATATTTATCACGTTAGCTAAAACAACCTCGCGCGTCCGGCGAGGTTGTAGTACTGCTGTATTAGTCAGTACTCAGCCTCGGGAGGCGGGCTTAATGCCCATTATAACATACCGCCGGTCTTAAGCTAAGCGTAAATAAACAAAAATTATTCAGCCTTTGGAGCTGCAATCTTGGTCAGGTCGAGGTGAAGGCCTGGTCCCATGGTAGAGCAAATGGTAGCGCTCTTCATGTATACACCCTTAACGGATGCCGGGCGAGCTTTCACGATCTGATCGAACAATGCACGGATATTTCCCTTCAGCTTTTCTTCATCAAAGGAAGCCTTGCCTACGAGAGCCTGTACATTGCCAGCCTTGTCGGCGCGGTATTCAACCTTGCCGGCCTTGATTTCATTGATAGCCTTGGTTACGTCCATGGTTACGGTTCCAACCTTCGGATTTGGCATCAAACCCTTCGGTCCGAGAATACGGCCGAGACGACCAACAACAGCCATCATGTTCGGGGTAGCTACAACTACATCAAAGTCGAGCCAACCCTGCATAATCTTATCTGCGTATTCCTTGCCGCCTACATAGTCAGCGCCTGCAGCCTTAGCTTCTTCTTCCTGATGATCCTTTGCAAATACAAGAACCTTCTTGGACTTGCCGGTACCAAATGGAAGAACAATTGCGCCACGGATCTGCTGATCAGCGAACTTCGGATTAACATTTAAGTGGAAAGAGAGTTCAACAGATTCGTCGAACTTCGCAGTTGCTGCCTTCTTGAGCAGGCTTACAGCTTCGTCGAGGTCATAGAGCTTATGACTGTCAACGATGGCTGCTACTGCCTTCTGTTTCTTTGTCAGTTTTGCCATTATTTTCTCCTTTGTGGTCAACGGGTTTCCCCTGCCACGAATGATTCAGTCTTAGTCTACAACTTCGATACCCATGCTGCGAGCTGTGCCTTCTACCATGCGCATTGCTGCTTCAACGGTATTAGCGTTCAGGTCAGGCATCTTGGTTTCAGCGATTTCCTTAACCTGTGCCTTGGTGACCTTACCGACCTTGGTCTTGTTCGGTTCACCAGAAGCTGTTTCAATCCCTGCAGCCTTCTTCAGCAGTACTGCTGCTGGCGGAGTCTTGCAGATGAATGTGAAGCTTCTATCTTCAAATACGGTAATTTCAACAGGAATAATCAGGCCCATCTGCTTTGCAGTACGGTCATTGAAATCCTTAACGAAAGCCATAATGTTGACACCTGCCTGGCCCAGTGCTGGACCTACTGGCGGTGCTGGAGTGGCTTTGCCTGCAGCTACCTGCAGTTTAACTACCTTAGAAATTTTCTTTGCCATTTTGTATGTTACACCTCCTTCTCCTTATTGGGAATGTGGTTGTTACGGGCTGTAACGGGCCCTCCCACAGCGGGCAGGTCAAGTACAAGGCCTGCCCGCATCAGGCTGACGCCTGAATGTATAATTAGTTCAGTGGTTCAAAGAACCCTGCTTCTAATTCAATAGTACTTGTATTGCCAAAAGCGCTGATTTCTGCATGAATACTCTTGCGGTCTTCAGCTACTTCTGTAACGGTAGCCACATTATCCGCAAATGCCCCCTGGGTAATACGGATCTTGTCTCCCACCTTGACGCGGGTATGTACAGCCACCTTTTTCTGGTTAGCGTTGAGAATACGCTGAGCTTCTTCATCTGTAAGCGGAATCGGCTTGGTGGTTGTACCAACAAAACCGGTAACGCCTGGCGTATTTCTGACAACGTACCAGCTGTGATCATTTACTTCCATATGAATCAGAAGGTATCCTGGGAAAATCTTGCGGGAAACCACTTTCTTTTCCCCATCCTTTACTTCTTCTTCATCATGCATTGGGAGCAGAATTTCCTTAATGGTATCTTCCATTCCCATGGAATGAACCTTACGGGTCAGAGTATCCAATACCTTGTTTTCATATCCGGAATAGGTATGAATCACATACCAGCGGATATCCTTTTTCGGGCTTTCTGCCTTCTGTTCATCTACCGTATTCAGTTCGTCATTTTTAATCTCAGTCATGCTATCCTCCTCCCTTAGCCAATGGTTCCTACCAACAGCTTGGAGAGCTGCATAAACACGAAATCAACGATAACGATCAGAAAGGAAACAAGTACTACGGACGAGACAACGGCTACCGTATACTGCGTTAACTGTCTCTTCGTCGGCCAGATGACCTTTTTCATTTCCATTTTTGTTTCACGGAAGAATCGGGTCCATGCATTACTTTTTTCTTCTACAGATGATACTCGACGTTTCGCCATGCTTACACCCCAGTTCACTAAACAGATATATTACTTGGTTTCCTTGTGCAGGGTGTGCTTCTTGCACCATTTGCAATACTTCATCATTTCGATACGTTCCGCATTATTCTTCTTGTTCTTGTTTGTGCGATAATTGCGGCGCTTGCATTCTGTGCAAGCAAGAGTAATTCCATCACGCATTGTTTACACCTCACTTGAATCTTTCCGGTCAATCCTATTACAACATGCCTAGTAAGTATATCATACGCATGATTGCGAGTCAATTGGATTTTTCATTTAAAAAAGCCGGGTTTTTCCCAGCAGAATCATTCTAACATAAGAAACTCTACTAAGCAAGCCGTAAAATGCTCTTTTTTCACTTTTTTCATATATTTTTGTCTTTACTGTATCTGCTGGCTTTTCCCCCTGCCCTTCCCTGTATTTATATTATTGTATTAACCATATATACATATACAGAAAGGCGGGAACAGGGATTCCGAAAAGCTTATCCTCTCCGGAGTCCCTGTTTCCTTTCCATACTGGTTCAATGTTTCATTTCCAGTATGCGCATTTACGTGTGATGTATTATTTCCCAGCTCTGGCGGCGGCCTGTTTCATCATCTTTACATATTCATACACAGGTTCCACTGCCTCACTTCCATATCTGGCAATAATCTTCACAATGGCACTTCCCACGATGATACCATCAGCCTGAGCCGCCATTTCTTCCGCCTGTTCCGGCGTATTGATACCAAACCCTACTGCGCAGGGAACATCGGTCACCTCACGAGCCAGGCTGGTGATTTCCCGGATATCGGTTGTGATTTCGCTTCGTGTACCGGTAACTCCCAGAGAAGAAATAACATAGAGGAATCCTTCCCCAACACGGGCAATCTGTTTAATTCGGTCATGGGATGTGGGCGCAATCATGGAAATAATATCGATTCCATAGGTTCTGGCCACATCCGCAAATTCATTACGTTCTTCAAATGGTACATCCGGCACGATGACTCCATCCACACCAATATCTGCACACTTGTGGAAAAAGCGGTCATATCCGTAATTGAATATAGGATTTACATAGCCCATAAATACAACCGGCAGATCGGATTCTTTTCTGAATTCTTCCACCACATGGAAAGCGTCATCTACCGAGGTGTTATGCTCCAGAGCCCGCAGATCAGCTTCCTGAATAACTATACCTTCAGCAATAGGATCAGAGAAAGGAATCCCCAGTTCAATCAGGTCGGCACCGCCCCTTTCCATAGCTTTCATAAAGCGCAGAGTATCTTCCAGTGACGGATCTCCTGCGGTAAGGAATCCGATAAAGGCTTTTCCGTTCTTAAATGCATTTCCAATCTTACTCATGTAAATCCCTCCCCTTATAGCGGGCAATAGCTGCCACATCCTTATCTCCACGTCCAGACAGGCAGATGAGAATAATATCATCCCGGCTCATAGTCGGCGCAATCTGCATCGCATGATAAACCGCATGCGCACTTTCAATGGCACAGATAATTCCTTCGGTCCGGGCCAGGTATTCAAAAGCTTCTACCGCTTCATCATCCTTAACCGGAACATACTGCGCTCTTCCGGATTCATGCAGATACGCATGTTCCGGGCCGATTCCCGGATAATCCAGCCCTGCAGAAATGGAGTATACGGCATCAATCTGGCCCTGATCATTCTGGCAGAACAGAGATTTCATACCGTGGAATATCCCCATGCGCCCTTTAGCAATGGTTGCCGCGTGATAAGGAGTATCTATACCCTTTCCGGCCGCTTCGCATCCAATCAGCTTCACGTCCTTGTCCGGAATAAAATGATAGAACATGCCCATGGCATTGCTTCCGCCGCCTACACAGGCCAGTACGGCAGAAGGCAGCCGGCCTTCCTTTTCCAGAATCTGCTGGCGGGCTTCCTTGCTTATTACCGCCTGAAAATCTCTGACCATCATCGGAAATGGATGTGGTCCCATAGTGGAGCCAATGACATAATGTGTGTCATCCACACGGCTTACCCATTCACGCATAGCTTCATTAACCGCGTCCTTCAGCACCCGGGAGCCAGAAGTCACGGCGTGTACCTTAGCGCCAAGCAGTTCCATGCGGTATACGTTCAATGCCTGTCTCTTAGTATCTTCCTCTCCCATGAACACTTCACATTCCAGTCCCAGGAACGCCGCTGCCGTGGCAGTAGCCACCCCATGCTGTCCCGCGCCAGTTTCCGCGATGACGCGGGTCTTACCCATTTTCTTAGCCAGCAGGCACTGTCCCAGCGCGTTATTAATCTTATGTGCTCCGGTATGATTCAGATCTTCTCTCTTCAGATAGATTTTGGCTCCGCCCAGATCCTCTGTCATCTTCTTCGCGTAGTAGAGAAGGGATGGACGGTTGGCATAATTATCCAGCAGGTCCTTCAGTTCTGCCTGAAAATCCGCATCGTGTTTATAGAAATTGTAAGCTTTTTCCAGTCGATGAATTTCATTCATCAATGTTTCAGGAATATACTGTCCTCCAAACGGACCAAATCTTCCTTCTGTCATAGGTCTTTCCTCCTTAAATACGTCTTGCTTCTCTGATGAACTTCTCCATCTTTTTCTTATCTTTAAAACCATCTGTCTCAATACCGCTGCTCACATCCAGAGCAAACGGATGATACCGGCTGGCTTCTTCTATACATTCCGCTGTCAGTCCCCCGGCCAGGAAAAAAGGCCGCCTTATCTGACACAGCCATTTCCAGTTAAAGCGTTCTCCGCTGCCGCCCCCGGCAGCATCCAGGATAATGTAATCCGCCCCGCTTTTCTCTGCTCGGGCCACATCTTCATCCCCGTTAAGCGAGAACGCCTGGATGATTGGACAGATTACGGCCTGCCGGATACGCCGTATATCCGCTTCGCCTTCCTGCCCATGGAGCTGTACTGCCTGAATGATGTCCTTCTGCACCAGGCGGATGATGTGCTCTGCCGGTTCATTGACAAACACCCCAACCGCTGGAATCTTCCTGTCCAGAAGCTTCCTCAGTTTCCGTGCCTGCAGGTCGGATATACGCCGTTTACGTCCCGCAAAGACAAACCCGACATAATCCGGCTGAAGGCGGTTCGCCCAGAGTACATCACATGGCCGCTTAAGCCCGCAGAACTTTACTTTCATCATCTTGTACCGCCCTTCAGGGTATCAAACAGCTTTTCCTTGTCCGGCGCCCTCATGAATGTCTCGCCGATAAGTACCGCATCAGCTCCACATTGCTCCAGCGTTTCAATATCCTTCCGCGTTCTGATTCCGCTTTCCGCCACAAAGAGGACATCCTCCGGAATCAGGGAACTCAATCTGACCGCGTTGGAGAGGGAGACAGTAAAATCTTTCAGATTCCGGTTATTAACCCCGATAATCCGGGCTCCCGCGGCCAGCGCCCGTCTGACTTCCTCCTCATCATGCACTTCGGTAAGCACAGACAGCCCGAGAGAATCGGCCAGTGTCATAAAATGCTTCATCTTTTCATCCGTAAGGATGGCGCAGATGAGAAGAATAGCGGAAGCTCCCAGCGCACGGGCCTCATAAATCTGATATTCGTCAATAATAAAATCTTTTCTCAGTACCGGAATGGATACTATACTGGCTATATCCCGAAGATATTCCGGTTTCCCAAGGAAATATTTCCTCTCTGTAAGGCAAGAAATGGCAGATGCCCCTATCCGTTCGTACTCTCTGGCAACATCCAGATAAGGAAAGGAAGGAGAAATCATCCCTTTAGAGGGAGATGCTCTCTTCACTTCACAGATGAAGGAAATACCATCTTTCGACAGCGCCTTTTCAAAAGGAAAGTCCGGTTTATATGGAGAGGTCTCCGCCAGAGCTTCCATCTGCTCAGGGGAAATCGCCGCCTTATCCCCTTTAAGCGCTTCTTCAGCCGCCTTTACCAGATCATCAAGTATCATAGGTAGTCCTTTCACTGATTACTTACTGCTATGCACTTTTCCAGCGTTTCCATAGCTTTTCCACTGTCAATCATTTGAGCCGCCAGCTGAATTCCGTCTGCAATAGTCTCTGCTCTGCCGGCAGTAAACAATGCGGTCCCTGCATTAAGCAGTACAGCATTTCTTCTGGTTCCCTGAGTCTTTCCGGACAGGATATCCCGGGTGATCTGCGCATTCACTTCCGGCACATCGCCAACCAGTTCCTCCTTGTTCCCCGACGTCATTCCAAAGTCTTCCGGCCGGATTACTGTTGTACGGTAATAACCATCTCTGAGTTCACAGATAGTGGTCGGACCGACAGGGGAAATTTCATCCAGTCGCGCCTGTCCGTAAACTACAGCGGCTCTCTTTACACCAAGAGATGCCAATACCTTAGCCAGAGGCTCTACCAGATATTCATCATAGACCCCCAGCAGGAAATATTCCGGTTTTGCCGGATTGGTGAGCGGTCCCAGAATATTAAATACTGTACGGAACCCCAGCTCTTTGCGAATAGGCCCTACAAACCGCATGGCCGCATGATACTTCTGAGCAAACAGGAAACAGAAATTAGTTTTTTCCAGCATTTCCAGCGCTTTTTCCGGAGTCTGATTAATATTTACCCCCAGAGCTTCCAGACAATCCGCTGTACCGCAGAGAGAAGAAGCTGCCCGGTTTCCGTGCTTGGCCACTTTCACGCCAGCTGCTGCCACTACAAAGGCTGATGTGGTGGAGATATTGAAAGAATGAGCTCCATCTCCGCCGGTTCCTACGATTTCCATTACTTCCATTCCCGGATGCGGTACCGGAGTTGCCAGCGAGCGCATAGCCTCAGCGCATCCGGAAATTTCATCAATGGTTTCTGCCTTTGTGCTCTTAGTAGACAGCGCAGCCAGGAAAGCCGCATTCTGTGTAGCTGTGGTTTCCCCTTTCATGATTTCCAGCATAACCAGCTTTGCTTCGTCATAGGTAAGATCGCCTTTATTAACCAGCTTGATAATTGCTTCCTTAATCATTTTTATTTCCTCCCTCTCTGATATTCAGAAAATTTTCCATCATCTGCCGTCCATCCGGTGTAAGGATGGATTCCGGATGAAACTGAAGTCCATATATCGGATAGTCCCTGTGGCTTACTGCCATAATTTCCTTCTGATCCGTTTCCGCTATTACCTGAAGGCAATCCGGCAGGTTATCCCTTTTCGCTATCAGGGAATGGTATCTCCCGACTTTGGTTGTTTCCCCCATCCCTGCGAATATGGGGGACCGGGTGTCCAGATGCACTATGGACTGTTTTCCATGCATCAGGTGATCCGCATAGGTAACTTCCCCGCCAAACACTTCACATATGGCCTGATGCCCCAGGCATACCCCGAGGATGGGGACTTTCCCTGCAAAATGCAGAATAGCCTCTTCGCAGATTCCCGCGTCCGCCGGTCTGCCCGGTCCCGGGGAAATTACCAGGTAATCAGGATGCATGGCTTCAATTTCACTGACTGTCTTTTCATCATTTCTTACGACTGCGATATGTCTGTCCATCTCTCCCAGCATCTGGTAGAGGTTATAGGAAAAGCTGTCATAGTTATCAACGAGCACTATCATCGTCCAGACCTCCATTCGATTCTTTTACTGCCAGAACTACCGCTTTGGCTTTATTGATACATTCCTGGTATTCATTTTCAGGAATACTGTCTGCCACAATCCCCGCTCCCGCGCGGATATATACATGATCATTTCTCTTATAAGCCAGGCGGATACCTATGCACATATCCATATTTCCGGTGAAATCAATATATCCGACGGCTCCGCCGTAGATTCCACGCCGGCGTCCTTCCAGTTCATCAATAATCTGGCAAGCTCTGATTTTAGGAGCTCCGGACAGGGTCCCTGCCGGAAGCACCGCGGAAATAACATCCAGCGCGGTCTTGCCTTCCTGTATTTCACCACTCACTGTAGAGCCCAGATGCATGATGTGGGAATACTTATGAATATCCAGATATCTTTCTACGCATACGGTTCCGAACCGGCTGACCTTACCCAAATCGTTTCTTCCCAGGTCGACCAGCATATTATGTTCTGCCAGCTCCTTCTCATTGTTTCTAAGCTCCTCACAAAGTCTGGCATCCTCTTCTGCCGTACTGCCGCGAGGCCTGGAGCCAGCCAGTGGAAACGTATATAATTTCCCATTCTGTAATTTGGTCAGGGTTTCCGGTGAAGCGCCGGCAATTTCCACATCACTCCCGCTGAAGAAAAACATATAAGGTGAAGGATTCAATGTACGAAGCACCCGGTAAGTATCCAGCAGGCTTCCTTTCGCCTTAGCTTCCAGCCGGTTGGATAAGACCACCTGGAAAATATCCCCTTCATGGATATACTGCTTTCCCTTTTCCACCATGCGGCAATAGGCTTCCCGGGAGAACAGCGGGGTAAACTCGCTCTGAAGAATCAGCGGATTTTCCGGTGCCGGATTTCCGTCCTTAATCAATGTCTTCATCCTGCGTATTTCCAGACATGCCCGGTTATAATTTTCTTCCGCGTCATCCAGTCTTACATTGACAATCAGCTGAATTTTCTGCTTCAGGTTATCAAACACAATGACCTTATCAAAAAGCATGAGATCCAGATCGGAAATACCTTCATCATCTTCCGCAGAAAGATGCAGCGACGGTTCCGCGTACGTGATAAATTCATACGAGAAATATCCTGTCAGTCCGCCGGTAAATGGCGGCATCCCCTCAATACGTGGTGCCTTGTTTTCTTCCAGAATCTGCTGAATGAGATCCTGCGGACGGGTTGTCTTTAAGCTCACCGTTGTCCCCGTACGAATCTGCACCTGTCCGTCCCGGCAGCTTATCCCCAGCTGCGGGTCGTATCCAATAAAGGTGTAACGTCCCCGATTGTGGCTGTCTTCCATACTTTCAAGAATATAGCAGTGAGAACTGATATTTCTCACGATTCGAAACACTTCCATCGGTGTCCGCACATCTGCGTACATTTCATCGGCCACTGGAACCACTTTATAGGCGCCCCGGTAGGTAAGAATTTCCTGCAATGTCATCATATAGATGTCCTCCTGAATACAAAAAATCCGTCCATGATAAATATGATTTATCATGGACGGATTTTATCCGCGGTGCCACCTTAAATTCAGAGAGGAAACCTCTCTGCTCTCGACGGAATACCAACATATTCCCGGCAACTTACGTATGCCTTCACGTCAGAGGATACTCAGCCTCAGCCTTTCACCCTGCCCTCAGCGGTCCATTTAACGAGCTGCGTTGACCGGTTCTCATCCCCTCCGGCTCTCTGTGCATGCACGACATCGTTTTTACTTCCGCGTCACAGGTTTATCATAGACGTATAAAAATTGTTGAATGTATAATACTCCTTATGCCATACGATGTCAAGAGTACATTTTTAACTTTTTATTTTCTTTCGAATCGATTCCGATGAGCGTTCTCATGCGGGCACAAAAAAAGATGAGGAATGAATCCTCATCTTTTTATAGCGCGTTATTTACTGTTAATTACTTAACAATCTTAGCTACAACGCCTGCACCTACAGTGTGGCCGCCTTCACGAATTGCGAAGCGCTGACCTTCTTCCATAGCGATTGGAGTAATGAGCTTAACGTCCATTTCTACATTATCGCCTGGCATGCACATTTCAGTGCCTTCCGGCAGCTGGATGTTGCCGGTTACGTCAGTGGTTCTGAAGAAGAACTGCGGGCGATAGCCGTTGAAGAACGGAGTATGACGGCCGCCTTCTTCCTTGGTCAGAACATATACCTGAGCGGTGAATTCAGTGTGTGGGTGAACAGTGCCCGGCTTAGCAAGAACCTGACCACGTTCGATATCATCGCGGTCAATACCACGGAGCAGAGCGCCGATGGAGTCACCAGCCAGTGCCTGGTCCAGAGTCTTTCTGAACATTTCAACGCCGGTTACAACAGTTTCAGTTGGCTTATCCTGGAGACCAACGATTTCAGCTGCGTCGCCTACCTTCAGAGTACCACGTTCTACTCGGCCAGTTGCTACGGTGCCACGGCCGGTAATGGTGAATACGTCTTCCACTGGCATCAGGAATGGCTTATCGGTATCACGTTCCGGAGTTGGAATGTATTCATCAACAGCCTTCATAAGGTCGCGGATAGACTGTTCATACTTCGGATCGCCGTTGAGAGCGCCAAGTGCGGAACCAACGATAATCGGTACTTCATCGCCTGGATAGCCATATTCGGACAGGAGGTCTCTGACTTCCATTTCTACCAGTTCAATCAGTTCCGGATCATCAACCTGGTCAGCCTTGTTCAGGAATACTACGATTGCCGGAACGCCTACCTGCTTAGCAAGAAGGATGTGTTCGCGGGTCTGCGGCATCGGGCCGTCAGCTGCGGATACAACCAGGATAGCGCCGTCCATCTGAGCTGCGCCGGTGATCATGTTCTTAACATAGTCAGCGTGCCCTGGGCAGTCTACGTGTGCGTAGTGGCGGGTTTCGGTTTCATATTCGATAGTAGAAGTATTAATGGTAATACCACGGGCTCTTTCTTCCGGTGCCTTATCAATGGATGCATAGTCCTGGAAGTTTGCCTTACCTTCTTCAGCCAGTACCTTAGTAATTGCTGCAGTCAGAGTTGTCTTGCCGTGGTCAACGTGGCCAATTGTACCAATGTTAACATGCGGCTTAGTTCTTTCATAATGTGCTTTTGCCATTTTCAATTCCTCCATATGAAAAAAAATTGCTGTATTCATTATACATTCTTATATGTGGTTTCTCAAGAATGATACATGAAAAAACATAAAAAAAAGACCCTTTCGGGTCAAGATTTTGTGTTGGTGGCGGTACAGAGATTTGAACTCCGGACACAGCGGGTATGAACCGCTTGCTCTAGCCAGCTGAGCTATACCGCCAATGGAGCTGATAACCAGGATTGAACTGGTGACCTTATCCTTACCAAGGATACGCTCTACCGACTGAGCTATATCAGCAAATATATTTAAACGAATATTCGTATAAAAAACATGGTTGCGGGGGTAGGACTTGAACCTACGACCTTCGGGTTATGAGCCCGACGAGCTACCAACTGCTCCACCCCGCGAAAAAAAATGGTGGATGGAATAGGATTCGAACCTATGTAGGCGTGAGCCGGCAGATTTACAGTCTGCTCCCTTTAACCACTCGGGCATCCATCCATAATTGGAGCTGGCAATAGGACTTGAACCTACGACCTGCTGATTACAAATCAGCTGCTCTACCAACTGAGCTACGCCAGCAGATAAGTGACGAAATATATTTTACATCAGACAATTTATATTGTCAAGTGCTTTTTTCTTTCATCTTTCAGGCCGTGTTGGCCGTTCCTATCACGTTTATAGATTATAGCACCATAAACTTACGTTGTCTATACATATTAGAAAAAATAATTTACATTTTCCCTGATTTTCTGAAAAACCCCATTCCGCCTGGCTTTTCCCTCCTCTTATCTGAAAGATAATTTCCCTCATCCCCATCCTTTTCTATTTTTTCTTTTATACATCCTCAAAAAAAAGAAGCATTGATTTCTCAATACTTCTTTCTCACTTACCAGTCATTACCATTTTTCAGCCCATGGTGGATTCTTCGCTACGTTTTTCCAGTTCCAGCTTTTCATTCATATCCCGGTTAAGAATCTTTTTTGTCCCCTTTATGAATTTAGGTCTGGCAATGAGGACCATGCGGCCGCATCCACAGCACTTTACACGCATATCCGCCCCCAGCTGCATAACTTCCCACTCCTGAGAACCACAGGGATGTTTTTTCTTCATTTGCACAATGTCCCCAATCTTATACTGAATGAATTTCATCCTTTCCTCCTTGGAACTTCTATACTTTATCTTCTGCAGGGAAAGCCTTCTGGTCTCCATTTACAGGAATCAGCAGAAAACGGAACGGGAGATACGTAGCTCCTGCTACTGTGAAATGGATGTGCAAATCATTGCCTGCATTCCATACTCCCATATTCCATACATCATATATGGTTTTGTTTCCAAAATATCCATTATGTCCTTCTACATTATATACGGAAGGAATAACCTTTTCCCATACGGTGAATGTACCTTCATAAATCCCTCCCAGGGGATTGAAGAGAAGGCGGTATTGTCCTGTTCCCTTTGTATGAACAGTGATATCATACTCCATACCAAAATTTCCTGCATTAGAACGATTGACCTTATCCAGTTCATCATAACCCGGATAGTAGGAATCAATCTTTCCATCGCCAATAACTATACTCCCCGGTCTCTCGGCCACATCCCAGGGCGCTTCATTTTCCTTCTCTATGGCCATCGGAAATACACCACGACGATTGTGGAAATCGGCCGGAAGGACCTCCAGATCCTTCAGTGCCTTTTCCTCCGCTTCCTCAGTATTGGCATCTGCCGGCAAAACGGCTACGCCAAAGGTAACCGGCTTTTTCGTATTAACTTCCAGTATACCACTTACCAGCATCTGGTCCGGAATCGGATCCGGGCTGGCTGCCGCCAGTATCTGTGGCTTTTTAGCCTTTATCTTTATCTTTTCCGGCTGCGCAGCTTCCACCGTGGCTTCCCGGTAGGACAATGTCCTTCCTGTAGAAATATAATCCATGCTGCCATCCCCGGTCAGATTTCTTTCTATCTGAATATCCGCATTCTTTTTGTTATCCGCATAGATTACCAACCGGACCGGCGCTCCAGAAGCATTAACATTGTAATAATAAATCCGTCCTCTTCCCTTAATTGTCCCTTTAGCCAGAATTCCCGCTGCATTTGGATACTCCGGGGAATCAGACACCAGCAATGTGCCTTCCTTCACTGTGGTTTTCATCGGAATCTCCTGATAGGACTCCGTAAACGGATTTACAAGATCTGCGGCACCAGCTGCAGCCGGGATGGCCAGCATGGCCATCCATAATCCTATTTTTCTTTTCCAGCGCACAATAACCGTTTCCTTATTTTCTTTCTTCTTTTTCTCTGGCCTCGAACTCACGGGCCAGTGCGGAAATTTTCTGAAATCTATGGGCCAGTCCCGACTTACTTATCCCCAGCAGTTCCGCCAGTTCCCCCAGAGATTTATGAGGATTTTCCAGCCTTTTTTCTGCTGCCTCTCTGACTTTGGGTGGCAATGCCGAGAGGTCCATATACTTCATAACCAGGTGCACCTGCCTGAGCTGGCGAAGTGCCGCGTCCACGGATTTCTGCAGATTTGCTGTTTCACAGTTTACCTGGCGGTTTACCCGGTTGCGCATATCTTTCATTACACGGACATTCTCAAATTCGAGATAGCACTGGGACGCTCCGGTAATCTGCAAAAAGGCACTCACCTCATCGCCATCTTTTATATATACAATATAGTCATTTTTTCTGTCCGTCATTTTAGGATGCAAAGAGAGCACCCGCATGACTTTGCATATTTCTTCTGCAAATACCGACGACCTGGTCACCATCTCCAGATGATAGTCGCTTTGCGGACGGCTCACTGTTCCACCGCCTAAAAAGGCACCGGCCAGATAAGCCTGTTTTTCCTCGGTCGTTGTCAGCTTTTCGCAATCATGAATCTTCCCCATGGACCAGATATCCATCTTTTCAAGGAAATGACTTCCCCCTTCAAATGGTAATACGGTCAGCGTGTACACATTTTTCTTTCTGAGCCGTCTTCCCTGCCGTACCATGACCGCAGGAGCCAGGCCGAAATCCTTCTTCAGCGAAATCAGCACCCTTCTGGCCACCGCACTGTTGCTCGTGGAGAACTCCATTCCCCATTTGCCACCGGCACCGGTTATTACAGAACCGCTCATCCGCAGAAGGGCCAGCAGTTCCGCTGCCCTTTCTTTCGGACTTTCTCTGTGTTTTCGCGCCAGTTCATTCTTCACATCTTCGGTAAATGACATTATTCTCTGATTCCTTTCAGATAGGCCTTAAGGCTATCGCTGCTTATAGACGCGTGGAGCAGATTCTGAATAGCCATAAGCTTTCCTGCCAGAATGTTCTGGTCATGGACAGCCCCGGCTTCCACTCCCAGCAGATCAGCTGTAATAAGAAACGCCCCCAGCTTCTCCACCTTACCTTCATCTATCTTTACCGGATACGATCCTGCCCGGGCATATTGTTCCCGTATCTTTTCACTGACAGGCTGCTTATTGGCCAGTACATAGCCAATGACCCCGTCCCCGGTCACCTTTTTCAACGCTTCCAGATGATCACCTACGGTATAGCCGGTGGTTTCTCCCGGCTGGGTCATTACATTGCAGATATAAATGCAGGGCGCGCTGCTTTCCCGAATTGCCTGAAGCAGTTCCGGCACCAGCAGATTCGGCATAATGGACGTATACAGACTGCCCGGCCCCAGAATAATCATATCCGCCTGTTTGATGGCTTCCAGCGCATCCCCTACGGCAATAGGATTTTCAGGAATGGTGGAGAGAGAGACAATATCTGCCGGATAGGCGGCAATCTCTGATTCACCCTCTACCACGCTGCCATCGGACATCTTTCCTACCAGACGCACTTCTTCCGTGGTAGATGGAATAACCTTGCCGCGAATCTTCAGGACCTTGCTGGCCGCTTCCAGCGCGTTTTCCGGATTTCCGAATTCCTTAATCAGCGCTGCGAGGAACAGATTGCCCAGGCTGTGGCCAGCCAGCTCGCCATTTCCTCCAAACCGGTACTGGAAGAGCTGTTCCAATACACTTTCCTTATCTGCCATCGCCACCAGGCAGTTACGAAGATCGCCTGGCGCAATAATATCCATTTCTTCACGGAGTCTTCCCGACGATCCTCCATCATCGGCCACTGTCACGATGGCGGTCAGGTTGGATGTCTTACTCTTCAGACCTCGAAGAAGCATGGACAGCCCATGTCCGCCCCCAAGGGCCACAATATGCGGTCCCTTGGCCAGTTCAATGCGCCCCAGCACCTGCCGGGATACCCGGTTCTGATCATCCGGCACCACCAGCGCAATAAAACGTTTTACCAGTTTGCGCACCCCAATCATCATCATCAGTATGCCCACGATGGAAAGGAATATGCCGAATAAGACCAGGGCCGTATAACTGTAGTTTCCGGTCATCTGATAGGCCAGCATAAATATTTCCTCTTCCAGAATGCCGAAAATCTGATAGTTCATCAGCATAGTCGCTCCGAATACCAGAGTCATCAGTCCAATGGAAAAGAGAAATAGCCAGCGCTTAATCTTGAGTCCGGGGTATAGCCATTGTACATACCATTTCATGGTTACTCACCATCCGCATCATGTTCTACTTTATTGCGATGCATATCCCTGTGTTCAATATTGACATGGCTGTGTTTTTCTGCCAGATGCGCGCCCAGCTTTTCTGTCACAAACACGGAGCGGTGCATCCCGCCTGTACAGCCGATGGCAATGGTAAGCTGCCGTTTTCCTGTACGCTGGAACTGATTGACTACAAAGTCGATGAAATCATAGAGGTGAACCAGGAAATCCTTTGTGGTCTGTTCCTTTTCTATATAGTCGGCGACTTCCTTCACCCGGCCTGTCCAGTGCTTATATTTCTGCACGTAGAACGGGTTGATAAGGAAACGCACATCCAATACGATGTCTGCGTCAATAGGCACCCCGTACTTAAATCCAAAGGAGAAGACCGTGATGTCCATTTCATCATGATTTCTGCGGATGCCGAAGCGACTGATTACTACCCCGCGAAGGTCTTTGGCCTTCATATCCGTAGTATCAATAATCATATCCGCCTGGGTACGGATAGCCGCCAGAATCTTGCGTTCTTCCTCAATGCCGTCCTGAATCCGGTTGCCGTGAGACAGCGGATGTGTCTTTCTGGTTTCCATGTACCGGCGGATCAGCGCTTCGTTGGACGCTTCCATAAATACCACTTCATGCGGTATTTCTCTCTGTTCCAGTTCATATAAGGCCTGTGGAAGAGCATCAAAGAACGTGCCTCCCCGGGTATCTGTCCCTACGGCCACATACTGTATTTTTGATGTGCTGTTCCAGCAGAGGTCGGCAAACTTCGAAAGAAGGATGGCCGGCAGATTATCCACGCAATAGTATCCGATATCTTCCAGATACTGCATCAGCGTAGTTTTACCTGCTCCGCTCATACCGGTAACAATCACAAAACGGAAATTATCCATTTTATCCATTCTTTGCCTCCTGCATATTATTTCAATATATATTTTTCCAGTGCTTTCGCTACACCATCTTCATTATTGGACGCGGTTATAAATCGTGCCGCCTGTCTGGCGGACTCTGCAGCGTTTGCCACAGCAAATGACCACGGGGTAAGTTTCAGCATGGACACGTCATTCTGAGCATTGCCAAAAACCGCTATGTTCTGAAGCGGAATATCCCACTGGGCGCAAAGTTCAGTCAGCGCTTCTCCCTTAGAAGCCTGTTTGCTGTTCAGTTCAAAAAAATACCGGCTAGAACGGACATATCCTGCCCTGTCCCCATATTTTTCAATCATGACACGGCTGACCTCTTCCATAACCGCCGGATCGTTTTCATACACAAGTACCTTTAGCGGTGCCTTTTCCGGTGTCCAGAACGCGTCGCCGAGCACATGCGCCGTAACCCCGCAGTTCTTCTCATAACTGTCTGTCCGGTCATCCCGATAGGGTACATACAGTTCATCATCAATATAACTCTGCATATACCAGCCATGTTCCCTGCCGGTCTGCAGTATCTGTCTTGCTGTATTCAGATTCATCAGATGCTCATTAAGGATGGTGCCGCTCTCACAGCGCGCCGTCATCGACCCGGTATAGACCACCATGGGCACATCCCCCAGGTTAAGGACCATCCCCCATGGACGGGCCGCCTTAAACATCCGCCCAGTAGCAATGACAATCCGTACGCCCTGCGCTTTGACCCTCTGCAGCACTTCTTTTGTATAGTCAGAAATGGAAATATCATCCCTGAGCAGGGTGTCATCCAGATCAATGGCCACAAGTTTTATATCCGCCTGCATACGATTCCCCTTTGTATTTATAAACAACAGATTATGATAAATTTCATGTGTAATCATTATACCACGACACGCCAGGGTGGGTGTGTATGAAAAATCACTAACCAGCGGAAAATTTCCGCTGTTAAATTCTCCTTTCTTTCCAGATGTACAAAAAAAGATAACACTCTATGTTATAATGAAAACATCCGGATTTTAACCTGTCTATTTAAGAAAGAGAGTGAATCATATGAAAAAATTTCTGATTGCATTAGGCATTGCCGCAGCTCTGACCACAGCTGGCGGAATTACTGCTCATGCAGAAACTTTCTGGAAATACAATGACACCATGACCATCGATATGGAACAGACCCATGTAAAGACCACAAAAGATGGCCATGAAGTCCTTGAATTTGTAGGGGTGGAAACCCTGCCGGACAATGGAACCTGCACCTATACCTACGTTTATGACAGAACCGCGGGAACCATTCAGGTCAAGGAAATGGAAAAGAGAACCAAGAAGCTGCACTACACCAGCAACTTCGCTCCGGAATCCATCAATTCCCCGAACCAGGTCATTAAGGATCGTGCCGCTATGGCAGAAGCTGTATATCAGAGAAAGACCAGCCACAACAAGAAATAATTATGAAAATCACAAACAAACCATCTCCTGAAGATATTTCAAAGGATTTAATTCACTTTATCGCAAAGAGCCCGTCTCCGTACCATACCGTACGAAGCATGAAGGCCGCTCTGACCTATTCCAAATTCACCGAACTTCGTGAAGAAGACGAATGGACCATCGAAAAGGGCGGACATTATGTGGTAACCAGAAACGGTGCTGCGCTGATTGCATTTACCGTTCCGGAAGAAGAACCGCAGTCATTCCGCATTGTGGCTTCCCACGCGGATTCTCCCACATTCCAGATTAAGGAAAATCCAGAACTCCGGGACGGCCCGTATATCCGTCTCAATGTAGAAGGATATGGCGGCATGAATATGGGGTCATGGCTCGACCGTCCGCTTTCCGTGGCCGGCCGCGTCTATGTCAATGACAATGGCCGCATCGTTCCTCATCTGGTTGCCATAGATGGCACAACACTGGTTATTCCATCCACGGCCATCCATATGGATAAGACCGTAAACAAAGGGCATGTCTGGAATGTACAGAAGGAACTTCTCCCTCTGTACGGCACATCCAGCACAGGCACCTCCTTTATGGATATGATTGCCCGCGCCGCCAAAGTAAAGGCAGAAGACATTCTTGGACATGACCTGTTCCTGTATAGCCGTGTACCCGCTACCATCTGGGGCGTAGAAGGTGAATTCCTTTCCTCTCCCCGTCTGGATGATATGCAGTGCGCCTTCGGTTCCTTCCGTGGGTTCACCATGTCAAAGAAGGATAAGGACATATGCATGTATGTATTGTTCAACCACGAGGAAATCGGAAGCGGCTCCAATGAAGGCGCCGGCTCCACATTCCTGGTAAATACGGTATTCCGCCTGGGCCAGGCCCTTGGATATTCCATGGATAAGATTATGGCCCTTACCGCCAGAGGTTTTATGATTTCTGCCGATAATGCCCATGCCGTACATCCGAATCATCCGGAGCTGGCCGATCCGGTGAATAAGCCGGTATTAAACGGCGGCATTGTCATTAAGTACAACGCCAACCGTCACTATGCTACCGATGGATTCACTGCTGCCCGTTTCCGCAGACTCTGCCAGACCATTCATATCCCGGTTCAGGTATTTACCAACCGTTCCGATATGGCCGGCGGCTCTACGCTGGGGCATATTTCCAACACACGGCTCGCCATGCCCACCGTGGACATCGGCCTTCCGCAGCTGGCTATGCACTCTTCATATGAAACCTGCGGCGTCAAGGATACCTCTTATCTGGTAGACGCTGTCACCGCATTTTTCGACCATATGTAACTTCATCCGTTCAGGATACAGAAAAGGACGGGAAAACCAAATGTTTTCCTGTCCTTTTTTCTATGCCTTCAGAGTCTGTCCATATCTATCCGACGATTCCGATACACCTGAATCGACTGTCTGGCCTTATCCACCTCATTCATATCGAATTCCACCCGGAGAATCTGATTTTCCTCCTCATGCAGACAGCGCATGGTTCCCAGCGGTGTTACCGCCATAGAACCGCCGCCATACATCGTACCGTTCACAAGCCCGGCCTGATTGACCGCCAGGACAACCATTTCATTCTCAATGGCCCTGGCCTGGTTTAAAATCTTCCAGTGTTCAATCCTTCTGAGCGGCCATGCCGCAGGCACAAAGAACAGTTTAGCCCCTTCCAGCGCTTCTCTGCGGATGAATTCCGGAAAGCGGATATCGTAACAGATGGCCATAGAGCATGGAATATCGTCCAGAAGAAAATGTACTGTACGATTTCCTCCGGTAAACAGCTTCTGTTCCCCTGCCGGGGAAAATCCATGTACCTTATCATATTCAGCGGTTACCTGTCCTGACCGATTTACCACATAGGCCCGGTTATAGTAACAGCTTCCTTCTTTTACCAGTACGGATCCGCCTACGATATTGACGCGATAGCGCCTGGCCATTTCTGACAGAAAATTTCTGGCCTTACATCCGTCCACATCAGCCAGACTGTCCAGATTTTCCGAAGGGAAGAATCCAGTATCCCAGAGCTCCGGAAGTACCAGGATGTCTTCCGCCTCTTCCATAGCCCGGGATACGAGCTGTTCCACCTGTTTCCGGTTTGCCTCCGGGCTGGCCCATTCCGGCCTCATCTGCAACAGTGCCGCCTTTTTCTTCATACACAGGACCTCATTTCGTTATCTGTTCAGAAATTTTTCACGGGCATGGCTTACTTCTTCAATATGCTTTGCCACGGTGCGGCAGCATCCCCCTACCGCTGACGCGCCGGCTTCCATCCATTCCAGTGCCCACTGTTCATATCGGCCACTGACAAAATCCCCATGCCAGGTCTTGGTTACCGGATCATATATTTCACCGCTGTTAGGATATACAGCCACCGGCAGTGAAGTTATACTCTTCATACGGCGGATCAGTTCGGTAATGTACTGTGGATGCGTGCAGTTTACGCCCACCATCTGCAGATTCGGATACTTGTCCCTCTGCCCAAATTCCTTCATACATTCCTCAATCGGCGTGCCTTCGCAGGTATGTCCGCCATCCTGGCAGCTGAAGCTGATCCAGTACGGAATTCCCATGTCTTCTGCAATCCCTGCTTCCACTTTAGCTTCTTCCAGAGATGGACAGGTTTCAAAAAGAATCAGATCCGCCCCGGCGTCCCACAGGATTTCCACTCTTGGACGGTGGAAGGCTTCCAGTTCGTCCCGGGTAATTCCATAATGTCCGCGATATTCTGAACCATCCGCCAGATACGCGCCATAAGGTCCCACCGCTCCAAGGCAGAGAGGATATGTCCTGCCAGATTCGCGGCCTTCTTCTTCCCACCACTCGCTGCGCGCTTCTTTAAAAAGCTCTACTGCCCGGCGTATGAATCCTTCCGCTTCCTCTCTGGTTGCCCCTTTGGCCATAAATCCCGGAATGGTGGCCTGATAGCTGGCCGTGATTCCACAATCAGCACCAGCCTTAAAATAATCGCTGTGTACCTGTTTAATCTTTTCCGGAGCTTCCGCCAGTATCTTGGCGCTCCAAAGAGAGTCCGCCAGATTGCAGCCCAAGGCTTCCAGCGCTGTGGACATCGCCCCATCAATCACCATGATGCCTGTATTATGTAATGTTTCTTCCAGTGTATGACGCATAGGGATTACTCCTTTCAGAAATAACTGATAATTCTTTATTATGTTGAACCTATCATACTCGAATTGCGGACTTTATTCCACCTTAATCTGTGCCTCAGAAATATAATCGCCCATCAAAAAACAGCCCGAAGGCTGTTTTTCTGATCTTATTCATTTTCAATGCCCAGTTCCTGCTGAACGACGGACGCAATATCATTAATAATCCGTTCCAACATATCCAGGGAGCTGGCTTCCCCCATAACACGGATCAGCGGTTCGGTTCCGGAAGCCCGGACAAGGATGCGGCCTTCGCTTCCCAGTTCCTGTTTTCCAGCTTCAATGGCTGCCTGAATGAGCTCATTGTCTTCCCAGCCAATCTTGCTGTAAACCTTTACGTTTTTCAGAATCTGCGGATACGTGGTCATGAGTTCACGCAGTTCAGACAATTTCTTTCCGCTTTCCTTGAGCGTAACCAGTGTCTGTACTGCCGTAATCAGACCATCCCCTGTGGAATTGTAATCCAGGAAAATAATGTGACCGGACTGCTCTCCCCCGATGGAATAGCCGTTCTTTCTCATTTCTTCCAGTACATAGCGGTCCCCTACCTTGGTGGAAACCGTATTAATTCCGTGTTCCTTAAGCGCTTTGCCAAATCCCAGATTACTCATAACCGTGCCTACCACCATATCATGGTTCAGACGGCCTTCCTTCTTCATACGCAGGGAATTGATAAGCATGAGATGATCCCCATCCAGGACCTGTCCTCTTTCATCTACAAAGAGGCATCTGTCCGCATCCCCGTCATTGGCAATACCGCAGTCCGCGCCTTCCGCAAGCACGCGTTCCTGCAGACTTTCAATATGGGTGGAACCACAGTTATTATTGATGTTCACTCCATTTGGTTCTCTGTGGGTGGCAATGACTTCCGCTCCCAGTTCTTCAAGAATCTGCGGGAGATAGTCACTGGCTGCCCCATTGGCGGAATCCGTTATAATGCGGAAACCGGACAAGGTTGTGCCTGCCGTGCTCTTTACATAGTTGCGATAAATGTCAGCCAGGTCATGTACATGGCGGATAACCCCTACTTTTTCTCCGGTCGGTCTTGGTATTTCGTCGCTGTGCCTGAGAAGCTCTTCAATCTTTTCTTCGGTCGCATCTGGAAGTTTGAACCCATTGCTGTCAAAGAACTTAATCCCATTGTCCGGAAACGGATTATGGGAAGCAGATATAACTACCCCGGCATCATAACCCTTGACCCGGGTCAGATAGGCTACCCCTGGTGTTGGAATAACTCCCACAATATCCACATCAATTCCGGACGCACAGAGACCGGAAGCCAGTGCCGCTTCAATCAAAGTGCCCGAGATACGGGTATCCCGTCCTACCAGAAAACGATGTACTCCTGCCTCTCCGCTAAAATAAGCACCAGCCGCTCTTCCCAGCTGAAATGCCAGCTCCGGAAGCAAGGTTGCATTAACAACACCACGGACGCCATCGGTTCCAAATAAAGTAACCATATAAATCCTCCCCAAATTGTACAGGTCTTTGAATCGCTCATACAATACAACTGAACCATAATAACGCTTTTTTCTGATTTTCGTCAAGAACTACCGGCTGGACGGACCTATTTCGACTGACACGCTGGCTGTCGCAGGCGAAATAGTTGCATTTTCCGGTATCGGTATAGTCACATCCCTCTGTACCGAGGCATTGGCCCCTGATACATCCACAGGTGGAAGATTAATCTCTTTCAGTGAAGCAAAGAGACTTACCGGCGCAGTTACCGTAGCCATAGCCGGACTAGACACTACTCGATGTACAGAGTATCCCAGCGCCGGGGTTCCGGTGGTGTTTACCACAAGAGGAAGAGATGCCGTTCTCTTATCTTCTGTTACCCCTATCGCAAGCTGTACCTGTACCGGCATAATCTGCAGCCCTTTGATTGCCCGTCCGGATGCATCAAGCACATTGACCGTCTCAAATTCGGTAAAGGATTCCGTCTTGTTCGCCACATTGACAGATACCACGGCCTTAGACGCCTTAGCTACCTGGCTTCTGCTGCCGGCAATAGTAATAGTATCCGGTGTCACCTGCTGTACGGATGGAGTAAAGCTTTCAGTCGGTGTTCCGAAGAAGTATACCGTAACCGGCAGACTCTTCACTGCATAAGGTTCTACCCGGATATCCACACTCTTAGGATCAATGGAAACTACAGTTTCATCAGAAGAAGGAAGGACAACCTGAATCGGCACTCCCTTTACATTCCCTGCATCTGCCCGGGTAAGATCAACATATGCCTTAATATCATCGCTTCGGGTATTAATCATCTCACTGCGGGACATGCGGACAACAATTTTTACCTTTTCGGGTAAATCCACTGCCACCAGGGATCGATCCAGGTTCCGTACCTCTACCGGTACGGTATATGTATTTTCAACCTGTGGGTTCTGTTCATTCATTACATAGACCCATAAAGCGCAGGCAGCAATGAAACATAATATTTTCGGAAGCCACCAGTGTAATTTAGTTATTTTCATTTCTTAAGCGGACTCCATTTCTGTATCACATCACTGACACCACGGCGATGTCCCTGCATAAGGAAACCACGAAGCCGGTTTCTCAGTGTTTCTGCATCCATATGGCGGTAAATATGTCCTCCATAGGTATAGGAAATCGTCCCGGTTTCTTCACTGACTACCAGCACCACACAGTCGGCCTGTTCGGAAATACCTATAGCTGCACGATGCCGTGTTCCCAGTTCGGATGACAATGATCGGTCTCTGGTAAGGGGCAGCAAGCATCCCGCTGCCATAATCCGATTTTCCCGGATTATGACTGCTCCATCGTGAAGTGGTGTATTCACAATAAAAATATTGCCCAGCAATTCTTCCGAAACAAGTCCTTCAATACGGATACCCGTATCAATGTAATCATCCAGCCCCACCGTACGTTCAAATACCAGAAGAGCCCCTATCTTCTTTTTCCCCATTTCCACTGCTGCATCCACAACGTTATCGATAACGTTGGTCCATTCCTGCTCTGTCATAATGGGAGATGATACATAAAACTTGCCCCGTCCAATCTGCTCCAGTGCCCTTCTCAGTTCCGGCTGGAATACAACCGGCAAAGCGACCAGTATCATGGTCATCAGCTTCTCCATAATCCAGCTGACCGCATGAAGCTGCAGCCACCCAGCCAGAAGTGTGAACAGCCCAAGAAGCAGCAGCCCTTTAAGCAGGGCCGTAGCACGGGTGTTCTTTATAAGTACATAAAGGTTATATAAGAATAGCGTAACTACCAGAATATCCAGAATATCCCAGGCACGCATTGTCATAAATAAAGCGGTTATCTGATTCAGCATACATTCCTCATTCCCCGACATGGGATGGTTCCCAATGAATCATAAGCACATCCAGCCGGAAATTCCGGTGAATTCTCTTACATTTTAACACACATTAAGTATATAACCTGGCCTTTTTCCGTAAAAGGCTGTCCGAAAACCCAGCTCTTCCCTTTCCACCAATACAAAAAGCCTGCCGCCCTTTTCAGCCACAGGCTTTTATCCTGCATACCGATTATCGAAAGAATGCTCATTCCCCGATAACATTTTCATGAAGCAGTTCCAGATGTTCTTTTGTGAATTCAATCCACAGCCTGGTCGCCCGGGACAGATAACGGCCTTTTTTCCAGATAGCATACAGATGATGGGTCATCCTCGGTTCCGTAAGCGGCCGCACAGAGACCTGGTTTTTCCGGGAATCCACAGCACAGAGCCTGCTCGGCAGAATGGCCACTCCCAGTCCGCATCCTACAGTCTGCAGCATAAGCTCCCGCTGGCTGGTTTCAAATACGATTTTCGGAGTAAAGCCAATCTTCCGGCAGTTGCTGAGGATATCATCATGCAGATTGAAATCGTCCCGGTACAGAACCAGCGGACAATCAGCCAATGCCTTCATCGGTACTTCATCATAGGCTTCCAGCTTGTATCCTTTCGGCATAACCACGCACATACGGTCTTCTGAAAGAAATAAGGATTCAAAATTCTTGTTTGGAATCGTGCAGATAATACCTACATCGATAACCCCTTCCTGCACAGATGACTCAACAATCTTGGAACCGTGCTCATACAGCTTTATAGCCACCTGCGGGTAAACCTTCTTAAATTCTCCGAGCAGCTTGGCAAATACATGGGCATCCGTTATTGGCGGAAGTCCGATTTCCACCGTGTCCTGCTTAAGATTGAATTCATTTTCGAAGTCAGATTTGAGGTGTTCAAATACAAACAGTGCCCGCTTGGCATAATTCAGGAAAATAGTCCCAGGCGCCGTCAGTTCAACCGTTTTAGCATTACGGAGCAACAGAGTGACCCCCATTTCATCTTCCAGTGATTTTATCATACGGCTGATAGCCGACTGGGAAATATGCAGACTGCGGGCAGCTTTGCTGAAACTCTTCTGCTGTGCTACTTCCATAAAATATTTCAGATGACGGTAATCCATACAACCAGCTCCTTCATTGAGGTCCGTTCTATCCCACCTGATACATACAGGTCATGGGCAATATAATAGTACTCTTATATTGTACTTACTCTTTATTTATCCTATAATGTACAAGGATGTGTCGAAAAATGACGTGTTCGGCGTAATAATAGTAAAGTATGTGACATCGTATTCATTATACGAAAAACTGTTAGTTCTTATGATATTTTATCATACTTGTATGAGCTAACTCAATTTACACAGACATCCATTGCATTGAAAAGGAGTGTGCTCTCTTTGAGAAAGACAAAAACTATGGACGGGAATACTGCGGCAGCGTATATTTCTTACGCTTTTACTGAAGTAGCTGCAATTTACCCGATTACCCCTTCCTCCCCTATGGCCGAAATGGTGGACGAATGGGCTGCCCACGGCAAGAAGAATATTTTCGGCGATACGGTACATGTAGTAGAAATGCAGGCGGAAAGCGGTGCTGCCGGTGCCTTCCACGGTGCTCTGGAAAGTGGTGCCCTCACTTCCACCTATACGGCATCTCAGGGGATGCTGCTCATGCTTCCTAACATGTATAAGGTGGCCGGAGAACTTCTTCCAGGTGTTTTCCATATTGCTGCCCGCGCATTAGCCAACCATGCGCTTTCTATTTTCGGTGATCATCAGGACGTAATGTCCGCCCGTGCTACCGGCTGTGCCATGCTGGCTGAATCCAATCCGCAGGAAATTATGGATCTGTCCGCTATTGCCCATCTGGCAGCCATCAAAGGCCGTGTACCATTCATCAATTTCTTTGATGGATTCCGTACCAGTCATGAAATCCAGAAGGTAGAAGTCCTCAATTATGATGAACTGGAACCGCTGATCGACAAAGAGGCACTGGCCCGTTTCAGAAAACATTCCATGACTCCGAACCATCCGGTTATCCGCGGAACCGCTGAAAATCCGGATGTATATTTCCAGCACTGCGAAGCAGCCAATCCATTCTATCTGGCTATTCCGGACATTGTGCAGGGATATATGGATGACATTGCCCGCCTGACCGGCCGTTACTATCATCTGTTTGACTATTATGGCGCAAAGGATGCAGAACGTGTCATCATTTCCATCGGCTCTGTTTCCGATATTGCCAAGGATGTCACCGACGCTCTGCTGGCTAAAGGCGAAAAGGTGGGCGTCATGAACGTTCATCTGTACCGTCCGTTCTCTGTAAAGCATTTCCTCAGCCAGCTTCCGGAATCGGTAAAGAAGATTGCCGTACTGGACCGCACACGCGAACCAGGTGCTATTGGCGAACCGCTGTATCTGGATGTACAGAGTGCTGTAGCCGCATCTGACAGGGATATCCGCGTCATTGGCGGCCGTTACGGACTCGGCTCCAAGGATGTCATTCCAGAAGATATTATGGCTGTATTTGAACATCTGAAAGCCGATCGTCCAAGACATAACTTTACCCTTGGCATCACCGATGATGTAACCCATCTTTCCCTGGCTCCGGTTTCCTTCCCACAGCCAGATGATGGATGTATTGCCTGCAAGTTCTGGGGCTTTGGTTCCGATGGTACTGTCGGTGCCAACAAGAATGCCATCAAGATTATCGGCGATAACACGGACATGTATGCACAGGGCTATTTCTCCTATGACTCCAGAAAGTCCGGAGGCGTAACCATTTCCCACCTTCGTTTCGGCCCGAACCCGATCCGCAAGCCGTATCTGATTACCCACGCCAACTACATTGCCTGCCACAGACCATCCTATATCTATAAGTATGATCTGCTGAAAGGCCTGAAGCCGGGCGGTACCTTTGTACTGAACAGCCGCTGGAGCGCAGAAGAATTGGATCAGGTACTCCCTGCTTCCATGAAGAGAAAGCTGGCTGCTCTCCACGCCCGTTTCTATATCATCAACGCTTTTGACATTGCCCGTAAGATTGGCCTGGGTGGACGCATTAACATGGTTATGCAGGCTGCATTCTTCCACCTTACCGGTATTCTTCCGGATGACAAAGCCCGTGAACTGCTTTATGCATCCATTGAACACTCTTATGGCCGCAAGGGACAGAACGTAGTCGATATGAACTGCCATGCTGTAGATGCAGGTATGGAAAACATTGTGGAAGTACCGGTTCCGGCAGAATGGGAACATGCCACCACAGGCGGCACACTGGCCCGCATTCCGCGTCCGGCCTTTGTCTCCGACGTATGTGATGTCATGAACCGCCAGGAAGGCGACTCCCTCCCGGTATCCACCTTCACTAACCATGAAGACGGCACCATGACTCCAGGCACCACCAAATATGAACGTGCTGCCACGGCAATTAACGTACCAGAATGGATTCCTGAACACTGTATCGGCTGTAACCAGTGCTCCGTTGTCTGCCCACATGCAGCTATCCGCCCATTCCTGGTAACTGAAGACGAAGCGGCTAACGCACCGGAAGGATTTATTGTAAAAGACTTCCGTGGCCCGGTAAAGGGACTCAAATACCGTATTATTGTAAGCCAGGAAGACTGTGTAGGTTGTGGACTCTGCGCTAATGTCTGCCCAACCCGTGAAAAGTCTCTGGTCATGAAACCGATCGATACACAGATTGAAAAACAGAAGTACTGGGATTATGCCATCTCCTTGCCGGCGAAGGAAAATCCTCTCCGCCCTGGCACACTACAGTGGTCTCAGTATCAGCCATCTTATTTTGAATTCTCCGGCGCCTGCGCAGGTTGCGGCGAAACCCCATATATCCATATGGTTACCAGCCTCTTTGGCGACCGCATGATGATTGCCAATGCTACCGGCTGCTCCTCCATTTATGGTGCCAGCGCTCCATCCATGCCATATACTACCGACCACAATGGCCACGGTCCGGCATGGGCCAATTCCCTCTTTGAAGATAACGCGGAATTTGGACTGGGTATGCTCCTCGGAGAAAATAAACTCCGTGAACGTCTGACCCGCAAGGTAGAAAATCTCCTTCCATCCGCAGAAGGCGAAACCAGAGAAGCCATGGAAGACTGGCTCAGCCACAGAAGTGAAGGGGCCGGCACACGTCAGCGCGCACAGCGTCTGGAAACAGCACTGGAAAGCGCGGTAGCCGCTCATCCTGAATACAGCCAGTTGCTGGAACTGAAAGACCACTTCATTAAGAAGAGCCAGTGGATATTCGGCGGCGACGGCTGGGCTTACGATATCGGATTCGGCGGTCTGGACCAGGTTCTGGCTTCCGGCGAAGATATCAATGTCCTCGTTCTGGATACCGAAGTATACTCCAACACAGGCGGTCAGTCCTCCAAGTCCACTCCGGCTGCAGCTATTGCCAAGTTCGCCGCTTCCGGCAAGAAGACCAAGAAGAAGGATCTGGGCATGATTGCCATTTCCTATGGATATATTTATGTAGCGCAGATTGCCCTCGGTGCAGACATGAACCAGGCATTCCGTGCTATCGCGGAAGCTGAAGCTTATCCGGGACCATCCCTTATCATCTGCTACAGCCCATGTATCAACCATGGCATCAGAAAGGGTATGGGCCATTCCATCCAGGAAGAAAAGGAAGCCGTTCAGTGCGGTTACTGGTGCAACTACCGTTACAACCCACAGCTCAGAGAACAGGGTAAGAACCCATTCCATCTGGACAGCCGTCCGCCAAAGGGCAATTTCCGTGACTTCCTCCTCGGAGAAGTCCGCTTCTCTTCCCTGCAGAAACTCTTCCCGGAAGAGGCCGAAGCTCTCTTTGAAAAGACAGAACGGGATGCGATGGAACGCCGTCAGAATTATGTAAGACTTCAGAAATCCTTTGATATGGAAATCAAAGAACGCAAGGAAAAAGAAGCTGCTGAAAAGGCAGAAAAATAATTTATTTCCATAGCCAGCTTAGATGATAAAAAACAGCCTTCGGGCTGTTTTTTATTGCCTTACTTATCCGATACTGCGTCATCGAATAACTGTCTGCAAGATTCCCTCTTGCTCTTTTCCTCTGCATGCATATACAATAGTCTTAATACTATGTTGCTTGGCAAAAGGGGATGAATATATGAAAAATACAAAATATCTGGCTGCCGGGTTACTGGGTCTGGCCTTTCTCTGCTGGCCCTGCCCGGGAATTCATGCCGCAGAATCCCGGCACCTGGCTCAGATGTCCCATGACCCCGGCGGCTTTGAGGAACTGACATGGAATGAGACACTGCCATCGATGCAGAAAAAATTTGTACTCGAATATCTGGGAAAAGAAGCCGCAGGGCAGCATTATGCCGCCATCCTTCCCAATAAAAAAAATGAACTGGGTATAAAAGGCCCCATTGCAGCGGAACTCATCTTTTACAGTCAGAAATTAAAGGCTGTCATAATCTATATGTCCGGACCGTACACTCACCGCTATGAAGCAGTTAAAGAGCTTTACGGCACCCCCGCCATCAAGGAAGATACCTATGCCTACTGGGAAGGGCCTCAGTCCTATATTTCACTGAGTCAGGAAGATGCCTATATCACTCTCCGGCTCACCTCCCGGAAAATAGAATAGTCACAATATAGAAGGGCCCCGCTGCCTGTCGCCAATCAAAAAAGCTTTGAATAACGCTATGTGTTATTCAAAGCTTTTTAAATTACCTTTGTTTCTGTTCACTCCAGCAACAGGTATTTAACCCAATGGAATCACTGCAGAATCCGGAGCCTCTGTCCGGATTATACTGTCTGGTTGCACCAAGAACATAACGGAACCCCATATATAGCAGCGGAATGTTGCAGTACACAATAATGATATTTCCCAGATCCGAAAAGGCCCAGAGATTACTCAGATCATATCCGGCAATATTGCAGAAAATACCAAAGGCGGCTACAAATACACCAAGCAGACGGATACTGTAAATCAGTGCCGGAGTGGAAGAAATACGGTTGGCCGCAATTTCTGAGAATGTAATCATCCCTACCATGGTCGTATAGGCAAAAAGGCAGAAGCACAGCGATACCAGGAACATAGCCCCCGTATCCAGCGCCCCTGGCGCCATGGCATGAATGGAAAGCATGAACTTAGGATATGTCCCTGCCGCTTCCCAGCCAGCGGGATTGGCCGACCACTGCTGTGCCATAATGACTACAAATCCTGTCATGGTACAGATGATATGGGTATCCAGAAATACTCCCAGAGCCCCTACCAGTCCCTGTTCACAGGGATGTCTGGCGTCCGCAGCCGCAGCCGCCATGGTTATGGTACCCTGTCCAGCTTCATTGGACATAAGTCCACGCTTAACCCCCTGAACCAGAGCCACACCAAAGGCCCCGCCAAATACAGCTTCCGGCTTAAAGGCCCCGGCAAACACCGCTTCAAAGAAATAGGGGACCCTATGCAGATTGGTAACAATAAGGAAAAGCACCGTACCTACATACAAAACCGCCATAACCGGCACCATGGCATCGGTCGCCCGGGTTACCCGCTTAATGCCCCCAAAGGCAATCAGCGCAGCCAGCCCTACCACCAGTATGGACACTACATAATAAAAGGAAGACTGTACCGGTATGGATGTTCCTGTGGCCACTTCCGCCATAGCTCCGATGGATGTGACTACATTAAATCCCTGGGCAGGAAGGCAGAACATGGCATAGAGAATATATACACAGGACAGCGCCACGCCTATCCAGGCTCTGTCCCCCAAGAGTTTGCGCGCGTAGAAGGGAAGTCCTCCCACAAATTCATCCCCGCGCTTTTCCTTAAACAGCTGAGCCAGAACACTTTCCGTATAGGCGGTAGCCATACCGAAGAAGGCCGAAATCCACATCCAGAAAAGTGCCCCCGGACCACCAGCCGCAATAGCCCCGGTAACCCCGATAATATTGCCCGGCCCTACACGCATGGCCGAACTCAGAAAGAAGGCCGCCAGAGGGGAAATCCCTGAATCGGACCGGCGCCTGTGCACCAGAAGCCGGATTCCCTTCTTAAAATACCGTACCTGAATAAATCCAAGCCGGAATGTGAAATAAAGCCCGGAACCGACCAGCACAATGATGGCCAGTGAGAAATTTCCCAGAATTGGTATCTGCTGATACCAGGTAAAATTCTTTGGGAAATCCCAGAAAAAATCGGATACCGGTGTAATGAAAGAAAGCACCGCGTTAACGGCGGCAAACAGGCTTTCCATAAAAAACCTCCTGAAAAAATAATAGGGCAAAGCACAATATATGTGCCTTACCCCATCAATAATCTGCTTCCCTGCAGACTTTATCCTGATACTTACTGTCTGACACCCACTTCGTCCATTGCTGCTTTGAGCTTGCCAGCCAGGCCCTGCATCTTCTTCTTGGAAACAGAGCATACAGCCAGACGGATTCCCTTTTTCAGCGGAACCATGAAAATATTATCTTCCTGCAGCTTATCGCATACAGCCTGTGCCCCTTCCATAGGAATGGTAATAAAGAATCCGGAAATATATGGTACATACTTGATTCCCAGTTCATCCGCTTCCTTCATGAAAATATTGGCTCTCTGCTGAATCATTTCAAAATAGAATTTACGTTCTTCATCCAGTTTTTCAATCTTAGCCGGATCTCTGCAGATAGCAATCATAGCCTGCTGCGGAGCAGAGTTGCAGTTAGACCAGGTAGCACGGCTGGAATACTGATTGATATCTACAAATTCCTTAGCTACCCCTTCATCAGATGTAATCCCAATCATGGCACCCATGCGCTGGCCATACAGGGTAAAGCCCTTGCTCAGTGTATAGGCAACAATGACAAGAATATTCTTTGGCAAATTGCCAAAAACCTTGAAGAACTTTCTGCATTCCTTCTTTTCTCCGCTGTAGTCAAGATAAGCCACATCCGGAACAAGGATTACATTCTTATCTGTATTTTCCACTGCTGCTCTGATGGCATCAACCGCTGCCTGCCATTCAGCTACGGTCATGCAGTACCCAGTCGGGTTATTAGCAATACCGTTGAGAAGGATAACCGTATTCTTCTGCTTAGATACCAGGTCATTAAGCTGAATACGGAAATCATCCAGATCAAAATGGCCTTCCTTGTTAATAAGGGAGAACGTACGAATCTTACGGTTATTATCCTTGATTACACTGTCATAAGCACCCCAGTGCCAGTCGGTGATAAGGATTTCATCCCCAATTTCACTGTAATTATGTACTGCATGGTGAAGAACACCTGTGCCGCCAGGAGTGGAGCATGCGCGGATATATCCGGCAGGGCGGGATTTACCAAAACACTGATCAATGCAGTCATCCAGATATTCAGCATATCCCTGGATCGGCGCATAAGAAGAATACTGGCGTGGAGTCAGCTTTTTATATTCTTCCTGTACAACATCCAAAACCACCAGATTGCCATCTTCATCCAGAATGGAACCTACGGTGGCGTTAATGACTTTATCATTTCCCAGCTTATCTGCCAGCGCTACCGCCTTGTTATTCGCTGCAAAAATATTATCCTGTGCAAACTTTCCTTTAGCCTGCTTTGCTGCAATACTATACATGAAAAACCTCCCATGTGACATGAGCCCTGGATTACGGTCTCCTTACATTTATTACGATTACATTGTATCATTACGTCTACCATTGTTCAATACTAAATTGCACTATCTTTACATTTTATGCACACTTCTTTATTAATAAATGTACGTTTATTAATCTCGCAATAAAAACACTCAGAGAATTGCCTGAACTCTCCTCTGGGCTCCCCCGGAGGCAACAGAGCTTCTATACAACAATCCTATTTCATTGAAAACGGCTGCTCAAAGCATTCCTTCAGAGCGTACAATGACAATTTTTTCTTAAACTTCCACGCTGTTGAATAACAAAAAAGCCCTTTCCTGATTTTTATCAGAAAAAGAGCTCTTCGCCAGCCTGCACTTGCAATAACTTCAGCCATTACACAACATAGCTGTGTTATTTCAACATATCCAGTTCTGTTTCCAGCGGAATACCTTTATACTTATCTTCATTTCCTGCATTCCGGGCAATAACCGCTGCCACCATATCCATAGCCTGCTTTACAGAATCCTTAAGCGGCATACCATGGAGCATATGCCCTAGTACCAGAGAGGAGAAAATATCTCCGGTCCCTGGAAAACGGACAGGAATCTTGTGAAATGGAATCATAAACCAAGAATCTGTCTTATGTTCATATCCGCAAACCACATCCTGACCTTCTACAACAGCACTGGTGATAATTATGGATTTACTTCCAGCCTGTCTGAGCTTATCAATCAATTCCACCATAGATTTTCTATCTATACCTTCTGCCTTATACTCCACACCGGCCAGCAAACAGGCTTCTGTATAATTAGGTACTATGACATCTGCACAGGCAGTCAGGTGCTTCATATGCATCAATGCACTCTCTGTCACCCCATTATAGAGTTTCCCGTCATCTCCCATGATGGGGTCGGTAAAAATAAGGGTTCCCTGCTTTTTCTGTTCCTCACAGTAATGGGCAATCAGCTGAGCCTGCTCTTCAGATACAATAAACCCCGTGGCAATGGCATCATAATGGAACCCCAGATTCTTCCACACTTTCAATGTGTTTTTCATATACTCTGTGGTTTCCATAATTTCAAACTGACCATAATCCAGTGTATTCGATACCAGCGCCGTAGGCAGTGTATACAGAATATGCCCCATATGAGCCAGTACCGGCATCATAGCCGCCAGAGCTACCTTACCATAGCCAGGAAGATCGTTAATCAGTAAAATCTGTTTGCTTTCCATAATATGTTCCACCTCAGTCAGACAACCTGTTATCTCTATTCCTTACTTCAGCTCGGCGGAATGTGTTTCATCATCTATAATTTCGCCACTTTCCACATGCGGCATAACAAAATGTTTAAGTGCATAGTCCCATAGCACAGAAGATCCTTCTGCCGTATGCTCATTTCTCTTCATAATCTGTGACAATCTCACCTTATGCTCCTTCCATGCTCTGCCATCCGTAGCTGCATTGAGCATCATTGGCTGAATTCTGTCCATAGTTCGGGCAAACTGCGCTTCCGGGGATTTCCCTTCTTCAAATTCCTTCCACAGATTCATGAAATAAATTCCCTGATCCTCGGGAAGCATACCATATAACTTTTCTGCTGCTGCGTATTCCCTCTGGTGTATCTCTTCTGCATCCACCCCTGCATAGGCATAGGTATCCCCAGCATAGATTTCTACCAGATCATGAATAAGCAGCATGGTCATGGTTTTCAGCTTGTCAATTGGATGTTCCGAATATTCGGAGAGAATCATACACATAACAGCCATATGCCAGGCATGCTCTGCGTCATTCTCCATACGCGATGCATCGGATACATAGGTCTGACGAAATATATTCTTTTCTTTATCTATCGCTAATATAAATTCAAGCTGTTTGTCCAATCTATCTTTTTTCATTTTCTTCCCCCTTATTATACATGCATCTTTACAACCAGTATATATTCTCTTCCATTATGAGGAAATAAGTCACTGCAATCAATTTCTTCAAGGAATTCTATTTCTTCCCGCATTTTCAACATTTCCACATAAGATGCAGATGGATAGTAAAAGAAAAGAAGCATGTTCCTTGGGGACTTTTTACAGGATTCCCTGAGATTATCCAGCACCTGACACAAAATATCTGTGCAAAATGGATTAAAGAAAAAAGCACGGTCGACTGCAGGAGTAACTAAAAAATCCACAGCATCTCCCAGAATAAATTCCGTTCGATTTCCTGAAGGAGCCTGCTTTCGGTTCTGCAATGCCCGTTCATACAGACGGAGATTATATTCAATGCCTATAGCATGGCATTTGGTATGAAAAGCCACAAAGAAATCCACGCGTCCTTTTCCGCAGCCATAATCCACCAATGTATTGTTCTTCCCTATATACCCGCTTTCACACAAACGGGCAAGTACCGGATAATCTGTCGGTTCATAAGGATACCGGGTGAAATCAGATATACTGTCATCCCTGCCAGTAGTCTTAATATGCAGTATTCTGTCCCAGACCTGATTTATATCATCCATATTGACCTCTTCCGCCATATCGGCTCACAATCTTCCGGAACTGCCGGCTGTTATTTCTTTCTGCTGCCGGATGATGGATGTTCTCCTAAAAACTGATAAACTTTCTGTTCATATTCCCCTGTATCTGTCTGATAAGCCATGGCATGGCTGGCTCCTCTGGCAAAATAAATCTCCTTCTTCTCGCTGGTGCAGGCCGCATACAGCGCCCTGGCCTCCTCCGGCGGAACCAGAGTATCATCCGTCCCATGAATAAACAATACAGGTGATGTCATATGCTTCACTGCAACTCCAGGATCATAATAGTCCAGCACATGGCCTGTATGAAACCAGGTCGCAGCTTCTACAAATGGTGTAATTATCTTTACCCCTTTTATAAGCGGGCTTTCGGAACGGATAGACTCCAGCTTCCCCGTGGCCATGCTCATAATGTTTCCATATGAACTGTCAGCTACATAGAATGCAATCGTATGTCCTCCATCCGTCTGAGCATACAGAAGTTCCATCGCTGCCCCTAAGGAAACGCCATGCATTCCAATCTTCACCTGGGCATCCTTCGTACGGAGCCATGTTACCCACGCATTAATGTCCCCGATTTCATGCGTTCCCCAGGTGGTACCCCTGCCGCCGCTTTCTCCAAATCCACGATGATCCACAAGCAGCACATTGTATCCCAGTTTCCGGTACATGGGAACATACGTAAGCGACATTCCCCGATTATGATATATTCCATGAAAAATAATCACCGTCTTGTGCAAATCTCTGGCTGCCGGCACGTAAGTACCTGCCAGACGCGTACCATCCGGAGCCGTCATAAATTCCGTATATATAAGATTCCCCACATAAAGCCCGCCAGCCAATCCTACACTCAGAACCGCCAGGGCCATAGCCTTAAAAAACTTACTCATTCAATAGTCCCCCCACATATGCTTATTTTTAGATTGTATACCATATAGCAAAGATTTTAAACAAAAAAGAGTCCGCAAACTTGGTTTGCAGACCCCTGCCATAAATTCATACGCAAATTCAAAAGATTTCAGATTTTAGCATTTCATCAAGATGTAATTACTTCACCCAGCAAATGCAAATATTCCTCAATAACTAACACGTTAGGTGCAATTTAATTTATTTTTCTTATTGTTCCTCAGCCTGAACACTCAACATAACTCCTTGGTGAGTTTCCTTATTCAGCAATTCAACTGCCAGCCGCAATATTCATTGGGAAATCCTACGGATTTCTTGTTTTACGGTCTGAAAACATACAGCTTCCAGAGGATGAAAACCTCGGGAAGCTGTATCCTCCCAAGACTTCCCAGCAAGTACTTTCGGCACCATTTGGTAAATCGGAGACGATTTCGGCCTGCCTGCTGCTTCACTGCTGGTAAATCCGATGTCAGGCGTAACCTTTTACAGCCCGTCACCGAATTTACCAGCGTTCAGCGCATGCAGACTAAACTCACTCCGATTTCCTCAAAGGGGTGTGTTTAATTAAACTCCTGGCTACCATTATTATGGGAATTCTTCGAATTTCCGAAACAGATGACTTGTAGCCCGCAACAACAAGACATTGTTGTCGCGCATTTCACGGTTACGGAAGTTAAGCTTGTGTTCCCTCACATAGCATGCTAACCCAGAAGCGATCTGGGAGGAAACGCGCAACAAAAAAGCACCTCATACGAGATGCTTATCTTGTTCAGCAATTCAACTGCCAGCCGCAATTTCAATATGGGAATCCTCCGGATTCCATTCCTCTGTAGCTGGGACGTTAAATTTGTCCATAGATGGTCTGAGAAAGTAGAATCGCAGGGGGATTTTCCTCCTGCGGTTCTACCCTCCCAGGCCGTTCCAGGCAAGTACTTTCGGCCCCATTTGGTAAATTGAGACGATTTTGCCCCATCTATGACTTCAGCTCGGATAACTCCGCCGCCAGCCGTAGCTGCCTACAGGCTGACACCGGAGTTATCCGGCTTCAGCCATATCTGAGACAAACTAGCCTCAATTTCCTCAAATGGGTGTGTTTTACGTTTTTCTAACAACTCACGGTTAGAAGTTAAGCTCACCATTACCTAACATCTCTATGAATAAGCGACTGGGACGGATAAGAAGCAATAAAAAAGCTCACCATTATTCTTGGTGAGCTTCCTTATTCAGCAACTTCCTATCCTCCCAGATCGCTTCCAATCAAGTACTTTCGGCGTTTACAAGCTTAACTTCCGTGTTCGGCATGGGAACGGGTGTATCCTTGTAGCTATTGTCACTGTATCTGAAGGTTGTTCCTTCAAAACTATATAGAAGTATCACTGAAGCTCTTGGCTTCGGTCGCGTTGTGAAATCTTAAGTTAAGACCTCGACTTATTAGTACCGCATCGCTCCGCACATCGCTGCGCTTCCACTTGCGGCCTATCAACCTCATAGTCTATAAGGAGTCTTACTCATTTCTGATGAGAAGTCTCATCTCGGGGTGGGCTTCACGCTTAGATGCTTTCAGCGTTTATCCCTTCCGGATGCGGCTTTCCAGCCGTGCCACTGGCGTGACAACTGGTACACCGTTGATCCGTCCACTCCGGTCCTCTCGTACTAGGAGCAGCTCCCCTCAAACTTCTTACGCCCGCGATGGATATGAACCAAACTGTCTCACGACGTTTTGAACCCAGCTCGCGTACCACTTTAATGGGCGAACAGCCCAACCCTTGGGACCTACTCCAGCCCCAGGATGTGATGAGCCGACATCGAGGTGCCAAACCTCCCCGTCGATATGAACTCTTGGGAGAGATTAGCCTGTTATCCCCAGGGTAGCTTTTATCCGTTGAGCGATGGTCTTTCCACGCAGGGCCACCGGATCACTAAGCCCGACTTTCGTCTCTGCTCGACTTGTTGGTCTCGCAGTCAAGCTCCCTTCTGCCTTTGCACTCGTCGGCCGGTTTCTGTCCGGCCTGAGGGAACCTTTGGGCGCCTCCGTTACTCTTTCGGAGGCGACCGCCCCAGTCAAACCGCCTGCCTGAGATTGTCCGCAGGGTCGTTACTCCTCGCGTTAGAATCCCAGAACTAGAAGGGTGGTATCCCAACAGCGGCTCCACATCCACCTAAGTGTATGTTTCAAAGCCTCCCACCTATCCTGTGCGTCTACTTCCGAGATTCCGTCTCAAGCTGCAGTAAAGCTCCATGGGGTCTTTCTGTCCAGTCGCGGGTAACCTGCATCTTCACAGGTATTTCAATTTCACCGGGCCCCTCGTTGAGACAGTGCCCAAATCATTACGCCTTTCATGCGGGTCGGAACTTACCCGACAAGGAATTTCGCTACCTTAGGACCGTTATAGTTACGGCCGCCGTTCACTGGGGCTTCAGTTCAAAGCTTCGCTTGCGCTAAC
>QFCH01002657.1_pt1:427500-740000 | contig 906530 bp, 810 predicted proteins | sample 5346071 | NCBI WGS metagenome assembly QFCH01 (sample SAMN09062255, study PRJNA434731) | Human gut metagenome, whole genome shotgun sequencing project. | isolation source: stool timepoint B chromium assembly | host: Homo sapiens | collected 2015
TCTTTTTTCTTCTTTTTGCCTTTCTTTTTCCTTGTCTCCTCACTTTTTTCCGCTTTCTTCGATTTTGATTTTTTCAGTTTGCCCTTCTTTTCATGAGCAGATTCACTGGCCTCACTGGATTCCAGCTTTTTCCTGGCCAGTGCTTCCTGTTTTTCTTTTATCCGCTCTTCCTGTTTTTTACGTTCTTCTTCCAGAGCCAGTTTCTTAGCCTGTTCCGCTTCTTCATGAGCAGCCTTTTCATTGCCTTCCTCAATGGATACTTCCTGAGCTGATAGGCATGGCATGGTTACCGTAATGGTGGTTCCCCGGCCTTCTACGCTGTCAAGGGTAACCGTGCCATGATGTCTGGAGATAATATGCTTACACATAGCCAATCCGAGCCCGGTACCTCCGGTTTCCTTGCTCCGGCTTGATTCCCCCCGGTAAAAGCGTTCAAAAACACGATTCTGCTTGTCTTTCGGAATGCCAATGCCCGTATCGGATACGATAAGAACCATATGGTTATCCGCTGTCTTAGACAACTTCACCGATACCTGTCCATTCTGCCGGTTATACTTCACCGCGTTATCCAGCAGGTTAACCAAGAGTTCAGAGAGCAGGGAATGGTTACCATGCACATATACAGGTTCTGTTTCCGAGAGAACCGTCACACCCCGATGATGTGCCTGTGGAGAAATGATGTCTACCACATACTTGACAATCTCTTCCATATTCACCATGCCCCAGGTAATGGTGGTATCGTTTTCTTCCAGTTTTGACAGATGGAGAATGGTGTTTATGAGTGTCACCATGCGCTGTGCTTCGCTGTAAATCCGCTGCCCGAACATCCTTACATCCGCCTCATTGGCATACATACCATTGGCAATCATCTCTCCGAATCCACTGATTGACGTAAGAGGGGTCTTCAGTTCGTGGGATACATTGGCAGAAAATTCCCTTCGCATCTTTTCTGCCGCATACTGAGCTGACAGATCTCTCAGCACAATAAGCAGGCCGTTTTCATTGTCAAATAACCGCAAAGGGGTCATCAATACCATATACGGTGTGTCATACAGGGTCATGGTGTATTCCTGACTCTTCGTATTGTGATAAGCACGGCTTATAGCACGAAGCCAGTCTTCATCATGGAAAATCACAGAAATCTTACGGTATCTGCGATTTCCTTCAATATGGAATATTCTGGCTGCCTTCACATTATAATCAAGTATTTCCTTCTGTGAATTGAGTACAATGAGGCCATTAGAAATAGAATCCTGTACCGCCTGCATCATTTTCCTGTCTTCTTCCAGATTTTCCAGATAGGCATCGGCCTGACGATGCAGTTCCTTTACTGTATCGAGCACCGGTTTCAGTTCTATATACTGCCCGGGAATCTCTACATGCTTTTCACCGGACATAATCCGGCTGATAACTACACTCATATCCCCCAGCGGGCTTAAGATTTCTTCCGTCTTCTTGTTTGCTACCAGGACAGCCCCAACACTGAACACAATGATGAACAGAATCATCCCAGGAATATATCCATTGAACATGCTGAGATTCAGACTTCTGACACTGGACAGACGAAGCAGCGTACCATCCGGTGCCTTATAGGTATAATACTCCTTGGGTATACCGTTGACGCTCTTATGAATGGAAAAACTGCTTCCCTCTTCCATACCGGTCTTTACTTCCGACTGTGCAATATAATCTTCATCCAGGGGACCTGCTGAATCATAAAGCACCTGCCCATCCTTATTAAGCCAGACAATATGTATGCCTGATGCATTATTGTCCTTGTATAGCTGCTTTAAATAGGAAATACTGTATTCCTTATTTTTTTCACTCAATGCGCGGGATGCCGCATAGGTAGTCATCTCCAGCTCGTGAATCCGTTGCTGCTGCATTCCCTGATAATAAAGTACAGCCGACATCAGAAATGACACCAGCACAGCAACCAGTCCCATAAAAAAAAGACTGCGCTGAATTTGTTTCCTCATAATTTATCCTCTTATTCCTTCTTTCTGCCTAAGCGGTAGCCAATCCCCCTTACCGTACAGACATGTTTGCCTTCTTCTCCCAATTTCTGACGCAAACTCATAATATGCATATCGATAGTCCGGCTTTCCAGGGAGAATGGTTCTTCCCATACGGCCTGCATAATCTGATCCCGGGAAAGGACCATATTTTTATTAATCATCAGATATTTCAGTAATTCAAATTCTTTAAGTGTCAGATTGATTTCTTTTCCATCCACCTTCACTATATGCTGTTCCGGAATCATGGTAATTTTTCCATAATTGATAACACGGGATTCCACCGGTTCTGCATTTCTCCCTCGGCTTCGCCTGAGCACTGAACGGATGCGGGACAAAAGCTCCATAATGCCAAATGGCTTAGTCACATAATCGTCAGCTCCGCTGTCCAACCCTTTTACCACATCATACTCACTTGATTTTGCGGTGGCCATGATGACCGGAATATCCCGGGTCTGTTCATAGTTTTTAAGTTTTTTCAGTACCTTGATTCCATCTTCTCCCGGAAGCATGATATCCAGAAGTATCAAATCTGGAAGATTCTGCTCCAGTGCCTTATAGAATGGAGCCGCTTCAGAAAATCCCCTGACTTCGTATCCCTGCCCTTTTAATGCATAGGTTACCAGTCCGCGAATGCTTTCATCGTCTTCCACACAATAAATCAGCAATCCCTTTACCTCCATATATACTGAATACTTTATATTCTAAAAAAGATGTCCTGCCCTCGGAACAGTTCCGAAAGCACAGGACATCTTCATGCCTTGGCATTCCAAGCTTCTTATCCTATTGTAACATACACTGGCAATGTATCAGCCGAAATCACCGGATACATAACGAATGGTTTGCTTCTTTTCCGGATTATTGAAAAGTGTATGAGTATCTGCGCACTCTACCATTTCCCCCATATAGAAGAAAGCAGTATTGTCCGCAATACGCTGCGCCTGCTGCATATTATGTGTAACCATAATGACCGTGTATTTGTTCTTCAGTGTATTTACCAGCTCTTCAATTCTGGCCGTAGAGATTGGATCCAGTGCACTGGTTGCTTCATCCATGAGAAGTACAGAGGGTTCTACCGCAAGGGCTCTGGCAATGCACAGACGCTGCTGCTGCCCGCCGGACAGCCCCAGCGCCGACTTCTTAAGTCGATCCTTAAGTTCATCCCAGATGGCTGCCTGACGAAGGCTCTTTTCTACAATTTCATCCAATACCTTTTTCTGGGTAATGCCCTTCAGTCTCGGACCATAGGCTACATTATCATAAATACTTTTTGGGAATGGATTTGGCTGCTGGAAAACCATACCTACATTACGACGCAGCACCAGTGGATCCATTTCCTTATAGATATCTACACCATTCAGGTTAATGCTTCCTTCAATATGGCATCCGCGAACCAGGTCATTCATTCGGTTTAATGTGCGGAGGAATGTAGACTTACCACAGCCAGAAGGTCCGATTAACGCGGTAATCTTGTTTCTTTCCATGCGAAGATTAATATGCTTTAATGCCTGAAATTTGCCATAGAACAGATTCACGTCACGGCAATTAAATGTAATGTTGGACTGTATAGCTATATCAGAAGAAGCGGTCTGCGCGCTTCTGTATGCCAATGTACTGGTTGTCATATTTTAATTATTCTCCTTCTATCTTTCTGGAAATTGCACGGCCAAGCCATCTGGACATGATACTGAAAAAGAGTACCAGACAGATTAATACCGCAGATGCCGCTGCAGCTACATCACCTGCATTAGCGGTTGTACCTTCTGTTCTGGAAGCCCAGACTGCCAATGACAGGGTTTCCCCCGGACGGAATGGGTTCAGCGGACAAACCGGGGAAGCCAGATTCCATACATTCCAGTTAATATCGGTACTCATACCTGCCGTATACAGAAGAGCTGCCGCTTCGCCAAATCCACGGCCGGCTGCCAGCATGATACCGGTAATAATCGGCTGTACACAAGCTGGAAGTAATACATGTACAATTGTTTCCCATGGGGTAGCCGCCAGAGCCAGACTGCCTTCTCTGTATCCCTTAGGCAGCGCCTGCAACGCATTATAGGTGGTAGTAGTAATCAGGGGAATGGACAGGATGGAAACGGCCAGAGCACCGGAAAACAGATTCCACTGTGTTCCCACATAAACTACAAATGCCAGATAACCAAACAGGCCGACTACGACGGACGGAAGAGAGGATAATGTCTCCAGTACCATCTGCAGTAAATCCGTGGTTCGTCCTGGAGATGCATATTCTGACATATAGACGCCTGTAGCAATTCCAAGAGGTACAGAGACCAGAAGGGAAATAACCACCAGATAAATTGTATTAAAGAACTGGTTGCCAATACCTTCATCTGTAAATGAGAAGATCGTTCCACTGTATGCCTCAATGCCGTTATACAGGATGTAACTCAGCATAGCGATCAGAAGAAGTACAAAGCTTCCTGAAATTGCATACAATGCACCGGTAGCCAGTCTGTCAGAGAAACGGGCATGCCGTATGGATGCATCCACCTGTGTAAGGGGATTTTTATTCTGTTCCGATGCCACTTCACCAGTACTTGTCGTAGTCATGCGTTAGCCTGCTCCTTTCTTCCAATCAATCGAATGGCCACAATAAACAGGAATGACATTATAAACAGGAAAAGTGCCATTGACCAGAGCGCCGCATTCAATTCCCCGCCATCCATAGCGCCGCCCATATCTGAAGCAATCGCTGCGGTAAGGCAGTGTGCCGGTGCCAGAAGAGATGTTGGGAATACCTTCATCTTACCGATAACCATAGCGACAGCCAGCGCTTCACCGAAAGCTCTGGACAGACCAAGAATAATCGCGGTCAGAATCCCTCTTTTAGCCGCAGGAATCAGCACGCTGTAGATTACCTGCCAGCGGGTAGCTCCCAGGCCATAAGCGCCTTCCAGGAACTTTGGATTTACACTTTCGATGGCATCGGCAGATATGGAGGTAATTGTCGGGTAAATCATGACTGACAACACAATGGATGCTGCCAGAATGGATTGCCCCTGGGGTAAATGGAAAAGTTCCTGAATCCATGGCACCAGTACAACCAGTCCTACCCAGCCATATACTACGGATGGAATCCCAGCAAAAATTTCAACCGCCGGGCGAATAACCTTACGCCCTAGTTCCGGCGAAATCTTTGTTATAAAGATAGCTGTGGCTACACTGAACGGAACGGCAATCAGCAAAGCCACCATACTGGTAATAATCGATCCGGCAATAAACAATGCCGCACCTACCTTTCCACCGCCTGCCATATCATCAGCCGGTTTCCAGGTCATTCCAAACAGGAATTCGCTTACTGAGTGACCAAACGTTACAAAAGTTTCTGAACCTCGAACCAGTAAAAATACAGAAATGGCTAAAGTGAGAATTACAATAGCCATTCCGCATAGTGATACCAGTCCTCTACCAGTGAATTCTCTTCTCCACTTAATATTGCGACTCATATCTGCTCCTTATTGCATTTTCGGGATTTTGTTACTTATTCCCGGGTAACCTTCATCTTGCTAGCTACACCATATCCCTGCTTTTCAATATCTGCGCTGTAATCTTTGCTCATGATGAAATCAATGAAAGCCTTAACTGCGCCGGTAGCTTCCCCCTTGGTATACATATGTTCATAGCCCCATACCGGATACTTACCGTTATATACATTGTCCAGTGTTGGTTCTACACCATCAATAGCCAGAGGAGTAACGGTGTTGTTATTCATCAGATAGGAAAGAGCTACATAACCAATAGCGCCCTTAGTCTGAGAAACAGTCTGTACCAGTGTACCGCTATCATCGGTTTCCATAGACTTATTGGACAATTCTTCCTTGCCATCCAGTGCATACTTGGTGAACAGTGCACGAGTACCGGATGTGCTTGGACGGGTAATCAGAACTACGGCTTCATCCGGGCCGCCTACATCCTTCCAGTTAGTAACCTTGCCGGTAAATATATCCTGGAGCTGTGCCTTGGTCAGGGACTTCACATTTGTTCCGATTTCCTTGCTGACTACCGGTGCCATAACGGTAACTGCTACCTTATGATCTACCAGTTCAGCAGCCTTAGCTTCCGGAAGCTTTTCCTTGGCAAATACATCGGAGTTGCCGATGTCTACAGAGCCTTCAGAAACCTGCTTAAGACCTGTGCCAGAACCACCGGCATTAAGTGTAATAGACACCTGATCATTCTTTGCCTTAAACTTCTGTGCTGCATCCTTAGCCAGCGGAAGCAGTGCGGAAGCTCCGGATACGGTTACCTTACCGGAAGGACCGGATTCTCCTGCATCATTTCCACCACAGCCGGTAAGTGCAAGCCCTGCTGCAAAAACAGAAATCAATAATGCTGCTGCCCATTTTTTCTTGTTCATAACTATCCTCCTGAATACATTTCTGAACCTGTATTCAATATAAAGAACACAGGTAAATTTAGTACTGGTTCCTTTGTCTTGTTTCTGTTAAAGACTGTAAATTTTGCGTAAAATACCCGAAGATTGTAAACATTATCCGGTTCCCAAGCCTGTAAATCTGCGTTATAATTAATAGTATACTATGTAAAGGAGGAGTCTGTATGCGCTGGATGAAAAAGGCCGCCGCTGCTGTCATGGCCATGTTTGTCTTCCTCCCTGTCTATGCGGAATCTTCCATATCCCCCAAAGATGCCTATGAGACTGCGCGAAAAGATTATCTCTGCGCCTGGATGTCCATGGCGGCCTACGATGACCCTATAAGTCAGCTGGGAAGAAATATGCTTGTGAATGAACATTGGAAACTGGGCAAAGCTTCTGTATCCGATGAACTGGGGCACGCCCGCTTTCTCATCGCCATGTCCGGCGACAAGGAGGAAAAGCCGCTGCTGATACTTTCTGTAGCCGGCACTACGGACTACACCGATGTAAAGGCCGATCTCAGTTTTGACAAAACGCTGTGGGATTCATCGGCCGCTGCGACTGACAAGGACCAGGATCTGCCAAAAGTTCACCGGGGATTTAAGCGATATGCTGACTCCATCTGGAATACTCAGTTGGATACCATGACAGTAAGCCAGATATTAAATAAACAGGCCAGTGAAGGAGATATCCTGCTTACCGGACACAGTCTGGGCGGCGCTGTATCCACCCTCTTGGGGGTAAAGATGATCGATTCTGGTCTTAACCAGCACCTGGAAGTGGTTACATTTGGCGCTCCTGCAGTAGGCAATCCGGCCTTCGTGGATACCTATGAATCCCTGCTGCCGCTGAAACGGATTGTCAATTCCGGTGATCCTGTGCAAAGCGTAGTTCAGAAGGTGGTAAAAAACTACACGCAGATAGGCAGTGAGGAACGCTGGAAACCGGTAGAAGGCTCCCATTATTTCAGCCACCGCATGATGGTGTATCTGGACATGACCATACGCAATTATTATGATGCCCGGGATGCATATGAAAAATCAGGCGGTCATATTCCGGAAAATATTCCTGCCTCTCCCCCTTCCTTCTTTATCCTTCCTCTGCAGGTCACCACGGATGATGCATTGGCTTCTGATATCCCCTATATGAAAAAAATTACTGCAGATTATTATCAAAAGCAGCTTCCCGGTGCCATTATGGGTACAGAAGGCAAAACTACCGAAGAGGCTCTCTCCCTTGCCAGGCAGAATGGCTGCCGGTATACTCTGGAAAATGAACTGACTGCCAGAACCATACCAAGCAAAAATAACGAAATTCAGATTACTTTTATGCAGACACTGCGCACTGTAGATGGACATGTAATTTCTTACAGTGAATACAGAATGCCCGCCCGGGATGTGACTCCGATAGAAGCCGCCTTATATGTAGCCGCTAAGGTTAAACCTTCTATCTGACATAGAAAAAAGCTGTGGGGAAATGATTTCTCATTTTCCCACAGCTTTTTCTGTCACAAAGACAAAATGGATTTTTATTTTTTAAGATGCCGAAGTCCCTTTACCGCAATATCTGTACGATACTGTGCTCCGTCCCAGTGAATCTTTTTTACTCCCTGATAAGCCTTTTCTCTGGCTTCTTCAAGGGTTGGCGCCATAGCAACCACATTCAGCACACGACCTCCTGCAGTATAGAACGTATCGCCTTTGAGAGCTGTTCCTGCATGGAATACATGGCATCCTTCCTGTTCTGCTTCACGCAGTCCGGAAATCTTATCATCTGAAGAATGCGCCCCCGGATAGCCACGAGTTGCCATAACTACATCCACAGCATACCCCTTTTTCCATTTAATGGAATCAGGAGACAACGTGCCATATACGCAGTCCATCATAATCTGCGCCAGATCACCATCCAGCATAGGAAGAACGACTTCTGTTTCCGGATCACCAAAGCGGCAGTTAAATTCCACCACTTTAGGGCCTTCCGAAGTAATCATAAGCCCTGCATAGAGGCATCCGGTAAACGGGTATCCTTCTGTGCGCATAGCATCTACCATCGGTTTGAGAATCCGGTCATAGACCCGCTGCATTACTTCATCCGTTACCACCGGAGCCGGGGCATAGGCGCCCATGCCCCCGGTATTCGGGCCTTCATCGTTATCATAAACACGCTTATGATCCTGTGAAGGAATCATAGGCACTACATGGGTACCATCGCAGAATGCCAGCACAGAAGCTTCTTCGCCTTCCATAAATTCTTCAATGACTACCTGGCGGCCGGCCCCATTGAATGCCAGTCCTTCCATCATGTCATGAATGGCCTTGCTGGCTTCTTCAAAAGTTGCCGCAATAATAACCCCCTTGCCGGCAGCGAGCCCATCCGCCTTGATAACCAGCGGATAATTCTGCTTTTCTGCATAGGCAATGGCATCCTTTTCTTCAGTAAACGATTCATAAGCAGCTGTCGGGATATGATATTTCTTCATCAGATCTTTTGCAAACTTCTTAGACCCTTCTATGCGGGCGGCTGCACCAGATGGCCCAAAGAAAGCCAGCCCGGCTTCTTTAAATCGATCTGCCAGACCATCTACCAGTACCGTTTCAGGGCCAGCTACTGTAAGGTCAATGCCCATATCCTTGGCCAGTCTTACATAGTCTTTGGAGCCCTGCAGGGGAATGACGGAAGCACAGTCAGTCATAGCCATGCTCCCAGGAGCTGCAAATACGCCGGTAACCTGAGGGCTCTGTGCCAGTTTCCATGCCAATGCATGCTCACGGCCGCCAGTACCAATTACCAATACTTTCATTCTTTATCTCCTCTCAGCAGTGACGGAAATGTCTGTGTCCCGTAAATACCATGGTAATGCCATACTTATTGGCCATATCGATGGATTCCTGATCACGGATGGATCCGCCTGGCTGAATTACACAGGTAATACCTGCCTTACCGGCAGCTTCCACTGTATCACCGAACGGGAAGAAGGCATCGGAAGCCAGCGCTGCTCCCTTGCACTTATCACCAGCTTCTGCGATGGCAATATCGGCAGAACCAACACGATTCATCTGTCCAGCGCCAATACCATAGGTTACATCCTTACCAGTGAGAACAATGGCATTGGACTTCACATGCTTTACTACCTTCCATGCAAATTCCATAGCCTGCCATTCTTCTTCAGTCGGTGCACGGTCAGTAACTACCTTGCAGTCCGCTCTGGTTTCACTGCTATCATCAGGGGTCTGAACCAGAAGTCCGCCAGATACCTTGCGCAGCTGGAGTTCTTCTGTTTCAACTTCCGGCACTTCCATAAGGCGGATATTCTTCTTTGTTCCCAGAATATCCAGTGCTTCCTGAGAAATCTTCGGAGCCATAACCACTTCAAAGAAAATCGGCTTCATAGCGGCTGCTGTTTCTCCGTCCAGTTCCCGGTTGAATGCCACGATGCCGCCAAAAGCAGATTTGCTGTCGGCTTCAAATGCACGCTGGAACGCTTCCAGCGGAGTGTCTCCCAGGGCAGTTCCACATGGGTTGGTGTGCTTTACAATGACGCAGGACGGACGGTCGGACCATTCGTGAGCCAGATTCCATGCCGCTTCCATGTCCACAATGTTATTGTAGGACAAAGCCTTGCCATGCAGCTGACGGGCAAAGGCAATACCGCCCTTAGCTTCCGAATCTCTGTAGAAGGCTGCCTTCTGATGCGGATTTTCACCGTAACGGAGATCCTGCAGTTTGGTATACGCCTTGCAGTATACGTCAGGCATCTGTCCTTCATCCCTAGTTACCTGACGAGTCAGATAATCGGCAATGGCACAGTCATATAATCCGGTATGAAGGAACGCTTTGCGGGAAAGGTCAAGACGGAATTCTTCCGTAAGGGTGTCTGTCTTAATCCTTTCCAGAATTTCATCATACTGTTTTGGATCCACTACTATGGTTACATATTTATAGTTCTTTGCTGCAGCGCGAACCATGGACGGGCCGCCTATATCGATATTCTCGATAGCTTCCGCCAGAGTTACATCTGGACGAGCAATGGTTTCACGGAATGGATACAGATTGACTGCCACCAGATCAATACCCGTGATTCCATGTTCCTTCATAGCCTTTACATGTTCCAGATTGTCCCGGATAGCCAGAATGCCGCCATGAATCTTCGGGTGCAGTGTCTTGACACGTCCATCCATCATTTCTGGGAAACCTGTCACCTCAGATACCGGAATAACCGGAATGCCGGCTGCTGCGATAGTCTTCAGAGTACCTCCGGTAGAAACGATTTCTACGCCCAGTTCGTGAAGTCCCTTTGCAAATTCCACAACACCCGTTTTATCAGAAACACTGATTAATGCTCTTTTGATAGTCATGTATGAATCATTCCTCCTCTGAATGCATACCGGAAACATGATTCCCGGAAATCGTAAGTTTATCAGCACAGAATGCCGCTACGGCACGCACATATGTAGGATGTTCCCTGGTAAGAATCCGGGCAGATAGCGTTTCTTCTGTATCGTTATCATATACCGGAACCGCTGTCTGGGTAATAATCGGGCCGTCATCCAGTCCGGTGCCAACAAAATGAACGGTGCATCCTGCCACCTTGACACCGGCCTCAATAGCCTGCCGCTGCGCGTGAAGTCCGCGGAAACTTGGCAGCAGCGCCGGATGAATATTGATAATCCGGTGTGGAAAGGCATTGACCAGACTTTCTCCGCATATGCGCATGTACCCAGCCAGACAGATTAAATCCGGTGTAAAGGAAACCGCTGCCCTGAGCAGGGCTTCATCGAAAGCCGCCTTATCCGGATAATCCTTCTTTTCTATCACTACGGAAGGCACATGCCAGCGGGCTGCCCTTTCCAGGACCTGTGCGCCCTTATGGTCACAGATAACCCCTACTATTTCTCCGTTTATGCGTCCATCCATGACCGCTTCATGAATGGCCTCCGCATTCGAACCGCGCCCGGATGCAAAAATCAGAATACGTTTCTTATTCATGGAAAAGACCACCTGTTACCACTACATCGCGGTTTCCTTCTTCAATGGTGCCGACTTCATAAACCGGTTCATTCATTGCAGCAAGGATGTCCTTCGCCTTTTCCGCTTCTTCACGGTTCATAATGAGAAGCATGCCCAGACCGCAGTTAAAGGTTCTGTACATTTCGTGAGGTTCTACGCCGCCCTTCTTTGCCAGGAACGGGAAAATCGGGAGCATCGGCCACTTATCGGCATCCAGTACAGCCCTGGTTCCTTCCGGAAGGACACGCGGAATATTGTCATAGAATCCACCGCCGGTAATATGGACCAGACCATGAACGTCACAGCCTTTCAGTACAGGAAGTACCGGTCTTGGATACAGACGGGTCGGAGTAAGGAGCACTTCACCCAACGGTCTGTCAAAATGCTTATAGGTCTTATCCAGTTTCAGATCGTTATCTTTAATAATACGACGGACCAGGGAATACCCATTGGAATGAACCCCGCTTGACGGCAGCCCGAGAATCACATCACCTGTAGAAATGTGTTCCCCGGTAATCAGTTCCTTTCGGTCTACAATGCCTACAGCAAATCCGGCTACATCATAGTCTCCTTTGCTGTAGAATCCGGCCATTTCCGCGGTTTCCCCGCCAAGGAGGGCACACCCGGATTCCTTGCAGGCATCAGCCACCCCTCTGACGATTTCAGCCATATGTTCCGGATCCAGCTTTCCTGTGGCAATGTAATCCAGGAAGAACAGCGGACGCGCGCCCTGTACCAGTACGTCATTGACGCTCATAGCTACACAGTCCTGTCCGATGGTGTCATGGATATCCATTTCAATAGCCAGTCTGAGCTTGGTTCCTACACCGTCAGTTCCGGATACAAGGATTGGATCATCAGTAAGTTCATCCTTCAGGGAATACAGCCCGCCAAATCCGCCAAGGTCCCCTACTACGCCCGGGGTATATGTAGACTTAACGCAATCCTTAATCAGTTCAACTTCTTTTTCACCGGCATCAATATTCACGCCAGCTTCTGCATATGTCAGACCTTTTTTCTTATTCTTCCCCATGTTATCCTCCTTATTTGTTCACCGGTTCACCGGTTTCCTTATCCAGTCCCCATCCGGGAACGGCTTCCGGATACCTGCCATTAAAGCAAGCCATGCACATATCTTCCTTCGGAATTTCCTTAATGGCCTTTGCCAATCCTTCTTCCGAGAGATAATGCAGTTTATCCGCTCCGATAATTTCTCTGATCTTATCCACTGGATACTTAGCGCCGATCAGCTGCTTTCTTTCTGCCGTATCAATACCGAAGAAGCAAGGGTAGCATACCGGAGGAGAGCTGATAAGCAGATTGATTTCTCTGGCGCCCATCTTTCTGAGAAGATTGATGATAATGCCGCTGGTGGTTCCACGGACAATAGAATCATCAATCAGAACAATACGCTTGCCTTCCACATTTCTGCGGATTGGGTTCAGTTTCATGCGCACTGCGATTTCTCTGTTCTTCTGTCCTGGTTTGATAAAAGTACGTCCCATATACTTATTCTTCAGGAGCCCTTCACCAAATGGAATACCGGATGCTTCCGCATATCCCATAGCGGCTACGTTACCAGAATCCGGCACACTCATAACCACATCGCCATCAAAGTGCGCTTCCTTCCAGAGCTGGCGTCCCATTTCCAGGCGCGCTTCATAAATGCTCTGTCCATTCATAATGGAATCCGGGCGGGCGAAATAAATATATTCAAAGGAGCATATACCGCCATGAGCCGGCTTGTGTCCTGTAAAGAATTCACTGTGTACACCCTTTTCATCAATAGTGATGATTTCGCCTGGCTGTACATCCCGGTAGAAGGTTGCTCCAATCAGGTCCAGTGCCGGAGTTTCAGAAGCCAGCACCCAGCCATGTTCTGTTTTGCCGATGACCAGCGGGCGATATCCATACGGATCTCTTACCCCGTACAGCGCATGATTGGTACAAGAGACCAGAGCATAAGCCCCCCGGATTTCCCGCATAACTTCCTTAATCTGATCTTCGATACGATTTTCCCTGGACCGGGCCAGAAGCTTGATAATAACTTCGGTATCCATAGTGGTCTGGAAGGTGGAGCCTCCCTGAAGAAGTCGGCGGCGAAGTGAAATGGTATTTGTCAGGTTTCCATTATGGGCCAGAGCAAATGACCCATGCTGCCCTTCAGCCTGCAGAGGCTGCACGTTACAGGGAACGGAAGATCCCGTGGTGCTGTACCGCACATGTCCAATGCCGATATAGCCTTCCTCTTCTGGAAGATTTCTGAACACTTCCGTAACCAGTCCCATACCCTTGAATGTCTGCATTTCCTGTCCATCAGAAACCGTGATTCCCGCACTTTCCTGTCCTCTGTGCTGCAGGGCAAAGAGGCCATAATAAGTTTCCAGAACGGCCTGACGATCCGGGTCAAAAATGCCAAATACACCACATTCTTCATGAGGCTTATCATCATAGCTTATATCTGTATAGTTCACGATACACTCCTGTCTTTGCATACTGAATCACCTGAAAAACTCTGTTTTCAGAATTTTTCTCCGGTGAGAAGTTCATAGGCCTCTTCATACTTGCCAATGGTCTTTCTGATAATGTCTTCCGGCAAAGCATCCGTCGGATGCTGACGGAGGTAATCTCTTACAAACTGCTTATCATAGGACGGCTGGCTCTTTCCTGCTTCATAGCCTTCCAGCGGCCAGAACCGGGAATTATCCGGGGTAAGCATTTCATCGCCAAGGATAAATTCCCCCTTTTCATTGAGTCCAAATTCAAACTTGGTATCTGCAATGATGATGCCACGGGAAAGTGCATAATCTGCGCACTTGTTATACAGTGCCAGGGACAGTTCCTTCAGTTTATTCATGTATTCTTCGCCCTTGCCCGGGAAGAATTTTTCAATCCATTCTGCCCCCTGTTCCATGGAGATATTCATATCATGTTCTCCCACCGGAGCCTTGGTGCTTGGTGTGAAAATCGGTTCAGGAAGCTTCTGACATTCTTTAAGTCCTGCCGGAAGCGGAATACCGCATACGTGACCATCCTTCTGATAACCAGCCCAGCCGCTGCCGGTAATGTATCCGCGAACAATGCATTCTACCGGAATCATATTCAGCTTCAGTGTCTTCATGCTGCGGCGTGCGAACCATGGGGTACGGAAAAATTCCGGCATATCTGCGGTATCTGTGGAAATCATATGATTCGGAACGATGTCTCTGGTGTGATCAAACCAGAATCTGGACATGCAGTTCAGAATTGCGCCCTTTTCCGGAATATCGGTATCAAGAATCTTGTCAAACGCAGAAATACGATCGGTGCAGACCATAACCAGGCTGTCTCCCAGATCATACAGTTCACGAACTTTACCTTCCTTATATGGTTTATATTCTTTCATGTTGATTCCTCCGTTACTTTCTTTATCTGCCTAATTCTTTTTGAAGTTTTTCATCTTTTTCGTAAATAGCCCGGGCCATATCTTCACGATATTTCCTGTATCTGGCTGCCAATCCCTCATCAGACAATGCCCCCATCTGGATAGTCAGCAATGCCGCATTTTTGGCTCCGTCAATAGCGACAGTAGCTACCGGCATTCCACTCGGCATCTGTACAATGGAAAGCAGCGCATCCATCCCATCCAGTTTAGCTCCGGACAGAGGAACACCTACAACCGGTTTGGTGGTAAGACTTGCCACGACACCAGGAAGCGCCGCGGCCATTCCAGCCCCGGCAATAAATACGGAAGCCCCCTTCTTTTCTTCATCCGCAACAAAGCGGCTGAGCTTTTCCGGAGTTCTGTGCGCAGATGCCAGCGCTGCATCATAAGATACGCCAAAGTTATCCAGAATCGCAAAGGCTTTTTTCATGACCGGAAGATCCGAGTCACTGCCCATGACTACTGCAACATGCATAAGAAGTCCTCCTTCATCTTTAAGGCTATTTGCCCAGATAGAAAAATACTCCCTGTCCTATAATCAGAATATCTTACTGATACAATAATTCATAGTGCAGAGAGTTTATGGATACAGACATGGAATCAAGCCACACGGATCGCGCAGCAAAAGAAAAAAGCGGTTACCATGACATTTCCTGTCCATACAAAAGTGTACAGTCCGCCCCTTCATCGTTCTTGCTGTTATCTTACGCAGGAACATATGAGTCAATGTCATCATAACCCCTTTCCCGATATAATAAGAGCTGGCAGCAATTGCCGGCTCTTATTTATCTCCATACCAGTCTTTTCAAATTTATTTTATACGCTTTTACTTAACTTGTCCAGACAAAATGGTTTATTCATAAAATAATATTTAAAAATTTAATTTATCCTTATATTTAATTAAGCATATCCTTTCTGCAAACTCCTGATACCTGCAGTGATTTTTACAGCTATTCAGGAAAACACAGCAAAAAAGAAGAGGAGGAAATCCTCTGCGGAGTCCTCCTCTTCCCTTATATATTCTCTGTATTATCCGCCTTATGTTCCCGTGAGAACACAGGCCGGTGCCCCCAGAAGAATAACGAATTATTCGTCGTCTTCCGGAAGTTCTGCATTGTGATGAACTTCCTGTACGTCATCCATTTCTTCCAGTTCTTCAATAAGATGCTTCATGGTCTTTGCCTGATCGCCTTCAAGAGCCACCGTGGTATTTGGAATCATTTCCACTTCCGATGCTTCTACCGGGATGCCGGCAGCTTCGATAGCTTCAGACACAGTAACGAAATCTTCCGGAGTGGTAATAACCTGATAGGTATCCCCTTCGGTAACTACGTCTTCTGCACCTGCATCCAGAGCGGCCATCATTACCGTATCTTCATCGCACTTTTCCTTGTCGATGACAATGGTGCCCTTGCGCTTGAACATCCATGCTACGGAGCCGGTAGCCCCCAGGCTGCCGCCGTGATGAGTAAATGCATGACGGATATCCGCAGCCATACGGTTGCGGTTATCGGTATTACATTCCGCGATAATCGCAGCACCGCCCGGGCCGTATCCTTCATAAGTCACTTCATCAAATCCTGCGCCGGTAGATGCACCAACGCCCTTGGCAATAGCTCTCTTGATGTTATCCTTTGGTACATTGTTCTGTCTTGCCTTGAGCAGAGCCAGCTTCAGACGCATATTGCCTATCGGATTAGCACCGCCCATACGGGCAGCAATTGTGATTTCCTTGGAAATCTTTGTTGTGATTCTCGCACGGATGGCATCATTTTTGCCCTTCGTACGTTTAATATTTTCCCATTTAGAATGTCCGGACATTATAATTCCTCCTTTGTCCACCAGGGCTCGCCTAACAGGCGATCGAGGATGATGGCTACGGCGCTCCTCACGCAAAGGTGATTATAACTACCGCCACCATAAATTGGTTCAATGATATAGTCAAATTCCTTCATCATTTCCTTAGTCATACCGAATCCTGTGCCAAACAAGATGAAAACTGGCTGGTCTTCGTTATGAATCTTTTCCCGCATAGCCCGATAACTCACAGTATTAGGATACACCCTGGCATCCGTTGTGACAATGGCCGGCTTTTTCCCGCATTCATCCTCAATCATATGAATGGCTGACTGGAGATCCGGAACCAACTCAGTTTCCTTGAACGCTTCCTTACGGTTTGCGTTATACTGGCTGCCGGCACCCGTCTTCCAGTGGTTCATAATGCGGAGGGCCATATCACGCTGCGCCTGCACGGGATGAACGATGAAATATTTCTTTACATCATAAGTCCTGGCGGTTCTCGCAATATCATGAAGATCATAATTTGTAAGAGCCGTAGTAACGACTTTCATGTGTTTATTATAAATCGGATAATGAATCAGTCCTATATAGACAGGAGCCATGTATTCACACCTCTTCTTCCTGAACAATTTCTCTGATCAGTTTTTTATCTTCCGGGGAAAGTGTGAGTTTCTCCATAAGATCCGGCCGGTTTTTCATAGTACGGCGAAGAGCTTCCTTGCGCCGCCATCTGGCAATGTTGGCATGATGACCGGAAAGCAGGACTTCCGGTACTTTCAAGCCCCGGAAGTCAGCCGGTTTAGTATACTGCGGATATTCCAGTATCGGTTCATAAAAGGAATCGGTCACGGCGCTTCCGCTGTCCCCCAGAACCCCGGGAATCATCCGGGATACGGCATCGGCAATGACCATGGCTCCCAGTTCTCCGCCGGTCAGTACATAATCGCCAATGGAAATCAGTTCATCGGCAAGATATTCTTCCACGCGGTGGTCCACCCCTTCATAGTGCCCGCAGATGAGCACCAGATGGTCATAATCCCGGTAAAGCTGCTTCGCCTTATCCTGCGTGAAAGTCTGTCCGGCAGGAGAAAGAAATATGACCCTGTCCCGTGGACCTTTTTCCGGCAGCACAGATTCCACTGCATCAAACAGAGGGCCGCACTGCATAAGCATGCCGGCGCCTCCGCCATAAATAGTATCATCCACATGATGATGCTTATCTTTGGAAAACGTACGCGGATCAGTAACCGCCATCTCCACTCGTCCTGATTCAATCGCCCGTTTGATAATGCTGTGATCAAAAAAAGCTTCTATGAAATCAGGAAACAGGGTCAGAATATCAAATTTCATGACTTACACCCATTCCAATAATTTAACCGTCATGACTTTATTTTCCTCATCAATAGATAAGATACATGTCGGTATAGCCGGTATGCAGAGCTCTTTTCCATCCGCCTGCTTTACCACATATACATCATTGGCTCCGGTTTTCAGAACTTCCTTTATTGTTCCCACGTTGTCCCCCTCTTCGGTGACGACGGTCATGCCGACAAGCTCAAAATAGTATATACTGCCTTCCGGGCGTTCCGGAAGAGCAGACAACGGAACCTGGACAATCTGATTGACCAGTGTTTCCGCCGTATTGCGGTCATCTACCCCCTCCAGATGGACGATGTAGACATTTTTATGCGGGCGCGCCGAAAGGAGGCCATAAGTCCGGCCTCCAAGGCGGATGCTCTCCAGTTTCTTATAAATAGACGGCCGATCCGTATCCGGCAATATACGCAAATCACCCCGCACGCCATGCGGGGCTACGATTCGGCCGATGGTTATTAATTCATCGGAGTTCATATGCTTTTAATTGCGGAAAGCAACAATCTTTCCGTCTTCTACAAGAATTTCACTGGCCAGTACCTGATTCATGTCGTCACCAATATGAAGGGTAACCACACGATTCATGGTTGGTCTGGTAATCTCAGCACCAATTGTCAGTTTATCGAGATGTTCCTTGTCGGCAAGGAGCTTTTCTCTTACCTGCGCAAGGCGCATATGCTGCTGATCAAACTGAGCGCGAAGCGGAGCTACGGCCTGCATGTTGATCTTGGCCTGTTCTGCAATCTTAGCTTCTGCTTCGGATTTTAACGCAGACAGATCATGGTCTACACGGCTGAGGTTCTGGTCAATTTCATTCATCAATGTTTTCTTCAGCGTTTCTGTCAGTTTGGATTTAACTGTAACAGGAACGAGAATCTGCATTTCATCCATTTCTGCACCTCTTAGATAATATCGACAGCCACGCGGATTCCCTTTTTCAGGGCACCTGCCTTAACCACGGTACGTATAGCATCCGCTATACGGCCCTTTCTGCCGATGACTTTCCCCATATCCTGGGGAGCAACATGAATCTGATATACCTCCATGTTGCCCTTTTGCACTACGGTGACAGAGACAGCGTCTGGATCCTTAACGAGAGCCTTAGTGATAAATTCCACCAGTTCTTTCATAGCTGGACGCCTCCCTTACTTCTTTGCATCTGCAAACTGAGCGAGGATGCCGTTCTTCTTAAGAATAGAACGAACGGTGTCTGTCGGCTGTGCGCCTACGTTGAGCCAGTGAAGAGCCTTTTCAGCGTCGAGCTGAACCGGAGCGTCAACCTTAGCCGGATCATACCAGCCGAGAGTATCTGCCGGAACGCCGTTACGAGCTGCGCGGGAGTCGATAACGACAATGCGGTAGAACGGGTTCTTCTTTGCGCCCATGCGGGTCAAACGAATCTTTAACATATGTATTCACCTCCTTAAAATGATGCTGTTATCTATGGAACATCCCAGGAAAGCCATTGCCTAAGAGGGATGGATTTATGCGCTTGCCATTTCTCATGCGCTTCATCTGTTTCTTCATTTCTTTGAACTGCTTAACCAGACGGTTTACATCCTGAATCCTGGTGCCGCTGCCGTCTGCAATTCTCTTGCGGCGGCTGCCATTCAGAATTTCCGGTTTTCTGCGTTCTTCCGGAGTCATTGAGTAAATAATTGCCTCCAGATGTTTCATTTCCTTGCCATCAAAATCAATCTGCTTCAGCGCTTCCTTATACTGACCCATACCAGGAATCAGTCTGAGAATGCTCTGGAAGGAACCGAGCTTCTTAATCTGATGGAGCTGATGAAGGAAATCATCCAGGGAGAATTCCCCCTTGGAAAGACGCTGTGCCGCATCTTTCATTTCTTCTTCATCTACCACGGTCTTGGCCTTGTCAATCAGGGTTTCCAAATCGCCAAGATCAAGAATGCGGCTGGCCATACGGTTCGGGTAGAATTCTTCCAGCCCGCCATCCAGTTTTTCACTGACACCGATCAGCTTGATTGGCTTGCCGGTAACCGCTTTGATGGAAAGGGCGGCACCGCCTCTGGCGTCGCCATCCAGCTTGGTAAGGATGGTACCATCAATACCCAGGCTGTCATCAAAGGCTTTCGCCGTGGTTACCGCATCCTGACCGGTCATAGAATCAAGGACCAGCAGGATTTCATGAGGATGAACCCTGGACTTAATCTGTCTCAGTTCTTCCATGAGCGCTTCATCAATGGTGAGGCGCCCTGCGGTATCAAGGATGACTACGTCTCTGCCAAGTCTTCTGGCTTCATCGACAGCATGTCTTGCGATTTCTACCGGTTCATGGCTGTCCTCTTCCGCGTATACAGGAACTTTAACCTGTTCCCCCAGTACCTGCAGCTGTTTGATCGCTGCCGGACGGTATACGTCGCAGGCTGCCAGCATGGGATTCTTGCCCTTTTTCTTAAGCATAAGGGCTAGTTTCCCGGCTGTAGTCGTCTTACCTGCACCCTGAAGACCTACCAGCATGATTACCGTAAGTCCTGTGGAGGAAAGGGTAATCTTTGTCTGTGTTCCGCCAAGGAGCGCAGTCAGTTCATCCCGGACAATCTTGATAACTGTCTGATCCGGTTTCAGGCTGCCGAATACTTCTTCCCCCAGAGCCTTTTCACGGACATCGGCAATGAACTTCTTAGCCACTTTGAAATTAACGTCCGCTTCCAGCAATGATTTTCTGACTTCGCGAAGCGCGTTATCAATATCATCCGCTGAGAGCTTGCCTTTACCACGGAGGTCTTTAAACGCGTTGCGCAGGCGGTCGCCCAGATTTTCAAACGGCATGTGTTCACCTTCATTCTGCTAACAATTCCAATAAGGGAGCTGCTTCTTCCTTCTGTCTGTCCGTAAGGAGGGTCAGGAGCTTTTCTGCAGCCTTTGCTTTCTGTTTTTTTCTGGAGAGCATCCGGAGGGCCTTTTCATAGCCAGCCAGCTGTTCTTCCCCATGACGCATGGCATCATGGACTGCCTGACGGGAAATATGGAAATATTCAGCGATTTCCGCCAGTGTCAAATTTTCATTATAATACAGGTCCAGACATTCCCGCTGGCGCGCTGTGAGCAGCATGCCATAGTAGTCCAGCAGTTCTGCCTTTTCTACAATGTTTTCTATCGACATATTTTCACCATTACGAAGGACATTATATCAACCCCTGTATTACGTGTCAAGTATTTTTTCTTTACACACACCTGAACTGTTCCTTATAGGCGTGGAGCAGTTGTATGAATTCTTTTTCTGTCTGGGCCTTCATAATGCCCCGGCGAAGTTCCGTAGCCTTCCGGAGGCCGTGAAAATAATGGCTGGCATGGGCCCGCATTTCCCGTACCGCCACATATTCTCCCTTCCAGGCCGCCAGCCCTTTCAGGTGAAGTTCCGCCATATCCAGACGTTCTTCCGGCGTCGGATCCGGGAGTATGGTCCCATTTTCCAGATACGCGTTGATGGATTCAAAGACCCAGGGATTTCCCCAGGCCGCCCGGCCTACGGCTACACCGGCACATCCTGTCTCATCCATAAGGCGTTTGGCTGACGGGCCGTCTACCACATCCCCGTTGCCAAACACAGGGATGGATACCGCATCCACTACATGGCGTATGACATCCCAGTGGGCATGCCCCATATACATTTCCTTTCTTGTGCGTCCATGCACGGTGATGGCCGCCGCTCCGGCTTCTTCCACTGCCTGTGCCAGTTCCACACAGTTAATGGATCCTTCATCCCAGCCAATGCGCATCTTTACCGTAACCGGTATGGAAACGGCCTTTACCATAGCTCTGACAATATCTGCCGCCAGACTCACATTCTTCATCAGTGCGGATCCTTCTCCGTTGCGGACGATTTTCTGCATAGGACATCCCATATTGATGTCCACCACATCCGCCCCTGCCTTTTCCACTTCCCTGGCTCCCAGGGCCATGATGTCCGGGTCGCTGCCAAACAGCTGGATAGATACCGGATGTTCCCTGTCAGAAATCTTCAGCATATGTTCTGTCTTTTCATTCTTATAGTAGAGCCCTTTGGCGCTCACCATTTCCGTAGTGGTCATGGCTGCCCCGTGCTCCATCACAATGACACGATAAGGCAGATCACAGATGCCGGCCATAGGCGCCAGTACCGCCCAGCCTTTTAACGTCAGATTTCCAATCTGCGGTTTCTTCATTTTCCAATCTCCTATAATAAAGTATTATATATATTATTCTATACATAGCGTTGTATTTACAGACACTCATTATACCACAGAAAAAAATCTTTCACCTTCCCAGAACCCCCATGCCGCCGGAGCTTTCCCCAACTTTTATTCTTTCTGCGGTCAAATAGTATACATTCATACTTGCCACTTGCATAACAAATATCTTATCATGAGAATGTATTTTAATCTGAAAATATAAAACGCAACCTATAGAAGCTCTCTATGGGCAGGGATTCTATCTATAGGATTGAAAGGACGATTCAACTATGTATCTGGAAAAAATCAACAGCCCAGAGGATATAAAACAATATACCGCCCAAGACAGGAAAAAGCTGGCGGAAGAAATGCGCCAGGCCATCATTCAGCGGGTAAGCGTACATGGCGGTCATCTGGGACCTGATCTCGGTTTTGTAGAAGCATCCATTGCCCTACATACCGTTTTTAACTCACCGGAAGACAAGATTGTATTTGATGTATCCCATCAGTGCTACCCTCACAAAATGCTGACCGGACGCAGTCAGGCCTACCTGTCCCCGGAACATTATGACGATATCTCCGGATATACCAATCCGGATGAAAGTGAACATGACTTTTTTAACGTAGGTCATACATCCACTTCCCTCTCCCTGGCCTCCGGACTGGCCAAAGCCAGAGACCTGAAAGGGACGCATGAAAATATCATCGCCGTCATCGGCGACGGATCCATGAGCGGCGGCGAAGCGCTGGAAGGGCTGGATACTATCGGAGAAATGGGCACCAACCTGATCATTGTGTTCAATGACAATAATCAGTCCATTGCCGAAGTGCATGGTGGCATGTATAAGCAGTTTGCCAAACTCAGAAAAACCCATGGACAATATCCGCACAACCTTTTCCGGGCCATGGGTCTGGACTACCGGTTTGTTGAACACGGCAATGATACGGAAGAACTGATCCGTGTATTCAGGGAAGTAAAGGACATTGACCATCCTATAGTGATTCACGTAGTCACCCGTAAGGGACTGGGATATAAACCAGCAGAAGAAAACAAGGAAAAATGGCACTCCTGCCGGGGATTTAACATTGCTACCGGTGAAAAAATCGGAAAAGGTCCAAATCCGTACTTTGATACCACCGCTTCCTATCTACTGCACCGCATGAAATGGGACCACAGACTGGCCGCCATTGCTGCCGCCACTCCATCCAACTTCGGATTTACCCCCGATAAACGAAAGGAAGCGGGCAATCAGTACATTGATGTAGGTATTGCAGAAGAACAGGCAACCGCTATGGCTTCCGGGATGGCAAAAAATGGAGTTCATCCCGTATTTGCCACATCTGCCACCTTCTTGCAGCGCGCCTACGACCAGATTTCACAGGATGTATGTATCAACAACAATCCGGTAACCTTCCTGGTCACCTGGGCAGGGTTTGAAGCAATGAATGATGTGACCCATCTGGGAATCTTTGATATCCCTATGCTCACCTCCATTCCCAATCTCATTTATCTGGCCCCTACTTCAGTGGCCGAATATCGGGCCATCCTGGACTGGTCAATCAACCAGAAGGAACACCCCGTAGCCATCCGTGTCCCGCTGCCCATGTTTACCGACTCCGACAGCCCTGTACAGAGTTCATATGACCGACTCAACCAGTCCCTGGTAACCCACAGCGGAAAAGACATCGCCATCCTGGGTGTCGGCAATATGTATCATGTAGCCAGAAAGGCAGCGGCCCATCTGAAGGATAAGGGGCTGGATGTCACCATAATCAATCCGCTTTTCCTTTCCGGACTGGATGCACAGCTCCTTACCCAGCTCATGGACAGCCACCGTCTCGTCGTCACACTGGAAGACGGCGTTCTGGACGGGGGATTTGGCGAAAAAGTCGCCGCCTTCTACGGTCCAACCACTATGCGGGTAATGAACTTCGGACTGAAAAAGGAATTCCGTGACCGTTATGACCGGCAGGAACTGGCACAGGAAAATCACCTCACAGAAGAACAGATTGCTTCCGACGTATGGGACGCCTTCTGCCAGCTGAAATAAATTTCACTTTTGAGACAGCAAAAAACAGACCTGACAATGTCAGGCCTGTTTTTTTATGCACATATTACTTTCCCACGGGCATTACATGTAGATGCATCCATCGGCATCCGCTTTCTTGGTAATGGCAATGATACCTTCTACCAGAGCGATGAGCGCCGGAATATAGGTCCAGCAGAATACCAGATAAAGAACCCCGATGAGTGTCTTTCCGGAATAGAATTTATGCGCCCCAAGGCCACCGAGGAAAAATGCCAGAAGGACATAGGTGAGTTTGCTCACTCTCTTCTTTCCCGGAACGTAGGCAGCCACCTGCTGCTGTGGTCCCTTGGAACTGTTATCAATGTGGATGTTGATATTACCATTCCCTTTGTTCTTTTCTTCCTCTGCCCTGGCTTTTTCTTCCCTGGCCTTGTTGGTAGCATTCAGTTTGGCAATGCCGAACTGGTTGATAAATTCCTGATTATTGTCAGTATTTACCAGCTGATACTGCATAACTACGCCGCTGGCAGAAATCTGCAGCACATTGTCTTCATTGATGTTCAGGGTATCAATGTCTGCAAAATTGATGACCTGTGTACTTTCCGGAGAATTAATCTGAATTCCCTTGTCAATAATGGAAATTTCCTGTCCTCTATCTGTGGTAAGCATAAAATCCCTCTCCTTTGGAGCCTGATGATTATACACCGGCGTGCAGCTGGCAGAGGCCGAGTGTAATCATTACTATGTAAAATTATAAGTTTTATATACCTTTATATTACTATATGGAAAGATTTTCTGTAAAGACAATATAAATCCCCTCTTTTTCTGATTTTCCTCAAAGTCCCGTCTTTCCGGACATAGAAAAACCTCCTTTGCTCTAATGGCAGCTGGCCATCGGTGCAAAAGAGGATTTTACTGAATCCAGATGTTTTTTCTTATAAGAAAAAATTCAGATTTTATGCATTAACACTTGCTGCATCACCGGAAACATGACGGTCATCATTTTCCAGCACATCCTTCAGATCATGGTTGGTCATAGCGCATACAGCGGAGTCAGACCATACATTTTCTGCGGTTTCAATCATATCAATGATGGTGTAGATGGGAAGGATTACGCCCATGAGTCCCAGCGGAGCGCCGATGGAAGACATGAGAGACAGTGTCAGGAAATAGCATCCCATCGGAACACCGGCATTACCAATAGCGGAAATCACGGCAATGACTACCCATACCAGCATAGTACCAATGGACAGATGGAAACCTGCGTTCTGCATAAGGAACAGGGATGTGGTAAGAATGAAGGCAGCGCATCCGTTCATATTAATGGTCGTGCAGATTGGCAGTACGAAACGGGATACGGAATGGTTAACCTTCATATTTTCTTCCGCAGAAGCCAGAGTTACCGGAAGTGTACCAGCGGAACTCTTAGTGAACAGGGCAACGGCCAGAGCCGGAGACATCTGTCTGAACACCTTAATCGGATTGAGGCCTCTTGCCAGAAGGAAGATCGGAATAATAATGAAAATCTGAATAAAGTTACCGCCAAGTACAACGGCTACATACTTACCAAGAGCACCGATGATGACACCCGCCTGAATCTGAGAAGAAAGCTGAGCCGCATAAGCCATAATGCCTACTGGAAGTGCCCAGAGCAATGCACGGATGAGTGCAAACAGCACTTCCTGCAGTCCATAGATCCCCTTAAGCAGGACTTCCCGGTTTTCTGTCTTCTTCATAAAGGCCAGAGCCAGACCTGTGGCAGCGGAAATAATCAGTACGGAAAGTACATTGCCGCTGAGGAATGGAGCCAGAATATTATTTGGAATGACAGAAAGGAAATGGTCGTAATAAGTCATCTGTTCCAGATCCTGCGGAACAGCGCTGGCACCGGCGCCGATAACGCTGGCCGGCAGATTGCCGGGGGCAATCCAGATATACAGACCCATAGCGATTAATGCGGCAGCAAATGTGGTGAGCAGGGTATAGGTTACGGCATGGCCGAAAATCTTACCTGTATTCTTCTGCGCTCCCAGGGCCGCCAGTGTGGTAATGACCGCCAGAGAAATGGTCGGAACGGCGATGAACTGGAACAGACGGGTATATACCTGAGCGATAAAGTTAAAAAGTTCATTAAGCGCGCTGTTGCCCATCCAGCCAAGTCCGGCACCAATGGCCAGGGCCAGAATCCAGATGACGAGCTGACGCTTGTTATGTCCCGCCCGGCCGGCCTTTAATGCGGCATCTGCCTTTTCTCTGACAGTGCTCTGCTGATTGTTATTTACATCCATTTATAAGATCCTCCTTACAATTATCTGATAATCTGATATTCCCACAAGAGCGGACAGGCTGCTTTACAATTGCGCCTGGCCTGCTTCTTCCGTTTGTGATACACAGCCTTCGCCTCCCTTTAACAAAACAAAAGGCTTTCGTCCCTAAGGGACGAAAGCCTGGCTTCGTGATTCTCACCCAAATTTACAGATATGTCACCATATCTGCCTCTACCGGTACGTGTTCATACCGTAAACGCTTTATCGGGCGTACCCGGAACAGCCTACTCACATTTCAGCTTTCAAGCTCCAGAATGCACTTCAGTCCCATATCCGTACCCACTCTCACTATCCGGGCTCGCTTTACCGTATTAGAAGACTTACTCTTTCTTTCATTGCTTTACATGTCATAACTATAACGCACATAATGAGGTTTGTCAATATGTGTTTGAAGTTTATACTCCCAGAATCTGAAGCAGTTCATCTATGCTCTTCTTGCCGAAATGAACGTCATCCTCATTGATGATAAAGCACGGGACACTCATAATGTTGTACTTATCCTTCATATCCGGATAATGCTGCAGATCATATACATCTACACTGACATTCGGGCTGCTGGCCGCAATGCGTTCTGCTGCCGCTACCAGATCCGGGCACATAGTGCAGGTAAGGGATACCGCAATATGGATGTTCTTCGGTTCGGAAATAGTTGCAATTCTCTTTTCTGCCTCTTCCCCGATATTCTGTCCCGGACCCGCGGCATTATACAGTGCCAGTACAAACGAATTAAATTCATGGCCGCCAGGTACACCGTGGAAGCGCATACCCAGATCCCGGCCTTCTGCATCGAGAATGGCAATAGTATGCTTTAAATCTTCATTCGGAGCTTCTACCACTTCTGCAGAAATCTTATCGCACAGGGATGCCAATTCGGTAATCAGCTTTCTGTCATCTTCTGCATAGGAGCTGTTATCAGAATACAGGCGGAGGGTAATCGGCCGTTCCAGACGGGCCAGAACCGGTGCCAGTGCCTGACGGATATCATCATCCAGGTAAGCGCCACTGGCTGCCTTCGGTGCTTCTGCTTCCTGCTGCGGCGCCTTTGGCGGTGCCTTTCTCACATAATCGCGCTTTACCCCCAGCTGACGATACAGGGTCCCCAGATACTTTTCAAGGGAAGTAGCGGCCACAGCGCCATCCGATACAGCAGTAACTACCTGACGAAGGTTCTTCACGCAGATATCCCCGGCTGCATATACACCGCTCACATTAGTTCTCTGGTCTCGGTCGGTAATAATATATCCGCGGTCATCCAAATCGACCTTGCCTTTGACCAGGCCGTTTTCCGGAGCATAACCAACAAAGACGAACACGCCGCAATAATCACCTTCCGGCGCATTATAAACTCTCTTCTCCCCAGTTTCCGTATCTTCCAGTACCACGCGACGAATGGCCTGATCTCCGGATACTTCCGCAATGCGGGTATGGGTCAGCAGGGTAACTTTTGGATTTTCCTTCAGTTCATCCACAACCGGGCTGTGAATAGAGAAATCATCACGACGCACAACCATATACAGCCTGCGCGCATAACGGGTAAGGAAAAGCCCTTCTTCTACCGCAGCAAAACCGCCACCCACTACGAATACATCCTTATCCGTAAAAAATTCGCCGTCACAGGTAGCACAGTATGCCACACCATGACCTTTGAACTCTTCTTCTCCGGCAAAGCCTGCCAGACGCGGATGAGCACCGGCTGCATATATGATACCGGCTGCTGTGAAATCTCCCCGTGTAGTATGTACCGTCTTATAGGTTCCTTCCAGATCCAGTCCTGTCACTTCCGCAGTAAGGAATTCTGCGCCAAAGCTTTCTGCCTGACTGTGCATCCCTGCTGTTAATTTTTTGCCATTGGTATAGGGAATCCCCGGGTAGTTTACCACTTCCCCGGTAATGGTAATCTGACCGCCAATAGTATCTTTTTCAATAACCAGTACGTGAAACTGAGCGCGCGCCATATAAATAGCGGCGGAAAGCCCCGCCGGGCCTCCGCCTACTATTATGGCATCATATCTTTTTTCCATGATGCCTCTCCTTTTTATAACTTGCCTACCAGATCGAAAGTCGGCTTAATGGTTTCTGTACCTGGCTTCCACTTAGCCGGGCAAACCTGATCGCCATGTTCATATACAAACTGGGATGCTTCTACCTTGCGGAGAAGTTCTTCTGCATTACGGCCAATGTTATCAGATACTACTTCATAGGAAGCAACCTTACCTTCCGGATTGATAACGATAGTTCCACGTTCTGCCATGCCGTCTGCCGGGCTATACAGGCTGAACTGCTTGGTAAGCTGTCCGTTCGGATCACCAATCATAGCATATTCCACATGATTGATTCTATCGGAAGATTCATGCCATGCCTTGTGTACGAAATGGGAATCCATGGATACGGAGTAGATTTCGCAGCCAATCTTCTTGAACTTTTCATAATTGTCCTGAAGGTCTGCCAGTTCAGTCGGGCATACAAAGGTGAAGTCTGCCGGATAGAAGAACAGTACGCTCCACTTGCCAAGAAGATCCTTCTTGGATACCTTGATGAATTCGCCCTGCTTATATGCATCGGCGGTGAAGTCGGAAATTTCCATCTTCAGCATGGATTTTGCCGGTCTCTGTTCCAATTTTTCCTGCAATAACTGTAAAAGCTGTTCATTAGTGATTTCCATAGTGTTTTCCTCCTTTAAGGATATACAAACTCATAAAATTTATACTTGTAACTATATTGAAACTTATTGATTTACCTAAGTAGATAATAGCACTCCAGAATAGGTAAGTCAACAAAAAATGAACAATTTCAGAACAATTTCAGAACAATTCTCAGCCCCGCCTCCTGGTCCGACCCTGCCCGCAGGAAGATTACTTCGTATCCCCTCCGTGGGCTCTGTCCACCGCTTTTTGGATGGCAGAAACTCTTATAATTTTATTTTACCATAAGAAAAGGATATAAAAAGCATATTCTGCCTTTTACATCCTTTCTGACCACTCCTCCCTGTTTTTACAGGTCCAGATTGGTTACGTTCTTTGCATTTTCTTCAATGAAGCGGCGTCTTGGTTCTACCTTATCCCCCATAAGCACTTCAAAAATATGGTCTGCTTCCACAGCATCGGTAAGGTCTACACGGAACATAATACGGTGTTTAGGATCCATGGTGGTATCCCAGAGCTGTTCCGGGTTCATTTCCCCAAGCCCCTTGTATCGCTGAATGGTGCATCCTTCCAGCCCGATTTCATTGAGCAGTTTATTCTGTTCATCGTCATCATAGGTATAATATTTCTTTTTGCCTTTTCGCACCTGATACAGCGGAGGCTGGGCAATAAACACATGTCCTTCCGTAATCAGCTGAGGCATATACCGGTAGAAGAACGTGAGCAGAAGAGTACGAATATGCGCACCGTCCACATCCGCATCGGTCATGATAATAATCTTATAATATCTCAGTTTGGAAATATCAAAATCTTCGCCAATTCCAGTACCGAATGCAGTAATCATGGTACGGATGGCATCACTGTTCAGCACGCGGTCCAGTCTGGCTTTTTCTACATTGAGAATCTTGCCTCGCAGCGGAAGAATGGCCTGATATCTTCTGTCACGGCCGCTCTTAGCACTTCCACCTGCGGAGTCCCCTTCGACGATATAGATTTCTGTAAACTTTGGATCTCTTTCCGTGCAGTCAGCCAGTTTTCCAGGCAGGCTGGATACTTCCAGCGCATTCTTACGACGGGTAAGTTCCCTTGCCCGGCGGGCTGCTTCTCTGGCGCGGCTGGCTGTAAGTCCTTTGTTAATAATTTCCTTAGCTTCGGCCGGATGTTCTTCCAGATAAACCTTCAGGCCTTCGCTGGTGATATTATCTACAATACCTTTTACTTCCAGATTGCCCAGCTTGGTCTTTGTCTGACCTTCGAACTGCGGATTGGGAACCTTGACACTGATAACACAGGTCAGGCCTTCACGGACATCTTCCCCGGACAGATTATCCTCGCTGTCTTTCAGCAGACTATTCTTTCTTGCATAATCATTAAGGCAGCGGGTAAGGGCCGTACGGAAACCGGCTAGGTGCATGCCCCCTTCTATGGTGTTGATATCATTAACGAAGGTGTACATGTTTTCAGTGTATCCGGTCTGATACTGCATGGCAATATCCACAATGACCTTGTCCTTTTCCCCTTCAAAAGCAATGACATCCTTGTTGACCAGATCCTTGCCCTGATTGAGATATCTGACAAATTCAGTAATACCGCCGGCATAGTGGAACTGTTCACTCTTCTTCACCCCTTCCCGATTGTCGGTAAGGGTAATTTTGAGTCCCTTGTTGAGGAATGCCAGTTCTCTTACCCGGATCTTCAGTGTGTCATAGCTGAAATCTGTGCCTTCCTTAAAGATTTCCGGATCCGGCATAAAGGTAACAATAGTGCCGGTATCGTGGGATTCCCCGACCACGGTCATTTTTTCCGTTACTGCGCCGCGGGAGAAAGCCATTTCATATACCTTGCCGTTTCTGTGAACCTGAACCTTCATCCAGGAAGACAGAGCATTAACTACGGAAACACCTACCCCGTGGAGACCGCCGGAAATTGCATATCCGCCATCCCCGAATTTACCACCTGCATGGAGAACTGTCAGTACGACTTCCAGTGCCGGCTTGCCCGATTCGTGCATGTCTACCGGAATACCACGGCCATTATCTGTTACCGTGCAGCTCCCATCTGGATTGATGGTAACCTGGATGGTGTCACAGAACCCAGCCAGGGCTTCATCGATACTGTTATCTACAATTTCATAAACCAGGTGATGAAGACCGCGGGCCGACGTAGAACCGATGTACATGCCCGGGCGGAGACGAACCGCTTCCAGACCTTCCAGTACTCGTATTTCGTCAGCACTGTAATTAGCATCGCCACGTTCTTCCTCATGATGAGCCTGAATTTCATGAACTTTTTCGCTCATATTTTCTCTCCTGTGCAATAAAAAATCAGCGGGACACTGACGAGCCGCTGGATATGACTCAAAAATGCGCATAGAACGCCTGTATTTCAATAAATTCATTATAACATATTAAGGGGATAAGCGCACCCCCTCCGGCCATTCTATACGCCTTTTATAAGCGATTCTGCTTAAAAAGCAATTCTGTTTGCCTCTCCATCTTCCGGTTTTTCCTTTTCCCTGTTCCATGCTAGAATAAAGACAGTTAAAAATCAGTTGTATAAAAAAGAGAACTCATGAAAAAATATATTATCACACTGCTTCTCTTAATTTCTGTATACTTTGGTTATTCCTACGGTGTAAGTTCTCCTGAATCAGGCGACCGTGCCTCATCTTCCGTTGCCTCGCATCTGGAAAATGCCATCACCCCGGCCAAAAGCGCCCTCACCCATCTCCTGGGAAAGGACAGTACCAACTCTGCAGCCCTGGATGATGCGGAAACCCTTCCTGCCGATCAGGAAGAAGGGCCTGACAACAAACCGCTTCCCGAGGAATCGTTCACTGAAAAGGTCAGCGATGTTACGGATTTTAAAGAGAAACTGGAAACCCGTATACAACGGGAAACCTTCACTCCTCTTAAGAAAATCAACCCTATGCTCGTCCAAGCCCTGGTCGACACGGAAGACAAACGTTTCTATGAACACGGTGCCCTGGACCTGGTCGGCGTAGCCCGTGCTGCGGTGGCCAATTATATGGCCGGGCGGACCGTGCAGGGAGGGAGCACCCTTTCCCAGCAGACAGTAAAAAACATATTCCTTTCCAACCATCGCACATTCTCCAGAAAAATACAGGAACTGCTTCTGGCCATACAGCTGGAGAGAAATTACAGTAAAGATGAAATCCTGGAACTGTATCTTAATACCATTTATTTTGGTCACGGTGCCTATGGCGTAGCCAACGCCTCAGAGGTTTATTTTGGGAAAACTCCGGAACAGCTCAACCTGGCCCAATGCGCCATGCTGGCCGGTCTCCCACAGGCCCCATCCGCCTATGACCCGTTGAACCACCCGCAGGCGGGCATGAAACGCATGCAGACAGTACTCGCCCTCATGGTGGAGGCCGGAGACATCCAACCTAAACAGGCACAGGCCGCCCCGGCCCATTTATGGGACAAAGGCAGCCTCCGGATACCTGGTAATCCCAGGGAAAAATAATTTATTTCGAAAACATTAAAAGTCGTGAATGCCATACTTCCTTTGCATGGCATCACGACTTTTTATATGAGCAAACCAGTGGATATTCCGCTAACAGTTACAGCGGTCTTACAATGGTACCTCCGCCAATCAGGCGATCTCCATCATAAAATACTACAGACTGTCCGGTAGTAATGGCTCTCTGTGGTTCATCAAAGACAACCCGGGCACGGCCATCCCGCTGAATATGCACTTCTGCCGGATGTACACTGACCCCATACCGAATCTTGGCTTCACAGCGGAAAGTTTCTCCCGGTGCCTGTCCATCGGTAAAATCCAGATCATCTGCCAGCAGTTTCTGGCGGAACAAATCTTCATTGGAACCGACAATGACCTGATTCTTCTTTCCATCCAGAGCCACTACATAGAGCGGATGACGAGAAGCAATCCCCAGTCCGCGGCGCTGACCTATGGTATAGCGCGGGATGCCCTGATGATGACCCAGTACGCGTCCATCCAGGTCTACAATATCTCCGGGGCGGAATACTTCCGGAGCATGCTTCTCCAGATAATCCACGTAAGTTTCCCCCTGTCCCAGGAAACAGATGTCCTGAGATTCCGGACGATTATATACAGGCAGTCCTTTTTCCCTGGCTATCTTCCGGGTATCTATCTTATGCGTTCTGCCCAACGGGAAAATAATATGGGCCAGCTGATCCTGCGTCAGATGATACATCATATAGGACTGATCCTTCTTCAGGTCCAGTGCCTTATCCACTTCATAGAAGCCTCTGTCCGGATCATAGATAATACGGGCATAGTGTCCGGTAGCAAAATACGGGCAATCAAAAAATGCCCGGGCCCTATCATAAAACACACCAAACTTCACCTTGAAATCGCAGAGTACACAGGGATTCGGTGTAATTCCCTTCTGATAAGAATCCACAAAATAACGCAGCACAATGTCCTTGTAAATATCCCGCAGGTCAATTACCGTATGTGGGATTCCCAGGAAATCGGCCATTTTGGCGGCATCGCTTAAATCCTGTCCATCAAAGAGCATCATGCTCGCGCCATGTACATCATACCCTGCCTCCTGCAGAAGACGGGCGGTCAGCGTACTGTCTACGCCGCCGGACATGGCCACTACTACCTTTTTCTTTTCTGTCATACAAATCCTTTCCCGGGGCGGGTTCTGCATGCTGTCCAACTTGCAGTCACCACAGTCCTGCCCCTGTAACCATCAAATCGCTACGGAGTGAAAGTCCGAAGGATACCGTGACATTATACCATACCCACAGGCAAAGGCATGAAAAAAGATCTGCAAAAATTATTTTCACAGACCTTTTTCTATATGAGTATTACTGTGCTTTGGATGCGCGTTTTTTCCAGATATAGCCCCAGACACCTACCAGGATGGCACCACCGATTTCCAGCGGCAGTTTCCAGGATGTGGACAGTGCCAGTGTGGCATCGGATACCACCAGACCACCGGAAGACCAGCCGATAAGCATACCTGCCAGATACACCACAACAGGGAATCTGTCCATAATTTTTACAATGATAGTGGATCCGAAAAGAATAATTGGAACAGAAAAGAGCATTCCAAACACTACCATCCCGAGATGCCCATTGGTTGCCCCTACAATAGCCAGTACATTATCCAGACTCATAATGGCATCCGCTGCAATAATTGTAACAATGGCCCCCATGAGTGTATTCTTACTCTTAATGTCCGGTGTCTCCTCATCTTCCTGCTCTCCAATCAGCTTTGCCCCAATATAGAACAGAATCAGTGCTCCCACCAGTTTCAGATAAGGAATCTGCATAAGTTCCACGGCAATAGCCGCCAGAATGAAGCGGCATCCCACCGCTCCCAGTGCGCCAAACAGAATTGCCTTTTTCCTAAGATGCGTATCCAGATTTTTAGCGGCCATAGCAATAACGGCCGCATTGTCTCCCCCTAATGCCAGATCAAGAAATATAACAGAAAGTACATTGGAAACCAACTGCCAGAGTGTCATCGTTCATACCCTTTCTTATCGGAGATTCTATTCCCATCTCCGTTTTCACTACATTCCAAGCCCCTGAGGGAACAGAGAAAACCTCCTGTCCTGCGGGCCTGCGCCTTTCTCGTCACTGGCCGGGAAAGAAACACTGCACAAAATGGCAGAGGCTATAGTAAGACTGTCTCGTCTCCTATAGCCCCTGCACGGATTTACTTGTCTAATTTAACGGACTGATTTATCGGTACCGGGACAGGTCTGCGCATTCTCTTCCGCGCGTACCCGGCAGCAAGAATCAGGAATGTCAGCGCCACTTCCAGAGGAAGCTTAAAACCATCCGCCAGTCCAAGGGATGCATCGGTTGCAATCATACCCCCGGCAGCCCAGCCGATAACCATAGCCGCTACATAGATAGCCGCGGGGAATCGATCCATCAGCTTCAGAACCAGCGTACTTCCGAATACAATAATCGGAACAGAAATAACCATGCCGAAAGCAAGCATTCCCATGTGTCCGTCTGTTGCACCAACAATAGCCAGTACATTATCAAGGCTCATAATAACATCGGCCAGGATAATGGTTCGAATGGCGCCGCCCAGTGTCTGGCTGCTCTTGATTTCCTTTTCGCCATCGTCCTCGCCTGCGATAAGACCCATACCGATCCAGAGAAGAATTACGGCGCCCACCGTCTTCAGGAAAGGAATCTGCATGAGATAAGTGGCAACTACTGCTAAAACAAAACGCGCAATCACCGCACCGGCAGTACCTATAAGAATCGCTTTTTTACGAAGCTTATGATCCAGGTTCTTAGCTGCCATACCGATAATCGCTGAATTATCCGCACCCAGTGCAAGATCCAGCAGAATTACCTGTGCAATCATGATCGCGTAGCCCAATCCGTGTGAAATGTCCAATATATGTTCTCCTTATCTTAAACGTCCGCTTGTGCGGAATAGAAAGCATATGTTGAAAGTTTCAACCTGTTAAGTTGTCAACATCTTACGTATTGAGCATAGCAAAAACAGAGTAATAATGCAATATCCCGAAAACATTTTGCATATTTATATTTTTTATTGCTTTTTACTGATTTATGTTATGACTTTAGTTACGCATGTATCACGACCCCTTACTTCTCGAACAACGGAGCAAGGAAACCATACAGTGTAAGTCCGAAAAAGAATACCAGGGCGGCTGCCATCATAGCATCGGCGCCGGCAGCATAACAGGCATACAAGGTATATAAAGATCCCATAAAGGATGCAATCATAGGCAGACGGAGCTCCTCCCGTCTTCCATGACCGGCCTTTATCATGATGAATTCCATTGCCGCCATACAGAAGAAATAGGGAATCACATTGGTAATAACAGCCAGGTTAGTTAGCACTTCAAATTGCTCATTTAATGACGGGCTGATCGTCATCAAAGAAAGCCCTGTCTGAATAATTCCGGCAATAACCATACCTGTCACTGGTGCCCCAAAGCGATTAACCCTGGCCAAAAGAGATGGATAGAACCCCTTCGCTGCCGCAGCACGATATATATTGCCTCCCGTAAACTGCCATCCCAGAAGAGACCCCAGGCAGGCTATACACATAAGGGCCATAACCACTTTCCCTGCCACGGGGCCAAACATATACGCAAAAACAAGACCAAACGGTGCATTACTCTGCGCCACATAAGCAGCAGGAAGCATGCCAAAAATCACATTCATAAAAAGGATATATATAATTGCACTGCCCAACGTACCGCCCAGGACCGCAATTGGCACATTACGCTCCGGGTTTTCCACCGCATCCGCATTGACACAGGCCGATTCCAGTCCTAAAAAAGCCCAGAGTGTCATCACCACCGACTGCTGGATACCCTGACTGAACGGAAGATGCTGAACATTCCAGTTAGCTATGTATAGCGATGGAGAAAAGAATAACCATCCTGCTGTAGCAATGATAAATACGGGAATCAGTACCCCGAAGATGGTAATGCCACCAATGCGTCCGGTAATGCCGGCACCACTGAAATTTGGCACGGTAGTAAGCCAGATAACCGCAATGGTGTACAGGCAGGTAGGAACCGCCCCCAGGGAAATATCCAGACACGTCGCCCCATAACCAACCGCTGAGAGGGCAATGGCCACGTTGGATACCAGAATGGATACCGTGTATACATAGCAGCACAGGAAATTGCCGGCTGTACCAAAAATATATTCCGCATAACCACTCATGCCCCCCGGCCTGGTACTGTACATACCGCATTTAGCAAATGCATAAGCCAGACATGTCGAACAGAATGTGGTAATGCCCCAGGACAGAACAGAAATACCTCCCACTTCTGCCAGACTGGCCGGAAGGAGAATAATCCCTGCTCCAATCATATTGACTGCTGTAAGAAGCATAAGTTCCCAGACACTCATTTTTGAATTCGTACCGCTCATTTTGCACCTCAGGAAAAGGAATCTTACCTCCGCTTTTCCGGATATGTCGCTATATGGCTTATCTTGCCCATTATGTATACATACCAACCAATCGGGAAAACGGTAAATATATAACAAAAGATGTAACCTTTATACAATATATCAGATTTTCAGCGCACAAAAAAAGAGGGTATGAAAATGAATTCTCATTTTCATACCACTCTGTTTTATTACAGTGACTTAGTTACTCTCAGACGAAGGAGTGCACGGTTCAAAGCCAGCTGCGCACGGTCGGTATCAATATCCGCAGATTTTGATGCCAGACGTTCTTCAGCACGCTTTTTTGCGGCCTGAGCACGAGCTACATCGATGTCTTCAGCCAGTTCAACCTGTGGTGCCACAATATTTACATGGTCATCATTGATTTCAAGGAAACCATTAAATACTGCAACCTGCTTTTCCTTGCCGTCCTTTTTAACACGGACCGGAGCAATGGTAAGAGCAGCTACCAGAGGAAGGTGGCCTTTCATAACAGCAAATTCACCGTCAATTGCACGGGCAACAACCATTTCCACGCCGTCAGCTGTATATACAGCGCCGTCAGGGCTCATGATTTCCACATGCATAGGAGATGTCAGGGTGTCAGCCATAGCTTATTCCCCTTTCTTCATCTTTTCAGCCTTTTCGATTGCTTCATCAATGGTTCCTACCATGTAGAAGGCACCTTCCGGAAGGTCATCATGCTGGCCTGCAAGGATTTCCTTGAAGCCACGGATGGTTTCCTTCAGCGGAACGTAACGTCCTGGGGAGCCAGTAAACTGTTCAGCTACGAAGAATGGCTGAGACAGGAATCTCTGAATCTTTCTGGCACGGGCAACAATAACCTTATCTTCGTCAGAAAGTTCTTCCATACCCAGAATGGCGATGATATCCTGCAGTTCCTTATAGCGCTGCAGAATAGCCTGAACGCCACGGGCTACTTCATAGTGTTCCTTGCCGAGAATGTTCGGGTCAAGAATACGGCTGGTAGAATCCAGTGGATCTACGGCCGGATAAATGCCCAGTTCGGCAATGGAACGGTTAAGTACCGTTGTGGAATCCAGGTGGGAGAATACGCCTGCCGGAGCCGGGTCAGTCAGATCATCGGCTGGTACGTATACAGCCTGTACGGAAGTGATAGAACCGTTCTTGGTAGAAGTGATTCGTTCCTGAAGTTCACCGATATCGGTAGCCAGGGTTGGCTGGTAACCTACTGCAGATGGCATACGGCCGAGCAGAGCGGATACTTCAGAACCTGCCTGAACGAAACGGAAAATGTTATCAATGAAAAGCAGCACGTCCTGGTTTTCCTTATCACGGAAATATTCGGACATGGTCAAACCGGTAAGAGCTACACGCATACGTGCTCCCGGTGGTTCATTCATCTGGCCGTAAACGAGTGCAGCCTTGGAAAGAACGCCGGATTCTCTCATTTCGCCCCAAAGGTCGTTACCTTCACGGGTACGTTCGCCTACGCCGCAGAATACGGAGCAGCCAGAGTGTTCTGTTGCTACGTTGTGAATCAGTTCCTGAATAAGAACTGTCTTACCAACGCCTGCACCACCGAACAGACCTACCTTACCGCCCTTAGCGTATGGAGCAATCAGGTCAACGACCTTGATACCGGTTTCAAAAATTTCAGCGGCCGGGGACTGGTCCTTGAAGGCCGGTGCCGGACGATGAATCGGCCAGTAGTCCTTAGCTTCAACCTTTGCCGGGTCGTTATCTACTGTCTGGCCGAGGACGTTGAAAATACGTCCGAGGCAGCCGTCGCCAACTGGAACCGCAATAGCGCGGCCAGTGTCGACAGCCTTCATTCCACGTACCATGCCATCGGTGGAAGACATAGCTACTGTACGTACTACGCCGTCGCCGAGGTGCTGCATGGTTTCGCAGATGACATCTACAGGAACGCTGCTGTTGTCATCTTTGACGTGAATCGCGTTATAAATTGCAGGAAGATTATCGTCATTGTCAAATGCAATATCAACTACCGCACCGATGACCTGGACGACCTTACCTACCTGCGCTTCCTGTTCATTTGCCATGAAGAAGCATTCCTCCTTAAAAATCAGGGTACTTATTCAAGCGCATTTGCACCGCCGACAATTTCGGAAATTTCGTTGGTAATCTGAGCCTGACGTGCCTTGTTGTAAGTCAGGTTCAGGTCTGCGATTCTTTCCGTTGCGTTGTCGGTTGCAGCCGTCATAGCTGCCATTCGGCTTCCCAGTTCGGAAGCGGCAGACTGAAGCATGCTGCTGTAAATCTGTACCTGTACATATTCAGGAAGCAGTCTGGTGAGAACGGTATTGGCATCTGGGAGGAAAATGAATTCTTCCGGTTCAGCCTGTACACCATTGTCAGCTGCATCCTGGGAAGCAGTATCGCCAGCATCTGCTACGATTGGGAGCAGACGGGTCATAGTAACCTGCTGACGAAGTGCTGTAAAGAACTTAGTATAAATGACATAGACCTCATCGACTTCACCACTGATGAATTCGTCAATCATTTCCTTGGCGAGTTCAAGAGCATCCTGAGCCTGAGGCTTGTCAGAAAAACCGAAATGATAAGAATTTTCCTGGATTCCACGGAACTTCAGATAATTGTGAGACTGCTTGCCACACAGATAAAGTTTGTAGGAATCGCGGTCCTTATCGGAGATCTCTGCCACAATTTTCTTCATCACGTTAGAGTTATATGCACCGGCAAGGCCCTTATCAGCGGAAATAACGAGATATCCGACCTTCTTTACTTCGCCAGCACGCAGAAGCGGGCTGTCAAATCCGGTAACATTAGCGGATGCCCGGCGCAAGAGCTCTCCTACCTTATCGGCATATGGGCGTGCGCCAGCTGCCTTTTCTTCTGCCTTACGCAGACGGGCAGCAGCGACCATCTTCATTGCCTTCGTGATCTGCTGGATGTTGGTGACAGATTTAATGCGCCCTTTTATATCACGCGTACTCTCCATTCAGATCACCCCTGTACGTTTTCAGACTTTGCTGCCTTGTAGCGAGCCTTGAATTCTTCAATGGCCGCACGCAGCTGTGCATCGATATCATCGGTCAGCTTCTTCTTTTCCAGAATAGCCTTGCCGATTTCCGGATGGGAATTACGCAGGAAAGCAATAAGCTGATCTTCGAAAGGTACAACTTCTTCTACTGCGATGTCATCCAGGTAGCCCTTAACGGCGGTGAAGATGGCTTCAATCTGTTCTTCAACCGGGAATGGGCTGTACTGTGGCTGCTTCAGAACTTCGGTCGTTCTTTCACCACGGTCAATCTGTGCCTTGGTTGCTGGATCGAGATCGGAGCCAAACTGAGCAAATGCTGCCAGTTCGCGATACTGAGCCAGTTCCAGACGCAGAGTACCTGCTACCTGCTTCATGGCCTTGATCTGTGCGGAACCGCCTACACGGGATACGGACAGACCAACGTTGATTGCCGGACGAATACCGGAATAGAACAGGTTGGTTTCCAGATAAATCTGACCGTCAGTAATGGAAATTACGTTGGTTGGAATATATGCACCTACGTCGCCTGCCAGGGTTTCGATGATTGGCAGTGCGGTGATGGAACCGCCGCCGAGTTCGTCAGAGAGACGGGCAGCACGTTCCAGCAGACGGGAGTGCAGATAGAATACGTCGCCCGGGTAAGCTTCACGTCCCGGTGGGCGGCGGAGCAGCAGGGACATTGCACGGTATGCTACCGCATGCTTGGACAGATCATCATAAATGATGAGGACGTCCTTGCCCTGATGCATGAAGTATTCCGCAATGGATACACCAGAGTATGGTGCCAGATACTGCATTGGGGAACCTTCAGAAGCGCCGGCATGAACGATGATGGAATAATCCATAGCGCCTGCCTGCTTCAGTCTTTCATATACGCGGACTACGTTAGAGTTCTTCTGTCCGATGGAGACATAAATACAGATAACGTTTAAGCCCTTCTGGTTCAAAATGGTATCGATGGCAATAGCTGTCTTACCGGTACCACGGTCACCGATGATTAATTCACGCTGACCACGTCCGATCGGAACCATTGCGTCGATAGCCTTAAGACCTGTCTGCAGCGGAACATTAACTGGCTGTCTGTCAGCAATGCCCGGTGCCTTAATTTCAATGTCGCGATAGGTATCAGTCTTGATATCGCCCTTGCCGTCAATCGGCTGACCAAGGGAGTTAACAACACGGCCCAGAACTGCGTCGCCTACAGGAACCTGCATCAAGCGGCCTGTTCTCTTAACTGTGTCGCCTTCCTTAATTGTTTCTGCCTGACCAAGAAGAACTGCACCTACGTTGCTTTCTTCCAGGTTAAGCGCCATACCATAGACTCCGTGTGGCAATTCAAGCAATTCACCGGCCATGCAGTTTTCAAGGCCATAAATGTGAGCAATGCCATCGCCGACTTCGAGTACTGTACCTACTTCATCGACATTGAGGTCTACTTTGTAGTTTTCAATCTGTTTCTTAATGACAGATGTGATTTCATCTGAACTGATCTTCATATCCTATAAGTCACCTCAACCTCTTTGCATCATTTTCGCTTTCAGCGTGCTAAGCTGACGGGCTACAGAACCATCGATAAGACGGTCCCCTACCTTTACGGTAAAGCCACCGAGCAGCGCTGAATCCACTTCCTGCCGCATGATAATCTTCTTCCCGGTAATTTCTTCCAGCTTTGCACGGAGTGCATCGGCCTGTTTACCGGTAAGAGGAGCCGCACTGGTAACCAGAGCTTCCTCCACACCCAGTCCTTCATGGGCCAGGGATGTGTAGACATCAATCATGGATTCAAGGATAGATGCTCTATCCTTGTCGATTACGACGTAGCAGAACTGCAGCACAATCGGCTGTACCTTATCTGCGAATATTTTCTTAATTGTATCTTTCTTAATTTCCTTGGACAGGAGCGGATGGCTCAGCAGCTTTTTAAGGTCCTCATTTTCACTGATTGCAGAAGCGATCAGTTTGAGATCCTTTTCCGTCTGTTCCAGGGTATGCTGTTCTACAGCAATTTCATAGATAGCTCGTCCATACTTTTTTGCAAGGATTACGGTCTTATCCATGATTATTTACCTGCTTTTTGAGCATCCAGCTTAGCGATGCTCTCATTGATTAACCGGTCATTGATGTCCGGTGTCATATTGGTGCTGATAATCTTCGCTGCGATATCACAGGAAATAGCGGCGAACTGGGACTTAAGATCATCAAGAGCATCCTTGCGTTCTCTCTCGATTTGCTTAGTAGCAGCTTCCTTTTCCTTTTCAATAGCTTCATGCGCAGCCTGAATCTGGGCCTGAGCCTGTACTTCAGCTTCCTTTACCGCTTTGCTGACAATTTCATTAGCCTTAACCTGTGCTTCGCTCAGCTGAGCTTCATAGGATTCCTTCAGCTTAGCTGCATCATCACGGGATTTAGCGGCAGAATCCAGGTCATTCTTAATGCGGTTTGCACGATCATCAAGAATCTTGATAATCGGCTTGTAGCAGTAATGACCGAGAATAGCGCAAAGAATAATAAAGTTGAGGATCTGAATCAGCAGTGTACCATTAAGTTCTACCAATTAGCTCTCCTCCTTAGGCTAAAAATTATTAAACTCAGAATTAGCCGAGGAATGGGTTAGCGAATACCAGTACAATTGCGATAACGATAGCGATAATCGGAATAGATTCGACCATACCGATACCAACCAGCATGTTGGTGAACAGCTGGCCTGCCATTTCTGGCTGACGGGTGGTGCCATCGATAGCTGCCTTAGCTACCTTGGAGTCGTTGAATGCTGCTGCGATGGAAGCGATTGCTGCAATGATAGCGGATGCAATGAGAGAGTACTGAATAACGATTGTCTGATCCATGATTTAAATTCCTCCTGAGAATTCAATAAATAATTTCCGGTCTTACCGGTACGATTCCGTTTGGTGGGACGGTGCCCAGTGATTCCGTTTGAATGGACGGTGCCATGCTGTTTTGGACGGAAACAGCTCCCTTCGTCCTTATACGCTTTCCTTCATGTATACAGAAACGAGCGTAGTAAAGATATAGGCCTGGATTACACCAACGAATAAGCTGAACGCAATCCATACGATAGGTACCAGCCACGGTGCCAAATTGTTAAGAACTTCCAGCAGAATTTCGCCGGCCAGAATATTACCAAATAGACGCATTGCCAAAGTAATTGGCTTGCTGATTTCTTCGATAAGATTCAGGAATACAAATGGGGCGATTGGTTGAAAGAAGTGTTTAATCCAATGACCAAAGCCCTTGTTCTTAATGTAGTAGAAATGAATAAGCAGGGATGAAGCTATCGCGAGTCCCAATGTCGTATTCAAATCATTAGTCGGAGATGCTGTCAGATGTTCTGTCGGCAGAAGACCGATCTGGTTGGCTGTCAGGATAAGCATGAACAGTGTAAGCAGAACGGTAGATACCTTGCGGTAATTCTTACCCACATTCGCACGGAACTGGCCGAATAAAAATTCAAACACCATTTCCACCACATTCTGAGCTCCCGATGGAACCATTGCACGGCCCCGGGTTGCAGCGAACACGATTAAGAAAACTATAAGAGCACTAAGCCATGTAGTAAAAATCGTATCCCAGTTTACAGACATTCCAAACAACATTGAAACAACGTGTGTACCTGTGTGAAGATGCATAGTCTCACCCCCTCTCCCTTACTCTGGCAATACAAGAAACCACTATTCCTTAATTAATTTGACTACTCTGTCCACAAGGGTCATAAGCGTCAAAGTAAGTAAGCCAACGAGATATCCAAAAATGTTAAGCGGCGTAAATACCACAGCTACACAGGTAAGGATTTGCAGCACCAGACGGCACATGGCAAACAGAGACAGTCTCTGGCTGATGAAAACCGGATCCTTCTCCTGCCTTTCCCACTGCTGTTCTTTAGCCAAAAGAAAAGAGAGAAAAAGAATCTGAAATAATCCGCCTGCCACTACTCCAGCGCCTACCTGCCAGTTCCAGTACATAGTACCGGCCATGGCAAATATCCCTGCTGCAATGGCAGTCTGTCTGATCATACGTCTGGCAAATCTGGCAAATGTCTGATCATATTTCATGAAACTTATCTCTCCAACATTTTTCGAATTACTGACCAAAGTCCTGCTGCACCACCCATAACTGACATAATCATCAGTCCATAAGGGGAACAGCCTGCATACTCATCAATCTTGAGCCCACAATACACACCTACGCCTATACAGGTCAGTAGTGTCATCCCTGCTCCGGATGCTACCGCAATCCGATGAAGAGGATTAAAATCGTCGGGCTTCTTTTCCGTCCCTTTCATTTTATCCGTCTCCTGCCTGAGAATCTACCACTTTTTGTATACACGTTAAAAGACGTGTTAAAACATACAGACATATTGTAACATAAAGTCTGCTATCTTGCTATAAAAACAGAAGGTTTCTTTTCAGAAATTCCATAAAAATACAAAATAGCCTGTACAATGCGTTCCGAGGTATGTCCGTCACCATATGGATTTATGGATTCAGCCATTTCCTTATATGCCTTTTCATCGGTAAGCAGCTTATACGCTGTATTATACACCTTATCTTCATCGGTTCCTACCAGTTTCACTGTCCCGGAGGCTACCGCTTCCGGACGTTCTGTCGTATCACGGAGAACCAGGACCGGCTTACCAAGACTCGGAGCCTCTTCCTGAATTCCGCCGGAATCGGTAAGGATGATGGCAGAACGGGCCATCAGGTTTGTGAATGGTTCGTATTCCATGGGGTCTACCAGATGAATGCCCGGGACGCCGTCAAGTACTTCCTTCACTGCCTGTCGTACAAGCGGATTTCTGTGAACCGGGAATACTACTTCCGTATCCGGTACCGTTTCTACCAGCCGGCGAAGAGCCCGATATACATTGCGCATTGGTTCACCCAGGTTTTCACGGCGGTGCGTGGTTACCAGTATGATGCGTTTATGTTCTTCAATGTCCTGAAGTTCTTTATCTTCAAATACATAATCTTTCTTCACCGTAGCCAGCAGGGCATCAATAACCGAATTGCCTACTGTGAAAATATGATCATCCTTCTGGTTTTCCTTCAGCAGATTCTGTCTTGCCGTTTCGGTAGGAGCAAAGTGAAGGGCTGTCAACACGGAAGTCAGACGGCGATTAGCTTCTTCCGGAAACGGAGAATACATATTCCCCGTCCGCAGGCCCGCTTCCACATGCCCCACATCAATCTGCTGATAGAATGCTGACAATGTGGCTGAAAACGTGGTGGTAGTATCACCATGTACCAGAACCAGGTCCGGTTTTTCCTTTTCCAGTACTTCCTTGAGTCCCAGCAATACACGGTCCGTAATATCATACAGGGATTGTCCCTGCTTCATAATATCCAGATCATAATCCACCGGCAGCTGGAATAAATCCACCACCTGATCCAGCATTTCTCTGTGCTGCGCAGTAAGACATACCTTTGTTTCAATTTCCGGATGCTTCAGTAATTCTCTGACTACCGGAGCCATCTTGATCGCTTCGGGACGGGTCCCGAAAATTGCCATAACTTTCACAATATCCACCTTCCGTTGTGTTATTTATCCACATGGCCATTCAGCCCATGTTCTTCTTTTGGATTGGCCGTTGCCATATTTTCCTTAAGCACTCCCAGTTTCTTTGCCCAGAGGAGGAATATCGCCAGGGCAACCCCCACAATAGCTATTCCTACATATGGCTTGAGGTGAATTACCAGAAGGGCTACGCAGGAGAAAAATGCTGTCAGTGCATACATCACCAGCACCACATGTTTCTGATCCAGTCCCTGTGCCAGCAGACGATGATGCAGATGACTTTTATCCGGTGCAAAAATTGGAATACCGCTCAGTTTTCTCCGGACAATAGCCATAAGCGTATCCATAATCGGCACCGTAAGGGCAATAAGGGGAACAAACAGCACAGCGGCCGCCGCTGTCTTCATAGCCCCCAGTACGGACACCACAGCAATGATATATCCGAGAAACATAGATCCTGTGTCCCCCATGAAAATCTTTGCCGGGTTGAAATTGTACTGAAGAAATGCCAGGGCACTTCCCGCCATGGCCACCATACATGCTGCCGATTCCCACTGTCCCATCTGAAAGGCCAGCATGGCGATGGCTACCGAAGCAATGGCCGCCACCCCGGCCGCCAGACCATCCAGTCCATCAATAAGATTTACCGTATTGATAAACCCGATAATCCAGAAAATGGTAAGTGGAATAGAAATCAATGCCGGCAGATAGATAAGTCCCGCCATGGGAAGAACCAGCCAGTCAATATGGATTCCAAACCCGATAACCACAATCGCTGCAGAAAAAATCTGTCCCAGCAGTTTCACCTTGGCAGGAAGGGAATATACATCATCCACCACCCCTACAAGAACCAGCACAGTGGCCCCAAGCATAATCCCCACCATTTCAAAGGAAATGCCGACAGTGCACAGTATAGATACCATAAAGCCGGCATAAATAGCCAGGCCGCCCAGTCTCGGTATGAGCCCATGATGCACCTTGCGGGCATTTGGTTTATCAACGGCGCCTATTTTCAGCGCAAATCGTTTAACTGCCGGTGTCAGCAGAAAGGTTACGACCAGTGCCGTCAGAAACGTGTACGCATACGCGAACAACGGACCACCTCCTAAAAAAGACAATACCTTACGCTCATTGTATCACACAAGACCAGCAAAGGAAACGAGGGGAAAAAGAGGGGACAGTAAAAGACAGGAATTACGAGAAGATTTTCCCGTAATTCCTGTCTTTTACTGTCTCGAGCCGAAGGCTTGCGGTCCATGAGCTCTGTTCATGATTATCTTTCTTTATTTCTTTTTATACACAGTGAGGATTTCGCCGATGAACAGATTATGGTCGTTGCCTTCATCTTTGCCACTGTACCATTCTTCGTAAATAACATCATCCTTGAAATCCCGTCTGTCCATGCGGGCATTATAGAGCTTTCTCATGACAAACACATATTCCGCTTCCTGAATGCCCACCGCCGGCCCAAAGGATATGGGATGCAGATCGGTCTTTGCGTATTTATTCCCATCCCGGCCGGAATGGAATCCCAGGTATCCCATTTCCGATTTATAGGTTTCCGGAAGTATGGATAGTGTGAAATATTCATCTTTATTCATGAAGTCCAGAGTATATCGGCTGTTTCTCACGTAGACTGTCGCTGCCGGACGTCCCCACATGATACCCATTCCGCCCCACGAAACGATCATGGAATTACAATCATCAGGATCGCCTGCCGTGAGTACCATCCAGTTTTTTATCATGTTGAAAATATTTACATTCAGCTTTTCCGGTTTTATTTCAATAAAAGCCATAATAAGCCCTCCTCTGCCACTTTTTCTTTCATTATATCATGCATTTTTCATGTCCTGATCTGCCAGAAAAAGGTTTTATCCCACTTTATTTTCCATCCAGAGAGACAGGTTGTCCACCAGGATATCCGGATCGGCTTCTCCCAGAACTTCCCCAGGCACCGTATCCAACGTGAGAATCCGCTTTTTATATTGCCTGGACAAATTCTGCAATACCCGGATTTTCTTTTCTGCCTCTTCTCCTTTCAGATGAGGAATGTACTGCCATGCCGTCTCCACATCCTGGCTCCTGGTGATGAAATCCACCAATCCATAAGGAGTCTTCCCGGCGGAGATACCGGCAAACCGGCGGCACAGTTCTATGGCTGCTGCCAGCCGTCCCTGCACGTCCCTGGATGTATCCGGTACATAAAGAGATCCAATGTGTGGGTCAGCAAAGTAGAAAAAGCACGCCTTTTCTGCTGTGGGTACGGTGCGCCCCAGGTCATCCGCTACCTGGATAAATGGTGCCATGACAAGTAAACCGCTGCCTTCCAGTGCTCCCAGATAGGCATAGACACTCTTTTTCAGAAGCGGTCTGCCGGCACGCCCCAGCGCAACCGCCATCTGATGCAGTGACACCGGTTCCCCGGCGTGGGATGCAATATAGTTCACCACCCGGTTAAGCATGGATGCCCGAAGGGCCGGATTTTCCAACAGCACCTGTTCCATAAGGGCCGTATTGACCATTCCCTTCAGCTGTTCCATCCCGGCGGCTTTCCGACTGCGATCAATTCCCGGATATGTACTTTCTGTCAGATATTCAGCAAACCGCTCGTCATTCGCCTTTCTTCCGGACAGATACTCCCGGTAGGACAGCGGAAATACAAACAGCGGCTGTATGCGTCCTGGCAGCAGTTTTTTTAGCGCCGGCGTAAGCACACTCCGCCCGGATCCGGACAGGTAAATATCCACATGACGATGCAGAAACAGCCGGTCAATCACCTTTTCAAAATGAGGAAGTTTTTCCACCTCATCCAGAATAAGCAGGGTTTCTTCCTGTCCTTCCATACGGGAAATAATTCCTTCGTATACCGTCTGCGCATCTCTGGGAACCGCCGGATCATCAAAGGTAATGACCAGAATTCCGGATTCAGGGAATCCCCGGCGAACCATACGAAAGGCAAAATCCGCCAGAATGGTTGTCTTCCCGCAACCCCTGGGCCCATAGAGGACTTTCACATAAGGAGAACCCCTGTGGTGAAGCAGTTTTTTTATATAGTCGTATCTTCGATAATGCATGCTATCACTTTCTTATGGGGACATATTCTTCCCCAATCTTCTCAATCTGTGCCTTCCCCGCTGTCATATCTGTAAATACACGGGCATGCTCCTCTGCCTTTTCCGGAAGACAGAGAAAGGATATTTTCACCTTGTCACTGAATGCCCGGTCCAGCACCCGTATATCTGTACCTTCTACATAATGCTCAAAACTCCCCACCGCGGAATAAGGAATCGTGAGCTCCATGCGATTATGGGGCGTATACCTGGCCAGTGGCGCAGCCTTTACCGTATCCGCCAGGCTGCCAGCATAAGCACGGGCCAGCCCGCCTGCCCCCAGCTTGATACCGCCAAAATACCGGGTTACAATGCCCAGCACATTGGTGAGCTCATTTCCCTGAAGCACATGAAGCATAGGATGCCCTGCCGTGCCGGAAGGCTCTCCGCCATCGCTTGACTTCTCAGCTATCTGCGTCGTTCCCAGCCGGTACGCATAACAATGATGAGTGGCATCCTTAAACTCCTTCTTAATCGCTGCCAGTGCCGATTCCACATCATCCGTCGTATGTACAGGAATAATATCTGCAATGAAAAGTGATTTCTTTATTTCCGTCTGTGTACGGCATGACGCCACAGGCGAAGAGTAGGGAGTAAGCATAAGATCCTCAATTCTGAATAAAATAAGTTAATGATATATTTTTATTATAGACCATTTGTTCGGTAATAGGAAGATGGAATGGAGATAAGAGATCTGAGAATCGAGAGGAATCGCAAACATGGTAAAGAATTCCCCTCCGACACAAAAAACCAGTCAGGTTTTCTTCAGATATATGACACTGGCAAGTTTTCCTTTCGCTCAACTTTTAGCTTTTTACAGGAAAACTTTCCACATCCTCCCTCTTACCTTCCACCTCTAACCTATCTTTTCTGCACCGACCATGAGTCTTTGGCTCATCCATCTCATCCCTTTCAGGGAATGAAATGGATTGTCTTTTTAAAATGCATCTTTATATTTTTTCCGTTGTAGTATATGGGCGCAAATTTCATCTGCCTGCAGGCCCGGAGAGCTTCTTCCCTGAATCCCAGGTTGGGAGCGGAGCTGAGAACCTTTACCGATTCTACCTTTCCTGAAAGCCCTACAAGGATATCTGCCGTAACGGCTATCGGTTTATCGCATCCCATGTCCCTGGCTTCATCCGGATACTCGGCTCTGGCATCTCTTAATATCCTGTAAGAAATCCCTTCAGAAGACATAGCGGTATAAGAACCATCTCCATTCTTCTGGAAATTGCTCCCCATACCGCCGGAAGAACCACCATGACCGCCTCTTCTGTCTGAACCCGGTCCTTCCTGCCCTCCAGCTCCTCCATGCCCAACACTTCCCATATGCCCTGCGGAAGGAGAAGCTGCCGTCCTGCCAGGAGCAGCCGATGAACCTGAGGCCCCGGCCTCTCCGGATACAGGATGCTCCGGCAACGCCCTTTCTGCATCCCCCCGCCAGGAAGTGCTGTCGGCAGGCGATGCCTTGCCTGCAGACTCCGTCACGGCGGTCCCCGCGTTCTGCCCCATATCCCTGAAATGGCTTCCTGCGCCAACAGTATCCCCGGTCTTGCCAGAGGCGGCCCCGCTCTCTGAGCCGGAATCCCCTAGCACGGCCACCTCTACCACTCCGGGCGGCAGCTGTTCCTCATGCTCCAGGAGCAACCATCCTCCCAGAGCTGCCGCCACGAGATGAATACCTATGGCTGCCCCCAGAGCAGCTATCTGCCGTCTTCTTTCCCCTCTCATGGTTTTTCTCCTGACGCCAGGCCAAACCGGGTAACCCCTGCCCCCTTCAATGCATCCAGCAAGCTCATCACCCGGTCATAGCTGACATCCTTATCTGCGCGGATAACCACGGAAAAGGATGCATTTTCAGCCGATTTCCGTGCAGCAGCCTGCACAAGGGCTTCCTGGGAAATTTCTCTGTCGTCAAGGAACAGTTTTCCATCCCGGGTAAGAGTTACCATAAAAGGCGTGCCCGAAGTTCTCACAGAGTGAGCTGCCGCTGGAAGCCGTACCGGCATAGTGTGTACATTTTCCATGTACATTGTGCCTGCGATGAATGTAACCAGAAGAAGAAAAATCAGGTCGATCATCGGACTCAGCAGAATATAGGGCTCCTTATGATCCTGATGAAAACGTCTTCTCTGCCTCATGCTGCATCCCTGCCTCTGTTCCACGCAGCAATGGCCAGTTCCGCTGCTTGGTTGATATCATTTTCTGCCTGCTGCGCCCGTCCATTGAGCCAAGCGTAAAGGCACATGCCGGCGATGGCGATAATGAGTCCGAACACCGTAGTAATAAGGGCTTCTGCCAGCCCTGCCGTAATTCCCACCGTGTTTCCCAGATTTTCGCCCATAGCACCAAACGCCCCCATCATACCGGTCACTGTCCCCAGAAGCCCCAACATAGGAGACAATCCGATAATGAGGGACAGAAAATTCAGATGCGCATACAGAGAGCGTATGAACCGGTCCGCCTGGGCATACACCACAGTTTCCACCATATCCTTATCTGCCAATTCCGCTTCAGGAAGTGAACGGGTCACCTCGGCTGCAAACCCTGACGTCTTACCGGCCAGACTGGCCGCTTCCTCTCCCCTGCCCTGGTTCAGCAGTGCCGTATATTTTTCCAGGAAAGCTGACGGTGAAATGACTTTCCGATAATACATAGCCCTTTCCAGCGCTATGGAAATAGACAGAACGGAACACAACAGAAGAGGCCACATGCAAGGACCTCCCTTAATAAACCAGGTCAATACAGATGAAAACATAATCTACTCCTTATCCTGCTCAGAAAGTATACTTTACCCCCATATAGAAGGTTCTTTCAAATCCTGGAAGCAGAGTCTGATACGGTCCTGCCCCATTGCCATATTCATAATAGTCCTTGTTAAACAGATTGGTGATACCGCCATATACCGTAAGCTGCTGCCCGGCCTTAAGGTTTACCGAAACATCGACCAGCCCATAGGAATGCATGAGCCCGTCATCCGCCTTGTCCGCATCGGACAGATAATTGATATATTTGCCGAAGAATGTCCATCCCAGCCCCATGGACCAGCGGTCATCGAAGTCATAATCCGCATGAAGGGCAACCTTGTGCTTCGGTACCTTGGTGAGCCCTGCACGGGTATAGTCAATGGAATCCGTCGGATGTTCTTCCAGGAAATCACGGCCCCGGTTGTTCCAGGTACTGTGCCCCAGAAGCCAGGTATAGGATTCTGAAAGCTTCAATTTTCCCAGCCGTTGCCTGAGGGAAAATTCCGCGCCTCGCCTTCTGGTAGACAGCAGATTGAGCGTATACGCCGGATACAGACCACTGCCTGTGTAATATCGGTTCATCTGATTTCCTGTATAAGACTCAAACAGGGTGATACCCACTGCAGATGCTCCGATTTTGTCCCGCCAGCCCAGTTCGTATAAATCATACTTTTCATCTTCCGCCGATGTGAGAATATACCTGCGGACGCCGTCTATCTTCACCGCATCCTTTACCTGAATGGCGTCCGGCCCGGTGTATCCCCGTTCATAGCGGACATAGAACCGGCCTGTGTCATTGTAGTGGTAAGCTGCCGACAGTTCCCCTGCAGTATCCCAGCGATGAGACGTATCATCTCCGGATACATTATTTCCCACATCAAAGAATGACCAGTCAGTCTTTTCCCTTCTGAGCCCCTGAGTGAATGTATACTTTCCCCATTTCACGGTATTGAGCACATATAGAGCCGCTGTTTTCCTGTCATAATTGAAATGGTACATCGTACCTGTACGCACCGAGCCTATATAATCAAGATTCTGCTCCTGCTTAATCCAATCGGCTCCGATAAGAAGATGGGAATCCTGCCCATAAGCGTGATCCGCCCGGACATGCATCCCACGGGTCTTTCTTTCCGTGGTCTGATCGTCATCATAGGCATTATTAATAAAATGCCCCTTATCGGCGAAAATATCTGTGGTAAGAGTCCAGTTCCTGCCCATATCCTTTTCATAGGACGCCTGATACGTATCCAGCGCCGTGTCCGTCTTATCATAACCAGACCGAGTTCCCCAGATGTATTTCCCGTTCTCATAGCCGGCAATATACCGCTTAGGTTTGGGCACATAATCTCGCCCATATTCCTTCAGATTCTGGTTAGTCACATTGGACAGGTACTGTCCTTCTTCCTCCAGATGGCTGGCACGAAATGTAATATGCTGTGTCGGATCAATATCCCAGCGGAACCCACCATATCCATATTTAGTATTTCTCCAGGTATTATCAAACTGCAGATCCCGCTCCAGCCGGGTATATCCGGCCTGGATGGACAGCTGGTCATTTACCGACTGGCTGAGAGCCACCCCGGCACGGTAACCATCGCTGTTCCATTCAGAAAACACGGAATTCGCCTTCTGGTTTCCAGCCTTTTTCTGTGTGGTCACATTAATAACCCCGCCGGATGCACCGGATCCATACAGTACAGAGCCGCCCCCGGGAATAATTTCAATCTTTTCTACATTTTCTACAGGGACCACATCATAATGGAGACTCCAGGGATGGGAACTCATATTATTCAGCGGTACGCCATCTACCATGAATACCAGATTACGGTCCGCCTCATCGCCACCCTGGCCGCGGATATCGATTTTTCCATACCCGGCAGCCCCTGTGTTGATGCTGGTCTGAGCATTCAGCACATCAGACAGCGTGCGATACCCTTTTCCTTCCATATCCTTCCTGGTAATCACAATGACCTGCTTTGTATCTTTCAACTGGCTGACCTCATCATGATCCGCTTTCACATAGCTGTCAGAAAGCGTGATGCTCTCCGGTGCAGCCCCCTGCACAACACCAGCCTGTCCAACCGCCAGTGCCATCACTGCCAGAAGAGCGCCTTTCCGTTTCCCTTTCATTGTGTTCTCCTTCGCCTGCTCACAGGCTCCTGTACGTTATAACACGACCTTCCGGTCCGATTATTTTACATGTAACATTTTTATCATACCACGATTGCGAAAAATGCTTTATCTTATTCGTCGAAAATATAAAAAGACCACAATGGAGCAAATCTCCATTATGGTCTCCATTCTTACTGTTTCTGTTTATACAGATATCCGGACTTGCACTTAAACTCTTCCACCTCAATCTTAGCCACGCCCAGCGACTCAACCATTGCAGGAGTAAAGGAGAAATCCCGGTCTGCCTGCACCTTCATCAGGTTAGTCATAATGCGGCATTTTTCTTCATTATCTTCAACTACCGACATACGGCCGCTTCCGATGATACTGCCATAGGCATTACTGAAATTGCAGGGAACTTCACCGCCGTCCACCAGCTGAAATCCGGTATCTATCTCAAACCCTACATGGGGATTCTTCTGTATAAGATCCCATTTCCGTCCGCTTCTGGCTCCGTGGGTAAAAAAGGTAAGTTTCCCATCTTCATAAGTGTACCCATAATTGGTAGGTACCACATATACCCCATCACCATCCTGAATTCCTATGTGGATGATTTTGCATGCTTCCAGTACTTCACGAATAATCTTTTCATCGGTAATAAACCTGCGGTTAGCAAATGGTGTAGCCATATTACTCCTTCTTTCTCCCGGCTATTCCATCCGGGAATTAATCAATAGTAACCTCTCTGTGCTCTCTGTCCAGAAAAGCGGTTTCTGCGACGCCTCCCAGCTCCCGAACAACCAGTTCCTTCAGGGCATTGATAGCTTCAGTAAGAATTTCCCTTCTTTCCGGATCCACGCACTCAATACAGAGAAATACATTAGAAGCCTCTTCGGTCAGCATAGTGCGCACCGATTCTCTCCAGTTCCAGCAGCGGCATATGGCACCAGCATTATCCTTATATACCACTTCCCCTTCTTTAGGTGGTTCACTTTCATTACTGCCCAGGGTAATAAAAGGTTCTGTCCCATCAGCCAGTGTCAGTCGGATATTTCCTTCAAACTTATCTATATCCTCGCCGCCCACAGGAAGGGCATAAGAAAGAGAAATCGAATTGTAAATATCTACCAACGGATTAATGGTCCCGATATGTTTCCCCTGATAAACTCTCTTCAGCAGTGCTTCTATGGACGCTCTGACCCCTTTTTTCTTTTTAAACCGGGTAAAAGCATCTCTCCACACCGCAATCACCGGATTCGAAGCAAAATCATCCTGGGTAAGCCATGACAGTCCCTTCTGTTCTGCTTCTTCCAGAAGCGGCTGATATCGATTTTCAGCCTTTATGTGATTATCTATCCCATGCACGGTAATAATACCGATAGAAGCCTCCGGGAAAATATCCCAAAAAGAATCCTCAATAATAAATTTTTTCATATCGGGTCCCCTTTTCGTAGCCAGCAGTTCTCTTTTTTTATATAATACCAGTAAACCGGAACCATAAAAAGTTCCACTTACTATATTTTTTATGGTACCAGTTTGTATGGTTCCCCATGTTGTAAAAGGAGACTCCTCATGATTACCCTTGACCGTTCATCCCCTCTCAGTCTGTATGAACAGCTGTACAGAGAACTGAAAAAAGCCATTATCTCAGGAGAGCTGCCACCGGGAAAGCAACTCCCCTCTACTCGTGCACTGGCCCTTCAGTATGATATTTCCAGAAACACGGTGAATACGGCCTACAGCCAGTTATTGGTGGAAGGCTTTATTACCAGCCGTCCCGGTTCCGGATTCTATGTGGAAAAAATTCCTCTCCCTGTCACACTGAACCAGACCACGCCTTCTGCCATACCGGAAGCACAAAGTCCTTCATGCACCTATGATTTTTCTTATGGGAGTCTGGATGTCAATATCTATCGAAACAGAGCCTTTCGACAGGCCATGTCACGAGCCTGGAACAACATGGAAAAGAGGAACAGTATCCCTTATGAACCTGCCGCAGGAAGCCTTCATCTCCGGGAAGCCATCACCCACATGCTCCATAGCTCCCGCGGCGTTGTAGCCACTCCAGATCAGATAATTCTCACATCCGGACATTATTACTCTCTGTTTCTCCTCACCGCCTTCTTCTCTTCTTCCCATTACTCCTTTATCCTGGAAGACCCCGGGTACCCGGCAGTATGGGATATATTTCAGAAGGAAAATTTTTCTATCCACGCCATCCCTGCCGGAAAGACCGGGATTGATACGGCCCCTCTGCACCAGTATACAAATGCCCTTCTTTATATCACCCCTTCCCATCAGTATCCCCTGGGCTCTATCCTGCCTATAAAAAAACGTATGGAAATTCTCAACTGGGCCGTTCAAACCAACAGTTACATTATCGAAAATGACTATGACAGTGAACTTCACTACCGCGATATGCCCATACCTTCCCTGCAATCCATCGATTCCAATCACCGGGTTATCTACCTGGGAACCTTTTCCAAAAGCATCTCCCCTGACATTCGTGCCTCATATCTCGTTATGCCTGAAAATTTCCCCCTTCACCTGAAAGAACGCTTCCCCCGCATTTCCGCCTCTCTGCCTCAGCTTATGGAAGAAACGCTGGCGTACTATCTGGAATCCGATGCCTGGGAAAAGCATCTGAATATCATCCGCAGCCATTTCCGGAAAAAACATGATGCCATTATTGCCTTTCTGAAAAAACATTTTGGTGAAAAGATAACCATCCATGGCATCGGAGGCGGCGTTCACTTCGTCCTGGAACTAAAATCCTGCCTGTCCACCGAACAGATGATAGCCATCCTTAACACAGAATCCGTGCAGGTCTATAATCCCGCTATGTTCTGGTCACATCCGGAGCAGGCTCCAAAACACATGCTCCTCATGGGATACGGTGGAATTCCGGAAGATGAACTGCCTGACTACCTGGAAGCACTTAGAAAAGGTCTAAATAAGATTTTTGATAGATGAGCTGTAAGAAGAAATCAGGCAATACAGACTATAAAGACAGGTTCGATGGTAGAGGTTTGAGATTAGAGAAAAATTGGCAAACATGGTAGCTATGAACATTAAGATGATCAGAGCTCATCGACAGAAAAAGGAAACTTCTGAATTTCCCTTTCAGGAAAGTTCAGAAGTTTCCTTTTACCTTTGATTTATTATGGTTTCTGTTTTTTATATTTCTCTTTTTTCTTCTGTTACAAACAACATATCGCCCATCTGTCTGGCAATGTCTCCGCCTTCTACATCGTCTGTCCAGTAAGCCGGGAGGAAGCTGTCTCCAAAGCGGACGCCTTCCAGCGCTCCGGTAAGGGCTGCTGTGACTGTGCTTCGTCCATCGTGGTTGGCTGCTACGACTATAGCTTCAAATGGATCATCTACGGCATTGATGCAGTACACAGCAATAGCCAGTGCTTCCGCAGCTGTATCCCCTGTGCCCAGGGAACGAATGCTGTCCAGATGATCCCAGGCACCCCCTTTACCTGCCGGGTGTTTGTTGGCCTGTTCCATAGCTGCAGTAAGAAGCAGGGTCACTTCATCGCCGCCTTTCGCAGTGGCCAGCATTCTTGCCACCTTAGCCAGAGATTTTGGCAGAGACAGTCCAGATGCCAGATAGGCTGTCAGAGAAGCTACAGCACCGCCTGCCAGATACGCAGTAGGTTCCGAATGGGTAAGCGCTGAATTGGCTACCCCTTCCATAAAAGCCTGCTCCGGTTCTTTGGCAAACAGCAATCCGGTAGGCACATTTCGAGTAAGCACCGCACTGCCCTTGCTTTCGTTAACGGTGACTTTAATAGTCCCCTTTTTTTCATTGGACAGCGCATTCAAAACGCCCTGTTCCGGCATTCTGCGTTCATGCATAAAGCGTTCGCGAACCAGGCATACCTTCTTCTCATGAGGCTGACGCCGGGTCCATGTCTTCTGTCCGCGCTTTGGCTCTTCCCCGGTCTGGCTATAGTACCAGCGCATCAGACCGCGATACACCCCGTCACGAGGTGTCAGTTTCTTCGCATCGCCCCAGAGCAACCCATCAATTGCTGCAAGCATCATCTGCGAATTATCCGAAATGAGAGCTTTGGCATTCTTATCCTTCGGCTTTACCATGGTCCGAAGTCCAAAAGGGCCATAATGTCTGATAATCTTACCCGTATTCATTGTAACCAGCGGATACCCGAGAGCATCACCACAAACCTCTCCCAGCACGGCTCCGCGGAATTTTTCTATATTTGCCATCTTCTCTCCTCTCTTCTTGCCTGCCCTATCCGTCTGCTCCAGGACAGATAAAAGCAGTTTATAAAAACCGGAGTACTCATGCATTGCTAACCCGTATCAACATGAGTATAACTTCCGGTCAAACCATGAAACGCCCCAGCGTTCAAACCAACCACTTATATGTTTTTGGATATTGTTCCATATATAGTATAACATAATTAGATGACAAGTGCATGGGACGAGCCGGTGGCTCATGGTCGGTACGAGCCATGGGCCCGCAAGTCAGCAATTCCCTACGGGATTCGGGTCAGTGCCTTAACATCAGAAGGGTGGGTCGGTGCAATTCCTTTAGAATGGCAAGGGATGGATTCTGCGAATAGCTTCTTTGGTAAAAATCGAAGAGCAACATAGCCCGTTATTCCTTCTGATTCACATAGTGGACTCTACTTTCCACCATCCGCCAGCAAAGACCGGGCTGTCAATATTATTGAAATCAAAGATTTCCTAAGGTTATGGACTTACAGCCAATGACGACAAGCTATTGTCGTCATTCCCCCTCTCTCTCCAGAGAGGAAAACGTGCTGCATGCTTTCCATTTGGTGGAGCTTTTGCATTCTTTCCTTTCTTTACATAGGCAACCCTAATAGACCTTGTTGCGGTCTATTTTATCCTTCGTTTAGTCTGATAGGACTTCCAACAGGCTTCCGGTTAAAATCTGTTGGTCTGATTTGTCTGTCTCATACAATGACCGCTGTACTTTGTACATGGAGGTTCTGAAACCATATCGTGTGACGCCACCCAAAACGGAAGACCGGCCGAAAGTGTGTTATACTGGATAAATAAAGGCAAATACATTCTTCATTCCTAAGGAGGCCCCCATGAACAGACCTATGAGACGTAAAGACCGGCTGGTTTCTGATTTCAATGAAATGGTATCTATTGCTTCCCGAGCCCGCCAGATTATTATCGGCATGGTAGATGATGGACAGCCATATCTGGTTCCGCTGGATTTTGGCTACAAGGTCCATGATGGTATCTTATCTTTCTATTGCCATTCCGCTTCTCAGGGAAGAAAAATTGATCTGATGAAAAAAAATCCTCATATCTCTTTTGTTCTGCCACACTCTTTCCGCATTGGCCTGGGCAATGTACCGGTTATGTGGACTAACGCTTTTGAAAGCGTTATGGGTGAGGCCGATGTGGTATTCCTGGAAGATTTTGATGAAAAGCTGGAAGCTACTCAGTTGCTCATGGACCGCTACGATATGGGCAAGATTCCAGAATCCGTATACCGCACGCTGAATCACATGGAATGCTACCGTATGGATGTAACGTCCATGACCGGTAAGAGCAATCTCACCCGGCAGCAGCGGGATAATTGGGGTTTTGTGGAATCCCTCCAGCGTAAAATCAATGACCCTACCGTTCTTCTTTCCACCATCCGAAAAGATCTGGAAGCTCTGGGCAATCCAGATTCCGAAGAACCGGAATCCAAATAACCCCTCTATTTTCTCCTTATCAGGAAAATTGACCCCTCCGCTAAAGCCAAACCCCGGACAGTGTTTCTGTTGTCCGGGGTTCTTTCATTCAAAAAGGATGCCCTTTCAGGGCACCCTTTTTCTTTTTTATGCAAATTCCACTTTGTCTATTAGAACAGGAAGTTGAATGTTACAGAGTAGGAATCGCTCGGATCGGCTGCATTGTCAGCCTTAGCTGCAAATGCGTATTCACCGTGGAGAACTACGTTCTTTTCCAGTGCTACATCAGCCATTGCATTCCAGAATCTTACGTTGGTAGCGCCATCCTTGGAGAATGCCAGGAGGGTGCCGGTGGTGAGACCGGTGCCGCCGAAGTAAACATCTCTGTCAACATCGTTATATGCCACATCGAGCTGCCAGGTTCCCGGAGCCTTTGGATTTACGTGGCCATAGCCGAGACCTGCATTCCATGCGGTGTCATAGTCGGATGGGGTAGTGGTGTTCTTCCAGTATTCACCGAATACACGGAAGTTGTTGAACGGAACGTTGAGGGAAGCTCCCAGCAGTTCAGCGTTGTCATCGCCAGCATGCCAGCCAGTGTTCAGTGTACCTGCTTCATTTTCGTCACCGGTAAAGCGGATGTAATCCACGCCGAGTGTTGAGGTACCGATGTTGGTACGGCCCTGAGCGAAGAATGCATCTTGATCCTTTACGCCGGAAGAGCTTGCATTGAAGCGGCCAAAGCCTACGTTGACATAGGAATCCTGGTCAAAGTTAACACGTGCCTTTACACCATCCAGACCCTTAGCATCGCCAAAGAGCCAGCCTGACTGATCACCGAATACTACGCCTACACGGCCAGCCTGTACATCAACGGCTCTTCCAAACTGATGATCCACATAGAGAGCATCCATATAGGTGTTGTTTGCGGAATCATCATTTCTGAAGTCCATATCTGTTCTGAGACGACCAACTACGCGGGTATTGTCATTAACCTGTGCAGCTGCCTGAATGCGCATACGGCCATCCCACTGGTCCCCCTTGTTGCCGCCGAAGTCAATGTAACGAACACGAGCATCACCGGACCAGGAAATATTGCCTACCTTGTTTTCCAGGTTGGATACGCGAACGCCCAGATTGTCCAGTTCATCAGCATATTCGCCAGCGAGCTTGTCAATGGTAGCTCTCTGTTCCGCATTGAACTGATCTTCGTTAGCCATGAGGCGAGCGATGATCTGTGCCAGTTCGTAACGGGTAATATTTCTCTGACCGCGGAAGGTGCCATCCGGATAACCTTCTACGATGCCCTGGTCGGACAGCTGGGATACAGCCTGGTAAGCCCAGTCAGAAGTGGAAACATCAGAAAATGGATTAGCTGCATAAGCAGATACGCCTGCAGCCAGAGCTGCTACGGCAGCTGCGACTAAAGTTCTTCTAAACATAAAGTAACTCCTCCTAAAACTACTTTCCCTTACACCAATTAAGGAGCTGCTTTATCTAATGCATGAGTGTCCTGGTTTCCTCAGCATAAAACATTCCTCCACACACCCCAAGGGATTTCTGTGTGTTGGCACTAATGATAGCATTCAAATTTATTGTTGTGAATATATCTATAGGTTATGTCAATCCATGGTCTCCATTCATATCAGGATTACCGAACAAAGCCTATCAAATTTTGATTCTAATCCCATTGGATATTAGACTAAACAAACCGTTGAAGAACCAAAGGCCGCAAGAAGCCTATTGGATTCTCGAGTGAAGGATTCTACGAATAGCAGCCTTTATGGAAAGACAGGCGTCAGACGGAGCACATCAGCACGCTTTTCTACACTCTAACATAGAAAATTCTACTTTCCACCATCCGCCTGGGGCGGATGGTCCCCCTTTCTCTCCAGAACGGGAAACGTTTTGCATGCTTCCGTTAATCAGCTTTTGCATTCTTGCCCTTTGCAAGAAGAGGACATTTGGTATCCAGGTCCGTATTAAAGCTTGATAAGGGTAAGAATGCAGATTGCCTGATTACAATAATCCCAGAACAACAGCATGCTTTCCTACATTCCAACATAGTGGATTCTACTTTCCACCAGCCGCCAACAAAGACCGGGCTGTCAATAGTATGGAAATCAAAAATTTCATAATTCTATGGACTTACAGCCAATGACGACAGGCTATTGTCGTCATTCCCCCTCTCTCTCCAGAGAGGGAAACGTTTCGCATGCTTCCGTTAATCAGCTTTTGCATTCTTGCCCTTTGCAAGAATAGAACATTCCGCTTCACTCCTGTAATCTGCAAGGATTGCACGGCCCTGCACCGAGGACTTGCCGACAGCAAACAAAGTTTGCGGCTTTTATTCATTCTCTCCAGAGAGGAAAACGTGCTGCACGCTTTCGTTAATTACCTTTTGCATTCTTAACGTATAATGCAGAAACAGGAATACCGCCAGGTAATGTATCTTCCTGTTTATCATGACGCTGATGAACAAGTACAGGCAAGCCCATTAAACGATTCCTTTCTGGAAATCCGCAACAACAATCCCTTGTTGTCGCGCCAATGAAGCTCGATAAACACTAGCTTCATTGGCATTAAAAAACACACGAAATGTCCTATAACCTGTCTTTTCAGTACAGAACGTAATAATTTGAGCAACAAAAAAGGAATCTCTTTCGAGATTCCTTTTTCAGACTAGGTAAGTAATCGAGTTTATCGATTAGAATACGTAGTTCAGGGATACGGTTGCGAGATCGTCGTAGTCAGTGCTGGTGCCCTTAGCATCAACGTTCCAGTCATATTCACCGTGGAGTCTTACGTTCTTAGCTACAGTTACATCAGCAGCAGCATTCCAGAACTTAACTCCGGTTACACCGCTATCCTGGAGAGCGTCCAGTGCGGAAACATCATAGGTGTAGCCGCCGAGAACTGCATTCTTTTCAGCGTCAACGCGAGCTACGCTTACACGGAAGGAGCCTACGCGAGCGTCATCCTGGTGGCCATAGCCGAGACCTGCGGTCCAAGCATCCGGATCACCCTGAGCATCGCTGTTCTTGAAGTAGTCGCCGAATACATCGAACTTGTCGGTGAGGCCGATGGTCAGGCCGCCGCCGTAAACTTCAACCTTGGACTGATCAGCACCCTTGATGTAGTCGAGGGTATATGCGAAACGGCCAGCAGCGCCATTAATCTGAGCGTAGCCATATTCAGTGTTCTTCTGATCACCGAGATTAGAGTTCCACTTGTTATTCCAGTCAGAGAAACGGCCATAACCAGCGGTGAGGCTGAATGCGTCGTTAGCGGTGTAGGTAGCTTCAGCGCCCTTAACTTCGCTATCGAAGAACATACCAGTCTGGCCAAAGAATTCACCGTACTTACCAATGTTTACGCCTACCTTGTCACCAAAATCATGGTGAACGTAGAGTCTCTGCATGTAAGTGTGGGAATCATCTTCGGTATTCTTGAAGTTCATGTCGGAACGGAGCAGGCCTTCAACGTAGGTGTTGTCGTTAACCTGAGCATGAGCGTTGATTCTCATACGTCCATCAAAGTTATCCTTGGTGCTGCCGTCAGCTTTGTATTCTTCATTCCACTTCATACGAGCGTCGCCGGACCAGGAGATGTTACCAACCTTAGCTTCGAGGTTGGATACGCGAACACCGAGGTTGTCCAGTTCGTCAGCATATTCGCCAGCGAGCTTGTCAATGGTAGCTCTCTGTTCAGCGTTGAACTGATCTTCGTTAGCCATCAGACGAGCGATGATCTGAGCGAGTTCATAACGGGTAATGTTTCTCTGGCCACGGAATGTGCCGTCCGGGTAACCTTCAACGATACCCTGGTCGGACAGCTGGGAAACTGCCTGGTAAGCCCAGTCAGATGTGGACACATCAGAGAATGGATTTGCTGCGTATGCGGATACGCCAGCGGTCAGTGCTGCTACTGCAGCGATTGCGAGAATCTTCTTCATAGTAGATACTCTCCTTTGAATAAATTTTGCCCTGTTTATTCCGGAGTCTGTAGAAAATTCAAGCTCGAGTGTCCTGGTTTCCTCTGCTATTTTCTATTTTCTCCATCTGCTAATCCGTGAGGGCTTCACAAATCAGCTACAGTCATCATATATGAAAATGCGAAAAATGTCAATAATAAGACACTATGTGTTTACTTATAACATAGTTATAACGGGATATAAATAAATTGATGAGCCGAAGGCTTGCTGTCTTTCCTTTTTACCTGTCTTTTAGCAGCCCTTGAGCATCCGCTCATTTATAAAGGGAATTGCCAGACACCAGTTAGAACGTATACTGCAGGCTTACGGAGGCGAGGTTGTCTCTGTAATCGTCTTCGTCTTTGTCCGAAATGTGGAAGGCATATTCTCCGTGCAGGTTTACATTCTTAGTCAGAACAATATCCCCTTTAGCCAGCCAGAAAGTCAGCTTCTCTGTAGATGTTCCCCGCAGCATAGGCTCCACGATAAGGTATCCATCATCCGTTATCCCCAGAAAATCAGGGTTTATCGATCCCAATCCTACACTTCTGTCCAGTACGTCGGACACGTCCAGAGTTGTCCCTGCAATATAGGATCCATCTTCAACACTCACATACTGTGTGGAGAAGCGGCTGGTCCCCGGCTTATTTAAATCGGTATGTCCCCACGGGAAACCGGCTGTCCAAAGCACCGAGTTCCCTTCATATTTGACATTCTTATAATAGTCACCAAACACAGAGAAATCTTCATCCGCCCGGAGTGTCAGGCCGCCACCCCAGATGCATGCAAAATCCTTTACTTCCAACGCTGGAGAGAAACTCCATTCGGCGCTAATAGTTTATTTATGACATCTTCTGTATCTTTTCCCAATGCATCCCCGACTGTTACCCGACCATTTCCCTGATAATATTCTACATTGCAGGCAATGTTTCCATTATCTCCGGAAATACGGCCATAACCTACTTCCACATTTCCCCAGTCTTTAAATCGTCCATATCCGGCGGTGAGCTGCAGGTTATCATTTGCGATATATGATGCTTCCAGACCGCGGACCTGTCCGTCGTAGAAAAGCCCGTTCTGACCGCTGAATTTGTCAAATTTTCCCAGTTTCAGGCTGGTGTTATTTCCAAAGGTATGCTGAACATACAGGTTGTCCATGTACGTATTCGTACTATTATCGTCTTCTCCGGTATGCATAAAATCCATATCCGTGCGAAGACAGCCTTCTACATAGGTGGAATCATTGACCTCTGCATGAGCGCGGATGCGCATCCGGCCATCAAAGGCACTGTCTTTCTTTCCCAGTCATACCCCTGCACCATACGCATACGGGCATCGCCGGACCAGCGCACATTGCCGATTCTGGATTCCAGCGTGGATACACGCACTCCCATATTATCCAGCTCATCCGCCAATGCACAGGCCAGCTTTTCAATGATTGCACGCTGAGAAGTGCTGTACTCATCCTCTTTGGCCATAAGACGGGCAACAATCTGTGCCAGTTCATACCGGGTCACATTCTTCTGTCCCCGGAATGTCCCATCGGGATATCCATCTACAATTCCTTCATCCGAAAACTCAGACACCGCCTGATAGGCCCAATCCGAAGGCGAAACATCAGCAAAAGGATTTGCCGCCCCTACGGTCCCGCCTATAACGCCAGCCAGCAAACCTGCCAGCACTGCCCCCTTCTTCATCCTGTCCTCCCTGTAAAAACAAAACCTTAAAACCGTAACGTAAATACCTTTATCAAGGCATCATGTTATAAACAGTTTGTAAATGTAAACTTCATAAAATCGTTAAGATTACATTTAAGCATGTATAGAGATGAGCTGTAAGCTCATGGGCTGTGGCTTAACATTAAAAGACAGGCTGTCGGTAAGAGGGGAATGCGGAAGATAAACAGGCACAATAAAAATAAGGTGAGAAGCTGCATTCTTCTCACCTTATCTGTCCACTAACTATATGAGAACTAAGTGTTCTCTGTTAAAGATTTTACACCCCTAATCGCTTATTCATTCGGTACAGCGCGATGTGCCAGGTATAATCCGACTTCGTTGAAACTCAGTAATCCGATTTCAGCAAAAAGTGCCACGCAAAGATGTTCCTGGTATCTTACGAGCGCAATCTTGCCTCCCACGTTGAGTCCAGCCGCCTTGTGCATAAGTTCAAACAATACTTCATGACAGGCTCCAATGACATTTCCCAGTTCAACATGTGTTTCCTTTACCAGGTTGCACCGCTGTGCCGCCACCGTGGCATGACTCATCACTTCCGAGATGATTTTGTCTACCGGGCCGCCAAAATCAACCGCCGCCGCATGGATATTCATACTCTGAAGCTCAGATCTATACTCCATTTCTTCTTCCCGCGTGGTCGTTGTGGCCAGTCGTGTAGCAACTCTTGCAATATCCGCAGAACCAAACTTATTTTCAAGGCTAATAGTCATGATTAAACCACCTCACAAAACGCTTATACTATACCTACTAATTATTTACGTGCTTCTACACCAACCAGGAAATAGTTCTTCTTACCTCTCCTGATTACTGCATACTTACCGTCAGTATTAGGATGAGCACAAACTTCTTCTGCCGCATCCTTTACCACCGTTCCGTTAACAAGAATAGCTCCATTAGCTATATCTTCTCTCGCCTGTCTTCTGGAGCTTACGATACCTCCATCAACAAGCACATCCACAATATTCATCGGCAAAGAGGACACAGTAACATACGGCATCTTCTTAAATGCGCGTTCCAGTTCCTTGCCGGTGAGCTCCATTATCTCGCCGGAGAACAGGGCCCTGGAAATCTGTTCTGCTTCACGTACTCCTTCTTCCCCATGAACAAAACGTGTAACTTCTCTTGCCAGGGTACGCTGTGCTTCACGCTGTTCCGGATGCTGCTTAACCGCCTCTGCCAGCTCTTCAATTTTTTCGCGTGACAGGAATGTAAAGTATTTCAGATACTTCACTACATCCCGGTCATCCTGGTTAAACCAGAACTGATAGAATTCGTACGGAGAAGTCTTTTCCGGATCCAGCCATACCGCACCACCAGCAGTCTTGCCAAATTTAGTTCCATCCGCCTTAAGCATGAGTGGAATAGTCAGTCCATAAACCGGTGTATTGGCTCCTTCTACCGTATGGATGAGATTTATACCGGCTGTAATGTTCCCCCACTGGTCAGCGCCACCAATCTGCAGCTGAACTCCGTAGGTATCATACAGATGTTTAAAATCAATAGACTGAAGAATCTGGTAGGAGAATTCAGTGAACGAAATACCTGTGTCTCTGCGGCTGGCTACCACATCCTTGGCCAGCATAGTATTGATGTTAAAATGCTTGCCATAGTCTCTCAAAAAGTCCAACAGGGAAATCTTTGAAAGCCAGTCATAATTGTTTACGAAGGTGATATTGTCTTCCCCGCCAAACAATCTTGTAAGCTGCGCTGTCAGGCATTTTACATTATGCTGTACCTTTTCCATAGTCTGCAGTGTTCGTTCTGTCTTTCGACCTGATGGATCCCCAATCGTACCGGTACCACCGCCAATAAGCATATACGGATGATGTCCGGCCATCTGGAATCGTTTTAAGATCATAAACGGAATCAGATGCCCAATATGCATACTATCTCCCGTAGGATCTACACCACAGTACAGTGAAATATTCTTATTCGCACAAAGTTCATACAGATTTTTTTCATCTGTCTGCTGATTAATTGCGCCTCGCCAGGTTAATTCATCAATAATATTCATCTTTTTCTCCTACTCCCCCGGATTTACCGGGTAATACTCCATCAAGCCGCTTTTTTTTGCCCATTGTCAGTGCACTGACCACAATCGTAACAATCGGCGTCAGCAATGGATAGAAGGAATACAGCACATATGCCGTACTACTCAGGCCTAATGTACCTACAATGAAAGTACCGCTTACACCCCAAGGGACTACAGCATTGAACGCTGACCCTGAATCAGCCAGGGTTCGCGTCAGCACGGGCATATCCACATTCAGTTTCTTATACAGAGACTTAAATGTAGATCCTGGGAGAATAATGGAAAGATACTGCTCCCCAACACTGAAATTGATAAGCAAGCTTCCCAATGCGGTAGATATTACCAACTTTGTCCCGGAAGTTACCAAGTGGGACAAGTGTGTAACCAATGTATTAACTACTTCAAGCTTTACCAGCAGACCACCCATAGCCAGAGCCAGGATAATCATTGAAGCAGCCCCCATCATACTCATGATTCCGCCTCTGCTCAGAAGCGTATCTACCGTTTCAATGCCAACATTGGATACATAACCAGTCATAACATACTGGGGAATCAACATCAGCTGATCGGTTGATGGGTGATAAATACCATAAATGCCAAATGCCGTTATCGCACCAAGGAGCAAAGTGGGGATTGCCGGCAATCTGCGCCATGAACATACCAATATCACTACGATTGGAAGTAACGCTACTGGTGAAATCAGAAACGCGCCTTTAAGTGCTTCCACCATGCCATCAATCAATCCGGCATCCATATTGGCCGCTCCTCCATCAAGGAATGTATACGCTACCATACAGATAATCGCGGTTGGCAATGCGGTTTTAAATACACTCTTCAGATGGGTTACTAATTCAATATCACCAATAGCTGCACAAAGATTTGCGGTATCAGCCAGCGGTGATAGATTATTGGCACAGAAGGCTCCGGAGATAACTGCACCAGCCACATACTCTGGTCTGATTCCCATCAATGTACCAATGGTCATCAGCACGATACCCATCGTAGAAATCGTAGTGAACGAGCTTCCTACCGTAATCCCAACTACAAGGCAGATAAGAAAACTCATAACAAGGAAATGATTCGCTGAAAGGATCTCGCATCCATATACAACAATAGTTGGAATAGTTCCTGCTGCAATCAGACTGGATACCAGAACCCCAATCAGCATAAAAATAATTAATGGAACGATCCCTGGTGCTATTCCTTCTGAAATTCCTTTATGTATTTCATCCCAGGAATATCCTTTCCACTTTCCCCAGAAACATAAGAAAACAAAAACCATAAGAATTGGCACGTGGGGCGGCATGTGTCCAATAATAATACAGCTGCCCAGACAGCCAATCAGGAAAACAAGTATCAATACAGATTCAAGCAGCGTCGTGCGAGGTTTCGTTTCAAGTTCCATAATAATTACCCTGCCTTACTGCAGTTCGCTGGAATCAGGTATCCATTCCGGCTTCTTGTTCGCATAAATAAAGAGCGGAATGAGAATCAGTACAATACTGCACAGACTGACGATACAGGTATCACGGAATGAAGAGGTGAGGAGTGTTGTTCCTGCGGCGAAAATAATGCCTGCCACTTCCAGAATTGCGGCAATCCAGGCCTGAACATTGCCATTGCCAAGTCCACCAAGCTTATAAGCACGTTCTGCATCGGGACGCATATATCTGAGTTTTACAAATGCAATAGCAATCAGGATATATACGAAGCAATACACAATGGTTGTAGAGTTGGTAAGAACAAGGAATACCCCATTTACATCATCAATGAATGCAAACAGAAGCGAGAACAGGGTGATCATGATAGACTGTGTCAATACCACATTTCTGGATACGCCAAACTTATTGACCTTATGGAATCCAAGCCACTTTGGTACCATCCCCTGCTTGGCAATGGCTGTAATGGTCTTGGACGGGCCGGTTACCCATGCAGACAGCTGCAACATAACGCCGAAGAATACCATGAATCCGAAGATATTAACGAAAATACTGGGGATGCCAAGAATCTGACATTCAATGGCAATCGGCTGGGTAATGTTAGCCAGTTCAATGGTTCCCTTTGGAACAATGTTCGCGACGAGAAGACCATTCAGCAGATTAATAGCAATAAGTCCAAGTACGGAAATAAATACGCCCTTAACGTACTTTGCCGGTTCTTCCATTCTTGGTACATATACAGAAGACATTTCAATACCGACAAAAATAAATACAATGGCCGTTAAATACTTTAATGTTTCAACATTGCTCAAATCCGGTACCAGAGCTGACCAGGAGAAGGTTCCCAGATAACCGGTATTGGTAATACCAATCTTCATACAGGTCAGGGACCCCAGAACCAGCAACATCAGACATGGAATGTAAACTCCCAGCCAGACTCCGATGGAACCACCGAACTTTGCCATATCGAACTTAAGATTTAAGAACGTAATAATCCAGTAAATAACAACAATACAACCAAAGACAAACCAGTGGTTATTAGCAAGCACGGGATCTCCAATGGCGTTACCGAAATTCGGTCCCAGGGTGCTGGCAACCATAACCATGCCTGGGAACATCTGCGCCCAGACAATCCAGGCGGTTACAAAGCCCCATTTTTTACCAAGGCCTTCCTGTACCCAAAGCTGAAGTCCGCCTTCTCCTGGATACATGGATGACAGTTCGCCACACATAGCGGTCATTGGCATAGCTACAAAAATAATGGCAAAAAGCAGGTATGGAACCAGCTGCCATCCAGCAGCAGCCAGAGACGGAATACTACGAACATTTGCACAAAGTGCCATAGTTACGCCGACAAATGTCCAGAATGACATTTTAGTTTGTGTACTCATGATATACATTCTCCTAAGCAATTAAGTTTATTAAGGAACAGGATGAGGGGATATCCCATGGATTCCCCTTTCCTGCCAATTGTTAAACTTTATTTTTATTTTCTATTTCAGTACTCTGAAAATTACTTGATAATCTTTGTAAGAGTTCTTTCAATAGAATCCTTAATGCTGTTGCAGAAGTATTCACAAGTTTCCGGCGCTCTCATATATGGAGTCATACCGGAGCAACGCAGAATAGTAATCTTACCTACACGGTTCCAGTCTTCCATGGAATATCCGAGCTCCTTAGTTACAAACGGAACCGGGCTGTCGCCATAATCCGGCTTAGCGAAGTCGGTATGGGATACCAGGAAATCCTGCTGATAAAGGTCTACCAGGCCGGAAGAGGTTACTTCCCAGAACTTTCTGTTCAGTTCGTTATTTTCTTCCAGGGTTGCACCATCCATGTAGAATACATAGTCAACCATGTTGAAATCCGGAACAGTCAGCATCTTAGCTGTAACGGTCTTACCATTGACCTTGAATGTGCGGTCCTTCATGAATGTATAGAAGTTATGAGCACTTTCAATAGATGCGCCAATCAGACGGCCATAACCGGATACATTCAGTGGAAGTACGCGATGTGCTGTCCATACAGCGGCAGCGGTTGCACCAGCCTTAGAACCTTCCAGAATGTAAGAGCCCAGCAGGGACGGAGCCTTGGAGGCCTTATCAATTACATACGCTGCAAAGTAACCAATAACGGCGCGCATATTCTTGTCCTTAATGGCAATACCGCCGGCAGAGTATGGAATATATCCCATCTTATGCGGGTCAACGGTTGTAGATTCTGCTTCACCAATGGCCTTATATGCTTCATATACATCGCGGTCAATCTTGAAGTTCTTATCTTCGAATACATCGTATTCGTTGAATTTGCTGTTCAGGTTTTCATAAGGAATGAAGTTGGAATCTTCATCGAGGAACAGAGCACGCGCATAAGAACCATAAGCTGCATCGACATGAACATAGAAATAGGTTCCCTGTTCTTCATAGAGTTTCTTACGGAGTGCAATAATCTGATCAATATGGTCAACCTGACCTTCTTCGGTGGTACCTACTACGCCAACTACGCACATAATCGGAATATGCTTGGCTGCCAGATCACGAATAGTCTGTTCCAGTACATCAATCTTCATACGATAATGTTCATCCACCGGAATCGAAATTACATGGTGATGACCAATCCCCAGTACGTCAGCCAGCTTCGGCCAGGAGTAATGCTTGGTCTGTGGAACAATCAGCACGCCCAGCTTATCAATACCGCCAACGCCGCGAGCAGATGCTTCCTTAATCTCATCAATCTTGTCCATATGGGCGAGCATAATATCAACAATTTCCTGTGTTGGCATGTTGAGCAGTTCCCATTCGCTCTTTCCCTTTACTGCTTCCGGAATAACCTTTGCAAAAGCGAGCGGCATGGACTTGAAGTTACGTGCATACCAGAGACCTTCCATGTTAGCCGGTGTGCCGCCTGCTGTCAGATGGCCCCAGCCTTCATCGCCATAACCGCACAGATGAGAGAAATCCATACCGATTTCTTCTTCCATCTGGGAGGTAGCCGGAGATGCTTCGTAAGCTACGTTGTTACCATTCCAGAGCATAGCGAAGTTATATGCGAGCTGTGCCGGCATGAGGGTTTCAGAATTCATCTGAGCCCAGTAACGGCCAGCAGAATGCCACGGAACTGCGGAGGATCTGAGACGTCTGGAAACTTCTTCCAGAACAGACTTTGTTCTGGTTACTGTATTTTTAAAAGATGCCTGTTCCTGATCAGCCGGTGTAATGAAGGACGGGTCGGTTGGAATATAATTCTTTCTCCAGCCCATGTGTTCATCAATTAAATCAGACAGTACTTCTTTATACAGGTCACCATTTTCAGCTTTTGGTCCAATAAACAAAGATTTGAGATTGATATTTTCTTTAGACATAGTCATTTTCCCTTTCTAACAGCAACTAAAAACAGGTAAATAAAAAACTGGAAATTTTACTATTTCCAGCTAATAGATTCCTTAAGACCATGCGCCAGTGTAAAACGATTAATGCTTTCTGACCATTTACACCGGTAAAACCTCATATTACGCACATCTCAACAATCCACTACTTCTTCTATTCTTCTTTGCTGCCAGACTCCCTGACTACACGATTGTTTGTTGGCATCTATTAGACTCATACATGAACCTCATGGGTTCAAATCTATCTTGCCTACCTTACTGCTTGAAGTCTTCCATCCGACTTCAGGCTCTTCTGATTTTCCACATCACCCCTTTCCATCTAAATAACTGCATATTCTCCTTATGTGCCAAAATGGCTATATACCAAAATGGCTATATAATAATCCATAAGACTTCTCCATATGTCTTATGGAATTATTAACTGGTGGACGGAGTAGGATTCGAACCTACGAAGGCTATGCCGACAGATTTACAGTCTGCTCCCTTTGACCGCTCGGGAATCCGTCCTTATTCAACAGGAACCCTTATTTCCGTTATGAATAACTCATCTTTCTTACCTATGTCGTACCCCCCCCCGATGAATTTCCTGTGCTGCACCTGTGGCTTTCAATCTTCTCACCTTCATCCACTGCTGTATCTGCCTGTAATATTCAGGTGCCTTTTCATTGCCACCAAGATAGGTAATACTCACATATTTCTGCGCAGGAATTTCATGAACTTTTTCTTTTTTTCCGCGCAGGTATTCTTTCCGTTCATCTGAACTGTTAAGAATAAGAAAGACCTGATCATAACAGAGAAAAGATTCCTCCTCTATTAATTCTTTGCTTAGCCCAATCCCTATATTCGCCATATCAGTAAGTAACTGCTTATACAGAGGCTTCATCTTCCTGATGTATTGTCCCCAGTCAAGATTTTTTCTTTCCTGAATGCCTGAGGCGACTGGCAGAATCAAACATGCCTTTTCCTTCTGATAGCGGATGCGGCCAAGACTATTGTTCAGTACACCATTTATCTGATTGACCTTATCATTCAACTTATGCTGAAGACTTAGTATTTCCTTCTTTCGTCTCTCCAGTGCTGCCTGCTGTTCATTGAGCATGTCCAGCAGATTTTCAACCTGAGGATTATGGAAATACTTTGCGATACGTTCAAGAGGAATATCCATGGTCCTTGCAAACCGAATAAGGTTCAGATGTTCTAACTGTTTGACCCCATAATATCGATATCCGCTGTCCGAATCCACGATTTCCGGTTTTAACAGTCCGATCTTGTCGTAATATCTGAGAAGTTCTACGCTCAGATGGTACATCTTTGCCACTTCTCCTATTCGAAGTAATGAACCTCGATTCATATACCAAGCCACCTACCTCTTTTGTTAATCGCCTACCCTTCTACACACAAGTCGTATTCTACTTCCATAATATAAATATCGAATCAATCAAGAATCAGTGATTCACCTCAGGACCCATTCCTGAGGTACCTATATCATAGTACCTGTAGTAATTACTGAGTCAACGAATATTTTTAGTTTTAGTTTATCTTGTTATAAGATATATATATTATAGTTTATTGTGAAAAAGTCTAATATATCCTATTTATAATATAAGTGCTTGTAATTCATGCCATAATTAGAATAAGCAATAAAAAAAGAGCCCCCATAGGGACTCTTTTTTATTGCTTATTAATATTCGGACGCTGCTGTATTTTCTTCAGCTTTTGCTTCTTCGGCCAGATGAACGACTTTCATCTTGCGGTAACGGGAAATACCGGTACCTGCAGGAATCAGCTTGCCGATGATAACGTTTTCCTTGAGACCAATGAGCGGATCGGTCTTGCCCTTGATAGCTGCATCGGTGAGAACTCTGGTGGTTTCCTGGAAGGAAGCTGCAGAGAGGAAGGAATCGGTGGCCAGAGCGGCCTTGGTAGTGCCGAGGAGGAGGTGTTCGCCGGTTGCGAGTCTCTTTCCTTCGTCATCCAGACGTTCATTTTCGGCGCGGAACGCAACGATATCCACGGTTTCGCCCGGAAGCCAGTTGGAGTCGCCCGGATCGTGAATCTTAATCTTGCGCAGCATCTGATGAACGATGATTTCAATGTGCTTATCATTGATTTCTACACCCTGGGAACGATATACCTTCTGTACTTCCTTAACGATGTAGTTCTGAGTAGCCTGAACGCCGCTTACGCGGAGGATGTCATGCGGGTTGATATTACCTTCGATGAGGCGGGTACCTGCCGCAATCTTCTGTCCTTCTACCACGGAAATGCGCTTGCCGAATGGAATCTTGTAGGATTCAGAGGTTTCTTCGTTAGCTACGGTGATAACGAAGACGCCCTTGTTTTCTTCAGACTCTTCGATATGTACTGTACCGGCCAAATTGGAAATGATAGCATTTCCCTTTGGTTTACGGGCTTCGAACAATTCTTCTACACGTGGAAGACCCTGTGTAATATCTTCGGAGGAAGCAACGCCGCCGGTATGGAATGTACGCATGGTCAGCTGTGTACCTGGTTCGCCGATGGACTGTGCCGCAATGATACCTACGGCTTCGCCGATTTCTACGTCGCGGCCTGTTGCCAGGTTGCGGCCGTAGCACTTAGCGCAGACGCCATGAGCGGAGTGACAGGTAAGAATGGAACGAACCTTGACGGTATCGTAGTACTTTTCAATTTCTTCGGCCTGGTCATCGGAAATTTCTTCGTTCTTAACCGCAATAACCTTGCCGGTTTCCGGATTGACAATATCTTCTACTGGGCAGCGGCCGCTGATACGGTCTGCCAGGGATTCGATAAGTCCGCCGGATTCCACAATCTTGGAGAGTTCAACGCCTTCGGCTTCATCCATACGGACATAGATAACCGGAACGTTGCTATTGATAACTCTGTCAGCGATTTCGTCAGTAATGACGGTTTCTGCCGGGAAGAGAACATCTCCATCCAGGGTAAGAACGTCCTTTTCGAACTTCTTGCCGATGAAGTGGGTATGCATACGATGGGTAATGGCCTTCTTGTATTCTTCATATCCAGCCTGCTGCCCCAGATCGTAGCTTACCGGTTCACGGGTTTCGAGATTGTCATCTTCTGCCTTCGGGATAACGGTAATGGACGGAACGAGATGACGGTTCAGCGTGGTGATATCGGATGCATCAAGTACCTTGCCCTTGACGATGAGGATATCGCCGGAACGTACATCTATTACGTCCTGATCCAGAATGGTACCGAGAAGTTCCGGCTTGAGGTTCATAATAGCCTTTCTGGTATCTTCTTCGGAAGCAATGATTGCCTTTTCCCTTTCGAAGTCCAGAACCTGAACGTCGCAATCATCTTCACGGATGATGACATCCTGAGATACGTCGACCAGACGGCGGGTCAGATAACCGGAGTCTGCGGTACGCAGCGCGGTATCTGCAAGACCCTTACGGGCACCGTGGGAGGATGTGAAGTAATCCAGTACGGTCAGGCCTTCACGGAAGTTAGCCTTAACTGGCATTTCTACGGTCTTACCGGATGTATCGGCAATCAAACCACGCATACCAGCCAGCTGACGAATCTGGTTGTCGTTACCACGGGCACCGGACTGTGCCATCATGGTCAGCGGGTTGAACTTACGCATGCTGCCCTTCATGGCTGCGCCTACGTCGTCAGTAGCCTTGGACCAGATTTCAACAACCTTTCTGTATCTTTCATTATCGGTAATGAAGCCACGTCTGAAGTATGCCTTAACACGGGCTACCTGCTGATCAGCTTCTGCCAGGATCTTATCCTTTTCCGGCGGTACAGCAACGTCGTTGATACCGATGGAAATACCGGATACGAGTGCGAAATGGAAGCCCAGTGCCTTTACGTTATCCAACAGTTTTGCAGTTTCTGTAAAGCCCAGTTTCTTGAAGGTATCGTTGACGAGCTTGCCCATCTGCTTCTTGCCGATGGTGATACCCAGTGCTTCCTGTCCATCCGGACGCTTGTAGTAGAAGCGCATTGGTTCCTGGAGGACAAAGTTGAAAATCAGACGACCCGGGGTAGTCACAACGAGGCCATGGCCTGGGATATCTACCTTGATGAAATCATGGATCTTAAGCTTCTTCAGGGTATAAGCCAGCATAACTTCGTCATAGCCAGTGTAGCAGTGAAGCTGGGACACATCCATGGTGTCTTCTTCTGCCTTGCTCTGTTCAACAATGGTAAGGTAGTAAGCGCCCAGAATCATTTCCTGAGACGGAATAGCTACCGGCTTGCCGTCCTTGGTGGACAGAATGTTGTTGATGGAGAGCATAAGGGTTCTGGCTTCGGCCTGTGCTTCTACGGACAGCGGCAGATGGCATGCCATCTGGTCGCCATCGAAGTCGGCGTTGTAGCCTGGGCATACCAGCGGGTGCAGCTTGATTGCGCGGCCTTCCCACAGTACTGGTTCAAATGCCTGAATCCCCAAACGATGCAGGGTAGGTGCACGGTTCAGGAGTACCGGATGTTCCTTGATTACATCAGCGAGGACATCCCATACTTCCGGAGCCAGCTTATCTACCTTCTTGCGTGCCACCTTGAGGTTGGAAGCCATGCCTCTGGAAATCAGTTCATGCATGATGAACGGTTTGAAGAGTTCGATAGCCATTTCCTTTGGCAGGCCGCACTGGTACATCTTCAGTTCTGGTCCGACTACAATTACGGAACGACCGGAGTAGTCTACACGCTTACCGAGAAGGTTCTGACGGAAACGGCCCTGCTTACCTTTCAGCATGTCAGAGAGGGACTTGAGCGGGCGGTTGCCCGGTCCGGATACCGCTCTTCCGCGGCGGCCGTTATCGATAACGGCATCCACAGCTTCCTGGAGCATACGCTTTTCGTTTCTTACGATGATTTCCGGAGCGCCCAGTTCGAGAAGTCTCTTCAGACGGTTATTTCTGTTGATAACACGGCGATAGAGATCGTTCAGGTCGGAGGTAGCGAAACGGCCGCCATCGAGCTGAACCATTGGACGCAGTTCCGGCGGAATAACCGGCAGTACGGTGAGAATCATCCATTCCGGCCTGTTCTTGGACTGAATGAACGCTTCTACTTCTTCCAGACGACGGATGCTGCGAACCTTACGCTGACCGCTTCCGGTAGCGATGTCTTCCTTAAGTGCCGCTTCCATCTTGTGAAGATCCAGTTCTTCCAGCAGGGTCTTGATGGCTTCTGCCCCCATGCCTGCCTTGAAGGAATCTTCACCGTATTCCTGAACCGCCTGCTGATATTCCTGTTCATTCATAACCTGCTGTTTTACCAGCTTGGTTTCGCCTGGATCCAGTACGATGTACGCTGCAAAGTAGAGTACACGTTCCAGCTGGCGTGGAGAAATATCGAGAATCAGTCCGATACGGGATGGAGTTCCCTTGAAGTACCAGATATGGGATACCGGGCATGCCAGCTTAATATGCCCCATACGTTCACGACGTACTTTAGAGCTGGTTACTTCGACGCCGCACTTGTCGCAGACGGTGCCTCTGTAACGCATTTTCTTATATTTACCGCATTTGCATTCCCAGTCTTTGGTCGGTCCGAAAATCTTTTCACAGAAAAGACCATCCGTCTCCGCTTTGAGGGTTCTGTAGTTAATGGTTTCCGGTTTTGTTACTTCACCGTGGGACCATTCCAGAATCTTCTCCGGGGAGGCGATGCCGATTTTCATGGAATCAAATTCATTTACATCTAACAATTGATACCGCTCCTTTCCGGAAATGCTTATTCTTCACTATGGTCATCCAGCTGACCATGTTCATCAGTAATCAGTACGGAAGTATCTGCATCTCCGTCCGGTGCATATACTTCAGCTTCGGCGGTTTCCGTAAAGGAAGCTACGTCGTTTGCTGCAGTCTGTGCATTCCCGGCCATTCCTGTTTCAAATGCTTTACGTGATTCGGTCACACCCGTATCACCTTCAAAGAGCTGCTTGATATCTTCTTTATGTTCGTCCTTGTGTTCCTTGTGGTGATGTTCCATGAAGTTTGCTTCAATGTCTTCTTCATCCAGTTCCTTCATCACAACTTCTTCGCCGTTTTCGTTGAGGATTCTTACATCCAGACCGATGGACTGAAGTTCCTTCATCAATACCTTGAAGGATTCCGGAACACCCGGACTTGGGATATTTTCGCCCTTAACAATCTTTTCGTATGCTCTTACACGACCAATGACATCATCGGACTTGATGGTGAGCATTTCCTGCAGTGTATAAGCTGCGCCGTAAGCTTCCAGCGCCCAAACTTCCATTTCGCCGAAACGCTGGCCGCCGAACTGTGCCTTGCCGCCCAGTGGTTGCTGGGTAACCAGGGAGTATGGACCTGTGGAACGGGCATGAATCTTATCATCAACCAGGTGATGGAGCTTGAGCATGTACTTCCAGCCGATGGTTACGCGGCCATCCAGCTTTTCACCGGTACGGCCATCATAGAGGTCGGTCTTGGCATCTGCCGGCAGTCCTGCCAGACGCAGTGTCTTGTTCAGGTCTTCATCGCGACAGCCATCAAATACCGGGGTGGCAATGTGGATACCGGATTCATCTGGTTCCGGCATGCCGTACTTATCGAAGTCATATCCGTCTTCGCGGAGCTGTCTTTCCAGTTCCTTAGCCAGTTCCGGATTATGCTTGGCTTCCTGAATTCTTTCACCGAGCATATGGCATGCCCAGGAGAGATGGATTTCCAGAATCTGACCGATGTTCATTCGGGACGGTACGCCCAGAGGATTCAGTACCAGATCAACCGGACGTCCATCCGGAGTGAATGGCATATCTTCCACGGGAAGGATTCTGGAGCATACGCACTTGTTACCGTGACGGCCTGCCATCTTATCGCCTTCACGAATCTTACGTTTCTGTGCAATGTATACGCGTACGAGCTTGTTGACGCCTGGTGCCATTTCATCGCCGTTTTCACGGGTGAACACCTTAACGTCCACTACCTTACCGAATTCACCATGTGGAACACGGAGGGAGGTATCACGTACTTCTCTTTCCTTGTCGCCGAAAATAGCGCGGAGGAGTCGCTCTTCCGGTGTCAGTTCGGTTTCGCCCTTCGGGGTAACCTTACCTACCAGTATGTCTCCCGGACGTACATCAGCACCGATGCGGATAATACCGTCTTCATCAAGGTTCTTGATAGCTTCTTCGCTTACGGAAGGAAGTTCACGGGTAATTTCTTCATCGCCCAGCTTAGTGTCCCGGGCATCACATTCGTATTCTTCGATGTGGATGGATGTGTACAGGTCATCCTTAAGGAGTCGTTCAGAAATGAGAACGGCGTCTTCGTGGTTGTACCCTTCCCATGCAACGAAGGCTACCAGTACGTTGTGTCCCAGAGCCAGTTCGCCGCCATCGGTGGCCATGCCGTCAGCCAGTGTCTGGCCGGCTTCTACGCGGACGCCTCTGTATACGATTGGTCTCTGGTTTACGCAGGTACTCTGGTTGGAACGCATGAACTTAATCATCGGGTAAACGTCTTCGTCACCATCGTCGGTCTTAACGACAATCTGACGGCCGGTTACGTGTTCTACCACGCCGGCGCGCTTAGCGAGGATACATACACCGGAGTCCTGTGCTGCGGTAAATTCCATACCGGTTCCGACAAGCGGAGCTTCCGGACGGAGAAGCGGCACAGCCTGACGCTGCATGTTTGCACCCATCAGTGCTCGGTTGGTATCGTCGTGTTCCAGGAATGGAATCAGGGAAGTACCGATGGAAACGACCTGCTTAGGAGATACGTCCATAAGTACTACTTCTTCCGGAGAAGCTTCCAGAACGTCCGGGCCGCGGCGGCTGGCTACGTTCTTATGCTTGAAGAATCCATGTTCATCCAGCGGTTCAGATGCCTGTGCAATAATCTTGCCTTCTTCAATGTCGGCTGTTACATAGTGACATTCGTTGGTTACATGGTGATCCTTAGGATTTACGAGACGGTACGGAGTTTCAATCAGACCGTACTTATTGATGATACCGTAGTTGGACAGAGAGGAAATCAACCCGATGTTTGGACCTTCAGGGGTTTCTACCGGGCACATGCGGCCGTAGTGAGAGTAATGTACGTCTCGAACTTCGAAGCCTGCACGTTCACGGGACAGACCGCCAGGTCCCAATGCGGACAGACGGCGCTTGTGTGTCAGTTCAGCCAGAGGATTAGTCTGGTCCATAAACTGGGACAGCTGGGAGGAACCGAAGAATTCCTTGATAGCTGCCACTACCGGACGGATGTTTACCAGTACCTGAGGTGTCATCTTGTCCTGATCCTGTGTAGTCATACGTTCACGGACTACACGTTCAATACGGGACAGACCGATGCGGAACTGATTCTGCAGCAGTTCGCCAACAGTACGAACGCGGCGGTTGCCCAGATGGTCGATATCATCCGCTTCACCAAAGCCCTGCATCATGTTCAGGCTGTAGTCGATGAACGCGATGATGTCTTCTCTGGTCAGTGTGCGGAAATTGTCATCCAGATTGCTGTTGTTGCAGATAATCTTAACCGGTGTACCTTCATCCTTGAGAAGGGTAATTACTACCGGGCCTTCTCCCGCAAATACTCCGCTTTCTTCGATGCGCTTGATGGCATCGCTGTCAATGCGGGAGTTTCCTTCAATGACGATTTCTCCTGTTTCCGGATTAACGATAGGATCCTGAATGACATGTCCTTCCAGACGATGCTTCCAGCCCAGCTTCTTGCCCAGCTTATAACGACCTACCTTGGCCAGGTCATAGCGGTGCGGATCATAGAAGAAATTGTGAAGCAGGGTTGTACCGCTGTCTACAGTAGCCGGTTCACCCGGACGGAGCTTCTTGTATATTTCAATAAGCGCTTCTTCTGTGGTACGGGATGGATCCTTTTCCAGTGTCTTTTCAATGTGTACATCATGGGCAAACAGTTCCAGAATATCTTCATTGCTGGAGAAACCCAATGCACGTACAAGTACAGTGGCCGGCATCTTGCGGTTACGATCAATACGAACAGACAGTGCGCCGTTGGCATCGGATTCCAGTTCAATCCATGCGCCGCGGTTTGGAATAATCTGTCCGGAATAAATCATCTTGCCGTAAGTATCCTGTTCGCGTTTGAAATAAACGCCAGGGGAACGGACGAGCTGAGATACGATGACACGTTCTGCACCATTGATGACAAATGTACCAGTATCCGTCATAATCGGGAAATCGCCCATGAACAGTTCATGTTCCTTGATTTCGCCGGTGTCTTTGTTTACCAGTCTTACATCTACCTGGAGCGGGGCAGAGTATGTTGCATCCCTTTCCTTACATTCCTCAATGCTGTATTTCTTTTCTCCGAAATAGTAATTCCCAAAATACAGGGACCATTTCTTTGCGTTATCTTCAATCGGGGAAATATCATTGAAGACATCTTTCAGCCCTTCCTTCTGAAACCATGCATATGACTTGGTCTGAAGGTCGAGCAGATGCGGCATCTTTAATACTTCCTGTGCCCTAGCATAGGTATATCTTTTTCTGGTACCTACTTGTTCAGGTCTGAACATTCCACGCCTCACCCTTTCATTAAATGCTGCGGAAAAGGAAACGCCAAGCGCTCCCGTGTTCCAAAACTCAATACACAATCCGTACTCAATAGGAAAAAAAACGGCGTGGTCACTCACTAAACCTAACACCGTCTCCTTCTGCGCTTACTGTCTGCTATTAGTAATATTAAACGAATCGTGGCGAATAAAAATATTACTATATACAGACTTATATGTCAAATAGCATCTTCTTATATTCTATATTGAAAATTATTTTATGGTTATATTTAATTTTTCATGATATAAAAAGATTTTCGCCTGTTATTGAACTTTTCTTTATCAGAAAATCCCTATTGCTTTTTGTATGAAATTGTGATTCAAAATTATTTTATCACCTGGCCCATTAAAAAGATAGACCACTCTTTATTTTTTCTTCTGCTGCATCTGACTCAGAAGCTTCCTCCACGGCCTCCGGTACCGCCGCCTCCTCCATTCCCTCCGCTGTGCCTCGGTTTGGGAATGACCTGGGTGGTGGTGTACAGGAAATCATCCTGCTGTCCGGTCAGATGGAATGAGTCAGGTTTTACATAATCCCGGGCATCTGCCTTTCTCGATATGTTGCTCATCTGGTTTTTCAGTATGGAGCGGACGGAACATGCCATGATGGAAGCTATCACAAAGGCTGCCAGAGGAGGAATCCACGGATATTTTTTCCCCATCGGCACTTTCGGCTTTTTCTGGGAGCTTGTGGCCGCCGGAGCCGCCTTTACCGCTTCACTCACTTTCTTCTGAAATCCATCTAGTGCCCCGAAGTAGTCTCCACTGTGGAGTGCCGACTCGGTATATGCCACGATATTATCCATAGCCTCCCCCCGAAGAGGAACACGCTGGTACATTCCACCGGTTTCAGCAATATAGTACTTCCGGTCCTCCATAGCAATCACCAATACGATGCCGCCATCAAGATTTTCCGAGGCACTTCGCACATATCGCTCAGAATACTGCTTTATGCTCTCGCCCCGGGGTATGGACGGCAATATCAGAATATCCATTTCCTGCCGGCTCCAGGATGTAAATTCCGAGAGGCTGTTATTAAGCTCAGTTTCCTGTTCTGCTGTGAGTACATCCGATTCATCCACCACCTGGGATGCCCATACGGTGGAACCCCCCAACGTGAAGCAGAGGAAGGCCAGAAACATCACTATCCATTTCCTCATCCTAATCCTCCCATCACCCATTCCATTATCCCCAAACTAATGATAAATATAATAAAAAACGTACCCCAGGTCCATCGTGCCAGTTTCCCTTTATCAATGGGCAGCGAGCCGACAAAAACCCCAGTCTGGCCATTCATCATAAATGTGTAGGGTTTATCCTTGTACCGGGTGGTGACTATCCATACCGGCACCATGGCATAGCTGACGTTGCTTCTGGTTTTGTAAATGGATCCATCTTCCGCGGACAGCGTGACATAATACGGTGCCGCCGTGGCTTCAAGCATTCCCAGGAAGGAGAAAGACAGACGGCTGTCAGCCCTCTTCTCTGAATCATTATGACTGATGTCATATGTATCCGCCACATACCCGGTGAAATAGGCTGGCGTAAAGGTTTCCATGCTGTCATAGTCAAATGGCTCAATGCTTTCCATATACAGATCATCCATCTTGCTGGATCCATCCACCGGTATCTTATCAAAGGATACTTCACCTTTTCTCACTACCCGGTAGTGGTCAGTGTTGATAATCCGGGCATCCGATGTTTCATAATATCTCTTTCTGGTCCCCTGATAATCGGCACGACCGGTGCAGTCTGCAGAAAACAGCCAGAACGGCACATAGAGCCCCTGCAGTTTGTCCACGTGATTTTTCGCTTTAAAATCATCCGGCAGCAGCCGCTTGCCCCGGTAAAATGCCTCCAGTGCTTTCCGGGCATCGTCCCGTGTCTTCTTAAAGGGAATAATCCAGTCCGGGCGGTAGCTTCCGGAAAAACGTCCTGGAATCATAGTCGGATTGCCGCAGTAGCAGCAGGTAGTGGCCATAGTGGTGGCATCGGTCATAAGCTCGGCACCGCAGGACGGGCACACAAACGTACGGAATTGTTTCTTATCTTCTTCGCTCCATGCATGCTCAGCCAGCCGGGCATCCCATTCTGCCTGTTCTCCCTTTTCGGAATCCGATGCTTCCTTTTCTTTTTCCTGTGCAGCTCCGGCTTTGCCCTCTGCGGCTTTTTTCTCCCTCTCTTCTGTTCCCGGTTTATCCGAAGGTTTTCCGTAGAGTGTCTCTATTTCCTGTACGGTATACTTTTTACCACAATACTCACAGGTTACCTTATCGTCTCCAGGCAGGAATGTAAGCGGCGCACCGCATTGCACGCATTTATAGCTGACGGCTTCTTTTTCATTCGCTTCTCCGTTTGTAATCTTTATCACCCCATCCATATCTACACAGCTATACAGCCGAAGCGGGGAAGGATTACGGCCCTTCCCTATGTCTCCGACAACTGCCATTTAGCGGTTCTGGTCACTCGTCTCTCTTTTGCCCGCATTCTGTACAGAAACTGCCTTTATTCCTGGTTCCGCAGTGGCTGCATACCCATTCCTCTGGGCGTTTCTTTCCGCAGTTCGTGCAGAAATTTCCATGATTCTCCGTACCGCAGGCCGGACAGATCCAGCTATCCTTCCCCGGTCTGGGTTTCCCGCAGTTTTCACAGAATTTTCCCGTGTTTTCCGCTCCACATGAGCAGGTCCAGGTTCCGCCAGTCTTTGGCTCCGTCGGCTTTACCGCTCCAACACGGTACAGTTCTGCTGCATTGGCTCCGCCAGCCTGCTGCGCCATACCTACCCCCATGAACGCACCCATAGCACCCATGCCACCTTCATTGGCCGCTGCCGTCTTCATCGCATCGGCCTGTGCACCGGCCAGGTTGGCTGCTGCCATAGTGGGGTCACGGAAGGCTGCATTTCGCTGAATGTCCTTTATCATCTGTTCGTCTTCTTCGCTGGCTTTAACAGAAGAAACACCAACAGAAACCACTTCAATGCCTCGAAGCTCCTTCCATTTTTCTGAAAGCACTTCATTCATAGACTGGGCCAGTTCCATAGTGTGGGCCGGCAGTGCACTGTAACGGATTCCCATCTCGGAAATCCGGGCAAATGCAGGCTGCAGTGCAGTCATAAATTCCGTCTTCAGCTGTCCGTCCAGCCGGTCACGAGTATATTCTTCATCCACATTGCCGCACACATTGGTATAGAACAATATGGGATTATCCAGTCGATAGCTGTATTCGCCGAAGCATTTTACCGCAATATCCACGTCCAGACCAATTCGTCTATCCACCACGCGGAATGGAATCGCTCCCGGTGTCCCGTATTTGTTTCCCACAATTTCCTTGGTGTTGAAATAGTACACGCGCTGGTCATTCCCTGTATCTCCGCCAAAGGTAAAACGGCGGCCTATGCGATGAAATACATCCTTAATGCTCTGGGAAAGATTGCCGGTAAACAGCGACGGTTCCGTGGAACGGTCATATACATATTCTCCCGGTTCCGCACACAAGTCCACCACTTTCCCCTGTTCCACAATGATCATAGCCTGTCCTTCATTGACCACTACGATAGACCCATTGGAGATAATGTTGTCTTCTCCATCCGTATTGGAGCTGCGTCGGCCTGTGCGCTTTTTCCCTTTCATAACCAGCACATCGGCATTCATTTCCTCTCCGTAAATATAGTCACGCCACTGGTCTGCCAGAACACCACCGGCAGCCCCTACCGCTGCTTTAATCAGTCCCATAGTCATACCTCCTTCAGGTAATCATAACTGTCATCTTTTCTCATTATAACAGGTAAGAGATGAGCTGACGCTCATAGACCGCAAAAGTGATTGAAATCCCCCTCTGATGGCTGAATACCCTTTATCAAGCTTTAATACAGGCCTGGATACCTTTGGAAATTCGTAAGAATTTTCTATAAGCGGTGGGTGAGTCCGCTTTAAAGCTTGAGGCAGGTAAGCAAGACAATCATACTTCAGACGGAGCACATCAGCATGCTTTCCTACACTCTAACATAGAGGATTCTACTTTCCACCATTCGCTAAAGCGAATGGTCCCCCTCTCTCCAGAGAGGGAAACGTTTCGCATGCTTCCGTTAATCAGCTTTTACATTCTTGTCCTTTGCAAGAATAGAACATTCCGCTTTACTCCTGTAATCTGCAAAGATTGCACCATCCTGAGCCGAGAATGGCATAACCGTTCTTGCGGCCTTCCGGTCTGCTAATCAGGCACGCAAAAAGGAGCCCTGACAAATTATTGTCAGAACTCCTTTTTTCAGCCTTGCTTATTCTTCGATAATCAGGAGCAGGTCTCCGGATTCAATCGGAGTACCCGGTGCGGTGGCAATTTCCTTAATGGTGCCACTTACCGGTGCCGTGAGGGTGGTTTCCATCTTCATCGCTTCGGTTACAATGATTGGATCGCCCTTTTCTACCTTATCTCCCTTAGCTACCAGGATCTTGACTACCTTGCCGGAGAGGGTGGCCCCTACTTCGCCTGGTACGTCTGGATTAGCCTTCTTGATTTCAATAGCGGAATCTTCTACATGCTTATCATGAACGCGGATGTCACGCGGCATACCATTGAGTTCGAACTGAACGATGCGGTCGCCGTTTTCATCTGGACGGGTAATGTTGTCCATACGGATAAGAAGCATCTTACCTTCTTCCAGGTTGACATGTACTTCTTCACCCGGGTTCATACCGAAGAAGAATGTCGGAGTGTCCAGAACGGACAGATCGCCGAACTGCTTGTATCTTCTTACGTAGTCGCTGAATACCTTCGGATAGATGCAGTAGGAAGAAACGTTATCATCGCTGATTGGAATTTCCTTGTCATCCATTTCCTGAACGACCTTGTGGAAATCTACATCAGCCGGCTTGCTTTCCAGATGCGGTTCTCTGCCACGGAGAATAATCTTCTGCAGATCTTCCGGGAATCCGCCATATGGAATACCGAGCTTGCCGTCAAAGAAGTTAACTACAGAGAGCGGGAAGTCGATGGTATCACCATGATCATAAATATCTTCTTCTGTCAGGTTGTTCTGTACCATGAAGAGGGCCATATCGCCGACCACCTTGGAGGACGGAGTTACCTTGATGATATCGCCGAACATCATGTTGACCTTATGGTACATTTCGCATACTTCCAGCCATCTGTCGCCAAGGCCTACTGCGGTAGCCTGCTGACGGAGGTTGGAATACTGTCCACCTGGCATTTCGTGTTCGTACACGGTGGTGTTTGGATAGGTCATCTTCGCATCCACACCGGCATAGTATGGACGGACTGCCTGCCAGTAGCGGTCAATCTTTTCCAGTTCCTTCACGTCGAAGTTCATCTGGCGCGGGTTATTCTGGAGTGCATAGTACATAGCGGTGATAGACGGCTGGCTGGTGCCGCTGGACAGCGCAGATGTCGCCAGGTCGATAATGTCTACGCCGGCATTAACAGCGTTGGCATAGGTGTAAAGCATGGTACCGCTGCCAGAATGGCTGTGCAGGTGAATCGGGAGGTCTACTGCATCCTTCAATGTGGATACCAGTGCAGTAGCGGCTTCCGGCTTGAGCAGACCAGCCATATCCTTGATGGCAATGATGTTAGCCCCTGCCCTTTCCATATCCTTAGCCAGGTTTGCATAGTACTGGAGTGAATACTTCTGACGGTTTGGATCCATGATATCGCCAGTGTAGCAGATGGTCGCTTCCGCAATCTTGCCGAGCTTTCTTACTTCATCAATGGTAACTTCCATGTGGCTCAGCTGATTCAGGCAGTCGAACACACGGAATACATCGATGCCATTTTCTGCTGCACGGTCAATAAACTGACGGACTACATTTTCCGGATAGTTGGTATATCCTACCGTATTAGCCCCACGGGTCAGCATCTGGAACAGAATGTTCGGAGCTGCCTCTCTCATCTGACGAAGTCTTTCCCACGGGCTTTCATCGAGGAAACGATAAGCTACGTCGAATGTTGCGCCGCCCCAGTTTTCAAATGCATACAGGTTCGGTACATGGCATGCAGTGTAGTGAATAGCCTGCATAATATCATGGGTTCTTACACGGGTAGCCAGCAGGGACTGATGGGCATCACGATAAGTGGTATCCATAACCTGTACTTCGTTCTGTTCCTGAATCCAGCGGGAGAATCCTTCCGGTCCCAGCTGCTGCAGGAGCTGTCTTGTGCCAGCCGGTGCTTCCAGATGGTCAGCATCCAGACGAGGTGCCGGTTCAAAATCCGGCTTAGCCTGATGGCCAGCATTTGCATAGCCGTTAACGGTGATTTCGCCGATGTAATCCAGAATACGGGTTCCGCGGTCGCCTACAATGTTCGGGTCAACCAGGAGTTCCGGATGACGGTCGATATAGTTTACATCGCAGAGGCCTTTCTGGAAGTCCTCGGTGCGGAGCATGTTCTGGAGGAAATAAATATTAGTCTTAACCCCGGAAATACGGAATTCATCAAGGCAGCGGAGCATCTTGCTGAATGTGCTTCTTGGGGTCAGTGCATGAACGGTAACCTTTACCAGCAGGGAGTCATAGTATGGAGTAATGACAGCACCGGTGTAAGCCGTGCCCGCATCGAGACGAACGCCAGGACCACCGCCGGAACGGTAGGCAATAAGCTTGCCGGTATCCGGCATGAAGTTATTAGCCGGATCTTCGGTGGTAATACGGCACTGGAGAGCAATGCCCTTGTACCAGATATCTTCCTGCTTACCAATACCTACTTCCGGATCATCAAGGCTGTAGCCTTCTGCAACCATGATCTGGGTTCTTACAATATCTATGTCCGTAATCATTTCGGTTACGGTATGTTCTACCTGGATACGCGGATTAACTTCGATGAAGTAGAAATCCTTTTCGTTCTGGTCTACCAGGAATTCGACAGTACCTGCGTTGACGTAGTTAACGTTCTTCATGAGCTTAACTGCAGCATCACAGATGCGCTGGCGCAGTTCCTTTGGCAGGGACCATGCCGGAGCCATTTCAATAACCTTCTGATGACGGCGCTGAATGGAGCAGTCACGTTCGAAAAGGTGTACCACATGGCCATGTTCATCCCCCATAATCTGCACTTCAATGTGCTTCGGGTTCATGATGCACTTTTCAAGGTAAACATCTTCATCGCCAAAGGCCATCTTCGCTTCCGACTTAGCCCGTTCAAAAGCGGATTCCAGATCTTCCATGCGGTCTACATTACGCATACCGCGTCCGCCGCCGCCGTTGACCGCCTTAATCATAATCGGCAGGCCCACCTTTTCAGCAAATGCCTTAACTTCTTCATAGGTGGTAACCGGGCCATCACTGCCTGGAATCATCGGAATATCGGCCTTCTTAGCCTGAATGCGGGCATTGACCTTATCACCGAACATAATCAGATGTTCTACATGTGGTCCGATGAAAATAATGTCTTCTTCTTCGCAACGCTTAGCCAGTTCTGCATTTTCAGCCAGGAAACCATAGCCTGGATGAATAGCATCTACATTATGCTCCTTAGCTACGCGGATAATATCTTCAATATCGAGGTAGGCTTCTACCGCACCTTTACCGGCGCCAATCAGATACGCTTCGTCCGCACGGTTTCTGTGAAGGGACAAAATATCCTGTTCAGAATAAACAGCTACGGTACGAATGCCCAGTTCCTTACAGGCTCGGAATACGCGGATAGCGATTTCTCCTCGGTTTGCAACGAGTATCTTGTTAATCTTTTTCATATTTCCTCCTCTGTTGAGAATCCGCATATGTGCGGATAATTTCGAAAACAGAAAAGGGATCTCCTGCCTTGCAAATCCCTCTGCTATTAACAATGGTTCTTTTATATTTTACTTTTACTATACTTTAAATTCAATACCTTTTTTAAAGAATAGCTATACTTTATTTACATAATTCAAGTTTAATATTACGTTATTGTTTAAAATAGAGTACTATTTTAAACAATATTTATTGACCGCAGGAATGGCTTTGTCATTCTTGGGACAGCCAACCGGAAGCTTGATAGCTTCCCGCAGCTTTTGCATTCTGCACTGTTTTTTATAAAAGCATGACAAAACGAGACTCTCCGTTTTCTGGAAAGTCTCGTGCTCTTTTTATCCTTGTGCAGATGAACGGAGCTAATCTGCCCCCTGACATCCTACTCCCAAACTGTCTTTTCTTTTACTTGTCCAGCTGAGCGGTGCAGTGTGGGCAGCGTGTGGCGTCATCAGCAATAGCTTCTCTGCAATAGGGGCAGAGTCTTGGCGCTTTCGCCGGAGCTTCTTCTTTTTTCGGGAAAAAGCGGTTAATCTGGCGCATCACGATAAATACGGAAAATGCGATAATCAGAAAATCGATGACCGCATTTAAAAATGAGCCATAGGCAATAACCGGTACATTGGCCGCCTGTGCTTCGGCCAGGGTTTTTACCGGTACATCAGAGAGATTAATAAACAGGTTGGAAAAATCCACCCCGCCCATGAGGACTCCGAGTGGCGGCATAATGATGTTGTCTACCAGTGATGAGGTGATTTTGGAAAAAGCGGCGCCTACCACTACGCCGACAGCCATGTCCACCACATTGCCACGCATGGCAAATTCTTTAAAATCCTTTAACAGTCCCATATACTCTTCCTCCGGCTCTTCGCCTTATCCTAACCTGAAATTTATGTCCCGATTATATCACGAAGCATCCAGATGAGCGAAGATGAACTTAGCCCATCGGGAAGCAGACCACCTCTTCGGCCCCCACGACGCAATCCTCTACCTTCTCTTTTTCATATAAAAAACACTGTGAAAGAACCCAGTGAGTCCTTTCACAGCGTTTTTATATGCTATGTGATTACATATCGGCCCTTATCAGTCTTCTACGACTTCAAATTCCTCTTTCGGTGCTCCGCAGAGCGGGCAGATAAATTCAGCCGGCAGGTCTTCAAACCGGGTCCCCGGTGCAATACCATTGTCCGGATCTCCTTTGGCTTCATCATAAATCCAGCCGCAAACTTTACATCTGTATTTTTTCATACTTACACCTCCGCTTTCCATAGTCCATGAAGATTGCAGTATTCATACACTGCTACCGGTTCATCTCCGTCCGCCAGAGCAAATACCGCCACGGGTTTCATTCCCGGTTTAAGGTTCTTAACCTGCAGTCCCTGCGCCGTTTCCAGAGCAATAAACGGAATATAATGCTCTTCTGTCATAGGGTGCAGAACACTGCCCACGGTAACAGTAACGGTATTTCCTTCCCGTGCAATTACAGGAACGTGCTTTTCTCTGGCTGCATCCACCGTATTGGCGATAAGTTCCTCTTTAGGTGTATCCGACGGAGCTTTCCCGGAGGTACTTATGCAGGCCTGAATCACTGCATGATGATTACAACGAAAGAAACGCAATTAGCACTCCTCCTTTCTAACAAAACCGCCCGACTGACAGACGGTCAGAAGTCAGATAGATTCGAGGTAACAAATTATCTCGAACACTCACTAAATGAACTGGCCATTATCAGAATGTTACTGGTTTTCCATAGTATGCGCAGTCGAGAATCCGGCCCATGAGCTCATCATCTACTTCGCGCGGATTTTCCGGTGTGCAGGCATCAAGGACGGCATTGTGGGCAATGCTGTCTCTGTGTTCTTTGTACAGTTCTTCAGTTACTCCATAGTCCTTAATGGAGTGCGGAATATTCATAGCTTCATTGAGTTCACCAATCGCCTTTTCATAGGAAATAACCAGCTGTGCATCGGTTCTTCCCGGAAGTCCAGCGACTCGTGCCAGATCCGCATAACGGGACAGAGCGGCCTTCTTGTTGAACTGAATTACATATGGCATGAGAATGGCATTGGCACATCCATGCGGAATGTGGAAAATTGCACCAATCTTATGTGCCAGGGAATGAGTGATCCCCAGAAGAGCGTTGGAAAATGCCATACCGGCCAGGCACTGGGAAATGTGCATCTGATCGCGGGCTGCACTGTCCCCTTCAAAAGAAGCTACCAGAGAATCGAAAATATCGGAAACTGCCTGCTTAGCCAACGGATCGGTAAAGCCGTTATGGAACTTGGAAACATACGCTTCGGTGGCGTGGGTCAGTGCGTCCATGCCGGTATGTGCTACCAGCTTTGGCGGCATGGTCTGCGGAATATCCAGATCCAGAATAGCCATATCCGGAGTAATATTGAAGTCAGCCAGAGGATATTTAATCCCCTTGGAATAATCGGTGATTACAGAGAAGGAAGTAACTTCCGTTGCGGTGCCGCTGGTGGAAGAAATAGCGACAAATCTTGCCTTTGTGCGGAGAGCCGGGATAGAGAATGGTTCCAGCACATCTTCAAACTTAAGTTCCGGATGTTCGTAGAAAATCCACATAGCTTTAGTTGCATCGATAGGGGAACCACCGCCGATAGAAACGATAAGGTCCGGATTGAATTCGCGCATCATGGCTGCGCCTTCATATACACTTTCAACGGACGGATCCGGCTGAATACCTTCCAGAATCTTGACTTCCATACCGTTGTCCTTCAATACTTGTTCAACATTCTGCAGGAAACCGCCGCGACGCATAGAATGACCACCGGTAGTTACAAATGCACGCTTACATCCTTTGAACTGAGCCAGATTCTTAATCGCACCATGACCCACGTAGATGTCTCTTGGTAATGTGAAACGAAATTCCATGATATTTACCTCCAGTAAATAACAAAAGATAGTTCTTTAGATACCTGATACAAAGGAAGAGCAACTTATTTCCGGTTTACGATGAAAAAGTAGTCCTCATTTCATATCCTTATTATATCATGTGTACTCCACAATGTATATCTATTATACTCGAAATACTTTTAATATTTTAGTAATATTTCGAATATTGTAAATCAAGTGAATCCAACCTTATAAGATATAAAATTATTCTCATTATGCCCCTCAGTACCTCCCATCACATCCCCTATTCCCTGTGACCACTTTATGGTGAACTTGTTATATAATTTATTACATTTTGTAAGGAGGTACGTACCATGAAAAAAATGCCTGTTACATTTTCCGGCCATGGCATTCCGATGATTGCCCTGGCTCATAACGATCTTACCGCTGCATTCAACCATATCGGCCAAGAAGTCATTCCCGATTTGGAAAGCCAAAGGCCATCTTAAGTATATGTGCCCACTAGTATGCAGATGACACATATATACAGAGTGCAGAAAACCCCCACCAGATTTACGACATGTACGGGTTCCCGGATGAGCTGTATGAAGTGCAGTATCCGGTAAGCGGAAACCGTGACCTTACCATGGACGTGCTGAATCTGCTGGGCGATAAAGTTTCCATAAATGACACCTGGGGTATTGACCACGGCACATGGACCGTATTGGTACACATGTTCCCGAAAGCGGATATTCCGGTGGTGCAGCTTTCTGTAAACCGCCGTCTCGCCGAAGAAGAATGCTATAATCTGGGCAAAGAGCTGGCTCCTCTCCGTGAAAAAGGCTACCTGATTTTTGCCAGCGGCAATGTTGTCCACAACCTCCGGGCCATAGAGTTTGATAACCCAATAGAAACTCCCTCCGCCGATGCGTTTGATGAATTCATCAAGGAGGCTGTACTGGCCCGCAATGATGAGGCATTCATTATGACACACATAAAGATGCAGATTATGCAGTGCCCACCAAAGACCACTTCCTCCCTCTGCTGTACGCCCTTGGCGCCTCTGAAGAAGAAACGCTATGGTATACGATAACATCCGTAACCTTGGCTCCATGTCCATGACCGGCTATATTTTCGGAATGGAAGAATGATGAGCCGAAGGCTCATGGACCAAAAGAGTTGCAAGACAACTCTCAGGACGGCAGAACTTCGCTCCGGAACGGCAAGTATCCCGCGGGGATTCTCGGGGCGGTACAATTCCTCTGTAATTGCAAGGGTGGATTCTGCGAATAGCTAAAGGACAGATTGGAGAGATGAGAATTGAAATTTGAGCGGGAATTCGGAAAGTTTTTATAAAAAAATAGGTAACATCCTTACACTTTCCTTCATACAAACATACCGCATTCTACTTTCCACCGACATCCAGCAAAGACCGGGCTGTCAATATTACGGTTCCCGGTCTGATGTCTGATTGTCTGGCTGCCCAGGGCTTTACGGCCTTCCAGGATATACTCGTTGGCTAATTGTACCCAATCTCAGAGGGATAGTATAAATTTCTATAAAAGCATGACAAAACGGCTTCCCATAAAATATGGGAAAGCCGTTTTGTCATATCCTTTGGTTTCGTCAGATAGGAGTCCACAAGGGTTCCGATCTGCGGTCTGAAGAAAACCTTTCTGATTTCCGTGTCTGACCACCTGCATCCTGCAGCAGTCTATGAGCTCTGCTCATCTATTGTCTGAAAGGAAATCTCTCAGATTTCTTTCTTCCAGAGTCCGTGGAGGTTGCAGTATTCATATGCAGCTACTGGTTCTTCGCCATCCGTGAGGGCAAAGGTTGCGGTTGGTACTTCACCAGGTACCAGGTTCTTTACATGGAAGCCTTCGCTGGTTTCCAGGGCAATCCACATAATATAGTGTGCTTCTGTCATAGGATGGATTACTTCCCCTACAGTGACAACCACTTCATTGCCGCTTCTTTCTACTAACGGAACATGCTTTTCTCTGGCTGCATCCACCGTGTTGGCAGTTAATACTTCATCTGCACCTTCTCCTGCCGGACGGCCGAGAGTGCTTACAAATACGCTGATACGGTCATTTTTGTTAGAACGATAGAATTCCATATGTTTCACTCCTTCTGATAATGTAAAAGAAGGGACGTCCCCTTGCTTTTCATTATATCAAATGGCCATAACAATTAAAATAGACAAAGTGAGTCCACAAATAAAGCTACTGTTGGTTTGTCAAACATATGTTACACCGTACTTGATGAAATCATGGAGTGTATCTTTTGGAGATTTCCATCCAAGTGGCCGCATTGGGAAGCAGTTATAATCTCTATAATTATATCTTTTGAGTTGTCTGCTGAAATCTTCAAAAGAGAAGAAACAATGCGTGGCATAAAAGCGTTCGTTATCCTTGCGATGACTGCGTTCTACTTTCCCATTGTGTCTTGGGGTAAAGGGACGAATCTTTTTGTGCTTGATGCCCAGTTCCTTTAATTTACGCTCAAAAAGAGTACAATCTTCGTCAAGACTTGCTTTAGTGAATCGTTTAGTGAATTCGGGGCCATTATCTGTCTGCACACATTCAATAGGCATCGGGAAAGCCTGAACGAGATGCACCAGAAATATCATGGAAGAGTAGGTGCTGTGCTCTTCAAAGGCTTCCACATAACGCCAGCGTGAGAATTCATCAATGGCAGTATATTGATAGAAGCGTTTTCCTTTGGCTTCACCAGTCAGACATGCGGACGGTACAAACTTTACGTCAATCTGGATGCGCTGCCCTGGATACAGCATTTGTTCATAGGGTTTGGGAACATATTTGGGGTTAGGCGGTTTCACCGGAGTCATCCCTATGCGTTTCAATGTACGGTAAAGTCCGGTAATTGAACGGCTATATCCACGCTGACGGAGCTTTACCCAGAAAACCACCAACCCGGCCTCTGGATTTCGACGCCTCATATTCTGAATGAGCTTTAATTCCGCAACTGTATGTGCTTTGGGATGGTGTTTTGGCCTGCGGGATTTATTACGTAAGGACTCCAGTGAACCATCATAACGTCGAAGCCAGCGATATACATATTGGCGATATGTATTGTATTTGATGGCGGTTTTAGTGACGCCATGCTTCAATGCATATTCGACCATAGATCTACGAAATTTCATAACTTGTGTTATACTGTTCATACGAGATACTCCTTTGGTAAAAGTTTGTTTTGACGAATTAACTATATCACAAGGGTATCTCGCTTTTTATGTTTTCAATGTGTAACACATGTATTGTAATCCTACACAAAGTGAGTCCACAAATTAAAGCTACCTCTTTATACTACTTATATCCGAAATCTGTCTTGACGTTTTCTTGTGTCATTGTCTATAATTAACAAGTATATGCGAGCGTGGCGAAACTGGTATACGCACCAGATTTAGGATCTGACGCCTCGTGCATGAGGGTTCGAGTCCCTCCGCTCGCACCAGATCGATTGGGAGAAGAAGGACGGCCTTCTTCTCCTTTTTCTTTTTTCCTCTGTACGCTGCCTTTGCCAACTTAACGCTTTACTGTCTGCCTATCGTCTCAGATTCCGCATACTCAACTCTCATATCCGCCTTTTCTGCATGCAAAAAGAAGTCAGGAAAATCCCTGGCTCCTTCTTTATTCTATATAACCACAGCGTAAATCATAAAGGTATACGCTTTCCGACATTTGTTGCCAGTCTGCTTTCGCCGGTTTATTCAGCTACTACAGATACGTGAATGGTGCCTTTAACCTTCGGGTGTACCCAGAGATCTACATCATATTCACCCACCGCCTTGATTGGCTGATCCAGCATAATCTTCTTCTTATCGAAGTCGAACTTGTACTGCTGTTTAAGGGCTTCAGAAATATCACGGGCGGTAACGCTGCCGAATACTCTTCCGTCTTCCCCTGTCTGCACTTTGATAACCAGTTTAACCTTCTTAAGCTGAGAAGCCATGATTACCGCTTCATCGGCTGCTACCTGGGAATTGAATTCTTTGGATTCCTGGCGCTGCTGCGCAGTATTGAGATTAGCCTTGGTTCCTTCCACAGCCAGCCCCTGACGAATCAGTACATTGCGGCCATAGCCGGAAGATACTTCGATAACGTCACCGCGCTTCCCCAGTTTCTTTACATCCTGTAAAAGTACTACTTTCATAATTATGCCTCCTTAATTTGTTTGCGGACTTCCTCCACTATCTTCTGAGTAGCCGCTTCTATGGTCATGTCACCGCTGATCTGTGCTCCGGATACCGTGAGATGTCCACCGCCGCCGAGAGCTTCCATAACCACCTGCACATTAACCGTTCCATCGCTTCGTGCCGAAATACTGGTAACCCCTTCCTCAACATGATAGAAGAGAAAACTTGCATGGATTCCTTCCACTGTAACCAGATAGTCAGCTACCTGTCCGGCAATAATCTGCGCCTGCTCAGTACCTGCCGGGCATTCGGCAAAGACCATGTACCCATCCACCGTTTTGAGATGTGCCATAATCTCTGACTTAATTCTAACAGTTTCTACATTAACTGCAAACAGGGCGCGTACAAGTTTTGCATCCGCACCACTTCGTCTGAGGAAGCTGGCCGCATCAAATGTACGTACACTGGTCTGCACAGAGAAATTCTTTGTATCAACAACTAGCCCTGCATAGAGGCAGGAAGCCTCCAGCGTAGTCAGATCCCTATCTCCACCATAGTACTGAATGAGCTCACTCACCAGTTCAGATGCCGATGAGGCCGATGGTTCCATATACGTAAGCAGGGTCGGAGAAATAATCGATGCATTTCTGCGATGATGGTCAATAACCACTCTCTTCTTGGCTGCACGGAGCAGTTCCGGTGCTGCAACAACCTGCGGTACATGGGTATCCACGATGAAGAGAACGCTCTTGTCAGTGATGATATTCAGAGCTGTCTTTTCCGTCATCAGCATTGGACCCATTTCCTTATCTGCATCCAGCGCATTAATCATCTTATGGGATGTGTCTTCATAGGCTGAAAGGACGATATTTACCGGTTTCCCGGACGCCTTGGCCAGATGTGTCACCCCTACGGCTGCACCGATGGCATCATAGTCCTCATGCCCGTGCCCCATGACGAATACCCGGTCGGATTCCTGGATGATTTCCCTGAGTGCCTGAGCCACTACACGGACGCGGACACGGGTAGAGCTGACGGATGTGGAAGAGCGGCCTCCAAAGGCCTTTACATCCTTGTCCATACGGACAATCGCCTGGTCGCCGCCACGCCCCAGTGCCAGATCCAGCGCCATCTGCGCCAGTTCAAACTGTTTGGCAAATGTACCTTCGCACTTTACAATACCAATGGAAATGGTTACTGGAATACGGTTTACTGTATGAATATCGCGCACCTTATCCAGTATGTTAAAATTGTCGTTCATGCAGTCCTTCAATGCTTTTCTGGACATGCAGATGACAAATTCCGTCGAGCTGTATCGCTTAATAAATGCATCCCGGGAAATAAATTCCGAGAGGATAACTTCATCCACCTCTGACAGAATATTGGATTTTTCCACATCGGTCATATTCTGGGTAGCTTCTGCCACATTATCTACCCGGATAAGTCCGAATACCGGCATGGCCTCTTTGCATGCCTGTATCTGTTGCTGCATGGCTGTCCGGTCTACCAGATAAAAGGCCATGAATGCCGCCCCGTTTTCTTTCGATGGCGGAATAAACTTGTAAAACACACGATAGTATTCTTCATCCAGACTGTAATCAAACCATCCGGTCTTCCCCCAGATTTTGCTGATGCGCACGCCTGAGAATACATCTTTAAACAGATTATCTTCTTCAATATCCGCTTTAAGCCAGGAGCGGAAAACTCCATTGGCCCATACAAACTGACGTTTCTCATCCATAAGTGAGATGCCAAGCGGCAGATTCTTTACTGCGTAAATTGTCCCTGCCTCTACGCCAGCCGACAACTCGTCAAGATAATTGAGAAGAATACGTTCCTGCTTGTAATCATTTTTTTCGATAACGATAACAAAACCAATGATAACTATAGCTGTAAGCAGTCCGAGCATCCAGTTCAGACAGCCAATAACTACGAGCAGGAGAAACAACGTAACAAGAAATATCTTTTCATTTTTCTTGTATATCCATATTTCGCTAAGCATACGTACCTCCCTGATACGCAGAAATTTCCTGCTTTCCACGTCGTATGTCTCTTCCCGGCTCATAATAGCCGTTATCCCTATTATACACAATGTGGGAAGGAAACGAAAAAAGAAGCTCTGCTTTTGTGGATATATGTTCTATAATCCCTGAAAAATAATAAAAAGTGGTGCATAAACCCTGTTCAGAATACGCAAACATCCCGGAAGAGGTATATACATATCTCTCCGGGATGTTCATTTTCATTATTGAACTTGTTCTGTATTTTTTCTGTATCCGGTGAGCATGTCCCATGCCCCCAGACCGGCCACTGCATAGTTGACCAGTGGAATCAGGAAGCTGGCTATAAGTACCGGCCAGCGCCAGGATCCCCATTTAGGTTTGTATTCCCGGCACCACCAGAGGAAGGATATCCCCTGAAGCCAGAGCATCCACATGCAGACCAGGGATACATTGAGTATCATAGTATCCCACATGACAGAGGTAATGCCCAGTCCCTGAAGGGCCAGTTTAAGTACCACTACCCCGATGTAGATGTAAATGACAGCCACAGGAATCTGCCATTCTCTGAATGGCTGAAAGTAAGGAATATCATAAATGCCCAGCCGGCGAAAAATAATCCGGCAAAGAAGCATGGGGGCCCAGGCCTCAAAAAGAGATACCAGAAACAGAGAGAATGGAATCGCCCGTATCACCATTTCCAGCATGGGGCCGGACTGCGCCCGGGCAGCTTCCAGTTCTTTTCCGCTGTATACGGCGGAAAGCATGGAATCCATCTGCTGCTGCATATCCGGAGTGACCTTCCCTGCAAACAGGGAAGGATCAAATCCCATGAAGGCAGAGGCAAAGAATACCTGCGCGCCAAAGACAGCGGCAGATACCAGAGTGCCCAGCGCCAGGATGGTAGCTGCAGAATACTTTTTTCTGTATCCATATCCCAGCGTAAGCCCCAACAGACAGAATACTGAGGAAGCAAAGGCTCCTGACATGACCCCAAAAAGAAGACTGTCCAGAAGGAGTACTGCCACACATACAGCCACTCCCCATTTCATATTCCCCATAAGGCACATATAGGCAATAGGAATAGGCACAATGAGGAACACAAGGGTGGAAAAGACAGGAATATACAATCCTATGACAGAGAATACCACAGCAATCGCTGTGCACATAGATGCGGTCACCAGAGTCCCTGCCCGGCTCTGACGATTACTAAATAAAGGGGACATACGCAATCTTCCTCCGTACTCATACATATGAACCATATGGGCAGTGAAAACCGTTCCGTCTGCAAACGGAAAACCGCTTTCCCCCTGCCGCCTGTAAAAAAGAGCCATGAAAACGACTTCACGTTTATCACGGCCCTGTTTCAGTTATTTATTTCGCCTGTCAGCGTACTTCCTGAATAATCGGAAGAATCATCGGACGGCGCTTGGTCTTTTCATAGAAGTAACGTCCCAGCGTATCGCGAATCTGTGTCTTAATCTGAGACCATTCGGTTACCCCTTCGGATGCCATGCGGTCAAGAAGCATTTCTACCCGGTCAGTGGCTCCGCTCATCATATCTTCGCTGTCCCGTACATAAACGAAACCGCGGGACACAATATCCGGGCCGGCTGCCACCTGATTGCTATTCTTTTCCAGTGCAATGACTACGATGACCACACCATCATTGGACAGCTGCTGGCGGTCGCGAATAACAATATTCCCTACATCGCCTACTCCCAGACCATCTACATATACCGGTCCGGCAGTAACCTTGCCTGCTTCATGGCAGCTGCGGTTTGTCAGTTCAAATACGGATCCGTTTTCTCCGACAAAGACATGGTCTTTAGGAATCCCCAGTCCAATAGCCAGTTCCTTATGGCTGCAGAGCATACGGTATTCCCCGTGAACCGGAATAAAGAATTTCGGCTTAACCAGGGCCAGCATAGCCTTCAGGTCTTCCCTTGCCCCGTGTCCTGATACGTGTACTTTTGCATTTTCACTGGAAACCACATGCGCTCCCAGTTTCATGAGTGCATCAATGGTTCTGCCTACGCCGATTTCATTGCCCGGAATCGGAGATGCGGAAATGATAACCGTATCCCCGGCATGAATCTGTACCTGACGGTGGCTTCCGGTCGCCATACGGGACAGGCCCGCCATCGGTTCGCCCTGACTCCCTGTAGTGAGAATCATCAGGCGGTTATCGCTGTACCGGGAAAGCTCTTCCGGGTCAATAAGCAGAGAATCCGGCACCTTGAGATATCCCAGTTCTCTGGCAATCTTAACAACGTTGACCATGGAGCGTCCAAATACACAGACTTTCCTGTCAAATGCCATGGCGGCATCCATAGCCATCTGAATACGGGAAACATTGGATGCAAAGGTTGCCAGAATAATACGGCCTCTGGCTTTGGCTACCTGCTCATGCAGAGAGTCCACGATAACCGATTCAGACGGTGTGGAACCAGGCCGGGTAGCATTGGTGGAGTCTGCCAGAAGAGCCAGTACGCCCTTATGCCCCAATTCAGCAATCTTGTAGATATCCATCGGTTCGCCATCCACCGGATTGTTATCGAACTTGAAGTCCCCGGTATGTACTACCGTTCCTACCGGTGTGCGGAAATAAATGCCGCAGGCCCCTGGAATGGAATGGCATACATGGAAGAATCCAATCTTGAATGCCCCAATACGGAATTCATCCCCTGGGTGTACTACGTTCAGGTCGCCCTTGATGTGGGCTTCTTCCAGCTTACCTTCAATCAGACCGATGGTTAGTTTAGTGGCATATACCGGCGCATTGACTTCTCTGAGCAGGTAAGACAAAGACCCGATATGGTCTTCGTGGCCATGGGTGATGACAATGGCCTTAACCTTTTCTTTATTTTCAATCAGATAGGTGAAGTCCGGAATAACAATATCAATGCCCAGCAGATCTTCTTCCGGGAATGCCAATCCGGCATCGAGTACGACGATTTCATCGCCATATTCAAAAACGGTCATGTTCTTACCGATTTCCCCAAGACCTCCCAGAGGAATAATTCTCAGCTTCGGGCGTGAGGACTTTCTGCCTCTTGTGCGGGGCTGTCTGGTTTCCGCTTCCTTGCCTGCGGTTACAACAGCATTTTCTACCACCGCTTCTTCCTTATGATTCTGATGTGCATGCGGTTTAGCTGTCCGTCTCTGGGTCTTTCCCTGAGCAGGCTTTCTTGTGCTGCCGCGGCGGCTTCCTGCTGCCCGTCCGGATGAGCCGGTCCCTTTGCGGGATGTCCTTCTCTTAGTTTCTGTTGTCTTTGCTGTCTTTACAGTCTTTGATGTCTTCGCAGCCGGCTGTGCCTCTTTAGCTTCCGCTGCTGTATGACTGGTTTTTTCTTTAACCAAAATAACCTCCTTAATCAGGTTACACGACAAAAAGAAATAAAGCCCGTTAAACGACCGCATCTGGCTTTATCCTTTATCTGTCTTATATAAATTACAAATCCGTTCAAATGTCGTCGCTTTATTATATCATAAACTGCAGATAATATAGTATACTGCCGGTAAATTTCCATTCCCATACTCCCCTCCCCATTGTCCCATTTCCACCAGGATGAAAACGATTTCCCGATCATCCTCTTCAAATCTCATAAATCTGACTGACGCTCATCCCTGTCTTATGCTATAGTAGATAAACAGCAAGGAGGTCCTGTAATGACAGAAGAAAAAAGCTATTATACCTATATGGTGAGATGCTCTGACAATTCATTGTATACGGGATTCACTACAGACCTCTCGCACCGTGTATCTGTGCATAATCGGGGAAAAGGTGCCCGTTACACCCGTTCCCGCCTTCCGGTGTGTCTGGTGTGGTACCAGAAATTTTCATCGGAACATGATGCACGCAGTCTGGAAGTTCGAATCAAACATCTGAGCAAGAAAGAAAAAGAAGACATGATCACTTCTTTTACGAGGTTACACACTACCCATGAATAAAACTGTTAAACGCACACAATATCTCACCGAAGCGGCAGCCGCCGTGGCGATTGCTTCCATTCTGGTGCTGCTTAAACTTATACTTCCTTTCCTTGTTTTCATTACCATGATTGCTGCCCCTGCTCCACTGGCAATCATCACTGCCCAACATGGCATGAAATGGGGCCTCGGATCCTCCCTGGCCGTCATCCTGGTGGTCACTATCCTGGGTGGTCCGGAAATCGGGCTGACCACCGCTGTCTATGCCGGCGCTCTGGGGCTGGCCCTTGGCTATGGCACGAGAAAACAGTGGGCTTCCCATAAGGTCATTGCCCTCACCGCACTGGCTTATGTGGTGGAAATGACGTATAAAATTGTATTTTCCATTTATGTACTGGGTATTTCCGATGCCCTGTCTTCCGTACTGACACGTCTCATCACATTTATGCAGTGGATCTGGCGCCCGCTCTCCTCTGTACTTGGATATGACCCGAATCCGGAACGCGCCATGTTTTCCACTGCCGGAGCCGCCATGCTGGCTGTAATATTTATTATCGATGCTTTCTGCTATGCCTATCTGGCAGAAGAATTGTTTTTTGAACTCTATCGCCGGATACGTAAAGCCCGGCACTGAGTTTTCCCTCAACATGGGGCTGTGAAAGAATAACTTCTTATCTTTTCACAGCTCTTTTTGATTTTCTTCCATTTTTCTAATGGGAGATTTTTTACACAAAGAACCCCATTTTTTAATGACAAACCTGTAAGTTTATGGTATTATACATACTAAATGCTTTATTTTTTTATTAAAGCATATGCTTAACAGGGCGTGAATGAATTATTTAGCTGTTGTTTTGCAAAATGTTAAACCTTATTGACAGTCCCTGTAAGGCAAGATTCAGTGGGAATGAAGTATTTTCCGCTCCTGGCAGAGAATATGACTTCCAGCCAGTTTCAGGTAAAATGTCCAGAGGTAGTAGTATGAGCAGTATAAAGAAAACCAACCGCGGAGGTGCCCGCCCGGGTGCCGGCCGTCCGAAAAAATTACAGGGCGTGCGCAAACAGCATCAGCTCCGTGCTTACGACGATGAATGGGAATTAATTCGTGAGTTTTCCTGGTTCGTCAAACACGGCTGCAAAGAAGACTGTGCCAAATTAATGACTCAGCTCCGAAAAATCAGGGAAGAAAGAAACACTCCGTGGACGCTCACCTGATATTCGTACAGGGGGTATTACGCACAAAAATATCCGGAAGGATGACAGAATTACATCGTCATCCTTCCGGATATTTTATTTACTGTATAAAGAAAATCAGAGTTCGGTAAGAAACTGTTCAAAGGCAATACCGCAGGCCGGTGGTATATCCTGTTCTGCCGTGTAGGCCAATGCACGGGAAATAAAATCAGCTGCCTTCCGTACCGTCGGTATGAGGGCGTCACCGCGGACAAGACATCCGGTAAGGATGCCTGTAAATACGTCCCCTGTACCGCTTCGTTCTCCGCCTACTCGGCGGCTTCCGATATATGCTGATGGCCTGCCTCGCTCAAACACATAATTTCCAACATTCTCCTTCCTGGAAATTCCGGTAATCACTACCTGAGACGGCCCCTTTTCTGAAAGAGCTATGGCAATTTCTTCCAGTTCCTGGTCAGTCAGGTCCCGATCCCCCGGATAGGGAATCCCCAGCAGACGGGATGCCTCCGTCAGATTAGGCGTAATCACATCGGCTAAAGGCAGCAGCTGCTTCATCTTTTCAGAAAGCGCCGGCGAATACGATGCGTAAAGTTTTCCCCAGTCTCCCATAACCGGATCTACAATAACGAGAGTATCCTTCTTTTTAAACAGGTGAATAAAGTCTGACACAATGTCCACCTGTGCCTCTGACCCAAGAAATCCCGTAGAAATCCCTTCAAATTCCACCCCGTGTTCCTTCCAGTTCTCCATATAAGGCCGCATGATGGATGTCTCATCCCGGATAAAAGGATTAGGAAAGGCGGTATGCACAGAAAGAAGTGCCGTAGGAAACGGGCAGGCTTCCACCTTCAATGCGGAAACGATGGGTAATTCCACCGTTATGGAACAGCGGCCAAATCCGGTAATATCATTTACCAGGGCCGCTCGTCTCTGTCTTTTCATAAAACTGCTCCTGAACAACCGGCATGAATCGTTTTCTGTGTGAAACCAACGCATACCCATAGTATCTGGCTGTATGTTTTCCTCTGTCACCTGACAAACCGGCCATACAACCCAAAGAGGATGGGATAAAACCATATGTCGTTTCGTCCCATCCTCTGAAAGAAGTGTTTACTTTTCAGTATCTGTCCTTATCTTTCTCTAGTGTAGTGAGCACGTACTCCGCCAATCAGCGGTGGTCTGGTCTTAGCACCGATAACCAGTGCATGACCTACATGATTGTTGGTCAGATGAACCGGAACAGCCACCCTCTTGAGGTGCATGCCAATCATGGTCAGACCAATATCCAGGCCGCCATCAGCTTCCACTTCTTCTACTACTACCGGATCTTCCATGTGATAATAAGCGTTCGTGGAGAAAGCACCACCGGCATGAAGCCACGGAACTACCGTTACTTCCTGTAAATGACGGCGTTCCATGGTTGCTCTTTCTACAACCAGGGCACGATTCAGATGTTCACAGCACTGGAATGCCAGTTCCAGGTTTTCTGTTTCTGCTACCTTCATCAGTGCCTTAACTACTTCTCTGCCAATATCATTCTGGCTATCCTTACCAATGCGTCCACCATGAATTTCACTGGAAGAACCGCCAATGACAATCAGACTGCCCGGGCGGAAATGTGCACCATCAATCAATTCTCTGAAAGACCGCACGGCCTGGTTTGCCAATTCCTGAATATCCATAATGATAACCTCTCCTTCTATGTACCGGACTGTTTCCAGTCCACGATATAAAAATAAACTTCTTATATATTTTACTTCAATACATCCAAAAGTTCAAAATTTAACCATTCCAGAAAAAATAGCCTTATTTAATAAGTTTTCTGAAATTCGCCTTTTCAAGAAGAGCTCCTACACCAAATGCCGCCGCCATATTCACTACGGCTTCTGCAATAAGGCCCGGTGTCGAGGTAAGGCCTGCCTCCAGAGAGCCGTACAGAACCGCCCCTGCCAGTGTATATCCAACCACAAGCCATACCGCCGAGAGGAAGAATCCCAGCGCCGTGCGCCAGGAAAAGAATGGCGCATCTACCGCAGCGCAGCGGCCCATCATGTACTTGATAATCAATGTCGGAATAATCCATATCGGATATCCTCCGATAAAGTCAGACAAAGCGGATCCCAGCGCCGAAGCCAGGGCTCCGTTTTTCTTTCCCCCATAATAAGCAGCCAGCATAATCGCCGCATCTCCTAAATGGGCATATCCCAGCGGAATTGGCACCCTCGGCACCACGGTCATCACAAACACGACAGCTGCCAGCACCGCAATGATGCAGATATCTTTCGGAGTAAATTTAACATGCATGGTCATTTCCTCACTTTCCAAAGGTAGTTTATTTTCTTTATAATTGATTTATCTATAATATACCGTCTTTCTGGTCGTATTATAATAACCAGAAATGAAAAAAAATATATTACCAAAATTTTCATTAATCCGGACTCATATTTCTCCAGAATGGGAAAATGGTCTGCATTCTGTCCTTTTACCTTTTTATGCATTCCTGCTTTTGGCGCACAAAAAACAGACCTCCCGATTTGGAGGTCCATTTTTACCTTTCAGGCCAGTCTGCAAGTTCCATGTTTGCGGGTTTAATCTCAAACCTCAAATTCTCGATTTTCAAAGCTGCTTTTACTTTATTACAGCAAATCCGCCGGTCCATCCGAACTGCTTGCGGGCTGCCTTCGAGGGCTTCTTTTATCTTCTGCGTCATCGGAAGCAACGAGTACAATAGTCGGTTCCTTTCCTCCTACGAGTCCGGAAGCAAGGGTTGCCACGAAGGTCGTATTGAAAGCCTTTACCACCACGGTTTCCGGAAGTTTCTTCTGGATTTCCTGTGCCGCGGAAGAATCAGCCGGTACCACCAGGGAATCAAAAGTATCAAAATTTACCGGATTGGTAATATCGATAAGAATTTTCCCCTTTAATTCATCCGCATGCGCACCGATAATTGCCTCTACTGCTCCATAGGGAACTGCAAGCACCACTATATCTCCCAGCGCCTTCTTAAAATCACGACCTGATTGCCTGCCTTTTCGAAATTTGCACCAAAAGCCTTCCCCATGTTGCCCTTGCCAAAAACTGTGATATTCATAATAGTCTCCTTTATGTTAAACCAAATGTAATTTATTTTATTACATTTAGTTTACTCCATTCAATTTATAATATCAATAGTTACATGATTTTCTTTAATATCCATATTTGGACTGATTTTGTTTCCAGAACCAGATTGCAAGGAGAAGCGCGGCCACATTAGCTGCATCGACAGAAATCCAGATGCCATCCCCCCAGAATAAGGGGCAGTACAAAAATCGCAATAAGTTCAAATAGAATGGACTGACAGACAGAGATGACAGCCGCCACCGGCCCATTGTTGAGTGCAGTGAAAAAAGAGGCCGCAAAGATGGGAAATCCACTGATAGTAAAGGACAGGGCATACAGTCTGAGGCCATGTATAATCAGAGTATAGAGACTCTGGTTATATCCGGTAAACAGCCATGCCAGCGGAGATGCAAATGCCAGAGAGGCCAGAGTGACTACCAGCCCGGTCATTCCATAAAACACCAGGCTCTTGGTAAATACATTATGCAGCTCTTTTCGATTTTGGGCTCCGTAGTTAAAACTGATAACCGGCGCAATGCCCTGTGCATATCCCAGATAGGCAGATTCATAAACAAAGGAAATGTACATGATGACGCCAAAAGCCGCCACCCCCGCCTCTCCGGCCAGATGGAGCAGCTGATAATTATAGGCCATGGCCAGAAAGGACATGGAAAGTCCGGTTAGAAACTGAGAGACTCCATTGCTGCAGACTTTCAGCAGGTCCACCATGCAAAGCCAGGGCCGGGATGAATATAATACCCCTTTGCGGTTGACCAGAAAATACAGAACCGGAAGAAGTCCGCCTGTGATTTCTGCAATGACCGTAGCCCATGCAGCTCCGGCCAGCGCCCATCCAAAGACAACAATAAAAATATAATCAAATACCAGATTAATCATGCCGGAGGCCACATTCGACCAGAAGCTGAGAGACGGTTTTCCCGCAGTAACGGAGAATGCCTGAAATATGCGCTGTATCCAGTGCAAAGGAAAGGAAACAAGCAGTATACGGCCATAAACACTGTCTGTCAGAATCTGTCCCTGCGCCCCATAGCTTCCGCCATCCAGGACATGAAAACCCAGGCACAGATTGACATAATACAGCCCATAAAAAAAGATACCAGCGGCAGGGAAGAGAATAACCCCCTGGCTTCCACTTCCCGCCCTTCTCCGAGCCGTTTCCCGATGAGCGCACTGCCACCGGCTCCTATCACGGCTCCCACATATCCAAAGATCATGATGACAGGGAATATGAGATTAATAGCTGCAAACGCTATGTCGCCTACATAATTAGACACAAAGAATCCATCAATAATGCTATACGTGGAAAGGAATATCATCGTCGCAAGGGACGGAAAAACAAAGCGAAGCAGTTTTCTGTATGTAAAATGAGTAGATAAAGCTATATCCATAGTCTCTCCTTTCTTCTGGTAAAGCCTTTGATTCATTGCACTCTATCTTTCTGCTTTCAGACAAACAAAAAGAAACTGCGAAAAATGATTTCTCATTTCCCACAGTTTCTTTTAGACATATCTTAGCCCAGGAAGAATATCAGGGTGTCGATGATGAATACCGGAATCAGAATAGCATTAGACCATACCATGTAGCCAAAGAAGCTTGGCATCTTGATTCCATCCTGTTCCGCAATAGACTTAACCATGAAGTTCGGCGCATTTCCGATATAGGTATTGGCTCCCATAAATACGGCACCGGCGGAAATGGCTTCCAGCATAACCTGGGAAACAATGCCCACGGTGGTATGAATGCCCACAGCTTCGCCCAGTGCACCGGCTGTCTGGAGGAATACCAGATAGGTCGGTGTGTTGTCCAGGAAGGACGAAAGCATACCCGTTGCCCAGAACATTTCCCATGGTTTGGAAAGTCCCAGCTGCGCCCCATGCACCTTCAGCAGAATCAGGGCAGGAATCATGGTGACAAAAATACCGATAAACAGCTTAGCTACTTCTTCAATCGGTTCAAAGGAGAAGTTATTGACCTTTCTTATAGCCTGGCTGGTTGTCTTCATGGACAGGAACGCTGCTGCCAGGATGATAACAATTTCTACCAGAGTGGCAAACGGGAATACGATTTCATCATATACCGGAATACCGGCTCCATCAGCAAAGGCCGGGAACATCTTCGGAAGCAGGCCGTTAGATACTACCCCAAGAATGATAAGACCGATGTAAATCAGGTTATGTACCCCCTCAATGCGGATAGGTTCCTTTACATCCCCTGTATCCGGAGAACGGCCAGCCGCCAGTTCCTTCTTATACATGCGATGGTCGACGAGGTAGAACACCGTGAAGAGAATCACCAGATTCAGTATGAGAATCGGCAGCATATGGAATGTCCAGGCAAAGGGAACTCCACGCTGGAATCCCATGAACAGCGGCGGATCACCCAACGGAGTGAGGCAGCCACCTATGTTGGCTACCAGGAAGATGAAGAATACGATGATATGCACCTTATTCTTACGCCATTCATTAGCCCGGATAATCGGACGGATCATGATCATAGCCGCCCCGGTAGTTCCAATCCAGCTGGCCAGGAATGTCCCTATAAAGAGAAGCAGGGTGTTCATTTTGGAAGTGCCTGCCAGAGTGCCTCTCACCGCAATACCTCCAGCCACCACAAACAGGCCGAGAAGCAGAACAATAAAAGGAACATAGTCAAGAAGCACCGATTCCAGCAGACGGAAAGCTGCTTCTCCCATGCCATAGGCTACTGCAAAAGGCACCAGGAATGCCACAGACCAGGCAATAGCCACACTCAGCATGTTTTTGGCCCACCATTCCGGTTTAATCAGCGGAACAATGGCAATAGAAAGCAGCATGCCTGCAAAAGGGATTACACTCCACACAGGAAGTGTCTGTCCCACCACTTCATGCACACCTTCATTGGCAAATACTGCCGGTGCACCGGCCATAAGCAGGGTCAGTGCAGAAAGTAATGCGGTTACGATTCTTTTCACTAGTACACACACCTTTCTTTTCACAACTCATGAATTTCGCGTTTATCCATGATGAGTTCACTCATTCGTCACTATTACGGATAAATACTTTCTTAACGGTTTATATTGTAGCATAAAAATACAGGCAGAGTATGCTGAAAACAGAAAAAACACAACACAATCCTATATCAATTCAATATAAAGCCGGCTTATCATGCAAATCAGGCAAAATATTTCTCTTTGAATCTCCATATTTCATATGATTATAATATTATCCTCAACTATACAATTCAAAAAAATAAAAGGCGAAGTTAATCACTTTTCTGTAATGAACTTCGCCTTTTTTCTCTTTTATTATAGCCATGCAGAAGCAAATCCGGAAATCCATAATGCAAATGGTATTACCAGCAGTGCAGGCACATAATTCAGTACCTTAAATTTAGTAAGTCCAATCATATTGAGCCCGATAGCCAGAATCAGAAGACTTCCGGTATGGGATAGTTCCTCTATAAGCAGAGGTGAACAGAATGGAGCTATGTACTGCGCAAGAAGCACAATGCCCCCCTGGAAGATGAGGGTAAAAACCGCCGAACCCATAACGCCGATGCCCATGGCGGCACTCAGCATGATACCGCTTACAAAATCCAGCAGGGATTTCGTGTAGAGCATAGTATAATCCTCCGCCAGCCCGGCAACCAGAGATCCTACAATAACCATGGCTCCTACATTCATAATGAGGCAGGAGGTGACAAAGGCGTTGGCTATTCCAGCCGCATCCCCTGATTTGGTGCAGGCTACGGTGACCTTTTCCGCCCAGCGATTCACATGACCATCCCAGTCCCCCCACTCCCCGATGATAACCCCTATGACTACCGAAATGATGAGCAACAGGACATGCTTTTCTGATACAGCCCCCTGAATCCCTATCAGCACCGTGCAGATTCCCAGGGCCTGCATAACCGCATCGGTTATGTTTTTCGTCATGCCTCGGCGAAGGCAGAGTCCGATCAAGGATGCAATTGCTATAGCCAGTGTATTCACAATTACTGCAAACATTCAGTCCTCCTGTGACAACGCACGTCCCCGGGACAAATCCCTGACTTACTTTGTACCTGCCAGACGGCTATAAAAATGTTCATTATTGAAATAAAGATAGCATGCATCAGCCAGGTAATACATATTAGACTGAAGTGGAATCGGACGCTTCATGGCTCCGGCTCCCCTGGTAGAGGTTATGTTGGATACATTGCCCGCCGCATCCAGAGTATCAGAACCTGTCACCCGGTAAAATGCTATCCGGTTATCGGTATCATAATACACGGTATACCAGGTGCGTTCCATTGGGCTGCCACTGGCCGGAACCGAAAGAATGGCAAAGCTGATAACGCAGGGACTTCCTTCCACTGGCTGTTCCTGATGGATAGATGAACGGTCCAAATAAAATTTTCCTTCCATGTTGTCACTGGCTATCATGTACTGTGCCGAATTATCATAAAATGCCGCATAGGCATGCCCGGTAAGGCTGAGTACAGCCAGAACCAGCATAACAATCCATTTTTTCATCAACGTTCTCCTTATATAAAAACAATCCGCCGGTAGATGTCTGCCGGTCGGATTGTCAGGATTTATTTCAGTTTTACAACGACATAGCGATACGGTGCTTCCCCTTCGCTGTCCGTACTGATGAGGGGATCATCTTTGAGCGCCATGTGGATAATCTTTCGTTCTCCGGCCGGCATAGGTTCCAGTTTGACCGCCTCTCCGGTATGTTTAGCCTTGCTTGCACAGCGGGCTGCCAGATTTTCCAGTGTCTTCTGACGACGGCTTCTGTAGCTTTCTGCATCCAGAAGTACGAAGTAATGATGATGATACTTCTTCCCTGCTGCCAGATTAGTCAGATACTGCAGCGCATCCAGAGTCTGGCCATGCTTTCCGATGAGGAGTCCCAGGCGTTCCCCGTGCAGAGTCAGCAGAATCTGATCACGGCTCAGCATCTTTTCCACGGTAATTTTAAGATCCATGGCGCGGAATACGCCCTTCAGGAATTCCCGGGCTATTTCTGCGGTTTCGTTCTGTTCTTCCTCAGAAAAAGTGAATTCTTCTCTTTCCCTGCGTACAGTCTTTTCTGCCGGCGCAGATTTTTCTTCCGCTTTCTCTGTTTCAGCTTCAGAAACTTCCGGTACGTCTTCCGTTTCCACCACTTCTTCCTTCTTCGCTTCTGTTTCAGGAGAGGATACAAGGCCTATGTGCCGTTCTTCTCCGGACTCTCCGACTCTGCGTCCTCCAATTTTTTCCCCTGGGAGAACCGTTTCCTGTGCGACAGGTGCTTTTTCTGTTTCGTCTGGAATATCCGCCTCGTCCGCTTTTTCTTCCTTTGTCGGAACTTCCATATCCAGGAACGCTTCACTGACTACGCGCGCCGCTTCTTTGGCAATATCGGTGGATCCTGCCAGGTCCGGCACAGAAATTTCTACTACTGCCGGCTTTTTGCGCAGCAATCCGAACAGACCGCCTGTCGGTTCTTCAATGACACGGACAACGGCCTCTTCGCGGGTTGCTCCCAGCTTTCGCAATCCTTCAGCAACCGCTTCATCTACAGTTTTTGCTGTAATCCTTACCGTTTTCATTCGTATCACTCCTTAGAATCACTGTCGTGGTCTACCTTACCTTCAATGGCTTCTTCCAGTTCCTTACGCATAACCCGCTTAGCCCGGCGTGCATCCCTCGGTGTATGACGTTTGCCCTTTGGTGCGTTGTCACGGGTTCCATCCGCATGAATGGTGAATACGCCCTTCTTTTCACGGGAATCATTGTTGATTACTGAACGCAGGCCCTTATCCTTATGGAACACAATAGTCTGCTGAACCAGCTGGAACAGGTTGCTGACTACCCAGTAAATAACCAGACCGCTTGGGAAGTTGATAGAAATATAACCAATGAAGAGAGGCATGAAATAGGTCATCATCTTCTGAGGCCCTTCTGCATTCTTCGGTGCTGTCTGTGCAGACAATGCCCATGTACTTACTGCGGACAGAATCGGAAGCACATAGGTCGGGTCCTTGGATGCCAGGCTGGACAGCCAGAGGAAGCTGGCATGTGCAGAATCATACTGAAATCCCTGCAGCGCATAGAAAATGGAAATCAGGAATGGCATCTGAATGAGAAGTGGCAGACATCCTGCCAGCGGGGAAATGTTGTGTTCCCGGTAAAGCTTCTGCATTTCAATAGACAACTTCGCTCTGTCGTTCTTATATTTTTTCTGAAGCGCCGCTACCTTTGGCTGAATTTCCTGCATGCCCTTCATGGATTTAATCTGCTTCAGTGCAAAAGGAAGCAGAAGCACCTTAATGACGATGGTAAGGATAATGATCGCAATACCGTAGCTTGGGGACCCCAGGCTTGCTGTCAGATTATAGAAAAACTGCACAGCCCACGCCATCATATCGGCCAGCCAGCCTACCAGCGTGCTGAAAATCGGAATCTGAAAATGGCTCATATGTTCTCCTTGTGCGGCCTTAATTTCATCCGCCCAACATACCTTCTTTTCTGAATTTCAAAAAGAAGAGGAAGAGTCGATAGACTCTGTAACTGATAATTCTTCCGGTAGCAAAAAAGCAGCAGCCTACGGAACCGGATCATAGCCCCCCTTATGAAAAGGATGACATTTTAAAATCCGTTTGACCGCAAGCCAGCTGCCTTTGATTGCTCCATATTTCTGAATTGCTTCCAGCGCGTATTCACTGCATGTCGGTATGAACCGGCAGCAGGGAGACTTCAGGGGCGAAATGAACAGACGATAAAACCGAATCATCGAAAGTAATACGCCCTTCATCATTTCTTACGCTCCATAAGTCCTGCTTTACGCCACAACGCCAGAATGGCCTTTTCCGCTTCTGAAAAAGAAGCACCGGTCAAAAAAGAGCCGGCCAGCATGATAACTTCATGGCCGGAAGCAAGTTCATGCCGATGAAGACGGTACACTTCTTTCATCAGGCGTTTTGCACGGTTTCTTGCAAAAGCATGGCCAATATGTTTGGTAGCTACAAACCCAATACGGACAGGTTTGTTTTTAGCCTTTGCCACATACATAAGCGCTGCTCTGTTTGTGAACCTTTTCCCACGGGCATATACCCTGCGGTACTCTCTGCTTTGCCGGATACGGAAAGAGCGATCAAGCGTGTACCGCCTGTCTTCTTTCCGTTCTTCTACATTAGGCACTTAATACTTTTCTACCCTTAGCTCTTCTTCTCTTGAGCACGATACGGCCGGCCTTAGTCTTCATACGAGCGCGGAAACCGTGGGTACGTTTACGCCAAAGGTTGTTTGGCTGATAAGTCATCTTACCTTTTGCCATGCTTAACACCTCCTTGCTTATGTCATGGCTGTGGTGCTTTTTCATACACCGTAACGAACCAATTATATTAAAATAATCTAATACTGTCAACAAAAAGCCCTTATTTTCAAGGGGAATTTGCATTTTGCCCTTTTCATAATCTGACCTTTTGCCAGATCAGTTGGTAACAATCAGAATTTTTCTTCTATAGAAAATTCATCCTGCGCCGCCCCCAGCATGGCAGCCAGATCATACAGTGGGCGGGAGAACGTGCGTCTCTTTTCTTCCGCCTGTTCATAGGGCGTATAGATAACCCGGCTCCGTTCCACGCCTACCACATGATGAGTATATCCGTGAACAGCGAGCGATTTCACAGCTGCCGCTCCGAGCAGTCCGCCAAGAATGGCATCTCTGGCAGTAGGTTCTCCGCCTCGCTGCACATACCCCAGATTGGTCATGCAGATATCGATATCTGTCCTCTCCTTAAGCCACATGCCCAGAGCACGGCCGTCATCAGCACCTTCTGCACAGATGACGATGCTGTTAGTACGTCCGGCCTTCATCTGTTCTTCCAGACTCACCGCCAGCTTTTCCCGGCTGAACGGTACTTCCGGGACCAGAATGTATTCTGCACCACAGGCAAGTCCCGCTGCCAGCGCAATGTGCCCGGCATGGCGGCCCATAACTTCCACCACAGCCGCCCGGTCATGGGAGGATGCTGTGTCCCTTATCTTATGCACGGCCTGAAGCACCGTGTTCACCGCACTGTCGAACCCAATGGTCTCATCCGTCCCCGGCATATCATTATCAATGGTCCCTGGAAGGGTGACCACAGAAATTCCCTGACGATACAGCGCCTCTGCCCCTTTAAGGGAGCCATCACCGCCAATGACTACCAATCCGTCAATGTGGTGCTTTCTCAGAATGTCTGCTGCCTTTTTCTGCATATTTTCTTCTTTAAATTCCAGACATCTGGCCGTTTTGAGAATCGTACCGCCACGGTGAACTATGCCACCTGCCATGTACGGTTTCATCGGCACAATATCCTCATGGAGAAGTCCCTTATACCCCTGGCGGATGCCGCATACGGAAAGTCCATGATGGAACGCTGCACGGAGGACACCCCGCACGGCTGCATTCATTCCCGGCGAATCCCCTCCGCTTGTAAGCACACCAATGGTCTTCATAACTAACCGCCCCTTTCCTTATCTTATGAAGAGTCAAGATAGACACTGTACGTTCTTCCTTATCGACCGGAATGACCGTGACCATTTCTTCTTTTCTTCATCCTCTTCAGGAATTTGATATGATGTCTGTCAATAAATCTGGCTATAGTCAGTGCGGACTGCGCCGGATGACAACTGGTGGTGTTTATCACCAGATCCGCCCGGCCGCTCCATTTCATCCATTTCCGGCGCATGCGGCGGACAAACCCCTCCACGTCATTGTAATCCATGGTGGGCCTCTTCCCTATTTTCTTCTTCACCCGCTCAGCGAGCCGGAAGGAATGGGCATACATGAGCACTACCAGCCCATACTGCTGCAGCAAATTAAATTTCTGTTCTGTCATAGGATAATTTCCACCGACAGCAATGACAGCCTCGTGATAAAACCTTACACGTCGAATAATTTCAAGCTCTTTCTCCTGAAATTCTTCCGCACCTGCCACCCGCCAGTACTCTGCCATTTTCATGCCTGTTTCTTTTTCCATGATGCGGTCTGTATCGGCCAGCTGCCAGCCTAAGCCATCAGCCAGAATCCGCGCCGCTCTGCTCTTCCCTGTCCCCATCGGACCGATGAGGACGATATTTCTCTTCTTCATATGTACCTCGGCTGCGGAATGTCCTCAGTTCTCCTTTGATGGAAAGCCCCGTGTCATCACGGGTTATGGAGAACACCGTAAAGGACGCCCCTCTATATTCGCTCTTTATTATATCAAAAGATTGGAGCAGCTGTATGTAGGTCCCATGCAACAAAATATGTTCTTTTCTTATTTTCCCTGTATTTTTTTCTTCTTCCTCCTGTTCTTCCCTGGACAGGATATGCAGACCGGCCTTCTCAAACCCATGAATAGCATCCTCTTCTCCTGATTCTGCCCATTGGGGTGGCTCCTCCATGGAAATTCCACTTCTCTCCGCCTTCCATTGCCGGAGATTCTCCGCTTCCTGCGTCAACCGTAATGTCTCAGACTCCATGTGGCTCTGCACCTGCCCAAGACAGAAAGTCATGCACAAAAACAGAAGAGCCATGAGCACCAGTCCCCGCCTGCCCGCCTTATAAAGGCTCTTCCTTATCTTCCGACGGATTGCCTCCATCCTGCGGTTCCCCCTTTTCCCTGAACACCATGGAAAATGACAGCAGCGGTGAGTTTTCCTCCCGGCGCAGTTTTTCCATCCGCACCTGGCCTCCCCAGGCCGCCCCCAGGAGATCAGCAAAAGCTCTGGCCTCCTCATCGGTCATAGCGGTACCCTGAATGCGTATTTCACCATTTGGCCCCTCCAGAGAGGAAAGCACCACGTTGGTCCCGGCTGCCTCTGACAGATAAATCAGCCGTTTCTGCCAGTGCCCACTCCCCTTCTCCCAGACATTCAGATCCTCAGCCAGTGCTTTTTCCCATTCTTTTTCTTTCTCCCATTTTGCGTGGGCTGCTGCCACCGGCGCCATATCCCTCATAACTTTTTCTGCCTTCCACAGCGATACCGCCTCATACAGACAGCAGAAAAGGGACAGTACCATCATAAGGAATGAAGCCAGGCAGAACAGGAGTACCCGGCTCTTTCCACAGCCAGAACTCTGCCAGAAGGAAAACCCTCTGTCCTCCCTTCTGGCAAGATTTATAGAGCATGCAGGCATATAAGGAGCCGCTTCCATCACCTGGGGTTTCCATAATGCTTCCCCTGGCAGGGACAGCGGTTCCGTCACAGAAAGCCCTGCCTCCTCCATCGCCTGGCACCACAGCTTTCCTGCCTTATCCCCATCAGTCAGCGGAAAAAAGAACACCCTGCCTTCTTCCTGAGGAAACTTCACACGGGCAGCAAATTCCGCCAGCACCTGTGCCGTATCCTCCTGGAGGCGAAGCTGCTTTGACCGCCAGGTATTTTCTGCACCTACAGCAAATACCTGGCCCCTGGATGCACCGCCCAGCACCAGAATCCATGGCCTGTCCCCCGCCCGTATCCGAAACAGGTCCGGTGGAGAAATCCCCCAGGCGATGACCCGGCCGGCCTTTTCTGCCGCCGCGGCCAGCCTGTCGCCTGTTTCCTTCCGTATGGCGGACACCAGCACCTCATATCCTTCCGGGGTGTAGGACAGGATGTGATACCCCGACTGCACTGGCTCACTGCCAAACAGCCGGTCTTCTTCCCACTGTATGGTTTCTTCCAGTTCCGGCTCCGTCATGTTGGGAAACTTCCGGCATACACACCGCAAATCCGGTTCATTCATGAGCCATAGTAGTTTCCGGTGGCGGAAGCCATCTTTTTCAGCACGACAAAGAGCCTCAGCAAGTGAGGCTTCCCCTTCGCCGGAGAGAATATATTCCTTTTCTTTCAGAAAGCGTCCGTTCCTTACCGTCACCATAAACAGGGTAGCTCCGACAGAAATCGCCGCATCCCATTCTCCGGTCATACGCCGACGGCTTTCCCGGCTGCGGAAGTATTCCTTCAGCCGTTTCCCCATTCCCTGACTCCACTCCATTATCTGGCTTTCCATGGTGAAGCTCCAATCTTATTCACTATGACAGCATATCCGGTTTCCCCTGGCCTCAGCTCATACTCCAGACGGATAAAACGCTCCGCCCCCGATGCCACATGCGTTCCCCGGGAAATCAGAATGCCTCCCCCTTCATCACAATCCCTGAATTCCACATGACAGGTCCTTCCTTCCTCGGAGAACTCTATTACCTGGTTCTGCGGTACTCCTTCCCGTTCCAGAAGTGACAGACCATACTGCGCCCCGCTTTCTGCCGCATATACAGCACAAAGGCCATTCTCATAAGAGCAGACCGCCGTAAGCGACCGCACAGTCATAGCCAGCAGTGCGCCGGCCACTGCGGTAAGACCCATCATAAGGAACAGAAGAAGTACATTTACTGCGCCCCTTCGACTTCCCATATGTCCCCCTTATTAAAATATTCCGCATAGGGATACACCGCGGTGTGCAATACCTGCCGGTCCTTCCCATCCGGCTTCCCCAGAATGGCCGATATTTCCACCAGCCCTCCTGTGTATACGGTAAACAACGGATTCCCTTCCACATCCGTCACCGTCTCCACATCACCGGCCCCTCCGGTGATGGGCTGCGAAAATCCGCCGGGAATCCTTATCTCCAGCCGGCCGCCCTGCTGGCGCAGGGTATAGGTCTGCCACGTACCATCCTGCATTTCTTCCCGATAATCATAGGTATTTCCCTGCCGTGCCTCCTTTTCTACCCCTTCCACCGTATTCCTTATCTTTTCCGTAAGGAAATCGGCTATGAAAAGGGATGTGGAACTATCCTCCACACGCCGGGACAGTATGCGTACCGACTGCACCATAGCAGTAATTGACGGCATGATGGCAGCACAAAGCGTGGCCATCAGCCCCAGACTGATGACCAGCTCCAGTGTTATAACCCCCCTGTGAACTCCCCTCATGAAATATTCCCCCTGTTATTTTCCCATGAGCAGCGTCAGTATTTCCTTGTACCGCGCCACAGCTGGCGCAATAGTAATCACGGCAAGAACAATCATAAATATAATCTTCTTGTTCCTCTTATCCCGTTCAATCATATACTGGCGGATTTCTACATCACTCATTCCTTCAAATGATTTTCTGGCCATTGGTTATTCCTTCCTTTTCCTGTGGGTAATAAACAGCGTTTCCTGTCCCTGCCTGTCCCTGACTGACACCTGGACACAAAGCAGAGGAATCCCCCGGATTTCTTCCGGTTTTTCCCGCACCGTTACGTAAAATATCTGTCCGCCCCGTTCCACGGCTCCCTCCGGGACAGCCATGAACCGCTGCGTCTTCTCTTTATATTTTATCTTCTCCATAACTTCCTGTGCAAGATAGATTCTCCCTGCCGCCCGTTCACATGCCTCTTCCCGTGTAATCGCCGTACGCAGCATGCATAATGCCCCTAGCGCCATGGACATGACCAGAAAGATACACAACTGCGTCCAGAGCAGGACCAGGCCTTTTCTCCGTCCTCCCATCCATTCACCCCCGCCGGATCTGCACACGTCCGGTGTACATGGCACATACCACCACCAGGGCATGCTTCCCGCCACCGGAAGTAAGCCGGTACGAATAAATCCTGCTGCGGCCGACAAAACCATCCCGGCAGAAGACCATCTTCGGTGCTGTACCATTACCGGAAAGAGACACCCCGCAGGGCAGACCCCCTGACGGATGCGTCCGCTCTACACCGCGATACGTTTCATATCTTACCCGTCCATTCCGCATAAAGCAGCGGAATATCACCCCTTCGGCGGCTCCACGGTAATGGACATCATCATTCTTCGCCTGCACCTGTGCCTCCCGAATGGCCATCTGCAGTTCTTTTGCTGCCAAATACAGCACATACTCCTCATGCCACGATACCGCAGCCGGCCAGGCTGACACCATAAGTGCCAGAAGCGATGCAGCGAGCAGACATTCCAGAAGCAGCATCCCCGTCCTTTCAGCAAAACGAAATATACCACGATATGATTTGTTGTCCCCACACATAGGCCATAATCCCCCCTGCAGCCAGAAAAGGCGCAAAAGGAATTTCCCGCTGCCTTTTCATCAGATAAAGCGGCAGCAGACAAAGTGCCCCCGCTGCCGATGAAAACCAGAGAAACAGCACAACCTCTCCCGGCGTAAGCCAGCAGGCAACCGCTGCGGAAAGTCCCACATCCCCCATGCCGGCACCTCCCCTTTTACATGCATAAAGAATCAGCCAGAACGCTGCCAGCACGGCATAGGAAAAAAGCAGCCTCCTCCCGTCAAATGGCTGCCAGATAAGCCCAAGCCCCAACAGGGCCAGGCTCCAGGCATCGGATATAAGTCGGGTATTCCAGTCCTCCCATGCAGGAAAACACAGCAGCAGAGAAAACAGCAGTCCTCCTGCTGCCCCTTTATACCCTAGCCAGCTGCTCACACATACCGCCAGTGCGGCCAGAACTATATAGCAGGGAAACCCGTACACTGGATTTCCCAGGCATTGTAACATTCCCCTGATGTTATTCCCCATGTATTTCCCCCATAAAAAAGCGCAATGAGCCGAAGCCCACTGCGCCTGTTATTTCCCTTACGCCCTGTCCACCTGGCCTCCCCAGACCGTATCAGTGGATATGGTGCCCCGTTTCTTCCTGGTGTTTCCTTAATTCCTCAGTATATTCTTCCACCACCCGGTGATCTACCGGTTTATTCTCCACCGGTTCCACATCAATCGGCTCACCGCTGATGGCATCCTTCCAGTATTCCCGCTTTTCCTGCTCTCTCCTCACCTTTTCCCGGAGAGCTTCCCTCTTTTTCTTAAATTCACGGAATTCTTCCCGTTTCCGTTTCTGGTCTTCCCGCTCCTCTTCTACCGGATCTTCTCCAAATTCGTTAGCCCCCACATGTCCTGGCTGCATGAGCAGATACATGAAAAGGCCGCCGGTAAGGAACTGCAGTCCCTGCCCGATAACCACATGGGCGGAACCGCTCAGAATCCCCTGACTATCCAATACATATACCACCAGATTGGCTGCGGCCAGCACGGGGATGAAACGGGCATCCCAGCCCAGATCGTGCGCCCGTCTTGCCCAGAAGAACAGACTAATCAGGCAGAACAGTCCTACAGCGCCCTTAAGCACCTCCAGCTTCCAGGCCGGAAATGCCAGAAGAAACAGATTCAGCAAAGTAATACACACCACGAAGGCGTACAGGTGATAAATCATGAACTGCTTTCGGCTGATGCGACCTTTGTAAGTCAGAAACTTTGCTATGCCCTTATGATTATTTACAGGTCTATCTGCCATAAAAAGCCTCCTGAAAAGCCAGACTGTAAACGTTACGCACCAGAAGATGCCTTACTGGTTCCGTAAGATGAGTACGTTTTATTATTAAAAGTACAGGTTACTTCCCCTGTGGATGTATTCAGTGTATAGGATGTCTTTTCATCCGGCGATTCCGGGACCGATTTCAGATAGCCTTCCTTTCCGTTTCCCGATTCCGCCAGCACATCCAGAGAATCAGGATAAGCCCCATGCTGCACATGATAAAGCTCCACTGCCGATCCAATGGTCTGCAAATCCGACCGGATTCTCGCTTCCTTAGCCGCATCTGCCGCCCCGGCCAGTCCGGGAACAGCCATCGCCGCCAGGATACCGATAATCATCACCACAATCATCACTTCAAGGAATGTAAACCCCGCTCTTCTCTGTAAAGACAATGATTCCATAAGTTTTCTCCCCTCTCTTCTCTCCCCGCCCCTCACGACCGTACTCCATCCCCACAGAGACAGTCCATGATGACCGCAACGCAGTCAGGCTCACAGAATCTATATTTCCATGAACGATTATGCCGGCGGCAGGAATTCCCCAAATCGTCATGCTGCATTGGCAGCATAGCAAAAACTTACATATATCATTTTATCATAGGAAAGAAAAGCAAACAAACCATGTACGAACCATCCGGCTTGTAGGGCTATGGTTTACGTCAAACAGCCAGGGCTATGCAGATGCGTTGCTTCTGCATAAGGTGAATTCCGCGTATGACTTTTTTATAAAAGGCAAACGTATGGTATACATCAACCTGCTTTCCACCAGACAAACTACTGTAGCCGTCTGCAGACAATCAGATAGTTCAGACGGTCAGACGGGAAGCCTATGGGGCTTCCTATCAGACTAAAAGAACTCAGAACATTTGCAACCTTTCCTACATTCCAACATAGAGGATTCTACTTTCCACCACCAGCCAACGGCTGGCGGTCCCCCTTTCTCTCCAGAACGGGAAACGTGTTGCATGCTTCCGTTAATCAGCTTTTGCATTCTTGCCCTTTGCAAGAAGAAAACCTTCCGCTTCATTCCTGCAATCTGCAAGTATTGCACAACTCTATGAACCTTGGCTCATACCGACCTGCGAACAAAGTTCGCAGATTTTCAGTCTTCCCCTGTAACAGCAAAATGCCCCCACTTCAAACTTGTGGCATGCAAAAAGGCTGCCTCATGACATGCGCCATGAAGCAGCCTTTTGCCTTGTCCCTGTTATTCAGCTTCGCGGATGGTAATCTTTTCTACCACTACATCTTCTACCGGCTTGTCTCTCCAGTCGGTGGATGCACGGCTGATGGTCTGTACTACATCATAGTGTTCTGTGACCTTACCGAAAATCGCATGGTGGTTCTGCAACCATGGAGTCGGTGCCACGGTGATGAAGAACTGGGAACGACCAGTGTTCGGGCCTGCATTGGCCATAGCCAGAATCCCTGGCTCATCGAAGGTCAGTCCATCGCCGAATTCGTCCGGAATCACATCCTTGGATCCACCGTAACCGGTACCTTCCGGATCGCCACCCTGAATCATAAATCCGCGAATGACACGGTGGAAAATGGTTCCATCATAGAACCCGCTTTCTGCCAGCTTTCTGAAATTTCCCACAGTGATTGGTGCCTTATCAGCAAACAATTCAATGGTAAAGCTGCCATGATTGGTTTTGAAATCAGCAAATACTTTCTTTTCTACCATTTGTCTATTCCTCCTGAAAATTAAAACTTCCTGTTACAGTATACACGAACCTTGTGAGGAAAGATATGTTATTTCCCGGAAGATACCAGAACTACCGCCGCCACAATGACCAGCACACCGGTTATCTGCATCCCGGAAAAGGACACCGTAAGGAACAGCAGGGACAGTACCAGGGAAGACAGCGGCTCCATAGCCCCCAGAATTCCCGCCTCCCCAGGGGAAATCTCTGCCACACTCATGAGAAACAGCAGAAATGGAACTACCGTACCGAATAACACACAGAGAAGAAATACCATAAGTGAGGAGAAGGAAACCACCCCCGCCGTTATGGGCGCATCCATAAAAGGAATCAGTGCCACCCCTCCGGCCAGCATCCCCCAGCCGACCAGAAGAGATGGGCGGTAACGTTTCATAAGCGGAATTGGCTCCACCACATACACCGCCTCAGCCAGCGCCGACAGAAGCCCCCAGAACAAGGCCGCCTGAGAAATTTTTACCGCATGCCAGTCCCCGCCGGTGACCACCAGAAACGTACCGGCCATGGCCAGGATGGCGCAACTAATTTCCATTCCCCGGGGCAACCGTCTTTCCTCAAAGGCGGTATAGAAAATAAGCAGTATGGACATGAGATACTGCAGGATGGTCCCTGTAGGTGCATTGCTGTACTGAATGGCCCGAAAATAAAAATACTGGGTCCCCATCATCCCAAACACAGCAAATACAAACAGCCGCAACGCATCTGCCCTGTCCTTCCAGGGGCGGAGCAGACGCTCCCGATGCAACAGATAATCAAAGCCAAGCAGCAGGAGTCCGGAAAGGATAAGCCGCCATACCGACAGTGCCGTTGCCGGAAGATGGTAATTATCCATAAGAACCTGCCCGGTTACTCCCGCCGATCCCCATAGCGATGCGCCAAGTCCGGCAAACAGCAGTCCCTTTCCACGTGATTTCATTGCCCGTCTCCTTCTCCGCCATAAATAAAACAAAAATCCGCCATAACAGCGGATTCCCCTGGCCAGTCCTCAGCCACGGATAGAAATTTCCAGTACGGCCCCAATAATCAGTACAATTCCGGCCAGTTCCATAAGACCAAATGTCTGTCCAAAGAACAAAGCAGCCAGCACCACAGAAGAAAGTGGCTCAACCGCGGCAATCACCGTCATCTCCACCGCGCTCAGATACCTGGCACTGGACAAATACAGCCCAAATGAGCAAACCGTCCCCAGAATCACCACCACCAGATAAGCGGCCAGAGACTGCCAGTCAATCACTCCGGTAAAATGCCAGACCTCCGTAAGAGGCACCAAAACCATACCGCCCATGAGCATGCTCCAGGTCAGCACAGGAAGTGCTGTATATTTCTTAATAAGCTGCCTGGGCTGAATATTGTAAAAGGCGGTGACAAAGGCCGATACAATCCCCCAGAACAAAGCAGCCGGCGAAATGGCCAGCGTCCCCCACTGCCCTTTAGTCACCAGCAGCACCGTTCCCAGAAAAGCCAGCATCGTACACAGGATTTCCTGGCGATAAGGCCAGCGCTTCCAGGAAATACAATTCCATCCTACCACCACAATGGGCAGCAGATATTCCAGAATGGTGGCCGTTGGTGCATTACTGAGGCTGATGGTTTTGAAATAGGTAAGCTGCGTTCCCGCCAGCCCCAGGGTTGTCCAGATAAAAATTCCGGGCCAGTTATGTTTATCTGCCAACGGTGCAACCAGTCGGATCCTCCCGTCACGTCGGATTATCGAAGCAACCATAAGGAGGATTCCGGCACCAAACATACGAATCGCCGTGAGCTGCCCAGGAGAAAATGATTTATCCTGAAGCAGGTACTGCCCTGCAATGCCGGAAATCCCCCATAAGGAAGCTCCCAGCGCGCAGAGCATCAATCCGCGGGCATGTAATGTCATACATCCTCCTTTACCATACCGGGCATCCCGTCAATGCCGGGAAACCGCCAGCACAGCCACAAGAATAAACAGAAATCCGGACAAGCCGATAAGATTGAACATCTGTCCGAAACATATCATTTCCAGAACCACCGAGGCCAGAGGTTCAATGGATGCAATAATCGTCATTTCCATGGCACTCAGATACTTGGAACTGTTGAGATAAAGAGCAAAAGACAGCACCGTTCCCACGACGGTGACCACCAGGTATCCCGCCAGAGACCCCCAGTCAATCACCCCGGCAAAATTCCAGACCTGTGTAAACGGCATGGAAACAAGGCCGCCGATAAGCATCCCCCAGGCAAGCACAGGCGGTGCCGTATATTTCTTAATCATCCCCCGAGGCTGCAAATTGTAAAACGCAGCCGTAAATGCCGAACTTATCCCCCAGAGAAGCGCCAGTGGCGAAACGGCCAGCTGATCCAAGCGCCCTTCTGTAACCAGAAGAAAAGTCCCGGTAAAGGCCAGTACCGTACAGAACACCTCATTCCGATACGGCCAGCGCCGGCTGGTCAGGCAATCCCACCCCACCACAATCAGTGGCAGCAGATAGGAAATAATGGTAGCGGTTGGAGCGTTGCTGTAATGGATGGCCTCAAAATACGTATACTGGGTAATCATAAGCCCGATAACACCAAACCAGAACAATTTCCATTGATTGGACCGCTCTCTCACAACCGACAGCAGGAGACCTCTTTCAGAAAACCACTCCCAGGCGAGCAGTAACAGCCCCGCACCAATCATGCGCACCGTCGTAAGCTGAGACGGGATAAACGATTTATCTTCCAGTAAAAACTGGCCGGCAATACCGGATATACTCCAGCAGAGAGAACCTGCTGCACAGAGGATAAGTCCTCGGATATGGTTTGACACGAGATAATCCTTCTTTCAGGAAAGATGAGCAGAGCTCATGAGATATACTCCTTAACAACCCATGGACAGGGCTGTGCAGAAAAGAAGCTTCTGCAGGGGGATGAATACTGCGTATAACTAAAAAAGAGCTTCTGGGAACGATGGCAAGGGCTTGTCGCCCTTGGCTTCAGATTCGCACAAACAGCAAATGAAGTTGGCAGCTTTTCGGTACGTTCAGGAATGATTTTCTGCTCCGGAATAGATATGCACCCGAACCGGTCATTATAAATTCCGCACCCTTTCAAAATTTCGAGCCAGGCCGGGATGCAGAGGTCGATGGAAGAGGAAAAATAACTTTTCAAGCTGTATACAGACATACGCCTGGGAAGGATTTTCCCTCTTCCATCGAGATATGCGCCCGGACCGGCCGAAATTTTAGTTGACGCTCAATGATATCCCCTCCCCCGCATCCCCTGGCCTATCCAGGTGCTTGAGCACTTCTTCGTAGTTATTCTGCAGGAAATCTACCACAAGGCTGAAAGTTACGTTGACGGAAAACGGATCAAAGCTTTCGTCCAAGAATGGGCAGCAACTGTCGATGAATACGCGGCCGTCCTCAGTAACGAGCATTTTAAACAGGGCATGGCGTGCATTCACTTCTGCCAGATAGTGCATGAAGGCATCGTAGTGTCCATCTTTTCTGTTCACATATCCCAGATGGAATCGGGTAATGACAAACATGGTGTTATCGGTGATGATAGTGCCCAGGAGACGGTGATTTCCTACCGGAATCGCGGTCATGAAAATCATCTTCTGTGTGGAATCGTTGGACTGCTGGCGTTCAAAAACCTGAGCCATATTCTTTTCTTCCAGATACTGCTGGAACAGAGGTCCTTTATTATTCTTTCTGATTGCTTCTGCCATAATATTTCTCCTTTTATTTCAGTTAACAGAGTTTCTCTTTCAGTATAAGCGCAACCCCCGTCCTGTGTCTATGGGAAGGCCCAAAGGCCTTCCTTAGACTATCAGATAGTTCAGACGGTCAGACTTCAGAGGGGTTCTGCCTTTCTTGCATTCTTTGCGCTTTAGCTCTTCTATCTCAATGCTCATTCCTGTCTTTTATAAGATGGCTTATCCCGCACTTCGATAACCTGGGATTACAGGGTAAATACATCATCATACATACCGTTCAGCGGATAGCCATACAGGTACAGCAGGTCCTGCGGCAGAAGGATTTCTTCCCCCATACGGAGATTATTGATACCTTCCGGAATATTTTTCCATCCAGTACACGCATGTAGCTGAAGCTGGCTCCGCCGGATACGATGTCCAGCTTTCTGCCAATCTGTTCTTCCACGCGGTGGGCAACGTCGACCAGTTCCTGCAGCTTTTCCGGTGTAGCCACAACCGAACCATAGCAGCCTACATTAACGCCTACGCCAGCCAGGTCCAGATTGTCCATATGTTCTTCCACTTCCGCACATACGTCCACCATTTCATCCTTATCCCAGAAACCTTCACGAAGATCCCCCAGATCAGCCATGATGATGACATGATGTACCTTCCCGGCTTCTCCGGCTGCCCGGTTCAGCGCACGGAGTACGGTAATATCGCTGTTCAATGAATATTCCTCTACACGGACCAGTTCATCTACTTCACTGAGCACAGGTACACGAAGCATAAGGAGCGGTGTAGTAATTCCAGCTGCCTTTACACCCGCCTGCTGTTCCATGCGGGAAGATGCCAGGAACTGACATCCGCCATCTGCCATAGCCTGCGCTATCGGAACCATACCTGCTGCCCCCTTGATAACCCCAGCCACACTGATACCACGGGTCGCACAGGTATCTACCACCTAACGCGCATTATGTCTTAAATGATTCAAATTGATTACTAACCTTGGATACCGATTTGCCATAATAATTACCTCTTACACCTGTTATATAGAATCAGCCATATTAAAACTGCCATATGGGAATAGTCATATTAAATACGCCATATAGAAATAGTCGTATATGTAAATAACACTATTTTTGCTAAAAAAGCAAGAGAGGAAGAAATAATAGATTAGAGATATAAGATTTGAGAATAGAGAAAGGCCACACAAGCTTCCGCTTGCTGGCGGCAAAAGTCTCTTCGAAAATTTCGAGGGCTGGATACTGCGTATAGCCTTTGGGTAAAAAACAGGTTTGAGGTTTTGCAGATTCTCGTATCTGCAAATAAAAACTGGTAGAAAGAAATATTTTCTTTCCACCAGTTACACCAGCATGTGTTATTTAAACAGCTTTTGGAATGCGTTATTTTCAAGGTCTGTAATATTATATAGCGTATCTAAAACATTAAAGGTTTCTTCCAGATTGCGTTTTGCTCTTTTCCATCCGCCACCATCTGTAATCCATACAAATTTAAAGCCAGGTATTCCAGAAGATTCTTCCGCAATCATTTTATAGCTTCTTGCCGTTTCATTTAACTTGGAACCCCCGCTGGCATAAAAGTTGGTTTCAATTACGTATATCATGGAATTTGTTTTAACCACAAAATCCCATCTCTTGGTAGACGTACCTTCCGCAGAAATTGACGAAAGATTAATACCCCATTTACTTTCTATCTCTGTTAAATACATCTCCTTATAATATTCAACATTCGCTTCCTTTAAAAAAGATTCCACCAAATCTTCCATCTGATGACCGCCTCGATTTTTCCGGCCATTCGAATTTAAACCGACCTCAACTCCCGTTACATAATCATAAAGACTGCTGATTATATGATTCTGAAGCATATCAAATAATCCGGTCTTCTCCATGAAATATTTGTACTGTTCCGGCGTTTGTTCCACGTGGTCAAACCGATAATTAACTGCCCCTTTTTCATCCTGGCAATATATCTCATTTTCTCGTACAGCCAATAATATGGGTATCGCCTTTAAACATTCCGGATATCTGGTCATGATTTCATCAAATTCCGTTTCAATGTTCTTAGAACCTACCAGGGAATTCAGTATGTTTATTTCAATTTTCAGATGCTCTGCATTTTCATAAACTTTATCAAAATCAATATAATAACCATATTCATTAATTGATGGTCTAAAAGTAGATAACCATTCATTGAAATCGCGCATTCTATTCATTGTTCAGCCTTTCAACAGATAACTTTATGTAGTCCAGATTATTATCTATGCCAATATAGTTCCTTCCGAGATGTTTACATGCTACACCTGTAGTAGAAGATCCGCAAAACGGATCTAACACCACATCATTTTCATGTGTAGAAGCGAGGATAATTCTTTCCAGAAGATATACCGGCTTTTGCGTAGGATGCTTTCCAAAACGTTTTTCCCGGGCTGGAGTTAATGACCCCGTCCAGACATCCTTCATCTGTTTTCCTCCATTCAATTCTTTCATTAATTTATAGTTAAAATAATGTTTTGCCTTTTTATCTGCTTTCTTTGCCCAGAGAATTGTTTCCGTACTATGAGTAAAGCATCGGCACGCGAGGTTTGGTGGAGGATTTGTTTTCTGCCATGTAATGTTATTCAGAATCTTAAAACCTTCTTCTTCCAATGCCATCCCTACTGAATAGATATTATGTAATGTTCCACTAATCCATATGGTTCCATTCGGTTTTAACACTTTATGGCACAGATTAATCCATTTCTTATTGAATTCATGCTTTTCTTCTAAACTGCCTATTTTGTCCCAGTCTCCCTTATTAACGGATACCGCTTTACCCCCACTACAGCTAATTCCGTTATTTGAAAGGAAGTAAGGTGGATCGGCAAAAACCATATCTACCGTCTCTGGAAGCATTTTCTCCAGTGCCTCAAAAGTATCACTTAGATATAATGCCGACCAATCATTGTAGCAATAAGCCTGAAGTCCCCTGAAATATGTTGTCATATTATAAATCCCCCTTTTTTAATAATTGGTGATTAATACCTCTTTTCCTGTTCTTTTATTCGCATTACGATTTATCATTCGTTTCACTGCAAATGATTGAATCTTATACCCCTCATAAAGCTCTCTGACCAAAAGAACATCATTATTTGACAGCATAATTTTGGCGCCTTTTTCATCCAGACGCTTAAACAGTTTTGACAGCCTTTTATGATCTTCTAAAGAAAATCCACCTTTTGCATAATCTGTAAAGTACGCTGTTTCACTTTCAGGTACATAAGGACTATCAAAATAAACAAAATCTCCCGCAGAAACGGTAGTACATGCATCCTCAAAATCCATGCATGTTATATTTACCTTGGCCTGATTTAAATAATCAGAAATAGCCCGTATATTACTTTCATCAACAGACTTACCTTTTACTCTGTTATTGAAAGGAACATTAAAGAGTCCTTTACTATTTACTCTATATAATCCATTAAAACAGTGTTTGTTAAGCCATATCATCAAAGCAGCTGCCTGAGCATCCTTTTCTCCAGATAAAATTTTCTGGTTATACTGTTCCCTTTTAGAATAATATAACTCTTTCGTACAGGGAACTTCATCCAGACTATGGATTCTCTCAAGTACTTCTTCCATTGCATTTTTTAACTGAACATACATGTTAACAAGCTGATCATTTATGTCATTAATAAACGCTTTTTCAGGCCCGATATTAAGAAGAACCGCTCCCCCGCCTATAAAAGGTTCATAATAATTATTATAGCAATCCGGCATATTCGCAGTAATTATATTTAGTAACTGTGTTTTTCCACCTGCCCATTTGATTGCCGGTGAAATCCTTTTATCATTCATTATCGTCCTCTCCAGAATATTATCAGAATCACAAGTATTTTCTCAAATACATTCTAATCTGAAAAAATCACATCATTTTTATTGTATCATCTCAATATAGCACTTCTGCAGAAACCCCCAAATATCGATAACTTATCTTTCCTCTTTCTTATTCTATTAAATTCCCCTGCCTCCTCAACGCTCTGCAGAGGGACATAGTATATGTGGGCGCAAAAAAAGGCACAGCCAATCCGAATTCGATCAAATGGCTGTGCCTTTTCTTTACACCTGTTTTCTTTTATCTGAAAGAAATTCCAGAGGTTTCTGAGCTGATTATCTGCCCTTTATGCAAAGGTCGCTATGCACCGTATCCACGCCCTGTACTCAAGGTTACGGCTCATAATCTCTGCTTTCTCAGGCCTCCTGCTTCTCTGTGGCTTCGTCTCTGGCTACTTCGAGACTGAGGCGGTGCCGGATGGCGTTCATTATGAGCTGGATAGAATCGGCGATGCCCCATTCACTGGATTTGATCAGGAGATCGTAGTTTCCAGCATAGCCCCAGAAGGTTCCGGTATAATAGCGGCAGTGCTCGCTTCTGCGCCGGTTCACATCGGCAATCATGCGGCGGGCGGTGGCTTTATCCACCTTTTCCCGAAGCATAACCCGGCGGGCCGCCCATTCCGGATCGGATGAGATAAACAGGTTGAAGGTATTGGGTCTGTCTTTGAGAATAACATTGGCCAGGCGCCCTACGATGACACAGGAGCCTTTTTCTGCCAGTTCCTTAATGACGGAGGTTTCTGTCAGGAAAAGTTCATCCTTAGGTGCTACGGCACCGGAGGCCAGATGTGTGTATTTATCAAACAGATTGTAGATAAAGCGGTTTTCAATGGACTGGTCCTGTTTCTTTACTTCGTCCAGACTCACCCCTTCCCGCTGGCCTACCATCTGCATGATTTCGGTATCATAGAAAGGTACGCCCAGTTCTTTAGCCAGGCGCCGTCCAATGGCACGGCCGCCACTGCCGAACTCTCTGGATACAGTGACTACCAAAGGAGCCGCTGCCACATCACTGGCTTTCTTGGGCATAGTATCCAGTACAGGAGATTCGGACAGTTTCTTCTTGAACAGAAGACGTTCAATCGGTCCTGCCAGGACGCAGCCAGCAATAATCAGTGCCAGTCCGATAATGGCGCGAAGGGTAATCGGTTCACCCAGTACGATGGACGCCAGAATCAGTGCGACTACCGGCTTGATGAAGAAAGCAAAGGATGCGTTGGCCGGGCCGGACAGTTCGATGGCCTTCATAAAGCATACATACCCAACCCCGGTAACTACCACAGACGTGTATAATAGCGGCCAGATGGAATGGGAGTCAATACCGGAAAACACAGGACCATGGGTAAAGAACAGAATGGCCAATACCCCAATAGCCCCAATGATGAAACTGAAACTATTCATGGCGCTGCCGCCGATTTTCTTAATGCGCAGCTTACCCAGGGTGGTGTACAGGGAAAAACTGATAGCTGCTGCCAGTACAATCAGCAGACCCATGCTCCCGTTTTCTATAATGGACACCGGGTTGGCGACAATACAAAGACCGATAAGGGACAGAATGATAGTGATAATTTTCTGTCTGGTCAATGCATCATGGGTGATAACATACGAAAAAATCATAGTGAATACCGGATTGCATGAAAAGACAATCGCTGCAAGTCCTGCATTGGAGTTGTTAACACCAATCTGAAACAGGACCATGCTGAACATAACGTTAATTATCCCCAGGACAGCGATATATCCCCAGTCCGATATTGTCAGATGCACATGTCTTCTGATCAAATCCTTCACTGCCAGCGGAAGCAAAAGCAATCCGCCAATAAAAAAACGAAGGAAGGTGAGCTGAAATGTGGTAAAGGATGAACCGGCTATTTTCAGCGCAATTTCCATCGTGCCAAATGCCAATGCAGTTAAGACAATGTATAATGTCCCATTTTTGGCGTTCATAAAAACATCTCCTCTGCTGTGTATTTTAAGATTGAACGGCTATAATTATAGCACCAGCAGGAAGTTAATGCATATTAAATTTTACGCAATAGATAATTCATAAAGGACCACTGTCCGGGATTCTCCCTCTTTTCTCCATTTGGTAAAGCTTCCCACAGAAACAAAACCCCGGTTTTCATGAAACCACAGGGAAGGAACATTCTTCACATCAATACAGGCCATGAGGGATTCCACGCCCTCCTCCACTGCCCTGGTGCAGAGAGATTCCAGCAACGCTGTAGCTACGCCCATTCTCCGACAGGTCCCATCCACATAAACGCCATATTCCCAGACGTTTCCCTCCGTCTTCCACTCGGTAAATTGCTTTGCTGAAATAAATCCCAGCAGACGGCCCCCCATAACAGCTACCAATACAGGATAACCTTTTTCCTTCCTCTCCTCGAAAAAGGAATGCATAGCATTTTCCGTATACAGCCGGTAATCAGACGCCCAGGGGTCCCTTTCCATGCACGCATTATAGATGCAGCGCAGCATGATTTCATCCTCTTCCATGGCCTCTCGGATTATGAGCTGTTGCCCCACAGGCCATCACCTCCATTCTGTGTTCCTGAAAATCCGGGTATTATTATACACTATTTACAATCCCCATTCTTCTCACTATAATGGATAAATAGATTTTTTTGTATTGATGCACTACCCGGCCCATTGGCCAAAGGAGAGAAGATTATGCAGCTGACACTGGAAAAAGCAAAAGAAATCCTTCCCCGTTATACGACGGAAGCTCATTTATTCACCCATGCACAGGCCGTAAGTGCCTGTATGGAAGCCATGGCAGATTATTTCCATGAAGACCGCGATCATTGGGCAGCCATCGGTTATCTTCACGATGTGGATTATGAAAAGTATCCGGACGAACACTGTCACCATGTCCATGAAATTCTGGATGCGGAAGGTATCGACAATGCAGATTCTGAAGCCATCATCTCTCATGGCTACAAAGTCTGCGGCATTGAAAGAGAACCGGAAACCAATATGGAAAAGAGTCTCATTACCGTGGACGGTCTCTCCGGCATCATCATGGCTTATGCCCTTATGCGCCCAGAAGGCATGAATGGCATGAAGGTGAAAGGGCTGAAAAAGAAATTCAAGGATAAGGCCTTTGCAGAAGGTGTAGACCGTCAGTGTATCAAAGAAGGCGTTGAACGCCTGGGCCTCGATATGGCGGTAGTTATGGAAGCATGTATTAAGGGGATGGCTGCGCACGCCAAGGAACTCAACCTCTAAAATTTCGGATGGTCCGGGAGCGTATGCTCCCCTGCCCGGAAAAAAGAGAATGGGATGTACCATTATGTACAGTCCCATTCTCTTTTTTCTGTCCAGTACCACCTCCGCATCCCGGCCTATCGCGAAGTTCTAAAGATAAAGATAGGGTTGAAAACTGAGCTTAAAGATTGGGGAAGATCGGCGAACATACAGAAGAATAGACATCAGACGATTCAGACTTCAGCCAGAGAACATCAGCGTGCTTTCTCAGGCTCTAACAGATAAAGACCTTCGGCTCTTAGTCGGCGAGAATTGCTCCAGGGCAATTTTTGGGTCCGTACCTTACCATCAACATGGCAGATCCGCAAAAACCTCTCCGAAACTTTCAAGTGTGTGGATTCTGCAAATAGCCGCTTTGATAAAAAACGAGGAGCATCACATGACAGACCTTCCTTCTGATTCACATACAGCATTCTACTTTCCACCATCCATCTTGGCAGATGGTTCTCCTCTCCAGAGAGGGAAATGTGCTACATGCTCCACCTTCGTACAACATGGTGATTCTTCCCTTTTTATGAGAAAATATTCCGCTTCCCCTTGTAAAACAGCATATTTTACATAGCCCTGAGAATGGCAGCACCATTCTTACCTACCTGTGAGCAATAAAAAATGCAGCATTGGCTGCAGTTTTTATTGCCCCTCTTTCAGTTAATCGTTGTATTCTGGGTATCATTTATCATGGATTCCATAGTATCCACCGGGTCAGTGGATGGGATTTCTGTCAGCATCATTTCCCAGAATGCCGCGCGGGTTTCATCCGGTTCCACACCGACAGCACCATGGCGGAAGATATTTACCAGGCCTTCTATAGCCCGGATGGATTCTTCCCCGAACATAATAGATGCCCTGGAATACCACTCTATAGCTTCCACGCCGTCCATCGCAACGCCGCGCCCCATTTCGTAGCATTCGCCCATGTGGAAGGCTCCGGCTGCACAATTGGCATCGGCCGCCCTGGTATAGAATTCTATAGCCTTCTTCATATCATGGAACTGGTTTCCACCTAAGTAGTCATAAATTTCTCCCATGCGTGCCAGTGCAACACCTGCACCGAGGCCTTCCATATGGGATGCCTTTTCATACCATGACATGGCCTGTTCCATATCAATATCCAGTCCATTTCGGCAATTCAGGTAACAATCCCCCAGATGGGCGGCGCACATAGCCAGGCCTTCTTCGGCTCCTTTCTGGTACCACTGGATGGCTATTTCCGGATTCTTTTCCACGCCTTCCATGCCCTCTTCATATATGCTCCCGATATTCATAATCGCCATTTCTGCAGAAGGAGCGCCTGGCTTGCAGGCCCGGGTGAAATAGGAAATAGCCTTTTCTCCATCCGGTTCAACACCCATCCCATGTTGGTAGCAGTTACCCAGAAACAGGCAGGAATCGGTAGAGCCCGCCTCCGCTCCACGGGTAAACCACTCCATGGCCATTGGCAGGTTTGCTGGAATACCATCGGCTCCCTGCAGATAAATCATACCGATTTCCTCTGCACATTCCGCTTCGGATTTTCCTTTTTTGTTCCATGCCTTGCCAAAGTAGTCCAACGCCTTTTTTCTGTCCATGGGAACTATCACCCCGTTAAGGTAGCATTTCCCCAGCGTATAGTATCCGAATTCCTGATCCAGTTCGGCGGATTTTTTCGCCCAATCTATCGCCTTATTCATGTCCTGTTTCAGTCCGGCCGAGCCGCCGGCATACATGAGGGTAAGTGAATTGGCCGCTTCACCGGCTGCTTCGTCCCCCATCAGATATACCCGGGTAAGAAGTTCCGCTGCCTTTTTCCCGTCCGCCTTCACGCCGGATCCGTGGAGATACGCATCTGCCAGGTTGAGAATCCCCCAGTCAAATTCTTCATCGGCTGATTTCTGCAACCACTGAAGAATTTCCTTATCCAGCTTTTCGGATGGTTCTCTGCACTGTTCCAGAATCAGGGCTATCCGACAGGATGCGCGGCCTGCATATTCTCCTCCACAGTCATAAGCTTTCTTATACCATGTCATCGCCTGTTCCGAATCCAGTTCCGTGCCTTCCCCATGCTCATAACATTCTCCCAGGGCAAAGAAGGCCTCTTCCAGATGACTTTCCGCTGCCCGTTCATACCAGAAAAAAGCTTTTTTCATATCAGGCCTGATTCCTATACCGGCTTTGTAGATTTCGCCTATGCGGCAGGCTGCATAACCAGAAACTTCATCCATCATATCGTAGGCCCGTTCATAGAGCTGAAGTGCTTTTTTCTTGTCCATGGTACAGCCCTTGCCCTGATCATACATACCGGCCAGATCATACAACCCGGGAGCGCACCCCAAATCAACGGATTTCCGGTACCATGCAAGGGCTTTACTGAAATCAACAGATAACCCCTGGAGGCCATTTTCATACAACATCCCCAACCGGTTGGCTGCTTCCCCTGATGCCTCATCCTCCTGTTCATAGGCCATAGTGTAGTACTTAATGGCCTTTTTCGGGTTATACTTAACCCCTCGGCCAAGCGCATAATTATCTGCCAGATTATAGGCACCCCAGCCATAGCCCAGGGATGCGGATTTTCTGAACCAGCGGCAGGCTTTTTCCATGCTGAACCATTCAAAGTCCTCATCGCTGTAAATCAACCCGAGGCTGTTCGCTGCAATACCTGATGCTTCCTCATGCCGATTATAGGCCTGGCTGAACCATTTGATGGCCCGTCGCATATCAGGTTTTCCGTTTATTCCATCTCTCAGAAGGGATCCGGCATTATACATTCCCCAGGTGGAGCCCAGCCTTGCCGACAAGCGGAAGAGGGCATAGGCATCCTCATCCTGGTCCCCCTTCTGGCGAAGCAGAAGCCCCATGCGGTTCGCCGCCTGAGCCGCCGCGTCATCATCATATGTATTAAGGACGTCCTGGTACAGGTAAAACGCCTTTTCCCTGTCCAGTTCCGTTCCCAGTCCGGTTTCACTGGCAGAGGCCAGATTGTACAGTCCCCAGGAATATCCTGCTTTGGCTGACTTTCTGAACCAGGATACCGCTTTTTTATAGTCCGGTTTTTCTCCGGTTTCCCCCTGGTAGATATGACCTATATCATTGGCCGTAACCCCTTCCGCCTCTCCATGCAGTTCATACGCTTTCTTATACAGTTCCAGCGCCTTTTGGGTGTTTTTACTTTCACCAAGCCCCCAGGCAAAGCAGCTGCCCCAGTCGCAGTATCCCCAGTCATATCCTCTTTCGGCGGATTTCCGGTACCACCTGGCAGCTTTCTGGAAATTCAATTTTCGGTGGAAATAAATATCGCCTATACTATCGGCTACCTTTCCTTTGATTTCTTCTGTGTCAGGTGCATCCCATGCCCTGCCATACCACAGAAGGGCCTTCTCTTCATCTGGTTTGTCTGTCCATCCTTCTGCGTAGCAGCATCCCAGATTGTACATGGCCTGACCATCCCCCTGATCAGCCCGATTTTGCAGCAATGAAATGGCTTCCCTGGCATTCCCCTCATTTACCAGTCGTTTCACTTTGTCTTTTAACGATTCTGTCATTTGTATTCTCCTGTCCCCTTTCCCACAGTGATACCCCTATCCGGTGTAACTCCTTACGAATCCCCGGAACATAACCATTACTTATATTATCTTTATATATATTACACTATGGCCAGATTTATAGCCATTCGCAAAGATCCCCCTTTCTATGTAAAAAGAATATTCATCGCATGAACTCCTGTGGATTTGTAAAATCAGGAAATTACCACCCGTAGTTAGTCCCTGTACCATCTCCTTTTGGTGTTAAAGGATTGCAGGAGTGGAATCGAAAATGCATACAAGACAACTTAAAAAGCAGAAAGAACCAGAATGAACTCAGAATCTTTCTGCTTTTCACAAAGAGGCAACAGGCCGTAGACTTATCCTTTCTGATATCCCTACATGGAGACATCTGCTTTCCTATGCTCAATCCATAGCATCCGCCCAGTTTTCGTCATAATATCCTTTTTCAATGTCTGTCCCCAGCTTCCCGTTTTTGACCTGGTACATATAATAATCGGCCTGACGAATCATATTTCGCAGTGTTTCCTTGCTATCTGCATAGCCATAGACACACCCGAAGCTTCCATGTGGTGCACTGGCTGCACCTCTCCCGTATGCAGAAACGGTACCAGAATGGCATTATCCCCCCTGCTTAACATCTCCCAGTCCCATTGGCCCTTGCCATTATCAATGACCTGATGTACGTCGGGGAGGATAACGCCGTTGCCACGATACAGCATATCCCACAACCGGGGTGTCAGATTGCTTTCCGGCATATCCTGTATCAGCAGCCTGCATTCTATAGCCATATCATAAGTTCCGGAGGTATTGCGCAATATGAGTGCCATATACCCGCCATGCACTGCGCTGCTTATCAGACACAAAAAAGTGCATTGCCATTCCGCAATGCACGCTAAAATCATAATTTGCAGCTGGCTGCCATGTTAAAGGCCCTGTAGCTTTGCGTCATTGCTTTTCAACAATTTTGCCCTGAGATACGTCATGTATCTCTCCCTGTAAAATTCACATCCCCACCATACCACATATTCCCCTGCCTGTAAATGAAATTTTGATAAAATTTGTCAATCTTATTTTCTTTTTTCCATTCCTTATTTCTTCGGAATACAGGTTTACATGTAATTTTGATACGTGTGTACAAAAATCTTTGGTATGTGCTATCATATATAATAAATATAAAAACATTATTACAATTATAAACCTGACTACAGGATACCTTTTCATGTTCTGTCACCTTTGCGTAAGGAGGACATATCATCATGCCAGGAAATAAACGAATGCTGGGCGTAGCCATTCTGAATGTGCTGAAAGAATATTCCGATGCGGAGCACCCATTGAAACGCAATGATATCATTGCGCTGGTTCAGAAACATTATAATCTCCATTGTGACCGGAAAACGGTTACAGACAATATTCATGGCCTGCAATCCATGGGATATGAAATCGTTTCCAGCCGCAATCCCAGCGGCACCTATTTTGCAGGACGCCCTTTTGAAGAGTCTGAACTCCGTATACTGATTGACGATATCTTATTCTCGCCTATGATCTCTCAGCCTCAGGCCCGAGAGCTGATTAAAAAACTCATAAGTCTGGGCGGACAGCATTTCCGGGAAAAGGTTCCCCATATCCGGAACCTGTCGGCTCTGCCCCATGGCGTAAATCAGCAGATTTTCTATACCATAGATATACTGAGTGAGGCCATTCATACACAGCACAAGGTATCGTTCACCTATAACCAGTACGGCACCGATTTCCAGCTCCATCCCCGCCGGGAGGACCCCTATCTGGTAAGTCCGTATGAAATGGTAACCTCTGCTGGGAAATATTACCTCCTCTGCAACTGCGAAAAATATGACAATATATCCCATTTCCGCCTGGACCGGATTACGGACATCCATATATCAGAAGAACCTCTGCGCCCAGTGAAGGACATTCCTGGATTTGAACAGGGGCTGCAGCTTCCTGTCCGTATGGCCGAAGATCTGTACATGTACTCCGGACATACGGTGGATGTAACTCTGGAAACCACTCCGGAAATGATGAATCAGCTGGTAGATGCCTTTGGCGATAATTTTACGGTAACCAGTGAGAAGGATGGCCTGCTGTATGCGTTCCTTCATGTGAATGAACAGGCCATGTGCTACTGGATACTCCAGCATGGCACAGAAGTAAAAGTGCTGCAGCCGGAAAGTCTGAAGCAGAAAGTCATCAACGCCATACAGCAGATGCTGACTCAGTATGAAGAACCCGGTGCGAAAGAGGCAGAACTGCAGGCGGAAGAAGCCATAAAAGACAGGTGTGAGGGGGAAAAGCAAGTTCAAGAGTTGAGCTTTGAAGTTTGAGAAAAACCTCGCAATAATCCTTTTCGAATTCTCGGACCTGTACCTTAATATCAACATGGCAGATGGGCGTTAAACATTTTGTTTTGCATCAGGATAGATTCTGGATATTGCCTTTTTATAAAAAAATACTCCGCTTCACCTGAGCAAAGCAGGATGTTTTGTCCTGTCTTCTGAAAGCAGCGAGCTTTTGCCCGCTGCTTTTTCGTTTTCGGGAAAAATATAGAAAAACTTGGTATAATAGGTTTTTCACGGAAATTTTGGGGATGAATAATCAGCAGGTAAAAATCTGAAAGGGTGGAAATGGACATATGGCCCTTCAGTAAGTGGATAATCCACCAGGCCATTTCCCAGGTAACGCGCGTAAAAGGGCATTGGCAGGGAATATCTTCCGTTATGGTCTCCCCGCTGGATATGCAGCGAAATCTGTGCCCTGAGAACTCTATGTACTTCTTTTCTTTGGGAAGATTCGGAAAATCCTTAATAAGTACAGAAAAAGCCCTATAACTATACATACGGGATTGGCCGTGCGAACAGAAGAAGTCCTTTGCAGTTCTTAAACTGGTAAACCTGGTATGGCAATGGGGATTCATATGGTCGGTAATATGGTCTACGCGGAAATATCGATAATTAGAAGTGATTTTATTATGGTAGTAAAAGAGCATTGTTATTCCTCCTTGTGTGGTTTTGGTCAACTTACATTGGAGTAAACAATGCTCTTTTTCAATGCCTGTTTTTTACATTATTATTTTATCTCATAAAAATGCGTGAAGAGCCACTTTTTCCTGTATCCCAACAAAGCAAAACAACTGTCCCCCAGGCAGACTGCAGTGTTCGCCTGCAGATTTCAAACGGTCAGACTTCAGGCAGGTAGTGGATAATCCGTATAGCTTATTGTATAAACCCATAACATAAAAAACGATTTCCCAGCATTGGGAAATCGTTTTTTGCTGCCTCGGGTTTGCCCTGCAAAATAACATGTTTTGCACGAACCTGTGAGTCTGGCTCACACAAATCGGAGAATGGCAAAATGGCTATATACCTGCGAATCTCTGGGAATTCACACTGACTGCAGGCGCCAGCTCATCGGGTTCAATTGTCCAATCCCCTCATCAGATTGAGTCCCTTCCAGAACAGATCATGTACTGGCTGGTTGTATCCGTGGGTATCATCCATGTAGAATGGGCGCCAGTTTTTCCCCTGGTCATAGGATACGTAGGATACCTGATCATTTACATAGGGCGGAACATCAATTTCCTTGTCCCCGGCCAGCAGGGCACTGTACCCATGAAATCCTTTATTGAGCGGGCAATAGAACCATATGGTGGTTCTTGGGGTGACTGACTGAATCTGGAAACGGTCGGCCTCCGGGTTATAGGATATGTCTTTAACATCAACAGAGAAAATATACCCTGTATCCCGGTCCTCTGCCACCATACGGGCCGAATTTTTATACATATACACAGCAGACCCCATATGATCATACATGTTAACTATCCCGGAATTTCCATACAGATGAATCGGAGCCTCGGCTCCATGCACCGCCAGCGGCAGTGACAGAAGGGCTGCCAGCCCCATAACCAGAATTGATTTTTTCATAATCAGCCTCCTCCGACACATATACTATGTCAGTTCTCCTGAATCTTTATTTATTCAAACCATTGAAATAAGCCACGGCTTCCCTGTTGAGCGGAATCGTCATGGTTCCTGCCGCATACGGTCCTAAACCATAAGGGCCATATACCAGGTCAATATTTCCATTCTTGCGAAGCACATAAGAATCTGTCAGTTCCGACACACCAAACATGTCATCCTTGTAGAAAGTCTGTGGGTTCCCTGCTTCATCCAGTTCCTGCACCTTTCCTTCTTCCAGTGCTTTCTGGAGCTGCGCTGCATCCTTTATGCGGACATAGTGGGAAAGCGGAATACGGCCTCCGGTGCGCTTATTGTATACTAGGCCATAGGTTTCATTCCAGTTATGCGCCGCTCTATCCGGATAACGGGACACATGAATCAGTAGAGAAATGACATCATCATCTTCATACGTTACTTCATAATCCATATAGGCAGATACAAACTCTTTGTCAGCATAGGAATCAAACGTGTCCTTTACCAGCCTGTACAGATCACCATTGATGCGCCTCTGCGCATACGGGCGCTGAGTAAACACAATCGGATAAGTGATATCCAGATCATTTCCCTTCATGGTTCCCTGCCCGGTATAAGCTGAGGCAGTGGAAGCACCCGCCATCAAGCCAACCCCCAGAACCGCCGCAAGCAGATAAGATTTGTATTTCATAAACATACCCCTTTCACGGAAAAATATGTATAATACCTATCTATATTATAAGATATCCCTGCAAGTGAGGATTAGCAGACAAGGATGAGCATATCTTATACTCGGCGCGAGTTTTAAGCTTGCAGGTCCGCAAGAATCCATCCTCTGAAATATATCGTGCTACCGTCTATCAGGCTTTTTAGCAGCCCCGCCTGCCATACATAAGATATTTAGAACTTGCTGTCAGAAATGACAAACCATTGTTATTTCTCAGTGATTCACATCAAAACGCTGGTCAGCAAAAGTCCCTTCAAGACTTTCGAGGTATGGTTTCTGCGAATAACCTCTTTGTGTAAAGGCAGACCGCCTGCAGATTGCAAGATATCAGAAGAAGACCACCAACCTGCTTTCCTTCACTCTAACAAAGTGGAATCAACTCTCCACCATCTTCGATGGTCCCACGTTCTCTCCAGAAAAGAGCTGCATTTTGCAAACTTTCCTTTTGCCGGCTTTAGCATCCTTAGCTTTTAACAAAAATATACTGTTTTTCCCCTTGTAAAACAGTATATTTTACACTGTCATGAGAATGGTTCTTCCATTTGGTATGCAACCAAAACAGACCCCCATTGTCAGAAGGTCTGTTTTCATCCTTTGTTTTCATCTGAAGGGAGTTAAATAAACTTCCGATTCTCATCTGAACGATTTTTAGTCTGGTTGTCTGGTTGTCTGACTGCCTGATTGTGCCTGTATTTTTTCAGCAGGCTCCAGGGGATACTGCACAGGTAGTGATCTTCCGGATATCGTTCCAGATGGTTCTGGTGTTCGGGCGCACTGGGGACATATTGGGTAAGTGGCCTGACCTCTATCTGAATGAGGTCGGCATCTGGTCTTTCCGCTATAAACTGCCGGGCCTCTTTCAGTATATTTTCATCTGTGCTGTACACCCCGGTGCGGTATTTTTCTCCGTAGTCCATTCCCTGGTGATTGATACTGTACGGGTCGATGATTTCAAACAGATGTCCCGTCAGCTCTCTAGCGGAAATCTGTTGCTCATCATATGTCACCTTGACACATTCCACATATCCGTCATAGGGCGAAGACAGAGAATCTGTCTTCCCATTGGCGCGCCCTGCTTCCGTGGCAACAACCCCCGGAATTGTATTCATAAAATACTGTACACTCCAGAGGCAACCTCCCGCCAGATAAACCGTCTGCATAGTTCCTCCCTCATTTGACTCAACAATACGTTTATATCTGTATTCTGCTATAGTTTACCTGTTATGGCAAATCGAGGTTGACATTTTGTGAATGCACTGATTTTTCAGCGTCTGTCATCGCTGCAGTCTCCCGTGTTTTCCTGCCGGCGTGTTATAATAGATTCAATACTTGTTGATAAACCTAAAGGAGTCAGAATATTTATGAAAAAAATTATCCTCACAGGCGACCGCCCGACAGGACGCCTTCATATTGGCCACTATGTAGGTTCTCTTTCCGAACGTGTGCAGCTGCAGAATACCGGCGCATTTGATGAAATTTATTTCATGATTGCCGATGCTCAGGCACTCACCGACAATGCGGACAATCCGGAAAAGGTACGTCAGAACATTATGCAGGTAGCCCTGGACTATCTGTCTGCAGGCATAGACCCAACCAAATCCACCATTTTCATTCAGTCTCAGGTTCCTGCTCTGGCTGAACTGACGGTATACTACATGAATCTGGTTACCGTATCCCGCGTACAGCGTAATCCTACTGTTAAAGCGGAAATCCAGCAGAAAAATTTTGAAGCCAGCGTACCCGTGGGCTTCTTCTGCTATCCAATCAGCCAGGCCGCAGATATTACCGCATTTCATGCTACATCCGTACCGGTAGGCGAAGACCAAGAACCGATGCTGGAACAGTGCCGTGAAATAGTTCATAAGTTCAATGAAGTGTATGGCGAAACCCTGACCATGCCGGAAATCTATCTGTCCAAAAATACAGCCCGCCTCCGCCTTCCAGGTCTGGACGGCAAGGCCAAGATGTCCAAATCTCTGGGTAACTGCATTTACCTGTCTGATGATGAAAAGACAGTACAGCAGAAGGTTATGTCCATGTACACCGATCCGACACACCTCAAAGTCAGCGATCCGGGCCACATTGAAGGAAACACCGTATTCACCTATCTGGATGCCTTCATCAAACCAGACTCCTTTGAAAAATACTGGCCGGAATATAAGAATCTGGATGAACTGAAAGCCCATTATCAGCGCGGTGGACTGGGTGATGTAAAGATTAAGAAATTCCTCAACAAGGTGCTGCAGGAAGAACTCCGTCCTATCCGTGAACGCCGTGCATACTGGGAAGAACGCCTGCCGGAAGTATATGAAATTCTGAAAGAAGGCAGCGCTAAGGCCGCAGCCAAGGCTCAGCAGACACTGGACGAAGTCAAGGCATCTATGCGTATTGATTATTTCACTAATGATAATCTGCTGAAGTGAGAGCAGGTTTGAGAATTGAGGTTTGAAGGAAATCGCCAACATAGAACGGTTTGACCAATCAGACAGCCAACCGGAAACCTTGCGGTTTCCTTTCAGACTAAACAGAAGGAACAAAAAACGATTTTCCAACTTATGGAAAATCGTTTTTTGTTGTCTGTTATGTTTTATACAATCAGTGATACAGCGAATTTATTTCTGACCGACTGAACCATCTGATTGGCCGCCCTTTACAAGGGCTGCTATTTGCCGTACCCATCGTCCGGAGGAAGACTAAGATTCCTCACACCCCCTGCTATTCCGATGGTAAGGCATAGTCTTATAAGCCATCCGACTTATACAGCCCTGGTCTTTCCTCATGTCTGTCGATTCTGCTCATCGCCATGCGACTTTAAAGTGCCAGGCGATTTAAAACCCAGGTTATTCCTCTGGCCAGGCGTTTTTCGCTATCCTGGAAATGATTGCCCTCATTCCACTCCAAGGCAGTTGCTATACCTGCCTTTTCCAGCTGCTCATGCTGCATCCTGACCTCGTTGCCCACCTGTTTCATAATCTGATTTCTTACTTTTTCTTCTTTTTTCCCAAGGCTCAAATAGATGGCCCCGGCTTTTGGTGTGTGGCTTTCCATATATTTCTTCCAGCCAGGATACCAGAGGGAAGGCGATACGGCGGCAATGCCACAGAAAAAGTCAGTTTCCATACCGGCCCAGAGGACAAAAAGCCCCGCCAGAGAGTAACCGCTTAAGATATACTGCCGCCCTTCCTGTTTCCCATACTCATCTTCCAGGCAGGGAATCTCCTCTTCCAGAAGAATTTTCAGGGTCTGTGCAGCTCCGTCTCCAAACGCCTGCTTTCCCCATACGGGAGGCACTTCCCATGGTGTAAGATCGGAAAACCAGTCTTTTACCGGAATAAAGACAAAACACCATTCCTCAGCAGGTACCTGCTGTATTATCTGCTCATATTCAGCTTCCAGTACATCCCTGTCACGGGAATCGCCCAACTGGATAACCCATCGGCTGGCTTTCGTGTTTCCCCATACAATATTGGCCATTGCATTTCCTCCCGTGTCCTTATTCTGCTTTATTTTCTGTCAAGACAGGCGCTGCATTCCTCTTTGGTAAGTACGGGAAGCGGCCGGAAGGGTTTCGGCTTTTCCGGCAGTGTCCCCAATGTCTTTTCCATCCACAGCAAATCGTACCAACGATCAAATTTATAACCACAATGCCTGAAATGTGCGGTTTCCGTAAAGCCCAGATGACGGTGAAAAGCCGGGCTTCCCCGGGTAAGCCACGGATCATCCACATCGTCCGACCAGGCAATGGCTGAATGGAGCGTCACAATATGCTGTGCTACAGAAAATCGTTCCAGTGCTTCATACAGCATAGTCCCTATGCCCAGGCCATGACAATCCTCCCGCAGGTATATGGATGTCTCCGCTGCCCAGGCAAAAGCGGCGCGTCCCCCAAGACGACCAGTATAGGCATATCCGGCTATTTCTCCATCCACTTCTGCCACCACATAGGGATAATTCTCCAGCGTATGCTCAATGCGACGCCGGAATTCCTCTACCGTTGGCACCTCATATTCATAAGTCACTGCGGTATGCAGCACATAAGGAGCATAAACAACCACCAGGGCTTTTGCATCGTCCGGTACTGCCATCCGCAGCGTTATATTTCTGTTTTTCAATCGCTGCCTCACTTATATTTTTCAAAACGCCAGATTTGCTGTGCTTCCGGATATTTTTCATGATTCACCTGGGACATAAACATAACAAGCGGCCTGCAGAAAACTCCAAAACCCCCATACAGGGCGCGGTACACCACATAGGCTTCCCGGGTTTCTGTGTGCACCACCGGACACTCCAGTATCTCATAAAGATTACCCTTGAAATGTTTCCATATTTCGCCATGTACTGGCTGTACTCTTGTGTTTTCCATAGTTCCTCCCGCCTTGTATTTCTCCCTTGTCAGAACGATAAGTCATCCAGAAGGAATACGTTGATAACCGGGCGTTCATAAGGATGTACTTCCTTAATGCGGTTTACGGCAGCCCGGATATGCGCTTCATCGCATCGGAACTCGAGAAGAAATTCGGTACCTTCCGTCAGTTCCCCTACCTCTCCGTTGTAGGGAACCGCCCCTTCCTCCGACCGCCAGCAGGACTGTACTTCCCACCAGCTCATGCATCCGCTGTAATTGCCAATCACTCCACCGCCGGCCTTCACCACGGCATCCCGGATATCATATAACGCTTCCGGTGGAAGATATACCTGTACTTTATACTGCTTCATTATCCAGTGCATCTCTTTTCTGTAAAATAAACCTCTTTGCTCATTATACCGCATACCGCGTGCAATCCACAGATTATCCTACTCCGCCAGCATCCCCCGTGCAAGAACCGCCCGGTCCCCCTGAAAAGTAATCTCAAGGAACAACAGCCGGCAACCCGGACGGGGACTGTATTCCATGTTCGGCCGGCGGCCGTCGTATACCTCCTGCAGAACCTGTTTGGTAAAGGGAGAAACAGAAAACGTTTCCTTCCCTTTGGCCCCCTGCACAGTCAATGTGCCATCTGAGGCCACTGGTTCCTCAAACCAGGTCACCGCCGATGCCCCTTTGGCCTTTATGGTTACTGAATCAGCATGTATCACCCGGATCTGTTTCGCTGAATCTTCCGCCCCCAGCCGGGCCAGTACCGGAGAGTCTGCCAGCGCCTTCACTTCCCTGTCCGCATATACGGCAGGACTTCGCCGGATATAATGCCAGGCCGATTGGATTTGCTGCCTCGTATGTTCTTCCGGCTTTCCCTCTACAATGCGGCCATCCTGAACCATATTCGCATATTTCAGTGCTGCATACAGACGCCCCTTCTGATTTTGCACCGGTACATCAATGGCATTAGCCGGCGTAACCGTCACCAGCAGAGCCAGTGCAGAGGCCAGCAGCCACAGATTCCGGATAGATTTTCTCCGCATCCCCTGAAAAAGGGATGCCAGACCAAAGACGGTACATATCATGGATAGATGTCGCAACGTAGTAAGCCCATACGCCTCATAACGGATATACACCCCCAGCAGCTGCACAGTCACTATGGGAAGAAGTGTCAGTCCAGTATACAGGAAAAAGGATTTCCTTCTCATATCTTCGGTTTCACCCATAAGGAAATAAAACAGAGTATACCCAAGAAGAGCCAGCGTACCATACCAGTTCATGGTCCCGGAAGGCATTTTTCCAAACCACAGTATTTTACCAATATAGGCATAAAGTATGAGCAGGTAGAGCCCATACACCGGAAGAAGAACACGTGTACACAGCTTTTTAAGGGAAGAAGGAACCCTCAGAGGCGCATTCTCCTCCGGAATGGACGCAAGAAACCAGTTCCATCCGACAATACAGATAGAACAGGCGGCCGCCATACTCCACCAGTACCAGGGAAGGGAAACCAGCATGGCGTCCACCGCGGCCAGGCACAGAGAAAGTGCCGCCATGGACAGGATACTGACCCCGGCGGCCTGAAGAGCCCCCAGGAACAGGATAGGAAACAGGCCAGAGCGGTGATTTCGCGACACCACATACAGATCTATACTCATAAAAGCGATAACCAGCCCCACCCCGGCCATGACGACATAGTCTTTCACCTCAAGGACGTTAAGACCTCCCCAGAGCAGTATACACAGCAGGGCCGGCGGAATATATCTGATAATTTCATTTCTTCCGCCGTCCCGCTCCTCCTGCATAAATTCCCACCCGACAGCCAACAGCATAGTCGCTGCCAGGGAAAAGAACAGGCTGAGATACAGGATATCCTCTTTATGCCAGACAGACATACCGGACCAGCAGAGAAAGAGAAGAAATCCCCAGAAGGAAGCAGCGCGAAAACGCACCATGCCCCGCCTGGCTCTGTAAACCCAATGTATACTCCACTGCCACAATGTATTCATCATTTCGCCTCCTTGCATTCTGCTTTTTCTATATAAGTATTGTATCATGAGCCCCACTTTACCCGGCTGTATCTGACCATGGCATAGCTTCAGGATATATCAACTCATTGTTTATTTCTTCATTGACTGGCTACAGGGCCGATGATACTATTTACCCATCAACTTCACGTTGAGAGGGAAATCCCCCAGATGCTCCTCTTTCAGGCATTGAAGGATTTCCCGACATTCCCTATAAAACAATTCCTATTGAAATACATTGAGGAGGCCCATTATGAATCTGAAGAAAACTTTGATTATTTCCGCCGCAGCAGTCGGCGCTGCCCTTTTCCTTTATGGCTGCGGAGGCAACGATGCTGCAAGCTCCGCTTCCAGCGAATCGGACACCATTTCCGTAGGTACTACCGCCGGTTACAGTGAAGATGTAGTAGAATTTGTAGCTAAACAGGCAGAAAAGCAGGGCCTCCACGTCAAGGTCGTATCCTTTGGCGACTATGTAACGCCGGACCAGGCACTGGCACAGGGAGACATTGATGTCAACTCTTTCCAGCACGGTCCATTCCTCGATGCGTTTAATCAAAAGAATGGCACCGACCTGGTATCCATCGGCAATACCTACCTGGCTCCACTCTGCGTATATTCCAAGAAGCACAAGTCTCTCGCTGAACTTCCAAACGGAGCATCCATTGCGATTCCAAATGACCCATCCAATGAAGGACGTGCGCTGCTTCTTCTGTCCAAGCAGGGGCTGATCACCCTGAAGAACGGGACCGACCCGACCAAAGCTACCACTGCAGATATCGCTACCAATCCGAAGAATATCAAGATTGTAGAACTGGAAGCCCCACAGCTCCCACGTGCACTGGATGACTGCGATGCTTCCGTAATCAACGGTGGCTATGCTGTATCCGCTAAGCTGGATCCAAAGACAGCCATCGCTACGGAAGATGACACCAGCCCATACATCAACATTATCGCTACCCGCGCTAAGGATAAGGATAATCCGACTTACAAGAAGTTTGTAAAGATTTTCCAGAGCCCGGAAACCAAGAAGTACATCGAAGACAATTATGCAGAAACTCTGGTACCGGCATTCTGATGAGCCAACAAAAAACCGCATGGAAATTCCATGCGGTTTTTATGTTGACTAATGGGCTGTAAGCTGTATCAGGGTTATGGTCTGACGTCAAATGCCCAGGGCTGTATAGAAGTCTTCGACTTTCGTAAGGAGATTCTGCAAATAGCCTCTTGGGTATAAACACAATAAAAAACCTGGCATAAAAATTTCATGCCAGGTTTTCTCATGAACGGGAACCCCCGCAAGGTTACGCCTGCTATCCGCAAATCCCTAAGGGTTTCGGTCTATAGGCTCCACTCATTTTTTCTTAGAACGATCTGATTTCCTGAGGTCTTACAGTCGTCCTGCTCTTCTTATTTTTTAAGCGGTAGTACCCAGGAGAGACCGCTCTCTTCCAGTTCCCGGATTTTATCCGTGAATCCATAGTATTCTTTTTTGTCCAGATCCACTTCAGTCTGAATCTGTGACAGGGCACCTTCCTCAGAAGGGCCAGGTTCTTGCTGGCTATGACCGCAAAAAATATGAACCAGTGTTAGTCCGCTGGCTCATCATATTTTGAAACCTTTATGCTGTTCAATATCTGCCTTACTCAGATTCTGTCCTTTTTCACCGCTTATCTGTCTCCGGTTCCATTTCTCCATCTGCCTTTCCCAGCTCCTGCATAAACTGGTACATCAGCTGTTCATACCTGAACACTCCAGCATTTTCTTCATTCACATAGGACAGCGTGATTTTTGCCGTACAAGTACAGCGCCACTCTCCCACATGATGAATGGATTCTATATGCCGGACCGCTTTCTGCTGAATCTTATGCATATTCTCCGGATTCTCATACTGCATAATCACATAAAACTGCCCGTCAATTACATAGGCAAGAATAGCCCTGTGATCAAACACATCCTGCAACGCCTTCCCGATTGCCTTAAGATACACATTGCCTGCCGTATCCCCAAACGTTCTACAGAACGTTTCATATTCCTTGATATAGAATCCCATAACGCAGAATTTCCTGCCGTGATGCCAGAATTCTTCCAGATAGTGATTCATATTTTCTGCCAGTCCGCGAAGGTTATTCAGCCCGGTTGCCGGATCTTCCAATCGACCCTTTGTATAAATTTTCTCATCCGCAAGCTACTGTTCCAAATCCGAAAAGAATCCCAGAAGACCGACAATCTTGCCATCCTCGTATACCGGCATCTTATTAGCCAGAATATGATGGAGTTTCCCACCCACGATACAGGTTCCCCTGGCTCCAATAATCGATTTACCCTGCGTGAGTACCTCCACCTCATCGTCGTGAAACGGGCCGTTCTCAATATGCCAGTGCATGTCTTCATCGGTTTTCCCTATCAGTTCATCCACAGAGGATAGCCCGTAATATTGCAGAAAGCTCCGGCTCGCCCCGGCAAATCAGCGGTTTTTATTCTTCCAGAAGCACATGAGCGGAGAATTCGTACACAGATTGGTCCACAATATGTCAGCATTGGAACCCTTTTCTTTCAGTGTTTCGATTTTTCCCTGGCCCATTCAGTCTTTCCGCCGGCTGAGCATATCCAGCAGTTTTTCCGAATCGAACTCGGGATGCATGACCATGAGCAATATCTTTCGAAAATCTGACTGGGCAGTGCCATAGCGATGTTATATGTCCACTGATATTCCCCGTTTTCATTTATTTTTCATGTTCAGCCAGATTTTTCACATCGTTCACTACATCAGCCACAGTAATGGATTTCATCTCATCCTCCATGGTCTTCTGCACCTGTCTGAGCCGGTCATCCAGTGCCTTGTGGATATTTCTTCCTACATAGCACTTCATATTAGGATGTTCATGGAAATGAAACAGGCCCTCCTTGCCTATGCCATCAATGGCCTTATAGACATCATAGAAAGTTATATCCTTCAAATCCTTTTTAAGACTCATTCCACTTCGGCCCTGGCTGGAACTGATAAGCCCCGCTTCCTTGAGTTGTCCCATCACATTGCGGACAATGACCGGGTTTACCCCGATGCTTCCAGCCAGAAAGCTGCTGGTTCTCTTCTCTGGTTCTTTAAAACAATGAATGGCCGTAAGCATATGAATGGCTATCGTAAATCTACTGGTAATCTGCATAATGTCCTCCATTTTCTGTACTATATCTTTCAGAACTCATCCTGTCAATATGCAGATTACAGCCGGAGTAACTTCCTCTTATTTTCCCAGCACGCTGATACGCTGACGAATGTGATTACCCTTTTCAATTTCATCTACCATGGCTATAGCATAATCTGCATAGCTGATAACACTTTCCCCCTTGCTGTTTACGGTAAATTCTTCACCTGCCAGGATATATTCACCGGTGCGAATGCCATCTGCTTCAGAGATAATCTTACGTGCTGCCTTTCCGTTCGCTACTACTACTGCAATTTTCATAATGTTTCCCTCGCGTATGTTATATACGATTTAATGTAATGTTTTCTGTTACAAGCATAATATCATGCATTTCACAACATGTCAATATATTTGTTACATCTATCAGATGAATTATTTTCAAGCCAGCTAATGGCCTCCCGAGCGCCTGGCCTGAGCCCCTATGTATTACAATGACTACAGATAAAGCTAATTTTAAATTCTCTGTTGAAGCCACCCATTGAAAGGAGGCCTCCATGAACCGACGAATGATTCTTAATACTGTACTTCTGGGGATATTTCTTTTCCTTTTCGGATTTAAACTGTTCCCACATCCATGGCACCAGATAGCCGGGGTGCTGGTACTTTTTCCAGTGCTGCTTCACATAATAAACAACCGGCGCTGGTTTACCGCACTGAAACGCGGACGTTGGGACAAAAAACGCCGCCTTTGGACGGCAGCCAACCTGGCACTTCTGTCTGGAGTTTTCCTTACCGTATTCACGGGTCTCCTGTGTTCAGATTATGTGACCGCCTCTTATGGCAGCACACTTCCCTATAACGCTCACCTGGTTTCAGGAATCCACAAACTGCTCACTAAGATCCTGCTCCTGCTTATCGCTATCCATGTGCTTTTACACCGGAAAGCCTTTTCCTCCTGGATACGCCATGGCTTCCGAGGCTGAACTATCTGGCAGACACAGACAGCCATATAAAACAGCGGAAACAGAACTATCGTATAGTACGTTCTGTTTCCGCTGTTTTCATTTGCCACTTACTATCCCGCCCGGCCAGAAAAACTGCACGGTATTATAACCGGTTATACTCTTCTTCGGACACCGGTTCAAGCCATTCGTTACTGGTATTTTCCCCAGGAACTTCAACGGCCAGATGAGAGAACCAGTTGTCTTTCTTAGCTCCGTGCCAGTGCTTTACTCCGGCCGGAATTTCTACAATGTCACCAGGCTTCATAGCCTGTGCCGATTTACCTTCTTCCTGATACCAGCCTTCTCCGTCTACGCAGATAAGAATCTGTCCACCGCCTTTGGTGGCATGATGAATATGCCAGTTATTCCGGCATCCCGGTTCAAAGGTGACATTGCAGATTGTGAGTGCCTCTCCCGGTTTAGTAAGTACGTTGAGATAAGACTGGCCAATAAAATATGCAGCATACGCATCATTTGGCTGCCCCAGTCCAAAGAACCCGCCATGATTTTCAGAAGGTGCCGCATCGGCGTATACTTCTTTCGCCATGTGGAAAGCCGCCCAGGCATTAGGCCAGCCGGCATAAAAGGCAATATGAGTCAGAATTTCTGCCATTTCCTCCTGAGACACTCCGTTCTTCCGGGCAGTTGCCAGATGATACTTCAGCGAACTGTCCGTGATTCCTTTGCCAATGAGTGCACTGATAGTGACAATGCTTCTGAGCTTGAGGGATAATTTAGATTCTCTTGACCATACTTCTCCGAAAAGCACATCATCATTAAGTCTTGCGAATTCCGGTGCAAATGCACCGAGCTGTTCATGTCCTGCTGTCTGTTTTTTCATAATAATTCCTTTCTGTAAATCGAAGCGATTTCAGGCCTTCTGCTGCTCCACTTCCAATAAATTCAGTGTCCGGCGCAGCCTGCATAATAAGTTCTCCCCATATCTCAATTTCGAGCCAGGCCGGGATGAGCCAGTCCCCCGGATTGGTCGAAATTCAGAGCCTCTTTCCGTCAACAATATGAATGTCCGGAAATGCTTCCCTGCGCTGACTCTCACTGTCTTCAATCCCTGACCCGCCTGAAGTAGCAAAGAGATGAACCGTCTTTCCCTCCAGATCTGCCTGTTCAAAAAATGTATCTATAATACGGGGATGAGTGTACCACCAGATGGGATACCCGATCCAGATTTCATCCACTCCGGACAGATTTGGCAGTGCCTCAATTTCCGGACGACAGGTCTCATCCTTATGTTCCTTTACGCATCGGCTCCATGGGTTCCACCAGCGCATGTCAGCGGACGTATATGGCTCACTGGCCCGGATTTCAAACAAATCCGCCCCCACACGTTCCGCCAGTTGTTCTGCTTTTCTTCGGGTAGTTCCACTGCATGAAAAATATGCAACCAGTTTACTCATATTCATCTTCTCCATTCTTCTTTGTGTCCTTTGGTTATCCCCTGCCAAAATAAAAGCACAGCAAAATGGCTTTCTTCTATGATTTTATTGTACTTCTGCTTTTTTATTATTAAAAATGCCTTTTAATTCACAGAATTTATGCTTTTAAGGCATTAAAACTACAAAAACAATCTTAAGATATAAGGTTCTCTTTCAATAAAAATGCGCCGAAGAGTTACCATCTGGACAAGCCCCGACATTATCGATACCCGTATTACCAGAACACCCAAAATAAAAAGGATTCCGAACCCCCATCCTTTTTCAGACGGCGTTCTGGAATCCTTTTTTGTTTTTATCCTGCTGTCAGTTCTGATTTACCAGCAGTTTTTTCAGTACTTCTTCTCTGTGGTTGATGAACAGTTCCGTTATCTGATAGCTGGCTGTTTCTTCGTAAGAGCAGCGGTGAACGGCCCCTTTATCAAAGCAGCAGATCTCCGCATCGGGAATTCCCAGCAGAATAGGAGAATGGGTGGCAATGATAAACTGCGAACCTTCCTTCACACACCGGACAATTTCCCAGAGCAGTGTCAGCTGTCGCTGAGGCGATAGGGCCGCTTCGGGTTCGTCCAGAAGATACAGGCCATTCGCACCGAAATTGTCATGTACCAGAGCAAGAAAACTCTCCCCATGTGACTGTTTGTGATATTCAGCCGAAGGATGAGCGATATCGGCATACTGTTCTTCCTGGGTAGCTACATTATAGAAGCTTTCAGCCCGAAGGAAATATCCCCATTTTTCCTTGCGATATCCTTTACTCAGCCGTATGGCATCGCATAATTCAGGGTATTCATCATAGGTGGAAAAGACATAATTCTTTGTACCGCCTTCGGGATTAAATCCATGTGCCACCGCAATGGCTTCCAGCAGTGTGGATTTTCCGCTTCCATTTTCTCCTACAAAGAAAGTGACCGGTTGGCTGAATTCCAGGATTTCCAGTCCCTGAAACGCCTGGATATCCCTCACATAGCTGTCTTCGTCCAGATTATTCCAGTCGAATTGTATTCCGTGTATAAACTGAGTATTCATATCTGCCCTTTCTTGTCACCTGGCACCGACTAAGAACATCCCATAGAGGGAAATAGATATCAGACGATTCAGACAGTCAGCTATAAAAGGCAGGTACGAGATACGAGAATTGAGATTTGAGTCGGGAAACGGAAAATTTTTATGAAATGGTTATATCGAACATTTTTGTTCTTTCTTTTGCTCTAACATATAGCAATCAACTATCCACCATCTGGCGAGCCAGACGATCAGACGTCAGACCGGAAACCTGTGGGGCTTCCTTTCAGACTTCAGAGGGAGAACATCAGCATGCTTTCCTGTAGCCAAACAAGGTGGAATCAACTATCCACCGACATTCGTCGGTCCACCCTTTCTTTCAAGAAAGGAGCTTCGTTTTGCATGCTTTCCATTTGCAGAGCTTTTGAATTCCTGCCGACCTATGAGCCTTGGCTCATGCCACCCTGCGAATCTTCTGATTCGCACAGACAGCAAACAAAGTTTAGAGAACCGGAACGGTTCCCGGTCTGAAGTCTGCTTGTCTAACCGTCTAAGGCTTTGCAGCCTTTGCGCTTTAGCTCATCCTTCCTTTCTTTCCTTATATCTGCGTATGCGTTCGAGCGGGGCGGATCCTACGGTATATCCTTTGGACATCCGGAGGTCCATGGCCATATCACTTAATACCTCGTAATTGAGGCCGGTGCCTTCCTCATCGGCTGCATACTCAGCCGCCATTTCTCTGTCGATACCGATTTCCTCTGCCACTTCTGCGGCGTCGATGTTGGCACCCAGGAAAACGAACTGCCAGTTTCGTTCTGTTTTCATTTTCTCTATGACTGCCTTTATCTGGCTTCCTGTGTATTCTGTACTGGCGTTTTCGTAACCATCAGTAATAATGACAAAGAGTACCTTGTCATCTGGTCTCTGTTCCGCGGCTATGGTATGGATGGTCCGGCCCACGGCATCATAGAGTGCGGTACATCCGCGGACGTAGTATTCTTTGTCGGTCATGGGTTTTACTTCGTGGATATCCATCTGATTATGAAGCAATTCATATTCATCATCGAAAAGGACCGTCGTAACCTGACAGTCGCCCTCCACAGCCTGCTGTTTCTTCAGCATGGCATTGAAACCGCCGATAGTATCCGTTTCCAATCCTCCCATGGAACCACTCCGGTCAAGAATAAATACTAGTTCAGTTCTGTTGTTTTTCATCTGTAAGGACCTCCTATCCTGTCTTGTTATCTTCATCATACAGAATAGAAAGCCCCTCCGGGTCGCTTTCCAGGCGACAAATGAAAGCCAGGCCGGCTCAGGCAGAGGACTGATTCATGCAGAACCGAGGAGTGGCTGCTGATAATGGAACAGAGCATCATTGATTTCGTAAATGTCATACTTCTTATGGCTAATGAAATATTTTACGATGACGTCTGACAGAATACTCTGGGACAGTGCGAATCCGGCATGTTCCAGCAGATTCTCAGTTTCTTCCATGTTCAATTCCAACCCAATGGCCAGTGCCAGTATGGTTCGCTTTCCCGGCATATATCCACGGCCTGTCCGGATTTTGGAAAACAGTTTGCGGCTGATATTGGCCTTCTTATACACTTCCACATCCGTTTTCCCCTTAGCGTCAATAAGATGCAGCAGTGCTTTGTTAAACGGTTCATCCAGCTGTTCACTCAACGCCTCAGGTATCCCTGCAGCCGGAGCCCCGATTTCCGGAAGGATACATTTCCCTTCTGAAAGATCCATGTCCGGTAAAGCCCCATATACCGCACCATGATGAAATGCCGGTTCATCTCCTGTATACTGCTCTGCCAGATACCATTCCATATCCCTCTGTTCCTGGCGAGGCATTATCTCCACCTCGGTAAAGAGCGTCAGATACACTGCCAGTTCATGGGTTTCAAGAAATTTACGGATTTCAGAAATCGCCACCTGCAGGGCTTCTTCTTTCGGATACCCGTAGGCACCGCTGGAAATGAGCGGAAAGGCCAGGCTTTCACAATGATACTGCTCTGCCAGATGAAGGGAATTCCTGTACGAAGCACGCAGTTGCTCTTCACACGCTTCCGCCTGCTCCTCGCGATATATAGGCCCCGGCGTATGGATGACATACCGCGCCGGCAAATCAAATCCCGGAGTAATGACTGCCTCCCCCGTCTTCACCGGACGAAGCGGGCGGCAGGCCTTCTCCATCTGCTCTGCCCCGGCTGCACGGAATATGGCCCCGCATACCCCACTTCCCATACGCAGATTCGTGTTCGCCGCATTTACCACCGCATCCACGTCCATTTCCGTAATATCCTCACTGACAATAAAAAACGGCATAATTCCTCCTCCGGCTGTCCACTATGGTCCACCAATAAAAATAATCGCTGACTATACTTTTATCCTAACAGATTTAAGCAATCAGCGATTACACATACACAAAAGTCAGTCCCATCAACATCCGGATTCCAGTCCTGCACACAATACGATCTGACCGTCCTCCATCTGGTTCACAGAAAACTCAATAAGATCTCCTTTGTGACAACTAAAATCCTGGTCGGGTTCATTCAGTAAGATTCCCTTAATATGACGTTCAACTATGCCTTCTATTCGGACCCAGCACCCTTCTATTTTGCCTTCATCCGGCACTAAATACACCAGCACATCATCCGGATATTCGGGGCTTCTGCATTCATCGAGAAACTTCATCTTCCGGGTTTCCTCTATCTCCGGCCCCACATCATAATCGCTAAGCCGCTCAATATGTTCACGATACCATTCATGTGCACATTTAGTCAGCTTATCATCCAGAATATAGCAGTCTTTATCCTTTGCCACGCCAATTCGAATCTTAGATGCCAGCCGCAGATTCATATCTTCCAGCCTAACCCCTTTTCCATCCTCACGCCGGATGGCTGCTGCCATCACTTCCAACGTCATCCCTGCCGTATGATCTATATACCCATAAGTCAGCGCATACTCCGCCTGCTCATATTCCGGATATCCGGCAAACACCATTTTCAATTTTCCTGTCAGCGGAACCAGAAAGAAATTATGATAAAAGGCACGAAATCCAGCTTCACTATACTTCAATTGCTTTAGTGTCTTCATAATCCTCACCTCAACCCTAACCTGTACTCTTAGCTTACAATGCAGCAATGAATTATTTGTACCTATACCACTGACTGATTTCCATGAAATACCCTGTCCGTAAATGCATATACAATATACTGACCGAAGGCGTCTATAAGATTGCATGGACAGAACCCACCGGAACCGATGTAGCCCTGGATTTTGTTCCGAACGAAAAAAAGTTGAATGGGACTATCTTTTTCCCGCGCTGGGTTAAAGAACATCCGGAAATTACCGTATGTTTCCAGAATGATTTCATCCCGCTGATGGAAGAATCCCGCGTTAAATATCCAACCTATCCGAAGATGGTGGTTCCGGAATTTGCCACCATTACCTACATCGGAGATGCCGGCATAAACAATGAGGAAGTCATTGCTGAGGCCCCCTATGATGGAATGACCGATGACATCCGCAACGGCAGATATTATGACGAAAACTATACACGTCTGAAGAAGTAACCCCTTATGGCAGGAAACAACATCCATTTTTTCCTGCTTTATTTTTTCCTGCTTTTATGTTAAAATGGGCGAGAGGTGGAATATCATTCCAAAGAAACGAATATTACCCTATATCATCTTAGGTCTGCTGGCTCAGCATGAAGGAATGACCGGCCGGCAGATCACAAGACAGTTCCAGAATGAAATTGGTGAATTCTGGAAAGCGGCCCACAGCCAGATTTATCCGGAATTAAGACAGATGGTCCAGGATAAATGGATTGAAAAATATGTTAAGGCCGATAATGACAAAGAAATTTATTATAAGCTGCTGCCTCTGGGAAAACAGAAGCTGACCCGGTGGATTGAGGAACCGCTGGAGGATCTTCCGGTCAGCCAGGACCTCTTTTCCTTAAAATTATTTTTTATCCAGGACGTGAACCATCCGGAATTGCATCGCCTGGTTCAGGAAGAAATACAACTGCTGGAAACACAGCTGTCATACCTGAAAACGCGAGAACAGCTGCTTTTCCCCGATGGTCCTGATTATCATCATGCGTATGGCCATTATCTGATTTTAAAGAGAGCTATTGCCCGCCTGAACAGTCAGCTGACCTGGTTAAAGACACTGCAGGTATGAGCCATCCCATATAAGACATTTTCTGGTTACCTGCTAAAACTGAAGCAATTCGAACGGCCAGAACCAATGGCGGAAAGGGAGGATTCTCATGAGAAAAACGACAAAATGCTTATGCCGGATGGCTGTCTGCCTGCTGACGCTGTCCATGCTGTACCCCGTCGGCAGCCAGTTGAAAGCCGCTACCCCTGTATTATCCAGCCAGCCTTCTCCTGAGTCTTCTGCTTCCCAGAACGAGGCCTCATTTAAGCAGCTGGAAGCCGAACACGGAGCCCGCCTCGGCGTTTATGCCTGGGATACAGGAACGAATCAGCGCCTTCAATACCGGGCTGATGAACGCTTTGCCTATTGTTCCACAGGGAAAATACTGCTTGCTGCTGCCTGTCTGCAGAAGGATTCAGGTATCAATCTGGATGAAAAAATTTCCTACACTTCCAGCAACCTGCTTTCCTATGCCCCGGTCACCAGAAACTATGTGGATGAGGGAATGACTGTTGCTGAACTCTGCTCTGCAGCCCTTCGGATGAGCGACAACACTGCAGCCAACCTGCTGCTGCAGCGGATAGGAGGCATCGAAGGACTGCGGCGTTCCCTTATACCGCTTCACGATGTGGTGACCTGTCCTGCCAGGGCGGAACCTGACCTCAACACGGCACGACCGCACGAACTGGCCGACACGACCACACCGCATCAGCTGGCCATCAATCTGCATGCCCTTGCCTTTGGAAATATTCTGGCCCCGCAGCAGCGCCGGCAGCTCATCGGCTGGATGATGGACAGCCCCATAACCGGAACACTCGTCCGTGCCTCGGTTCCCGCCCACTGGCATGTAGCCGATAAAAGCGGAAGCGGCGGTTTTGGTACAAGAAATGATGCCGCCATCCTCTTTCCTCCGCACCATGCACCTATCGTATTGGTCATCATGACTACCCACAATCAGGAAAATGCCTCCACTGATGATGCACTGGTCGCATCCGCTGCCAGAATCGCCCTGAAAAGCCTTGATTCCTCCCTTCTGCCTGCATCCTCTGATTGAACTCACGTATCGGCCCCTTCCGGAGCCTCAGATTTGTCTCGTTCCATACAAGAAGATTATAATAAAATTAACAGGTCCCCAATCATAGAAAAGGAGGGAATTCATGATGAAGAAATTACTTGCATTACTCTTATGCAGTCTGGCATTCAGCATGCCCACCGCATTTACCGACTCCGGCACAATGGCCCAGTATGGAAACACAGTGTATGACAGCAACGGCAATTCGTATACCACCTATGGAAATACCACCTATGGAAATACCACCTACAGCTCTACCGGTAATTCCTACACCACGTACGGAAACAACACCTACGGATCCGATGGAAGCAGCGCTTCTGTTTACGGAAATACGGTGTATTATTCCGCTCCGGATAATCAGAATAGTCAGAATGATCAGAGCGGCGATGATTCAGATGCGGACAATTATGTGTATTCATTCGGGTATGCTGCACGTTAATTATGCAGCACACAGGCTGTGGGAATTGCGTGCAATTCCCAGGGCTGTATGAGCCTTTGACTCATAGGGCTGTGTCCGAACATCAAAAGACAGGGCTGTGTACCCCCTGACGGGAGTACAGGGGAAAGATTCTGCGAATAGCAGCAGGAATTGCATAGCAATTCCTGAGACAATCCGACTTCAGACGTCAGGCCGGAAGCCGGGAGGCTTCCTTTCAGATAACAGTGAACATTCGCTTCGCTCATCTATAGTTGTATAGTATGTCTTTTCTTAAGAAAAGACATTAAAGCTGTGCGATAATAGCACTGCGATAAAATAAAAAAGGTCTTTTCAATTCGACGAATTGAAAAGACCTTTTTTGTGCTCATTTTCTGTTTCTTGTCCTTGTGTTTCCTCTTCTCTGGATTAAACCGTTTCCTCCAAAACCCCCCACTATCTTTCTCTATTCTTTACTTAATCGAAGAAGTTAAGCTTATCCACTGGAAAGGCAATATCAATCTGGAACTCTTCGCGCTTTGGTAATTGGCAATTGCTTTCATCTGCAATAATGAGATAATATCGCTCCCTGTTGCTATACTTCATCGATTTAAGATTAAAGCTGATTCGGAATGTCCGGTCTTGATTATCGTTCCCTGTACAATCTGCAATAATACGCTGAGTATCACTAACCTGATTACCTTCTGAATCTGTAAAATACAGCAGATAAGTAGCTGCTTCCCGAATCTCTTTATTTCTTCTATTCGTTCTTTATATTATTTCTTTATTTCCGGATAAATTTCTCTTCTGTCTCTGGTGTTTCTGCGCTTATGTATCGTTCTACGGTCATGTGCAGGTCGTATTTTTCCCGCAGGGTGGCGATGGTCTGCATCATGGGGGATGCGTGGTGGATGTCTATTGCTTTCTGGTCGCGCCAGCTGTCAATCAGCAGAATGGTTTCCGGATCATCGAGAGACTGGTAATATTCATATTTCAGATTTCCGTCCTCTGCACGGATTAAATCCACCGTTCCACTTTCTGTCATTTCTTTTGCAAATGCCAGTGCACTGCCATTCTTACCTTTATATCTGAGATTTACGGTGATTGCCATTTTTATTTTCCTTTCAGCGATGAACCACAATAGTCAGCATAACGAGATCTTCTTTGCCTGTATTGATAATGCTATGTTCTGATCCTTTAGGACAGATATGGCATACTCCGGGTTTCAGAATTTCTTCCTTCCCGTCACAGATGGCCTTACCTTCTCCGGAAAGTATGTAATTAATGTCGTCCCCGGAATCCTGTCTGTGCATTCCAATAGAACCACCTGCATGAATCCTTGTGGGGATGATTTTCCCCTTCTCATCCATATACATCTTGGCTGTCATCATACCAGTCCCATGATTCATCCCCGGCATGGTTACTTCTTTGGCCTTATTAAAATCGATAAGCATGTATATCGCTTCCTTATCTAATCATGTTATTTTCCCTGGCTTAACGACCAGCAAGCATTCTCAGGAACAGTTCGTTTAATGCATCCCATTCGGTTCCTGTGTTGCCCAAGGCTTCCGCAGCAGATTGGATTTCTTCCAATTTCCTGTCGATATATCTGTTGATTTCTTCTATCTTTGGCGCCGTTCCCATTTCGGGAGTGTTTTTCTTCATTGCCAGCAGGCGGCTGACCTGTGGTTTCATTGCTTCTTCCAGCTCTGTATCAACGAGGGTCGCAAACTGCATTGGCGGCGCACATTTCTTATCCAGAATCCATTGGGCAGCCAGAATCGGCCGGAGGACATAAAAATATTTTTTCAGCCGGACCTCTTCCCTCTGGAGATACTTATGGTAGTTGGACTTTGCCATACTCAGATAATGGTACAGGCTCTTCTTCATGGAGAAATACTGCGGAAGCATATCCTTAAGCCACTGTGCTTCTTCGGTTTCTCTGTAAACAATGGGTGAATTGCACCATTCAAAGAGCGTAGGATTGGATTTATACAGTAATTCCAGTGCCTTCCGGATGTCCCAGCCGGATATATCCAGAACATCGTCCAACCGCCATTCGATTACATCTCTGACCTTGTCCAGACGCAGATAATCTACCTTGTTCCTTACATAAATAAAACGCACATCATAATCGCTGTCTGGTGATGCAAATCCTCACGCCCGGCTCCCGGATTCAGCAGACCATATGATTCTGACACCCTCAGCCGCTTCTATTTTATTCAGTTCTTCTTTTATCCTGGCTTCCATCTCCATAGGTTCTTATCCCCTTTATTTCTTTCCCTGTTCTTATTTCCTTTCCAGCAGTGCCACCAGTTCAACATGCATGGTCTGTGGGAACATGTCTACGGGCTGGACTTTTTTCAGCTGGTAGCCCATCTGTGCGAGAATCTTTGCATCTCTGGCAAAAGTGGAGGGGCCGCAGGATACGTAGACTATGCGTTTGGGCTCCATCCCCGCTGCCGCTTTAAGTACCTCTTCGCTGCAACCGGCGCGGATGGGATCCATGACGATAACATCGGGACGGGTTCCCTGTTTGTACAGCTTCGGCATAATGACTCCGGCATCGGCAGCGATAAAATCTGCATTCTCCACGTGATTTCTTATAGCATTCTTCTTCGCATCTTCAATGGCTGCCGGCACAATCTCTATGCCCAGTACGTGTTTTGCCTTCTGGGCCAGGTAGAGGGAAATGGTGCCGGTACCGCAGTAGGCATCAATCACTGTTTCCTTTCCGGTGAGCTGCGCAAATTCCAGCGCTTTGCTGTACAGCACTTCTGCCTGTTCCTTGTGCACTTGGAAGAAGGAATAGGGTGACACTTCAAACTGGAGCGCTCCGATGGATGCCTTCAGTGTGTCGCTTCCATAAAGCTTCCGTATGGTTTTCCCAAGAATCACATTTCCTTTCCGATCCTGTACATTGTGATAAATGGACACCACAAACGGCAGAGCTTCCGTCATTTTCCTGACCCATTCTTCTTCACAGGGCAGGTCACGTGTGGCGGTAATGAGCACTACCATAAGTTTTCCATCATCGCCAACCCGGCCCATAACATGACGAAGGCTTCCTTTCCCAGTCTTCTCGTTGTAACAGGAAATGGAGTGCCTGCGTATAAATTCAGCGGCAAAACGGAGCAGCTCGTTGTTTTCTTCTTTCTGTATATTGCAGAACGCCGTGGGAACAATATCATGAGTTCCCTGGCGATAATACCCCAGGGACGGAACCCCTTTCACAAATCCAGCCGGAATGGCCATCTTGTTACGGTAACCAAACGGATGCGCCGCCGGAATCACCGGTTCCACCAGAGAACCATCCTCCCCGGCAATGCGCTCAATAACGCTCACTACGCTATGATGCTTGATGGCCAGCTGTTCCTCATAGGATATATGGGAAATCTGGCATCCTCCGCACTGATCATATACCGGACACTCCGGCTTCACCCGGTGCGGGGTCTGTTCCTTAAAGGTTACCAGCTTTCCTGTGGCATAGGACTTCTTTACCCGGATGATTCGCACTTCCGCCCTTTCCCCTAGCAATGCCCCCGGTACAAATACGGTAAATCCGTTCACTTTGCCTATACCTTCTCCATGAATTCCCAGATCGGTAATGGAAACTTCGTAATCCTGCCCCTGCACTACCGGGCATTTTCCCTGTTTATTCATCGGCTTCTCCTCTTCTCTTCCTGCATCCGGCTTCCTGCTGCCGGGTATGCCGTTTCGTTATTTTTCATTAAGGTACCTGTTGTACCTGGCATTGTAATACTCATTAATTTTCTTTTCCCGCCATGTATCCCTGTCGGCCAGTATGGCTAGCATTTCATCGGCAATTTCCTCAGGAGATGCTTCCTCCATATGGCGGAGATATCCCACCATGCGGCCTATCATCTTCTCTGTCTTCAGCTCCCCGGCAAGTACCAGGGCAAACTCCACAGGAAGACCGAGCCGGCGGATTTCCCTTATCAGCTGATTCTGTATGGTTTGCATATCTGTCATCCTCTGTCTTAATCCTCTGCCTTACAGTGTACCATGGAACCGTGAAAGACGCCCAATCATGGTATAATAAGCTATATGTTTGTAAACAAAGGAGTCCATTATGTACGAACAGACAACCATTGCAGCTATTGCCACACCTCCCGGAGAAGGTGGCATTGGCATTATCCGTTTAAGCGGTATTGACGCTGCGGAAATCGCCAACCGGATGTTTGAAACAAAGAAACTTCATAATTTTCACGATGCCGTCCCCTATATGATGTATTACGGCAAGGTCATGGATAATGACCGTATCGTAGACCGGGGACTGGCTGTGTACATGAAAGCTCCGCATTCCTATACAGGAGAAGATGTGGTGGAATTCCAGATGCACGGGTCTGTGGAAGCCCTGCGCTCCGTACTTTCCCTGGCTCTCCGCCATGGCGCCGTTCCCGCCGACAAGGGCGAATTCACCAAACGCGCTTTTCTGAACGGACGTATCGACCTGGCACAGGCCGAATCGGTCATGGATATCATCACCGCCAGAGGACAGGCCGCCCTGGTACAGGCAGAAAGCCACCTCTCCGGCGCCCTGTCTCAATATGTACATGAAACCCGGGAAAAGTTGAAAGAGTTCATCACCAAGCTGGAAGTAACCATTGATTATCCGGAAGAGGATCTGGAAGATCTTACGGTGGATGAAATCAGCAAAGCACTGGAGGAAATCAATCAGTCCCTTACCCAGCTGATTACCCGCTCCCACCGGGGACGCTTTATTCAGGACGGATTCAAGACCGTCCTGGCCGGCCGACCCAATGCAGGGAAATCCAGTCTCCTTAATGCACTCCTTCAGGAAGACCGGGCCATCGTCACGGATATGCCAGGTACCACAAGGGATACCATTGAAGAATCCATCCGTATCGGAGGCATTCCGCTCATTCTCATGGATACAGCCGGCATCCGGGATGCAGAAAATCAGGTAGAAGCCATCGGTATTGAACGGGCCAGAAAATCCATGGAAGAAGCGGATTTAATTCTCATGGTCATCGATGGCTCTGTCCCCCTTACCGATGAAGACCGCCGCATTCTTTCCTCCCTGGAAGGAAAAAAGGCCATCGTCATTCTGAACAAGTACGACTTGGAACAGAAGGCAGGAGAAGCGGAAATCCGCTCCCTGATTTCTGAAGAAACGCCAATTATCCACCTGTCTGCACAATACGGAAGCGGCATTGACCGGCTGGAAGAACTGATTCAGAAACTCATGCATACGGAAGACCTGGATGCCGGAAGGCAGCTCTTCCTCACCAACCTGCGCCACATGGATCTGGCAGAAAAATCACTGGAACTGATTCACCAAGCTCAGAAATCCTGTGCTGATAAACTGCCAGCTGACTTCATCGTGGTAGACCTTACCGAAGCCTTCCACAAACTGGGAGAAATTACCGGTGAAAATGTGGATGATGAGCTGATTAATTCCATATTCCAGGACTTCTGCGTAGGAAAGTAAATTTCGGTTAATTTGGGAGATTAACCTATCTCAGACTAAAAAATCGTCCCTGGACTGTACATAATAGTACGTCCAGGGACGATTTTTTATCTGGTATGCCCTACTCATCTCAACTTAACGCGAAAGTATTCTCTTCATTCCAGAGAGGGAAACGTGCTGCATGCTTTCCTTTGCTATACAGACAGGTTAGAGGTATGCGGTTGGAGGGAGGATAAGGAATGTTTTTATAAAAAGGGCCATATATAACATCCTTTTGCTTTCCCTTATTCCAACATAGAGGATTCTACTTTCCACCAGACAAACTACTGTAGCCGTCTGCAGACAATCAGATGATTCAAACAATCAGACCGGAAGCCTATGGGGCTTCCTATCAGACGAAAAGAACTCAGAACATTTTCATGCTTTCCTTTACTCTAACATACAGCATTCTACTTTCCACCATTCGCTAAAGCGAATGGTCCCCCTTTCTCTCCAGAACGGGAAACGTTTTGCATGCTTTCCTTTCTCCTCACTCTGATTTAGAAACGAGTGCAGATGAAAGGAAAACCCGGACCGACATCCCTTTCGCTGTATTTAGACATACGAGAGGAGACACCTGTCCGGGCCTGACGCAGTAGATGTGTTTTTATTTCCTTAGTGCCATCTGATTTATAACAAGTTTGGTGCAATGGCAAGGAAAGGCCGGTTGGGATGCTCCCGAGCTGTATTAGTCATACGTGAGGGAAATCCCAACCGGCCTTGACGCAGCCAATGGGCTTTTATTTCTTTGATGTCAGTTAAATTCTAACGATTTTGATGCAGTGACAAGGAAGCCCCATGGTAGGCGGGTCGAACTGTATTTGCATACGTGAGAATCGCATAACATGGGGCTGACGCAGTAGATGCGCTTTTATTTCCTTAGTGCCATCTGATTTATAACAAGTTTGGTTCAGTGGCAAGAAAAGGCCGGTTGGGATGCTCCCGAGCTGTATTAGTCATACGTGAGGGAAATCCCAACCGGCCTTGACGCAGCCAATGGGCCAAAATTGCTTATAAATCAGTCAAAATTGCTTAGAATTTAGAAGTTATCAGCATGCAACTCAAAGAAACTTCTCGGATGCTTGCAAACCGGGCAAACAGTTGGCGCAGTGGTGCCTACTATGATATGTCCGCAGTTGCGGCATTCCCAGATCTTGACTTCACTGCGTTCAAAAACCTGCTTTGTTTCTACGTTGTGGAGCAGTTTTCTGTAGCGTTCTTCGTGTCTCTTTTCAATGGCACCTACCTGACGGAAGCTTTCTGCCAGATCGTGGAAGCCTTCTTCGTCGGCTTCTTTAGCCATACGGTCATACATATCGGTCCATTCCATGTTTTCGCCTTCTGCGGCATGCTGAAGGTTTTCAGCAGTCTTGCCGCCAAGTCCCAGTTCGTTGAACCACATCTTGGCGTGAGCTCTTTCGTTGTTAGCGGTTTCTTCAAAAATAGCTGCAATCTGTTCAAAGCCCTGTTTTCTTGCTGTGGAAGCGAAGAATGTGTATTTATTTCTTGCCATGGATTCGCCTGCAAAGGCTTCCCACAAATTCTTTTCTGTCTTAGTTCCTGCATATTTGTTAGCCATAATATACTCTCCTTTGTTTTACCATATCTTCGGCATTATGTGCCGTTTTTATTATACTACGCCCGACAACCGGTGTGTATTCTGTGTTTTTCTCTAATTGAGAATAAAACAAAACGCAATTTATGTTATGTATAGATAAACACAATGCCTGAAGTTCATTATCGGTTAAAAGGAATGACTGCTATTTTCCACCATTTCTTGATTTTTAAGCATATTCAGAGTATACTTCAGATATTAGTTATTTGATAATTAAATTAAACATTTATTATATAATGTTAGATTGGAGGAGTTGTGGATTTTCCATCACTTCATATCGGAGAATTGTGTGCACGGGTGCCGATCATTCAGGGGGGTATGGGGATTGGTATCAGTCTGTCATCCCTGGCAGGGGCTGTGGCAAAAGCCGGAGGAATCGGTGTCATATCCGCAGCTCAGCCAGGATACCAGGAAGAGGATTTCTTCCGGCATTCTTATGAAGCCAATGAACGGGCGCTGGGATGGCACCTGAAGCGGGCCAGAGAGATAGCTCAGGAAGGGGTCATCGGGGTAAATGTCATGTGCCGCGGTCATCATTATGCAGAATACGTAAAATGTGCAGTGAAGAATGGCGCTGACATCATTTTTTCCGGAGCCGGACTCCCTAAAACCCTGCCGTCACTGGTAGAAGGAACAAAAACAAAGATTGCCCCTATCATTTCTTCTGCCAAGGCGGCATCGGTACTGCTTCATCTCTGGGAGCGACACCATCACCGCACCGCGGATGCCGTTGTTATTGAAGGACCTAAAGCTGGTGGACATCTGGGATATACCCGGGAGGAAGTGGCCATGTGGGGACAGGGTGGTTATGAAAAGCAGATTGGTGAAATCCTGGCCGTAGTCCATTCATACGAAGAAAAGTTTAAGAAGAAAATCCCCGTTATTTTCGGCGGCGGCGTATTCGACAAGGCGGATATCAGTCACTACCTTTCTCTGGGGCTTTCCGGTGTGCAGATGGCCACCCGGTTTGTAGCCACAAAGGAATGCGATGCATCGGATGCATTTAAACAGATGTATGTCAAAGCCAGAAAAGAGGACATCACTCTGGTAAACAGTCCAGTACATATGACTGGCCGCGCTATTCGCAATGCCTTCGTAAAGAGAGCTGAAAAGGGTCGTATCCCGCCGGACCACTGTTTCAACTGTCTAAAAACATGCAATCCGGCTACCACTCCGTACTGCATCACCATGGCACTGATCCGTGCGGCTAAAGGGGATGTGGACAATGCCCTTATCTTCTGCGGTGCCAACGCGTGGAAAATCAATGAGATTACCACGGTTCCTGCATTAATCCATGAATTGACAGAATAAACGACAGGCAAGAGAAGTGAGCAGGCGAAATGTGAAAAACCGGCAAACATAGAGTTATCAGACAGATCAGACATTCAACCTTCAGACTGCAATTCCGGGTTGTGAAAAACATTTTTTCACAACCTTTTTTCATGCCTTACGTTTTGATTTAAAGAAGTTTCGTTTGGCAACGTTTCCTTCCTTTTAGCTTTTGCATTCTTCACCGCTTTTTGATAAAGGTATAGTATATAAAACGACTTTCCATAAACATGTTGGAAAGTCGTTTTACTATGCTTTTTGATTTTATCGGATGTCTGATTTGCATGACAGCTCCAGGCCTGCCAGTTTTTTCAAATCCCGACGCTCAATTTTCAAACCCGTCTTACTTCTCGTACCTGCTTTTCAGAATTCGGATTCGTGATCGAGGAGCCATCCGCCAGCGGTGCCGGCTGGACAGATGCAGTATTTCACGCCTTTTTCCTTAGCTTCCTTTGCTGTAGCTGCCAGGTGGGCTGCTGTGTCTTTGCCCAGTACCTTTTCCCCTGCTTCGGATTCAAAGAATGGAATAACTTCATCAATGGAGTTTACGTCTGCCTTCAGTTCTTTTTTCAGTACATCTGCAGCCGCCTTTTCTTTTTCCGTCCCTACGGCTTTCAGATAGTCTCCGCAAATTGTTTTCAGTCCTTCATAGCAAGACGAAGCGTCCATAACTTCCTTTACTTTGTTCAATACTTCTTCTTTTACCAGGGGAATCATCCTTTCTGTAAAAATGCAGCGCTGAAGCCTCTTGCAAAGGCTGTCTACTGAGAAGCAAGACAACGTTCAATAATTTCTTTTTTCCGAAGAGCATTCATCCAGAAATCAGGAACAGACTCCATCCCGTAGACTAACCCCGCCATCCCGCCGGTAATAGCCCCGATAGTATCTGTATCATCCCCCAGATTGACCGCCCGAATGAGGGCATCCCGGAAATTATCCGTGGTGAGAAGACACCAGAAAGAAGCTTCCAGTGAATCCTTTACATATCCCGTACTGCGAATCTCATTTCGCTTTTTGCTGCCAATGTCGGCCAGATACGAGAAAATCTCGGAAGAAATGCTGGCTGTCTCCAGTGCCTCAGTGAGCGAAAATCCATCCAGAATAAGCTGTGCCGCATGGACGTACACGGTGCAGGCCTCCACGGACAGGGGATGTGCATGGGTAATCCCGGACACCTGGGCAATCTGTTCATCACTGAGATTCTTCACGAAGGCCAGTGGAAGTATTCTCATGAGCGAGCCATTTCCATTGGACTGTTCATTGGTACATCCACGACCATGGGTCAACGCATGCACTGTGGTAAACCCCTGATCAAAGGCTTCTCCATCCTGAGTATACACCCCATTGTCCATCCAATCCATAAAACGGGCGCGCATATCCGGCACATCCACGCCTTCACAGGTAAGAAGACTGTCCACCGTGGCCAGGGTGAGACTGGTATCATCTGACCAGGTTCCGGCAGGCCATGGAAGTTTCCCCTTTATCATCTCCGTCACTTCCGGATACGAGTCACGGGACTGAAACTGCACAGGAAACCCCAGGGCATCCCCAATCGCAATGCCGTATGCCGCAGACCGTAACCGGTTTACATGTCTCAGCATAAGTATCCCTCCTTATTGCATACACGTAAAACGTTATCCTTATCTCTTATTATACGACAAGGATGAGCGAGGCCCATAGGCCGGTGTGAACCGTTCCCAGTTTGCAGGGCTATAAGCCTTCGGATTATGGCTGTGGCTTAACGTCAATGGGCCAGGGCTGTGCAGAAGCTTCGTTTCTTCAGGGGATGTTGCACATAGCTTCTTTGTAAAAAGCAAAATTATTGCGTACAATAGCCTGCTTTCCCAGGCTCTGACATACCGCATTCTACTTTCCACCATTCGCTAACGCGAATGGATTAGAAACAATACGTTGTTGGCGCACCAACTCGAAAATGACGTGGTCATTTTTGCCGACAGCAAACAAAGTTTGCGGCCTTTACGCTCATCTTCTTCTATGCCTGCAGTCTTTGCAACGTTTGGGCAGGTCATAGCCTTTGGTCTGGTAGAATTCGGCTTCGCCCTGGGTGATGGGGAAGGTGCAGCCACAGTCCTGACAGGTCCGGTACTGGAATACCTTTTTCCGGAAGCGGTAGCAGTCATCACAGTAGGCGAAGGGTTCTGCCTTTTCTACATATTTCAGATAATTGGTGTACAGCATGTCCTTTCCGCAGCGTTTGCAGTGATGGATGGTTCCTATCTTGAGGCACTCAGGGCACAGGTGTGCCTTCATGCGATACGCCGGCCAGGATTTGCCACAAAGGCGGCAGGTCTCTGCTTCCCGGTCATCTTTCTTTTTCCCGAAGAGGCTGCAAACACCCTGCCAGAGTCTGGTTAGAATCGGTTCTTTTCTTTCCAGCTTAGCTTTAAGCAATATGCCCCCTTCGGAGAGGCGCGCCGCCATGGCGTGGCGATTCTTCAGGTGGTGAATCCTTGCCGCCAGTTCCCTGTCCTGCGTTATCAACAGCATAGGCTGCTTCCGGGAGGCACAGGCCAGGATTTTAGTGAAATCCGCATCCGCATAGTTCGATTCTGCAACGCCGGCCAACATGGCCAGATTATCTTTTTCCAGCACCTGCAAAAGATAAAGCACATTTTCGGCCTTCCGGGCCAGTACCTTATCTCTGCGGTTATCCCGGTGGCGCATGAGCTCGTTTAACACCGATGGGATAATGATTATTTTCTGTCCGCTTTTACGAAGGGTAGGAATCCACTGGTTCCAGAACGCCTCCGAATCCTCTGACAGCAGACTGCAGGTATCTATGAAAATGCAGGTGCGTTTCACATAGAGCACCGCGTCCTGCAGCAATTCTTCATTCACTGTATCTTTCCTCCTCACAGCGATGGAATGACCATGCTGAATGTAATGCGCCCATCTTTCCAGGATACACGGATTTTCCCTTTCAGCATACCCAGAATTTCCCGGGCCATGGACAAACCGATACCATATCCGGCTTTTGCACTGTTATGTGACTCATCACTCCGGTAGAATCGTTCAAAGAAACGAGTGTAATCCTCGTGTTCCCCTGCCGCATAGTCATTGCTTATGGCCAGAGCTGCCGTACCGTCTTTCTTCCCCTTCCGGAGAGTAAGCCTTATGGTTCCGCCTTCATCACAGTATTTTACTGCGTTGTCCAGAAAGATATTGAGTAGTTCAAGGAAACATTTTTCATCTGTCTGAATCCTTACATCCTTTTCCATATCCGCTTCCACCTTCTTATGCTGTTCTGCCACCAGCAGCTGGAACGAGCCAACGGTATTGGATGCCACCTCGGATACGTTGACCAGAGCTTTCTGCATCTGAAACTGGGATCCTTCCCCCATCTTGGACAGAAGAATGAGATGGTTAATCAGATTGGACAGGCGGTGTACCTGTTTCAGGATGCCCCGGGTCCACTCATTCTCCCCATTCACCATCTCCAGTGCTTCCGCATTAACGGAAATGATAGCAATCGGTGTCTTCAGTTCGTGGCTTGCGTTGGTGATAAATCGCTTCTGGTTTTCAAAATTATGGATAAACGGCTGAATGGCCCGGTTCGAAAGGGAAGCAAAGATAATAATGAAAAGAACTATGCACACCAGACCAAACCGGAAGGAGAAATTCATAAAGGAACGAACCGCCATGAATTCCCGGCTGGCGTCCACCACAATCACCATTTTCTCCTGCCGCGCATCGCTTCGTACCAGGAAACCGTAGTCGGATCCGTCTTTTTCATAAAAACCTGCTTCCTTCCGGGATTGCAGAATCCGGATGGCTTCACTGACCGCTTCGCTTTCCGTATAGGCGGCAATCTGCTCGGCATGAATGGCCATAACTTTATTTCCCGGGCTGAAAATCACACTGAAATACCGGGTGGAGTAATAAGCTTCCGGCGTGTCATCATTCCATTCAGAATCGATGAACCAGGTGGTGGCCCCTGTGGGCTCGTGTCCTTCCCGCCTGGGCATAACCCCGCCGTTATCCGCAATCCGGTTCATCGTCTTGAAACAGCTTTCCTGCATGGACCGGGCACTCATCCAGTTGATAGACAGAAGGGCCACGGATACGATAATGAAAATAGAGACCGCGGCCAGAAAAATAAACCGGTGGCGTAATCGTTTAATGAGATCCATAAGTATTCACTCCGCTCTGTATAAGCCGGTACGGACCTCCACGCTGCCCTTCCACAGTGAGGTCGGACTGCACGGATGCCAGTTTTCTCTTCAGATAATTCACATAGAGCCATACCTCATCCTGGTCTTCTGTCTCCCCTTCTTCTCCCAGGTGACGGAATACAGAATTTTCATCCAAGGACTTTCCTGCATTTTTCATAAAGTAGCGGAGTAGTCTGGCTTCTTTAGGACTGAGGCTGATGGTGTTCCCTGCTACAACTTCTGCCGACTCCACATCCAGCGTGGTATTTCCCAGGGTAATCTTTCCCGGATTGAAGGCTCCCTGTCGGCGTGTCTGGCTCCTTACCCGGGCCATGAGTTCCTTCACGGAAAACGGCTTGGCCAGATAATCGTCAGCCCCGGTATCCAGGCCCTGAATCCGGTCATCCACTTCCGCCTTTGCCGTGAGCATGATGACCGGTGTCGTATCACCGGAGGCACGGATTTCCGCCAGTGCTGTGAGGCCATCTTTCACAGGCATCATGACATCCATAATCATACAGTCGTAGCTATTGGCTTCTGCCAGATTCACTGCTTCCTGTCCGTTGGCCGCCACATCGATATCATATCCTTCATGCTTAAAAATGGCCGCCAGAACACGGGACATATCCTGTTCATCTTCTGCGAGTAAAATGCGCATAAATTCCCCCTTCACAAATGCCCTTTTTCAGGCTTCCTTAATCATCATCCGTATCGTCTGCATGGACACATCGCAGGCTGCCAGTTCGTCCGCACAGCGCTTCAGTTCCCGGCTGATAAGATCTTTATTCTTGATTTCGTGTTTGTACTGCATCTGATGTTCCAGACTGGCCCAGGAATCCATGGCAATGGTCCGAAGCTGGACTTCTGCGTAATAATGTCCCGGCGTATTTCCCAGTGCATCGGTGGTCTCATCCTCGATTTCAAGGATGATATGGTAACTGCGGTAACCGCTCGGCTTGGCGCTGGTAATAAAATCCTTTTCCTTCGCAACCCGGACACCGGGTATATTCCGGATGACATCTACCAGGTCATACACATCATCAAGAAAACAGCATACAATGCGGATGCCTATGGCATCATGAATGGTGCAGAGTGCAGACTCCGGCGTTTCCGAAATCTCTTTTCTCCGGCACTTGTCGCGCATGCTTTCTTCTCCCTTAATCCGATAATTGATATGTTCAAATGCGGACTCTCCGGTAGAAGCTTTCTTTTCAGCATTCTTGTTTTCCAGATAATCCACCAGCCGGTGCATAATCTTTTCCAGCACAGGCTTCCAGGATGCATATATTGATTCGCTCATAATGACTCCTCTGGCAGGTTTATTTACATATGCCACCATAGAGTGGCCTCACATTTCCTGCATAGCTTAATTATACTATATACACATAAAAAGACCTGCCCCCGAAGAGACAGGTCTTCATTCAGATTACACGATGAGTAACGGTGACACTTATTGTTTAGCCCTTAATCTTGCTGACGACGAGGCCCACAATAAATCCCACGACGGAGAAGGAGATCCATGCCATATCGTAGTGTGCAAATGGCAGGGAAGCCATGAAGGCATCTACACCGCCCAGGGCAATGCCTGCGGTATGGAAACCTGCATAGAGAGATGGAATAACGGTCAGGCCGATAGTCCATGCATAGATACTGTGTGCTCCTCCGTGAAGCTTGCCGGTCAGTGCCAGCAGAATCAGCACGATAGTCAGTGGATAGAGGAACATCAGAACCGGAATGGATGCGGAAATGATGGTGCTCAGACCAAAGAGTGCAATGCCGAAGGATACGAAGGAGAATACGGTAGCCCAGAGAACGTGATTAATTCTTGGCAGCAGCAGATTGAAGTAAGCTGCACAGGAGGCAATCAGCCCAACACTGGTGGTAAGGCAGGCAAGAATTACGATGCCGCCCAGGATGATGGAACCAGACTGGCCAAAATAGAACTGCGCTGCCTGAACCAGTACAGGAGCCCCGTTTTCCTGAATACCGATGGCCTGAACGGAGCTGGCACCCAGGAAGCTCAGGGAGCCGTAAATGAGAGCCATGATGATGGTGGAAATCAGGCCTGCGCGCAGGCAGGAGTAAGTGATTTCTTCATGCGTGGTCTTACCAAACATCTTAACGGACTGTACCACAATAACACCGAATACCAGAGCAGCCAGTGCATCCATGGTATTATAGCCATCCAGGAAGCCCTGTACCGCTGCGCCAACCGGAGTTGCATAGTTGTCCGTCGGAGCCTGCGGAATGCCCATCGGATTCATGAAGGAAGCGCCAATGAGGATGACCAGGAAAATAAGCAGCAACGGAGTGATAACCTTGCCAATGCGGCTTACCATCTTACCCGGAGTAATAGCCAGCCACCAGGAGAGGGCGAAGAAAACAAAGGCGAACGCATACAGACCAATGCTCTTAGCCTCCGGTCCCAGAAGTGGAGCCACCGCAATTTCATAGGATACTGTGGCAGTACGCGGAATAGCGAAGAACGGTCCGATGGTCAGATACAGCAGAACAGTGAACGCAACGCCGTACCATGGCGCTACGCGGGAAGCCAGATTCTGCAGATCGTCGCCGGAATAACATACCGCCAGTACGCCGGCAAACGGAAGGCCTACGCCGGTAATCAGGAAGCCCAGAGTAGCCCAGGTTACGTTAATACCTGCGTTCTGACCCATGAAAACCGGGAAAATCAGGTTGCCTGCACCGAAGAACAGCGCAAACAACATTAAGCCGATGGCAACGAATTCATTAGATTTTTTTTGCATAATAGCAACTCCTTTCCTAATCGTTAAACCCATCGTGTAAAAAGGAATTACCTAACTCTATCATAGAAAAAACCGTTAGGCAATAAAAAAATATATGGTGCCCTTTTAGAAAACATCTATACCCATACCCGGAATCCCCCGGACTATACAGACGCAAATTACTCCGAATTAGCATATGTATTTCACTTTACCCCGTATTTCTCCTGTATTCATCGGCTTTTTGATGATTTCGCCACTTTCATGGTTTCCTCTTTCTGAGAGTTCCCCTCAGTCTCTCCATCCCCTATTTTTATGTCTGATATTCGTTTAATGCATGTAACCCCATTCACAACTAGAATTATAAGAAACGATATATAATTCATCCGCAGGCATATATATTAGATGGAGATGCGCCAGAATAAGCCTGCAGGCCTGTAAAACCAGGTTAAAGGGAGGAGGCATGGATGAGCCAACGCTCATGATTTGTAAGAGTTGCCTTGCAACTCCATGGCCGGTAAGAATCTATACTCTAAAATTTGTCGTGCTGCCATTTATCAGTCGGGTCTACTCTAAAGCTGGAGAACAGGTATTACCTGTAAAATTTTGCTATGTTCTTTCAGAAAGGAGCTGCGTTTGGACCCCTTTCCTTTTGTACGCTTTAGGATTCTTATCTTTTTCACAGGAGAATATTTCCGCTTGTCCTGAAATCCTCATGGGGTTGTACATAGTTTTGGGTAAAAGGCAAACATATGGCGTACAATAGCCTGCCTTCCTATACTCTGACATACAGGATTCTACTTTCCACCATCCGCCTGGGCCGGATGGTCCCCCTCTCTCCAGAGAAGAAAACTTACTGCATGCTTTCCTTGGCTACATAGACAGGTTCGAGGTATACAGTTGGCGGGAGAATAAGAATTTTTTATAAAAAGGACCACATGTAACATCCGTCTGCTTTCCTGTATTCAAACATAGAGAAATCAACTATCCACCATTTTTCACAGGAGAACATTCCGCTTCGCTCCTACATCCTACAGGGATCTTCCGACTGCACTCTCCAGCTCGTGAGGATCTCCCAAAACCTCATCCCTCTCTTTTTCTGTTTGCATCGGCATATGAATGTTCTTATTTCCTTTATATGTTTATTCATTATATTCATTCTGTGTCATGCAGTATGTCTGCTTTCAGTATCCCGACATCCGGCTTCTTTTCATGCATTTCCTACATGGCTGTCCATATTAAAATAGAATATTTACTATCTTTCAATGTCAGTGGTATAATATAACACAATAGTTTTGCCATGATGGTTAACACTAAGCCGTCACGAAGACAGGTAGAGGAGGTTTTCTATATGAAGAAAAGAATTGTCGGCGTAATTGGTATTGGACATGTAGGTGCCCACGTAGCATTTGATTTGGGTATGATGGGCGTTGCCGATGAAGTCCGCCTCTGCGATGTAAATGAACAGAAGGTTAAGAGCGAAGTACAGGATTTGATGGATGCGGTTCTTTTCATGCCGCGCCGCGTAGTGTATAAGCCGGCTGCTTATGAAGAACTGGGTGACTGCGACATTATCATCAACTGCGCAGGCAACGTATCCCTGGTAGCTACCGGAAGCCGCGATGATGAAATGAACTTCACCGCTGTACAGGTCAATGAATATATTCCAAAGGTTATGGCCGGCGGATTCAAAGGGTTCTTCATCAATGTAACCAACCCATGCGATGTCATTACCAACCTGATTGCTGAAAAATCCGGTCTCCCGAAGAACCACGTATTTGGTACAGGCACCGGCCTCGACTCTTCCCGTCTGAACCACTGGCTCACCAAGCAGACAGGCATTGACCCGCACTCTATCCAGGCATATATGATGGGTGAACACGGCAATGCACAGATGACCCCATGGTCCCAAGTTTCTTTCAACGGCAAGCGCCTGGACGACATGGCTCCAGACGATACACGTTTCCAGTTTGACCGCGCACAGGCTACTCATGATGCCATCCGTGGCGGCTGGGTAACCTATGTAGGTAAAAAGTGCACTGAATACGGCATTTCCAGCATCGCTGTCACCCTGGCAAGTGCTGTTCTCCACGATGAAAAGAAGATCATCCCGGTAAGTGCAAGCCTCAAGGGCGAATACGGTGAAGAAAATGTATACGTAGGCCTGCCATGCGTCATCGGCGCTGACGGCGTAGAAGACATCATCGAATTCAACCTGCCAGACGACGAACAGGCTCAGTTCAAGCACTGCTGCGACACCATCCGTGCCAACATCGCCAAGTGCAAGAAGCTGCTAGCTGATAAATAAGTAAAAAAAGCAATCAAAAAAACTGCAACCTCAGGGCTGCAGTTTTTTGATTGGAAATGATAGATGAGCCGGTAAACCCAGAGTAGAGATATGAAGTTTGAGAATGGAAAAGAATTGCAAACATACTTCAGATGGAGCACATCAGCATGCTTTCCTTTATTCAAACCAAATGGATCTCCGTTTCTCTCCGGAAAGGAACTCCGTTTTGTATTTCCCTTTTGATAAAACTTTTGCATTTTATATTTTCATTGAACCCCAACACACAGAAAAAACGATTTCCAGATTGGAAAATCGTTTTTGATTCCTGCTTTTCAGTCTGAACATAAACAGAACAGGTTCCCGGTATGACATCTGATTGGTCTGACACCCCTGTGTTTGCAATTTTCTCAATCCTTAAGCCTGTCTTTTCCTCTCAATACCCTCTCAAATCTTCATCGGTAAGCTGGAGCTGTGGGAAAAGAATCACTTCGGGCATAGCCCCTTCAGGGTGACCGCCAAGAAGTTTTTCCATCCAGATGGCGTTGTACCAACGGCCGAATTTATGAAATACCCGGTGAAATTCAGCAGCTTTTGAGAATCCTATGGCCTGATGGAATCGGGCACTGGCATTGACCAGAAATTCGTCTTCCGGATCGGCAAAGGCGATACGGGCATACAGGTTGAGCACGTGCTGCTTCATGCAGATAGCTGATAAGGCTTTGTACAGCCGGCTTCCTGCTCCGGTGCGGCGCACGTTCTGGCGAATGTAAATCGATGTTTCTGCCGCCCAGGAATACGCATGCCTTGGACTCAGAGGACTGGCGTAAATATAGCCGATAATCTGCCCGTCTTTCAGGGCCACTATATAGGGATATCTCTCCAGAGTTCTGGTAATACGCGCCCTGAATTCTTCTACTGTGGGAACGTAGTATTCGGAAGTAACCGCCGTATTGAGCACATACGGTTCGTAAATAGAACGAATCGCCTCCGCATCTTCCGGTCTGGCAAAGCGAAGGGTTACTTCATTTTCCATGGTATGCACATCCTTTCCTGTCCCGGAAGGACACTGCCTGTTTCCGGGTCTTTTTCTTCCTTTTTTCTGTCGTCAATGGAGAAGAATACCCATTCTGTTTTTTTACGCTGCATTAGTATATGCTACACTGACAGGCTCCGTCAAGGGTTTCGGCCCGCACTATGACCGGTTCTTTTTTCATGCATCCTTCCATTCCCCCTGGAGAAAAACGAGTCTTCTTTTCTCTGATTATTTATACCTTCCTTTTTAATGAATATACGCATTGTTTTATTAAACAAAATAATGATTCCGTTTGGCTTTATCTCTCTCTGTCTATTCTCAATTAGGATAAAAAATCCAGTTTTCCCATCTTTTCAACCCTTCTGCAATTCCCGAACTGCATAGGCATCCCATTGGAAATACCCATAAAATATACACAGTTCATGGCCTGTTGACTTTTTTCTCCTGCAAGAGATATAATGAATTGGTTATTTTTCACTTTTATGAATCATTTTAATATATTTGTTTAATTTTATTTTCAATGCAGGCGAAGGATTTTCATCCGGAAAGGAAATTTCATGAAACGCTTACCTCTTGGTGCCGCTCTGGCCGCACTCATGCTCACCACCTCCTCATTTGTCATTGCCAATAATGCTTTTTCTGACGTAACACCAGATGACTGGTCATATAAGGCTGTCAGCCAGCTGGCTGACGAAGGCGTCATTGACGGCTATCCGGATGGAACCTTTAAAGGAAATAAAAATATTACCCGTTATGAAATGGGACAGATTGTAGCCCGCCTCATGGCTAAGGAAGACACCCTGACGACTGACCAGAAAGCTACACTGGACAAGCTGTCCTCTGATTATGCCGGCGAACTGGATACTCTGGGCGTACGGGTAGATAAACTGGAAAATCAGGTATTCAAGGATACCACGTTCCTGTATGATTTCCGCGCCAGCGCTATGCCATCGTATGACAATATTTTCAAAGATTCCGAGCATGACCATGACGATTCCACGGGATTCCGCTTCCGTGTAAACTCCTACACCAAGATAACTCCAAGAGTATGGCTCTATGGGCAGCTGGAAACCCACATGTCCATGAACGGCAAATCCTTTACCGGCGTAAATGCCACCGATGCGGATGACGGCGAATTTAAGCTGAACCGTTTCTTCACTACCTACCACTGGGGCGATGTAAAGGATCATTATGTCTTCAATAAGGGACCAACAGATGACAATATCATTATCGGCCGTTTCCCCATGCGCATGGGTGTCACCGGATACACTTATGACGGCGAATTCACCGGTATCGGCGTACAGTTCGGCGACTACTTCAAGGGTGGCTCCCTCCGTATTGCCACCGGCCGCGCCAACAACATTAACTACGACTACACCGGCCCGATGATGCACGGTGTAGCAGGCATGAAGGCAGCCGCTGCCCAGCTGGCCGGCGCTCTGGCTAAGAATCAGCTGAGTCAGTCTGGAATGCCCCTCACTCCTTCGGACGTCGATAAGCTTTCCCAAACCATTTCCAGTTCCATCAACCGCACCACCAACATGAACGATTTGTCAGGAAACATTAAAAGCGACGTAAAAACCGCTCTGATTAACGCCGGATGGTCTGACACTACAGCAACGGACACTGCAGCATCTCAGATCGCTTCTACTCTGGTAAGCCAGTTCCAGACTTCTGAACGTCTGCAGACCCTGGCCAGCGGCCTGGACTGGTCCAACGGCAGATACTACCCGATGAGCAACGTCCATATGCCATGGGGCGAAGATGAAGATGTACCGGCCACCTTCATTTCCTATAAATTCGTAGCTCCCAAGCAGTATGAAATCCACCTCTATGGCGCTAAGGTCAACGGCTCGGTAGACCCGATTGCTAAGGCATGGGGCGGTGCGTTGTCCTACAACATTAACGATCACCTGTCCATTCACGGCGAATACCTGAAGAACATGCGCCGTCTCCCGCTGAATAATGAAAGGCCGCACAGCTTCAACTTCGGCATTACCTTCGGCGATGTAGATATCCTGAAGCCGCACTCCTACGCCTTCACTCTGGATCACGTATACAGTCAGGCAGGCACCTACTTCGGCGGCTCCTCCAGTGATATAGCTGACCAGTACATGGGCCACATTTACAAGCACTGGATTTTCAACGGTATCGACATGGGCAAGATGCCGGCATATCTGGCCGACAAGATGAACGCTGTAGCTGCCGGAACCGATTCCCCGGAAAAGAACTACGGCGGTGCTAAGTTCAACCTGGCTCGTTTCGAATACGTTCCGATGAAGGGGCTCAAGCTCAAAGCAGAATACGGCTTCAGAGCCGAAGACATGGGCGACCGCAAGATGGAAAACGTATGGTATATAGAAGCTCAGGCATTCTTTATGTAAGAAAAATACGCAATAAAAAAATGCAGCTAACGCTGCATTTTTTATTGTTCAAGAACTGTACGAATAGCTATGCCTTAACATCAAAAAGCAGAATAGCAAAATTCTTTCCGAGACTTTCGAGTGGTAGATTCTGAAAAGGCAGGTTGGAGAATTGAGCGGAATTGCAAACATACCTCAGAAGAGACATCAGACGGTCAGACTGGAAGCCTGTGGGGCTTCCTATCAGACTAAAAGAACTCAGAACATTTTTATGCTTTCCCTTATCCCAACATAGTGGATTCTACTTTCCACCACCAGCCAGCAAAGACCGGGCTGTCAATAGTATTGAAATCAAAGATTTCATAATTTTATGAACTTACAGCCAATGACGACAAGCCCTTGTCGTCATTCCCCCTCTCTCTCCAGAACGGGAAACGTGCTGCATGCTTCCCATTTGCAAGGTTTTTGCATTCTTACCTTTCACAAAAGAATATTCTGCTTTACGCCTGCAATCCCTACAGGATTTCACAGCTCCGAGCCGAAGACTCATCTTTCATACACCCTTTCTATAGAGGCCTTAATTCCTGCAGGGATTACCCACTCTATCTTTGTTCCCTGGCTCCCGGTCATGGTGTCACTGTTCCATATCCCTTTGGCAAAGTAGACGGTAATATTTCCTATATCCTTTTCCGGATAGTCGATGACAATATAGCCATGGCCTTCCCTGGGCAGATCTTCTTTCTTATAGAAAGGCATGACATTTTTAGCATTCCAGGAGAGGGTTCCCGGCATAAGTTTCTGTTCATCCTTTCCATCCACCAGCCGGTAGATGGTTTCCCCGCTGTAGAATACGGTAGAGGTCCGGTATCCGTGTTCTGCCACGATAGGGCGCCCATCTGTAGGAATCATACGCAGCGCCTCCGCTGTCCCTTTGCCGGACCGCATGTACATTACTGCCGGAATCAGCGTGAAGCTGAGCAGAAGATAGACTGCGCCGGTGAGTGCCGCCTTGCCTATCACTTTCACCTCATACCTGGTGAGAAGCAGGGCTGCCAGGATACTCTGGGCAAAGAATGCCGGGAAAGTATAGGTCGTATACTTGGTAGCAATACATTCAAACACTACATATACGGCAAGTGCCCAGATAACAAGAAGCTGTGTCGCTGGCTGTGCATTCGGGAAGTACAACTCTTTCTTTTTCCAGCTTCTATAAATAGCCGGTATCGTAATAAAGCTCCAGGGGAAAAACCCGGCCACATACATTACCAGATAGAACCACCAGTGTGCATTTCTGGCATGTTCCGGCACCGTGGCGCGGAGGAAATTATGAACGCCGAAGAAATTGAGCAGGAAGGCATATCCGTGATCCATAGTCATGAACAGATACCAGGGACCGCAAACGAGCAGGAACAGCATCGTACCGGTAAACAAATGCACATGAGCCAGTTCCTTCAAATCCCGTTTCCAGGCCAGGAAGACCAGCGCCGCAAGTCCTGGAAGAGCCAGTCCGATAGGTCCCTTGGTGAGCACCGCCAGAGCGGCCAGCACATAGCAGAGCCAGTAATATCTCTTATCTTCCATATAGCCGAGATAGAAAAAGGCGATGGCCCCATTCATAAACAGGAACAGCGTGGAATCCGTGACTATGGCTTTAGACAGAATCCAGAATTCCAAGGACGTGCCCAGAATCAGCGCCGAAACGAATCCCACTTTGCGCCCATAGAGGCGGGAGGCAAACCAGAACGTAAACCACACATTGAGAAGCCCGGTTACCGCTGCCGGAAAACGGGCTGCCCATTCATTTATACCAAACAGGCGGAACGACAGAGCCAGTTCCCAATAATAGAAAATCGGTTTGTCATACCAGTAGTGCCCGTAAATCTGCGGAGACAGCCAGTCCCCGGACTGTATCATTTCCTTTGCTGTAAGGGCATAATTGGACTCAGCGGAATCCGTTACCGCCATGAGCCAGTTGCCGGCCAGAAACAACAGGGCAAACAGCAGTCCCAGCACAAGATACGGATGTTCCTTCACATAGTTTTTCATCTCGTTCCTCCTTCTGTAATCTTCCTGATTGTAGAAGAAAGAGATGAACTGTTTTTTTCGCTATATTAAATAAAAGTTAAATTCTGCCCCTCCCAGTTTGCGCCCTTCTGTTTTTTGCCTTATGGTAATACTAAGGATTCAGGTACTATCAACACATTACACGAAAGGAGTATGGTATGAATCTTCGCCTGCGCCTTATCATTTCTCATGTGGTCATGTTCTTCATGCCCATTTTGACCATCCTCATCATCGGCACCATTTTTCTTGCCAGTGCCATGTTTCTCATCCGGGGGCAAAACCATCTGCATATGGAAACCATGTCCAAGTGCTCCTATGCGGCGGAAATCACTTCACACATTCTGCTCCACGGCGATGTATCCTCACCTAAAAACGATCCGGCCGAATGGCTGATTTCCATACTTTCGCCACAGCAGAACCTGATTGTGCTCACCAGAAAATCGACTCCGGTCTATATATATGGAAACCGATCCTGGCTGCCGGAGATTCAGACCTTCCCTCCCGACAGCCAATGGCAGAATCCGGGAAGCCAAAGCACGGGGCAGTACATCCATACATTGAACAACACGTTTTACTTTGTAAAAAAATCCACCCGCCACGGAACCCCCTACTACTGCTACTTCATCGCCCATAACGTAACCAGGGGACACAACCCGGGAGATGAAAAGGTAGACCGGCTTTTTGAAAAGACCATCACCGCCATTTATATCGCCCTGCTTCTCCTCATTCTCTTTATCAGCTGGATTCTTTCCTCCTTCATGATGCGTCGCATCATCCCACCGCTCCGTCAGCTGGAAAAAGGGGCCCGGGAAATACAGAAAGGGAACCTGGATGTCCATCTTGTTCATACACACCAGGATGAATATACCCCCGTCTTCTCTGCGTTCAATCTCATGACCAGGAAAATGAAAGAAACTCTGGACAACCGAAAAAAAGAGGAGGAACATCGAAAAGAGCTCATTGCCAGCATTTCCCATGACCTGCGCACGCCTCTTACCGTCATCAAAGCGTATGCGGAAAGTATGCGCGACGGCGTAGTACACACGGAAGAAAAACGGCAACGATATCTGGGCGCCATCTGCCACCGGGTAGATGACATTATACGCATGACAAGCCAGCTCTTTGAAATTTCCCGGCTGGATCTGGGATATACATGTATAGAAAAGGAAATCTTTTCTCTTCCCGATGCTATCCTCTCCTTTGTGAATGAAAATTATCAGTCATTTGCCCAACAGGGTCTGACACTGAAAATATCCCTGTGTGATAAAGACATCCTCGTGGAAGGAAACCGCCTCCTCATATCCCGCATTCTTATGAATGCAGCCACCAACAGCCTGAAATATAAACAGAAAGCGGAGGGCACACTTTCCATCACCCTGACCAGCCAAAACGGCCGGGTCATCCTCATCTGCACTGACGATGGCCCCGGCGTCCCGGCGGAAACGCTTCCCCGGCTCTTCGAGATTTTCTACCGCACCGACAAAGCCCGGAGCCACACCGCCAATGGCAGCGGCCTGGGCATGTCTATCATGCAGAAGGCGGTGCAACTTATGCATGGCACCATATGGGCCGAAAACAGCAGCCCCCATGGCCTGTCCATCGTTATAACTTTCCCCTGTTTCATCCCAAAGGAGACCTGCAATCATGAAAAAGATTCTGATAATTGAAGATGATATGGAAATTGCGGATGTGGAAACGGATTATCTGGAACTATCCGGGCTTTCTGTAACCATACGCAATGACGGCCTGGCCGGCTATCAGGAAGCACTGGCCAACCCCTACGACCTGATACTCCTGGATCTGATGCTCCCGGGCATGGATGGATTTGAAATCTGCCGGAAGCTTCGGGAAAAGCTGGATATACCGATTACCATCGTCAGTGCGCGGCATGAGGATATCGACAAAATCCGCACCCTGGGATTCGGTGCCGATGAATACATAGAAAAGCCATTCTCTCCTGCCGTTCTCGCTGCTCAGGTCAAATCCCAGCTTTCCCGGTATGACCAGCTCAAAGGCAGCCAAAAAAAGAAAGCAGATGGCCGCCTTTCTCTTGGCGGTATCGTGCTGGATGAGGCCACCCACACCGTCACAGCAAGAGGGAAACCCGTGGAACTGGCCAACAAGGAATTCCAGCTGCTTCGCTTCCTCATGATTAATGCAGGCATCGTATTCAACCGTGATACCCTGTATAACCGCATATGGGGCATGGAATCCCTGGGCAACACCGCCACCGTCCCCGTACACATCAACCGCATCCGCGAAGCGGTAGAAGAAGACCCATCCAACCCCAAACACATCCTCACCATATGGGGCGTAGGGTATAAGTTCCAGGTGTAATGGAGGCAGACGATGCGACACGAAACCCTGAAATTTTTCTTCAGACCTTAGACCGGAATCCAGATGGATTCCTTTCAGAGATCAGAAGGAAAACAACAGCATGCTTTCCTATACTTCAACATAGAGGATTCTACTTTCCACCAGCCAGCAAAGACCGGGCTGTCCATAGTATGGAAATCAAAGATTTCATAATTCTATGGACTTACAGCCAATGACGACAAGCCCTTGTCGTCATTCCACCCTTTCTCTCCAGAACGAGAAACATTTTGCATGCTTTCCCTTAGTGCAACTTTTTCCTTTGGCATCAAAACACACACAAATTTGTCCTATACCCCTGCTTTGCAGGCTTCTTTTCACACACAAAAAAGCGGCAGGATGTGTCCTGTCGCTTTTTGATTCCTTCAGGTCTCTTGCACAAAACCTTTCATTTGGCACAGTATCAAGAATCTGTTCAGACCACCAGCTTCCGCTGGCGGGGAGCCTCATTTCTTTTCTTCCGCAATCAGATTATCCATAATCCGGCGCATTATGGATTTGAGATAATCAATATCCTCCCGGGAAAGGCCTTCATAGGCCCGTTCATCCGCTGCTCTGGATTCTCCGCGGCCATTGTTGAGTGCCGCTTTTCCTTTTTCTGTCATGTGCAGAATGTATTTTCTTCCGTCTTCTGTGTCCTTTTCCTTGGCAATAAGGCCTTTCCCAATCATGGACTGGACAATCACGGTCACCGTCGGATTGGACAGGTGCATCTTATCCTCCAGTATCTTCTGGGTTATCTTATCCTTCGGATGATTGCGCAGATAAGCCAGTACAAGGGACTGCCTCGGTGTAAGATCATACTTCTTCAGAATCTTAGTCTGCACATCACAGATACGCTGGCAGATAAGGGCAATGTTGAAGCTGATAAGGAAAGTTTCATCTTCCAGAAAATCGGAAGGGTTTAAGAATGGGTTTTTTTCCATTTGTATTTCTCCTGTAAACCATAAATCTTTTCTCATTATACAACATGTAACCGATAATCCATAGTTATTTATATAATTTTACTCCTCCAGAAAAAAATACCCTTGAAATCTGTAAATCTTTTATATTGCACTTGAATTTTTTCTAATTTTCATATAACATAGATACATAAGTGTTTACTTAACACATTTCCTGCCCGGCGATGACTGTCAATGGGCAGGCACCGTATAGTAATGCGGTATTGGGAATCCCCTAATTCCCCCCGATATCGTTACGCTATACAGTAGCATGCGGAAGTCCCCTCTTCCGCACCCCTTACTCATATGTGTAACATATGAAATGGAGACCCCATAATGGCCAGCAGTCACGTATTGCTGTCTGTTATGGGGTCTCTGTTTTATCTGGAAATATACAGAAACAGCCTTCAGGCTTTCAGAAAGTGAGGTCTCCTTTGTCTTCTATCACTGTGGCAGCACATGCCAAAATCAACCTGACCCTGTATGTGGGGAACAAACGCCCTGACGGATATCACAACATCGACAGCATTATGCATCAGATTGCTCTGGCCGATGAGGTTACCGTTTCCACGGCAGACACCCTCCGCCTTACCGTAGCCGAAGGGACAGCACCTGCTGGAGAAGATAATCTCATGTGGACCGCCGCACGCCGTTTCCTCGATGCAGCCAATCTCTCCCAGGGGCTTTCCATGACGCTGAAAAAACGTATTCCCTCTCCGGCCGGCATGGGCGGCGGTTCTGCGGATGCAGCTGCCGTACTTCTGGCAGCCAATGAAGTATATGACCACCCGCTCAGCCAGGATGAGCTTCTGTCCCTCGCTGCCGGTCTTGGTGCCGATGTGCCATTCTGCCTTGCCGGCGGATGTGCCCGGTGCCAGGGCATAGGAGAGAAAATGACACCTGTTACCCCCTGGCACGGACTGCCTCTGGTGATTGTGCGTCCCGATATATCTGTATCCACCGGTGCGGCATATGCACAGATTGATGCGTCATCCCACAAGCGTCCGGACACAACAGAGCAGATGGTGCAGGCCCTGGAAGAAAAGAACATATCCCTTCTTTCTGCTTCGCTGATGAATCACTTTGAAGAAGGCCTGTTTCCGCAGGAAGACGAACTGGCCCGCACATCAGAAGTCCTCTCCCGGTTCGGCCGTCCATTCCAGATGACTGGTTCCGGCTCCGCATTCTTCCTCATTGCTGATGATTTGAAAGAAGCCCGCCACATAGCAGAAACTATCAGCAGGAAACATCCAGCATGGTATACTGCAGTAACAGAAACTCTGTAAATTTTATCTTTCTGTATTTCTTCGTCTCCCCATAAGGAGGTCTTATCATGTCCAACCGCATACAGGCGGCAGAAGCCCTTTTACGCCTCAAAGCAGGCAATTCACAATATGTCCAGAGTAATTCCTATACCGGTGACGTTTCGTCAGCCATTCGGGCAAATACAGCGAAAAACGGGCAATTCCCCTATGCCATTGTTATCGCCTGTTCCGATTCCCGGGTAATTCCGGAAATTATCTTCTCCGCCGGTATGGGCGAACTGTTCACCATCCGGGTAGCCGGCAATGTGATTGACCGGCATCAGCTGGGATCCATCGAATACGCCGTATCTCATTTAAAGAGCCCGCTGGTGGTCGTGCTGGGACACACCCACTGCGGCGCCGTAGCTGCCACCATAGCCGGCGAAGGCGACAGCCATATCCAGTCCATTACTGATAAAATTCATAAGGCCATAGGAAACAAAACCGACGACTTCACCGCCGCCTCGCTGAACGTAAAATATGCGGTAGCCGAAATTCTCGATGCCTTCCGCCACGACGGTCTGGAAGAAGAACAGGTAGTCGGTGCGGTATACGATATAGAAACGGGAGAAGTATATTGGAATTGATCCTGCGGCTCAAGGACTGCAGAAATTCTTCCAGGATTCTTGCAGACGGTGTAAAACATACTGTTCTATAAGCGGTGGGCGGGTTCGCTTTAAAGCTTGAGATAGGTAAGCAAGACAATCATACTTCAGACGGAGCACATCAGCATGCTTTCCTACACTCTAACATAGAGGATTCTACTTTCCACCATCCGCCTGGGGGCGGATGGTCCCCCTCTCTCTCCAGAGAGGGAAACGTATGGCATGCTTCTCTTCATACAGCTTTTGCATTCTTGTCTTTTACGCAGAGGGAAAAGTGCCACATGTTACCGTTATTCCTATACTCTGACATACCGCATTCTACTTTCCCCCACCAGCCAGCAAAGACCGGGCTGTCAATAGTATGGAAATCAAAGATTTCATAATTTTATGGACTTACAGCCAATGACGACAAGCCCTTGTCGTCATTCCCCCCCTTTCTCTCCAGAACGGGAAACGTTTCGCATGCTTTCCTTTTCTTAGCTTTCTTATTCTTACGTTTTCGTAAAGTGGAAGAAGTGCAACATATTATAGTTATCCCATCAGAAATACTATGTAAAACAACAAAAAACGATTTTCCAACTTATGGAAAATCGTTTTTTGTTTCTTTAGTTTTCTCCTGCAAAGCAGGCGGCTTTGCCCCGTTTCGAGCCGCAGTCTATAAGCGAAGCTTACCTTTGCTTATCAGAATACTTCCTTAACCACAATGGTCTGTTCTCTGGATGGGCCTACGGATACGATGCCGATCGGAACGCCAGTAAGCTGTGCGATGGCTTCTACGTAAATTCTTGCATGTTCCGGAAGTTCTTCGTACTTGCGGATGCCTGAAATATCCTGCTTCCAGCCCTTGAAGATTCTGTATACCGGAGTGAGCTGTTCCAGGTACTTGAGGTCGGCCGGGTATTCTTCTACCGGCTGACCATCCTTTTCATAGCCTACGCAAATCTTGATTTCGTCCATACTGTCGAGTACGTCCAGACGGGTGATAGCCAGGTAATCGAAGCTGGAGAGGCCTGCTGCATAGCGTACGGCTCTGGCATCGAGCCAGCCCACACGGCGCGGACGGCCGGTGACAGTGCCGTATTCATGAGCGATTTCACGGATATTGTTTCCGATTTCATCATGAAGTTCGGTCGGGAACGGGCCTTCGCCTACACGGGTGGAGTATGCCTTGACTACGCCGAAGATGTTATTCATGAGGTGCGGTCCGATAGCCGCCCCTACGCAGGCACCGCCAGCTACCGGGTGAGAGCTAGTTACATATGGATAGGTACCATTGTCCAGGTCCAGCATGGAAGCCTGTGCCCCTTCAAACAGCACATTCTTTCCTTCTTCAATGTACTTATGCACCGTGTGATTGGTATCGCATACATACGGACGCAGCTGTTCAGCATAGCCCAGATAATCCTTCAGCATCTGTTCATAGTCGAAACCTTCTACGCCGTACAGTCTTTCCAGAAGCATGTTCTTTACTTCTACATTGTACTTCAGTTTTTCCGCAAATACTTCCTTGTCCATGAGGTCGCAGATGCGAATGCCGATACGGTTGATCTTGTCTGCATAGCACGGCCCGATACCATTCTTAGTGGTACCGATTTTGCGATTGCCCTTACGCGCTTCTTCCGCTTCATCCAGACGGATGTGGTACGGGAATACCACATGCGCACGGGTGGAAATCTGCAGGTTGCTCGGATCTACGCCCTGTGCCTTCAGGGTATTCATTTCTTCCAGCAGAGACTTCGGATCAATAACCACGCCGGTGCCTACGATACAGATGGTATCCGGATACATGATTCCACTGGGCATGAGGCGCAGCGGGTAAGCCTTACCTCCGGTAACCACCGTGTGTCCTGCGTTGTTTCCGCCCTGGGAACGTACGACTACATCGGCCTTTGCCGCGAGATAATCTACAATCTTCCCCTTACCTTCGTCGCCCCACTGAGCGCCAATGACCATAGCTGTTGCCATTATATACTTCCTTCCGTTAATTAAGAAAACATGCAGCCGGGAAAAGAGCCCTGTCCTTCCCCTGTTCTGCTATCAGAGACCGAATCTTGCAAAGATATCGTCTACATGGGTAAGCATAGCATGCGGGTCGAAACATGCCTTGATTTCTTCGGGTGTGAGATACTTGCTTACCTCTTCATCCTTGCAGAGATTTTCATAGAAATCTTCGCCCTGGAGCCATCTCTTCATGGCATTGCGCTGTACCCAGCGATACGCGGTATCGCGATATACCCCTTTGGATACCAGAGCCAGCAGTACGCGCGGGCTGTAAATCAGGCCGCCGGTGAGGTTCAGGTCAGCCATCATCTTTTCCGGGTAAACCAGAAGCTTGTCTACCAGATTAATGGTTTCATTGAGAATGTAATCCAGCGCAATGGTTGCATCCGGGAACATGACACGTTCGGTGGAAGAATGAGAAATATCTCTTTCATGCCACAGCGGAACATTCTGGTATGCCGGAACGGTGTAGCCTTCAATCAGGCGGGCCATACCGCAGATACGTTCACTGCGAACCGGGTTGCGCTTGTGCGGCATAGCGGAGGACCCCTTCTGCTTCGGGCTGAAATATTCTTCCGCTTCGCGCACTTCCGTTCTCTGGAGATGGCGCACTTCCAGTGCAATCTGCGCCAGGGTGGCTGCAATGACAGCCAGGGTGGACATATACATAGCATGACGGTCACGCTGTACTACCTGGGTGGAAATCAGTTCCGGCTTAAGGCCCAGTTTCTTGCATACATACTGTTCTACGAAAGGATCAATATCCGCATAGGTGCCTACAGCTCCGGAAAGCTTGCCTACGGAAATTTCTTCCTTTGCCCGCTTCATACGTTCAATATTGCGAATGGTTTCCGAGTACCAGAGGAGCATCTTCAAACCAAAGGTAGTTGGTTCTGCATGGACACCGTGAGTACGGCCGATGGTTGGCGTATGCTTAAATTCTACAGCCCTTCTCTTCAGAACGGCTGCCAGTTTTTCCAAATCTTCCAGAATCACGTCAGACGCTCTGGAAATCTGGAGACAAAATGCGGTGTCTCTTACGTCGGTGGAAGTGAGCCCCATGTGAATGTACTTGGCTTCATCACCCACCTTTTCGCCTACTGCAGACAGGAACGCAATGATATCGTGGTTAATTTCTGCATCGATTTCATGAATGCGATCTACATCAAAATCTGCTTTTTCTTTGATAACTTCTACCGCTTCCTTCGGAATGCGGCCCAGCTGGGCATTAGCTTCACATGCTGCAATTTCAACATCGAGCATAGTCTGCCATTCGTGTCTTTCGTTCCAAATGGCTTCCATAGCCGGTCTTGTGTACCTCGGAATCATATTAGTCCCCCTTTGGTTTACCTTCCCGCGCACAGATTTCTCTGCCAACGACTACGCCGGCAACTGAAGCCTGGGCCAGACCTCTCGTAATTCCCGCTCCATCGCCAATGGCGAAGAAATTAGGAATCCTGGTTTCCAGCTTATCTGAAAGCTCTACACGGGCTGAATAAAATTTTGCCTCAACGCCATACAGCAGGGTATGTCTGGAATTGGCACCCGGTGCCACCTTGTCGAGGGCTTCAAACATTTCCATAATATCCTTTAAAAAGCGATATGGCAAGACCAAAGATAAATCTCCTGGTGTAGCACTGGGCATTGTTGGTCTTACCAGACCGCGCATTAGCCTCTCCCGGGTAGACCGGTGTCCATCCCGCAGATCGCCAAGACGCTGTACAATCGGCCCGCCGCCGAGCATATTGGCCAGCGAAGCAATGTACTTACCATAGGCAATCGGTTCATTGAACGGTTCGGTAAAAGATTTGGATACCAGAATGGCAAAATTCGTATTTTCACTCTTCTTATGGGCAAACGAGTGGCCGTTTACCGTCATAAGTCCGTCGTTATTCTCCGTCACCACAAAACCGTTTGGATTCATGCAGAACGTGCGAATACGATCATCAAAACTGCGGCTGTAATATACCAGTTTGGATTCGTAGCAGATATCCGTGATAGGTTCATAAATTTCCGCCGGAGATTCCACGCGCACCCCGATATCCACTGCATTATTGGTCATGCGCAGTCCCAGTTTTCTGATCTGATCGACAAACCATTCCGAGCCATCCCGTCCTGGAGCCGCTACCAGATACTTAGCGCGATAGGTTTCTCCATGGGTGGAAATGAAATGCGCGCCGTTTTCACAGCGGATTTCTTCCACCGGTGTATCGCAGAGTACATGCACATTGGACGGCAGAGAATCCCGCATATTCGCCAGAATCTGACCGTTTACGTCCGTTCCCAGATGGCGGATGCGAGCCGGAATAAATGACAGATCCGCCGCTGCCGCCTTCCGCTTCAGCTCATGCCGTTCCTTCGCAAACTCATCGCCATACACCTTGCGGTCCTTTCCACCGTAATGACAATACACATCATCTACATAGGAAATGAGTTTAGCCAGCTCTCCTTTATGCATATAATCTTCCAGATTGCCGCCATACTCCGTAGTCAGTGTCAGCTTCCCATCAGAAAACGCACCGGCACCACCCCAGCCGCACACAATATTCATGCGCTTTTCACTGCGATCCCCGTGAGGATCCTTGTTCAGTTCCAGTCGATGATGAATATCATGTCCTTTTTCAAGAATCAGAATGGAAGCACCGGTATCGGCAAGCTCCAGTGCGGTAAAGATTCCGGCCGGGCCGGCGCCGATAATTACTACATCATAATCTTTCATGCAAAAACCACCTTATACACACAAAAAAAGCGCCTCCCATACGCGGGGGCGCTGCGGTACCCTGTTCAGGTATCCCTTCCAATCATACTAAAAAACGGGGAGCCAGGTCAACAAGAATCCTGTCGGATTCTTGAGATGAGATCTTAGCTTCAGGCGGAAAAGTCTCTTCTGCCTTTCGATGGGCAGATACTGCATATAGTTTTTCCTGAAAATATAAATATTGCGTACAACCGTACGCTTTCCTATATAATAAAGACCGTTTGGGGAGTGGAAGAACAAGGGTGGTGCGAATCATTTCAGGTTTGCACCACCCTTGTTCTTATTTCTTGTGCCCATAGGCAGCCAAGTGTTCGGCAGCCACAGGGTATGCATTGGTTTCTACCTTCGGCTTTCTGTATTTTGTCACTTTGCCCGATTTCGCATTTTCAGCTTCGGTCAGTTTCACATACATTTTCATCAGTTCCTGCACACATTCCGGTTCCGTCATGGTGCGCCAGTTGAAGCCGTAAGCTTCCATGACCGCCTTATCATTTTCCTGATGTGCCTTCCTAAGTTCCTGCGGCATAGTCAGATCATCGTAAAGTGCGGCCAGAGAATCATTGGGATACAGCTTGCGTGCATCCAGAATCCCCTGGGCTGTCTTTTCAATTCTGGCCTTCTGGGCCGGGGTGAGATTAGGCCATGGGAAATTGTTGTAAACGATGTTTTTTGAATAACTATAGTCACTCTTTAATCTTCCAGCAACTGTACGCATCCATGCCATGTGAACATTAGCTTCCAAAATTCCAAAATGAAAAATTGTTGCGTCTGGAATGATGAACAACTTATTCCCCGCAATAGTATCTCCATTTAAATATCCCATGGGTACATATCTCCTTTTTTCTGATGACACAACGGGTATTGCAATATACTTCGCCGGGTTTCTAGTCTCTCTAAACAGAGTAGGTGTAATTGCTAACTTTTGTCTATCTGGCGCCCCCTTAAGTCTATCTTCACGACATAACTCGACTCTTTTCATCACATATGGCATTTTATGCAATATTTCAGGAGACACATTCACTAACCAAAGACAATAGCGGGGAATACCATTTAAAAATTCTTTTCCCATCATAAAACGTTTAATAAAATTTTGAGAAAATGGTTCAACTTTAATAAGTTCATTCATTTCTTCCTTTGATAGAATCAAATGTCCTCCATCAGCAGGACGGTTTCCCGAAATCATACACGGTACTTCGCAAATCGGCTTGGTTCGAGACTCTATAAATACCGTAGGAGCATCCATTAAATAAGGATTTATATTTGTAGCTTTCCTGGCATGCTCTCCATCATAAATCACTTTATCTTTCTTATCTGAAAGATAGCTGAATCCTACAATAACCACATGCACATGCGCTTTTACAGAAGCCTCACTATCCCATCGGAATGTTCTCCAGGCAAAATCAATATGAATTCTGAAACGTTCCATGATAGGCTTCCATACGCTGGCTACCTGCTCGCCCTGAGTAATACTATTGGTTGAAACAAAGGCTGCCCGAATAGAAGTTCTCTGCATATATTGAGCAGCTTTAAAATACCAACAGGACACATAATCTAATTTTCCACAAGCTTTATATGGCTTTCCCTTTTCATCTACCCAGATATTTTTAATATCTTCTTTTTGTTCCTCCTCCTGATAAGTATATCCCACAAACGGAGGATTCCCCATAATATATGACAGTTGCGATGCCGGAATAATATCATTCCAGTCTATGCGCAGAGCATTGCCTTCATGAATATTAGCGTTGGTTTTGAGGGGCAGGAAATTCAGTTCTTTATGGATAATATCTTCGGTTTCCTGCATCATCTGGGATTCGGCAATCCAGAGGGCGGTTTTGGCTACAGTCACCGCAAAATCATTGATTTCAATTCCATAAAATTGGCTGATGGATACTTTGATAGGATCAATTACATCGAGCACCTGCTGTTTTCCCAGGAGTTCGTTGATTGCTTTATTTTCCAGACGGCGGAGGGACAGGAATGTTTCTGTCAGAAAATTTCCTGAACCACAGGCAGAATCCAGGAAGGTAAGATGGGCCAGTCGTTCCTGGAAGGCCAGCAGCTTTCTCCGGTAGTCCACCCGCATGGTTATTTCTTTTCGCCGGGTTATAAATTTCTGTTCATAAGGCACCGATACAATGGTATCAAACTCTTTTTTCAAATCATCCAGAAACAGGGGATCAATCACCTTGTGGATATTCTCAATACTGGTGTAATGCATTCCTCCCTTGCGTCGGGTTTCCGGATTCAACGTGCTTTCAAATACGGCACCGAAAATGGTAGGGCTGATGGCGCTCCAGTCGAATCCACGGGACATGTCATCACAGATAATGTGATAAATTTCTTCCGTGATTCTTGGTATTTCTATATGCTCATCACTGAACAATCCGCCATTGACATACGGAAAGGCAGCCAAATCCTCCCGAAGATAGGGGTCTCTGTCTTCTTTTTTCGTATCCAGCACCTTAAACAGCTGGATGAGACCATCCCGGGCATTCTCCCACTTCCATCTTTCCAGATAATGCCGGAATTGATCCACCCCCCAAAAAATTCCTGCATCTTCCGCATACAGACAGAATACAATGCGGACGCAGAGGACATTCAATGCTTTCTGTGACTCTGTATCCGATGGATTCTGATATTGCGCATGTAGGGCATCATATAATTTTCCAACCAACTCACCAGCCTTAACGGATATCTTTACTTCTTTTATGTCCGTTGGTTTAGAGGCTTTGTCCACGAGAAAATTCAGCTGGTCGTAATGTTCCGGTATATCCTGTAATTCCAGCTTGATGGGCTTTCGGAACGCTTCCGGTTCATTCATGTCATAAATCCAGAATTCATGAAAGTTGCAGGCAATAATATACCGGGCTCTCTGGTCTACCGGCTGAGTCTGATCATATTCAAATGCCTGTTCATACGGCGTGAGCCTTCTCCCATGACGCATATATTTTTTATCCAGCGGCGCATCCGTATTTTTCTGCTCAATGATAACGCGGGTAGAGGGAATCCAGGCATCAACAAACAGAGAACTCCCCTTTTCCTCATGTTTCACTGCATCTTCAAAAGAAATATAATCTTCCGGATGCTCCATGCCCAATACATCCCCAAGCAGAGACAGCCAGAAAGGCGCCGTATTCCCATCTTCCTTCACATCCTTCGCCCACTTCTTTGCAAAGCGTCTGGCTTCTTTCTTCTGTTCTGCTGCTATCTGTGTCATTTTCTATCTCCCTGTATTATTTTGTCTACCCGGATTCTCCCAGGCAGTGCGCCTTTTTGTTAACCATTTATTACCCGCATACGATATAACTGTCGAATAAGCAAGGTTAAAAATAGAAAGGGGCATCAATACCCCTTATGCTTTCTCTCAGCTTTTGCATTCCTGCCTTTATATGAAAACCGTCCCTATTCCCGTCCCTATTCCCCTGCGAATCTACCAATTCGCACTGTCCTTGCGCTTCAACTCATCCCACTAATCATTTTCTTCCACTCCTGAGCGTTCGGTGCGCCGTACAGTCTTTCCATGGCGGCATAGTTTACGAGCCAGGTTCTTCCGGCCTGTCTTCTGTCGTTGTCGTCCATTCTGGCGGCACGGTGGCCGGCTCCTGCGGCGGCAGACCGGACTTCTCCGCTGCTGCGGTTCCAGAGTTCGGCGGCTTCCACGGTGGTAAAGGAACAGAGGAGTGGATTCCGTGCCGGCACAGCCTCGGTTTTTCCGGCATATACCCGGCTAGCGGCCTGGCGGATGATGAGCCATTCCCGGCCGGATTTTCTTGTTTCGCCTTTGGCGAACGGGCTGTCCGGATTGAGGATGTCCGCTTCCACCTTTTTCACGGGCAGAGCATAGGTGTCGGCCACTTCTTTCGCAGTAAGCACGTCAAGCAGCGGGTTGGAAAACACGATTTCCTGTGCTTCCGATACATCTACCGTGCCGGCGGGGACGACAGCGGCCCCATCGGGCATGGCCAGCACCTGCACGCGGGGCGGCAGATGGTGATGAGCCAGATACTCACGCCAGGCGAGACGGGTCTTTCCTTCCGGTTCATCGCTTCGCACGCTATGAAAGGGCCCTTCTGTCATTTCTACGATAGATTTCGGCAGACTGTCCGGTACCACTTCAGTAAAATACAGAGACATCCCCTGTGCCACCAGGGTACAGGGCGGAAGTTTTCCCAGAAGATAAGAAGTAAATGCCCGACCGCACATGGTATGGTCAGGTCCAAGTGTATATAGTTTCATAGAATTCCTTACTATGAGCGGAGCTCATGGGCTATAAGCCTTCGGCTTATCTTTCTCCTTTCCCTAAAAAGAGGTAGCAGGTCACGGCGAGGTTGAATATGGATACGGCGTTGTTTACCCAGCCGGATGCTCCTAGGAGGCGGTCTATTGCCGGACTGACGAATGTTATTCCGTAGACGAGGCACATGATTGGTGCGGCGCGGTATCCCATATCATGAAGGCGCCGGGCCATGAGTGAGTTGTCGGCAATGACTATCAGCAGAGCCGCCAGGAGGAATGCAGCAGTCAGAATATATCCCAGTATATCCATCTTCAGGTTAAACAGGGCATTGGTCCCATACCAGGCTATGGCCACCGCAAGAATCCATACGGCCCCCAAAGCCAGGGACCTCAGGAAATACTGCATGCGATTCACCCGGCCATCAAAGGAAAACCAGGCCAGAAGAATCGGATGACGAGAAATCAAATTTCGGTATCGGTTATACAATGGTTGGACTCCTTTACGTGATGAGCCTTCGGCTCAAAATCGGTGCGAGCTTGAAGCTCACAGGTCGGTACATCCTGAACGGATGTAGGTCGGTGCCTTAACTTCAACATGTCAGGTCGGTGTGCCTCCTGCAGAGGCACAGGGGGTGATTCTGCGAATAGCCTCTTTTATAAAAAAGAGGAGTAATATATTACTGTTATTCCCATGGATTCACATAGTGGATTCTACTTTCCCCCATCTGCTTCGCAGATGGTCCGCCCTTTCTCTCCAGAACGGGAAACGTGTTGCATTCTTCCCGTGAATCAGCTTTCGCGTGCTTACTTTTTAACAAAGTGGAAGAAGTGCAACATAGTATCGTTATTCCTTCAGATTCACATAGTGGAATCAACTATCCACCATTCGCTAATGCGGATGGATTCGAGACAACGGATTGTCTCGAATGCCTGCAAATCCTTAATATCTTAATATATGGCAGGCGGGCGTGGCAACAATGTCTTGTTGCCACGGTGATATGTACCCATTATCCTGGACACATAAATCTAAATATTAAGCTGAACGCAGGGATGCTTTCCTATATTCTACGGGAGACATCCATTTCGTTTTTGCCTGAATCCGTTCGTTATTATAATAGTCAATATATTTCTTTACGGCCTGTGAAAATTCATCAAAGGAAGCAAAGTCATCTTCGCAGTCATAATACATCTCATTCTTCATCCTTCCAAAAAAGCTTTCCATAATGCTATTGTCATAGCAATTTCCTTTACGTGACATAGATTGAGTGATTCCGTGTTCTTTCAGCGCGTTCTGGTAGTAATCATGCTGGTATTGCCACCCTTGATCAGAATGGAAAATCAGACCTTCCAGGTGCGGGTATCGTTCGAACGCCTTATTAAGCATACGCTTGATCTGTTCCAGATTCGGGCTTAATGAGAGGTCATAGGCTATGACTTCATTGGTAGCCATATCAAGAATTGGGGAGAGATAGCACTTACCCCAGGAGAAATTGAACTGGGTTATGTCGGTTGTCCACTTCTGCAAAGGCTTTTCTGCCGCAAAATCCCTGTTTATGATATTTTTAGCCACTTTCCCCACACATCCTTTATAGGATTTGTACTTTCCCTTTTCCCTCGGTGTTGGTTTGTCAAACATATGTTACACCGTACTTGATGAAATCATGGAGTGTATCTTTTGGAGATTTCCATCCAAGTGGCCGCATTGGGAAGCAGTTATAATCTCTATAATTATATCTTTTGAGTTGTCTGCTGAAATCTTCAAAAGAGAAGAAACAATGCGTGGCATAAAAGCGTTCGTTATCCTTGCGATGACTGCGTTCTACTTTCCCATTGTGTCTTGGGGTAAAGGGACGAATCTTTTTGTGCTTGATGCCCAGTTCCTTTAATTTACGCTCAAAAAGAGTACAATCTTCGTCAAGACTTGCTTTAGTGAATCGTTTAGTGAATTCGGGGCCATTATCTGTCTGCACACATTCAATAGGCATCGGGAAAGCCTGAACGAGATGCACCAGAAATATCATGGAAGAGTAGGTGCTGTGCTCTTCAAAGGCTTCCACATAACGCCAGCGTGAGAATTCATCAATGGCAGTATATTGATAGAAGCGTTTTCCTTTGGCTTCACCAGTCAGACATGCGGACGGTACAAACTTTACGTCAATCTGGATGCGCTGCCCTGGATACAGCATTTGTTCATAGGGTTTGGGAACATATTTGGGGTTAGGCGGTTTCACCGGAGTCATCCCTATGCGTTTCAATGTACGGTAAAGTCCGGTAATTGAACGGCTATATCCACGCTGACGGAGCTTTACCCAGAAAACCACCAACCCGGCCTCTGGATTTCGACGCCTCATATTCTGAATGAGCTTTAATTCCGCAACTGTATGTGCTTTGGGATGGTGTTTTGGCCTGCGGGATTTATTACGTAAGGACTCCAGTGAACCATCATAACGTCGAAGCCAGCGATATACATATTGGCGATATGTATTGTATTTGATGGCGGTTTTAGTGACGCCATGCTTCAATGCATATTCGACCATAGATCTACGAAATTTCATAACTTGTGTTATACTGTTCATACGAGATACTCCTTTGGTAAAAGTTTGTTTTGACGAATTAACTATATCACAAGGGTATCTCGCTTTTTATGTTTTCAATGTGTAACACATGTATTGTAATCCTACAATTTGTACTTTCCCTTTTCCCTCGGACGCTTGCCCATAAGGCCTGCCATACGCATCAGACGATATACCCGTTTATGATTCACCTTATATCCCAGATGAATGAGTTCATGATGCACTCTCCGTACCCCGTATCGTCCCTTATTCTTATTAAAGATGGCTACTATTGTCTTTACCAGACCTTCATTTCGGAGGGTAACAAGATCTTTTTTCCCTATTTCAAAATAATACGTAGAACGGGACAGTTCCATGGCTTTGAGAAGGTAGGTCAATCGATATCCTTCGGCTCTGAGTTCCTGGACGATGGCTGCTTTTTCGCCTTGAGACGCGCTGTCGCCTTTTGCTCTCTCAAGGCTATTTCTTTTTTTATTACCGCATTCTCCGTCTTAAAGAATTCATTCTGTGCCTTGAAGAATTCAATTTCTGATCTCAGGCGGATAAGTTCCTCATGCTCTGATTCCTTGTGTCTTCCTGGTTGGATATGCTTGTGTTTCTTCATATGGGACTCCTTTGGCTTTCGATTTTTCCTGCGATCTATAAGGCCAATATATCCCATTTTCTTGTATTTGTGAATCCAGGTATTTAATCCACCAGGGCATATTCCTGCGGAAATAGCAACGGAGGTAAAGGATTCCCCGGATAAAACGCGGTTAACCAATTCGAACCGTTCTTCCGTAGTCCAGACTCTGTTCCGTTTCTTATGCTTCAGCACTTTGAAACCGTGTATTTCCACACTTCTACACCATCTGCGGACCATCATGCGAAAACCCCTTTGGGAAAAGCCTTCAGGTGTTTTCGGATATTGCCCTTTCCGATACAGGTCAACGCAATATTTTTTGAATTCATAGGTATAGCGCATAAAAAATCCCCCTTCACTAATTGTCCAGTAAAGGGGGTACATATCACATTGGCTGTAAGTCCATAGAATTATGAAATCTTTGATTTCCATACTATTGACAGCCCGGTCTTTGCTGGCGGCTGGTGGATAGTTGATACCACGTTGTTTGAATATGGGAAAGCATGTGGATGTGCTCCGTCTGAAGTCTGACCGTCAGAAAAGGGGATGGCCGCAAGTCATCCTCTTTTCTGTTATAATGAAATTCTCAGGAGGATGTATGGACGGGAAATTGAAACGAGAACAGAAAGAGCAGAAGGTGGAAGACAGCGGATATGTCCGTGTCAATGCCAGAGAATATGCGGAATTTCTGAAATATAAGACAGCTAAACGGGGAGAGGAGCTGCGGAGTGAGGATCAGATCAATATGTATTTTGAAATCCTTCGCAGTTACTTTGAAGATACCTTTATAACCGATCATCTGCCGGGAATGGACCGGTATTTTTCCATCCAGTCTTTTTCCAATGTAGCAGCCATGGGTATTAATCTGCTGGGAATACCCATGGAAGATATGCTGGCGCTCATTCATGGCTGGATTGGGGAAATGAAGTCTGTCAATCCGGAGTTGCTCTGGGAACTGCCTCAGGTGATGGACCCGGAGGAAATTGACGGAGAGGAAGAGGCCGTTCCGGTGGTCACCAATCTGATGGATATTCGCACATCCCTGTTTCTGGAGATGGAGCAGTTCCTGGAAAAGGAGCTGCTCAATGAAGAACGGGATGGAAAGGACTATATGGTGAAACGGGATACTCTCATTGAGACAGTTCGCCTTATCTGGATGCTTACATTTCATGAAATTCATAAGGTACCTTCCGGCGGAAATGCCGGGGCGGCACAGATTCACTGAGGGGAAAGGAAAAAGATAAAATTTTTTCTTTGCCCCTTGTTTTTTTGCTGCGCAACGAGCATAATAGCAAAGAGCTAAATGATGATGGCTGCACAAATATATTGAATTCCGACAAAAAATCATTGACCATGATTTTTTTTTGGAAATTTTCAGAAATTATGTAGTGTCGGGAGGAATTATGTCAAGAACCAGAAACATTATTGATGTCGAAGCAAGACCGCCTTTTATACAGACGGTTCCACTCAGTCTTCAGCATTTGTTCGCTATGTTTGGATCCACGGTACTGGTACCGTTCCTGCTTCACGTGGACCCGGCGACCTGTCTGTTTATGAATGGTATCGGCACGCTGCTGTACCTTACCATCTGTAAATGGAAACTTCCGGCTTATCTGGGGTCCAGCTTTGCTTTCATTTCCCCGGTGCTGGCTGTTACTTCCACCGCAGGCATGTCCTATGCTGATGCACAGGGCGGGTTTATTGCCTTCGGTATCTGTTTTATGATTCTGGCGTTCCTGGTTAAGGAAGTGGGAACGAAATGGGTAGATGTCCTTTTCCCGCCGGCAGCTATGGGTTCCATCGTAGCCATCATCGGTCTGGAACTGGCACCGCTGGCTATGAACATGTCCGGCTTCATGGATCCGGTGCAGGGCATGAGCAATACCACCGCTATTATCATTTCTATGTTTACCCTGATTGTGACCATTCTGGCCACTATTCTTGGCCGTGGATTTATCGGCATTATTCCGATTCTTATCGGTGTAATTTCCGGATACATCCTGTCCTTCTTCATGGGCGTTGTAGATTTCTCCGCAGTAGAAGCTGCCGCATGGTTTGCACCACCAACCTTCTATAAGCCGGCATTCAATGTCAGTGCTATTCTCATGATTCTCCCGGCAGTATTCGTAGTATTTGCCGAACATCTGGGGCACCTCTTCGTAACCAGTGACATTATTGGCCGCGACCTTATCAAGGATCCGGGCCTGCATCGTTCCCTGTTTGCTGACGGTCTGTCCAACGTTATTTCCGGCTTCGTAGGTTCCACACCGAACACTACCTATGGCGAAAACATGGGCGTTATGGCCATTACCGGTGTATACAGTACCTACGTAATCGGCGGCGCAGCACTCTTCGCTATTCTCTTCTCCTTCATCGGAAAAGTAGCCGCTGTCATCCACGCCATCCCGACCCCGGTTATGGGCGGCGTATGCATACTCCTCTTCGGCTTCATCGCCGCATCTGGTATCCGTATGCTGATTGAAAAGAAAGTGGACTACACCAAGTCCAAGAACCTCATCCTCTCCGCTGTAACCCTCATCTCCGGTCTCTCCGGCGCCACCATTGTCGTAGGCCCGGTACAGCTCAAGGGCATGGGACTGGCCACCGTAGTCGCTATGATTACCTCCCTCTGCTTCCTCTTCTTTGAAAAGACACATATGGAGAATGACCAGTAAATAAAAAAGAGCAGCCGTAAGGCTGCTTTTTTATTGGTTATGGGTTGTGAGGAAAAGACCGAATGGAGAGATGAGAATTGAGATTTGAGTCGGGAGACGGATACAGCGTATGGCAGCCCTTGTAAAGGGCAGACGATCAGATAGTTCAGACGGTCAGACTGGAAGCCTATGGGGCTTCCTATCAGACTAAAAGAACTCAGAACATCTGCATGCTTTCCTACATTCCAACATACAAAGATGAGTCTTCGGCTCATGGTCGGTGCGAGCTAGAGGCTCGCAGGTCGGTACATCCTGAACGGATGTAGGTCGGTGCCTTAACTTCAATATGGCAGGTCGGTGTGCCTCCTGCAGAGGCACAGGGGGTGGATTCTGCGAATAGCCTCTTTTATAAAAAAGTGAGGAGCAACATATCCCATGGATTCACATACAGCATTCTACTTTCCACCACCAGCCGGGTCTGCGCTAAAGCTAGATTAGGTGGATTAAATGATTCTCTCATGGACTGTACGTGTAGGGTACGTTCAATGAATCCTTTTGAGATTTCGGGACAAGCGATGCGCTTATTTATCATTATCATGCATTGATTTCGTGGCAGGCTGAGATACAGAGGTTGCGCAGAATGTAAAAAGTTCCAGGGGCTGTATGCGTATGGGATGTCCCGGGAACTTTTTGCTTGGGGCATGAGATATGTGCGCAGACTGCCGGAAAAATTAATCTGTAAATTGGCGGCAGAGGTTGCGCGGAGTGTAAAACATCATCGGGACTGTACGCGTAGGGTACGTTCAATGAATCCTTTTGAGATTTTGGGACAAGCGATGCGCTTATTTATCATTGTCATGTATTGATTTCGTGGCAGGCTGAGATACAGAGGTCATGCGGAATGTAAAAAAGTTCCGGGGACTGTATGCGTATGGTACGTTCCAGGAACTTTTTTATGTGGAGCAGGAGATATGTGCAGACTGCCCGAAAAATTAATCTGTAAATTGGAGCCAGACTGGGCGGCAGAGGCTACGCGGAGTGTAACAACATCATGGGGACGGTACGCGTATGGTACGTCTCGATGATTTTTTACATGTAGCGTAAGCAATGCGCTTATTTATCATTGTCATGCATTGATTTCGTGGCAGGCTGAGATACAGAGGTCATGCAGAATGTAAAAAAGTTCCGGGGACTGTATGCGTATGGTATGGTATGTCCCAGGAATTTTTTTACGTGGAGCATGAGATATGTGCTCAGACCGCCCGAAATCAACCGTGGATGACCAGCACTGGACACTTACACTCCTGCACCACCTGCTGGCTAACAGAGCCCATGAAGATGCCTTTGATCTTTCCCAAGCCGCGGCTGCCCATGACTACCAGATCGTAGTGCTCTTCTTCCGCTTCTTCCACTACCACTTCGGCAGGATCGCCTAAGAGGGCTTCGGTTTCTACGTGAATATCTTCCGGCACCAGTTTAGCCATTTTCTTCAGCATTTCTTCAGCGCCTGCAGTGAGATGCTCCGGTATATAGCCGCCGGTGCTTACCTGCTGGACGCCGCTCATTACTTTTCCGAATTCAACTACGGAAAGGAGAGTGATGGATGCGTCAAACTGCCGTGCGATGAACGCAGCACGGCGAAGGGCTTCCTTGGACTGATTGGAACCGTCTACCGGAACAAGAATCCTGTCAAGTGTAATATTATCAAAGGTAAACATAATACCTCCTGAAGAATCTGCTGATAAAACCTGTGGCTTATGTCAGAATATTTTATTGTTTTATATTATAACACGATTCTAACAAAATGAAACCGGAAAATGAAATTTGTGTAATTACCGATAGGCTTTATCCAACTCCTGCTTCATAGTGGAGAGGGAAATCTGTCCGGGAGCAGAGGCTTCGCCGGCAGAGGCGAAGGTGAGGATGGAGCCTGCTTTGCCGCCAAGGATGCGGGTAATCTGGCCGAATGGACCCATGGAGATGCCGATGAATGGGAAATCCGGCGCGGTCTTATGTACCTGGGCCATGGCATCCATCATGGTGTGGGCATCCGCATCGGAATGGGCCATGACGGCGATTTTTCCAATGGAGGCCTTCCGGTCTTTCATGGCAAGGAAGCGGGAAACGATGTCTTCCTTTTTGGGAGTGTGCGCAAAATCGTGGAAGCTTACGATAACGGAAAGGCCCTGCGTATGGGCACAGGAAATAAGGGATGCGGAGGGGGTGCGTTCCATTTCCATATCGATGGCATCACGCCCAGGGGTGAGGATTCCCATCGCTGCTTTTACGCAGGTTTCATACGCTGCATGGTCATAAGGGAAATGACCGCCTTCTTCACTGGTGCGGATGGTGGCGATTACCGGGCGCTGGCAGTGAGATTTTACCAGGGCGAGGCCCTTCTTTACCAGGGCGGGGGACAGAGAGGGCAGGCCGTCCATGCGCCATTCCAGTATGTCAAAATCCAGAGGGGCGACGGCTGTCAGCTTTTCTTCCAGTTCCGGGAGGGTGCGGGCCATCACCGGGATGGCAATCATAGGTTTCTGAGACATGGAAATCACTCCTTTGGAGAATACTACGGGGCAGGAATCTTCAGGATGGCTATCCGTGATTCTGCCACTCAGATTACGTTAAGTATAGCATGGAAAGCCTGCATTTGTTCCCTTTTTTTCGTACGTTTCGGTTTTTATTATGCTATAATAAAAAGGATACATTTTTATGGAAAACAGAGAACTTTTTCTTTTTGTACGGGAGAGAAAAGATTCTCTATGGTGAGGGAATCGGTATGGCGAAAATTATTGGCATTATTAATCAAAAAGGCGGCGTTGGCAAGACGACCACAGCGGTAAATCTGTCTGCTTTTCTGGCCAAACACAGCCGGAAAGTGCTGATAGTGGATACGGATTCGCAGGGGAATGCCACAAGCGGTCTGTCCATGGAGCGCCGGCGTTTTGAGCCGGATATTTATGATGTCATGATGGGGAATGCTCCGGTGGAAGAAGCCATTGTCGATACCGATATGAAACGGCTGTTTCTGCTTCCGGCCTCTATGAATCTGGCCGGGGCGGAAATTGAAATGGTAGGCATGGAAAACAGAGAGACCATTCTGAAACGCATCCTTTCCCAGGTGCGGGACAAGTATGACTATATTATCATCGACTGCCCGCCGGCACTGGGGCTGATGACGCTCAATGTGCTTACGGCCGCTGATTCGGTCATCATTCCTATTCAGGCCGAGTTCTATGCGTTGGAAGGGTTGTCTCAGCTGGTGAAAACCATTCACGCCGTGACAAAGAACCTGAATCCGGATCTGGAGATTCTGGGAATCCTCCTCACCATGTACGACGGACGGACCAACCTGTCTGTACAGGTACGGGATGAAGTGACATCCTACTTCGGAGACACGGTATTTAAGACCGTGATTCCCCGGAGCGTGAAATTATCGGAAGCGCCCGGATTTGGACAGCCGATTACGCTGTATGCACCCAAATCCAAAGGAGGCGTAGCTTACAAGAAGTTGAGCCGGGAGGTTTTGAAACGTGTCGAAAAGTAAGAAACTTGGCCGCGGACTGGGAGCCTTGCTGGGGGATGACCTTACGGCGGAACGAACGGAAGAATTGAAAATTTCCCTGATTGTGCCGAATGAATACCAGCCGCGTCACACATTTGATGAAGAGTCACTCGGGGAGCTAGCCAATTCCATCCGGGAACACGGAGTGGTACAGCCGATTCTGGTGCGGCGCAAAAATCACCAGTATGAACTTATCGCCGGGGAACGCCGCCTCCGGGCGGCCGAAATGGCGGGGCTGAAGGAAATCCCTGCCATTGTGCGGGATTACAGCGATAGGCAGTCGGCAGAGATTGCCCTTATCGAAAATCTGCAGCGGGAAGGCCTGACGGTGATTGAAGAAGGAGAAGCCTATCACCGGCTTATGGATGAATATGGATATACCCAGGAAGCCATGGCCAGAGCCGTGGGAAAGAGTCGTTCCTATATAGGCAATGCGGTCCGTTTCCTTTCTCTTCCCGATGAGGTGAAGGAGCTCCTTCTCCAGCATAAGGTGACAGCCGGACAAATCCGGCCGATCCTTACGCTTTCCAGCCCGGCGGAACAGATCCGCATGGCCAGGAAGATTGCAGAAGAGGGGTTATCTGCCCGGCAGGTGGAGGAACTTCTCCGCCGTCATAAAGGAGAAAAGGAAGGTAAGAAAAATACATCTGGTGATGATGGGTCCAGCTGGATTCACGATATGGAAGAAAGGCTGCACACCGCCATGGGCACACCGGTAAAGATTAAGTTTGGAAAAGGGAAACATGCATCCAGGGGAAGCATTTCCGTTTCCTTTACCAGTGAAGAGGAATTTAAACGCCTGATGGCTTATCTCACAGGGGATACAATGTAAGTACTTATGTACGTGGAGGGTTTAAAGGTATAATTATGTTGGCAGCTAATTTGAATACGCTGATTTATGCAGGGGCCGGCCTTGCAATCGTTCTGCTGGTTATTCTGATTGCTCAGGTATTTATCCTGAGAGCTAAGTTAAACCGGCTCAATAAGAAATATCATTATTTTATGAATGGTCATGATGGAGTGTCTGTGGAACGACAGCTGTCTGCGGAAGTCAAGCAGCTCCGTGATATGGTGAGTGCATCCGAAGGCATGCTGCACCAGCAGGAACTTCTGGCCAATATGCAGCTGGAGTCTTTTCAGCGTATGGGGCTGATTAATTACGATGCGTTTGATGCTACCGGGGATAAGCTCAGCTTCTCCCTCACGCTGCTCAATGGACGCAACGATGGGTTCGTATTCTCCTGCCTCACCGGCAGCGGTACTTCCCGTATTTATGCCAAGAGAGTAATTAATGGCCGGTGCAAGTCTTCCCTGTCTTCCGAAGAAGCAGACAGCATCAATATGGCACTGAATACCCAGATGCCTAATGTGGTTCTGGCTGCACAGGAAGCGGCGGCTGCCAGAGAGGCAGAACGTCAGGAACGGGAACACCGGGAAAAGAAGAGAGAACCGAAGAGACGCAGAACCGTAAGAAAGCCGAAGCATGAGGAACCGGCACAGCCAGTGCGTCAGGCGGAAGAAAAAGTTCAGCCAGCGCCGGTACAGGAAGCCGCACCGGCAGAACCGGCCGGCCAGGCAGTAAAAACGGAAATCCGAAGCACAGGCAATGAACCATTTGTTTCCACACAGAGTGCACAGCCTGTAAAGCCGCTGGGCAATGCGACAGAAGCGGATCTGTCCCTGTTCTCCAGCAGTGGGAGCAAGCGTCCCGCAAGAAGGGGGCAGTATAGGGTAAACCATGAGGAAAGAAGAAAATAAGACAACGGGAGAGCTTGGACTCTTCTTTACTAAAGACGATATAAAGAAAATTAAATATGCAGGAGCCGGAATGGGTGCGGTGCTCCTTCTTCTTGTAGGAACATCCATCTATTCCATTTACTCCATGACGTCCCTTCAGGCGCAGAATGAACTGTACAGGAATCAGATGAAGCTGGCCGAACAGCGTATGGATGACCTGGTAAAGAAATCTCAGACGGTGGACAAGTTGTCAGAACAGATGCAGAGCATGGTGAATGGCAATCTGTCCCAGACTCCGGCTACTCAGGATTCTCTGCAGAATGGGCAGGGCGGTGCCAGTACCGTACCGGATGTAGCGGCCAATGCGGCAGAGAACAACCCGGTTTCCTCCCGGGTACACACTCCGGGGCAGCTGCTCAATGAAATGGTGGCACTGGATAATAAGCTGAATCATCAGATTAAGAAAATGATTGATCTGAGAAGTGCAGCGATGACTAATCTGGCCGGTACGGTTATGCCGGCAGGCCTTGGTATTTCCACTGCGTCTACTGGTTCTGTTACCCCGGATATCTGGCCGGTAAGCGGTGTGGTTTCCAGTCATTTCGGTTTCCGTATCAGCCCTGGCGGCATAGGGTCTACCTATCATGAAGGGCTGGATATTGCTTCCAGCTACGGCAATCCGGTTCACGCTACGGCCAACGGACGGATTACTCAGGCCGGATGGGTGAACGGATACGGCTACCTGGTGGAAATCGATCATGGCAACGGGATTAAGACACGGTATGGTCATAATTCTGCCATCCTGGTTTCTGTAGGGGATCAGGTGGTACAGGGCCAGACCATCAGCCTTATCGGCAGCACAGGAAACAGTACAGGACCGCATTGCCACTATGAAGTGCGTGTCAATGGCGAAGCGGTGGATCCCACCTTGTTCCTCCCCAATCGCTGAGGATGAGGAGTCGTCGGAACTATAATTTTATACAGTGAGTCAAGAAAAGGATGTAATAAAACGTTTTCTGCTTTGTTACATCTCCTTTTCATTTCATGACGTATGTTTCACGTGAAACATACAGCGCATTTTCACCGGGAGCAAACGATGAATAATACACAACTGGAGACAGCGGAAAAACTGTTTATGGCCTGTCAGTTTGACAGGGCTTTTCCTCTGTTTGAAGAACTGGCAGAAGAAAACAACAGCCGGGCTCTGTTCTTCCTGGGCGTCCTGCACGGTCATGGGCTGGGACATGTAAAAAGAGACCAGGAAAAGAGCCTTACGGCATTGGAAAAGAGTGCTGTAACCGGAGAACCGGGCGCCTGGGTGGAACTGGCCAGTCTGCTTTACCGCCGGGCGGAAGAAATCGTGGCGGTGGATGAGACACTGAACCACCGGATTCTGGAAAAGGCTACGGCAGGAGATGTTATTTCTCAGTATGAACTGGGGGTGCTCTGTATCAATGGCTGGGGTGTGGAGCAGGATATAGAAGGCGGAAGTATGTGGCTCAAACGGGCAGCTGACGCCGGATTTTTCATGGCTATGGATGACCTGGGGGTGCTGTATAAGGAACGGGCCCTGGGCAAGGGAAAGGAAAAGGACGCCTGGTCCTATTTCCTCCGTGCCGCTGGACTGGGGTACCGGGGTGGAGAGTTCCACTTAGGGGAGTGCTACTATGAAGGCATTGGTGTGGAACCGGACCTGGAAAAGGCAGTCACCTGCTATAAGAGGGCGCTTGCCCATGGCTCTATGGAAGCGGCCGACGCACTGGGAACCATGGCTGTGCTGGGAGAAGGGATGCCGGTGGATGAAAAAGCAGCCTTTACCTATTTCCGCACCGCAGTGAAAGGCGGGTATATTGCCTCGCTGTACAAGCTGGGGGATTGTTATTACTATGGGCGTGGTACCGCGCAGGATTTTGGGCGGGCCAGAGACCTGTTTGAAAAAGCCTGGGATAATGGGGATAAGGCGGCCGCTGTCCGTATGGGGACTATTTACCTGTCCGGACTTGGGGTGGAACAGGACAGCCGGAAGGCGGTGAACTGGTTCACGCAGTCAGCGGAAAGTGGAGATCCGGATGGGATTTTCTATCTCGGAGAATGCGCCTGGTATGGTGAAGGGATGGCGGAAGATAAGAAGAAGGCCATATCCCTGTACGTGGATGCCGCAGAAGGCGGGCAGGAACAGGCGATGACCCGGCTGGGACAGATTGCACTGGAAGAAGGGAATAGCGAAGAAGCGGTACAGTGGTTTACCCGTGCCGCTACGCTGGGATTTACCACAGCGGAAAATTTCCTTGCAATTTGTTACTATAAAGGGGCCGGTGTGCCAAGGAACGAAAAAACAGCCAGAGAATGGCTGGATCGTTCCGAAAACCAGGGAGACGCCGAAGCGCCTCTGATTAAACAGAACCTCTGGGGAATTACCCCTGGAAGTTTCAAACAGTAAGCAGTATAAGAAATAAGAGTATACATAATATAAAAAGATAGGGAGATTAGATTCATGAGCAAAACATTGTCTGAAAAACGTTTTATTAATCACGAATTCAAGGAAGCGGCAGCAGGTCTTCGCCGTATGGCAAAGAATGGAAATCCCCGGGGTATCTACTGCCTGGGAGAAATGCTGGTACATGAATTTATGTTTACTGAAAATGTAAAACAGCGTGAAGAAGGTCTCCGTATTCTGGCCGATGGACTGATTGCCGGAGATCCGCTCTGCCTCATCGCTTATGCACGGTATGATGTAGGTCTTCATGGTCAGGAACTTACCAGTGCCAAGAGATCCAAACTGGCGGCTAAGGCACAGGAAATGGTAAAGGATGACAACACACTGCCGTCAGTCATCAAGATGGCGGAAGGTGGCGATGTGCTGGCTATGATGGAACTGGGCATGGCGTATGGATTTGGCATTCTGGTTAAGCCGGACAGAGACATGGCTCTGTCCTGGCTCACAAAGGCTGCCGATGCCGGCTATTGGGCGGCTATGCTCCAGGCGGCAGGTATCCTCATGCGTCAGCAGGATACTGAAGTGCGCAGAAAAGCTTTTGGTTATGTGGAAAAGGCAGCAAAAATGGGCGATAACCTGGCTCTTGTACGTTTGGGTGACTGCTATCACTATGGCCTTGGATGCGAAAAATCCTTTGAACAGGCCAGACGCTGCTATGATATGGCCTGCCGCAGCAAAGACAGCATTCTGGCTGTATACAGCATGTCTCGTCTTTATGATGATAAGCAGTTCCCGCAGGCCAGCGAAATTCAGACCACCATCTGGACCGAAAAGGCAGCTCAGCTGGGCAGCGTAGATGCTATGTGCGTTATGGGTGACCGTGCCTACTATGGCCGCGGTGTGCCGAAGGATATGAAGGCTGCTGAAAACTGGTATAAACAGGCCGTTAAGACAAGAAATGGGCGCGGATATTTCGCTATGGGCCGTTTCAAGATTTACACTGCAAAGATTAAGGACGGCATCAAATATATGGAAAAGGCGGCACAGGCCGGCTGGCCGGAAGGATATTATATTCTTGGCCTCATGAAGATGCAGGGCATTGGCATGAAGGTGGACAGAAGAAGAGGCCGTGTCCTTCTGGAGCAGGCCGCCGCTGCCGGCGTAGTGGATGCTAAGGATGTACTGAATTCCAGAGAAAAGATTAACCTGCTGGAAGCACTCCGCCGTATCTGATTCGTTTTCGTGACCAGGGAGGTCAACCTATGGAAGCCGAAGCACAATTTATTCATTACCAGCTCAAAGAAGCCATGCCTTCCCTTATGAAGGAAGGACAGCAGAATGATGGCCGGGCTCTGTATGCCCTTGGCCAGATTTTTCTGACCCAGGGGATATACACTGGCGATACCCGGACACTGCTCCGGTCCATGGCTGCCTTTTCCAAAGGGAAAGAAGACAGCGAGGAAAAGGTTCTCTGCCGCAGCGCCTGCTGCACCATGGAAGTGGGCGGACTTTCCCGCACAGGGAAAACGGAAGATGACGTGGTCATGGCGGATGCTCTTTCCCGCATGGCAGAGGGCGGTGATGTGCTGGCTATGACGGAATGGGCGGCCTGCCTTCTCTATGGGACAGGTACAGAAAAGGATGCAGAGGAGTCTCTTTCCTGGCTCCGCCGTGCGGCTTCGCAGGATTACTGGCTGGCACGGCTTCGTCTGCTCCAGACAGAACGGCTGAAGGAAGACAGGGAATCCCGCAGGGATGTGTTCAATCAGGCCAATCATCTGTCGCTCATGGGAGTTCCTGATGGAGAATTCTATCTGGGCGAATGCTATGAAGCCGGATGGGGAACCGAACCGGCATGGAATAAGGCGGTTCATCACTATGACCGGGCGTACTCCCTCGGCAATCCGGCGGCAGCTATGCGGCTGGCCAATGGATATCTGCGGGATACAGGCAATGAAGAATCCGAGGCAAAGGCGATGGAATGGCTCCGCTTGGCCGATGAAAAAGGCAATGGGGAAGCCAGCTACCGCCTGGGCAAAGTGTATGCCTCCCGCGGGGAAAAGGAAAAGACATGGGCAGCTGTCAACCGGGCCTGCCTCAGAAATTATCCGGCCGGAGTATTTGCAGCAGGATTTCTGCAGATGGCCGGATGTGGTACAAAACAGGACGAAAAACAGGGGATGATTAAAATCCGCCTGGCGGCGCAGATGGGATATATTCCTGCGCAGATGTACCTGAAGAATCCGGAAAATATGGCTGAACGGCTTATTCATGACTGGAACGTGTGAGGGAGTTATGCAGCAGGCAGAAAAATTACTTTTTAACGGGCAGGCGGACGAAGCCCTGGCTCTGTTTTTAAAAGAGGCAGAAAACGGAAATGGCCGGGCTATGTATTTCCTGGGCTTTATTCTGGAACATGGACTGGGCCATACCGCGCAGGATGAAGATAAGGCGGCCGCATGGTTTGACAAAGGACAGACGGCAGGAGATGCTCTGGCCACCCTGGCCGCCGCACGCTGGCTGGGTATGGATGACCGATATCATCTGCTTACGGATGCTTTTCCAAAAGCCCGTGCCATGGCAGAAGACAATGACTGTTTTGCCAAGGTAGAGCTGGCCGATATGTATCTGTCCGGCGGCATTATGATTAATTTCGAAGAAGGTATCCATCTCCTGTCTCAGGCCTGCGCCATGGGCTACTGGTATGCCCTGGAAAAGATGGGTGACCTGTGCCAGGAAGGCCTTCTGGTGGATAAGAATGATGCCAGAGCCTTTGCCTTCTACAGCAAGGCGGCGACAGCAGGCCACGACCACTACAGCGAATATCAGCTGGGATGCGCCTGGTACGACGGTATAGGCACTGCGATGGACAGGGAAAAAGGCCTTTCACTCTTGAAGAAGGCATGGAAAGACGGATCCTCCGATGCCGCCTACCGCCTGGCACTCATCGCAGAAAATGGCATAGGCATTCCTCCCGATGAACAGAAAGCCGCCCTGTGGTACCAACGGGCCGCCGAAATGGGAAACACCCTGGCCAAAGGCGCCTTAGGCTACTTCTACGAAAAAGGCCTTGGCGGATTGCCGGAAGATATGGAAAAAGCACGAACCCTCTATAAAGAAGCCGCCGAAGAAGGCGACGACGAAAGTCAGTTCCGCCTGGAAGTGCTGGAGAAGAGCGGAAAAGACAGAATTTAGATTTGAGGAATGAGGGCAGAGTGTGCAGATTAGCTTCGTTCATTTGCACAAGTATCAAAAGAAAGCCAGACTTTTCATAAAAATGGAAAGTCTGGTTTTTTAATGTCGTGTATAAAAGTAAGAATTCCAAAGTTGCATAAACGAGCGGAATAAAGAACTTTTTCCGTTCTGGAGAGAAAGGGTAAAGGTCGCGAACTTTGTCTGCTGTCGGCAAATTCCTATGGAATTCGGGACGGTGTGAAGCGGAATATTTTCTTCTTGCAAAGGGCAAGAATGCTAAAGTTTCTCCAAAAGGGAAAATGCAAAATGCAGCTCCTTTCTTGAAAGAAAGGGTGGACCGTTCGCATTAGCGAATGGTGGATAGTTGATTCCACTATGTGAATCTGAAGGAATAACGATACTATGTTGCACTTCTTCCACTTTGTTAAAAAGTAAGCACGCGAAAGCTGATTCACGGGAAGAATGCAACACGTTTCCCGTTCTGGAAGACCATATCCTAATATAGTGCACAATGCCCAATCTCCAGCTTTAAAGCAGACCATAAGGCCGCAAGAATGGTTATGCCATTCTCGGCTCAGGATGGTGCAATCCTTGCAGATTACAGGAATGAAGCAGAATGTTCTCTTCTTGCAAAGGGCAAGCATGCGAAAGCTGATTAAAGGAAAGCATGAGAAACGATGCTCCTTTCTTGAAAGAAAGGGGGACCGACGAAGTCGGTGGATAGTTGATTCCACTTTGTTTGAATAAAGGAAAGTAGAAGGATATCACATATTTCCCTCTCTGGAGAGAAAGGGGGAATGACGACAATAGCTTGTCGTCATTGGCTGTAAGTCCATAGAATTATGAAATCTTTGATTTCCATACTATGGACAGCCCGGTCTTTGCTAGCGGATGGTGGAAAGTAGAATCCACCATGTGAAGCAAAAGGAATGGCAGGAATATGATACGCCTTGCTTTTTTATAAAAGAGGCTATTCGCAGAATCCACCCCCTGTGCCTCTGCAGGAGGCACACCGACCTGCCATATTGAAGTTAAGGCACCGACCTACATCCGTTCAGGATGTACCTACCTGCGAGCCTCTAGCTCGCACCGACCATGAGCTGAAGGCTCATCTTTGTATGTTGGAATAAGGGAAAGCAAAAGGATGTTACCTATGGCCCTTTTATAAAAACATTCCTTATCCTTTCGCATTCCTCAACTCCCCAATCGCCTGCTTGTCTTTTATGCACCGACCATGAGTGGAGCTCATAGCCAGCAGGCTATGAGCTCCACTCATCTCTATGTTATAATAATAACGTCTTGTAAAACTAAAAATACCTACAGGAGGTCTTATTGATTATGAGTAAAGAACTGGAACAGGCTGAATTGCTCTTTAAGCAGTTCAAACATAAGGAAGCATATCCCCTGTTTGAAAAGCTGGCTGATGCCGGAGAAGCAAGGGCTATGTATTTCATGGGCATTTACAGTCGTCTGTATCTGGGAGTAGGACATTTTGATCAGGAAAAATCCTATAACTGGTTTAAGAAGGGCATGGAAGCGGGAGATGTACTCTGCGCTATTTCCTATGGCTATTTGCTACCAAAGGAAAAGCGTGATGCGTTTATGAAGGAATGGCTGCCAAAGGCTGAAAAACTGGCAGAAGCTGGCGACGTCTTTGCACTGGACGACACAGCAGACTGCTATTTCTACGGTATTGGCACAAAGGCAGATGAAGAAAAAGGACTTGCCAATATTGATAAGGCGGCAGAAGCCGGCTACTGGCTGGCCATGTTTGACCAGGCAGCACAGTATGATGAAGGCGGCCACCGGGATGTGGATTTCAAGAAAGCGTGCGAAGGATTCAAGGCTGCATCTAAACTGGGATATACTGAAGGGGATTATCGTCTGGCATTCCACTACTTCCAGGGTACTGGCGAAGAACGGGATGTGAAAGAAGCTATCCGCCTGTGGGTTAAGGCCTGGGACATGAGCGAAAATGCAGCAGCCGCTAATGCACTGGGATTCATCTATTCCTTTGATGAAAAGATGAAGGATGAAGAAAAGGCATTTTCCTGGTTCGAAAAGAGTGCTAAGGCAGGACTTCCGCTGGCAGCAGGCAATGTAGGTAACTGCTACTTCTATGGCCGCGGGGTCAAGAAGGATCTGGAAAAGGCAAAGCACTGGTATGAAATTGGCGCTAAGGCCGGACTCCAGTCCTCTATGCTCCAGCTCGGCGTTATTCTGAAGACACAGAATAAGAACAAGGAAGCCTTCCAGGTCTTCTATGCAGCCGCTGTAGGCGGATATGCTCCGGCTATGGGCTGGCTTGCTGCCTGCTATGAACACGGCATCGGCGTAGAAAAGGATCAGGGCAAGGTTCTCTTCTGGCTCAAGCGCGCAGCCGCTATGGGTGATCGAGATGCTATCCAGACCCTGCAGAAGTATTATCCGAAGCAGACCCTGGTAAAGACCAATGATCAACTGGATGAAGAACTGCCGAAAGAATTCGTAGAAACACCGGGGACTATTAATTAAAAGACCGAATAGAGGTAACTCTTGCAAGCTGACGGTCAGACGTCAGACAACTTCCTTCCGATGGAATCGAAAGGTATAACCAAACGAGATTTTCCGTTTTTATGGAAAATCTCGTTTGTTTTTGTCTTTAGAGACAAAAACAGGCTTGAGAATGGAGTAAGCGAATGGCAGGCATAGGATACGATTTGCTTTTTTATAAAGAAGCTATTCGCAGAATCCACCCCTTGTGCTCCGTTCCTCGTTATTCACACTATTCACATCACCGGGACTTCGACCGTATCGGCATTCCAGGGTAGCATAGCTATTTTTTAAGGGGAGTTATCCACCGTTATGAACAGAGTTATCAACATGTTGTGGATAAATCTGTGAATAACATGAATAAACCACAACCGGAGCCTTTTCTTGTGTATAAAATCTCGTGCTGCATGAGCTGATGGCAGCAGGAGAAAAAATGTGGACAGAAAAGAGGTCACTCATCTGGCGAAAGGGAGATGAATTGACCGCATGGCCAGGCCTCGATATAATACAGAATAATAAAGAAAAACCAGAAATTTTGGGGGCAGAATCGTATGTACATGACCGCACAGCGCAAGTTGTTATTCCGTTATTTTTCAGAACATCCCGACGTGTCCGTTACTGCACGCCAGCTTTGTGATGTGCTTAATAACGGAGATCAGGTGAATATCGGGCTGAGCTCCATTTACCGGAATCTGGCAGCGCTCACTAAAGCGGGGTTTATCCTGCAGACCATCTCTCAGGACAGCAAGGAAGCCCGGTATCGTTATGTGTCTCCGGAAACCTGTGGCCATCGTCTGCATCTCACCTGCCTTCGGTGTGGAAAGACCGTCCATATGACACAGAAACTGTCTGACAGGTTGCTCACAGATATACTCCGGGTGGAGGACTTTGCTGTGGATGAGAATCAGACCACCGTGTACGGACTTTGCCGCGATTGCAGGGAACAGAGAACCTGATCACTTGCACCAGTCATGAGCTGGTGTCTGTTTTTTCCAGGTTTGCAGATTTTTTACCTCATACTCCAAATCCCCCAGTCAGTCATTTAATGCAGCTCAGGAGCGTCAGCCGGTTTTTTCATTTACACCTTCTTTTTGCAGTGTTAGAATTAATTTAACATAATAATCATATAGGAAAAACCGACTAAATATAAATGAGAATCATTCCTTTTATCGGGGGTGCATGGATACGACAATATTTAATGAGAAAAATTTTGCAACCTAATATGCAGTATAATTATGCGGTATAATATAAAGAAACATATGACAAATGCACACTGCAGAAAGGTCGAACGGGTATGAAAACAAGGAACCACGAATGCATATGGGTCGAGGCAAAGATGAAGAAAGAAAGCCTGCGGATACGGTATATCACCATGGATGTATTCGTGGTTCTTCTTTGAACAGACAGCAGCAGAACTGTCAAAGAAGGGAATCCACGCCACTGTCATCAATCCGACCTATATTACCGGACTGGATACTGACCTTCTGGAATCCCTCAAAAAGGATCATCGCCTGGTAGTGACCATGGAAGACGGAGTTCTCGATGGCGGTTTTGGAGAAAAGATTGCCCGATTCTACGGTAGCAGCGATATGAAGACATACGCATTCGGTCTGGAAAAGAAATTCTACGACCGTTACGACTACGAAAAACTGGCAGAAGAATATAACCTCAAGCCAGAACTGGCAGCAAAGAAGATTCTTGACCTCATAAAGTAAGCCGACAATCAGACACAGAGCCGTTAGACAGATCAGACCTTCAGACTAAACTTAAGGATAAAAACAGACCTCAACGAGGTCTATTTTTTTGCATATATAGAGGATGCAAAAACTTCACTAAAGGAAAGATGGCAAAACGTTTCGTTTTGCAAAGCCCTGCCATTTTGATGCTAATAAGGTACAGCCGTGTGAGCTCATAGGTCCACACAGCCCTAATCCGAAGGATTACAGCCCATAAGCATCAGCTCATCATTATTCGTTTATTTTTGTTATAGAAAGTTTTTTGATTATCCTATTGAACATTTACAAAAGCAGCGATACAATCGTTAGTATCTTAACGACCGTATGTTGTGCAGACGGTCGACCTGACAGGTGTTGTGAACAAGGAGGATCATCATGATCATTACTATAGCTCGTGAATGCGGTGCTGGCGGCGAAGTTATCGGCAAACTGCTTTCTGAAAAATTCAACATTCCTTTTTACAGCTGGCAGACGTTGGTGGAAATGGCAAAGGAAAATGGGCTGTATGAAGACATGCCGACCTTCTTCACCGAAGATCCGATGAACAGTCTCATTTATGCACTGAGTGTTACCGTGCATTCGGACAAGGTAAAGAAGACACCACTCAATGCACTGGCTAAACTGCTGGAAGGGCAGGACTGCATTATTATCGGACGCTGCGGAAACTTTGTATTCAGAAACCGCGGGGACTGCTTCAGTGTATTCCTCCATGGGGATTTTGAAGACCGCGTAGCTTCTATGGCTAAAAAGTGGAAGACCACAAAGGCGGAAGCGGCTAAACGGGTACCAAAGACGGACGAATACCGCTCGGTGTATCATAAGTTCTACACCGGCGAACAGTGGGGCTATTCCAGTTATTATGATCTGACCCTGGATACGTATCGCTTGGGATTTGAAAAGACGACAGAATATATTGCTGATTTCATTAAAGACGCAGGCATTAAGACCTGTGCTGAGCTGGCAGAAGAAAGGGAGGAATAAGTAATCGTGGACATATTGCGACAATTCGGTATTATCCTGGCACTGGCATTTGTCGGTGAAATTCTGCACGCTCTGCTTCCGCTTCCTATTCCGGCCAGCATTTACGGGATTCTTCTCCTGTTTGTTATGCTCCGGTTTAAGGTACTGCACGTGGTACAGATTCGTGAAACCGTGACTTTCCTGATTGAAACCATGCCGATTATGTTTGTTCCAGCGGCAGCGGGTCTGCTCAATGCCTGGGGCATCATTAAACCGAAGCTGATTCCTTATCTCATCATCATTGTAGTGGGGATGGTGGTCGTTATGGTCGTTTCCGGCCTGACCACTCAGTTCATTATCAATCATCAGAAGAAAACGTCGATGTAGAAAGGAATAAACATGTACGCATTTTTAACCTCTTCCCTGTTTCTCTGCGTAGTGGTCTCTCTGGCTGCCTACGCTATCGGGGTATATTTACATAACAAGCTGGAAAATGACCTGGTCAATCCGCTGCTTATCGCCATTGCCCTGGTTCTGGTATTTCTGCTGGTCACAGGACTTCCCTACAAGGATTACATGAAGGGATCCAGCTATATCAGCTTCCTCCTCACACCGGCCACCATCTGTCTGGCGGTGCCGCTGTACGAACAGATGAAGCTTCTTACCCGGAATTTCACCGCTATCATAGGCGGCATTACCACGGGTATGTTCGCCGGCCTGATTACCGTATTCCTGTTCGCCAAGCTCTTCCACTTTGACCATGCATCCTATGTCACCCTTCTGCCAAAGTCCATCACTACGGCTATTGGTATGGGCGTATCTGAAGAACTGGGTGGCTATGTATCCATTACGGTAGTAGCCATTATAGCCACCGGTGTGGTAGGAAATATCTTTGCAGAACAGATCTGCCGTCTCTTCCACATCACTGATCCGGTAGCCAAGGGTATTGCCTGCGGCAGCGCCGCTCACGCCATGGGAACTTCCAAGGCTATGGAAATGGGCGCTGTAGAAGGGGCTATGTCCTCTCTGGCCATGGTAGCCGCCGGCATCATGACCGTAGCCGGAGCTTCCCTCTTCGCTGTACTTATTTAGTTGTCACTATTATCCCCAAAGCTGTGAACCGATTTACCGGTTTACAGCTTTTTTTATGCAGAAAGATTCGAATCCAGCAGAAGGCCTCTGTGGTATGATAAAAGAAGAAGGTTTCTGAAAAATAAGGATTTATTTTTACAGGCCCAGGACCGTAAATCCCTTCGGGATTCGAGACGGAGTAAAACATGTTGTTTTACAAAGGGAAGCGGAATATTCTTTTGTAAAAAGGTCAAAATCCTAAAACTACACAAAGGTGGAGCATGCAATACGTTTCCCTCTCTGGAATACGATAGCCAATCATGGTGCACAATATCCAATCTCCAGCTTTAAAGCAGACCCGCCTGCCATATATTAAGATATTAAGGATTTGCAGGCATTCGAGACAATCCGTTGTCTCGAATCCATCCGCATTAGCGAATGGTGGATAGTTGATTCCACTATGTGAATCTGAAGGAATAACGATACTATGTTGCACTTCTTCCACTTTGTTAAAAAGTAAGCACGCGAAAGCTGATTCACGGGAAGAATGCAACACGTTTCCCGTTCTGGAAGACCATATCCTAATATAGTGCACAATGTTCAATCTCCAGGTTTGTTTTAGTCAGACATCTGCGTTCTTACCTTTATCAGGCTTTAATACGGACCTGGATACCATTTTTATGGAAATTCAATGAATTTCTTGGATAGAAGACTTGTATCCCGTGGCAACAAGACATTGTTGCCACGCCCGCCTGCATATATTAAGATATCAAGGATTTGCAGGCATTCGAGACAATCCGTCGTCTCGAATCCATCTGCGAAGCAGATGGGGGAAAGTAGAATCCACTATGTGAATCCATGGGAATCACGGTAATATGTTACTCCTCACCTTTTTTATAAAAGAGGCCATTCGCAGAATCCACTCCCTGTGCCTCTGCAGGAGGCACACCGACCTGCGAGCTGGAGGCTCGCACCGGCTATAAGCTGAAGGCTCATCTAAGGAGGTACTATATGACTCAGTCAAAATCTCAGAATTTTTGTCCATATTGTGGTGCTCCCGTAGCCAATCCACAGGCTCATTTCTGTGGGAACTGCGGGAAGGCGCTTCCAGCAGGGATGAATGATATCCCTCAGATGAAGAAAGATGCGGATAAAATTTCTCCGGAAGTGAAGGAGACTCCCGCTTCTCTGGTAAAGGAAGATGCATCTGCTGCAACAGAAAGTGCACCGGGGATTCCAGTAGAACCTGAAATTAAGCCGGCTGTACAGGAAAACGCGGAAGTACAGAAAAAAACGGCAGCGGAAGCGCATACGGAAAGCCATTTTCCCGATATTGCACCGGAAGGGGCAGAACCACAGCAGCCGGCATCCAATCCGGTAATCAAAGAACATACCGGTCCGTTGCCGCAGCCGGAAATCCCTTATACATCGGCGTATAAGCATAACAAGGACGACGGTTTTTCTGATCCATCCTTCCGCGGCATGTTTTTCTCCTTCCACGGCCGTCTGAATCGGAAGAGATATTTCTGGCGCTCCGTGACGATAGGTGGGCTGATTCTGGCCGGTATCGTAGGGGCTGTTATATTCGTTGGTATCGTCGAGGCCATGGGCGAGGGGATGGAGTTCCTGATGATTCCTGCAATCATTGGCCTGATGGCCCTGTGGCTCGGCGCAGTAATTTCCGGCATTTCCCTCCAGATACGCCGCATGCAGGATCTGGGCTGGGCGCCTGGTGCCGTATATGGCTACGTGGCTGCATCCATTGCCTGGGCCTTTATCGACCCTCTGCTTGCCGCAGGCGCCGAGGCCGATCCTTTCGGCGTCTGGGGTAGCCTGCAGATAGCAGGAGGCCTGTTTTTCCTGATAATCGGTCTGATTCTCTGGTTTAAGAAAGGCACAACAGGCCCCAATGCCTATGGCCCCGATCCCCTGGAAAAGACAGAAAGAAATAATGGCAGGATATGAGGGGGAGTGGAAAGGTCGTAAACTTTGTTTGCTGCTGGCACATCCCTTTGGGATTCGAGACGGTGTAAAACATGTTGTTTTACAAAGGGAAGCGGAATATTCTTTTGTAAAAAGGTCAAAATCCTAAAACTACACAAAGGTGGAGCATGCAATACGTTTCCCGTTCTGGAAGACCATATCCTAATATAGTGCACAATGTCCAATCTCCAGGTTTGTTTTAGTCAGACATCTGCGTTCTTACCTTTATCAGGCTTTAATACGGACCTGGATACCATTTTTATGGAAATTCAATGAATTTCTTGGATAGAAGACTTGTATCCCGTGATATGTACCCCCTTTACTGGACAATTAGTGAAGGGGGATTTTTTATGCGCTATACCTATGAATTCAAAAAATATTGCGTTGACCTGTATCGGAAAGGGCAATATCCGAAAACACCTGAAGGCTTTTCCCAAAGGGGTTTTCGCATGATGGTCCGCAGATGGTGTAGAAGTGTGGAAATACACGGTTTCAAAGTGCTGAAGCATAAGAAACGGAACAGAGTCTGGACTACGGAAGAACGGTTCGAATTGGTTAACCGCGTTTTATCCGGGGAATCCTTTACCTCCGTTGCTATTTCCGCAGGAATATGCCCTGGTGGATTAAATACCTGGATTCACAAATACAAGAAAATGGGATATATTGGCCTTATAGATCGCAGGAAAAATCGAAAGCCAAAGGAGTCCCATATGAAGAAACACAAGCATATCCAACCAGGAAGACACAAGGAATCAGAGCATGAGGAACTTATCCGCCTGAGATCAGAAATTGAATTCTTCAAGGCACAGAATGAATTCTTTAAGACGGAGAATGCGGTAATAAAAAAAGAAATAGCCTTGAGAGAGCAAAAGGCGACAGCGCGTCTCAAGGCGAAAAAGCAGCCATCGTCCAGGAACTCAGAGCCGAAGGATATCGATTGACCTACCTTCTCAAAGCCATGGAACTGTCCCGTTCTACGTATTATTTTGAAATAGGGAAAAAAGATCTTGTTACCCTCCGAAATGAAGGTCTGGTAAAGACAATAGTAGCCATCTTTAATAAGAATAAGGGACGATACGGGGTACGGAGAGTGCATCATGAACTCATTCATCTGGGATATAAGGTGAATCATAAACGGGTATATCGTCTGATGCGTATGGCAGGCCTTATGGGCAAGCGTCCGAGGGAAAAGGGAAAGTACAAATCCTATAAAGGATGTGTGGGGAAAGTGGCTAAAAATATCATAAACAGGGATTTTGCGGCAGAAAAGCCTTTGCAGAAGTGGACAACCGACATAACCCAGTTCAATTTCTCCTGGGGTAAGTGCTATCTCTCCCCAATTCTTGATATGGCTACCAATGAAGTCATAGCCTATGACCTCTCATTAAGCCCGAATCTGGAACAGATCAAGCGTATGCTTAATAAGGCGTTCGAACGATACCCGCACCTGGAAGGTCTGATTTTCCATTCTGATCAAGGGTGGCAATACCAGCATGATTACTACCAGAACGCGCTGAAAGAACACGGAATCACTCAATCTATGTCACGTAAAGGAAATTGCTATGACAATAGCATTATGGAAAGCTTTTTTGGAAGGATGAAGAATGAGATGTATTATGACTGCGAAGATGACTTTGCTTCCTTTGATGAATTTTCACAGGCCGTAAAGAAATATATTGACTATTATAATAACGAACGGATTCAGGCAAAAACGAAATGGATGTCTCCCGTAGAATATAGGAAAGCATCCCTGCGTTCAGCTTAATATTTAGATTTATGTGTCCAGGATAATGGGTACATATCAATGACGACAAGCCCTTGTCGTCATTCCCCCTTTCTCTCCAGAAAGGAGCTGCGTTTTGCAAGCTTTCCTTTAATGCAACTTTTCCTTCTTGTCCTTTTTATAGGAAAACTTTCCTTATCCACTCTCTAACCTCTTACCTTTCTTTTATGCACAGCCGCGAGCCGCAGGCTTGCCGACCCGAATTCCTTAGGAATTTGCCGACCTATGAGCCTTGGCTCATACCGACCTGCGAATCTTCTGATTCGCACAGACAGCAAACAAAGTTTGCGGCCTTACGGTCTGCTTTAAAGTTGGAGAATAGGTATTACATATGTAATTTTTTGTCGTCATTCCAGAAAGGAGCTTTGCCATGCAATCTTTCCACTTAAGTAAATTTTGGATACTTCCCTAAAAGGAGCAAAGGAAAATGAGAATGTAGTGCTTTTTATTATCACTGTTAATGTATTACAGGGGGGTATCTCCCAGGGGGAATATCAGTTTGACTGATAAATGTTAATTTCCTGTTATAATTACTATATACACTAAAAACAACAGAGGGGGATAATAATGAAAAAGCGTATATTAAAACGAATGGGATATTCTTTACTGATACTTTCTGCGCTTATGCTGAAGACGGCCTGCTTTAACCTGTCCAGTGCGCAGAATGTTCTGTTTTATAAATCTACAGAACATGTCGGCATGGGATATGTTTCTATCTATGATAGTCCTGTACTTTTTGATTTTGAGAATGAAAAATATCGTTTTGAAAGTGACTCCCAGGGCATACTGCATCTGAAATCTGCCAACGGGGTAACTGATTATTTATCCTTTACCTCATATAGAGAAAAAAACACAGAAGATCTATTGTATTTTGTAAAGAAAATATACACCAACAATCCCAATCTTCAGTTTCTTGAAATCAGTGCATGTAAAGATGAAGATTTTAAAACTATAGGCTACTGGCTCATCGGAAAATACAACAACAAATGGGTCACGTATGTATCTTTCGATTCACTGAAATCTATAGGACTGTCTGACTTGACACAAGTAACAAGTGAAGTCAACCCCAACCGCAACGGAAAAATGATTCTGGATATAAATGAAGACTATCCTGATCATGTGCAGATTGAATTGTACTGGAATGATACCTCTAATCGGATTGAGATGAGGAAATATAAAGTATAAATTTCTTTAGTTATTGGATGTAGCTGCTATATGTATCTATTTTGTGCTCATCGTATCGTTTATTGATAAAATTCGTTATTAACTTAATCAGTTCAGGTGCTCTGTCTACATTGCTACAGGAACCATCCGCTCGTTGAAATCCTATCATTTCTCCATCCTGATTATAATATTCCATATCATAGTCAGCATGGAAATTACCATCCACAATATACGCCTGCGATCCCATTCCCCATAAAGTTCTCGATTTTGCAGGCAGCCAGGTAACACATTCATCCGCATCTTCTATTATGAAGGATACCGTATCCTTATGCAGTTCCTCTGTTCCGGGCACCCCAATGATATATAAATCCCAACTTTCTCCATCATAGTCTTTATAAGCTAACAGATTATCAATTGATTCCTGTGTGGTGTAAACATGCATATGATCACTGGTAGTTCCAATATACACAGGATGCAGTATATCCCCAAACATATTGATGGTTTCCGGTGGCTTAGGAACCTTATATCCTTTAGCAGATACATCAAAACCGGGCATCGCGACAAAGGATAATATAACCGCAAGCAGGCCAATTCCCAATACACGTTTCAGCATAACCAATATACGATTCATACCATACACCCCATATTTCATAAAAATTCTGTGAGTTAAATTCATTATATCATTTCTCCTTATTTGGCAATCCAAAGGCCCAACATCTAACCTTCTTAGATTAGACGTTGGGCCTTTTATTATCCTGAATGAATAAACTTCAGAAAAACACAAATCTTATCAGTCATTCGCATGCCTTCCTGCATTCCAACATACAAAGATGAGCCTTCGGCTCATGGTCGGTGCGAGCTAGAGGCTCGCAGGTCGGTACATCCTGAACGGATGTAGGTCGGTGCCTTAACTTCAATATGGCAGGTCGGTGTGCCTCCTGCAGAGGCACAGGGGGTGGATTCTGCGAATAGCCTCTTTTATAAAAAAGTGAGGAGCAACATATCCCATGGATTCACATACAGCATTCTACTTTCCACTATTCGCCAGCAAAGACCGGGCTGTCAATAGTATGGAAATCAAAGATTTCATAATTCTATGGACTTACAGCCAATGACGACAAGCCCTTGTCGTCATTCCCCCTTTCTCTCCAGAACGGGAAACGTTTTGCATGCTTTCCTTTTACTGGCTTTCGCATTCTTATCTTTTTACAAAAATGCTATTCGCAGAATCCGCCCCTTGTAGAAGCTAATGTGTTAGCTTCTACACAGCCTTGTCTTTTGATGTTAAGACACAGCCTTATGAGCCTTGGCTCATACAGCCCTGTGAAACCTCTGGGTTTCACACCGCCCTGGAAGCGAAAGCTCTTTGGAAGTGAGCCACCGGCTCATATTCCTTACTTCTGATGCTTTCGCTTCCACTCCTTTATGTATTCCAACCGCTGTTTGAACCGGCCTTCCACGCCCTGTTCGGTGGGATGGTAGTAGATTTTGTCTTTCAGGGAGTCAGGGAGGCACTGCATGTTGGTAAGTTTGTCTTTATAGTCGTGGGCATACTGATACCCTTTGCCATAGCCGATATCCTTCATAAGCGAGGTGGGGGCATTGCGAATGACCAGCGGTACCGGTTCGGCCAGGTGTTCCAGTGCATCTTTTCTGGCCGTGAGGTAGGCGGTTTCCATAGCGTTGGATTTAGGCGCCAGGGCCATATAAATTACCGCTTCGGTGAGATGGACATTGCATTCCGGCACGCCGATGAGGCGGCAGGCCGTGAAGGCCGCTACGGCGATTTCCAGGGCCCGGGGATCAGCCAGGCCTACGTCTTCGGCGGCAAATCGGGTAACCCGCCGGGCGATATAGATGGGATCTTCGCCGGATTCCAGCATGCGGGCCAGCCAGTATACGGCCGCATCGGGATCGGAGTTGCGCATGGATTTGTGCAGTGCGGAAATGAGGTTGTAATGTTCTTCCCCGTGTTTGTCATAAAGAAGGGATTTCCGGGACGTACACTGTTCCACAATTTCCTTTGTCACCGTGGTGGTGCCATTGACTTCCTCGCCGTTGAGTACCGCCATTTCCAGGGTAGAGAGAGCTGTGCGGGCATCGCCATTGGCAAATTCCGCAATGGCTGCCAGCAGGTCATCAGCAATGACAATACGCTGTCCTCCGAACCCCTTTGGACTGGTGAGGGCTCGTTTGAGCAGGGACTGAATATCTTCCGCTGTCAGCGCTTTAAGAACAAAGACTTTGCACCGAGAAAGAAGCGCGCTGTTGATTTCAAACGACGGGTTTTCCGTAGTGGCCCCGATGAGGATAATGCTGCCTTTTTCCACAAAAGGCAGAAACGCATCCTGCTGCGCCTTGTTAAAACGGTGGATTTCGTCTACAAATACAATGGTCCGCTGCCCGTACTGGGAGCTGGTATCGGCCTGCTTCATCACTTCCCGAATTTCCTTAATACCGCTGGTAACGGCAGAAAATTCAATAAACCGGGACCGGGTAGTATGAGCGATAATCTGCGCCAGTGTGGTCTTGCCCACGCCGGGAGGTCCCCAGAAAATCATAGAGGAAATGCTATCATTTTCTATGAGCCGGCGGAGAATACCGTTTTTCCCCACAAGGTGTGTCTGTCCCACATATTCATCCAGCGTTTCCGGACGGAGTCGTGCGGCCAGTGGCTGGGGAATAGTGTTGCTGAAAAGAGAAGGTTCTGACATGGTGCATGTCTCCTGTTACTATACAACAAATGTTCGATGTCTTTCCCTCATTATAATAAAACCGGGCTCTGCTGCCAATATTTTCTACGCTGTACGCATCCGCCTCATCCAGAGAAGCCCGACCATGTCGGCAAGGAACCATCCAATGGGGATAGCTGCCCAGATGGCGGACACACCGAACTCCGGAAGCGGCGCCAGTAAAAAGGCAAGGGCAACCCGGGTGCCCAGAGAAATCACCGTAAGTACGATGCTCATGAACGGGCTGTTGATGGCCCGATAATACCCATAGAGGAGGAACAGGATACCGATACCGATGTAAAGGCTTCCTTCTATGCGGAGATAGCGCACGCCTTCGGCAATGACAGCGGTTTCCGAGGCATCCACAAAGATACCCATGAGGGGTGCTGCGGCAAACCAGACGATGGCACTGATAAGTCCGCAGAAGAAAAGCAGTACCCACAAGGACAGGCGCACCCCTTTACGGATACGGTCCCAGCGGCCGGCGCCATAATTCTGCGCCACGAAGGTGGAAAAGGCATTGCCATAATCCTGTACCGGCGTATAGGCCAGCGTATCAATTTTCACGGCAATGGAAAAGGCCGCCATAATCACGGTACCAAAGCTGTTCACCAGTCCCTGAATGGCCAGAATTCCCAGATTCATAATGGACTGCTGCACAGAGGTCATCAGCGAAAGATTACACATTTCCTTAAAAATGGAACGGTCCCAGTGACGATCCGCTGCCTTCGGCCAGAAAGGAGCCATCTTTCCTGCGCAGTACAGGGAAAGCCCCACAGCGGCCGCATACTGGGAAATCACCGTAGCCCAGGCTGCACCGGATGCCCCCATGTGGAGGCTCACAATAAAATACAGGTCAAGAACAATGTTGATAACCATCGCTCCGGCCAGGAAATAGAGCGGTGCCACAGAGTTTCCTATCGCTCGGAGAAAGGCGGCCAGATAATTCAGGAGGAATACCGCACCCATCCCCATGAGAATAATAGTCAGATACTCTTTCATCGGAGCCACCACATCCGGCGGTATCTGCAGGATATGGATAATCTGCGGCAAAAACAGGTACGAAGCTCCGGTGAGAAGGGCCATGAGAATGCCTATGAGCAAAAAGGACAGGAAAAGTCCGGTACGCATGCGTCCCTCCTGTCCGCCCCGTCCCACCTGTATGGAAAGCCAGGCACTGCTGCCCATGCAGAGTCCGATAAGGACGGAAGAAAGAAACGTCATAAGGGTATACGAAGACCCTACCGCTGCCAGGATGGCCACCCCGGCATATCGGCCCACGATAAGCGTGTCCACCACATTGTACAACTGCTGAAACACATCCCCGGCCATCAGAGGCAGGGTAAAAAGAAAAATCTTTTTACCTATGGATCCAGTTGTAAAATCAATCTGCATAAGTAGCGCCTCCCCGGGCGTAAAAAACAGGGGTTAAAAATTGAGAAAAATAGGTTTGAGAGCAGAGTTTTGAATTTTGATGGGAAACGATAAGGCTGTGCGAACCGTTTCCGGTTCACAGGGTTGTAAGCCTTCAGATCATCTGCTCATCCCAGCTGGTCGAGGAGGAAGAAGAGCTGATCGTTCATGGTGGTGTAATCATATTCACGAATCTGTTCTGCTGTCATAATATACGAAGAATGTTTTGGATTTTCCAGATCCTGCGGTGCATGAGCAATGAGCCCATCTACGGTTTTTCTTGTAAATTCCAGATGGCACTGGAATCCATAAGCCTTTCGTCCATAGCGGACAATCTGCCTGGGGCAGCCGCCACCCGATGCCAGAATTACGCTGTCCTTTGTCAACCCCGGCATATCCCCATGCCAGGCTCCGGAAACAAATTCCGGTGGAAGCACACGGGTTATGGGGTCTTTCTGTCCTTCCTCGGTAAGGTAAAGTTTCACCAGTCCCACTTCCTTTTCCGGGCTTCTCTCTACTCCGGCTCCCAGGGCTGCCCCCATAAGCTGCGCCCCCAGGCACACGCCCAATACGATTTTTCCATGGCTCATGGCATCCCGTATGAGCTGCTGTTCTTTCTGTGAATGAAAATACGGGCATTCCGCCTCCGTGGTATCCGGACTCTGCGGGCCGCCCATGATGAGCAGCCAGTCAATACCTTCCATACTTTCCGGCAGCACGTCCCCTTTCCAGCACCGGGTAAATGACACCTCATGCCCCCGGCTGATAGCCCACACATAATAAGCACCAGGTGCCTCAAACGATTCATGCTGAATAATATGGATATGCATATTAAAAATCTCCTTTGAGAAATGTATTTTACTTATCATTGTAATCAGCTTATCTATAAGATTCAATTGAAGAAAAAAGAGATTTGAGTTTCGAGATTAGGGATTATAGAGAAATGGCAAACATAGAAAAAACAGACATAAGAAAACGAGATTTCCCATAAAAACGGAAAATCTCGTTTTTTCGTTTATGTTATATGGAAGCCATTCGCAGAATCCACATGCAGATAATCAAAGCGAATCTGACCGTCTGTTAATAAAGCGCCAGAGTACTTTATTAACTTACTTTCTCAGGGCTCTCTTCAGGATTTTGCCTGTAGAATTCTTTGGCATTTCGTCAATTTCAATGAAGTGTCTCGGAATCTTGTATGCTGCGATTCTGCCCTTCATGAATTTCCGAATTTCATTTTCGTCCAGTGTATAGCCTTCCTTCATAACAATGTATGCCCATACGGCCTGACCGCGGAGGGAGTCGGAGTGGCCTACTACAGCACATTCGGATACGCCTTCGTATTCGTAAATGCAGTCTTCCACTTCGCCTGGATAGATATTTTCCCCATTTACAATGATGAGGTCCTTAATACGGTCAACAATGTATACAAAAGCATCCTTGTCCAGGTAAGCCAGGTCTCCTGTACGGAGCCAGCCATCGGCAATAAGGACTTTCTTTGTTTCTTCGTCCTTATGCCAGTACCCCTTCATAACGTTGTCGCCGCGAACGAGGAGTTCCCCTACTTCGCCGGTTTTGCATTCTTTACCGTCATCGTTTACTACCTTGATTTCCACCCCTGGAATTGCCGGGCCTGCGGAGAGGCTCTTTGGCTGATCTGGCGGCAGCATGGTGACTACCGGAGATGCTTCGGTAAGACCGTATCCGATAATTACGTTATGGCCATATCGTTCGGCAAAAGCTTCGGCTACCGGCTGCGGAAGGGAGGCACCCCCGGAAACGAAAATGCGGACGGTCTTCATCGCTTCAGGCCGTCCCAGACGGGCCAGCATATGGTACATTGGCGGAACCATAGCGGCTACGGTGACCTGTTTTCCGGTAATGGTGTGAATGATTTCGGTTGGAATCTTGGACTTCATCACCACAATGGTGCATCCAGCCAGCAGCGGAACCAGTACGGATACTGTCCAGCCATAGCAGTGGAACATAGGCAATACACACAGCGCCTTGTCTTCCGGTGTGTGGGTAATCACCTCATTGGTCTGCTCTGCATTGCGCACCAGATTCTTATGGGTCAGCATAGCGCCCTTCGGGCTGCCGGTGGTTCCGGATGTATATACAAAGGTACATACATCATCTTCGGTAATATCAGAAGGAAATGCCGGTGCTTCGTCCGCCGCATCCTGATCCGCTTCCGCCATCAAGGCATCCACAGAAATCTGAGGCGCCTCTACCTGAAGAGGCGTATCCGTAACCAGAAGCTTAGTTTCTGAATCCCGGAGGATGAAATCCACTTCCCGGTCTACCAGAGAACTGTTCACCGGAATAATGATGGCGCCAAGGCTGACTACCGCCATATATACCACTACAAATTCCACGCTGTTCGCAGAATACAGAGCCACTCTGTCCTTACGGCGGATTCCTTTTTTGTAAAGTACATTACGGACCATACGTACCTGGTCGGAAAGCTGGGCATAAGTCAGTGCACGATTACCATCCAGTGCCAGACGGGACGGGTCTGCATTTTTCCATAATTCATGTACAAACATGGCATACCTCACATTTATAATACGTAAAATTCAATTGCAAAGAATAATGGCAGGAACCCATGCTCATTCACAGATTCCTGTCTTTATTAATAGGTGTTAGCATATGGTGATAATTCCAATGCAAGTTTATTATACCATGAATAAAATAAATGAACAATAAGGAAAAATCCGTTTGAAAATTGTAGGGATGAGCTGATGCTCATGGTCGGTACGATCCAAAGGCTCGCAAGTCTGGGTAAAGTTCGAAGAGGCTTCACAGGACGGTGCCTTAACATCAGAAGACCGGTCAGCGAAATTCTCTTCGAGACTTTCGAGGGAGTGGATTCTTCGAATATCTCCTTTATAAAAAAGCACGACGTATCATATTCCTACCATTCTTTTGCTTCACATAGTGGATTCTACTTTCCACCAGCCGCCAACAAAGACCGGGCTGTCAATAGTATGGAAATCAAAGATTTCATAATTCTATGGACTTACAGCCAATGACTACAAGCTATTGTCGTCATTCCCCCTCTCTCCAGAGAGGAAAACGTGCTGCATTCTTTCCATTAATCAGCTTCCGCATTCTTGCCCTTTGCAGGAAAAGAACCGTCCACTTCATTCCTGCGATCGGCAAGGATTGCACCGACAGCAAACATCGTTTGCGGATTTTCGATATATGCTCAGATCAACCATTTATTTTCTCGAGCTAAGCTGAGATACAGAGGTCGTTTGGGGTGGGAAATCCCATTTGGAACTGTATAAGGAAATACGTGGAGAATGGATTTCCTGCCCCAAAACGAGATATATGCTCAGATCGACCATTTATTTTTTCGAGCTAAGCTGAGATACAGAGGTCATTTTGGGTGGGAAATCCCATTCGGAACTGTATATGGAAATACGTGAAGAATGGATTTCCCACCCCAAAATGAGATATGTGCTCAGATTAGCCGAAAAAATGAGGAATGAATATGAGCGTGCCTACCACTACACTAACCATAGCGGCTACTAAAACAGCCCCGGCGGCTATGTCTTTGGCAGCTTTGGCCAATGGGTGGCGGTGGGGCATGGCCAGGTCTACGGTTCTTTCTATGGCGGTGTTAATCATTTCGGCGCCTATGACCAGACCGAAGCAGAACACGAGAAGAGCCCATTCCATGGCCGAAAGTCCAGTGAAGAATCCGAGAAGGGTTACCGCTATCAGAGCGGCTGTGTGGCATTTCATATTTCGTTCTTCTCTGAAGGCTGTCCTGATTCCTTCTATGGCATGTTCAAACACGTCAATCATGGAGGTCCTCCTTCTGTTTATCATAATAATGACGGGTAATACGGATATAGACTATCAGATAAGCCAGGGAAATGAAATATCCGCCCAATACATCGCTGGTGTAATGAACGCCCAGATAAATCCGGCTCATGCCTATACATCCGATGATGATGGCCATAAGCAGCATCCCTACCCAGCGGAGCTTTTTATTGGGAACATAAAGATAAATCAGATACATGAACAGACCATAAAAGGCCAGACTGCCCATGGCGTGGCCGGAAGGGAAGCTAAACCCTGAAGCAGACACCAGGTGAGGCCCCAGTGGACGGGGACGCTGAAGTATATATTTCAGCATAAGATTAAGCAGTCCTACATTGATGATATTCAGAATAATCACCCGGGTAATGTGGTGTTTCCGAAACAGGATCATCATAATCAACACCATAACGATATAAGTCGCCGGATCTCCCAGATGAGTGACTGCCCTGGCAAAATCATTCATCCCGGGAATTACTGACAGAGAGGAGATAATGGCATAACCCATCTGATCTCCGTCCATAATATCCTTATTCCACACATCTTCTGCCAGGACCAGGAACCCGGCCAGTGCGCCAAGGACTACCAACCAGATACTGTTTTCTATAATCCAGGCGCACAGGGCTCTCCGGTTGCTCTTAATCATGAGCTCCGCTGCCAGTTTGTTTATGCGTTCACGTATAAATTTCATCCCTACCCACCTCTCTTGTGTATTTATTCTAGCATTCCCAATCCCCCAAAAACGGCCAGGTAAACACAATTTAAGAAATATTTAAACGGTTAAGAAATGCTTAAACCGAGCCAATTCATGCGCTGAATACAGGGTATTCTTTTCCTGAACTTGCGCAGGAGAGAAGAGAGTAAAGAGCCTTTCCAACCTGCGTTTTTATTGATTCGCTTTTCTCCCGGTAAAAGTTTATACTATTAATTAAAGAATGAATATACATATTTTATTATATAAGTGAGCTTTTAAGGAGTAGAAACCAGAGACCTGTTCGACTTCCTACAGGAAGCCGGATGTGACATGGCCCAGGGATATTACTTCAGCCGGCCCATACCACTGGAAGAAATCAGAGAAAAACATTTCCTGCTTCCCTGACCCTGTTAGAAAAAGCAGAGACTTCGCAATCTCTGCTTTTTTGTTTGTCTTATTTATGCTAAAATAATAGTGTTCTTATGCGTCTATAGCTCAGATGGATAGAGCAGCGGTTTCCTAAACCGCGTGTCGGGAGTTCGAATCCCCCTAGGCGCACCACAAGAAAAAGAGAGCAGTGAAAACAAAATTTCACTGCTCTTTTTTGATGAGGAGAGAAGACAGATAAGAGGCAGGAGGGGGGATAAGTATATTACAAGATGGTATTCCTGTTTCCGCATTATACGTTAAGAATGCGAAAGCTAATTAATGGAAGCATGCCAAGAAATAGGAAAGCATGCGGATATTCTCCCTCTGAAGTCTGAAAGGAAGCCGCAAAGGCTTCCGGCCTGACGTCGGATGGTCTGCCAACTGCCATCTCACGAGTTCTGTCCATTCATTATTTCCACAATTCTCTTCAAACGGTCTCTGGTGACCGGGTGGGTGCTCTGGAGGCGCTGGGAGAGGGTCATGTTGTCTGTGGCTCCGTTGCTCAAAACCAGCAGAGCACGATAAAGTCCCGGACCAAATCCCAGTTTTACTGCAAAGGCATCGGCATCATATTCATTCCGACGGCTGCCGCAGAGAGCCAGCAGGCTGGCTGGAATCCGGAGGATGAACTGCAATCCGTAAATGATGGCATTAACAAAAAGAGACATCCATATAAACAGGAAACCGAACAGAGGAATCAGCGCCAGAAAAGTAAATCCGGACGCAATAAGAGATAAAAACTGAATCGCCGTCTGGCCTACACTGGCCGCCGCAAAGCGGAGAAGTCCCCATATCGTATCCCGGTGTACCAGATGGCCGATTTCATGCGCCAGCACACCACGCACCTCATCCCGGTCCAGTGCCTGCAGCAGAGGCCGCATGATGACAATACTACCCCGGCCGATGGAAAACGCATTGAGCTGCATTTGTCCTGAAATATATACATGCAGCTCCGGTATCTCCAGCTCCGGTATATTCCTGGCTGCTGCCTCAATATCCATCAAAATATCCTGAATATAAGCCGCTTCCAGACTGTTCGGCTTCCTTCCACCGTAAGAATAACAGAGCGACCGGTCAAACCCGGGGACAAAGTAAAGGCAGAAAAACATGACAAGAACCGCTGCCGCCACAATAACCGCCGATGTCATCATCAGCTCCGTACCCGAAGTCACCGGAATATTCAGATACGTGAGCAGAGAATCAAACCCACGGATCTGACAGTCAAAAATCTTCTCCGTCACCGGAATGGCCACACATAGCACAATCACATTGACCAGATAGTCAAGAATGAACCCAAACATAGCGACACCCCTTCTTTTTGCGTTTGTTTTTATTATAGCAAAAGACAGGGGGAGCTTAGAGGCAGGAGGCAGTGGATGGGTTAAGATGGCTTCCTTAATTCTTAAATACGCATAAGGTTTTGTCGTACATACAAGGAAAGGACGTAAATTCGAGGAGATCTTTCCCCCTGGACGGCGTCATTCGAAACGGATACAGAACCTCCGCGTACGGAGTACAGCGGAGAACCTGATCGGTTTCGTTTCCTTGCCAGGCTAAAAGCTTTCCTCGAATTTACCGTTTGCAGGTGTTCAGAGTATCGAAATCCGTGAAGTGTTCATTATTGGGTCTTGACGTAGTAGATGCGTTAAGATTGCCCTTATTTTGTAATTACGCATAAGATTGATTCCTATGCAAGAAAAAGCCCCATCGCGGACATCGAACTGTATATAGAAATACGTGAGATATCCGCGATGGGGCTTTAACACCGCAGAGGGGTCAATATTATGCGTAATTAATCGTTTTCAGTCACAATATACTTATGCAAATTCTTCAAATGTGCCGTGTACAAATAGGCCTGACCGATGGTCTTTAAGAGAACCAGGCGGATGGAGTCGCCCCAGATTTTCTTGTCGTTGGTCATGTAGAGAAGTACATCATCGGAAGATACGTCGGTATGAATCGGGAGATGCAGGAATTCCAGTACGTATTTGAGCCGGTCGGCGGTGCCTTTGGTGGTGAGGCCGATCTTTTCTGCCTGACGGGTGATGAGGTACATGCCGATGGAAAGGGCTTCGCCGTGGCTGACGGTGTCGTCATAGCGGTTGTAGCCTTCCAGGGCATGGCCGATGGTGTTGCCAAAATCGAGAAGCATACGCTGGCCTTCTGCGAACTCATCCTTTTCAGAGAGGCGAGCCTTAATGCGGCAGCAGCGTTCGATAATTTCCGGAAGTCTCTTCTTCAGGTCCACGTCGTTCTTTGCCTTTTCGAAGATGGTGAACAGGTCTTTGTCTTCAATGCAGGCAATCTTTACCGCTTCGGCCAGACCGGTGTGGAATTCTTCAGTTGAAAGGGTGTCCAACAGGTTTGGATCAATGAAGATACCTCTTGGCTGAGCAATGCTGCTGATAAGGTTCTTGCTGTTCGGAGTATCAATACCTACGTTGCCGCCGATAGCGGTACCAAGCTGTGCAGTAAGGGAAGTTGGTACGTGAATGTACTGAATGCCGCCCAGATAGGTAGCTGCGGCAAAGCCGGCCATATCGCCTACCGCACCGCCACCAAATCCGATAATGGCATCGCCGCGGTCAAGGCCGAAGGTGGCAACCGCATCATATACTGCACTGAGTACACGGAGTGTCTTGCAGGCTTCGCCTTCCGGCACTGTGATGAAACGGACAGCCAGATTCTTAGCTGCATGCAGTGTCTTATTGAGTTTGGAAGCATACTGTTTGCCTACAGAATCTTCTGTGATTACAATTACGCGGTCTGCATCCGTAAGTTCCTTAATCATAGGGCCTACTTTATCAATGAGACCACGTTCAATGAGAATATCGTAAGAATCGTCACCAAGATTTACATGAATTTTTGCCATTATTATCATCCTTTCATTACATCAGAGTCAGAAACACACGGTATTGTCATCAGAGACCGTCAGGGCAATCCGCTGAGACAGGGTTTTACCGATTGCACATAATGCATGGAATGTGAAGGTGGCCGCTTTTGTCTGCGGCATCGCAGAGAAATCCACATAGGCGTCTGGAACGCGATTTCCCATCGTTTCCTGCAGCGTATCATGCAAATCCCTCCGTTTCCTCCGAAATAATAAAATAATGACTACGTTAAGGCAGTTCTGTTACTATTATATATCTTTATGTAATTTTATTAAAATGTTTTTTCTTTTTTTCGGTCGGTCTGGGCACATATCTCGTTTTTGAATGTACAATCCTTCCTGAACGTATGTCTGTATACAGTCCAGTCAGTGATTGAACATCCAAAAACGACCTCTGTATCCCAGCCTGACTCGAAAAAAACACAGGGGCTGATCGGGGTTCATATCTCATTTTGTGGCCAAAAATTCATTCTTCATGTATGTCTATATACAGTTCCGAATAGGATTTTTCACCACAAAACAACCTCTGATTCCCCGCTTAGCTCAAAAAAATAAAATGGCCGGTCTGAGCTCATATCTCGCTTCAGTGTGTAAATCTATTCTTTGCGTATTTCTATATACAGTAAAAAACCGCAAGCAGAAGCTTGATGTGGGCAAACAAAGATGAGCCTTCGGCTCATGGTCGGTGCGAGCTAGAGGCTCGCAGGTCGGTACATCCTGAACGGATGTAGGTCGGTGCCTTAACTTCAATATGGCAGGTCGGTGTGCCTCCTGCAGAGGCACAGGGGGTGGATGTTGCACATGGCTTTTTCATATAAAGCAAAAATATTGCATACATCAGCACGCTTTCCTATGGTCCAACATACAGAAATCTACTTTCCCCCACCAGCCAAAGGCTGGCGGTCCGCCCTTTCTCTCCAGAACGGGAAACGTTTTGCATGCTTTCCTTTTGTGCAGCTTTTCTTGTCCTGTTTATATTTATAAGAATACCTTCCGTTTCACTCCTGCAATCTGCAAGGATTGCACGGACCCGGGTGTCTGGATTATTAAAATCACTGTGAAATTTCGTGACAGGCTTTTGGCCTGACCAGGAATCGACTCATTTCAGGTTCTCCGCTGTACTCTGTACGCGGTGGTTCTGAAATGAGGCGAATGACGCCGCTCAGGACGGAAGACCGTCCGAAATTTTTTCGTGACAGGCCGGGATGAATAGGTGATACCGGACCCAAAAATTGCCCCTGGGCTGTACAAAGTAGTACGCCCAGGGATGTTTTTTGTTTGGGAGAGCCAGTCACCCGGAATGTGTAAAATTTCCCCCATACCATATCATATACTTATATATAGAAACGACATAAAAAATATCATACATGGAAGGAGGAATTCTTATGACAGCGAATGAGAAGATTCTGAACTTTGCAATGAAATATTATTACCTGTATATGAATCCGCAAACAACGGAGGAGAAGGTAACGAATGGATTTGCCGAAGCCTGCCGGGAGCTGGGATTTTCTCCGGTGGGAGATCCGTATGCACTTCTTCCGGACATAAGGAGAACAGGATATATTTTCCTGTCAGAGGAAGACACGGAACGTATCCTGGAAAATCTGGTGGATTCCTGCACCCTGGGTTCCCGTATATTTTCCAGGTGGCAGACCACTGTGCAGAGAAAGAAAGACGGCTGGAATGTGCGCCTCACAAGCCATAAAAGCAGAAAATGGTTTACCACTGCCTTTTTCTGGCTGGCCATGATGGTATCCGGTAAGGGGAGAAATCCTTTTATTTTCCGTGGGCAGCTTCGCTCGTTCCGCCTCCGTTCCTGTCTCAAACGAGAAGGCCGGTCTTTCTGTGCCACCGACGATCTGGAGCAGGTTTTGTCAGTAAATCCAGATGGAACCATCTGGGTGGAACGCTATCACATGGGAGACTGGGGCCTGGAACTGACAGAGAAGCAGAAAATTCCGGTGGGCTCAGAAACGGTAAGGGAACTTCTGAGCAGGATATCTGATTTCTTTTCAGGATATGCATTTAAATTCACGAAAAACGCAGATATGTGGGACCTGACGCTTCAGAACCAGGAAGGGCAGGAAGTGCATGGCTATGGGTTGCTGCGCCCGGATGCTCTGTTTTTCAGTGACCTGTCTTCCTTCATCCGTAAGACACTGGGGAGAAAAGATCTGTGGCTGTTTGACGGCAATCCGGATTATATCGAACGGATGGAAATCCTATACCACCGCCATGAGATTTGTGAAGATCCTATCGAGGAAGAAGATTACACCTGCGATTATCATGAACAGCTCATTATCGACCGGGAATCAGCAACCGTAGAGCGGTTCCGCCAGATGAATGACAGCTGTGATTTACGCAATATCTGGCATATGAAATACCGCGTACCCAAATTTCTGGATAGCCTGAAACTGAATATCTTTTCCCAGGTGAAAGGAAATCCAAACGACGTACTGCCAGATCCTGACCGGACCGATACCTATACCATCCGCATCACCACCTGCCATAAGGGAATGCGGGAAATCCGGGGAACATTTGACAAAAAAGGGCTTCCCGTTGACTGGCCGCAATTTGCAGAAAAGCTGAAATCATTCCTTGCCCAGTTTGAATCCGGCGATGATGACATGCTCGACAAAGACAACTACAGCCGCACCCTCCGGTCAAAGGATGATCTGATTTTCTGCTACGTAGTATTTAACCGCGGAGGAAAATCCTACTGCTATCTGGCGGATGAAGAATACAAGCCAGGAGAAAAGGTAAAAGTCCCGGCAGGTGAGGATGATGAATATTATATTGTCACAGTAAAACGAATAGTCTACCGCCCGGCAGAAGAATCCCCCTATCCATTGGACAGGATAAAGAGGGTTATCGGCAGACTTCCGGAAGAAGACGATTACCAAAAATGATGGAATTCCAGCAGGTTCTTCCAGATAATCCGACTACATCAAAGAACAAAAACAGACCTCCCAACGAGGTCTGTTTTTATTTCCGGATAAACAAGAATCGTCTGTCTTACTCTGTACAGCCCGGAAACCGACCAGGCTTCCTTTCGTGAATCATCCTATGGAATTCCCGCTGTGGAAGACCTGCCTTTTCCGCCTTTTCTTATGTTCATTCGCCCGAGGAACTTGCCTGGTGCATGAAATGGAAAGCTTGTCGTATTTCTTCCAGCTGTTTCCTGATCTGATACCGGGTCACATGGAGCCGTCCGGCCATCTGCCGCTCTGTCGTAACTCCCTGAAGGAGCAGAGTAAATACCTGCCGGGCCTGTGGGCTCAAACGCTGCTTTATCCGTTTCTGCATGGCCCGGACTTCTTCCCATGCCAGTTTTTCCCTCCTGTCTTCTGCACAGGGTTCTTCTGCTTCGCTGTATACTACTTCGTGGAACCACTCTTTCTTTTTCCGTTTAAAGTAGTTCCATCGTTCATAGGTGAGTACTTTGGAAATCATAGTAGAAAATTGTGCCTTTTCCGGGCGAAAAGTCTGCATCCTTTCCAGAAACACCATCCACAGATATTGTTCCAGATCGTCGCGGAACCGCTGGACAAACCGGGCGGATATGAGTTTCTTTATCAGGAGCCGGTAACGCCGGCACATTTCCTGTACGGCCGCTGCCTCGCCCTGCTTTACTTTTTCAATCAGTTTTTCATCGGATATTCTGTTGTTCATGTTGAGACCGCTCTTTCCCATAGGAGCCATTCTCACACGTATGGTCCTGCTGCTGAATTCCTGAATCGTTGTGACGCTTCGAAGCCCATCAGGTACCTTCAGCATACCGAACCTGTACCCTTTTCCTTACCCAATAAAAACAGGCATCACCGGAGAAAAACAAAGTGGGGAAGAGCACACTCCCTCTCACAGAAAGCGACCACAATAAGACAACCGCTGCCAGAAAGAAACAGCCTTAAACAGAGCAAAACAGAATCCAATTGCGCTTTTCAATTATTTTAGATACACTATATCTGTATAAATATTACTTATAATGAAAAAGCGGCTGCCAGAGGGGACAGCCGCCCATCGTGCGCCTTGTGCGTATCTGTATTAATAGCAGAGAAAAACAAAGGAATCCATCCATAGAATCCGAGGTGTGCGATATCATAGTTGCACATCAGGGGGAATATGGCCATGCCGAAATTATGCACTTTCATCCAATTTTGCTATATATACATGGGAAACGGAATGACTCAGGACAACTTCACCGCTTATCTCTTTGACTCCATTGCCGATGAATACGACATGGACATCCCCGGATTCTCAGAAAATCCCATATGCAACAAATCGCCCAGCGCCCTGCGAAACCTCTTCACCGGAGTCAGCACCCTGGCCCCCAAAGACGCCAGCTGGCTCCTCTGCCATCTGAACAAAGAAAAATTCATAACCATCATGAAACAACTCCCACTGGACACCATGGTCCTCATAGCCCAAGAACTCCAGCAACGGGGTCATGCCCTCATTCCGGTATATAAAGTGGAAGAATATATGGCGGATCTGTTCGTGAAATATATAAGGGCGACGTTTGATTGAGGAGCCATGGTAATAGTTTTTATGGACTTGCATCCAATGAAGACAAGCTATAGTCTTCATTCCAAAAATGATCTTCGTATGGAGCCTTTTCCTTCTGTGCGCTTTGGGATTCTTACCTTTTTATTTATAAGGGTATAAAGGAATATTCCGCTTCCCTTGTAATCCCCATGAAGTGGCAAGGAAAGCGGCTTAGCGTCAAAAGGCGGAACGGCAAAAGTCTCTATGAAACTTTCGCTGATTGATTGGATTCCGGAAAAAAGAAATATTTCCATAAAAAGGCATCTGTGGGATACAGGTGCTTTTTTCATGGGTACGTATGTTTTAGTTATACTGCTTTCCATGTAAATTTTGTAATTTACTGTTGACAGGTCACCATTTCCTTCGTATAATAAAATCACGAAAGATGTAAATTGTTAAATGTACAGGAGGCAAATGTATGATTACGCTAGGAGATGTAGCGGATATTGCATCCGGATATAATGTGGCGCGACTATCGGAAGCGGAACAGGACCGGAAGTATTCGAATGCGGATTTCGAACATGATTTTTACCATATGAAACTATCCAGTCCTTCCAACCCGGTTATTTACCGACAGTCTCTGGCTGAACACACTATGTCGGCAACCATTATTGCCGATAGCAACAAGGACAAATTTATCAGTCAGGTATTTTCCATCATGAAAGTGAATACGGAAAAGCTGAATCCGTGGTATCTATGTTATCTGCTCAATGAATCGGATATCATCGCCCGGCAATGCAATGTACTGCTCCAGGGCTCGGTCATTGCCCGGCTGTCTGCATATCAGCTGAAACAGATGCAGATTCCTCTTCCGCCTGTGGAAGAGCAGGAAAGAATCGGAAAGCTGTATTCTACGGCCTTATACCAGTATTATCTGGAAACCACCATATCCGGTAAGAAACTGCAGGGGATTCTCAGCCTTCTGCATGGTACCGAAAGTAAATAAAGGAGATTTGAACTTATGAATACCGAAGAAAAGAAACTTGAACAGATTTTATGGGATTCCGCCAATGTGATGCGTCAGACCATGGGCGCTGCCGACTATATGGACTATGCCCTGGGACTTATCTTCTATAAGCATCTGTCCGATAAGACACTGGAAATGGCAGCCAAAACTTTGGTTGATGCCGGTATGCTGGAAGAATCCGAAGTAGCCAGCGAAGAACAGCGACAGGTAGCGTATGCAAAATACTACAATGATCCGGACACCCGGGAGGAGTTGAAATTCGGTATGCGCCTGTGCCTGGATTATACAATTAAACCGGAATTCACTTTTACCGCCTTTCTGAAAGACATTGCAGACAAAAAATTCCAGCTGGGCGATCTGGAACAGGCATTGCGAGATCTGGAACAGTCCAATGCCGATTTGCTGGGAAACCTTTTCCATGATGTAGACCTTCATTCCAATAAGCTGGGCCCGACACCGCAGAAGCAGAATGATATGATTGCCGGGGTTATGAAAGCACTGGCTCCTCTCAATCTGGACAGCCACAGCGGGGACGTTCTAGGCGATGCGTATGAATATCTGATCAGTAACTTTGCTTCCGATATGGGTAAGAAGGCCGGAGAATTCTATACGCCTCAGTCTGTTTCCACTCTGCTCACCCATATAGTCACCAGTGGCCAGGAAGAGAAGAGAGGTTTCAGTGCCTATGATCCGGCTATGGGCTCCGGCTCCCTGCTCCTGAACGTACGGAAATACATCCAGGATACCGACTCCATCCAGTATTATGGCCAGGAAATCAAGACATCTACCTACAATCTGGCAAAGATGAACATGATTATTCATGGCGTATCGTCAACCAATCAGCATCTCCGCAATGCAGACACGCTGGACAAAGACTGGCCTTCTGATGAAATCACCAACTTTGATTCTGTCATGATGAATCCTCCTTACTCACAGAAATGGAGTGCCGATAAAGGGTTCCTCAATGATCCTCGCTTCTCCGATTACGGCGTACTGTCCCCTAAATCCAAAGCCGATTATGCCTTCCTTCTCCATGGGCTGTATCATCTGAAATCCACCGGAACCATGGGCATTGTCCTTCCTCACGGCGTATTGTTCCGTGGGGCTGCCGAAGGTAAGATCCGCCAGAAACTTCTGGAAAAAGGCTATATTTATGCCATTATCGGCCTGCCGGCAGGCATCTTCTACTCCACCGGTATCCCCACCATCATCATGGTGCTCAAGAAAGACCGTCCGGGACGTGATGTCCTCTTCATCGACGGCAGCAAGGAATTTGTGAAAGGAAAACCGCAGAACCTTCTATCTAAGGCCAATATCGACCACCTGTTCAACGCTTACAAAAATCGCAAGGATGAAGATAAGTTCTGCCATGTGGCCTCATTTGATGAAATCAGGGAAAATGACTTCAATCTGAACATTCCCCGCTACGTCGATACCTTTGAACCGGAACCGGATGTAGACCTGGGTGTACTCAACAGGGAAATGACAGAAACCAATCAGCAGATTGAAACCAATGAAAAGGAACTTCTGTCCATGCTCCAGGAACTGACCACTACCGACACCAAGAAAGCTAAGGACCTTCAGGACTTCCTTCACTTGCTGGAATGAGGTGACAAACCATGAGAAAAGAAATAAAAAAAGCCCCCACCATCCGATTCCGGGGATTCACTGAAGATTGGGAACAGCGTAAGTTGGGAGAGATAGCAGAATTCAACCCGAAAGAAATCCTCCCCAATGAATTTGAATATGTTGATTTGGAGTCGGTTGTTGGAACTGAAATGATTTCGCATAGAAGAGAAACAAGAATAACTGCGCCATCGAGGGCACAGCGAGTAGCGGTAAAAGGAGACTTATTTTACCAGACGGTGCGGCCTTATCAAAAAAATAATTATCTCTTTGAAAAAGATGACAAAGATTATGTCTTTTCTACAGGCTATGCGCAATTACGTCCTTATGGGGATGGACACTTTTTACTGGGATTGGTTCAAACCGAAAGTTTTGTAAAAAAAGTTTTAGATAGCTGTACTGGTACAAGTTACCCTGCAATTAACTCAAATGATTTGGCTACGTTAGAAATTCTGTATGCACCAAATATAAGCGAGCAACAAAAGATTGGGCAATATCTTGCAAAACTCGACAACCTCATTACCCTTCATCAGCGTAAGTTTGACCAGCTGAAGACGGCGAAGAAGTTTTTCCTGCAGAACATGTTCCCGGCCAAAGGGGAGAAGGTGCCCAGAATCCGTTTCCATGGATTTACCGGAGATTGGGAACAGCGTAAGGTTTCTGAAATGTGCTCTATTGCCACTGGAAAGAGTAATACACAGGATAAAATAGAAGATGGAAAATATCCATTTTATGTGCGTTCTCCGATAATAGAGAGGAGCAATAAATACCTTTATGATGAAGAAGCAGTATTAACCGTTGGAGATGGTGTTGGAACAGGAAAAGTGTTTCATTACGTCAACGGGAAATATGACTTACATCAGCGTTGTTATAGGATGTATGACTTTTCAGACAAACTGAATGCAAAGTATTTTTTTCAAGTATTTTCAAAAATGTTCTATAGACGAGTAATGGCAATGACTGCCAAAACATCGGTTGATTCGGTACGCATGGAAATGATTGCGGACATGGAAATACCGGTTCCATCAATTGAAGAACAGGTACAAATAAGTAGATATTTAGAAGACCTCGACCACCTCATCACTCTTCATCAGCGTAAGCTTGATCAGCTGAAGGCTTTGAAGAAGTTTATGTTACAGAATTTATTTATCTGAAAGGAGAGAAAGGTATGACCGCCTTCGAATCGGAAGCGAGCATTGAGAATAAGCTGATTCATCAGCTTACGGAAGGAAAATCCCAATGGACATTCCGTGAGGATATCCATACATTTGATGATTTGTGGAACAATTTCCGTAAAATATTAGTACAGAACAATAAGGACCTGTTTGATGAACATCCACTGACCGACAGTGAATTTCAGCAGGTGCAGAACCAGCTTCGTTTTTCTTCTTTCTATGATGCCGCCAAGTGGCTCATGGGGGAAAACGGTATAGCTCATGTGACCATTCAGAGGGAAGATGCCCGTCTGGGAAAGATCTACCCCGTTGTGTTCAATCGGGCCAATATTGCCGGTGGCTCTTCTGTCTATGAAGTAGTTCATCAGATTGAGTTTGACAAACAGGACAAAATGAACCGAAACCGCCGCGGGGATGTCACCCTGCTGATCAACGGCTTGCCAATGATTCACATCGAGCTGAAAAATCGCAATCATCCGTATATGGAAGCGTTCTATCAGATCAGAAAGTACCTCAAGGAAGGGGTGTTCCGGGATATTTTTTCCTCCTTGCAGATGTTCGTCGTCTCCAATGGGACAGATACCCGCTATATTGCCAGCGCTTCAGAAAAGCAGCTGAACGAAAAATTCCTTTCTGCCTGGCTGGATGATGACAATCAGCCGATTACCGATTATCTGGATTTTACCAGGTCGGTACTCTCCATTCCGGCGGCTCATCAGATGGTATCCCAGTATACGGTCCTTGACAGTGAACGGAAATCCATCATTATGCTGCGCCCTTATCAGATTCATGCCATTGAAGCCATCAAGGACGCGGTAAATCCTTATACCGGAGAGGGATTCCACTCCGGGTATATCTGGCATACCACAGGTTCTGGCAAGACTCTGACTTCCTATAAGGTAGCCCATTACCTGACTCAGATTCCCAGTGTAGAGAAAGTGGTTTTCATCGTAGACCGCCGGGATCTGGACAACCAAACCACCGGTGCATTTAAGGCCTATGCCGAATACGATACTATCGATGTCAATGAAACGGATAACACCCGGGATCTGGTTAACAAACTGCAATCAGATGACGGAGACGTCCTGGTGACCACTATCCAGAAACTCCAGAGAGTAATGAAGCAGAATCCGGCTGGCTCTCCCAAATATAAGGACCTGCACGCCCTGCGTCCAGTCTTCGTAGTCGATGAATGCCACCGGGCCGTTTCTCCGGAAGCACAGCAGCTGCTGAATGAATATTTCAACCATCCACTATGGTACGGATTTACCGGAACGCCGATTTTCAGTGAAGATGCTAAAAACAGTCCTGGTGACCTCCCAAAGACCACGGAAGAACAATATGGGAAATGCCTGAATAAATACACCATCAAGGAAGCTCTCCATGACGGGGCTGTCCTGGGCTTTCAGGTAGAATACAATAATACGTTCGACATGAAAGCGCTGGCCAGAAAAAAGAATATCCACTGGACCGTCGATGAAGACGGGTTCGATCTGGAAGAAGCGCTCATAAAGGCCAAGCTTATCGATGCCGCCTATGAAGACGAGGGGCACATGCTCCAGGTGGTGGATTTTATCATCAACAAGGCCGGCGGTAAGTTCGGACTCAGCCGGGGCAGGGGGAATACGTATTCCGCCATTCTGACCACCAGTTCCATCCAGCAGGCCCAGCGATATTACCAGCTGTTCAAACGGGTGAAAGAAGGCAAAGAACCGACCGTTTCCATCCATGAAGATATTAAACGTCAGCTGTCGGATTTCCCGAAGGTAGCCATCACGTACTCCGTGGGAGAAAATGGGGAACATGACTCCTTCAATCAGGACCAGATGAAAGAATCCATGAAGGACTATAATGCCATGTTCGGCAGTCAGTACACTATGGAACAGCTGGCAGCCTATAACAGCAATATCAATGACCGACTGGCCCGGAAGAAAAAGATGTATCAGGTCAGAGATGCCCAGCTGGATATTGTCATCGTCGTGGACCGCCTGCTCACCGGTTTCGATGCGCCGTCCCTGTCTACTCTGTTCATCGACCGCAAACCCATGCGCTCGTACAGCATTCTCCAGGCTTTCTCCCGGACCAATCGTCTGTATGACCAGCAGAAACGATTCGGGCAGATTGTCATTTTCCAGCTTCCGGCCCATTTCAAACGGGCAGTAGACCATGCTATGAAGCTCTACTCTGCTGGCGGTGGCAGTTATGTACAGGCGCCCTCCTGGGAAGAAGCGGAAGCTAATTTCAAAAAGGCCATTGCAAGCCTTCGTCAGGTAGCACCGACCCCGGACGCAGTGAGCGCACTGAGCAAGAAGATGAAGTATGTTTTCCTGAAAGTATACAGGGAATTTGATAATGCGTATGCGGATATCCAGGTCTATTCCCAGTATGACCCATCAAAGCTGAAAGAGGATTATGATATCACGGCGGAGACTATCGAGGAATACAATGGGAAATTCAAAAATGTAAAAGAAGAATTGCGGAAAGACCCGGATGACCCGGATAATCCAGACTTCAATATAGCCATAGCTTACACTCTTCGCTGCTATCATGCGGATCAGATTGATGAAGACTATATTCTGAAACTCATGGAAGCCACCCGTGCGGATGAGTCCGCCCTTTTCCTCCCGAATACCGGCAAGATGCAGAAAATCATCAGGGAAATCAACGAAGAAATCCAGCGGTTCCGCAAGATAAACCCTGTACGTGCCGAGATTCTGGAAACCATCTGGAACGAATACCAGGATAACCCGTCCCGCTTTGTGAACCAGAACTTTGCGGATGTCCTGAATGACAGAGTAAATACCCGAAAAGAAGAAATAATAAAAGACTTCTCCCGGGAATGGTGTGTCGACCCGGATGCCTTATCCTATTTTGTGGATACCTATGACCTCCGGAAGGATCCAAAAGATCTGAAAGATAAACAGACCAATCAGGATACCCTGCTGAAAAAGTATGCACATCCAAAAGAATACAGAAAAACCCATCCTTCCATCGGTTTAAAATATCCAAGATTACTGCTGGAAAATATACGGAACCTCTATGTCCACAAACTGCAGAAACTGATAGAAAGATGACCACACAAAAAGAAGGGAAAATTCCCTTCTTTTTTATTGTTCACTATGTTGTTGTCTGACTGTCTACCTTTTATACAAAATGGCTATTCACAGTATCCGCCCCACGCGAACGGCTCTGGCTTCTGCACCGCCTTTACACTTCATCTCATCCACTTCTCTACAAAAGCTTTCGTCTTTTCCGCCCGATTCGCATACCCCTTCTGATACCTGGTGACGCCGGCAGCTCTGGCGTATTGGGTTTTGAAGAGGTGGTGGAGGCAGGTGAGGTTGTTGAGGTCGTAGTCGAGGCAGCGGTTGGTGAGGAATAGTCTTACTATCCGGGTGGAGGTAGGGCACCACATGCCGGCGTAGATGATGCATTCGGGGTTTTGGAAATGGGGCACCCGGAGGAGGGATTTCACGTATACTCTGGCGTCGTCTGTGAGTTCTCTTTTCTGGGCCTGTTGGCCGGCCTGGCTTCCCAGGAGCCGGGAGAGGGGTTTCAGTGCGCCGGTCTGTTTGAGTTCGCTGTATGTCCTTCCTGCGTATTGGCTACCTCCGGGGATATGGAGGAGAAGGCCATCCGCTCGGACGCCTTCCCATTGGGATATGCCGAGAGAGGGATAGTCGCCTTTAGTGGATCTGGCTACGTCTCCCCAGGTGCCTTCTATTCCGGTCTGTATGATGCCTTCGACTATGCCTGCTGCCAGTTGTTTTTCCTGCATAGGTCCTCCTTTTCTCTGTTCATGATTTTCCTTTCTGCCAGTTCTTCCCTGATCTGCCGGATAGAGGCGGCGAGGGTGGAAATTTCTTTTCGTGTGCTGGAAAGTTCCAGGGAGAGCAGATACATCTGCTTTCTCTGAAATTCATGGTTCTTCCCGACAATCACCACGAAATGGTGCACAATCGCTGCCAGGGCTCCGATGGTAGTAAGCAGGGGAAGCAGGTCTTTCAACATCTGGTTCATCTATGATTCCTCCTTTGCTGTCAAATGTCCGCATGCGCTGATCCTGCCGGTCCGCCCAGCAGTCAAGGAGGGCGGCGAGGGCGTGAATTACGCTGGGTATCAGTATACTCATAATCTGTTTCCACATAGGATGGTCCTTTCTTACAAAAAGAGGCATGCCCTTTCAATGGACATGCCTCTCCCGGACATTGCCGGAACTTTGCCTTACTCTTCTGTAAGGGCACTCACTACATTCACCTGAATGCCGGAAAGTGGGAAGGTCTGCAGGCTGGCAATGGCACGGCCACAGGCCAGCATGGCTGCATCTTCAGCTGCTGCATTGACAGAGGAGAAGGAAAGATTCTTTTCCTTCCCTGTCACTTCGTTGGTCACAACGACCACGAGACGGTTTTTCTCTACAATCTTGTTCACTGCCATAATGATTCCTCCTTAACCAACTGAAAATTACTGTAATTCTTCTTCCGTAGTAGTGACGAGCACGACACGATCGAGTGCTGCCGCCTTGGCTCCCTTGGAAGTCATGAGAACCGGAATCATGGAAGTCGCTGCCTCTCTGACCCCTTTCAGGGTGAGTCCTTCTTTCGGATTGGGAATAGTCAGGTTAAGATGGGTATTCGCATCGGTGGAAAATACCATCTTCAGTTTCTTTGTTTCAGCCATAATAAGCTCCTTTCAGAATAAAGAGTATTAAATCCCGCGGGGGAAGGGTATCTGCCGCTTCCATACACTACCATTCCAAAAAAGGGGCACCTGGTTGAAAAAAGATGATTCAGACGATCAGACTGGAAGCCTGTGGGACTTCCTATCAGACTAAAAGAACTCAGAACTTTTTCATGCTTTCCTACATTCCAACATAGAGGAATCTACTTTCCACCATCTTCGATGGTCCCCCTCTCTCTCCAGAGAGGGAAATATGTGATATCCTTCTACTTTCCTTTATTCAAACAAAGTGGAATCAACTATCCACCGACGGCCAGCAAAGACCGGGCTGTCAATAGTATGGAAATCAAAGATTTCTTAATTCTATGGACTTACAGCCAATGACGACAAGCCCTTGTCGTCATTCCCCCTTTCTTTCAAGAAAGGAGCATCGTTTCTCATGCTTTCCTTTAATCAGCTTTTGCATTCTTGCCCTTTGCAAGAAGAGAACATTCCGCTTCACTCCTGCAATCTGCAAGGATTGCACGGACCCGAGCGTCTGGATTATTAAAATCACTGTGAAATTTCGTGACAGGCTTTTGGCCTGACCAGGAATCGACTCATTTCAGGTTCTCCGCTGTACTCTGTACGCGGTGGTTCTGAAATGAGGCGAATGACGCCGCTCAGGACGGAAGACCGTCCGAAATTTTTTCGTGACAGGCCGGGATGAATAGGTTATCCCGAATGGAAAAAATGCCCTCTGGACTGTACATAGCAGTACGTCCTGAGGACATTTTTTTGTCTGGGAGAAGCCAGTCGCCCGGACCGATCCTAATTTCGCGGCAAGTTTTCGTTCTGGCAAGAAACCGATATAATTCAGGTTCTTCGCTGTACTTTTTACGCGGAGGCTCTGAAATTATATCGAGTGACGCTGTCCACAACAGAAAATCGCCCGAAATTATAAATTTACTTCTCTCTGTTATCTACTGTAATTTGAGCCTGGCCGGGATGCAGAGGTTGTTCCGGGGTAGAAAATATCTTTCTGGACTGTACGCAGACAGTACGTTCAGGGAGGTTTTTGTCTCGGAACAAGATATGGGCCACCCGGACTGGACCGATCCTAATTTCGCGGCAGGCCATCCCATGATTTCGTGCTAAGCTGGGACGAGTAGGTTATACCGGACCCAAAATGGCCCTTGGGCTGTACAAAGTAGTACGCCCAAGGGCCATTTGGGATTTGGGATAAGCTAATCGCCCAGACCAGCTATAATTTCGTGGCAGGCCGGGATAGATGGGTTATCTCAAGTGGGAAAATGCCCTCTGGAATGTACTAGCAGTACGTCCAGAGGCAATTTTTAGGTTTGGGATAAGCTAATCACCCAGACCAGCTATAATTTCGCGGCAGGCCGGGATGGATGGGTTATTCCGAGTGGAAAAATGCCCTCTGGACTGTACATAGCAGTACGTCCAGAGGGCATTTTTTTGCTCGGGATAAGCCAGTCGCCCGGACCGCCCGAAATTATAAATTTACTTCTCCCTATTATCTACTGTAAATTTGAGCCAGGCCGGGATGCAGAGGTTGTTCCGGGGTGAAAAATCTCTTTCTGGACTGTACGCAGACGGTACGTTCAGGAAGGATTTTTTGCCCCAGAACAAGATATGCGCCCGGACCGGCCAAATTTACCGGTTTGTGATGGTCTCGGGATACAAATCATGCTCCCTCAACCTATATTCAGCAAATTCTTCCCACTTTGTTCCTTTCATGCCGTAATTGCAGTAGGGGTCGATGGAGAGGCCGCCGCGGGGGAGGAATTTGCCCCAAACTTCGATGTACCGGGGATGGAGGAGGTTAATTAGGTCATCCATGATGATATTTACGCAGTCTTCATGGAAGTCACCATGATTGCGGAAGCTGAAAAGGTAGAGCTTCAGGGATTTGCTTTCTACCATGAAATCTCCGGGAATGTAGGAGATGTAGATGGTGGCAAAATCGGGCTGCCCGGTTTTGGGGCACAGGCTGGTAAATTCAGGACAGTTGAATTTGATAAAATAGTCGCGGTCTTTGTGTTTATTGGGAATTCGTTCCAGATAGTCGGGGTTATAGTCGTATTCGTAGCGGGTGTGCTGATTGCCCAGGAGGGTCAGCTCATCCAGTCCTTCTCTTTTATCCATGGTCTTTCTCCTTTACAGCATCTCTTTGAACAACTGGCGGTATTCCGGGGTATTGAATTTTCCGGAAGAGGAAATGGTGGTGGTCACAGCCCCCGGCTTTTTAATGCCCCGGGCAGTCATGCAGGAATGTTCTCCGTCGATACGGACGATTACATCCACTGATCCGGTCACTTTTTCGATAATGTTTCGGATATCGGCTCCGATGCGTTCCTGAATCTGAAGACGGCGGGATACGGCATCGGCAATGCGTGCCACTTTAGAAAGGCCGATGACCCGGCCATGGGGAATATATCCTACGGAAACGTGCATATGATACATGAGCGCCAGATGATGTTCGCAGTGGGAAAAGATAGAAATATCTTTGACTACTACCGTTCCTTCTTCGGACGAAGTGAAGGTTTTCCCGAACTGTCTGGCGATTTCTTCATTGGAAACGGTGGTATAGGCCATCTGTTCTTCCATCATTTCTGCAAACCGGCGAGGCGTTTCCAGAAGTCCTTCCCGATTCGGGTCCTCACCGATGGCTTCCAGTATCAGGTGGGCTGCCTGTTCGAGTTTATTCTTGTCTGCCATTATACTCCACGCCTTTCTGCTCCCCATATAATCTTGTGCAGCTGTACCTGTACACATACGGAAGAGAGCTCATATTTCCGTACATATTCCACCAGCTCAGCTGGCGTAATTTTTCCCCAAACGGGACTGACATAAAACGCCGGCTGTTTTCCTTTCCATCGGGTTACGATTTGCCGCATATCGTTTAAATCCTGCTCCGAGAATACGACAAATTTCAGCACATCCCGTTCGTCAAGCTGCGAAAAATTGGAAAGAAGCATATGGTCCTTCATGCCGCTGTCTGTGCATTTATAGTCCATGGTATAGAAAACATGCTTCGGACGATGGGCAAACAGAGGCACAGCCCCATTGGTCTCTATGTTGATATCGTATCCTTCATCGGACAGAATCTGACAGAGGGGGAGAAGATTCTGCAGCATCGGTTCTCCTCCGGTGAAAGTAATCCGCTTCCATGGATACTGGTGAATCCTTTCCAGAAGTTCTTCTCCGGTAAGGACTTCCAGTGCATCGCTTCTTTTCAGCGCGTAGGCGGTGTCACAGTACGTGCACCGGAGATTGCATCCGGCGAAGCGTACGAATATAGCCATCAGGCCTGTACGTTTTCCTTCGCCATCAATGCTGTCGAACAATTCCACTACAGGAAACTCATTTTTCATATATAGCCACATTTCCTTCCGTTTCTTCTACCGACACCTTCACACAGTACGGAATGCGGTCGCAGATCCATTTCGCCATATTTTCAGCGGTAGGATTGAGATTTCCTACCACATCATTGATGAGTACATGGTCCAGCTGGTTCACCGTTTCCTTAATCTTTGTGAAATCCACCACCATGCCGTTGGCATCCAGCGTTTCCCGCTGGCAGGTCACGGTAATAATCCAGTTGTGTCCATGGAGATGGCTGCACTTGCTTTCATAATCCAAATGCAGGAAATGAGCCCCGCTCACTTCCATTCGTTTAGTAATCGTATACATAGTTTCTATATCCTTTCAGTCCAGAGCCGGATCCTTCACACCATTGGCCTCAAAAGCCGCCGCCCGGTCACGACAGGTACCACAGGTACCACATGGCTTTTCACCGCCTTCATAACAACTCCAGGTGAGTTCATAGGGCGTACCAAGAGCCAGGCCGGTCTTCACTACGCCGGCTTTGTTTTTGTCCGCAAAGGGAAATACCAGATGTACCTTGCCATACGTGCCAATGGAAATCGCATCTTCCATGGCCTTAAGGAAAGGCTCCGAGCAGTCAGCATACGCATTTCCTGCCGCATCATCAGCATGGGCGCCGATGTAAATATCTACCTCTTCATCCTCGTACAGACTGGCCGCAAGACTGGCAGCCACAGAAAGCATGAGGCCGTTTCGAAAAGGAACATACGTGGACACCCGTCCCGTTTCTGATTCCTTTACCTGGTCTTCATAGCTTTCATGCTTAATTTCCTCACTGGAGCCAGCCAGGAGGGCACAATTCGAATACTGCAGGATGGAGGATAAGTCAAATTCATAATGTTTCACGTGAAACCATTCAGCCACTTTTCTGGCCGCTTCCAGTTCCTTTACATGTTTCTGCCCATAAAAAATAGAAGCAGTACATACATTGTCTGCTCCCAGTTCTTTGACAGCTACGGAAATACATGTGGTAGAATCCACTCCGCCGCTGGATAACACTATAGCTTTTTTCATTTTTCTTACCTCCTGTTTTTTATAGTTGGTTAGCAGAATAAGACAACTGGAAAAGATTATAACACATCCGGTTTATCTTTGCATAAAAAGGACAGGTACGAGGTAAGAAAGAGAAGGCAGGCCGTTGGAGGAATGTCAGGAAAAGTGGTTATACAAGGGGTATATAAGGGCTATGGATAACATCCTCTGGCTTTTGCATTCTTATCTTTATAGAAGAGAATATTCCGCTTACCCCTTGTAAAACGCAGACATAAAGGCCTCCTTTCGGGGAAAACCTGGATAAGAGTCAAACGTACAACAGCACGCTTTCCTATGCTTCAACATATTGCAATCAACTATCCACCATTCGCTGAAGCGAATAGTCCCCCTTTCTCTCCAGAAAGGAGCTTCGTTTTAGCAATCTTCCCCTTAGTTATCTTTTGCATTCTTATCTTTTACACAGAGTTTGTTCGCTCGTAAATACATAGGGGATTTATGCAGATTCAAGAAAGCCCCGGATGGGAAGTCTACGCTGTATTTGAACATACGCGATGATCTTTCCATTCCGGGCCTGACGCAGAAGATATGTTGTATTTGTCGTTTTTATCGTAAATCAGCGCATGGTTTATACAGATTCAAGAAAGGCCCGGATGGGAAGTCTACGCTGTATTTGAACATACGCAATGATCTTTCCATTCCGGGCCTGACGCAGAAGATATGTTGTATTTGTCGTTTTTATCGTAAATAAGCACAAGGTTTATGCAGATTCAAGAAAGGCCCGGATGGGGAAGTCTGAGCTGTATTTGAACATACGCGATAATCTTTCCCATCCGGGGCTGATGCAGAAGAAATGTTGTACTTTTCGTTTTTCTCGTAAATCAACGCAGAGAGTGGATATACATCACATACACCCCCGCCAGCACCACATCAGTCACTGCCCAGCTTGCGGGATAGCAGAGCATGAGGGTTTGCAGGGTGGGGAACAGGGGGAATGCGGTGTATACCCAGGTAATTCGTACTCCGCAGATTCCGATGAGGGAGATGATAGCAGGAATGAGGGAATTTCCGTAGCCGCGGAGGCTGCCGGCGTAGAGGTCCAGGATAGCGTTGAGCCATTCGAAGCAGACTACGCAGTGAAGGCGGACTTTGCCGTAGGCGATTACGGTATCGTTGGTGGTGAAGAGGTGAAGGAGTGGGTCAGCAAAGAGGAGTACGAAGGCGATGAGGACTACGGAGAGGATGGCGGTCTGTTTAAAACAGATACGTGTGGCCTTTCGGCAGCGGGAAAGTTCCCTGGCACCATAGTTCTGCCCTACCACGGTGGTGTTTACCTGCGCCATGGCGTACATCATGAAGTAGACAAATATTTCAATGTTGTACCCGGCGGCGGATCCGGCCATGACGTCCGGACCCAGGCTGTTCAATGCGGTCTGGATTATGAGGTTGGACAGGCAGAATACGATGCCCTGAAGTCCGGCCGGGAGACCGATTTTGAGGATTCGTCGAACAATGTCTCTATGCATGGTGAGCTGGTGAAAGTTCACGTGAAGCATGCTGTCCGTGCGATGAAGTCTCCAGAGAAGGAACAGGGCACTGATCAGGTTGGCCACAATGGATCCGATAGCGACTCCACCGGCTCCTCCATGAAAGACGAGAAGAATGACCAGGTTGAGAAGAATCTTGCAGATGCCGCCCAGGGCGAGGGCCAGAAGAGGTGTCCGGGTATCGCCGACGGCACGGAATATGGAGGATTCAAAGTTATAGAGAAGGAGGAATGGCTGTTCCAGGAACAGGATGCGCAGATAGATTTCGGCGATGTCCATAATTTCTGCGGGAACCTGAAGCCACAGCAGCATGGGCCGTGCGGCCATTTCCCCTATAAGTGTGAGCGCCAGTCCGCAGAGGAAGGCCATGGTAACCGAAGTATGCACTCCGTCCCTCACCTTATCCGACTTATCCTGTCCGATAAATCCGGCCAGCACCACATTAGTCCCAATAGAAAGCCCGATAAACAGGCTGAGAAGTGTGGTGATGAGCGGGGCACATCCACCTACGGCCGCCATGGACTGTTCATCCACAAAGCGGCCAATCATGGCAATGTCAGCCGCATTAAAAAACTGCTGAATCACCCCGGTCAGTGCCAGAGGGATAGCCATGAGCCATATTTTTCTGCTGAGCGGACCATGAGTCATGTCCACACCCTGTGTATGCATCATAATCTGTCCTTTATCTGAATGCCTTCCTATGGCAAAATACTTTCTATTTATTATACAGGGAGTCATACGGTGGCGTCATCTGTGTATGACAGGTCAGGCTCTGGCCTGGGCCTCACGAACTTTCTTATGCTGCAGGCGTATGAGCAGGGTAACAAAAAAGAAAATGAACGCTGTACTCCAGAATACAGATCCGTAGCCAAATTTCATAGCCAGGGCTCCAGAGAATACCGGCCCGGCTACGTTGCCCCACAGGGCCAGACTGGTGGTAATGCCAAATACGGTTCCCTTCTTTTCTTCCGGAACGGCCAGGGTAATAATGGTGTTGGAAATCGGCATAATCATGCCCATGAACATACCGGTCAATGCACGGAAGAAGCCCAGTCCCCATACATTGGGCATCATATACTGAAGGATAAACAACACTCCACAGACTGCCGATGCACTGATGAGAATCTGATGCATGGGATGACGGGCGGTAAGACTGTCCACATGGAGCGAGGCCATGGCACTGGAGCCTCCGGCCAGGAATATGATGATTCCTACAATGGTGGCCACCGCTTTGGCGTCGCCGCCCATCATTCCGCGAATGTACAGAGGAAGAATCGGGCCGATGCCGGTCATGGCAAAGTTACAGAGGAACTGAAGGAAAATCATGAGGCGCACCGTAGGGTTGGAAAGGAAATATTTCATATCCTGCCATACAGAGCCTTCCTGTTTCTTATGAGATCGGATATCTGGCAGCAGAAACAAAGCGCCCAGACAGCTTACCATGGCCAGTGATCCAAAGAGGATAAACGGCATGCGATAGCCAAATAAATCGGCAGTCACCCCGCCAATAACCGGTCCAAGCATAATGCCCATCACATTGGCGGCCTGAAATACCCCGAGTCCATAGGTCATCTTTTCTTTAGGCGTTACCGCTACGGTCATAGCGGCACATATCGGGACAAAACCACCTATGAGTCCCTGAATCATACGGAGTATGAACAGCTGCCACGGCCTGGTGGCCAGGGCACAGCCAAAGGTGACCAGGGTAATCAGAGCCAGAATCAGCGCAAGAATGCGGCGTCCCCCGTAATGTTCCGCCTTTCTTGTCCAGTACGGGGCAGAGAAGCTGACCATCATCGGTGTGACACCGGAAATCAGCCCGGCCCAGAAGGCCGCTTCGCCTGGGTCATTCACGCCCATTTCCACAAGAAACAGCGGTATAAACGAGAGTACTCCGATAATGGTTACCCCGGTCCCTACCTGAATCGCTGCAATCGTAAAAAGTACTTTTTTCCAGTTCAATGTCAGCACCTCCATAGTACTGCCGCTGTGCGCGGACAGTTTCACAAAAGAAAAACAAAAAATAAAAACCAGTACATACGATGATGTACTGATTGCTGATTTTCCTGTTTATTTTTCCAGGTACCTAATTGTAACTCTAATATTTACAGTTGTCAAAGAATTGCCTGCGCAATTTATGATATTGGCGTATAATGGAAAAAATCGAAAATCAACGACTGAAACGACAAAAGGAGATTGTTATGCACAGTGAATTTGTCTCTCTGGCCGTGATAGCTTTTATCTCGGCGATTATTCCCATGGTTGCTAAAAGTATTCCCCGCCGCCTGGTGCCGGAAACGGTACTTCTGCTGCTGGCCGGTTCCCTTCTGGGGCCGCATGGCTTCCATATCATCGATTCTCATGCAGATTCCATTCATATGCTGTCAGAAATGGGATGTGCCTTGCTGTTTCTTCTGGCAGGATTTGAAATCGACCCGAAATCTGTTACCGGGGAAGATGGACGTCACGGGCTGTATACGTGGATTGTCACCTTTATCCTGGCCGTTGGCGCCGCTATGGCTGTCCCTATTTTTGCGCAGGGACGGGAAGGTATCCTGGCTACGGCATTGCTGCTCACCACCACCGCACTGGGAACACTCATGCCGATTCTCAAAGAGCGCGGCCTCATGGGCACCCGCATCGGTGACCTCATCCTTTCCTATGGCACCTGGGGGGAAGTGGCCGTGGTACTCTGCGTAGCCGTTCTTCTGTCCACCCGGTCCACCTGGCAGACCGCCGCCATTCTGGGAGGGCTGTTCCTCCTCTGTGTCTGGATTGCCCTGATGGGATCCAAATCGGTAAAGGATGGCAATGCGCTGTACAGGTTCCTCGACTCCAAGGCCGGAGCTTCTTCCCAGACACCGGTACGGGTTACCCTGCTGCTCCTTATCCTTCTGGTTACGTTTTCTGCGGTGTTTGAACTGGATATCGTGCTGGGCGCTTTCGCCGCCGGATTCGTGCTTCGTTACATTATTCCCACAGGATCCCATACACTGGAAACGAAACTGGAAGGTATGGCCTTCGGTTTCTTTATTCCTCTCTTCTTTACCGTATCCGGATGCACCGTAGATCTGAAAAAAGTGGCCGCCATGCCGGGATATCTTGTCATCTTCATTGCTGCGCTGGTGCTGGTCCGCTCTATCCCGATTATCCTTTCCCTTTCCCTTCGCAAGAGCACAAGAAAGGAAATCTCCCTGCATAACCGCACATCCATTGCCCTGTATTGCACCACCGCATTGCCACTGATTGTGGCGATTACCGGGATTGCCGTAAGGCAGCACCTGATGCATGAGGACGTTGCCTCTGTGCTGATTGCCGCCGGCGCTCTCACCGTATTTCTCATGCCATTCCTCGGGTCCATCCTGTATCACGTCGTGGATTCCGATCCGATTTCCGCCATTAAGGAAATCCTGCATTCTCCCAGTGAACTGCCGGAAATTTTCCATGAACATGTGCATATAATGAATAAACATTTCAAGGAAGAACAGCTGCAGCACGCTATCTGGAAATGCAACCGGGTGGCCAGCCTGAAAGACAGCCTGCGGCGTATTGAAAATGAAACCGAGCGGAATATGATGTATAAACTGGCAGCCAAGCATTTGCGGGAACTGGAAAGTCTCCAGGAAAAATCCCTTCAGGAACGGCAGCAGTTGATGATCCGCCAGTATGCAGAAATGGATAAGCTGTATCACGCATACCACAATGGAGATATACCCACCCTTCTGGAATGGGAAAAGATGATGGGCTATGACAAAGAGGAGCCGGCAACACAGGGGGCGTAAGGCCGCTCAGACCATCTGGCCCAGAGGGGATGATTATAAGGTAATCAAAGATTTCATAATTCTATGGACTTACAGCCTCACAGAATGAATTTGAATTGATAAGGGCAGGGGCTCGAAGGTTTCCCGTTCTGGAGAGAAAGGGCGGACCGCCAGCCTTTGGCTGGTGGGGGAAAGTAGATTTCTGTATGTTAGAACAAAGGGGAATATTGCTGAAGCTTTGAGTCATAATTTGCTTATGTATAGAGGGGGACATATGGGGAAAAGGGGAACTTATTTGTCAAAGTATATCTATGGAAAAATTTGGAATACAGGTCTTGCGGTTTACGAATAAGGAAATTTTAAGTAATCTTTATGGGGTATGTGAATACATAGATTTGGTAGTAAAGAATAGACTGAAAAAGCTTCAAGACAGTTGAAAAGCACAACAACGAGGCATTTTCCTACAGACTCACATAGAGGATTCTACTTTCCACCATCTTCGATGGTCCCCCTCTCTCTCCAGAGAGGGAAAGGGGGCTGCATTCTTCACGTTTGTGGCCATTGGCATTCTTTTGGCCTTGTGGTGTGTGAAGGTTCTGAAATTATATAAGGTTACAGGATATTTTTAACTGTCAATGGAGTGAAAATGGTTCGAGCTTCATTGACAGTTTTTTTGTGGTAAGTTTTTTTACGTATTTTCTTCATTGTCTATGATTCCGCAATCTCCCTCAACGCTCAACTCTCGAATCTGTATTTCCCCTCTGTCTGAATCATCGCAGGGTCTGGCCTTTTAGCCGAAAAGAAACGGACTGGATGTTCAGGAAGGAATAATGAGGCTATGCGGCACATTTCCCCATGGGGAATGAAGACAATTCGTTCCTGTCATTACTCAATTCGCACCGCGCAATTTCCAAACCTCCCATTTTCTGTTAAAATAAAGTTATTCACAGAGTTATTCTACTTTTTCACATGAAAAATCAGTAGAATCGGCGCGGATTGTTGGAAAGATATTCACATTTTTCCACAGAGTTATGAACTTATTCACTTCACGTTTTTCACACATTCACAGGCAGGGATTTTGCGTATGGATATTTTTTCTTTATGGTCTAAAGTACTTGGTGAAGTACAGAAGAGCGATCCTCAGTATTATGAGGTGATTATGCGGGGTGTGTTTCCCCGTTCGTTTGAAAACGGTGTTTTTTCCATTATGCTCACCGGATCGGGGCCATCCTGGATTTTAGGCTGGTTCAAGGCGATTTATGAGAAGAAGCTGGCGGAAATCATTTCTTCTCTGGTGGGATCGCCTATCCGCCTGGAGGTGGTAGTGCAGGGGCAGGAAACTCCGGCTCCGGCCGCTCCGGCATCTGCAGCTCCTCTTCCGGAATCGTTCCCACAGCCGGCTATGCCTCCGGTAACACCGGCTCCGCAGGCCCAGGCTCCGGTTTCTCAGATGCCTCCGGCTCCTTTCCCGGAAGCCCCATCGACTCCAGCTCCGGATTTTCTGGACAAGGTTTCCCGTGGCGATTTCCAGCATGCGGACCTTCCAAATATTCAGGATAAAATCCGTGAACAAGGCAAAGAACCCATGCATCCAGGCAATCTGTTTGAACCGGCAGGCGAGCGGGAAGAGGTGACCGAACAGTTTGAGGACCAGGTAAATATCAACCGTCAGTTTACGTTTGACACATTTATCCACGGGCCGAGCAACGAACTGGCATTCAAGGCGGCTAAATCGGTAGCCGAAGCCGCACTTTCCGGCAATACGGACAGCCGTACAAACCCACTTTTTATTTATGGGCCGTCCGGTCTGGGCAAAACGCATCTGCTCCACGCCATCTGCAACTATATTCACGACCATGCGCCCAAACTGAACGTGCGGTTTGTCACCAGTGAAACGTTCCTCAATGATTTAATCAAATCTATTGAAACTTCATCCATGGATAAGTTCAGAAAGAGATACCGCAGTGTAGACTACTTCCTCATGGACGATGTTCAGCTGTTTTCCGGCAAGAACTCATCCCAGACGGAAGTCTTCAATACATTCAATGTGCTTTTTGACAATAAGAAGCACATCATTCTCACCAGCGACCGCACGCCGCAGGATATTGAAAAGCTGGAAGACCGCATCAAGACTCGTTTTTCCAGTGGTCTCATTGCGCCGATCGAACCTCCGGATTATGAAATGTGTTCCGTCATCCTGCTGAAGAAGGCAGAACATGACCACATTGTACTTCCGGAAGATGTTATCAATTATATTGCCGGCCACATTCATACCAATGTGCGTGAATTGAACGGCGCTTATAATAAACTGGTTTCCTATGCCCAGTTCACACAGCAGAAGATTACGCTGGATATGGCCAGAACCGCACTGAAGGATGTCATTCCTCCGGATGCGAAGAAGGAACTGACCATGGAATTTATCACCGATGTAGTATGCGAATACTATGGCGTATCCAAAGCCAGCGTGCTGTCTCCGGGCCGACCGAAAAAGATTGTGGCGGCACGGCAGATGGCCATGTATTTCTGCCGGCAGGAGCTGAACGAATCCTATCCGAACATCCGGGATTATTTCAAGCGTAAGGACCATACCACGGTTATGTATGCATGCAACCGCGTAGAAAAGGATTTAAAATCCAAACCGGGCATTGCCGACGATTATCAGAAGATTAAGAAAATCCTCGCCAGCCGGTAAGGCGGAAAAACCGCACCAGCCCTATATTTTTTCAGATTTTTAACGGCATATGGGGACAACCCTATGGATAGCGATGCGAACAACCTGTGATTATCTGAAAACCCGCAAAAACGGTGAATTGCGTGAAAAACCACAATTCACTATTCACATTTTTTTCAACAGCCGCGGAAATCGATAAAATCTAGTTATCCACCGACTTATTCACTTATTCACAGCCCCCTACTGCTATTACTGCTATTTTTATCATATCCATCATTAGAAAAGGAGAGCCCATGAAGGTCAGATTCAACAAATCCATACTGAGCCACGCTCTGGACACCGTTCAGCGTGCAGCACAGACAAAAATAACTTCCAATACAAACAACGGCATTCTAATTCGTGCTGCGGAAGGTCGCATTTCTTTTGAAGCCAATGATTATACGATTGGTATTAAAACCAGCTGTGAAGCAGAAATTCTGGAACCAGGCGATGTAGTGGTAGCAGCACCACAAATGCCAGGTATGATTAAGCTCCTTCCAGGAGAAGAAGTCATACTGGAAACAGACGATGCTGCCAGCTTATGCCATTTCCGTGCAGGAAGCGCACATTACCGGTTCCCGACTATGTCTTATGATGACTTCCCGCAGGTAGAGGAAATGGAACGGGTCAATGTATGTCATATGGCCTGCGCAGATCTGCAGAAGCTCAATAGTCTCATTGCTTACGCAGCCGCCATGGAAAAGAATAATCCGGTGTTTAACGGCATTCTCTTTGAAATCAAGGGCAGCGTATTTTCTATGTCTGCCACCAACACCCATCGTCTGGCTATCCGGGAAATCACTCTTCCGGAAGAAGCCACCAGCACAGGTCGTTTCATTGTGCCGTCCGGCATTTTAAATGATGTATGCCGTCTGCTTCCGGACGAAGAAGGGGCACAGGTGGAAATTTCCTGGGCAAAGAGCCATGCCGCCTTCACTTTCGGAGACACATATTTCATTACCAACCTTATCAGCGGTGAATATCCGGACGTACACAGAGTGGTGCCGACCCGCTCCGATGTGGATGCCAAGTTCAATCTGAAGGAACTGTCCAATGCCATCCGCATGGTAAGCCCGATTTCCCGGGATATCAATTACAACACAGTGAACTTCCAGTTCTCTGAAGAAGGGGCCATCATTTCTGCAGAAGATGCCGATGTAGGGGCTTCCTCTGTATCCATTCCGGCGGAAGTATCCGGACGGCTGCCGCTGAACATTGTGTTTAACTGTTCTTATATAGAAGATATATTAAAGCATTCCAACGGCGAAACCATTACGTTCCACCTGCTGGCCAATGGACCGATGCTGATAGAACAGGAAGAAGATAAGAGTTATATTTATGTAGTTACCCCAATGAGAGGCAGACAATAATGAAACAGTGGACTATACGAGGAGAATACATTCAGCTGGATCAGCTTCTTAAAAAATATGATGTCATTTCTTCCGGTGGACAGATTGGTTCATACCTTGCGGAAAATGAAGTGATATTGAACGGCACTCCGGTACATGAAAAGAGAAAGAAAATCAGACCGGGCGACACGCTCCGTCTCTCCGGAGAGGACATTCAGATTCTCGGGGAGGATTGATGAAGGCCTTATCGTGCCGCCTCATACAGTTTCGCAATGTGGAAGACAGGACCTTTGTGCCCGGAGAGGGGCTTACGGTATTTACCGGGCCTAATGGTTCCGGGAAGACCAATGTGCTGGAAGCATTCTTTCTGGCATCCATCGGCCGGTCACTGCGCACACATCAGGATCAGGAGATGATCGGACTTTCCCATGAGGAAGGGACGGTCATCCTTTCCTATGTCTCCGGCGGGGTGGAAAATACCATCAAAGTGCGTCTGTTCCGCAAAGGGGGAAAGAAGCTGTTCTTCAATGACAATCCGGTGCGGAGAAAAGACCTGCTGGGGCTGTTCCGTACGGTGCTGTTCACTCCTGATGAAATGAAACTGGTGAAAGGCATGCCCAGGGAAAGGCGACGGTTCATCGATATGGAACTGTCTCAGGTCAATCCAAGGTACGTAGAAGAAGTATCCAGGGTGCACCGGGCGGTGGCGCAGCGGAATGCAGAATTCAGAAATGCCCGTTTTAACGGCCGCAAACCTCAGGTGGATATGTGGGACATGCAAATTGCCCGCGGATCAGCGTATGTGCTGAAAAAACGCATGGAAGCCCTGGAAAAGATGAATGCTGCCGCCTCAGAAATGACCCGCCGGCTTACCGGAGGCAGGGAAACCATGACCATAAAGTACAGACAGGCAGGAAATGAAGGGGATCCGGTTCTGTCAGAAGACTGGTTTATCCGGAAACTGGCAGAAAACCGGGAGGAAGACACCCGGCTCATGCGCACATCCATTGGACCGCACCGGGATGATCTGGTATTTCTTTTAAACGGAAGAGAACTGTCAGCCTACGGCTCTCAGGGACAGCAGCGCACCGCCGTACTGGCGCTGAAACTTTCAGAAATTCAGTTTATCCGTGAGGAAACCGGAGAAAATCCGGTGCTTCTCTTGGATGACGTAATGGGAGAACTCGACGCATCCCGCCGGCAGGCCCTGATTTCCTATGTGGAGGAGCACGATGTACAGACCATCATCACCTCCACTGACAGCGTGGGGGATGGGAAAATAATAGAGATGAGATAAATGAGAGGGGCTCATCAGACCGCCTGGATAATGCAGGCTATCCGACACGAAAAACAGAAAGTTTTTCTTCAGACGTCAGACCGGAAGCTGGAGAGCTTCCTTTCAGACTGAAAGAACTCAGAACATTTGCATGCTTTCCCTTATCCCAACATAGAGGATTCTACTTTCCACCATCCGCCTGGGGTCGGATGGTCCCCCTCTCTCTCCAGAGAGGGAAATATCTTAGAAGCTTTCCTTCGGTATAGTTTCTACCTGTTAACGATTCGGCGAGGTATAGCATAAAATAGTAGATATACATTTTTTGATGAAGATATAAGCATCGAGGAAAAAACGCAATCTCAAAGAATGAATTTGAATTGATAGGGGCAGGGGCTAGAAGGTTTCCCGTTCTGGAGAGAAAGGGCGGACCGCCAGCCTTTGGCAGGTGGGGGAAAGTAGAATGCTGTATGTTAGAACAAAGGGGAATATTGCTGAAGCTTTGAGTTATAATTTGCTTATGTATAGAGGGGACATATGGGGAAAAGGGGAATTTATTTGTCAAAGTATATCTATGGAACGCCCAAGGCGAAAAATCATGCTCGACATCTTCGTAAGACAATGACACGGGAAGAGAAGATATTATGGGGGTACTATCTTCGAAAGTATCCTATTCGCTTTCATAGGCAGTATGCTATTGGAAGATATATTGCGGATTTTTATTGTAGAAACGCTAAACTGGTTATAGAACTTGATGGTTCGCAGCATTTTATGGAAGCCGGCGAGGCCTATGATCAAAGAAGAACTGCTTATATGGAACGATTTGGAATACAGGTCTTGCGGTTTACGAATAAGGAGATTTTAAGTAATCTTTATGGGGTATGTGAGTATATAGATTTGGTAGTAAAGAATAGGCTGAAAAAGCTTCAAGACAGTTGAAAAGCACAACAACGAGGCATTTTCCTACAGACTCACAAAGAGGAATCTACTTTCCACCATCTTCGATGGTCCCCCTCTCTCTCCAGAGAGGAAAACGTGCTGCATGCTTTCCATTGCTACATAGACAGGTTCGAGGTATGTGGTTGGAGAGTGGATAAGAAACGTTTTTATAAAAAAGGCCATATGTAACATCCTTTTGCTTTCCCTTATCCCAACAAAGAGGAATCTACTTTCCACCATCTTCGATGGTCCCCCTCTCTCTCCAGAGAGGAAAACGTGCTGCATGCTTTCCTTTGCTATACAGACAGGTTGGAGGTATGTGGTTGGAGGGCGGATAAGGAACTTGTTTCTTACATCTGGTGACTCCCTTCTCAAATCGGTTTTTACCCCTCGTTTCCCCATTCTCAAATTTCAACCCTGTATTTACTCGAAAGGAGGCCTTTATGTCTGCTTACAGAAAATCTTCTGGCTATCTGGAGAAGGCGTCGGATATCCTTAAGGAAAATCATCGGCGTTTCATGGAAAGTGATGGATTTCAGTATTTCCTGTTCCGTCAGAAATGGCCCTCCTTTGCCGGGGAGCTTATGGCCAGGGAATCGTATATTGCCGGCGCTTCCGGTGAGGTGCTCTATGTACAGGTAACCAACTCGGTGTGGCTGAGTCAGCTGACTATGCTCAAAGCGCAGATTCTGGAAAAGATACATCAAGATCCTTTCGGAGCCCGTTTTACGGATATCCGTTTCCGCATTGGCCCTAAACAGACAAAAAATCAGCCCAGAAGCACCGTAGATCCGGTGAACCGGGCGATTGCCAAAGAAAAACAGCGCATGAGTCAGCCGCTGAATGAGTCGGAAAAACAGTGGATTGATCAGTGGGTGGCAGGGCATGTGACAGATGAACGCCTGGGGCCGGTTTTTGAAAAACTTATGACCGGATCCCTGAAAAAAAGAAAAGGGGAACTGGCTGCCGGGTATCATCCCTGTCCCGGATGTGGAACCCTTATCCCTCCGGAAAGAAAGGTATGCCAGGATTGCGGGCGGAAGATTTCCATAGCCAGAAGAAACCGGATTATTGCCCTTCTGAAGAAACATCCCCATTATGGATATGAAATGACTCGTCAGGTCATTCCGTCTACCTACCGGGAATATGCAGAAGCCCATGAATTTCTGGAGACCAAACTCGAACAGGCTATATATGACAAGGTGAATGGAAAAGAAAACCGCCGCATGCTTTTGGCCCTTCTGATTCATAAGCCGATGGAAGAAATAACAGAGGAAGAAGCAAGAGAGAAGTTGGGGCGGCTGAGAGAGAAAAAGTGGTAATTTCGGGCGGTCCGGGCGACTGGCTTATCCCGAGCAAAAAAATGCCCTCTGGACGTACTGCTATGTACAGTCCAGAGGGCATTTTTCCACTCGGGATAACCCATCCATCCCGGCCTGCCGCGAAATTATAGCTGGTCTGGGCGATTAGCTTATCCCAAACCTAAAAATTGCCTCTGGGCGTACTACTTTGTACAGCCGGGAGGCATTTTTCCACTCGGGATAACCCATCCATCCCGGCCTGCCGCGAAATTATAGCTGGTCTGGGCGATTAGCTTATCCCAAACCTAAAAATTGCCTCTGGGCGTACTACTTTGTACAGCCGGGAGGCATTTTTCCACTCGGGATAACCCATCCATCCCGGCCTGCCGCGAAATTATAGCTGGTCTGGGCGATTAGCTTATCCCAAACCTAAAAATTGCCTCTGGGCGTACTACTTTGTACAGCCGGGAGGCATTTTTCCACTCGGGATAACCCATCCATCCCGGCCTGCCGCGAAATTAAATAAAAAAGTATTCCGTCCTGAACGTACCGTCTGCGTACAGTCCAGAAAGAGATTTTTCACCCCGGAACAACCTATTTATCCCAGCCTGTCACGAAAAGTTTTTTTCGGACGGTCTTCCGTCCTGAGCGGCGTCATTCGCCTCATTTCAGAACCACCGCGTACAGAGTACAGCGGAGAACCTGAAATGAGTCGATTTTTGGTCAGGGCGAAAGCCTGTTACGAAAAATTTCGGACGGTCCGGGCGACTAGCTTATCCCAGTCAGAAAAATACTCTCCGAACGTACTACGGGTACAGTCTGGGGAGTATTTTTCTGCCCGGTATAACCTATTCATCCCAGCCTGTCACGAAATTATGTGAGCGGTCCGGGCACACAAGCAGAAAAAGAAAAGCAGAAAGAATCAAATAAAAAGATTCTTTCTGCTTTTTTGCGTCTGTTTTTTTCAGAAATGTTATTCGCGGAATCCACCCTCCGCCATCTCGTTGAGATGGCAAAGCTTTGACATTCTGGCGTTAAGTCACAGCCCGGCGAATCTTTCTGACTTCTGGCTATTTATTTTCTTCAATAGCCTTTGCCAGCTGATCGGCGCAGGAAGTGTTTTTTCCCCGGCAGAGGTTTCCCTTTAATATGCCGGCGATTTTTTCTGCGTCCTGACCTTCTATCAGTTTGCCGATAGCGGCGAGGTTTCCCGGGCATCCTCCGGTGAAGTGGACGTTATGGAGTTTTCCGTCTTCCAAATCGAATTCAATTTTCCTGGCGCATACGCCTTCCGGCTTGTATTCTATGTGTTTATTCATAAGTTATTTCCTTTCTTTTTATTCTGAATTTCCGAACCTGCTTTCATGTCATTATACCAGGATATCGTAGATGGTCTTGATGAAGAAGATGACGAGCACACCGAGGATAATGGGCTTTACTGTCCGTACGCCGCCTTTTTCAAAGGCCCGGGTTCCCAGCCAGTTTCCTGCAATATTGAAGGCTCCGGCTACCAGCCCCAGGGTGATATAGATTGTGCCACTGTACAGAAATACAGCCAGGGCGGTGTAATTGGTCATCAGGTTTATGAACTTGGAAACACCGTTGGCTTCGGTCAGTTTCATATGGGCGGCTCCGGTGAGGAGAAGAAGCAGGAATGTGCCTGTGCCTGGTCCGTAGAACCCATCGTAGACGCCGATGAGAAGAGCTGAGGCCATGGCGATGGTTATGGTTTTCTTTTCCGGATACGGGTTCCGGTCACCGGAAAAGGATTTTCCACGGAGTACATAATAGGCGGTAATTGGAAGGATGATGAGAATAATTATACGGAACAGCGACTGGTCCAGCAGAAGTGCCAGATGGGAACCGGTAAATGATCCCAGAAATGCGCATACCGTGCAGTACAGGGCGGCATGCCACTGAATATACCCTTTTCTGGCATATTTATAGGTTGCCAGCGTGGTTCCCAGTGATGAGGAAAGCTTATTGGTACCGATAACATAATGCATAGGCATACCGGTAAACATGAAGGCAGGAATGGAAATAAGTCCGCCTCCCCCGGCAATGGCATCCACAAATCCGGCAAGAAAAGTTAAAGGACAGACGATAAGATATGTCAGCAACGTAATTTCCATGACAACTCCCTGTAAAATAGTAAGAAATGAAATATAAGCCTATCATAGCATAATGCGATGAATCCAGCGCAAGATGAAATCAGATTAGCCGACGAAAGATGGGCCTGCGGCTCAAGGTCGGTGCCTTAACATCAGAAGGCAGGCCCGCAAAAGTCTCTTTGAGACTTTCCAAGGGTAGATACTGCGTATCGCCTCTTTATAAAAAACAAGGGGTATCCCATTCCTGTCATTCTTTTGATTCACATAGAGGATTCTACTTTCCACTACCAGCCAATGACGACAAGACCTGGTTGTCATTCCCACTTTCTCTCCAGAGAGGGAAACGTTTTGCGTGCTCCACCATTGGAAAGCTTTAACATTCTTAATTTTTATAAGAGGATATTCTGCTTCCCTCTGGTAAAACCGTATGTTTTACACCGTCTCGAGGATCCCCATAGATTCACACTGACAGCAAACAACGTTTGCGGCCTTACAGCTTATCATAGACATATTTACTGGTTAATTCTATACTAATAGATAAGACAGTCTCATATGGAAATCAGGCATATATTGACATTTCAGATTATTATCTGAAGGGGGCTTATTATGGATACATCACTGGATATTGAACGATATCGGGTTAAACATCACCAGAAGATTAAACTGAGTCGTTTCTCTACTCGTTGTGATCAGGAGAACATGAACAAGCTGGAAGTAAAGAAAGTGCTCATGCCCAAGGTACTTACCGCCATGCGGGATTTGCAGGAAAGGCTGTATGCAGAAAAGAAATACGGTCTGATTTTTGTTCTGCAGGCGATGGATGCGGCAGGTAAGGATGGGACAATCAATCATGTGTTTTCCCAGCTCAATCCGAGCGGTCTCAAAGTGGCCTCATTTAAGACGCCAAATTCAGAGGAATTGAGTCATGACTATCTCTGGCGTATCAACAGGGAACTGCCGGCCCGTGGGGAAATTTGTGTATTTAACCGGTCACAGTATGAAGACGTCATGGTGACCCGTGTACATGAATTGCTAAAAAATGGTTCCATGCCGCAGGAACTGGTAGGGGATAACATATGGGATGAACGGTATGAACAGATTATGAATTGGGAAAAATATCTGTATCAGAATGGATTCCCGATGATTAAAATTTTTCTACATGTATCCAAAAAGGAACAACAGCAGCGTCTGATTGATCGCATTATCAATAAGCAGAAGAACTGGAAATTCTTTGTTTCCGATATTACGGAACGTAAATACTGGGATGAGTATCAGCGGATTTACGGGGAAATGATTTCCAAGACATCTACCGATTATGCACCGTGGTATATTGTACCTGCAGATAATAAGTGGTTTACCCGGTATGTGGTAGCTCATATCGTCATCCGGGAACTGCAGAAACTGAAGCCGAAATTCCCACCTCTGTCTTCCGAAGTGGTTCGTCAGCTGGAACGGTTCAAGGAACTGATTCAGCAGGTCGACGATGTGGATGAACTGCTCGATATGAGTCCGGAAGAAATGGAAGCTAAGGAAGCCGCTCTGGAAGCACAGTCTAAGGATCAGAAGGAACTTGTACCGGAAACGAAAGGCAAAAAAGTGGTAGACAAGATTCTGGGAACGAAAGAAAAAAAGTAAGGGACATACGCCGGCTATGATGGGATGGGGAGGTCATAGCGGCAGGGATTAATTTCAGGCAAAGCGCCAATGAACTGCCCATTGGCGCTTGTTTTATGCTAAAGTACAGGGCAGTGTGTTTCACGTGAAACAATAATTAACAGATAATAGGTAAAACATAGGGCTCCTATGTTTTAGGAAAAAAGGAAAAAACAAATGAATAATGGAAATGAAAAAAATCATCTTCTTCAGGGAGATGGCCGGGTTCTTGGCTATGTGCGTAAAGGGGTAAAGATTTCCCGTCCAGGGGAAGGAAAGACTGATTACCGTTTCTTTATGGAACCGCTGTCACCGATTCCGCCGGAATTTCAGAAAGCCAGGGAACGGGGATACGGGTTTACCGGATTTATGAATGAACTGGGATATCCTATCAATGCATTCCCTAATGAAGAGGCGGCAGAGGCTGAACTGGAAAAGACATTTGGAAATGCATTTTTTTTGTTTACTCCTGGATTGAAGAATGACAAGTATTTTGTGGTGACCGATCTGGTGAAGGAATATGGCACTACGTATATCAATAAGGAAGAAGCCTATCTTCCCATTCCTGTGTTCGGTACATGGGATAAGCCGATGTTTGATGGGGATATGGATAAGCTGATAGCTCATCTGCTGGCAGGAAAACCGCTCCCAGGACTGGGAAAGAAGCAATGGGTGCGTACGGAAGTACCGCAGATGCTGGTAATCCATGCGGGGAAAGATGATTCAGGAAAACAGCGTTTCCTCTGCCTCATGCCACGGAAAGATAAGGCGTTTAAGAATATGCATATCGGCCAGGGCGGAGCTTATTTCCATGTAAAGAAGGATAATCTTACCTGGGCATTCTTTTATGCTGATGACCCGCTTCTGGTGGAAAATGTAGTCCGTTGTCACCATGATCCGCTGTGGTTTGTACCCGAGTCGGTAATGCATGTGCTTAAGGAACAATTCGTGCCGTTGGTGGAAGAGGAAGAAGATAAGGCGGAGAAACCTGTTTTGTCGCAGCAGGTATTGGATCAGACAGTCCGCGACATGATGGGGTTTGCTGATGATTTGGATACGGCACCGGCAGAAGAAGAAAAGAAGACCGGAGAAGAGCCGGAGGAAAAGAAACAGGCAAAAGAAAAGAAGGAAACACCGAAAAAAGCTAAAGCATCGGAAAAATCCGGGGCACCGGTGAAGGAAACCAAACCGGCAGCACTGACAGCCGAAGAAAAGGAAAAAGCATTTATCCAGTGTTTTATCCGCCGGGTAAGGCAGAGAGGATTTCTGTACGATGAACGGGATCTGTATAATTTCCATATTTCGGCTAAATCGTCCCGCCTGGTGATTCTGGCCGGACGGAGCGGAACCGGTAAGTCGGGACTGGTGCGTCTGTATGGGGAAGCACTGGGGCTTACTCCGTCTCAGGTTGCGTTCCTGCCTGTGCGTCCATCCTGGATGGATGACGGAGATATTCTTGGCTATCTGGATAGAAACCGTATGCTGTATTTCCCGTCGGATACCGGGCTGGCAGAATTGTTGGTGGAAGCATCCCGCCATCCGGAAAAGATGTATATCGTATGTTTTGATGAAATGAATCTGGCCAGAGCGGAATATTATTTCGCTCAGTTCATTTCTGTGCTGGAAAAGAAGGAAAACCCGGCACTCCAGCTGTATAATCCATCGTTGGAAGAAAGGGTATATAATCACAGTGATTATCCGGCCCGTATTCCTTTGATGGATAATGTGCTCTTTATGGGGACAGTGAATGTGGATGAGTCCACCTATCATTTCTCGGATAAGATTCTCGACCGCGCCAATGTGATTACGCTTCATCAGCGGAAATTCTCCGATATGGCACGACTCACCCGCAGGGAAGTGGCACCGGAAGTGGAAGTGAGTGCGGATGAATACCGCCAGTTCCGGAAGGATGAGGGGGTAGTGACCTTGTCGGATGAGGAGCTGCATCTTCTGGATAATCTTAATGCGGCGTTGGACGAACGGGGAACCAGTGGCGGAATCGGCTATCGTGTAGTTTCTGATATGAGCCGCTATCTGGCCAATATCCCGTCCGGCAGTCCGATGAATCGCAAAGAAGCGCTGGATATGCAGATTGTACAGCGTGTGCTGACCAAGGTAAGAGGCAGCCGGGAACAGATTGGCTATCTTACTTCGCTCAATGAAGAAAATAAGCTAATCGGACGATTCCCTGAACTGCTGAAGAAGTACAGCCAGGTATCAGCTTTCACGGAATCCCTGCGCGTGCTGGAGAGAAAGGCGAAAGAGCTGAGGACCTATGACTATACCCTTTAAACTGACCGTGTTCTGCCGCCGGGATTTTCCGGAAGGGTGCCGGGTTACGGAATTTATTCCTTCTATAAAGGAACTTATGGATGGCGGGCAGGAACCGGTTCTGGTGTTTTCTGAAAATCAGGATGTAAATCTCCGCTTCTCCGCTCCGGACGGATTCCGTTTCACTATGGACGGACTGGATATATTCAATGCTGACGGAGAGCAGGATGAAGAAGGACAGACCTGGCTTACCCCTCAGGGAGGCCGTGTCTTTTCTCTGTTTGAAGGGCAGAATTTTCCTCTGGTGCCTGGCTACTACATTATGACCGTCACCGGAGAGGGCAAGTCCTGGTATTCCCTGGTGGAAGTGACACCCCGCTTTCTGGAAAAGGAAAGCTGGAAGGACATGAAGAAGGAATTGACGAAGGAAATCCGCCATTTGTCCTTTGATTTCATGTGCCGGCATGTGCACATGGACAGGTATCATGGAAATCTGGCAGGCATGGACAGCCGTATGCTGCTCCGTTTCTATATCATTGATGATATGTTCCCGCAGGTATTCCGTGCGCTGGAAGAACTGGCCCATACGGCCAACAGCCGCATCGCGTGGAAACATCGTTTCCTGTCCCGCAAGGCCAGGGAATCCATGCTCCCGTCTCGCATCCGCATACCTGGTCAGGGGGAAGGTCGTTACCGCCCGTTGGTGCAGGTCAAGGAAGTCACATGGAACGTGGCGGAAAATCGCTTCGCCCGTGGAATTCTGGAGAAACTGGCTAAAAGCCTCCGCTCTTTTTCCAATGAACTGGAGCGGGTGATAGCAGAAATGAAAGACAGCACTTCTTCGTCTTCGGAGTTCTATTATGGGCGGCGGGAAAAAGGCCGGGAAGAACTGGACAAATATCTTCTCCGTACCCGTCAGCTGCTGTCGGCTGTGGCGGCGGTCACCGAAGCCGCATGGTTCAGGGAGACAACGTCTGCCATGCCGAAATACATTCCCATGCAGCTCTTTATGGATCCAAGATACGGCGCGCTCTACCGTCTCCACAAGCATCTGGAGCATCCGGAAGACAGCGTGTTTGTATCTCCGGTGTACTTGCTTCAGTGGAAGCGGACAGACAAACTCTATGAACTCTGGTGCTTTCTTCAGTTTGTGAAAGCGCTGGTATCCACAGGATGGGAACTGGAAGAAGGGCCGGCCATAAAGACGGAAGAAGGGCGCTATCGTCTGGATTACCTGGAACCGGGAACGGTCATCGTCCTTCGCCGGGGAGACGAAACTCTGCGTCTTGCCTACGATAAGCTTATTCCCGGCTCCGGTGAAGATACGGACAGAAAACACAATCCACTCTACACCAACACCTGGCACCGCCGCCCGGACTTCCGCATGGATTACTATGAAAAAGAAGCCTACATGGGTTCCCTGGTAGCTGACTTTAAGTACAGAGATGTATACTACCTCTGGCAGGACAGAGAAAAAAGTGCCAGTCTGAGAAGCCAGTTCAATTCCTATCACGATATGAACACAAGGTACTACGACCATATGAGTGAACGAGAATCCCTGATGAATGCCCGGCCGGTGAAAGAAGTGTGGGCCGTATTCCCAAGAGAACAGGCCGGAGCCGGTGACGAAGATTACAGTCTCCGGTTCGTATCCCTTGCCCCGGGAAAAGGCAATACCGGAGAATTGGCCCGCCGGCTGGAAGCGTACGTGGAGATGCTGAAAAAATGAGCTAAAGCTCGGTCTGCAAGAGTCGTCTTGCCACTCTTGGGTCGTTATAAACTCTTTGAGTTAAGGGGATATGGAATGTTCTTTTGCGAAAAAGGGCAAAATCCTAAAGCTTAAAAAAGAAAAGGGGTTCATACGAAGCTCCTTTCTGGAATGACGATAAGGGATTTTAAAACGGGTAACATCCTTGTTATGTCCTTTGTTCTGACAAAGAGGAAGCATGAAAATGTTCTGAGTTCTTTTAGTCTGATTTGTCTGACTGTCTGATAGCTTTTCTGTAGTATGTTTGCAGATTTTTCTTAACTCTTGTTATTCAATTCTCAAACCTGCTTTTTATCTGATTTCCGGAGGAAATGCACACATGGAAAAAGATTTTTCAATTAATGAAGAGGGGTACAGTGTGCGCTGCCGCCTGTTTCATCAGGGGCATGCCCGTACGTTTAAACGGGTGGTCATCTGTACTCATGGTTTTGGCAGTAATAAGGATAAACCGAATATTACCCGGTTTGCCGAAAAAGAAATTGCCAAGTATAAGAACGATGCCGTTCTGGCTTTCGACTGGCCCTGTCATGGGCAGGATGCCCGTAAAAAGCTGGAACTGGATGAATGTATGAAATATCTAACCTTTGTGGTGAACTATTGTAAAAATGAACTGAAGGCAGAAAAACTGTTCATCTATTCTGTCAGCTTCGGCGGTTATCTGACCCTGAAATACATGGCGGAAATAGGAAACCCCTTTACCCGTGTGGCCCTTCGCTGCCCGGGAATTCAGATGTACAAACTCATGCTGAACAATTTCGATGAGGAAGATCTGAAAAAACTCGCCAAAGGAAAAGAAATTTCCATCGGTTTTGACCGGAAAATGAAAGTGGATCAGAAACTGCTGGACGATTTGAACAAGAGCGACATCACAAAATACGAATACTTCGACTGGGCCGATGATATGCTGATTTTACATGGTACAGAAGACACCATGGCACCTATAGAGGATTCAAGAGAATTCGCAGAAAACAACGTCATAGAATTCATTCCAGTAGAAGGGGCAGACCATCCCTTCCGGGATCAGAAGTTGATGGATTATGCGATACATAAAATTATAGAGTTCTTTTCGGACGGTCCGGGCGACTAGCTTATCCCAGTCAGAAAAAATACCTGCCTGAACATACTACGGGTACAGTCCAGGGGGATGTTTTTGCCAGATATATAACCTATTCATCCCAGCTTACCTCGAAATTTCGGACGGTCTTCCGCCCTGAGCTGCGTCATTCGCCTCATTTCAGAACCACCGCGTACAGAGTACAGCGGAGAACCTGAAATGAGTCGATTTCTGGTCAGGCCGAAAGCCTGTCACGAAAAATTTCGGACGGTCCGGGCGCCTGGCTTATCCCGGGCAAAAAAATGCCCTCTGGACGTACTGCTATGTACAGTCCAGAGGACATTTTTCCACTCGGGATAACCTATCCATCCCGGCCTGCCGCGAAATTATAGCTGGTCTGGGCGATTAGCTTATCCCAAACAAAAAAATGGCCCCTGGGCGTACTATTTTGTACAGCTCAGGGGCCATTTTTGAATCCGGGAGCACCCATTCATCCCGGCTTGATCTTTGCTGGCGGATGCTGGAAAGTAGAATGCTGTATGTCAGAGTATAGGAATAACGGTAACATGTGGAACTACTTCCTCTGCTTAAAAGACAAGAATGCGAAAGCTGTACGAAGAGAAGCATGCAACACGTTTCCCTCTCTGGAGAGAGAGGGGGACCATCGAAGATGGTGGAAAGTAGAATGCTGTATGTCAGAGCCTGGGAATAACGGTAGCATGTGGCACTTTTTCCTCTGTGTAAAAGATAAGAATGCGCAAGCTGTACGAAGAGAAGCATGCAAAACGTTTCCCGTTCTGGAGAGAAAGGGGGACCATTCGCTTTAGCGAATGGTGGAAAGTAGAATGCTGTATGTTAGAGCAAAGGAAAGCAAAAAAATATGACAAAAAGCCCTTTTATAAAAATTTTCCGCATCCCCCCTTTAACCTCTTACTTGTATTTTTAGCCATACGCAGTATCCACCTGCAGATGCGCGAAGTAAATCTGCCTGTCTTTTATGCAAAGGAAAGCATGCAAATGTTCTAAGTTCTTTCCGTCTGAAAGGAAGCCCCCACAGGCTTCCGGTCTGATATCTGTTTCTCTCCATGTTTGTAATTCCTTTCCGATTGCTAAGCTCGAATCTTTTCTTCTGCTGCCAGCTTTTTCAAAAATTGGCTGAAAAAGTGGAAAACGATGTGAATATTGTGAACAGGTTTTTACAGGTGTTCATAGTGTTTTCTGCTGCGGAATCCATGTATTCATAGAAATTTTTCTAAAATTTTAGAAATAAGGCCTTGCAACCTGAGATGTTGCGTCCTATAATGGAAAGCACAACAGCATAGTGGTGGACGAAGTATACGTGAGAAGGCTATGGGCCTACCGAAGGAGTAACGCTCTCAGGTGTCTGCAAAGATAGGTAACGTATATGGACACACTCTGGAGAGTCTCAATGAATGAGCGCCGAAGGTGTAAAGGATATGCAGTGCATACCTAAATCTCTCAGGCAAAAGGACAGAGCAACGATATACACGTATGATGGCGTGTGTTTGTTTGCATACTGGTTCCAGAGAATTGAAAGGAACCAGTTTTTTTATTCCTCTTTGAAGTAAGAACCACACTATGCTGAAAATAGTATTGTTTCGAAGGGGGAACACAAATGGATTTCTTAGATGTATTAAACAGTATTGACAGCTTTGTATGGGGACCGCCGCTTCTGGTGCTTCTGGTGGGGACTGGTATTCTGCTTACTTTCCGTCTTCGTCTGCTGCAGCTGTCTAAGATGGCACGGGCTTTTAAACTTATTTTTACAGCCAGAAATGATGGAGAAGGCGATATTGACAGCTTCAAGGCTCTCTGTACCGCACTGGCCGCTACCGTCGGCACCGGTAACATTGTCGGCGTAGCTACGGCAATCAAGGCGGGTGGCCCGGGCGCTCTGTTCTGGATGTGGGTTGCTGCTTTCTTCGGTATGGCTACCAAGTATGCAGAAGGCGTACTGGCGGTTAAGTATCGTGAAGTGGATGATCAGGGAAATATTTCCGGCGGTCCGATGTATTACATCAAGAATGGTCTCGGTGACAAGTGGAAGCCTCTTGGCACATTGTTCGCTATATTCGGCGTACTGGTTGCTTACTTTGGTATTGGTACTTTTGCTCAGGTAAACTCTATTATCGATATTGCCAATATTACTTTCGGTGTAAGCCCATACGTAGTAGGCGGTATTATCACGGTTCTCGTAGCAGCAATCACTCTCGGGGGGCTGCAGTCTATTGCCAAGACCGCAGAAAAGATTATTCCAACTATGGCGGTTCTGTATTTCCTGGTAACGGTTTCCATTCTGGTTATCTTTGCCGATCAGATTCCTAATGCGGTTTATCAGATTATTCATGATGCATTCACACCTACCGCAGCAACCGGCGGCTTCCTGGGCGCTACGGTTATGCTCGCTATGAGAAGTGGTATTGCCCGCGGTGTATTCTCCAATGAATCCGGCTTAGGTTCTGCACCAATCGTTGCTGCTGCAGCTAAGACTAAGTGGCCGGCAGAACAGGGGCTCATTTCCATGACTGGTACATTCATTGATACCATCATTATCTGTACCCTGACTGGCCTTACTCTGGTAGTAACCGGCGTATGGAAGGGCGACCTCAACGGTGCTGCTCTCACTAACGAAGCTTTTGCGCAGGCTTATCCGGTCTTCGGAAGTTATCTCCTCTGCGCCTGCCTGGCTCTCTTTGCTTTCACCACCATTCTGGGATGGAACTACTACGGTGAACGTTGCATGATCTACCTGGCAGGTACAAAGGCTATTCTTCCTTACCGTATCGTATTTATTCTTCTGATTGCGTCCGCAGCTTTCCTCAAGCTGGAAGTCATCTGGACACTGGCCGATATCGTAAACGGTCTTATGGCTATTCCAAACCTGATTGCCCTTATCGGTCTTTCCGGGGTAGTGGTAGCGGAAACCAGACGTTTCAATGAACATGTGAAGGAAGAAGAACGCAAAACAGAAAAGGAAATTGCATAACAAATAAAAAACTGCAGCTACTTGATGGCTGCAGTTTTTTTTGCCATTCACCTCGGATAAAACAGGCGGATATCTATCTGGTTATCTGTTCACGCATATATTGAGAAATAGCAGAGGAATATCCGGAACCAAACATATTTTTTTCAGATTTTTGAGACGGTGAGTCTCATGGGAATCGCCAGGATAAACGGAATATTCTTCTGTGAAAAAAGGTGGAAAATAGAATGCTGTATGTCAGAGCCTGGCAATAACGGTAGCATGTGGCACTTTTTCCTCTGTGTAAAAGATAAGAATGCGAAAGCTGTACGAAGAGAAGCATGCCATACGTTTCCCTCTTTGGAGAGAGAGGCGGATGGTGGAAAGTAGAATCCTCTATGTTGGGATAAGGGAAAGCATGAAAATGTTCTGAGTTCTTTTAGTCTGATAGGAAGCCCCACAGGCTTCCCGTCTGACTGTCTGAACCATCTGATTGTCTGCGGACTGCCACAGCAGTCCGCCTGGGGGATAGTTGATTCCTCTATGTTGGAATAAGGGAAAGCAAAAGAATGTTACATGTGGCCCCTTTTATAAAAACATTCCTCCAACGGCATACCTCTAACCTGGTTTTACAGGTTTACAACCTTGCGAACCAGCAACGGTTCGCGCAGCCTTTGCTTTTTCCTCAATTCTCATACCTGTTTATAATAATATTAACTTTTTCTAAAATATAGAAAAAGTTTAATATTACATATTGCAATTTCCTCATGACAGTCATATAATAAGGTAATAAATCGTGAATGATGCATATAGAAAAACGAATAAGCATATGCTTATTCTGCCGAAGGAGTAACACTATCAGGCGTCGAAAGACACGAAACTGTATGCGGACACAACTCTGGAGAGTTCCGTTCAATCGGACGCCGAAGGTGTAAGGGTCTGGATTTTCAGACTCTAATCTCTCAGGCAAAAGGACAGGGGGCCGACATGGTAACGCCATGTGTAGTGGATGATGGATTTTTTATTCCGCCGGCCTCCTTTTCTTTTCGTTAAGGAGCTGGCGGTTTTTTATTGGGAGCAGAGGAGCATAGTAGAAAAAAAGGAGAAGCGATATTTTTTACGCATAGTCAGAAAAGAATATGCTAAATTTAGATAATTGAAAAAGTATATTGCATAATAGAAAGATTGAATATATAATACATTCAATCAAAGTAAGTGGATGATGTATGCAGAAAAAGATTAACTTATTAATGAGTATACTATTAATGAGAAGTCTGCCGAAGGAGTAACACTATCAGGCGTCGAAAGACACGAAACTGTATGCGGACACAACTCTGGAGAGTTCCGTTCAATCGGACGCCGAAGGTGTAAGGGTCTGGATTTTCAGACTCTAATCTCTCAGGCAAAAGGACAGGGGGCCGACATGGTAACGCCATGCGTAGTGGAAGAGAATTTTATCAAATCCGCCGGCCTCCTTTTCTTTTTCGTTAAGGAGCTGGCGGTTTTTTTATTAGGAGCATAGGAGTATAGGAGAAAAAGGAGAAGCGATATTTTTTACGCATAGTTCAAAAAATATATGCTAAAATTAGATAATTAAAAAAGTATATTGCATAATAGAAAGATTGAGTATACAATACGTTCAATCAAATATTGTGGATGATGTATGCAGAAAAAGATTAATTCCATAATGAGTATACCATTAAGGAAAATCTGCCGAAGGAGTAACACTATCAGGCGTCGAAAGACACGAAACTGTATGCGGACACAACTCTGGAGAGTTCCATTCAATTGGACGCCGAAGGTGTAAAGGTCTTATCTAAGACCCCGATCTCTCAGGCAAAAGGACAGGGCGGCATCACTGTGAAAGCAGTGAATTCTTTTCAGCTTAAAGAAAATGGATTTCAGCCGGCCCTGTATTTACCAGATACAAGGTCGGCTTTTGATTTTCGTTAATGAAGGGATGAAAAATTATGCTGTTGGAAATTTTAAACACGATTGACAGTGCCGTGTGGGGGCCATGGCTATTAATTCTGCTCCTCGGTGTAGGTGTATTATTCACCATCCGTCTGGGATTGATTCAGATAACCAGCCTGCCACGGGCGTTAAAGCTGATTTTCTTTGCAAGAAACCGCGGGGATGGTGATATTGACAGTTTCAAGGCTCTCTGTACCGCACTGGCTGCTACGGTCGGCACTGGTAACATTGTAGGGGTAGCTACGGCTATCAAGGCTGGCGGCCCGGGTGCTCTTCTCTGGATGTGGATTGCTGCATTCTTCGGTATGGCAACCAAGTACGCAGAAGGTTGTCTGGCTGTAAAATACCGCCAGGTAGATGCTAACGGCGATATTTCCGGCGGTCCGATGTACTACATTGAACAGGGACTGGGCAAGAAGTGGAAGCCGCTGGCTGTGTTATTCTCCATTTTCGGTGTCATGACCGCATGTCTTGGATCGGGTACTTATACGCAGGCCAATGCGATTATGTCCTCCATTGAGGTAACCTTTGGTGTACAGCCGATTATCACCGATGCCGTACTTACCATTCTGGTAGCAGTCATTATTCTTGGCGGCCTCCAGTCTATCGCTAAGGCAGCAGAAAAGATTGTTCCTGGTATGGCTGTTCTCTACATCGTCTCTGTGGTAGCGCTGCTGGTAGTATATGCTGACAGAGTACCGGATGCGGTAGCTCTCATTATTCATGATGCATTCAATCCTACGGCAGCAGTTGGCGGATTCCTCGGTGCAACTGTAATGACTACTATCCGCAGTGGTATTGCCCGCGGTATCTTCTCCAATGAATCCGGATTAGGTTCTGCACCAATCGTTGCCGCTGCGGCTAAGACCAAGTGGCCGGCAGAACAGGGCCTCATTTCCATGACGGGTACCTTCATTGATACCATCATCATTTGTACAATGACTGGTCTGGCCGTTGTATCCTCTGGTCTGTGGAATGGCGACCTCAATGGCGCATCCCTTACCAATGGAGCCTTTGCTCAGGCATTCCCTTCTTTTGGTAATTATCTGGTAACTATCTGTCTGGCCCTGTTTGCTTTCACCACCATCCTTGGATGGAACTATTACGGTGAACGCTGCCTCGTATATCTCTTTGGTACTAAGGCTATCAAGCCATACCGCGTGGTATACATTGCCATCATTGCCACCGCGGCATTCTTGAAGCTCGAAGAAATCTGGGCACTGGCAGATATCGTAAATGGCCTCATGGCATTCCCGAACCTGATTGCCCTTCTGCTCCTCTCTGGTACCGTAGTACGTGAAACTAAGGCGTACCTGAACCATGTAAAGGAAAGAAACAGAAGAGTACGCGTTCTCAAGGCTAATCGGATCCGCATGCTCAGAGAAAACGAACGGGCAGGACAGGCATAAGTAAAAAGAAAAAATCCCCGGCCATATGGAACCGGGAAAATACAAGTAAATAATTTTCGTTCCTTACCTTAGAAAACTCCGGAAGCGTATGCAAAAATCATATGCTTCCGGAGTTTTTTTAACAGATAGGCGAACAAGACCGTGAAAAACGAAACGTTTTGCAGGAGGAATATTATTAAAAATAGATTTGAGAATTGAGCGTGCAAGTGACGAGGAGGAGTCTCATATATCCGTCATTCTGATAGATTCTTCTTTGTTGGGATAAGGAAAAGCATAATAGATAAGTAGAACATGTAGGGGGTACATAAAAGACAGTAATGAGGAAAAAACTGTAAGCTGAAGATTGATGTCTGCAAGAATACAAAAGCTGATTAACCGAAGTATGCAGCACGTTTTCCTCTCTGGAAGACCATATCCTAAAGCAGACCCGCCTGCCATATATTAAGATATCAAGGATCTGCAGGCATTCGAGACAATCCGTTGTCTCGAATCCATCCGCTTGTCGGATAGTGGAAAGTAGAATCCACTATGTGAAGCAAAAGGAATGGCAGGAATGTGATACACCTTGCTTTTTTATAAAGAGACGATACGCAGTATCTACCCCTGGAAAGTCTCGAAGAGACTTTTGCGGGGGGATGTTGCACATAGCTTTTTTGTAAAACGTAGATTGTATAATATAATGTAACAGCAGAAAAGCAGGATGAATTTAAGGAGAATCCGATTCGTTCTGCTTTTCTGTTTTGTGTTTTATAATTTTTTTCTTATTGCACCGTCTTAAGCCTAAGACTCATCTTTAGTATCTCTTTTTTAGATAGACGTATTTTATTATGCGCAATTAGTATATATAAATAAAGCAAAAGTATTGACTAGAGCACACTTGATGAGTACACTAATAAATGCATTTATAAAACGCAAACGATAATGCCTTAAACGCATGCATTACGTCTGACAGAGAACTGAAAACAGTTCCGGATTCCCGGTTCATAATGGGAATCGATTATTTTATTCTGAGGGGGCATTATTGTGATTTCCTTTTTAGTAGCATTGGCCGCATTGATTGCAGGCTATATGGTATACGGCACATTGGTTGACCGTGTATTCGGTCCGTCGGATCGCAAGACTCCGGCGGTACTTCATAATGATGGGGTGGATTATATTCCTCTTCCCACCTGGAAGGTATTCCTTATCCAGCTGCTCAATATTGCAGGGCTGGGACCGATTTTTGGGGCTCTGGGTGGTGCACTCTGGGGACCATCGGTTTACTTCTGGATCGTACTGGGAACAATTTTTGCTGGTGGTGTACATGATTATCTTTCCGGTATGATGTCTATGCGTGAAGATGGACATTCCATTTCTGAAATCGTTGGCAATGACATGGGAAAGACCATGCTTACGGTGATGCGTATATTCTCGGTTATCCTGCTTGTCCTGGTAGGTACTGTGTTTATGACTGGACCGGCCATGCTTCTTTCCAAGCTCACTGGCTGGGCTGTTCTGCCGTGGCTTATCGTAGTACTGGGATATTATTTCCTGGCTACCATTCTTCCGATTGATAAGATTATTGCCCGTCTGTATCCGATTTTCGGTATCTGCCTGATTATCATGGCCATAGGTATTGCCGGGGGCATGCTCCTGGGGGTAGGCGGTCATGTGATGCCGGAAATGGTTATGGCTAACCTGTATCCAGGAGAACATCAGCTGCCGATCTGGCCGCTTATGTTCATTACCGTGGCCTGCGGCGCAGTATCCGGTTTCCATTCCACCCAGTCTCCACTGATGGCACGCTGCCTTAAGGATGAACGTTTGGGACGTCCGGTATTCTATGGGGCCATGGTAGCAGAAGGCGTCATTGCGCTCATCTGGGCTGCTGCCGGCATTACGTTCTTTGATGGTACAGCAGGCCTCCAGGCAGCGCTCAAGGCCGGTGGTCCTGGCGGTGCGGTATATGAAATTTGCACAGGCTATATGGGTACAGGCATCGGTGCTGTACTGGCTATGCTGGGGGTTATTGCCTGCCCGATTACTTCCGGGGATACGGCATTCCGTTCCGCTCGTCTGACATTGTCTGACTGGTTCAAGATTGATCAGATGGGATTGGGTAAGCGTCTCATGCTGGCTATTCCGCTGCTGGCTATCGGCGGTGGTCTGTCTCAGATGGATTTCAATATTGTATGGCGGTATTTCTCCTGGTCAAACCAGGTACTGGCTATGATTGTCCTCTGGACCGGTGCGGTTTATCTCTACAAGAAGTGTGAAAAGAGACTTGCCTGGGTTATCCCCTGCGTTCCGGCCACATTCATGTCCGTAGTTACTTTCACTTACATTCTTCAGGCTAAGGAAGGTTTCCAGATGAATCCATCCATTACCTATCCGGCCGGTCTGGCATTCGGTGCTTTATGTCTGGCTCTGTTCCTGAAGAACACAGTAATGAACTCTCAGGTAAAGAGAGTCTGCAGAGGAGAAGAACCTGCAGCACAGTCAGCGGCTGAATAAACGGCGGCTATTATTCAGTAAAAGGAGTTCTGAAGAAATTCAGGACTCCTTTTTGCATGAGGAGAAGGCGTATAATAGAGAAGATGATGAGCGGAGCTCGAGAAATCAGACAATCTGACTAAAAAGACAGGTACGAGGAATGGTGGGAAAGTATCCTCGCCATTGGCTTCCATTCCTCTATCTTGAAAATTCTTTAGAATTTGCTATTACAGGAAGGCAGGTCTTCTTTAACGCTTAATAACAGGTGTTATGGACTTACAACCAGCAACGACCTCAGAGAGGAAAACGTGTTGCATGCTTCCCAATTGTGTTTTTGCATTTTATCTTTCATCTGTAAACTGACTCGAAGGTTTAGATTTTCCTTGTCAGCCAATCTTTTCAAACGTCCAGTCTCCATTCTCTACTCTGTTTTTTCCTGAAAGGGGGAATTTCTATGCATAATAGACAGAAGCGTATAGCGTGTGTATTGGCGCTTTGTCTTATGACTTCTGCCTGTGCGGTGCCGGTACATGCGAATCTGGCCGCTGGCATCTGGGCGGGCAGTGTGCTGGGCACCATATTTCATACCAATCATACGGGAGGAAAATCTCCGGGGATTCATAGGAAAAATCAGCAGAAATATAAGGATGCCATGCATGTACTGGAAAACATGAACTGGGTCGGCGTAGCTAAAAGCTCCGGCGGAGATATGTACTTTGATCAGGATACGTTGAAGGAAACGAAAGAAGCGGATGGACGTCATGTGTATGCTACGGTAAAGGATACATTCACCCAGGAAGGGGCGAAAGCGCTGGCAGAAAGCAGCCAGGGACGCCTCAGGGCATCCGAGGTATCCTATTCCCTCTACGTGGTGGATTTCGGGGAAAAAGGATGCCGCATCGCTGGTCCGGTGTATTACTACGATAAGGACGGAAAAGAACTTCTTCACGTCAATGCTTCCCGTGCATTCCTAGATATCCAATCAAGAAACTTCGGTATTACCCTCCCAAAAGCTTATACTGAAGGCAGTGTAGAAGCCATTATGAAAGAAAAGGTTTTCTCTTACGACGACCGGCTGAAAGAAGAGGAGCAGCAGGGATAAGCGGAAAGACAGGTTTGAAATTTGATAGTTGAGGGATAAAAAGCAACAGGGCTGTATAAGCCGAGGATTGCATAAAATTCATTGTAAATTGACGGAGAAATACATTTTGTCCTATATCTCTGATTTGCAAAATAGGAAAAAGCCAGAAGTATGTAAGCTTCTGGCTTTTTCGATTTATTAATAGTTTATGGTTTCGCCGTCTTCCGGAATGTCATAGTTGGTTACGCCATAGTTCAGTAGCTTTCCTCGCATACTGTGACGGGTGATGGTGGCATGGGCTACGTTGTCGAAGTGGGTGAGATAGAGACGGGCATATGGGGCGGTCTGGGCGACGTTCCATACATCCTGGTCGTCCATGATAAGGCGGCCGTTTTCTTTTGTTTCAGCGGCGCAGGCGTTAAGGGCGATGACTTCCGGATGGTAGGTTTCAATGGCATTTTTTACACCATCATACCAGATAGTGTCACCAGCGAGGTAAAAAGTTTTCTCGTTTTCTGCTTCGAAGAGGACGCCCATGGCATCCCCGCAGGGGATGAAGGTGCCGTGGAGGGCCGGAATCTTGCGGAGAGTGACGCCTCCTGCTGTTATGCTTTCTTCTGAAAGGATGGTGATGTTCTGAAACCCGGATTTCTTCAGTATAGTCGCATCTCCTTCGTTCTGGCAGAAGATGGGGATGGTCTTGTTCAGTGGGGCGCCTACAGTGCCATTTTCGATGGAAATATCGATGTGGTCCGGATGAATGTGAGTGAGGACGATGAAGTCGACGTCTTTTAAGATTTCTTCTTTTGACATGGGAAGGTCATAGAAAGGCATTGGAAGGTGCTCTTTCAACGGGTCAGGTGTATGGTAGGGGTGGCCTGGTATATCGACGAAGCAGAAGGTGTGGCGTGGCATGAGCCAAGGGTCGATGAGGAATGTTTTTCCCGCATATTCCAGGCGGTTGGTTGCGTTTCTTATTTGTGTTATTTTCATAATATGTGGTATCTCCTTTTGTTGTACCCTTTATTTCTGATGATTTGATTATAGAGGAGATGCGTAGCGAGGAAAAGAAGAGAAAACGGTGATTGAAGCAACTGTATGGTTGCTCTAAAATAGAAGCAGGAGGTGCCCTATGAATCAGAAACAGCTACAGTATTTTGTCACAGTTTACCAGACGAAAAATATACAAACAGCCGCAGACCGGCTGTTTGTTTCGCGTCAGGGGGTGAGCAAGGTCATCCGTCTACTTGAGGAAGAACTGGGTCAGAAGCTTTTCATCCGGAGTGTCAGAGGTGTCATTCCAACGGATTATGCAACGATTCTTCTGCCTCATGCCAGACAGCTGCTGGAAGAATATGACGCCATCCGCGGGCTCCACACGCTTGCGGCACAGGCGAAAAGCGTGGTCACTATTTATTCACTAGACCATGTGCTTGCCTGTCTTGGAGCGTCCCTGATTGAAGATTTCCATAAAGCGCACCCCTCTATCATTCTCAGCGTAGTGGATACGACAGATGCCATGGCTCTGACTGCGCTGACAGCGCAGCAGTGCAGCTTTGCTATGGTAACGGGGCCGTTGGATGAAACACGTTTTGAAGGAACGCCCCTCTTTTTCAGCAGTTACAGCGTACGGATGAACCGTGCGCATCCCCTGGCGAAGAAATCCTTTCTGACCTATGACGACCTGGATGGACAGACCATTATCAGCAAAGGCCGTGCCTATGACTGTTTCCGTCGCAATATTGATCAGCACATCCTCATTCCCGGACGGGAAATTCATATACTCGCCGAGACGGCTGATGAAAGCATTATCCGGGAGCTTCTTCTGGAAAACCGGGCTATCAATATAGGTTATGATTATGCGGATGGTCTCTATCCGCATCCGGATATCATTAGCAGGACACTAAAGGCAGAAATCAGCGGTCAGATGATTTACCTCGTATCTAATTCCCAGGTCCGCATGACAAAGGCAGGCCATCTCTTCCGAGAGTTCCTTCTGGAATGGATGAAAAAGAAAAATGCGGAAACGAAGTAAGCGGTAGATCTGATTTGCATGGACATACACTTCTTGTTTCTATTGAGGACAGCGTGTCAGCCCGATGTCCTGTCTCCTGAAAGAGAAAGAAGTTTTCCCGGTAATCTTCCTGGGGGGCCGATTGCAGGCTCATGAGTTACCTCTCTTATGGAATTATCTTTCATCTGGTATTAACACTGGAAAGTAGATTCTGTAAACATGATAATCTTTTTGGTTCTGAGCTGGAGCTTTACCGTTATCAGGCAATAAAAAAATGCAGCGACTGCTGCATTTTTTGTTGTTTATTTTTATCTTATTCTACTACAGAAGAAGCGTAATCGGTCATGCACAGGAATTCTCCTGCATAAGTACCTCTATACCCCATACCGAATGAAATTTTTCTGAACAGTGCTAAGATGTTCTTCATCATGATCGATCCCCCGCTTTCTTAAATAGCTGTTGGTTTTTGATTTGTGAACACATTATAAAGTCTGAAAAGTCATTTGGCAATAGGGTAAAAAATATTTTTTTATTCCAATTTTTTCGATGAATCATAGTGAACTTTGATGAAAAAATGCAAAAAACAGAGAAAACAGGAGAAAACACCGGTGAATCTCCTGCCGGATCATATCTATTGGACCCTATGATAATGGCGTATATGGAATTTAAGTTGACATTAGTTTTACTGATTTAGCCTATTTTGGGCGTTTTCAGCGGTTCAGGTACTATATATGGTAATGAGATATAACGCAAATACGCTTTTTAGTTTATAATTCTAAAACTGCGAATAGCCCCATATGGCCCCACAGGGGCTCATATGCCCCAAAATGGAAAAATATGGGGATATTTCTGTAAAAAAGTGTGATTTTATCGAGGTTTATCCAAGATTTTTAGTACATAGTACAAAAAATCTTTATAAGGAAAAGACAGGTACGAGAGTAGAAATTTGAGAAAAATCGGTAAACATACTGCGAAAGAGATATCAGACCGGGAACTTGAAAAGTTCCCTTTCAGACAACAGACCGGAAGCCTGTGGGGCCTTCTTTCAGACTAAAAAACCTCAGAACATTTGCATGCTTTCCTTTTCACTCCTGCAAACTGAACGGATGGCACTGCCCCGAGAATCCGTTCAGTTTTCTTGCTGTCCAGAAGCCCATTGAGCTTTGCCAACTTGTGAATCCCCATATCCATTTGCGGATAAACGACGTGAATCCGCCTGTCTCTTACCTCCTTCTCACCTATCACCTGCCTTTTATGATATGATTATAAATAATAGTTATAAGAAAAAATGATGTGGAGGGGAATCTATGGAAGGGGAATTGTTTTCTGGTGTGTCTGCCCAGGGGATGGTGGACAGGCTGTGTGAACTGGCTGTAGAGAGGAAGGCCAGTGATGTGCATGCAGAGCCGCTGGCAGAGGGTGGGCGCATCCGCCTGAGGCGCCATGGGGTGATGGAAAATCTGGGGTACCTCAGCGGTCGCCGATTTTCGTCGCTTATTAACTGTTTCAAGGTGATGGCCCATATGCATCTGGAAGAGAACCGTATACCGCAGGATGGGAGCTGCCGACGCCGGGTTGCTGGTGAAGAGGTAAGTTTTCGCTTCTCGGTGATTCCATCCCTTTACGGGGAAGCGGCGGTTATGCGTGTGCTGCCGCCGTATCTGCCATTTGTGGATGGCATGCACCTTGGCATGTTGCCCTGTCAGAAGGATCTGTTTATCCGTAAGCTGAAAGCACATCATGGCCTGATACTGGTTACAGGACCTACCGGTTCCGGGAAGACGTCCACTATGTATGCAGCCATGCGTCGTCTTACGTCTGGGAAAATCAGCGCCTTTTCCATCGAGGATCCGGTGGAGTATCACATGGACGGGGTAGTGCAGATGGAAGTAAACGAGAAGGCTGGACTCACCTTTGCCCGCGGGCTCCGTGCGCTTATGCGTCAGGATCCGGATATCATCATGGTAGGCGAGATACGGGATGAGGAAACAGCGCGCATTGCCGTGCATGCCGCATTGAGCGGTCATCTGGTGCTGTCAACGCTCCATACAGGAAATGCGGCAGAGGCGCCGCTTCGTCTGGTAGATATGGGGGTACCGTCCTATTTGCTGGCCGCCTGTCTCTGCCTGGTGATTTCCCAGCGCCTGGTACCGGCGGTAAATGGGCGGACAGGGATTTTTGAAATGCTTTCCATTGAGGAGGCCGAGCGGAGGGCTATTCATGACCAGGACTGGAAATCACTGGCCAGTGGGATGAAACGGCAGGGACAGCCGGATATGGGGGATGTGCTGTCTATGCGCCGGCAGGGGATTATGAAGGGGAGGAATCAGTATGCTGTCGATTGCCAGGTTGTTGGAAAAGTATCCGAAGATGACGGATATCCATGTGATGGAGGGGGAAGCGGTACAGATACGGAGAGAAGGACGTCTGGAGCGTATTACGGAAAAGATGGACACTGAGACATTCTATGCCTTTCTTGCTCCGTATGTGTCGGACCTGCAGCAGGGAATTTTATCAGGGCATGAGGCACTGGACCGGGCGTGTTCAGAAGGGAACCAGCGGCTTCGTCTTCACCTGTACCGGGTAAGAGGCCATAGGGCAGCCTCCATCCGGATACTTCCTTCGCTGGCTGACCTTCCGGAAGATGGAGACAGCGAATGGATTCAGGACATGGCGTCTCTGCCAAACGGGCTGGTGCTGGTCACCGGGCCCACCGGTTCCGGGAAAACGACGCTTCTGGCGCGTATGGAGCTGGAAATCAGTAAAAGGCGCCCTGTGCATATCCTTACGCTGGAAGATCCGGTGGAGTATATTATCCCCTCTCTATGCGCTATGGTGCATCAGCGGGAAAAAATGACTGATTTTTCCACATTTCCTCAGGGTATACGGGAGTCGCTCCGTGAGGATCCGGATGTGCTGGTCATTGGAGAACTCAGGGACCGGGAAACGGTGAGGTCAGCGCTTATGGCAGCAGAGACCGGGCATCTGGTGCTGGCCACTTTGCACAGTCGGCGGTGCTGGGAGGCAGTGGCCCGCATGGTTCATGCCTTTCCGGAAGGGGAGCAGATGGAGATACGGACTATTCTGTCCTCTGTGCTTCGCTCGGTATCCTCGCAGGTTCTGTTTCACCGGCAGGAGGAGACAGTGGCTGTTCGGGAAATACTTATGGTGACATCTGCCATTTCCCATCTGGTACGGGATGGAAAGTATGAACAGATCCGTTCGTATATGCATCAGAGCGATGGAGTTATGGCGACTATGGATAAGAGGGCACTTAACCTGTCGAGGCTGTGGCCGGAAGAGGAACAAAATGAGCTCCTGGCCGTTGTACAGTAATCGTTCGGTAAGGGGGATAACCTATGGGACACTATGCGTATAAAGCGTATGGAAAGCAGGGGATGTGTAAAGGAAAGATTTCAGCAGCAAGCCGGGCGGAGGCAGCGGAGTGTCTTCGACGGCAGGGGCTTTTGCCTGTACATATAGAGGAGGCAAGGAAGGTACTGAGGAAAAACGGGAGGCGGCGGGAACAGATACTGCTTTTTCAGGAGTGGTCGGCCCTGTTGTCGGCGGGTCTTCCTATGGATGAAGTCTTTCGTCTGCTGGCCCGGCATGGAGGAAAGAGACGCCAAGTGATGTGTCGCTTTCTGGAAGAGGCCGTACTGTCCGGACTGACACTGTCAGAGGCTATGGAAGAGGAGGGGAGCTTTTCTCCACTGGTTATTGCCTTAATCCATACGGGTGAGGAAAGCGGACGGCTGGCTGACGAGCTGGATGTACTGGCTTCGTGGCTGCAGAGGCAGGAAGAAGAGCGGAGGAAATGGAAGGAAATAGTCAGTTATCCGCTCATAGTTCTCCTGGCAGCGCTGTGCTTCTTTGTGGCAGCGGTAGCGTATATCCTGCCGTCATTTGCTGCACTCTTTTTGTCGTTGTCTATCCCTTTGCCTTCTTCTACCCGGTATCTGCTCGCTCTGGGCACCTGGGTGGTGGCACATTGGCCGGTGCTGGCAGGAGGAGCAGCAGCTCTTGCTTTTCTGCTTACCTGCATCTGGCGGAGTGAGAAAGGCAGGCTGTGGAAGGAAAAGCATCTCTTTTCCCTGTTGTTTCTGCGGAAGGTATATACGGCCAGGTGGTGCCACGCCCTGTCTCATCTGGTTCAGGGCGGTATGCCCCTTCCTCTGGCTATACGCCTTTCGGCAGCGGTTATGGGGAATGATGCTGCAGAAAGAAAAATGGAGCATCTGGCAAAGGAAGTGGAGAATGGAGAATCATTTGCTGAACGGCTGGATGCCTCTCCATTTGGTTTTCCTGTAGTGGTGCAGATGGTATCTACCGGAATGGAAAGCGGGCAGCTGCCTGAATTCCTGGAACGGAGCGGTTCTTTTCTTGACCGGGAGAGGCAGGAAAGAGTGCGCCGCATGCAGGCTATGGCCTCCCCGGTTCTGCTTCTCCTGTCCGGTGGTGTCACTGCATTCACCATGCTTTCTGTGCTGTCGCCTCTTCTGGCAGCGGGAGGCCTGTAATGGCATATCGGCTGGCTTGACACATAGCTTGTTTCCGTCTTATAGTTAAAGAATAAAATAACCAGAAAGAAAAAAGAGAAAAGGGGGGAAGCGCCCAACATGCTGAATGCGTACAAGCACAATGCCAATCATGAATTAATTCCTGTGGATATTGATTCTGCGGAAAAAGGCTCCTGGATTAACTGCTCTGCACCTACGGAGGAGGAGCTTATACACATTCATAAATTAACAGGCATCCCTGTCAATTCCCTGCAGACTGTACTGGACCGTGAAGAACGTTCCCATGTAGAACTGGAAGATGAATACATTTTTGTCGTAGTCAATACGCCGGTCCTCTTATGTGAAGACTCTTACGACGCACTGCCTCTGGGGATCTTTATTACCCGCATGTATTTCGTAACGGTGTGTCTGGAAGAAAATGCAGTTATTTCCTCATTCCTCGCTAATAAGAGATACTCTTTCCAGACATATAAAAAGACAAGATTTCTGTTCCAGATTCTGTCCTCAGCTTCTTCTTCATTCCTTCATTACCTGCAGGAAATTTACCGGCAGACGGATGTTATCGGCATAAGGGTGCGTAAGTCCCTGCAGAATAAGGAAATTTTCCGTATGCTGGAACTGCAGAAGTCTCTGACCTACTTCAACTTTGCGCTGCATGCCAATGAAAGCGTGATGGAACGTCTCATGCGGCTGCGCAATAATTCCCTGTCTTCGCCGTCGCTTTTGAAGATGTATGAGGAAGATGAAGATCTGCTGGAAGATGTGATTATTGAAAATAAGCAGGCACTGGAAATGTGCGGTGTATATTCCAACATTCTGATTTCCATGATGGATTCCTATTCCTCTATTATTTCCAACAGCCTGTCACAGATTATGAAGTTCCTGACTTCCGTAACCATTATTCTGGCTGTGCCTACTGTTATTTACAGTTTATGGGGCGCCAATGTGCCCATGCCCATGGAAAATACTCCCTATGGATTCTGGGCCCTGCTTTTAGGTGGTCTGGCGCTTACGGGACTTGTTACTTTTTATCTTTGGAAAAAGGATATGCTCTGATAAAAATACCTGCCCGGCAGGTGTTTTTTTATGAAATATATGGAGGAACCCATGTTTATTTTTGAAATTTATAAGAATGCGGACCCGGATCATATCGCACTGGTGGGGGATCGTACCCTGACCTATGGCGAAATGAATCAGCAGATTTCCCGGTATCGCAATGTGCTGTATAAGAAGGGCGTTCGTCAGGGAGACAGGATTGCCATCTATGCAGGTAATTGCATTCAGTTCATCCTTGCTTATATGGCTATAGTCAGCCTGGGTGCCATTGTGGTTCCGGTCAATTTCTCCCTGGTGGAAAGAGAAGTGGACTATATCGTAAAGGATGCGGGGATTTCCCTTCTTCTCACCGACCGGCCTTTGAAAACCATCTGCCCGGTGATGGAACTGGATAAACTCGATGACCTCGCCCGGTTTGGTAAGGCTATGGATGTACCGGCCTTACCAGAAGGCATTACAGAGGACGATGTGTGCAGCCTCGTATATACCTCCGGAACCACTGGAAGCCCGAAAGGCGCTATGCTTTCTCATAAGAATATCATCCGCAATATTCAGCAGTTCAATGATGTGGTGCGTTTTAATGACCGGGATATCTGCCTCTGCGTACTCCCCATGTTCCACTGCTACGGCTGGACCATTTCCGCCATGGCTCCTCTCTATGTGGGGGCTTCTGTGGTCGTTCTGAACAGCAAGAATCCAAAGGAAATGATTCACACTATTGAAAAATATAAAATTACTGTAGCGGCTATGGTTCCTCCTATGTATCACCTTCTCGTGCGGCGGGGAGATACTTCAGCTATGGATTCCGTGCGCATGTTCATTTCCGGCGGTGCGCCGATTCCTCAGCCGGTTTCTCAGGGATTTTATGAAAAATACGGACATCCGGTACTGGAAGGCTATGGCCTCACGGAAGCTTCTCCGGTAGTAAGCGTTATGCATCCAGATCAGCCACCGAAGTACCTCACCGTAGGTCCGGCCATTTCGGACGTAGAAGTGAAAGTACGTACAAAGAGCGGAGGGCCGTACAAGCCGGGCGAAGTAGGGGAACTCATGGTACGCGGTGACAATGTCATGAAGGGATACTGGCATAAGGAAGAAGAAACCGCCAAAGTCATCACTCCGGACGGCTGGCTCCATACCGGTGATCTGGTGTACATGGATAAGGATGGATATATTTACATCGTAGATAGAATAAAGGATCTCATTATCGTAAACGGGGAAAACATCTATCCGGGGGAAGTAGAAGACTGCCTCTACGAAATTCCGGAAATCTCAGAATGCGCCGTAGTTGGCCATTCTGATTCCCTCCGCGGCCAGGCCGTATGGGCCTACATTGTCATGAAAGATGGATGCCCATTCGATGAAGATTCTATCCGTCACCACCTGCTGAACAACCTGGCAGCGTACAAGGTACCAAGACGGTTCATCCCCATGGACGAACTGCCCAAGAACTCCACAGGCAAGATTCTGAAAAGAGCATTGAGGAAGTGAGTTAATAAAGCTCGAAGGCGCTTTATTAACAGACTGGCAGATAGTCAGACACCAGACAGAAAAGCTACTGGATTTTCTTCAGATAAAACCAAAGGATAGGAAAAGACAGGTAAGAGATAAGAGGTTAGAGAGGCCAATTCACTTTGCTTATCTGCAGGTGGATTCTGCGAATAGCTTCTATATAACATAAACGAGATTTCCCGTTTTTATGGGAAATCTCGTTTTGTTATGTCTTGTATAAAGGTAAGTAGCTAAAAGTTGTACGAAAGGAAAGCATGCAGTACGTTTTCCTCTCGGAAGAGAATAAAAGCCACAAACGTTGTTTGCTGTCAGCAAAAATAGCGACGCCATTTTCGGGTCGCCAAAGCCCTATGAGCTTCGAGACAGCAAGCCTCCTGCTCTTACCTCCAACCTGTCTTTTGATGTTACCTATAGCCTTTCTCAATGCTCAACCCCGTCTTTTTTCACCGCTTCCATGGTGAATGGACCGGGTGCGGTTTTATCCAGGGTGATTTCTCCTTTTTTGTATCGGGCCAGGGTTTTGAGGACAGCTTCCTTTTCTGTTTCTGCTTCTACGGGAACCACGGTCTTCCGGGTTTCGGTGATTTCTATATAAAAGGTTTTCATGAAATCATTCCAGTCTTTCTCTTACAATGTGGGCAATGAAATGACGCAGGGAGTCAACCTGTTTCATCCAGTCTCCGGCCAGGGAGTTGAATGCTTTTTTCATTTGTTCGTTCTTCATATATTTGGAGTTGATTTTAATATTATAGAGTGCGCAGGAAGCGGAGGAGGCGGCCATGTCAGCGGCCATCATGGAGTCAGAGAGCAGATTCTGATTTCCGCTCTGCATGAGTTCTTCAAAGATAGGGATGACGGTGATGATAGCTTCAGCCATCTGACGCGGCACTTCGGCACCCCGTATAAGGGCTTCCTGGATTTTGGCCGAACGTGTGGGATCATCTTTTGGGAGGCTCCAGGTGTGGGACATAGCGTTCAGGGCACGTACATCTTCCTGCATCAGATTAAGCAGAGTTTTCTGTGATGCGGCGAGGCCATCCAGCCATACCCGGGCCCGTTCATGAAGCGGAGCATATTTTTGGTTGGATAAAGTGAACCGAACGACCATGGAAGCCATGGCGCAGGCCTGCGCTCCCAGAAGAGCAGCCTGGGCACCGCCTGCCGGGTCAGTGTTGGCTTCGCCCAGAGCCTGAAGGTAGGAATCGATAGTTTGCTGATGCCAGATAGTTTCCGTCATAATGGATACCTCGTAATTAACTACGCCCTAAATGTAGAAGTCTTGTGCCATCTTTAGGAAGGGCATAAACGTAAAGATGCATGCCAGGTTTAAGAACCAGATCCGGATGAGGAATGTGAGCCTGCTCATTTTGCCGTACATCGATGAGCGTGCAGTATGTTGGCCAGTGAATGTCCTCGATTTTTTTGCCAGACAGGAAAGAGCCGGGACAGATGGGAATTTCCAGTATGGTGCGTGTTTCTTTTGCCGGCTGCTTCCTGTTCTTAAGGGAAATGGTCAGCAGCTGACCATAAATCGGCTTGCCACCCACCAGGGCGCTGGTAACATAGGCAATGGCCGCTGTCAGAACCAGGGCAGTGAGGTGGGAAAAGTCTCCGGTCAGTTCCAGAATCAGGAGTACCGATGTAATGGGGGAACGCATGCTGGCGGTAACAAAGGCGGCCATGGCTGCTGTGATGATATTTGTACCGTACATGGGATCAATGATGCCCAGGGAAATAAAGATATTGGACTCAATGGCCCCCACCAGGGCACCGATAGAGAACATCGGCACCAGGAACCCGCCAGGGATACCGCTTCCTGTAGACAGTACGGTAAACAGGTACTTTCCTGCAAACAGGACAAGGAGCATGGACAGCGTGGGGTGTTTTTCTACGATAGAATTGACCAGGCCATCGCCGCCTTCCGTGATCTGAGGAAGAGCCAGACAGACAAAGGCCCCCAGGATAAAGGCGAAAAGCAGGCGGGGAAATACGCCTTTCAGATGGATGGCGTTATAGAAGCGGCCTACATGGGTAAGGCCGTAATTATAAAAGACGCCCAGTGGTCCGCAGATGGCTCCTGCCAGAATCAGTGGGAGAATCAGCAGATGGGTGGTGGCCGGCATAGGCGGGAAGATGAAAATGCCTTCCTGTCCGAATACATATCTGGTCACTATAGTGGCAGATACGGCAGAAGCCATGGAGGGAAGAAGAAGAGCAGAGGAGAAACTCTGATTCATTTCTTCCAGTGCGAATACCGTGCCGGCCAGGGGGGCACTGAATGCGGCAGCCAGCCCGGCACTGGAACCACTGGTGATAAGATATTTTTCTTCCAGCGGTACGCGTTTAAGTATCCGGCTGATACCCTTGGCAACGGCCGCCCCAATCTGTACTGATGGTGCTTCCCTGCCAATGGAGAGACCGCCCAGAATACCGAGTACCATGGCAGAAAACTTGACGTAGAGGACCGGAAGCCATCGCATATGAAAATATCCCAGAAGTTCCCCTTTTACCTGAGGAATGCCCCCGCCCATGGCCATGGTCTCATGGATACACAGGCGATACACAATATATGCCAGGAATACCGCAAAGATGAGCCATGCACAGAATGGAATTACATCGCCATTAGATAGGGCTGGTTCAATATATGTGGAAAAAATATGTCTCCGGATTTCTGACGACTCATCCAATGCCCAGATAAAGGAACCGATGGTAAAGCCTCCGGCAATACCTACAACAATACCTTCAAAAAATAAGCGCAACCGGAACGCATTCCAACGGGATAAATCCTGAAGCGTATCGGCTAGCGCATGCAGTTGATTCATATATACTCCTTCGCATGTAGTCATATTATAGTATAGTTCTTAATATCATTTTATTATAATATAGAACCCATAAGGAAGTAAGGGGGAAAGGCAAGGGAAAGGATGCAAACGTTGTTTGCTGTCTGTGAGAATCAGAAGATTCGCAGGTCGGTATGAGCCAGGGCGCATAGGCTGGAGGGGCAGATGCGCGAAGCCAATCTGCCTGCCTCTTACCTCCAACCTGTCTTTTTAGTCTGAAGGAAATCAAAGGTTTGCGGACCTTGATTGAAGATTATTATTTAATTATGGAACAACACGTTTTGTCCTATATCCCCCAATTCTGTCAGTAAGGAATCTGATGACTCTATAGACTTCTGCAGAAAGAAGGGAAGAGCTTCTATCCCCTGGACTGCAAAATGGGCTTTGAGTCCAGAAAGCACTACAGCCTGGGAATGATTGAACAGATTGTCGAGTCTGTCGCAATTACGATATCCCGCAGTGCCAGCGAACTCCTGCAAAGCCTGGCAGGGATTACCATCTCCCATCAGTCCGTTATCTCACTCAAGAATTATGCCGGTAAGAAGGCAAAGGCTTACGAAAAAGCATTCGTAGAAGAGAAGACGGATAAAAAGCCAGTACAGCCGGAGATTATAGCGATTGAAGGGGATGGAATCATCCTCAAGAACAAGAAGAAAGGCGACGTCTCGGAGGTGCATCGCCTTCAGGTATACGAGGGAGTCAGGAAAAATGGCAACAGGACAGAACGGGTAGGACTTCGCTGTTTTGCGTCCACCAGCAGGAAAGAACTTTTTGCAATGGCAGAAGGCTGCCTGGATCACCAGCACTTCCGCTAATAAATAATGAAGAAAAATGCGTAACGGATTTTCACGTCTGTTGCGTATTTTTTTATGCAAAAGAAACGAATCACCGGTTCTACAGCTATCGCATGAAACAGCAGGGGCGGAGCTGGTCCAGTGAAGGAATGGAGTACATGGTCTGGGTACTGACCACCCGGAAGAATAAGACGCTTACGCAAGCCCTCTTGTACCATGCTAATGGGAAGAGCTACAAAAAGATGGATAGAGTCATGCACAAAGTCGTGGTGCAGGCAGAGCGCAGAATGAGAAACTTAGGTCAGGATGCCTGGAAGGGCGTATAGGCGTTTATGGAGCTTCTTCTTCCCCCATAGGAAGACTTGCCAGAGCGATACAGAAATACTGATTAAACCGAAGCCACGGAGATAGTAATTATCGACAATCAAATGAATTACCGAGGAAAACTTTACACTTACCAGGCAAAATACAGCTGTTGACACCTGGACAAGAATATGCTATCATAATTTCTGTCATATGGCAGCAATGCCATAGGCCAATGTGGCGGGTGTGGTGAAGAGGCTAACACGGCGGATTGTGGCTCCGTTATGCGTGGGTTCGAGCCCCACCACTCGCCCCATTTTTTTTACCCAAAAACGGGAAAGAGAGATGTCCCGTGCATATACAGATGATGGAAAATCACCGTATGGGGGTATAGCCAAGTGGTAAGGCAACGGACTTTGACTCCGTTATGCGACGGTCCGATTCCGTCTACCCCTGCCAGAAGAGCAAAAGCACATGCAAAGAGCATGTGCTTTTTTTTGTACCTTTTTGAAGTGGTAAAAGATAGCGTAAAGGGTTCCTGTATCGTCCCGAGCCGCAGGCTTTCCGACTTGTGAATCTCCATAGACTCACACCGACAGCAAACTTATATTTGTGGCCTTTCAGTCTGCCCTGAAGCGGAATTAAATGATTTCTTTACGGGCTGTACATATAAGTACGCACAAGGATAATATTGGGGATGGGAGAGGCCAATCGCAGGGAGGAGCTCATAATCTATAATTTCGAGGAAGGCCGGGAGGCAGAGGTTGTTAAGGGGGGGAATTTATTTCTGGACTATACGCGGCGGTACGTTCAGGAAGGATTTTTTGCCATGGATCAAGATCTGCGCCTGGACCGACCGATGATTTCGCGGCAGGCGTTTGTTCTGGTAAGAAACGAATATAGCTCAGAACCTCCGCTGTACTTTGTACGCGGAGGTTCTGAGCTATATGGAGTGACACCGTCCAGAACGGAAGACCGCCCGAAATCAGTAAGTGGTCCCCATTACATACAGATATACCGCCTGTGCCAGATCATATATATTGGTATCTTCCACCACTGGCTGTTCCTGTGCGGCAGCACCTTTCATCTTTTCTTTTTTTATAGTTTTTCCATTTTCATCCACGGTGGTAAGGGAGTCTATGGTATAGGCGGCCTGGTGAGTCAGGGGAGCGTAGTGAACCGTGATCTGGGTGAAGATTCCGGTGTTTGCCGCTTTATCCTGAGTGAGGATGGCGAAGGTAAGGGCGTGAACGCCTTTTCCTTTTTTGATGGAATCCATATCCAGATAAGTGGTCTGCTGCTCTTCTTCCTGGATTACCGGGAATCGGTCGTTGTTGCTGTCAGCAAAGAATGCGTGAGCAGGAAGGACCCAGGCTATGAGGAGCAAAAGAATTGTCAGTATCCTTTTCACTGTGCATCACCTGCCAGAGGAGATTTTTCTGTTTCCTCGATGTCTTCAGACGGTTTGGATTCGCTGGCAAAAGGGGAGGAAGGGACAGCGTCAGTATTGTTTCCGGCGCGGTACTTGCTCTTCATGTGGTAAAGGAAACGTTCTGCCAGAGGGGTGAGCTCCATGCCTTTTGGTTTAATGGCGCCAAGGGTCATGTGTTCATCGCTCTTAAGAGGGATGGAGACAATTTCCTTGCCACTGAAGTCATCGGTCATAATCCCTGAGGAAATGGTGTAACCATCCAGACCCACCATGAGGTTGAAAATGGTGCCGCGGTCAGTAACCGTGATGTTCTTACTGCTTTCTTCCGTGCTATGCACTTCTTCTGTGAAATAGAAGGAGTTGACTTCGCCCTGGTCATACACCAGACGCGGATATGGTACCAGGTCTTCCAGGGTAATGATGTCCCGGGAAGCCAGTGGATGGTTACGGCGGAGGAATACGTGGGGCTTTACTGTGAACAGGGGAATAAAATCCAGGTCGTTGTCGTGAAGGATGCGCTTTAACACATCGTGGTTGAACGAGCTTTCGTACAGGATACCCAGACTACTCTTCTGGCGGTGGACGTCATTGATGATTTCGTAAGTCTTGGCTTCTCGAAGATAGTAGTCATATTCTGGTGCATTTTCTTCTTTTACCAGCGCCACGAAGGCCGCTACGACGATAGCGTAGTGCTGGGAGGAAATGGAGAAGGTGTGATGGATGGCGGAACTGTCCTTATAACGGTGTTCCAGCAGGTCGGCCTGCTCCACAACCTGACGGGCATAGGAAAGGAATTTGACGCCTTCTTCAGAAAGGACAACTCCTCGGTTGGTCCGTCTGAATATGGTGATGCCCATTTCCTTCTCCAGTTCCGTAACGGATTTGGACAGACTGGGCTGGGTGATGAACAGAGCTTTGGCTGCCGTGGAAATAGAACCTCGGCGCACAATTTCAATAATATAGCGCAACTGGGTAAGTGTCATAATATACCTCTATACGGCGGGCCGTAACAGCCTTGGTATTCCTGTTATAAAAATCGGATAAAAATCATATAATCTTTTTGCAATATATTTGATTATATCACTAAGCTGGCTTTCGGCACACAGGAGAAAAAATGACTGTATTTTCTGAATCTCCGGATGATGTTATACTTAAAATGAAAAATTGTGCTCTGTATCAGGGCTTTTGCCCGGAGTGATGAAGGGATGATTATGGGTCTTTCGGTACGGGATATTCTTATCCTGGATTATTTTGATGGAAAACCGGTACATACAAAGGTGCCGGCTTATCAGGAAAAGGTGCTGGGGCCGCATGCTAATCAGCGGATCCGACTGCTTCTGGAAGAGGGATGGATACGATATACCCGGCCTCAGGAAACGGTGAATATGCTTCCGGATAAGGCACTGGCTGATTTTCTGGCTCATTATGGCTATTCGCCGGAAGGTTCGCATGCCCAGCTGGTGCGCCGGGTGGTGGACAGCATACCGGAAACGGACTATGCCCATGCGGTACCCAAACTGTATATAGCGACCATGGATGGCCGTAGGGAAATGAATTCCCACATGGCCTACATACTGAATGCCCGGGGAAATTATGGACTGACGGAAGGGGAAATCGGCGAAGCCCAGAGGACTCTGGCGGCGCGCAGAGAACCCTGTTCGGCCAAAAGTATACTGCTCCGCGCCTTTCAGCAGAAGATAGAAATATTTACTATGGGCGGAGAGTGGACAAGGCTCAGAAATCTGTATTTCACTATGGGTAATTTCTACGTGCGTCAGGATGAGAACCACACAGCGCTTACTATGCTGTACCTGGTATTCCTGCTGGATATGTCCGGTATGGAAAACCGCAACCGCCTGATAACTTATGAAGAGCTGTTTCCCACGCAGAAGGGAATTATTCTGCTTATGAATCAGCTGAGAAAAGAGCTGGGGATGTCGGAAATGGCGGTGAAGACGGATTTCCTGTCTTCTATTGCCCGAATGGGCCCCAGGCTCCCATTCTCCTATTTCTCACCGCAGGTGATGGCCCGTATTCTGGTGGAACGGCTTCGAGGTTTTGATTTTGACAGAACCCGGTACATTTCTGAGGCGAACACTCCTGATGCATCGTCTAAGGCGTATCACTACCGGTCAGTTCCCTTTAGCCTGCCGGAAGGACGAGGTGAAGGGAGGAATAATTCCTCGCCACAGGACTCGTTTGGTATACGGCGTCATCTCACGCCGCCTGTACCTCCGGTGATGCGCGTGCCAGCCTTCACTACCCGGCCGTTCGTTCCTTCCCCCAAAGCCAGGAGAAAGGTAAAACGGAAGGTAGAACCAAAGAGAAAAACGTCAGTAAAAGGTAAAGAAAAAAAGAAAAACTGGATTGCCCGGCTTCTGGGAAGATGAGAGGGATAAAGATGAGCGGAGCTTATGGTTGGTGCAAGCCAAAGGCTCGCAAGTCGGTGTTAAGCCCGAAGAGGCTTAACAGGTCGGCGCCTTACTATCAAAAGGCAGGTCAGCAAAAGTCTCATCGAGACTTTCGAGGGGGAGATGTTGCACATGGTATTTTGTATAAAGGCCAACCACCTGTAGCGTGCAGGCTATCAGACACAAAAACTGAAAGGCTTTTATGTCTGATGTCTGTATTTCTCTATGCCTGTTAATCTTCTCCCCTCGCACCTGTTCAAATCTCTCACCTGTCTTTTTCATCTGACGGCTGAAAAGACCTCCTGTTTTCTTCGATAAGAGGCAGGATTCTGTTGGTTTGTCAAACATATGTTACACCGTACTTGATGAAATCATGGAGTGTATCTTTTGGAGATTTCCATCCAAGTGGCCGCATTGGGAAGCAGTTATAATCTCTATAATTATATCTTTTGAGTTGTCTGCTGAAATCTTCAAAAGAGAAGAAACAATGCGTGGCATAAAAGCGTTCGTTATCCTTGCGATGACTGCGTTCTACTTTCCCATTGTGTCTTGGGGTAAAGGGACGAATCTTTTTGTGCTTGATGCCCAGTTCCTTTAATTTACGCTCAAAAAGAGTACAATCTTCGTCAAGACTTGCTTTAGTGAATCGTTTAGTGAATTCGGGGCCATTATCTGTCTGCACACATTCAATAGGCATCGGGAAAGCCTGAACGAGATGCACCAGAAATATCATGGAAGAGTAGGTGCTGTGCTCTTCAAAGGCTTCCACATAACGCCAGCGTGAGAATTCATCAATGGCAGTATATTGATAGAAGCGTTTTCCTTTGGCTTCACCAGTCAGACATGCGGACGGTACAAACTTTACGTCAATCTGGATGCGCTGCCCTGGATACAGCATTTGTTCATAGGGTTTGGGAACATATTTGGGGTTAGGCGGTTTCACCGGAGTCATCCCTATGCGTTTCAATGTACGGTAAAGTCCGGTAATTGAACGGCTATATCCACGCTGACGGAGCTTTACCCAGAAAACCACCAACCCGGCCTCTGGATTTCGACGCCTCATATTCTGAATGAGCTTTAATTCCGCAACTGTATGTGCTTTGGGATGGTGTTTTGGCCTGCGGGATTTATTACGTAAGGACTCCAGTGAACCATCATAACGTCGAAGCCAGCGATATACATATTGGCGATATGTATTGTATTTGATGGCGGTTTTAGTGACGCCATGCTTCAATGCATATTCGACCATAGATCTACGAAATTTCATAACTTGTGTTATACTGTTCATGCGAGATACTCCTTTGGTAAAAGTTTGTTTTGACGAATTAACTATATCACAAGGGTATCTCGCTTTTTATGTTTTCAATGTGTAACACATGTATTGTAATCCTACAGTTTTCTTCGATAAGAGGCAGGATTCTGCGTTCCCATAAGCGATATTTATATGTTATAATGTAGTGTATGATTTTACGCGGAAGAGAGGTTTTTATGAAAGAAAATATAAGACATGTCTTGCTCCGTGTAGAGACGGTGACCCGGGATGAGGAGGGGAAGGAAGAACAGATTTCCCTTCAGGTACCCGGTATCATCGGAGTCAGGGATGGAGTCCCGTATATTCAGTATGAGGAGTCCAGCCTGGCAGGTATGGAGGGTGTTACCACGACGATTACCTGCAGAGAGGAACTGGTCATTCTGGAACGGACGGGTTCTGTTTCTCAGCGTCAGGAATACCGAAGAGGAGAGACCACCCAATCTGCCTATGAGACCCCTATGGGAACACTGAATATTGAGGTGACTACCAGAGAATTGCTGGTCAATCTGAACGAAGGCCGGGGACAGCTGAAGTTAGCTTACGATATTTCAGTTAAAGGACTGTTTCATCATTTTAATACAATTAGTATAGAACTAAGGGAGGATCCGGATTTTTATGGAAATCAGGGAAAAGCTGAAACAAATCATTGAAGAAGCACAAAAAGCCGCAATCGTAGCAGGTGAATTGCCGGAAGGCGAATATGCTCCTGTACAGCGTCTGGAAATACCGAAGGAAAAGAAGTTCGGTGATTATTCCACCAATGCTGCTATGCAGTGGGCGAGAACCGCACATCGCGCTCCGAGAATGATTGCTGAAGTACTGGTTAAACATATTGAATCCGACCTGGTAGATCATATGGAAATCGCAGGGGCAGGATTCATCAATTTTTACCTCACTGATGACCTGGTATATAGAGAATTGCGTCACATCCTGGCTGCCGGCAAGGATTATGGTAATCTCCCGAATAAGGGAAATGGCCTGATTAATCTGGAATATGTATCTGCCAACCCGACAGGTCCTCTTCACATTGGTCATGCCCGTGGCGCTGCATGGGGTTCCGCTCTGGCCAACCTGTACCGTGCAGCCGGCTACAATATCACCACGGAATATTACATCAACGATGCAGGCAACCAGATCGACCATCTGGCTGAATCCGTAAATGCCCGTTATCTCCAGCTCTTTGGGATGGATGCAGAAATTCCGGAAGACGGTTATCATGGTCTCGATATTGTAGATACTGCAAAGGCAATCAAGGAAAAGGATGGCCGCAAGTATCTGGATATGGATGAAAAAGACAGACTGGCTGCTTTCAAGGTTATTGCCCTGAAGGAAAAGCTGGATGTCATCAAGAAGGATCTTGGCGACCTGCGCGTAACCTTTGATACCTGGTACAGCGAAAAATCCCTGTATCCGGACAAGGTACACGAAGCACTGGAACCGATGAAGAAATCCGGAGCCCTCTATGAAAAGGATGGCGCATGGTGGATGGCCACCACTAAGGAAGGGGACGACAAGGACCGTGTAGTTATCCGTTCCAATGGCGTTCCGACCTATTTCTGCTCTGATATTGCTTACCACAAGGATAAGTTCAAGAGAGGGGCTAAGAAACTTATCGATATCTGGGGTGCTGACCACCATGGATATGTAGCCCGTCTTAAGATTGCTCTTAAGCTCCAGGGATTCAACCCGGATGATTTCCAGGTTCTGCTCCTCCAGATGGTTACCCTGCTCCGTGACGGGGTTCCGGTTAAGATGAGTAAGAGAACCGGTACGGCTATTACCATGAGAGAACTTATGGATGAAGTCGGTGTAGATGCTACCCGTTATTTCTTCTGCAGCCGTACTCTGGACAGCCAGATGGAATTTGATATCGACCTGGCTAAGAAGCACTCCAGTGATAACCCGGTATATTACATTCAGTATGCCAATGCCCGTATCCACAGCCTGTTCTCTCAGGCTCAGGAAGCCAAGGTGGCTTATGGTGACTGGGCACATGCCGATTTCACCGTACTGACTGATCCAAGTGAAATGGATCTTATCAAGAAGCTGGAAGCTTATCATGGCATGCTGGAATCGGCAGCCAGAGAACAGGCTCCGCAGCGTGTAACCCGTTATGCATTCGAACTGGCTACCCTGTTCCATCACTTCTACAAGAAGTGCCGTATTCTCGGCGTGGAAGAAAAGCTGACCGTAGCCCGTCTTGGACTGATTACAGCGGTACAGAACGTACTTGTTCATGCTCTTGGTATTCTTGGTGTATCTGCACCTGAACATATGTAATGAGGAGGATTCATGACTAAATATATCTTCGTAACCGGCGGCGTTGTTTCTTCTCTGGGAAAAGGAATCACCGCAGCATCCCTGGGCCGTCTTCTGAAAAACAGAGGATATAAGGTAACTATTCAGAAGTTTGATCCATACATCAATATTGACCCGGGCACAATGAGTCCTTACCAGCATGGTGAAGTCTTTGTTACCGATGATGGCGCTGAAACCGATCTGGATCTGGGACATTACGAACGTTTCATCGATGTGAACCTGTCCAAGGCATCCAACGTAACCACCGGCAAGGTATACCAGTCCGTAATCAATAAGGAAAGAAAAGGCGAATACCTGGGATCCACTATTCAGGTTATTCCGCACATTACCAATGAAATCAAGGAACGTGTTCTCCGTGTAGGCCGCAATGACAATGCTGATATTGTTATCACCGAAATCGGCGGTACCGTAGGCGATATCGAATCTCTGCCATTCCTGGAAGCTATTCGTCAGGTTAAGAAGGATGTTCCGAACCGCAACGACGTTCTCTACATTCACGTAACTCTGATTCCATATATCCATGCGGCTGGAGAACTGAAGACCAAGCCGACACAGCACAGCGTAAAGGAACTTCGTTCCATCGGTATTCAGCCGGATATCATCGTATGCCGTACAGAAAAGACAGTAAGCGATGACATGAAGAAGAAGATTGCCCTGTTCTGCGACGTAGATGCCAGAGCCGTTATCAACAACGAAACCTGCAGCACTATTTACGAAGTGCCGCTCCTCCTCCAGGAAGAAGGTCTGGACCGCATTGTTCTGGAAAAACTGGGATTGGAAGACCGTCACTGCGATATGGACGAATGGACCGCTATGGTTAACCGTATCAAGGAAACCGATGCATCGGATAAGGAAATCAATATTGCCCTGGTTGGTAAGTATGTAGCCCTCCACGATGCATACCTCTCTGTAGTGGAATCTCTGCACCATGCAGGATACGCTAACGGTGTACAGGTAAAGATTAAGTGGATTGACTCCGAAGAACTGGAGAAACCGGGTGTAAATCTGGATGAAGTCTTTGGTGACGTTTCCGGCATTGTCATTCCGGGCGGCTTCGGCTCCCGTGGGGTAGAAGGCAAGATTGCCACTGTCCGCTATGCCCGTGAACATAAAGTACCATTCCTGGGCCTGTGCCTGGGCATGCAGTGTGCTGTCATTGAATTTGCAAGACATGTATGCGGTATGGAAGGCGCAAACTCCACCGAATTTGTTCCGGGTACCCCATATCCGGTGATCGACCTTATGGCCGATCAGGCGGATGTTACTGAAAAGGGCGGCACCATGCGTCTGGGAACCTACCCATGCAAACTGATGGAAGGCTCCGTTGCCCGCAGCCTCTATGACAACAATGAAATTATTTACGAACGTCATCGCCACAGATACGAAGTAAATAATGATTTCCGCGCGAAACTGGAAGAAAAGGGCCTCGTATTCTCCGGCACCAGCCCGGACAACCGTCTGGTGGAAATCATCGAGCTCAAGGATCATCCTTACTTCGAAGCTACCCAGGCACACCCGGAATTCAAGTCCCGCCCAACCAGACCACATCCACTGTTCATGGGTCTGATTAAGGCCGCTCTAAAGAAATAAGACAGGCAGGGATTTGCGAAAGGTTGGCCACTTCGCAAAGCGTGGATTATGCGAATAGCGTTCTATAGAAATAAACGAGATTTCCAGGTTTATGGGAATCTCGTTTTCTCATGTCTTTGATACGAAAACTGTGCAGAATCCAGAAGCTGAAAAAGGAACAGTTCCTCAATGAAATTTCTTTCTGAAGGATGCGTGTTTGCATTGTCTGATAGTCTGCATCCCGCCTTTTGATGTTAAGGCGCCGTCTCAAGCCGAAGGTCCACAACCTTGTTAATCTGAAACAGTTCGCAACGTCCTTGAGCCTTTGTCTCATCTTTGTGCTACAATAAAGCGAAAAGCATAATACCCAAAATGGAAAATGAGGGGAGTAAAGTATATGATTGATGCAAACAGTACAACTGAAAATTTTACACGCCGCGCCCTTTGGGCACAGATTGATCTGGATGCGGCAGCTCATAACATGCGGGTCATCCGTCGCCATGTCGGACCGGATGTACGTATTGCTTCCGTAGTAAAGGCCAATGCTTATGGACATGGTGCAGTGGAACTGTCCCGTGTCTTTGCGGAAAATGGCGCGGATTGCTTTGCCGTATCCAGCCTGGATGAAGGGGTGGAATTGCGTCGCTATGCAGGCATTACCAAGGATATTTTCATCCTTGGTCATACCGATGGCCGCCGTACCGAAGAACTGCTGGCGTATCATATTGAGCCGGCGGTATTCAACCTGAAGAATGCGGAATATTATTCTGAAGAAGCTTCCCGGCTGGGGCAGACCCTGCAGGTGCATATTGCCATTGATTCCGGTATGAGCCGTGTAGGGTTCCTTCCCAACGAGGAAACTATTGAAGCGATTAAGAAGATTGCCAGTCTGCCGCGCATTGAAATCCGTGGAATCTTCACCCATTTTGCTACCGCTGACGAAAAGGACAAGACATTCACCCATGAACAATTCAAACGCTTCATGTGGGTATGTACCCGCCTGGAAAATGAAGGAGTGCATATTCCTATTCGCCACTGCTGCAACAGCGCAGCCACTCTGGAAATGCCAGCGTACCATCTGGATATGGTGCGCCCGGGTATTATCCAGTATGGATGCGAACCAAGTCCGGATGTACCCATGGAAAAATTCGAATTCCGCCCGGTTATGTCCCTCCGCTGCTGCGCAGCCCATATCAAACTGATTGATAAAGGAGCCACCGTCAGCTATGGTCGCCACTTCACCTGTGACCAGCGAAGAAAGATTGCTGTTCTGCCCGTAGGCTATGCCGACGGATACATGCGTATACTCTCCGGCAAAGTGGACGTACTCTTCCACGGACACAGGGTGCCCCAGATTGGGAATATCTGTATGGACCAGTGTATGATTGATATCACCGGAGAAGCTAACTGCCGATCCGGCGATGAAGTAGTCCTCTTCGGTCGACAGGGCGACCAGCTCATCCCCGTAGAAGAACTTGCCAATGCCGCAGGAACCATCAACTACGAAATCTTATGCAACATAGGCCGCCGTGTACCTCGTGTATACATCCGTAATGGTAAAGTGGTGGAACGAGAAGAATATCTTTTTGATAAGTCGCTATAATGAGCAATACAAAAGAGCTATGTGAACGTTGTTCACTATAGCCCTTTTTGTTTATTCCGGTTTTGAGGTAATAAAAATTGGGTTATGGTGAATAATATTCACCATAGCCCAATTTTCGTTGTGTCTGCAGTTATCTGCATTGTGTTGTTCGGGACCAGCTTGCGTCCTGTATATACTGTTTTTCTGCACAGATCCATGTTATGAAGCAGGTCCTTCCTTGCATATTCAGTTATGCATTTTCTGTAATTTCGCTCTTTGGCTGGAATATATCACCGAGCTGAGCGAGAAGATGATTCAGATTTTCATGGTTCAGCGTATAGCTTACCTTTTTGCCGATCTTGCGGGAGTTAACCAGGCCGGCTTCAGACAGAATCTTCATGTCGTGGGACAGAGTTGGCTGAGTTACCTGGAATTCTTCAAGAATATCGGATGCGCAACGTTCATGGTTGGAAAGCATATCGATAATGCGAAGTCTTTTTGGATCAGCGATCGCTTTCAGACATTTAGTGGTAATGGAATAAAATTCTTTCATAGTTTAAATCCTCCTAAAACATTCCCCAATGTTTTTGAATAGATATATTTTACATTATCTATATATAATTGTCTACCGAATGACTGGTAATTTCAGGGTAACAATCAATACTTCTTTTGCCAATATTTATATAAAAATATAAATTTATAAAACTGTTATAGGAAGCGATAAAAATAGAGAAAATAATACCAAGCATGCTATGGAAGAAACGAATTTGCGAAAAACCGATAGAAAAAAGTGCTACAAATGAGAGAAAAATCAGGTGGCAGAAAAGTGTATACTCATAAAGCGGATAATACATAATGTAATGTACTGCATAAAGCCAAGAATAATCATATAAATATACCATAGCTCAAAAATATATATTGCCATAACTACATTGAAAGATTATAATATACTTGATATTTTATAAAGGGGGAAACCTAATGAACCTTTCAGTACAGATTTTCGTATCTCTGATTCTTTCCGTTATAGTCGGACTGATTCTGGGACCGGACGCCGCTCCATGGGTGAAACTGTGGGTAGCTCCGATTGGGACGATGTTCATCAATCTGATTAAGATGATGATTGTTCCTGTTATTTTATCCTCGCTTGTTACCGGGATGACTGGTCTGGGAGACCTGAAGAAGCTGGGCCGTATTGGCGTGAAGACCTTTATTATGTATATGGGAACTACCGCCATTGCGATTCTCCTCGGGTTTGGCGCAGCTATGCTGATTCATCCTGGCGTAGGACTGGACATGGGTGCAGCCGCTGCACCGGAAATTAAGCAGGCTCCGACCTTTATGGAAGTGCTGGTCAATATGATTCCTAAGAATCCGGTGGAATCTATGGCAAATGCAGATATACTTCCGCTGATAGTCTTCTCCATATTCCTCGGTGCAGGCATTGTGGCGGTAGGTGGGAAAAAGGGTGTATTCCTTACCCAGTTCTTTGATTCCATGGCTGAAGTATGTTACAAGGTAATCGGCATGATTATGCGCGTATCTCCTGTTGGTGTATTCTGCCTGCTGGTTCCGATAGTTGTTAATAACGGCCCGAAGGTCCTGCTTCCGCTTCTGTCAGTCATCATTGCGGCAGCTATCGGTTCCATGGCTCATATGCTTCTGGTATATACACCGATTGTGTCTCTGATTGGGAAGATCAAGGTCACTGATTTCTACCGGACTATGTCCGAAGCTATGATGATTGCTTTTACCACCTGTTCCTCCGCCGGTACACTGCCGGTCAATATGAAGAATCTGATTGAAAAGTTGAAGATTAAGAAGGAAGTGGTTTCCTTCGTCCTTCCACTGGGCGCTACTATCAATATGGATGGTACTGCAGTATACATGGGTGTATGCGCATTGTTTGTAGCTAATGTATATGGCATTCACCTCACCGTCAATCAGATGATTATGATTATGTTCACCGGTACCCTGGCCTCCATCGGTACAGCTGGTGTTCCGGGCGGCGGCCTCATCATGCTGGCCATGGTACTTCAGTCCGCCAATCTGCCGCTGGAAGGCATTGCCCTTGTAGCCGGCATTGACCGCGTACTGGATATGTTCCGTACTACCCTCAACATCACCGGCGATGCTGCGGTAGCCTGTGCAGTAGACCGTACAGAAAGAAAGCACGACAAGGAACTTTTCGAAGAAGTAAATAAAGAAAGAAAAGAAAACGAATTGAAATAATGAGCAATAAAAAATGCAGCCAACGCTGCATTTTTTATTGCTCAGGGGATGTGTAATGAGCTTCGCTCGTCCCCTTGCTTTCCTCGGCGGGATGAGTACAATAAATAGAAATTATTTAAATATATACGGTTGACATACTGTTTTATTAAGG